>JAABUO010000021.1_pt1 | contig 496115 bp, 415 predicted proteins | sample 5559291 | NCBI WGS metagenome assembly JAABUO01 (sample SAMN10711878, study PRJNA513372) | rock metagenome | isolation source: Antarctica rocks | place: Antarctica: Victoria Land, Finger Mt sud
CTGCCTGGGCGAGCGATACACCCTTGGCCCAGACTCGCTGCTCCCACTTCGCAGCTCTACAGTTCCAATCGAAGTGAATTCGCCACCAGTGTCAATGTTGCTGTCACCGGGGGCAATGTTGAAGCTTTGATATCGAGTTGAGTGCGCAAGCCGACGGCAACCTTTATTCTTCAGGGCAGCATGGGGGTGTGCGAATCAGCGATTTTTGCTCATTCAGCGCAGCAACATTCTTCTTTTGTGTCCAGATCGACTACGCAGAATGTCCTCCGAACCGAATCCGAAATGCGGAGCTGTCAAAGGGCTGCTGTGATGTCGTTGTGTCTTTGGCTTGTGGGCTATTGACCAGAGGACCCTATCTCTCAACTGTACAGAAGGTGCACTGTCAGACATGCTCCGGGCAATCTCACACGGCCCTACTTCGCTCCCAATACGGACTATGTGTCTGAGATCAACGTGGGGGCTGATGCAGGAACGGACTCTGAATTCCACTCTGGAGAATACGAGAGCATATGGCGCAAAGTTGCCGGAACTTGGCAGGACAGAGCACTAGCGGAAAGCTGAAACCGCCGTTTTTCTCGAAGTTCAACGGTTTAAACGAGAGATTCTCTTCTCGGCAGACTCTGTGGCGGAGAGTGGGGGATTCGAACCCCCGATAGAACTTTTGGTCCTATAACGGTTTAGCAAACCGCCGCCTTCAGCCACTCGGCCAACTCTCCACACTCGTCCTGCTTGGCTTCGCTGATTATAGCCCGGGCCTTCGTGCGCCGGGTTAGATTTGTGACTGCACGTACACCTGCGGCAGGAGAGGAAGACTGGACACGGTGGCCCGATCTGCAGGAAAGCTGCGTGGGGAGAAGCTTCGCCTGTTGCCGCTGATTGCGGCGACTTACTTCATGGTTTCGGGCGGGCCGTATGGTCTTGAGGACATTATCGGATCGGCCGGGTACGGCCGGGCGGTGCTGCTGCTGTTGCTGGTGCCGGTGTTCTGGAGTTTGCCAGTCTCGCTGATGATCGGGGAGATGGCGACGGCAATGCCGGCGGAAGGCGGGTTCTACCATTGGGTTTCGCGAGCGATGGGGCCGTTCTGGGGGTTTCAGGAGGGATGGCTTTCTCTGGCGGCAAGTGTGTTCGATATGGCCATCTACCCGACGACATTTGTTTTATACCTCGCACGGGTAGCGCCGGCGCTGACTGCTGGGCATCGTGGGCTGTTGCTGAAGTTTTCGATCGTGGGAATTGCCTGCGTGTGGAATCTGCGTGGAGCGGTGTCGGTTGGAAGCGGGTCTTTGCGGCTGATGGTGATTTCACTTTCGCCCTTCGCGGTTCTGCTTGGTTTGGTGGTGTGGCGCATCGTGGTGCATGGAGTGATGGGGGCTCCGGCGGGCGCGCCGGCGCATCCGGATATGACCGCCGCGTTGCTGGTTGCGCTGTGGAACTACATGGGATGGGATAACGCGTCGACGATTGCGCAGGAGGTAGAGGATCCGCAGCGGAACTACCCGCGGGCGATGCTGTGGGCGGCGGTGGTGGTGAGTTGTGTGTATCTGCTGCCGTTGCTAGCGGTGTGGCGGGTGGGCATTCCAGCGAAGCAATTTTCAACGGGGGCGTGGGTGGACGCGGCGGGGTTGCTGGGCGGCGGAGCGCTGGCGCTCGCGGTAGTTGTGGCGGGGTCACTCGACGGTTTGGGAACGTTCAACGCGCTGGTGCTCTCGTTGACGCGATTGCCATTTGCGATGGCCGGGGACGGCTTGCTGCCGGTGGTGTTCACGCGAAGGCTACGGAATGGCGTGCCATGGGTAAGTGTGCTGGTGTGCAGCGTAGGATGGGCGCTGGCGCTGACGTTCAGCTTTGAGCGGCTGATCTCGATTGATCTGGTGCTGTATGGAGGAGCGCTGCTGCTGGAGTTTGTGGCGCTGCTGCTTCTGCGTCGACGAGAACCTGTGATGGCACGACCGTTTCGCGTTCCCGGGGGATGGACGGGGGCGTGGCTGGTGACAGTGGGACCCGTGGTGCTGATTGGGTTTGCGATATGGGCGGCTCGGGGAGAGCGTGTAGCGGGCCTGCCGGCTTTGGGGTTCGCGGGGCTGGTGGCGGCTGCGGGTCCTCTCCTATTCTGGATCGCCACGGGGCGGAAAAGGCAGGAGAGACGCAAGTTGCGTCCGTGAGCCCGATTCCGCACAACAGCCGCTGCTGACGTGAAGCAGCCATTGCCCTGCGGGACTCGACTACTTTGCGGCGCGCTGGTTAAGATATCGCTGCTGGGCTTCGAGAACCCTCTGCTTGGCAACGGTTGCGTCGCGCCAACCTTTGACCTCGACGCGTTTGCCCTCGAGGTCCTTGTAAATGGCGAAGAAGTGAGTGATCTCTTTGAGCATGTGCGGATAGATCTGCGAGTAGTCATGCACGTCGTGGTAGCGGGGATTGCCTTTGCCGACGCAGAGGACCTTTTCATCGCCGAGGCCCTGATCGAGCATGTCAAGGACGCCGATTGGGCGGGCCTCCATAACGCATCCCGGGAAGCTACCCGCATCAACGAGCACAAGAACATCCAAGGGGTCGCCGTCTTCGCCCAGGGTACTGGGGATGAAACCGTAGTCGCCGGGATAGTGCACCGGGGAGTATAGGTTGCGATCCAGCCGGAAGACACCCAATTCCTTGTCGTATTCATATTTATTGATTCCTTCAAGCGGAATCTCGATGACAGCATTAATCACGTCGGGCGACTTCGGCCCGATGGGAAGCTCAAGGTAGTTCGGCATCTTTGGAGTCTCGTCTCTCTCAAGTGAAGTGTGTCAGCCTGGGCGGCGACCGCAAACGCGTGAGCGTCTGCACTGAAGCCGTGGGAGTGCCGGCGATCAGCTGCGCAAGGCAAAACGATCAAATGCTTGGCGCAGAGTGAGACCGGCCCACGCACTCTATAATCAGTCACGATGAAGGCCCATGTCTATGTCACGTTGAAGCGCACGGTTCTTGATGCGCAAGGGAAGACGATTGCCGAGGCGCTCGGGCGCATGGCGTACAGAGGTGTAGAGGACGTACGACAAGGCAAGTACTTTGTGCTGACCCTCGCGCCGTCGCTGGCTGGCATCGAGGCGGAAGCCGAAGTCGATCGCATTGCGCGTGAGGTTCTGACGAATCCAGTTATTGAGGAATACAGCTTTCGCATCGAGGCCTGAAACATCGGATCGATTGGTTATCGCCCTGCGCGATCTGGCAGGCTGCTGCAGGTAGCAGGTTCTGCGGGCAGTGCTAGGCTCAAAAGAGGAGAGATTGCCTTTGTGACCCAAGCCACACCAGCGACGTCCTTGATCGATTTGGAGCGACTTCCGGAGGCACGGGGTAGCCGGTTTGTGCGCGCATGTCTGCGGCGCCCGGTGGATCGGACGCCGGTGTGGTTTCTTCGGCAGGCGGGCCGCTACATGCCAGAGTATATGGCGGTTCGGCGCCACCATACGCTGTTAGAGATCTGCCGAACGCCGGAGGTCGCGGCGGAGGTCACAATCACAGCGGCCGAGCGATTGGAAGTGGACGCGGCGATTATCTTCGCTGACCTGCTGCTGCCATTTACGCCTATGGGTTTGGACTTCGAGTTTGTGGCTGGCGAGGGACCAGTCGTTCATCAGCCGATTCGATCCCTGGCACAGGTTCAGGCGCTTCTGACTGATCGGGCGGACGAGCTTTCCTATGTGGCGCGGGCGATTGAGAAGGTGGCGGCGCACTTTCGCGAGCCACGGGCGGACGGCGACCAATTGGGAATAATCGGATTCATTGGAGCGCCGTTCACGTTGGCCTCCTACATGATCGAGGGTGGGTCGTCCCGGAACTACGTTGAAAGCAAGCGACTGATGTATGCCTCTGCCGAGCCTGGGCATGTGGATGCTGCGGCGTGGCCATTGCTGCAGGAGAAACTGCTGGCCGTGCTGGTGGCCTATGCAGCGCAGCAGGTGGAAGCAGGCGCGGATGTCATTCAGATATTCGACTCATGGGCAGGGGCGTTGTCGATTGCGGACTATGTGCAGTTCTGCCTGCCCTCGACGACGGAGCTGGTGCGGCGGGTGCAGGCGCTCGGCGTGCCGGTGATCTATTTTGGTGTGGATACGGCGTCACTGCTGCCGACGATGCGACGGACAGGCGCGGATGTATTGGGGCTGGACTGGCGGGTAGACCTGGACGAGGCCTGGCGCGGTCTGGACTACGCCGTTGCCATACAGGGCAACCTCGATCCGATCTCGCTGTTTGCGCCGGGGGATCTGTTGCGCGAGCGGACGCTGGCGGTTCTTCGGGCTGCAAACGGGCGCTCTGGTCACATCTTCAATCTTGGGCACGGCATTGTGCCGGGAACGCCGGTCGAGAACGTCATCGAGGTGGTGCGGACGGTGAAGAGCTTCCGCACGCCGTTACACAGTACCGCAACGGGTTCTAAATGACGGATCAGCAGACAGCAGTTCTTTTGCTGGCGCACGGCACGCCAGATGTGCTTGGGGAAATGGCTGAGTACCTGAAATTTGTTACGAGCGGACGCGCGCTGCCTCAGGCGGTCGTTGAAGAGTTGCAGCACCGATATGCCGAGATCGGATTGCGCGAGACGCCGGGCGAGGTGCCGCCGCCGCTGACGCGATGGACAGTGATCCAGGCGAGCATGCTAGAGGCTTCGTATCCATGGTATGCGCCGGAAGATCCGCGCCAGCCGCGCGTGTACGTGGGAATGCGCAACTGGCACCCGTTCATTGCCGATGTGCTGGCGGAGATGCGTCGCGACGGGATCACACGATGTAAAGCGATCTGTCTGGCGCCCCAGAACTCCCGGACGTCCGTTGGGCTCTATCGGCGGGCTGTCCTGGCGGCAGCCGCGCCGACTCAGACGGAGCCGGCGGTTGAAGTGGAGTTTGTTGCGGGGTGGGCCGCGAGTCCGCTGTTATCGCTAGCCTTTGCAGAACGTCTGTGGCCGGTGTGGGCGGAGGCATGTGCGATCCAGAAGCGGCGGGTGCCGGTGCTGTTCACGGCGCACTCTGTCCCGTGCCGAACGATTCTTGCTGGAACTGCGAACGCGCCGATACGCCAGGATGCGACAGCGCCGGCGGACGGCATTCAGGCGTATGACGCGCGGGTTGAGCCCGATCCATACCCGGTCGAGTGCAAGAGCACAGCGGCCGCAGTCGCTGCACGGATGGCGCGGCTGGGGATGACGGAACGCGACTGGTATTTTGCGTTTCAAAGCCAAGGGGTGGCGGGTGCTCCATGGATTGGACCGTCGGTTGAAGACACCCTGAAGGCACTGGCTGCGGAGGGACACAAGGGTGTGGTTCTGCAGCCGATTGGCTTCCTGTGCGATCATGTGGAGATCTTGTACGACATCGATATCGCGTTCCGGCAGACCGCCCGCGCTCTGGGTATGGAGCTATGGCGTGCCGAAAGCCTGAACGATTCAGCGACACTGATTCGGGCGCTGGTGGATGTGGCTACGGGACACTTCCTGGCAGATGTCGATGAGCTGCCAGCAGGTGAGGAGAGAGCGGCTTCATCGGCGGTTCAGACTCAATCTGCTCCTGCGCTTATCTAGGCGAAGATGAAGCGCATTGCGATTGTTGGCGCAGGGATCAGCGGGGTGACCGCTGCCTGGCAGATAACGCGGTTGGATGCCACACCGACGGAGGTGACGCTGTTTGAGGCGAGTGGGCGCGCTGGCGGCATCGTGGAAACAGTGCGGCGGGACGGCTTTGTCGTGGAGCTGGGGCCGGACTCGTGGGTAAGCGAAAAACCGGCGGCACGGGAGTTGGCAACCGAGCTTGGTTTGGCGCACGAACTGATTGCCTCAAATGATGCATTCCGAAAGACGCACCTGCTGCTGGACGGAAAGCTTCAGGCGATGCCGGAGGGTTTGCGCATGATGGTGCCGACAAGTCGGGCGGCGCTGGCTGCGATGGACGCTTCGCCCATATTCTCGACAGCGGCCCGGAAGGCGTTTTGGGAGGAACTGGAGCGGGCCCAGGAGCTGCAGCGATCGGCGCCGCTCGAGGATGAATCCATTGCGAGTTTCACGGAACGTCATTTCGGTCGCGAGGTGCTGGAACGATTGGCGGCACCGCTGCTCTCAGGCGTGTTTGGTGGCAATGTTGAGACGCTGAGTGTGCGCGCTGTGATGGCACCGTTTGTTGCAATGGAGCGCGAACGTGGATCGTTGATCGCGGCGCTTGAGCAGCGTGACGAGGAGCGGCGTGTGACTGGAAAGCCGGCGCAGGCGATCTTCACGACGCTGCGTTCCGGTCTGGGAACGCTGACGGATGCGATGGTCCGGCAGCTGCCGGAGGAATGCTTGCGGTTGAGGCGGAAGGTACTTGGCATTCGCCGAGCCGATATGTCAACTCAGATGGGCTGGCTGGTGCGACACAACGTGACAGAAGGGAGAAGCTTTCCAGGCGCTGCGGAAGAGGAGCGATTTGATCACGTTATTCTGGCGACGCCGGGGCATGTGACGGTGGAACTGCTGGGACCGATCGATCGTGAGCTCGCTCGTCTGTTGCCGACCGAGGCCAGCTCCGCCATTCTGGTGGCGCTGGCGTGGACGGGAGCAATGTTCCCCGTTCCGCAGGGCTTCGGATTCTTGGTTCCGCCTCCGCGTCGTGGTGAGAGTGCGGGGTCGGAGCTACTGGCCACCACCTTCGTCGATCAGAAGTTCTCCGATCGAGTGCCGGAGGGTGGACGTCTGCTTCGAGCGTTCTTTGGCGGTAATGCAGCACGCAATCTGCTAGCGCGTAATGCTTCGGCGGAACAGCTGGTGGAGCTTGCGATGCGCGAGCTCAATCGAGTGCTGGGGTTTGGGACTGGCGAGGAGATTCCGGCGGCGGTGTTCGCGGAGGTGCGGCGATGGCCGCTCAGCTTGCCGCAGTACGCGGTTGGGCACCAGGAACGCGTTGCCACTCTGGACCGTCAGGTGGCGAGGATAGAGGGGCTGCACCTGCTGGGGAACGCGCTGCGCGGGGTGGGGCTGCCGGACCTAATCCGGGAGGCACGATCATTGGCTCGGGAGCTTCTCCGCTAGGCGATCGATGCGGAGAAAGGAAAGGTTCGGGCGTGCTTCCATGGACCACCGAGATAGTGCCAGAGATCAAGGCCTCGTGCTTGCACCGTCCACGGTGTGAAAGTGCTTTCAAGACGGGACAGGAGATCGCGAGCAGCGGCCGGAGCGACCTTGTTCTGAACGACCACATGCGGCTGGAAGCGTTGTCGATCCTGCGGGCTGAGATCATCAACGAACGTATGCGCGAGCTCGGCATGGAGAGAGAGGAGCGGCGCTGAGGCAAGCCGGTAAGCGACCCCCTTGCCGAGTGACCGGACGCCCGTGACCTCCACAGGAAAGCAGGGACGATCGGCGGTCAGACGATGCAGCACTTGATCGATCGATGTCGCGTGTGGCAGGGTGTGGAAGAGGGTAACGTGTGCGGCAATCACATTGCGCTCAGGTGGAAAGTGTTGCTGCCGCAGGTTCTCGAAGTGAGCCTGGGATGCGGGATCGAGCCGCAAGGTAAGCACGTTGGTCATGGAGGTTGGATGTGGGCTGACGGGGAACAGGCGGGCGTTGGTGCTGCGGGTACAGGCGAGTACACCAACGATTCATTCGGCACACACGTGCAGCTTTTCACACGCACGCGGCGGACGGGTATACCGTTGAGGGATCGATGCGCGTTCTGGTGATCAATAGCGGCTCTTCTTCTCTCAAATTCTCTCTTTACGAGACGCGCTCCTCACAGGTTGGTACCGATCCTCATCCCGTGCTTGATGGGGAGCTGAGTGGCATCGGAGACACGCAGGCTGCGTTGAAGTTTACGCGTGCTGGAGAGCAGATCGAAGAGAACCGGCCTGAGCTCGGTGCGGACACACCAGCCAAAGCGGCTGCGGTTGTGCTCGACTTGATTGCAGCACCTGACATGCCGCGGTTCGATGCTGTCGGGTACCGCGTGGTCCATCCAGGGGCGAAGTTGGTGGGCCATCAGCGGATTACACCGGAGGTGTTCCGGGAGCTGGAACAGGCAATCGAGTTTGCGCCGCTACATGATCCTGCCGTTCTGGAGGTGATCCGTGCGGCCATGGATCGCTACCCACAACTGGCGCACTATGCGTGCTTCGACACGGAGTTTCACCGCACGATGCCAGAAGAGGCTGCGGTGTATGCGATTCCGAAGCAATTTCGGGAGGCCGGTGTCCGGCGGTACGGATTTCACGGACTAAGTTGCGAGTCGGTGCTGCACCAGATGCAGCAACGGGCGGAGCCGCTGCCGGAAAGGCTCGTGATCGCCCATCTTGGCAGTGGATGCAGCGTTACCGCCGTCCGCGACGGGCGATCGGTCGACACATCGATGGGACTGACGCCTGATGGCGGCGTCGTGATGGGAACGCGGCCGGGCGACCTTGATCCGGGTCTGGTCGTTTACCTATTTCGACAGCAGCAAAAGAGCATGGGCATGGAAGCCGCGTCGGATGTAGAACACCTACTGAATTACCGATCGGGGATGGTTGCGCTCTCGGGCCTTGAGAACAACATGAAAACAGTGCGACAGGTGGCTCTGGGTGGAAGCGCGGAAGCAACTCTTGCGCTGAAGGTCTTCACGCGCGGTATTCGAAAGACTATCGGAAGCTTCGCCTGGTTGCTGGGCGGACTCGATGCCATCGTGTTTACCGGCGGCATCGGTGAGCACGATGGAGCCACACGAACCGAGAGTCTCAGCGATCTTGAAGCCTTCGGCATTCACCTCGATGCCTCGCTCAACGCAGCAAGAACTGACGGCATGACTGAAGTTAGTGCATATGATTCAAAGACGAGCATCCTCATAGCTCCAGCGCAGGAAGATCTCATGATTGCCATGCATGTAGCTCGCATGGCTGAATCCGACCAGTAGTCCCCAGCGAGTTTCACCTGCCGCGCTCGCGGCAACACGAGGTTCCGATATGAGCAGCTCCGCAACGATCAGCAATCAAGAGGCAACTTCCTCCACCGCGCGGCTTTCGCCTGAAGATCTGCGGCTTACCGATGCGTACTGGCGGGCCTGCAACTATCTCTGCGTGGGGATGCTATATCTGCGCGCAAATCCTTTGCTGCGAGAGCCGTTGAAGCCGGAGCACATCAAGAGCAGGTTGCTGGGTCATTGGGGATCGGACCCGGGTCAGACGTTCACGTGGGTTCACCTGAATCGGTTGATCAAGAAATACGATCTCGACCTCATGTACATCTCCGGGCCAGGCCATGGAGCGCCGGCGACACTGTCGAACAGCTACCTGGAAGGCGTGTACTCCGAGGTGTATCCGGATAAGAGCCAGGATATCGCCGGTCTGCAGAAATTTTTGAAGCAGTTCTCCTTTCCGGGCGGTATCGGAAGCCATTGCACGCCTGAGACACCGGGCTCGATCCATGAAGGCGGCGAGCTTGGGTATAGCCTGTCGCACGGCTTTGGCGCGGCGTTTGATAACCCGGATCTTATCGTCGCGGTGATGGTGGGCGATGGTGAAGCGGAGACGGGGCCGCTGGCGACCTCATGGCACTCAAACAAGTTCTTGAACCCCGTTTATGATGGCGCGGTACTTCCCATACTTCACCTGAATGGTTATAAAATCGCGAACCCTACGGTGCTGGCGCGGATCTCGCCCGAGGAGCTCACCAACCTGTTTCATGGATTGGGATGGAAGCCCTTTGTAGTTGAAGGTGACGATCCGGCGTTGATGCATCAAGCGATGGCGGGGACGGTGGAGCAATGCATCGTGGAGATTCGGGAGATACAACAGCGGGCACGAAGCGCGCCCAAGGACGCGATACCCGAGCGGCCGCACTGGCCGATGATTGTCTTGCGTTCCCCAAAAGGATGGACCGGCCCCAAGGTGGTGGCCGGCCACCAGGTGGAGGGATCATGGCGCGCCCACCAGATTCCGATTCTCGATCCGGTGACGAAGCCGGAGCAACTACATCAGCTGGAAGCGTGGTTGCGAAGCTACAAGCCAGAGGAGCTCTTTAATGAGAGCGGTGCTCTGATCCCTGAGCTGCAGGCTCTCCCACCTTCCGGAAGTCGGCGCATCAGCGGGAACCCGCACGCCAACGGAGGATCGCTGCGCAAACCGTTGGAGCTGCCGGATTTTCGCGACTACGCGATCAAGATGGATCAACCCGGGCAGGTGATGGTCTCATCGACCGAGACCCTGGGCGGGTTCCTGCGCGATACGATTCGGCGCAACATGACAAGCTTTCGTGTTTTCGGTCCGGACGAGACAGCCTCCAATAAATTGCAATTGATGTACGAAGCCAGTGGCAAAACGTGGATGGAAGAACGGCTGCCAGTCGACAACGACGGTGGCTATCTGTCTCCAAGCGGCCGCGTGATGGAGATGTTAAGTGAGCACACGCTCGAGGGCTGGTTTGAAGGGTATGTGCTGACGGGCCGACACGGTCTGCTGAATAGCTATGAAGCGTTCGTCCACATCATCGACTCCATGTTCAACCAGCACGCGAAATGGCTTGAAAAGAGCAAGCTGGAGCTACGGTGGAGAGCGCCGATCTCGTCCATCAATCTGTTGATCAGCTCGCTGGTGTGGCGACAGGATCACAATGGCTTTACGCATCAGGATCCTGGCTTTCTGGACATTGTGACGAACAAGAGTCCGGAGATAACGCGCATCTATCTTCCACCTGACGCTAACTGCTTGCTGTCGGTTGCGGATCATTGTCTGCGAAGCACGGATTATGTCAACGTCATCGTCGCGGATAAGGCGTTGCACTTGCAGTATCTGGAGATGAATGCAGCTATTCGACACTGCACGAAAGGGATAGGGATCTGGAATTTCGCCTCGAGTGACGCCGGCCACGAACCCGATGTCGTGATGGCGTGCGCGGGTGATATTCCGACCTCCGAGTCGCTCGCGGCGGTAGCTATTCTGCGGGAGCGCTGCCCGGGGGTAAAAATTCGCTTCATCAACGTCGTCGATCTGTTTCGGTTGATGTCCGACCGGGAACATCCACATGGACTTACAGAGCGTGAATTCGATGGCCTGTTCACCAAAGACAAGCCGGTGATCTTCAACTTTCATGCCTACTCTTCGTTGATCCACAAGCTGACCTACAAGCGAGCGAACCACGCGAACTTTCACGTTCATGGATACAGGGAGAAGGGCAACATCAACACGCCTCTCGAGCTAGCGATTCTAAACGGTGTCGATCGATTTACGTTAGCGATGGATGTGATCGATCGAGTGCCTACGCTGCAAGCGTCGGCTGCTCATACGAAGGAGTGGCTGCAAGACCAGATCATCGACAGCATCAACTATGCGCATGAGCACGGGATGGATCGGGAAGACATCCGGGAGTGGACCTGGCCACGGAGTGTGCCGTCGCGAGATTAACAGGGCACGATGTGCTGATGCTCGCAAGTGATAGTACGGCTGTGCGGGTCTGGCGTAGAAGGTGTAGGTCGCGGAGGATGGCACCCTCACAATCGCGTTTTCATGGTTGAGGTCGCATTCACTTGCAGGAGCAACGCCACCGCTGGTGGCAGAGCGCCGGACCCACACCGTGGAGCTTAAACACCGGGCTTGCCAGAGTTTGCCGCGGCGGAGAGGCGGCGGAGAGAAGGAGCCAGGGAATATCGCTGGCGCTGGGTGATGGTCGTTCGTCACCACCGTCCCCCTGATGGAGCTACCGTCTTTCCAGTTCCATACCGGACACGCGCCATGGCTCCCGACGCCGCCGCCAGCCGGATGGTAGAGAGTAGCGTTCGGGGCTAGAAGAAACCACTACGATTGATCGTCTTGCCGGGTGCATCGATAGATCTGAACGCCGCGGCCTTGACTGACCTCAGTTGCGGTGCTCCGGTGGGGACCGTAGGATCCCGCGCGATCGCCGAGAAGGTGAAGAGAAGGAGCACAAGCTTCGCCACATACTCAACACCATAGCAGGCGCATCGATGGTTGGAGAGGGCCGCCTGGTCGCCACGCTGCACATTACCGTGGAGGAAGTTAGCGATTTTAGCCTTGACAACACCTCGGGGCGCTCTGTAGAGTCCCCGGCAATTTCCTAACGTAACTTTCTGTGCAGCGAGCAAGGTTCGACAACATCTCCAGATCCTGCCCTGGCTCACTGGAGTTGCGGCGAATGATGGCAACTCCCGTTCGAGAACCGTGGTACTTCTTTACGAGGTCAGTATGCAGCAGGCATTCCGATGGATCTGGTTCCTCCTCCTTCTGGTAGGAGTAAGCGTTTCCCCGCACTTTGCTCACGCGGCCGGCGCGACGGGCAAGATCGTCGGCACGGTGACCGATCCAGGCGGCTCGCCACTTGTGGGGGCAAAGGTCACCATCACCAACGAGGGTACGAACCAGTCTGTTTCCGACATCTCGGATCCGAATGGCAACTTCAGCTTTCCGTCCCTAGCGACCGGAAACTACTCCGTCCGCATCGAGTTCACGGGGTTCCAGGCCTACGTGCAACGGGGAATTGTGCTCGAAGTCGACCAGAACGTTACCGTGCGCGCGCCGCTTACAGTCGGGTCGGTTTCAGAGACGGTCGAGGTATCATCTGCGCCGCCAGCGATTAATCTGGTGGACGCGACGGTAAGTCACGTTGTGGATCAGCAGCGTGTGGTTGACTTACCGCTGAACGGCCGAGACTCGTTGCAGCTGCAGTACATTATGCCGGGTGTTTCGTACGACAACAACAACGTGTCGCACGGGCAAGGGCAGCATGAAGGCGTAGTGGTGAACGGCAATCGGCCAGGGTCGAACTACTACCTTCTGGATGGCGTGGACATGACAGATAACTACCTGTCGACAGCGCCAGTATTTCCGGCTCCAGATGCGCTGCAGGAGTTTGACATCCAGACCAGCAATTTTACGGCGCAGTACGGTCGCAACTCGGGCGGGCTGGTAAATACCGTAAGTCGTTCCGGGACGAACGCTTTTCATGGTGGCGCGTTCGAGTTCTTCCGCAACACAGTCTTAAACTCGAAGAATTACTTCGCCAGCCCGACGCAGGCTAAGCCCGCGTTCAAGCTGAATCAGTTCGGGGGCTTTCTTGGCGGACCCATTCAGAAGGACAAGATGTTCTTCTTCGGTTACTACCAGGGGACTCGGCAGCGACGTGATGAGACGCAGACGATCAACCAGGTGCTAAGCCAGGCGCAGCGGCCGGACCTGAACGGTGGTGTGGCTAACATCAAGGGCCTGATGAACTCCTCGGGTGGCGACCCAATCAATCCTGTGACGCGCGCCCCCTTTGTGGGAGGCATCATTCCCGCAAATCAGATCGATCCGACGGCGGTCCGACTCATCAGTGCACTGATGCCACTTCCGAACAATGGAGGGAACGGCTACTCTTTTAACAGCCCTGTCGCGAATAACCAAGACAATCTGAATGAGGATCAATATCTCGGACGCATTGATCGTACCTTCAGCACTCATGATATTGTCTTCGGCCGATACTTCTATAACCAGGACACATCGAACGGGCTGGGGGGTGGTAATATCCCGGGCCGGCCCCATCTTAAGTACTTCCGAAACCAGAATGTAGCGCTGGACTGGACACACACCTTTAGTCCCAATCTCATCAACACGGCTGTTTTTGGTTTCACGCGAGTCGCACATCATCGTGGACCCACGCAATCCGTGGGATGGGAGCAGTTTGGTGGACCGGCGGGCGCGTCGGCTCCCGGTACCCTAAGTGATCTATTTACGAATGTCAGCGGCTCGATTAATGCCGGCGGTGATGGTGCGTTCGTGCAGAATCGGCAAACGTGGCAGTACACCGACAGTGTCAATTACATTATCGGCAAGCACACACTCACCTTCGGCGGCGACTACCGGCGCGAAGCCTCAAACCGTGTAGAGGACTACGCCACGGATCCTACCTTCAATTTCAACGGCCTGTATTCCGGCAACGCGCTTGTGGATCTTCTGCTGGGACTGCCGAGCAACTTTAACCAGCAGACCGAAGTACAGAGCCGGCTTCGGCATAATGGCATCGATGCATACGCGCAGGACAACTACAAAGTCTCAGCAAATGTAACGATCGATGCTGGGATCCGGTGGGAACCCTTTATCTTGCCAGTCGATAACCTGAACGACCAAACCTGTTTCGATCCAACGTTCACCAAACAATCGACCTACTATCCGAATGCACCTGCTGGGCTGCTGTTCCCTGGTCCGCCAGTCGGAAGTGGATCTCTGGGCACTGGGGATGCTGGCTGCCTCCGGGGAGGAGTGCCGAACCGCTATGCTAACGTAGCTCCGCGTATCGGAGTTAACATCGACCCGTTCAAGAACGGGAAGACATCGATTCGGGCAGGGTATGGCGTGTTCTGGGACCAGGCTCGGCTGATCGCCTGGAATCGATTCTCGACGGCGCAGCCATTCGACTCCAACATCACGATTAATGCCTTGCCGGCTCCACTTGCGAGCTTGACTGGGACCAGTATTTACGCGAACAGCGGGCGTGCGAATCCATTTCCGTTCGCCATCCCGCGGACTCCAGAGCAACGTGCAGCCTTCCAGTTTCCTGTGCAATCGGCCGAAACGGTTTTCTCACCGAAGTTCAACCAGGGGTACACGCAGCAATTCAACCTTACGATCGATCAGCAGCTGGGAAAGAACTATAACCTGACGGTGTCGTATATTGGAAACAAAGGGACACACCTGTTTATCTCGAGGGAGTACAACTATGCTCCTCTCTCGAGCTTCGTGAAGAATCCTCCGCCGGATATTGACCCGGTGACAGGTGCCGCGACGACCCCGGGCCTGATCAGCTACAACAGCAGAGATGCTGTGCTAGCCCGGAGACGACGTCTAAGCGGAGTTGCGACCTGTTCGAGCGGAGGAGTGTCGGGACCATGCTATGGTCCGACAGAGATGTTGGAAAATTCTGGATACTCCAACTTCAATTCAGTACAGGTCGAGGTGAACCATCGATTCACACAAGGCTTCAGCTTGCTCGCGTCTTACGTGTTTGCGAAATACCTCGATATTTTCTCGTACACCGCAGAGGGGGGCAATGGCCCACGCAACCCCGAGAACTTTGCACAGAGCTACGGACCCTCGGACAACGACGTGCGACATCGGTTTACGGCGTCGTACATCTATGTATTACCGCAGTTGAAATCTGTTCACGGCTTCGTCTCGGGTGTAGTGAATGGCTGGCAGAATCAGGGTATTGTCACAGCGCAGACGGGGTCTCCTTACTCGATCAATTCGCAAACGGACTCCGCCGCTGCAGGTGTCGGTAACGTTCTGGCCGATGCCGTTCCAGGACAGACCCGTAGCATCTCAAACCGTAGCGTGAACGGTTACTTCAACACCGCAGCGTTCACTAACGCCGCACCCGGAACGGTCGGATCGACAGGGCGCAACCTGCTGAACGGGCCGAGCCTGGTCAATGTCGACACCTCCGTGTTCAAGGACTTCAATATCTTTGAACATGGCAAAGTCCAGTTCCGTGCCGAGTTGTTCAACCTGTTCAATCATCCAAATTTCTTCAACCCGGACAACACCGTGGGTGACGGCAGCTTTGGGAAGCTGACTGCCGCGCGCGATCCCCGCATTGCACAGTTCGCTCTGAAGTACCTCTTCTAGACGAGAGGGAACTGCGCCAGTAGGTGCCAGCGTGTTCGTAGGCACCTACTGGCGCATGGAGATAGTGATTACGGACGGGACACCTTGCCTAGCATTGCGCGGATGATGTGGAATGGTGCTGGGGCCGGAGGCACTGTGGCTATGGGCAGAGGCATCGACAGATTAGCTCGTCTGTTTTGGATGGCGATGGCGGCGTTAGTGCTGGCCTGCGGAACTGGGCGGGGAATCCAGGCTCAGGCGCCAATCGTTGCTACAGAGAAGAAGGATGCGACAGCAAAGGCTGAGCAGGCTCTGCGCGCACAGGATATGCCTGAGGCGATGAAGCAGTATCGCGCCATGCTGGCTGCTGACCCTAAAAACAGTGAGGCGTGGACAGGGCTCGGTGTGCTGCTGTATGGGTCAGGGCATGCTCCAGAGGCCGCGGAGGCGCTTGCTACGGCGCTGCACTTGAATCCCGAAGCGCCGCGAGCCGAGTTATTCCTAGCTTTCAGCCAAGCGGATCTTCGGCAATGTGACAAGGCGATTCCCGTGCTCGACAAGAACTTCGGCAATGAGCCCGTCGGCAACTTGCGACGGCTTACCGGATTGACCTTGCTGAGCTGCTCGGCAGGCGGTAAGGCCACCATGCTGGCGTTGAAGACGGCGGACCAGCTGCGGCAGATGTACCCCGGAGATCCTGATGTTTTGTTCGAGTCTGCCGAACTCTACACCCGGCTCTGGAGTGAGACGGCGAACGAGTTGATAACGGCTCACCCGGATTCCTATCGCGTGCACCAGCTGGCCGCGCAGGTGAATGAGGCGCAAGGAAATGTTGGACAGGCGATTCGGCAATATCGAGCGGCTCTGGCCGAGCGCCCGAGGTTGCCTCAAATGCATTACAGGATTGGCCAGTTGCTGCTGAAGGGCGGAGACGCAGACGCGAACGAGAAAGCGATGGAGGAATTTCGGGCAGAACTCGCAATCAACCCACAAAGCGCAATGTCGGCGCTGGCGATGGGCGAGATCGACCGCCACGATGGGAATCTGAACGAGGCTGCCGCGAGTTACACCTTGGCGACCCGATTAGAGCCTGAGCTTGCGGAGCCACGTGTTGGTCTGGCGCAGACGCTTTTGGCACAGCACCAGGTCGCAGTGGCCCAGCAACAGCTGCAAACCGTAATCGCAACACATCCACAGAACGCGCAGGCGCACTATGCGATGATGCTGGCGCTTCGTGAGCAAGGCAAGCTGACGGAGGCAGCGGTGGAGATGAAGACCTTTCAGCAGCTGCAGCAGAGGGGCGCGGACCTGTTTAGAGACAAGCTTAACGCCTTGTTGACGGGGAACGTGTCTCTCCGTACCGCCGACGAAGGCAATTCAGGTTCGCCTCCGGGTGCGAGTTCTGCGAGATGAAAGAGCAGCATCGAGATAGCAGGAACGATCTCTTCAAGACGCGACGATCGCTCATGAGAGTAGCGGGAACAGGCCTGCTTACCTCCTTGCTGCCGCCCGGCATCGCGGAGCTAGGGACTCCTGCACCGGGGGACGCCGAAAAGAAGACTCCGTTGACCTTCTCGGTGCACGAGGTTGCAGCGGCTGCAGGACTTCGTTTTGATCATGTCTCTGGCGGTGATCGGCAGAAGAAGTACATCCTGGAAACGACGGGCTCTGGTGTGGCGTTCTTTGACTATGACGCAGATGGTTGGCTTGACATTTTTCTGGTCAACAGCTCGAAAATGGAGGGTTTCTCAACGAAAGAGGCGCCAGGGAACAAGTTGTTCCACAACAACCGTGACGGCACGTTTACAGACGTGACGGAGAAGGCCGGGCTCAAGCGGAGCGGATGGGGACAAGGCGTATGTGTCGGCGACTTCGACAATGACGGCTTCGATGATCTGTTTGTGACGTACTGGGGAGAGGATCTGCTGTTCCACAATAATGGGGACGGCACCTTTACAGAGGTTGGGCGCAAGGCACGGGTAGCTGGAGATGCGGCCAGGTGGAGTACGGGATGTGCGTTCCTCGATTACGACCGGGATGGCTGGCTCGACCTGCTTGTGACGCATTACGTTGACTTTTCACTCGAGACAGCGAAGGACCCAGGGAGCAATCCGTACTGTGTCTATCGGGGTTTGCCGGTCATGTGCGGACCGCGCGGGCTGAAGCCAGAACGGAGCACGCTCTATCGCAACAATCGCGATGGCACGTTTACGGATGTTTCCGCCAAATCCGGTGTCAGTTTGAAAGGTGATCTGTTTGGCATGGGGGTGCTTACGGGAGACTTCGACAATGATGGCTGGCCGGACCTGTACATCGCGAGCGATTCCACACCAAGTCAACTACTGATGAACAACCATGACGGAACCTTCCGCGAAGAAGGAACGCTCCGTGGCGTGGCCTATAGTTTGGACGGAATGGAGGAGGCAGGTATGGGCGTCGCTGCGGGCGATTATGACAACGACGGCTGGCTCGACATTCTGAAAACAAATTTTTCCGACGAGGCGCCCAATCTCTACCACAACGAGGCGAAGGCGATCTTTGCCGACCGAAGCCAGAGTGCCGAACTGAATCGGCGAACACACTTTGTTGGCTGGGGCTGCGGCTTCTTTGATCCTGATAATGATGGATTGCTCGATGTTCTTTACTGCAACGGCCACGTGTATCCAGAGCTTGAGCGCATCCACGCGGACACGACCTACCGAGAGCCGATGGTACTGTACCGCAACATGGGCGGAGGGAGGTTTGAGGATGTGTCCGCGATAGCGGGCGAGGCGTTCCGGGTTCCAGGAACCGGCCGCGGATGCGCCTTTGGCGACTTCAACAATGATGGATGTGTGGATGTCGTGATCAACAATCAGGGCGCGAAACCTTCCCTGCTGCAGTTTCGGCCGGAGAACGACCATCATTGGATCAATTTGAAGCTGGTTGGGAAGCGATCAAATCGCAGTGCAATCGGCGCCCGGGTGCGATGCGTTGCGGGAAATCTAACGCAGATCGCGGAGGTTCGCAGTGGAGGAAGCTACTTGTCACAGAGTGATCTGCGCCTGCACTTCGGGCTGCGGGACCGTGCCTCTGTGGACCTGCTGGAGATTGCCTGGCCGAGCGGCATGGTGGAACGCTTGAGGGCTGTTCCTGCAAATCAGTTCCTCCGCGTGGAAGAAGGCGGTGTAACCACGACGCTGCGGCGAGCGGCAAAGTGAGACTGAGGAGAGTCCGGGCAAAAGCGCTCTGGACGCGTGGAGTTGTATTGTTGGTCGTGGTGTGTGGCCCGGTGTCCGCCATTGCGCAGACACGTAGCGGCACAGAGCAAACGTTGATCGCCGAAGGCGTGCAGATGCTGCGAAGTGGTCAGACGGAGGGGGCGAAGAAGAGCTTTGACGCGGCCATCTCTGTAGCTCCACACTCCGCGACGGCGTTGACGTGGCGTGGCATCTGCGAGAACCAGGTAGGCCAGTTTAGCGCTGCGGCGAAGGACCTCCGCGCGGCGATTCTCATCGACAAAAGTGCGCTTTCGGCACATTACAATCTCGCCCTCAGCCTGATTCGGCTGCGTGAGAGAGATGCGGCCATCCGGGAGTTTGAGAGAGTCATAACGATGCAACCGGAGGCGGTGCCGGCTCGGTACAACCTTGCGGTGCTGCTGGAAGAGAAGGGCGAGTTTGCGCAAGCTATCGATCAGCTTGCCCAAGCGCATGCGCTCGCAGCCGAAGATAGCGGCGTAACCTTGCACCTGCTCGCAGATCACCTGAAATTGAGAGATGGTTTCAACACAGAGGTACTGACGGCAGACTTGGCTCACGACTCCGCCTCGCCGGAGATCCAACAGCAGGCCGGTGCGGCGCTGCTCGGGGCCGGAAAGTCTGCGGAGGCGGTTGCGATGCTAAAGCAGGCTAAGGACCGGGCACCGTCCGCGCCTGGTATCAACCTGCTGCTGGCCCGCGCGTATCTTGCCGACGAGAAGAACGCCGCAGCGATCACTCTATTGGAATCGAAGGCGCCGGCAGAGATGGATGAAGAAACGGTGTACCTGTTGGGATTGGCCTACGCAGGTCTCGGAGATGTTGCCCGGGCCACCCAGCAGTTTGAAGTCGCGGCTAGGATGAAGGCAAGCGACGGGCGCCCGCTGTTCCACCTTGGATTGATGGCTGAACGCATGCCCGGAGGTCAGGTCGAGGCACTCGCCCTGATGCGGGATGCGCTGCGATTGGATGATGCGAATCCTCAGTATTCTCTCGCTCTGGCGCGACTTCTGCTTGTATCGGACGACGCTGCGGGAGCGAAGACTGTGTTGCTCAAGATGCCGGCTGCAGCAAAGGCGGGGTTTGAGCGATCAACCTTGCTCGGCGTGTCCCTGGCAGCGACGAACGATATCGTGAAGGCGATTTCGGAGCTCGAGCGCGCAGTCGCGGCTGACCCGCAGCTGGCGCTGGCACATAACGTACTTGGATTCTGTTTCTTTCACCAAGGTGAGTACGTAAGGGCTGCTGCTGAGTATCGACAAGCGGCAGATTTGGAACCGCAACGGTTACTTTATTTGCGAGATGCTGCGCTCGCGTACCATCGCGCGGCTCAGGACGGGGCCGCGTTGGCCTACGCAGAGCGAGCAAACGCCTTGGGGGATGCGACTGCGGGAGATGCGGCGCTGTTGGGAAAGCTCTATGCGGCTGCTGGTCGGCGCGATGAAGCAATACATATGCTGCGGCGAGCGGTTGAGCTGAACTCCGATCTGGATTCGCCATACTATCTGTTGGCGCGGACGTATCAGCAGATGGGAGACCGAGTTCAGGCGGCAGAGTGGAGTGGAAAGCTTACTGCGTTGAAGCAGCGGTACGAGGCAGCATTCGTCGCAGCGAAACGCAGTCAACCGGCCATCGCGCGTTCTTCGAGCCTGCTGCAGGGCGGGGCCTTGGCAGCAGAGGATACGGGTACTGAATGAGAGGTCCAATAACACTTAGTTTGCTGTCGATTGGATCGTACGCCCTCGGTTTCGCGCAGATGGCGGCGAGTCATCCACGCCCTCAGGTGCAACCGGCCGCGGGCGAGATCGTCGCGGATTTCGTCGATGTTGGGGAACGAGCCGGCCTGGTAGCGAAGATGCCGCTGAGCGGCGAAACGGGCAAGCACCACATCAACGAGATGACGGGCGGCGGTGTGGCACTGATCGACTTCGACGGTGATGGCTGGCTCGATATTTTTCTGGTGAGCGGAGCACCGAGCGATACGCGCAGTGGGGCGCCGGCAACGAGTCACCTCTACCGCAACAATCACGATGGTAGCTTCACCGACGTCACGGAAAAAGCCGGACTAGCGCGCCGTGGCTGGGGACAGGGCGTCTCGGTCGGCGACTACAACGGTGACGGTCGACCTGACCTGTTTGTGACGTACTTCGGTAAGAACGTGCTGTATCGGAACAATGGTGACGGAACGTTTACGGATGTGACGACGGCTGCGGGATTACTGACGAGCGAGAAGTTATACAGCACGGGATCAGCGTTTGTAGACTTCGACCGGGATGGCTTCCTGGATTTGTTTGTCGCGCATTATGTTGGCTTCGATGAGCCGTCGGCGCATGACGATCGGCGCAGGGATTTCTGCAGGTGGCGTGGGCTTTCCGTGCTCTGCGGGCCGCGTGGCCTCAAAGGCGCACGAGACACGCTCTACCGGAATCGAGGGGATGGGACGTTCGAAGATGTGTCGCAGAAGGCGGGTGTGGCGGTAGCGGAAAACTATGGCTTTACTCCGCTGATCGCAGATTTCAACAATGACGGCTGGCCGGATATCTACGTTGCGAATGATTCAACGCCGTCGTTGCTGTTTTTGAATAATCAAGATGGAACCTTTACCGAGACCGGCGTGCTTAACGGTGTCGCGTACAACGATGACGGCCGTGAACAGAGCGGGATGGGAGTGGATGTCGCGGATATCAACGGGGATGGACTGCTCGATATCGTGAAGACCAACTTCGAGCAGGACACCAGCACGCTTTATCGCAACCGCGGTGAGGGCAGCTTTGACGACGTGACCTTTCCCGCGGGGCTAGGAGTGAACACCAGCTTCGTCGGCTGGGGAACGGGGTTTCTGGACTTCGATAATGATGGCTGGCCAGACATCTTCATGGCGAACGGCCATATCTACCCTGAGGTGGACGCGCTCAAAGACACATCGTTCCTACAGCGAAAAATTCTGTACCGTAACCGGGGTGATGGAACTTTCGAGGATGTCTCTCTACGCGCGGGCGCGGGTCTTCTGCTGCAGCGAGCGTCCCGAGGTGTGGCGTTTGGCGATATTTTCAACACCGGGCAGACAAACGTGGTGATCAATAACCTGGCAGACCGGCCGACTCTTTTGTGGAATCGCATGCCTGTGAAAAATCAAGCGATCACGCTGCAACTCGTCGGAAAACCGCCCAATTCCCTGGCGATTGGTGCGCGCGTCACCGTTCGGGGCAACGGACGCGTCATGGTGGCGGAAGTTCGTAGCGGTGGAAGTTACATATCTCAAAGTGATCTACGATTGCGTTTCGGGCTAGGGAGAGCGGTGAAAGCAGACAAGGTGGAAGTTCGCTGGTCGGACGGGCATACCGACATGCTCAGTGACTTGGCTGCCGGCCGTATCATCACGGTCCAGTATGGCGGAAAAACTCTCTCGTCTACCCTATATCGGAGCTTTCCCGAGCGGCTCCAGCACTGATCCGCCCAGGTCCATGATGACGTGTGTGCCTATTTGTCCACGCTGTACAGGGCTGAAGCGTGTGGCGCGAGTTGCAGGTTCGTGGATGGCAAGAACGCCTTTCCCGTCCACAGATTCTGAAGTGAACCGTCAGGTTGATGGAGGTCGGCCTCCCTCCAGGGAATGCGCTCATTGATCTGGGTATCGCCGAGGTTGAGGAACGCAAGATAGATCTTATTTGCACCGGAGGCGTTGCCGGTCGCGGTCCAGACACGAAGATCACCTTTGCTGTAGACCATGCGATTGGCGGTGCTGTGCTGGTTCACCAATAGGACGTCCACGTTAGTGAGAAGCGACTTCGTGAAGGGATCGAGGGTCGGCAGATCGCCGCCGAACATCAGGGGAGAGCGGGCAATCGACCAAAGCGTCATCATAGTTTGCTGCTCGTCGTGCGTGAGCTCCGAGAGGCGATCATTGCCGCGTTCCGCGCGCAGCCCAATGTGACCGAGAGGCAACATGTCGGCATCGGGCCAACCGCCTGGCTGCACCAGCTTTGACCAGGCTTCAATGCGGGTGTTCATGTTCTTGAGGGATGGCCAGTTGTCCCACAGATCATCCTCGATACGCCACATCTGCGCATTCTCGCGCAGGTTCTCGACCTTTGCTACGGGAGCTGGGCCAGGTGAAAGGCTAAGGACGATCGGTCGGCCGGAGTGAAGGATGGCTTGATGCAAGCCTTCGATCTCGTCCTGATGGTACGGACTGGACATGTCGTCGGCCTTGATTAAATCGACCCCCCACCCGGCGTACTGCGCAACAATGGAGTTGTAATAGGTCTGGGCGCCGGGCTTGCTCATGTCGACGCCGTACATATCGGTATTCCACTTGCAAAGGCTGTTCTTGTTCGCAACGTCGGACGCGTGCAGCGAGGAGCCGAGGATCGGAGAGTTCTCGGCGACGGCCTGTCGCGGGATGCCGCGCAAGATGTGAATCCCGAACCTGAGACCTTTGCTGTGGACGTAATCGGCCAGAGGCTTGAAGCCATGTCCATCCGCGGCTGAAGGAAAGCGGTTCGCAGCAGGAACGGTGCGGCCATTTGCATCCATTGCCAGTTTCGCGTTAGCGCGATAGCCGTGGGCCTGGGCATTCGGTTCGTACCACTGGATGTCGACCACGATGTATTGCCAGCCGAACGGCTTCAGGGTTGCGGCCATGGTGTCCGCCTGGGCCTTAACTTCGTCCTCCCGAACGGTGGTTCCGTAGGAGTCCCAGCTGTTCCAGCCCATTGGCGGGGTTGGCGCGAGCTTTGCGGTGGCCTGAGCCGAAAGGGTGCTGGGGATCAAGCATAGGGTGACTAGAAGGGACGTGCAGCTGATGGTGTAAATCGTCTTTTCGAGGAGGCCCACGGGATCCTTTCGGTGCGTAGAAGCGATACCTGCCAAAGTCGGCGATTGTATTGGCGGAACAAACGCGAGCTACAGCGAGCCGGCACGGAGGCGATGAAGATGCGCCTTCACTGTAGTCACACCAGACAATCTCGACAAATGGAAACCGGTCAGGGACCTCTCCACAACGAAAATGGGGGTCGGACGGAAGGAGACAAGGAATGCAAATGCCGGCAAAGCGTTTGCGATGTATGCTGGGGGCGCGAAAATAGGCACCACGAGGGCAAGTATGGCCAGAGTCGTAGAGCAGCATTATGGTAGGCGCAGATGGCAGCACATAGGAACGGGGATCGCGGGTGCTGCACTCCTGGCGACCATGGCGGCAACTTCGTTTGCAGCCGCGACAGGAATAGCGCCGCTGCGTTCGCCGGGTGAGGTGATTGCTGTGCAGATATCGGTTAATCCGCTCACGTACTCGGTCTCGATGCAGGGCCGGCCGGTGATGGCGGCGTCCGCGTTGGGCCTGCAGTTCAAAGGGCAGACGCCCGTCGCGCAGTGGCGCTTGCTACACGAAGAGCGGCACACTGGGGATCGCACATGGACGCCAGTGTGGGGCAAAACGAGCCAGATACGGGATCGCTATGCCGAGTCTATGATGGCGCTTGAAGAAGAGGCGGTGCCACACCGCCGGCTGGATGTGGTGATGCGGGCGTACCCGGACGGGGTAGCCCTGCGGTACGCCGTTCCGAAGCAGCCAGGGATGGAGCATTTTGTGGTGGAAAGGGAGTTGACGGCGTTTCACTTCGCGGGAGATCCGACAGTGTGGGCGGGTACAACCGAGAGCTATCACCATTCCTACGAGCATGAGTTTCCAAAGATCCGGTTGTCGGCGATCCCGGCCGGCTCGCATGTCATTCTTCCCATGTTGGCAAAGGTCAACGAGACGGCCTACGCGGCGATCATGGAAGCCGATCTGACGGACTGGGCGGGCATGTATCTGTCGCCTAGCGGACCTTCGACCGTCAGTGTGGATCTCTCGCCGCGGCTGGATGGAGACGGCCTGGTGAAGGCAGATGCTCCACACCTCACGCCATGGCGGGTGATCATGTTGGGCGGGCGCCCTGGTGATCTGATCGAGTCGAATCTGATTGAAAACCTGAACCCGCCCTCGAAGATTGCAGACACGTCATGGATCAAACCAGGGAAGATGGCGTGGGATCACTGGTGGAGCGGCGACGTAAAAATGGACAACGAAACCAATCGCCAGTTCATCAGCTTCGCGTCGAGCATGGGATTTCCGTACCAGTTGATTGATTGGCAGTGGTACGGCGAGTTCAACAAGCCCGAGGCAAAAATTACGCAACCGGCGCCGCAGATCGACATGCCGGGTCTGCTGCGGTTTGCGGCGGAACACCATGTGCGCGAGTGGATCTGGCTGCACTCAGGTGATGTAACGCGAGCAAAGGATACAGGAACGCTCGACGCAGCGTTCGCGACCTATCAGACGTGGAATGTTGCCGGGGTCAAGATCGACTTCATGGATAGCAATGACCAGGGCATGGTGAACTGGTATGAAGGCATCGTGTCGCTCGCGGCGAAGCACCATCTCATGGTCGACTTCCATGGCGCGTTTGAGCCCACGGGGCTTCGCGTGACGTGGCCCAATCTGCTCACACGCGAAGGCGTGCTGGGCAACGAGTACAACAAATTCAGCACGCGAGTGACGCCGTTGCATAAGTTGACGCTGCCGTTTACGCGCATGCTGGCGGGCCCCATGGACTACACGCCCGGCGGCTTTCTGAATCGTAGTCCGGCGGAGTGGAAACAGACATCGCCGACGGAAGTGATGGGCAGCCGGGCGCAGGAGCTGGCTCTCTTCGTCGTCTATTGGAGCCCTCTCACCTGCCTGGCGGATGATCCCGTGAACTACAAGGACCAGCCTGGTCTAGAGTTCCTCCGCGTAGTTCCGACTGTTTGGGACGAGACAAAGGTGCTCGATGGCACTGTAGGCGAGCACATCGTCATGGCGCGGCGGCAGGGCCAGAGGTGGTTTGTGGGCGGTATGACTGGCGACAAACCCTTCGACTATCACATGGCACTTTCGTTTTTGCCGAAGGGCGAGTACGTCGCCCACGTGTTCGCCGACCCGCAGGATCCGAAAGCGAATTACGAGGCACTCTCGGAGACGACACAGCATGTGACAGCGAGGGATGCGATGGATCTGCACCTTCGGTTAGCCGGTGGCGTGGCGATCTACCTGGAGCCTCTGACGCAGTCGGCCGTAGCGACGCCGTCATCCAGGCACTGAATGCCATGGTTCACTGTTGCAGCAATCGAGTGAGATAGTCGAGAGCTCGCGGATCTGCGGATTGGCCAAGCCAGAAGACGGCCTGCTTCCGAACTTCGGGATCGTTGCTGCTCCCAGCGACTTGGATGAGTTGCCGCGCCGCCTCGTCTGCCGGCAGTCGCGAGAGAGCAAAAACGGCAGATTTGCGGACCTCCACCTCCGGGTCGGTCGCGGCTTGAGTACGCAGATCATCAGCAACCTTTTTGCCGCCTTCAGTCGCCATCCAGAACTGTGCCTGGCGTCGAACCTGCGGCGACGTATCTTCGTGCGCCATGCGGATCAGCTCTCCAGGTGCGGCTGGATCGTGTGAAAGCGTGAGGTCAAAAGTGAGCTTTTCGCGAAGATCAGCGTCGGTCGCCTCACGATCAAGGCGTTTCAGGGCAACGAGGGCCTGGGGATCACGTTGGTTGGCCAGCCAGAAAGCCGCTTTCTCGCGGATAGTCTTCTCCTGGGCGGCCGAAGCCAAACCAGCGAGGGCTGGTACAGTCGCCGGCGATCTGTGAAGCGAGATGAGAAAAACGACGCTGTCGTGGAGCTTCTCAGAACCCGGCTTGGACGCGACGGACTCAAGAAGATGAATGCTGGCCACAGGCGTGACCCCGGCGAACCAAACAAAGGGAAGGCCGCCGACATCGAGCACCTTGTCAGGATCCTCCACCTGCACGATGCTCACGTTGCCCCCTTGCAGGCGAAACAGCAGGACCAGGTGATCGTGACCCTTGGGAGCGTCGGTGTACGTTCCGCGATCAATCCACTCGGTCCTCTCCAGAAAACGTGTCTCCCCACCTTCCGAGCCGATCCGAACGTCCGGAGCAACGGGAATCTCATAGCCGATCCAGCCGGCAATATTTCTTTCCTGGATTAGCTTGACCTGCGCAGGAAAGTCTGGACCTGCTGCCTGGGTTGAAAGCGTGGCATGCATAATCTCTGGCTGTTGCGCGGATAGAAGCAAAGGTGTCGCAAACAGCAAAGCGATCGCGAACAGATAGGTGCGAGCTGGCATGGAGGTCTCCTCAGACGGGCGTTATTTCAGCAGTTCCAACATGTAATCGGTAGCGACTTTGTCGTTCATCACGGCGAGCTGCGATACGATCGATCGCTTGAGTTCAAGATCTTTTTCGTTGCGGGCCAGATCCACAAGCCTGGCAGCATCGCGCGAGAGGAACAGGGCATTGATCACAGCTTTCCGGGTCTGCAGATCTGAAGAGGTGCGGTAGACCTCAGCGAGCGTGTCGCTGGCTCGCCTGCCCTGAAAGATCCCCGTCATCTGGATCGCCTGCACCTGCAACGGAGCACTCATGCGACCAACGACGGCATCATGAAGAATCGCGCCAGCTTCGGGAGATTTGCTCTGCGCCAAGATAAAGATCACCTGCTTCTTCAGGCTCATCGGCTGATTGCCCGAAAGGATGCCGCGAAGAAGTGGAACGGCGCGGCCGGGCTCCTGGTTCATCAATGAGTTCAGAGCCAGGATCTTGAGGTCGGTATCAGAGTTCGGGGGCGCCTCTGCCATCGGCTCCAGAACAAGCGGCACGGTACGCGACTGCACGCCACTTCCGACAGCACGCGTTGCTACGAAGAGGGCTATGCAGTCTTTGTTCCAGGAACTCGCGGCAAACTGTGCCTGCAGCCGTTTGCAGGAGGCTGCCGCTTCTATGTCACGGGACACCTGGTGAAGCGAGTACGCCTTCCAGTAGAGAGCGGCATCGCTTCGGTTGCCATGGGACGCAAGGACCTGATCGAAGTCATGCGCCGCCTCCCTCCATCGCTGATCGTCCATCGCGCGTGTTCCTGCCGCATACGGGTCCTCCTCCGGGGCTGACTCCAGCAACAACGAGCCCGGAGCCTCGCAGGTCATGGCCATGACGGGGTGAGTCGCAAGCAAGCCGAAGAAGAGAGCGGAGAAGGCTGAAAGAAGACGTGTCGATCGAGTCATGGCTAGGATCCTTGCAGTATGGGTCTAGAGAGAGCTATCGTTCTGCCGGAGAATGCGAATATCCAGAAGAACACCGTTCGTGTTCAATTCAAGCCGAAGGTGTACTCCACCCGGTGCGGTCTCCGGTTGGTGATCGATGTTGGTGAGAACGCGGTCAAGATCCTCAAGAATGGTGGCTGTAACGAGATCACCGTTCTGTCGAGCTGAGCGAAGTACGACCGCATTTTTAAGCAGGAGATCGTGTGCCTGCAAGCGTGTGGTCGCATCCAGTGGACCAGAGGCGTGATTGACCTCCGTGAGTAGCCGTTCCGCGCTGTCAAGTTGACGGGCGACCTCGGGATTAGTGGGTGCTGTCGTCAGTGGACCGGGCCGGTGGGCGGCCGATCGCTCATCGGCAACATGGGAGACGGGCTGAAACTTCGCTGTGACGAAGATCACCAGGGCAAGCGCCGCTGCCAGACCTGCCGCTGCCGGCCAAACGAACGAACGAAAACTTCGTTGTGGCGATGGATCGAGGACCGTCAGACGCCCCCGCAGACGCTCCCAATTTTGGGAGAGATCCGGTTCCGGAACAGCGTCACCCGAGAACACGCGCATCGCTTGCGCGATGGAACTCGAATGTGCGGCGCACGTGGCGCACTGCTCAAGATGCTGCCGAACACCCTCCGGCGTCGCATGCTCCTGCATGTGGAACGCGACAAGCTCTTCTTCCGACGCATGCTCGCTTGTGCTCATCGCAGGCCTCCTTCCAGGGTCGCAAGGGAGCGACGAAGTTTGCCGACAGCGCGGAAAACAGCTTGCTTCACCGAGCTTCCGGGTATATTGAGAGCCGTAGCGATCTCAGCCGTGGCGAAGTCTTCCATGTGCCGCAGGGTGAAGGCGGCTCGTTCAAGCGGTGTGAGCGTTGCCATGGCGGCACAGCGAAGGGCGGCCGCTTCGGTGTCGAAGAACACGCGATCCGGGCCGGCCGCGCCGTCAGCGACCTGCAGGGTCTGATCTGCGATCGAGGAGATTCCAGCGACGCGAGGAGCCATCCGCGCGTGATCACGGTTGCGGCGTTCGACGAGATTGAGTGAGGTATTCATGGTGATTCTAGTAATCCATGTCGAAAAACTGGAGTCTCTCCGAAAAGTGGAGAGCTTGTTATACGCGCGCAGAAATGCCTCCTGAGAGGCTTCTTCGGCGTCGGATTCGTTGCCGGTGATGCGGAAGGCAACGCGAAAGACAGATCGGAAGTGCCGATCCATCAAGACCCGGTATGCGTCGCGATCGCCGGCAAGAACCTGCCGTATCGCCTCTGTCTCCACCTGATCCATTCGCCCGATTAGACAGCGAAGTGCTGAGCCGGTTAGGTTCAACTCCTCGAAATTCTGAACCGTACGTATCTGTTTGTCGCTCAGACATGGCGCTTTCGATATGTCGGCCGCTCCTGACCGAAGGTGAGGTGGCATATCCTGAAAAGAGAGGGTTTGGACGTATGTCATGTCGTACAGGAGTGGAGCTACAGCAATACCTTCAATCGGCACTGGCGGAGGGGTCGCCGGGTCTGCTGCTTGGCCTGAGTGAAGCAGGGAAGCGCAATCGGCTTCATCAGCGAGAAGAACGGATCCTGAAGCTACAGACAGATCTGAAACGACATAAGGACTCCTGCGAAGAGTGCCGCATGGAGATGGAGACCGCAGAGGTGGTGCCCTAAGTCATCGAGAAGGGTCGTACCGATGACTTAGGGGGGCCGTTCAGGCGTTACCGGCTCTGGAGGGGTTTGGAGATGGACTCCAGCGACTTGCCGGCCGCCTCCACACCAATCAACAGTTCGCAGGCCGCAGCCAGCAGCATCAGCAGTGCGCCAGGGCGTAGCCACAGGAGACGTTCTGACGCGAACCACTCGCAATCAGAACTCCGAAGAGGTATGGCGCGCCGACGCCGCCAAGCAGGGTGCCGATAGCGTAGAAGATGGCGATCGCGAACGCGCGAATCTCCAGCGGAAAGATCTCCGAAACCGTAACGTAGGCCGCGCTCGCGGCTGAGGATGCAACGAAAAAGATGACGGTAAAGCAAATATTCAGCGATTTCGCCGAGCATATTGCCGAAAATATCCCGCCAGAGCATATGGTCTTGTACGGCAATCCTAAGCTTCTCTCCTGTGACAGCTGCTAGCGATCGGCCGCCCGCAGACACCTGAGCCTCAATATCTCCGACGATCTGGTTGGCTTCCTCCTCCCTGCCGCGCAGCATGAGCCATCGCGGGCTCTCCGGCACCTTCAGTCGCAGAATCAGAACACCTCCACCGAGTGCCGCGCCAATCGCAAAGGCAACACGCCAGCCGATACGTGGAGCAAGGAAATGACCGCTAAGGAGCGAAAGAGAGGCGAGAGAGCCAATGGCAACCCCGATCCAGAACGTCGCCTTCACAAGGAGGTCGACTGTCCGCGAACCGACGCACTCCCTTTGTCCGGGCGGCCGCCATCACATCCTCAGGCGCAATATGCATGCGCTTCATCGCTTCAGCCTGCCACTCTCCGTTCTGAGAAGAACCAGCGGGGTTCCGTCGACGATGGCGCCGAAGGTCGCGCTTCGTCCCTTGGCCCAGGAGACAAGTCGGTGCATGAGGCCGACCGCGATGACCGCGCAGGTACAGTTTCGTGACGGATCGGTCGTTGCCAACCGTAGACAGAATGATGACGCCGCCAATCAAAAAGACAATGACGAACTCAAAGATCGTCATCTGCCCACCAGGCCGGCGGCTCAGGACACGAACGATCATAAGCAAGAAAAAGTAACCGAAAATAGCGTGAACAATAGTGCTCATGGAACCTTCACTTGGCTAATGGGGAAATCTAGGGAACGACAACGATGCGAGCGTCAACCGCAGCCGCTCCCGGCACCTGCAGAGCGAAGGCATGAATACCCGGAAACGAAGGTTGCATGGCGAACTCCACCACTGCGGGTGTGGTTGTCACGGGAAGGTATACGTGATGCCGTTTCCGCCTATAACGGAACTAGCTGGTTGGGGGGAGATACGCTGATTGCCAAGGTCTTTAATGAGGCTCTGACTTACAAAGAGCTGAACCTGGCCACTCCGGATGGCTGCGGGACCGAAAGAAATGGTCATGATCGAAGGTGTGCTGGCGCGCTCAACGCGCTCGTACTTCACATCAAGCGTCTTATCAGGCGCGTGGAGCTCCGCTTTCGACAAGACGCCGAGCATGTCGGGCAACCAGAATCAACGCGAAGGCAACCCAGATCGCTCGTTCGAAGCGCCACCAGCGTCTTTGAAAATTCAGGTCTTCCCCAACTGCAATGGCGTCATCTACCTTGGAAACAGAGTCTTCGATCGGCTCACTAAATTTTGTCGCGGGCATTGAATCCTCTGTAAGGTCTACTTTCCAGCTGTGGGAGTAATGCTGATCTCACCGTTGCGCTCAAGCGTCGCAACACCTACTTCGTCAAGCGTCTTCAAGCCCTGATCCCGTGCCATCGCCATCACGTCTTCATCCTGAATGCCCATCTGTTTCATAGTGTGAGATCGACGCTGGTGATGTTCAATCAGGGTCAGCGGCGTTCCATCCAGAAAGCGCGCAACGTGCGAGCTTCGCGATCGAGCCATCGTCAGCAGTAAGTGCGTCATCGCCAAAGTAATGATCTGGCACACTGCATTGGTCAAAGAAACTTCGTCGCCCACCATACCCGTGAGGGTTAGACCTCCAAGAAAGAAGATCAGAACGAACTCAAAAGGAGTTAATTCCTTTCCTGGCCGGCGGCCCACAATCCGTGTAATGAAGATGAGAAAGAGGTACCCGAAGATCGCTCTGAGAACAGTTGCGAGAGCCATGAGCAAGCCTTAGCGGCGGGATGCGTGCTTTGGAGATGCATGGGATTGCGTGACACAGAGACGGGTTGCTGAGCCAATAGAGCCTGGTTTGTTGCAGTAGAGAATCTTGGAGTAACGACCACTTTGCAGTCCACGGGGAAACAATCCGATACCATCGGACGATGGATCTCCAGTCAACTCCTGTCTCCCCCGATGTCCTGAAGCGTGCGCGCAAAATCAAGCTTTTTCTGATGGACGTCGACGGCACCCTGACGGATGGGGGTGTCTGCCTGATCTCATCGGTGGCATCGACCGCAGGCGACGCTCCACCGATCTCTGAGATGAAAGTCTTCAACGCCCAGGACGGTCAGGGGCTCACCCTGGCGCACACGATGGGCATTCAAACCGGTTTCATCACTGGTCGCCGCTCTCCTGCCGTGGCGCAGCGGGCCCGTGAACTGAAGGTTAGCTTTGTTTGTCTCGGCCAAGCTGCAAAGATGCAGGCCTTTGACGACTGCATGAGGCAAGCCGGCGTAACCGAAGAGGAAGTTGCCTACATGGGGGACGATCTGCCAGATATCCCGCTGGCGCAACGCTCCGGCCTGGGCGTGTGCGTCGCGGATGGCGTGCCGGAGTTGAAGGCGGTCTGCCATTACATCACCAAGCGCAATGGAGGTCGCGGCACAGCTCGCGAGGTCATCGAGTTGATCCTCAAAGCCCAGGGCCGCTGGGACGAAGCCGTGCCCAAGGCCTTGGCCTAGGACGCCATCACGGTCAAGCACAGAGGCACTACAAGACGCGGTCACTCCCTTCGTCCGGGATCGCAAACGGATCGCAGAAAACAGGCGAGTGTCTCCATATAATCCGCGTAGGAGCACCTCCATGTCACTGCAATCGCGCAACCAAGATGATGGAGCTACCCCCAGCCGACGACAGCTTCTGGTCCGTGGGGGCATGGCGCTTGGCGGAGTGATCGTGAGTCCATGTTGCCCGTTGCTTGCCCAAATGCTGGCGATTCTCGACGTAGCCTATGCCGCTTCCATGGGATCGCTGATGGAAGGTCCCGTGAAACGCGCTGCTGCGACAAGCCTGAAGCTCGAGGTGCGCGGGCGTGGCCAGGGCGCGAGCGCTCTCGGGCAGCTGATCGCAAGCGGAAGCATCACTCCGGATGTCTTCATGTCGATTACCGCAACTCCGATGCAGACCGTGTTTCAGGCCGGAAAGGCATCGCATGCGGAACCGATCGCTCGGACAGAGATGGTCATCGCCTACAGTCCGAAAAGCCGATTTGCGCCCAGGCTGGATGCCGCAGCAAAAGGAGCAGAGCCGTGGTGGAAGGTGCTCCAGGAGCCTGGCTTCCGTTTCGGACGCAGCGATCCAGCGGCTGATCCTCAAGGTCGCAACATCATCTTTTCAATGATGCTGGCAGGAAAGCTCTACGGGCAGCCGAACCTCGTCGACAAAGTCCTCGGCCCCACCGTCAATCACCAGCAGATCAACATGGAAGGCAGCCTGCAATCTCGCCTGCAAACCGCTGAGCTTGATGCCGCCGCGGCGTACAGGGTTCAACCCGGTGCCTTCCATCTGCCATACATCTCCCTGCCGGCTGAGGTGAATCTGAGCGGTGAAGACGTTCACACAAAGCACCCAGAGGTAACCCTCCTCGTCGGCAGCAGGACCTTTGTCCCAGAACCGCTGATCTTCTATGCCGCTGTCCTCAACGAGGCGCGAAACTCGCCAGCTGCGTCAGCCTTTGTGGCATGGCTCAAAGGGCCGGAGGCGCAGACGTTGTTTCACCAGAACGCATTCGATGCCCCAGGTCACGCCGCCGGCCTGCACGCATGAGCACCAACGCCCGATGGCTGAGCCGAATAGGCGCGTTGCTCTTTGCCGTGGCTCTGCTATATCCCTTAACTGCCTTCTTTGCTCACATTGGCACCTGGCAGTGGAACGGGGAGGTACGCGAACCCGCTATCGCCTCCGTGCGCGTCTCACTCGTTCTGACCGGCTGGGCCATGGTGATCATTATCGGTATCGGCACACCGATGGCCGCCTACATCGTTCGGTGCGGCTTCACCGAGCGGCTTGCCTGGCAGGCGATACTGCTCCTTCCCGTGTTGCTCCCACCTCTCGCGCTTGGGATCCTTCTCTCGCTTGCGTTCGGGCCACACGGGGCCGTCGGCGCATGGCTGCAGCGCTTCGGAATCGTCATGACAAACAGCGCAACCGCTTACATCACGACACAGGTATACGTCGGGATCGGCTACTTTGTGCTTGGCGCCGTTGCGGCGATCGATGCAGTTCCGGCCATGCTTCAGAAGCAAGCCGCGCTGCTCGGGCTGTCGCCATGGAGGGTCTTCTGGCGTGTTACGCTGCCGCTGGCACGGCTCGGGCTCGCCGTTGCGCTCAGCATCACGTGGATCCGCACGATCAGCGAGTTCGGTGCGGTCATGGTCACGGCCTACTACCCCTCCGGAATGCCCGTGCAGCTATGGGTCAATCTCCAGAGCTTCGGCTTGCCTGCTGTAATGCCACTTCTGGTGGTCTTTCTTGTAGTCGCCCTGCCGCTACCCTGGCTGGTCCATGTACTTGCGCAGCGACATCGTCATGTTTAGGGCCCACATCGTCAAAGCAAGGCGCGAGATTCTAGTTGACGTCTCGCTCGAGCTGAAGCCCGGCGAATCGGTTGCGCTGTTCGGGGCTTCCGGTGCGGGGAAAAGTACTGTGCTCGCGTGTATCGCCGGTGTTGAGACGCCCGACAAGGGTTTCGTCACCTTTGACGACATAACGTTTTTTCCGCCATCGCTGCCGTTGCACAAGCGCCACGTTGGCTATTTGACGCAGGAGCCCGGCCTGTTCCCGCATCTGCGTGTCGACCAGAACGTCGGTTTCGGGGTATCGACTGAGATTGCGAAGCAGTCTGAGCATGCCGCGTGGATCAAGATGCTGCGCGACCGCCTGCATTTAGACTCCGTTTGGAGTGCCTCGGCGGGCTCCATCTCCGGCGGCCAGGCACGCCGCGTGGCGCTCGCGAGAATGTTGGCTCGTAAACCGCAGCTGGTTCTGCTGGACGAACCGTTCGCTGGCCTGGATCGTCATTTGATCCGAGAGCTGATCGACGATCTTGTGTTCTGGAATCACACGCTCGGCTTCAGCATGATCGTTGTTGATCACCGGGTGGAGATCCTTAAACGCCTGTGCCCACAGCACGCGATCGCAGTCGATGGAGGTCGGGTCGTCCAGCGTGGCTCCTGGGCCGAGCTGGACAGCCTGCCCGCGACACCTTCCCTGCGATCTCTCCTGGCCCCACTTTGATCCTGAGCAAGGGCCCCGTTTCTGCTACATCTATGGCATGGCGATCACGAACTCCATGCTCACGCCTCGAGAAGCCGCACGGTTGCTCGGGATCAGCTATCCAACCATCAAGCAGTGGATTTTGGGTGGCAAGCTGCGTTCGGTGAAAACGCCGGGTGGCCATCACCGAATTGCCGAAAGTGCGCTGAAGCCCTTTCTCTCGAAAGATCGTCAAAGGCCGAGCGAACAGTCGCGTGAGCGATTCCGCCGTGTAAGCGGCAGAAATCAGCTTGCGGGCAAGGTGGTCAGCATTCGGGTGGAAGGCCTGCTCGCCGAGGTCGTGCTTTCAGTGGGAGAGACACACATGACCGCAATCATCACGGCGAATGCCGTTCGCGAGCTCGGCTTGAAAAAAGGGGATTCGGTCGCCGCACTGGTCAAATCGACTGATGTGATGATTGAGCGCCTCGACGATCCGGCACACAACTAGCACCCTCCCGGCTTCCCGAAGAGTCTGGCGTCTTCTTGACCATACGTTTCGATTCATCTAGATTCGAATACGCGCGTCTGGGTTCCTCCGTGTACGCTCTCCCCAGATTCATACAGCTGTCCGCGGATTCCATTGGCTCAGTCCATAGCCACGCAGCGTAGCGCGTTGGGAGCACACCGCATGAAGCTGCACAATCTTTTATCTGCCTCAATGGTCAGCCTCGTCGCGAGTGCAGCCGCAAGCGCCCAGATTGCTGCTGACCTGCAGGGTCGGGTCGCCGATGTGTCAGGCGCTGTTGTGTCGCACGCTTCCGTCGCGCTTACGGAGGACGCAACCAACCTCCGCCAGGTGACAACCAGTTCCGGCTCTGGCGACTACTTCTTCCGGCATCTCAACCCGGGCACCTACCATGTAGACGTGACCGCGCTTGGCTTCGAGCATCTGAGCCGTTCAGGTGTAACGGCAACTGTGGGTCAGACTGCGACCCTGGATCTGGTGATGGCAATCGGCTCCGATCAGCAGACAGTTCACGTAGACGCCGATGCGCCTCTGCTGCAAGCATCGGAAAGCGACATCGAGACACATATCTCGGGTCGCACAGCTGTTGCGATTCCGCTGAACAGCCGCAACTTCATCAACCTGGCAACGCTTGCGCCGGGTGTTGCGCTGCCCCCGGGAACGGTGCTGCCGCGTATCAATGGCGGCAGGCCCCGAACCAACGAGTATCTGTACGATGGCATCTCCGCTCTGCAACCGGAGCCGGGCCAGGTTGCCTTCTTTCCCGTCCTCGACGGGATTCAGGAGTTCACGATTGAGGCAGATAATGTGCCGGCAGAGTTTGGCCGCTTCAATGGCGGCGTCGTCAACGTTGCGACCCGCGCCGGCTCGAACCAGTTCCACGGCAGCCTGTTCGAGTTCTTCCGCAACGAGGATCTCAACGCCCGCAACTACTTCGCCCCCGCAGGGCGGAAGCCGGAGTACCGCCGAAACCTGTATGGAGGAACCTTCGGCGGACCTGTGCTGCACGATCGGCTGTTTTTCTTTGGCGACTACCAGGGCATCAAGGCGTTGATTGGCCGCACGGTCATCTCGACTATCCCAACGCTTGCGCAGCGCCAGGGTACCTTTACGTCTGCGAACGGAGCGGGCCCGCACATCTACAATCCTGCGACGACGCGGCTGCTGAATGGCCGTTATGTGCGGCAACAGTTCGCAAATGATGTGATCACATCGCCTCTCGATCCCGTGGCGAAAGCACTGCTGGCGCGATTCCCAACACCTACGAACCTATCGGCGACCGCAAACAACTACACGCGAACCGCCAACGATGCGGACCATCAGAACCAATTCGATCTTCGCGCCGACGGAGCATTTCGCGGCAAAGACAAAGCCTTCGGACGCTACTCGTACTTCAGCGATGTGGAGCAACCGGTGACCCCATTACCGGACGGCAGTGGCGCCGTGACCGGCTCCGTGATTGGCACAGGCGGCGTCGTGGGCTTGTCCCATGTGTTAGGGCAGCAGGCCGTCTTCGATGAGACCCATACCGTTACTGACCATCTGCTGAACGACATTCACGTGGGATATACGCGCCGAGAAAACACGGTCGTTGGCCCGACCCTGGGAAGTACGGCATCGGCGGCGCTGGCGATTCCTGGCATACCGACCAATGCGGAATTCAACAATGCGCTGCCACTGTTTACCATCGCCGGCTTCCAACAGCTTGGACCGTCGGCGAGCACCTTCTCGCAGTACCAGACAGCCGTCTGGCAGCTGGTAGAAATGGTGAACTACGCGCGGGGACGGCACGCCTTTAAGGCTGGTGGAGATATTCGGTTCTACCAACTGAACGCCGTGTCTCCGCCGAATCCTACGGGATCCTTTGCGTTCACCACGACCGGAACGAATCAGCAGGGAACGGCGAACAGCGGAAATGCGCTGGCGAGTTTCCTGCTGGGCCAGGTGGATACCTTCTCGATTGATCTGCAGGAGAGCAAAATCCGTCCGCGCGACCACATTCAGGAGTATTTCCTGCAGGACGACTGGCGTGCGTCCGATCGGTTGACATTGAATGTTGGTGCTCGATGGACGCTGCACTCACCATCCACCGAAAAGAACAACCAGGGAGCTGTGTTCAACCTCGCAACGCAGCGGCTCGACTATGCGGGACAGGAGGGAAACCCGAAGAGTGCCCGCGAGCTTCACTACGGCAACGTTGCGCCACGGCTGGGGTTTACCTGCCTGCTTACGCCAAAGACGGTTGTGCGCTCGGGCTTCGGAATTGTATTCATCGATCAGTCCGGCATCACAACACCGTTTACGCTGCCGCAGTTTCCGTTCATTCAGAACGTGCAGCAACGGACGCAAGATAGCGTGAATGGAGCCTTCGCTCTTTCGACGGGACCAAGCGTCGCGCCGATCGCGTTGACACCGGATGCAGGTCTCGGTCAAAGCGTCTACACGGCTCATCGCAGCGCGGGATCCGGGTATGTGCAACAGTGGAACATTGCGGTTGAGCGGCAGTTGACGAAGGATCTTTCGGTTGATGTAGCTTATGTGGGATCGCATATCGTGCATGTGGGCATACCGGATTCAAATCTCAACCAGTTGACGGCCGCGCAGCTGGCGCAAGGGCTGATGAATCCCGGATCACTAACGGCGCAGGTAGCGAATCCCTTCTTTGGACAGGTGCCGGGATCGAGCACGATCGGCGGAAGGACAGTGGCAGCCGCACAGCTGCTGAAGCCATATCCGCGCTTCCAGAACGTGGCAACGTACAGAAACAATAGTGGAACGACGAACTACAACGCAATTGAGGCAAAGGTCGAGCAGCGTGTCTCGAAAGGGCTCTACTTCCTCTTTGCGTATACGCATTCGAAGCTGATTGATGATGCGTCCTCGGTGTTTTCGTCGACGGTGCTGTCGTCGCCGAACTCCAGCAGTTTGATTGCGGCAGATACGTTTCGGCCATACCTGGAGCGGGATTCTTCGAATGGGGATATGCCGAATGTGACGTCAGCGGCGGTGACGTATGACCTACCCGTGGGGCGAGGACACCGGTTCGCGTCGGGTGGGGTGATGAATCTGCTGGTTGGCGGATGGGCGGTGAATGCGATCGGGCTGCTCGAGTCGGGGATGCCAGTGACGGTAACGCAGGCTACAAATACGAACTCGTTTGCCGGGTTTGCGCTGCAGCGGCCGAACGTCGTGGCGAAAACGGACCTTGCGGCGAATGTGCGGACGCCGGCCAAGTACTTCAATACAAGCGCGTTCGCGATTGCACCGCAGTTCACGCTGGGAAACGCATCACGGAATCCGGTGCGGGGGCCGGCCTACCGGGACCTGGATCTGGCGCTGGTGAAGCACACGCGATTTACGGAGAAGACTGACGCGGAGTTTCGCGGGGAGACTTTCAACGTGACGAATACACCGGCGTTTGCGCAGCCGAATGGGACATTCGGGTCGGCGGCATTTGGCAGCATCACCGGGACGACAACCGAGCAGAGAGTGGTGCAGTTTGCGATTCGGTTGAGCCGATAGCCCGCAAGCAGGTCTGTTTTGGTCGAGGTAAAGGCCTGTTTTGCACTGTTTCGCGAAGGTAAAGCACGATTTCGTTAAGGTCCGCGAACAGCGGGCCAGCCTCGGCAGCGTTGCGCCAAGTTCCGAGACTTTTCCCTGGCTGAGCATCCAAAGTTGCATGAACGATCACGTTGCGCCAAACAGAGGGACGAAAAGCAGATCCCTACGGGATGACAACAAAGAGGGAAGGGCAAGAGGCAGACCTCCCCGGGAAGAGAACCAAAGGGGCGCGACGGGTGATGACGGCGGGAGTGCGCCAATTGAGGGTGGGGCGAGCGAAGGTACGAGAAACGTCGCGCCAGGGCGCACGGTGGAGGACGAGCGGCTGGCCATGGCGGCGTCGCGGGAGGCGAACTGGCAGCGATGGGGGACGTACCTGCCGGAGCGGCAGTGGGGGACGGTGCGAGAGGACTATTCCGCGGATGGGAATGCATGGAGCTTCACGCATGACATGGCGCGTTACCGGGCCTATCGCTGGGGCGAGGACGGGCTGCTGGGATGGACGGATCGCGAGTGCCGGCTGTGCTTCTCGACGTCGCTGTGGAACGGGAAGGACGCGATTCTGAAGGAGCGGCTGTTCGGGTTGGGAAACCCGGAGGGCAACCATGGCGAGGACGTGAAGGAGCAGTATTTTTATCTGGACGCGACGCCGACGCACAGCTATGCGAAGGCGCTCTACAAGTATCCGCAGCGTGCGTTTCCGTACGACGATCTGGTTCGGGTGAATCACGAGCGCGGGTATGACCAGCCGGAGTATGAGTTGCTCGACACGGGCGTGTTTGACGAGGAGCGGTACTTCGATGTGCAGGTGGAGTACGCGAAGCGCTTGCCTGAGGACACGCTGATTCGGCTGACGATTTCCAACCGCGGACCGGAGGCGGCGAGCCTGACGGTGGCGCCGACGCTGACGCTGCGGAACAACTGGTCTTGGCGGAATCTGGAGGAGGGCGAAGAGACGCGACCGGGGATGTGGGTCGATGACGAGACCGTGATGGCGAGCCATAAGACGCTGGGACGGTTTCGCTTTGTTCCGGTGGGGGGCAATGGACCGAAGCCGGAGGAGGTGATCTTCACCGAGAACGACACGAACATTCATCGGTTGGATCCACAGTACCGAGGAGAGACGCGGTACACCAAGGATGCATTTGATCGCTACCTGGTGCAGGGTGAGGCGGATGCAATCAATTCTGCGCAGGTTGGCACCAAGGCGGCGCTTGTGTACCGAATGCAGTTACAGTCTGGCGAGAGTGCCGCGATACGGCTGCGGTTGGTGCGAGAGGATGATGCGGCGCCGGGGACACTTGACGGTGCGCAGTTTGAGGCGTGCTTTGCCGAGCGCGTGCGGGAGGCAGATGCCTTCTATGCGGAGCGGATTCCGCCGGAGCTGAACGAAGATCAACGGAATGTGTCGCGGCAGGCGTACGGCGGTCTGCTGTGGACGAAGCAGTTTTACTACTACGTCTCGGAGCGGTGGCTGGAGGGAGATCCCGCACAGCCAAAGCCGCCGGAGGAGCGTCTGCACACGCCGAACGCGGACTGGCGGCATCTGTTCTGCCGCGACGTGCTGTCGATGCCAGACAAGTGGGAGTACCCGTGGTTTGCCGCATGGGATACGGCGTTCCACATGATTCCGATGGCGGAGGTGGACCCAAAGTATGCGAAGGATCAGTTGCTGCTGCTGCTGCGGGAGTGGTACATGCACCCGAACGGGCAGATGCCGGCGTATGAGTTTGCCTTCAGCGATGTGAATCCGCCGGTGCACGCGTGGGCGGTGCTGCATGTGTACGAGATGGCGGCGAAGCGCGAGGACGGGGTGAAGGATGTGGACTTTCTGGAGCGCGCCTTCCAGAAGCTGCTGCTGAACTTTACGTGGTGGGTGAACCGCAACGATGAGAAAGGGCACAACCTGTTCGGTGGTGGATTCCTGGGGCTGGACAACATTGGCGTGTTTGACCGATCAACGTCGCTGCCGAACGGCACATTTCTGAACCAGGCGGACGGGACGGCGTGGATGGGCCTGTACTGCTCGGCGATGCTGACGATCGCCATTGAACTGGCGCAGACGCGACCGGCGTATGAGGACATCGCGAGCAAGTTTTTTGAGCACTTCATATCGATCATTGACGCGATCAACCACCTGGGCGGAAGCGGTCTGTGGGACGACGACGATGGATTTTATTTCGACCAGTTGATGTTTGAGGGCGGGACATCGAAGTCGCTGAACGTGCACTCGATTGTGGGAATTGTGCCGGTGTTTGCGGTGGGTCTGCTGCACAAGGAGGAGATTGAAAGGCTGCCGGGATTTCTGAAGCGATTGAAATGGTTTCTGGCAAACAAGCCGGAGCTGGCGCGGTATGTGATGGAAGTGGAGACGACCGATCCGGAGTATGTGGGATCGCACTTTGTGGCGCTGGTTCCGAAGGAGCGGCTGCTGCGCCTTCTGAAGCGGGTGTTTGACGAGACGGAGTTCTTATCGGGACACGGGGTGCGGGCGATGTCGCGTATTCATCGTGACAAGCCGTACACGGTGGAGCTGGCAGGGAGAACCATGACGGTGAAGTATGTGCCGGCCGAGGGCGACAGCGGGATGTTTGGCGGGAACAGCAACTGGCGCGGGCCGGTGTGGTTTCCGATGAATATTCTGCTGCTAAATGCGCTTGAGCGCTATCACGCTGTGTATGGCGAAGGGCTGACGGTCGAGTGCCCGACGGGCAGCGGGACGATGTTGACGCTGCTGCAGGCGGCGGAGGAGATTGCGCGGAGGCTGGTGGGTTTGTTTCTGCGCGATACGACGGGGCGGCGGGCGGCGCATGGCGAGGAGCAGCGGTTCATGGACGATCCGCACTGGCGCGATCTCGTGCTGTTCAGCGAGTATTTTGATGGAGACACGGGGCGCGGCGTGGGAGCGAGCCACCAGACGGGATGGACGGCGCTGGTGGCAACGTGTCTTGAGAAGATGCATGGGATCAGGACGGAGCGGCGGGTAAAGTGACGAAAGACAATGGAGCGGAACGCTGTCCACACGGGATGCATTTCCCTCCCGCGCGCGCCGTTGATTTAAAGAAATAGCCTTAGGGCTTTGGAGATGCCTTTGAAGATTGTGGTGGTGTCGCCGCATCGGGATGATGCGGCCTTTTCTCTCGGGCTGAGTATCGGCAGCTGGATTGAAGCGGAGCATACGGTGGAGGTGGTGAACTGCTTTACACGCAGTGACTATGCGCCGTTTGCGGAGTTTGAATTTATTCATTCGAATGATCGTCTGCCGCGAGTCACGGCTCTGCGGCTGCGTGAGGATCAGGCGTGGGCGAAGATGTATGGGCGCGGGCTGCGGCTTGCAGACTTGAACCTGAAGGATGCTCCGCTGCGGCTGCGGGTGGCGGCGGATGAAGTGCTGACGCGAGCGGTGAACGCGGAGGACAAGGCGATGGCGAAGCTGCCGAAGGCGGTAGCGGCGCTGCGGCCGGATGCCGTGGTGGTTCCGCTGGCGGTAGGGGCGCACGTGGATCACAGGACGGTGCGATCGGCGATGGTCGAAGCCGGGTTGCCGGAGGGACTGCCGTGTGCGTTCTATGAGGATCTGCCCGATGCGGCGTGGCCGGGGATGGCGGAGACGATCGAGGCGGTAGCGCAAGAGCTTGGGCGGGGGCTCGAGCCTGTATTTGTAACCTCGAAAGGAGCAGTAGCGCAGGCGGTGGCGCGCAAGCGACGGCTGGCGCTGTGCTATGACTCGCAGATTGCGGATGCGGTTGCGGACGAGATTGCGGAGTTCTGTGTGCAGTACGGTGGACGCGAGCGGATGTGGGCGGACGCGGCGTGGCGGGCTGCGGGGCTGATGGTGGAGGAACGGGAGGTGTAGGCGCAGTGGACTTTCGGAACGGTGCGCGGCTGGTGAGGGACACACGGCGTGGGGCAGCTGGCTGGGTCCGCGAGACGTGCGGGATCTTGTCGACAGACTCGGACGCTATCCGGTGACGGACTGGATTTCGGGAGGACGGTGTTGTGGCGGGCGGGGGGAGAGTGTGTTTTTTCCTAGAAGTCGGGGGTGAGACCGGGGAAGGCTTCGGATCGGGGGTTGCGGGAGCGCGTCGAACCGACTTCCAGATAGATGTAGCGGATGTTGGGAAAGGGAGTCTGGATGGCGTGCTCGATGCGCGCGATGGCGGCTTCGATGGCGTTGGCGGGGAGGTCCTGGCGGAATTGGACGTTCATGGTGAGGAGGATGGCGTGGGGGCCGAAGTACATGGTGAAGGGATAGGCGACTGCCTCGACGTCAGGGTCGGCGGTGGCGAGGGAGCGGATGGTGTGGAGGGTGCTGCGGTCTGCGCCTTCGCCGACGAGGAGGCCTTTACTTTCGACGATAAGCAGGGTGGCGACGATGAGGAGGATGACGCCGATGACGACGGAAGCGATGCCGTCTGCGTGGGGGTGGCCGAAGCTATGGCTAAGGAGGATGCCGACGAAGGCGGTGAGCAGGCCGAGAAGGGCGGCGGTGTCTTCAAACAGGACGGTAAAGATGCTGGGGTCTTTGCTTTGGTGGATGGCGCGGAAGATGGGTTGGTGGCCGGTGGAGGCGCGGAACTCGCGGATGCTGACAAGGAAGGAGTAGCCCTCGAAGAGAAAAGCGACGGCGAGGATGGCGTAGGCCCAGGTGGCGTCTTCGGAAGGAGCGGGGTGGCGGATGTGACGGATGCCTTCGGCGATGGAGATGCCACCGCCGAGGACGAAGATGAGAAGAGCGACAAGGAGCGACCAGAAATAAAGTTCTTTGCCGTGACCGAAGGGATGGGTTTCGTCGGCGGGCTTGCGGCTTTGTTTTTCGCCGAAGAGCAGAAGGGCCCCGTTGCCGCAATCGACGACGGAGTGGATGGCTTCAGAGAGCATGGCGGAAGAGCCAGTGAAGACGAAGCCGACGACCTTGGCGAGGGCGATGGCGACGTTGGCAGCGATGGCGACGAAGATGGTTTTGCGGGAGGAGGACATGGGTGATGGTGAGATGCGGGGGCCGGTGGGGATCATCAATTACAAGTACGCTTACACGGAGAAGGGGGCGGGGGTGCTGGATATTGAGCGCGGGCAGGCACCGGGAATTTTGTCGACGACGTGGCAGACGGATACGTCGGTGGGAAACAAGTCCTGGGGATATATCGAGAACGAGACATATCAGACGCCGGCGTTTATCGTGCAGCAACTAGCGGATGTGGTGAGCAAGAACGGCAATCTGCTGCTGAACATTGGGCTGCGGGCGGATGGAACGATTCCGAAGGGCGTGCAAACGGTGCTGCGGGATGTGGGTTCGCGTGGGAACGGCTCCACGGCAGGCTGCGGCGGTGGCAGCTCTGGAGGCGCAGAGGCGCGAGATCGGCTTTCGCTAAGATACTGAGAGACAACAAGCTGCAGGGAGGCGCTCTGTGCAGAGGAACGCCTGATTGCGGGAGACGCGGCACGAGACCCAGGGAAAGAGGAATGGATCGATGAGTGATGGAAAGCAGAGTTTGCCCGAGCAGCACGGAGATGCCTATCCACGACCACAGCTGCGGCGGAAGCAGTGGCGATCACTGAATGGGACGTGGCAGTTTTCCAAGGAGCGGGGGAAGGTGTGCGACCACCCGGCGGAGGTGGAGTGGGAGACCGAGATCACGGTACCGTTCAGTCCGGAGACGGAGGCGAGTGGGGTGGCGGATACGGGGTTCTACACTACGGTGTGGTATCGGCGCACATGGGAGCAGCCGGTGCTCGCGGCCGAGGAGCGCTTGATCGTTCACTTTGAGGCGGTGGACTGGGCGGCGAAGGTGTGGGTGAATGGCGTGTCGGTGTGTTTGCATGCGGGTGGGTATACGCCGTTCCACGCAGACGTTACGGATGCGCTGAAGACGGACGGTTTGCAGGAGATTGTGGTGCGGGCGGACGATGATGCGGCGGACCTGGCAAAGCCGCGCGGCAAACAGGATTGGCAGCTGGAACCGCACTCAATCTGGTACCCGCGCACGACGGGGATCTGGCAGACGGTGTGGCTGGAGACAGTGCCGTGCACGCGGATACGATCGGTGCAATGGACATCGAGCCTGGAACAATGGGAGATCGGGCTGGAGGTGCATGTTGATCAGCCGCATGACCGGTTGCCGAGCGGCAAGCTGCAGCTGAACGTGATGCTGCAGATTGAAGGGCAGCTGCTGGCCGATGACACGTACCAGGTGATTGCGGGCGAGGTGCATCGGCAGATTGCGCTCTCGGATCCAGGGATCGACGACTTCCGCAACGAGCTGCTGTGGTCGCCGTCGTCGCCGACGCTGATTGATGTGGTAATGGAGCTGCGTGATGAGACAGGCCGGCTGCTCGACCGGGCGGAGAGCTATGCGGCGCTCCGGGATGTGTCTGCCGAGGGCGATCGATTTCTGCTGAATGGACGGCCGTTTCCGTTGCGGCTGGTGCTCGACCAGGGGTACTGGCCGGAGACCGGGTTGACGGCGCCGGACGATGATGCGCTGGCGATGGATATTCTGCTGACGAAGCGGATGGGCTTCAACGGGGTGCGCAAGCACCAGAAGATCGAGAGTGCTCGCTATCTCTACTGGGCGGATCGGCTGGGGCTGTTGGTGTGGGAGGAGATGCCAAGTGCGTATCGCTACACGACGCGATCGATCCAGCGGCTGACGCGGGAGTGGCAAGAGGTGCTGCATCGCGACCGGAGCCATCCGTGCATTGTGGCGTGGGTTCCCTTCAACGAGAGTTGGGGTGTGCCGAATCTACCAGAAAGCCCAGCGCAGAGGCACTATGTGCAGGCGCTCTACCACCTGACGAAGACGCTTGATCCGAGCCGGCCGGTGCTGGGCAACGATGGATGGGAGAGCGTGGCGACGGACCTTCTGGGCATTCACGACTATGACGATCAGCCGGAGCGGATTGGAACGCGTTACGGGATCGATGGGATCGAGGCAAAGCTGCTGCGGCGAGAGCGGCCGGGCGGGCGATTGCTGCTGCTCGGTCGGGACGATCGAGCGGCGACGCAGCCAATTGTGCTTACGGAGTTTGGCGGAATTGCCTTCAGCGGCAGGCCGGGAACCTGGGGGTACTCGCGGTCGCAGACCTCGGACCAGTTGCTTGAGGAGTATCGAGCGCTTCTGGCGGTGGTGCGAAACCTGCCGGCGCTGGCGGGTTTCTGCTACACGCAGCTGACGGATACCTACCAGGAAGCGAATGGTCTGCTGTATGCGGATCGCTCGCCGAAGGCCTCGCTCGAGGAGATTGCGGCGGCCACGAGCGGGATCACAGGGGCGGCAAAAGAGTTGGTCAAGGAAGATCGCGCAGAGACAATCTGGCAGGAGTATCTGGAGGCTCGAGAGATCCGTGGATGACATCGAAGGCGGGCGGATCCGCTTGGTTGTTGCCGGTTATTGGTTGGCAGTGATGACATCGGCGGCGTGTTGTTCGGCGGCCTCGTGTTCGGCTTTCTGTAGGGACGCGAAGCGAGTGCTGGCGGCGGCCGCGGCGGTTGGGTCGCCGAGCGCTTTGTAGACGCGGGCAAGCAGGAACTGGATGGAGGGCTCATCGGGCGCTTTGGTTTCGGCCGACTTGAGCTCCGGCAGGGCCTCTTTCGCGTGGCCTGTTTTGAGCAGCGCGCGGGCGCGGTCGACGCGCGCCTGGGCGAGATCGGGGCACTGCTGCAGGGCCCGATCAATCTCGTGAAGAACGTCCGCAGGCGGGGCATCGATCTGGTTGAGAGTGTTGCCAAGCTTCCATCGGGCGACGCAATCCCCTGGCCGGTGACCGAGGTAGGTGGTAAGCAGAGAGCGGGCCTGCGGCCAGTCGCCAGTGCTCCAATAGACGTTGGCGAGGTGGCCCTCGGCTTCCAGGTCAGATGGATCGATGGCGAGGGCGCGCTTGTACTCGGCAACGGCCCCGGGGGTGTTTTTCATGCTTTCCATGATCTCGCCGGAGATCTGATGGGAGAGCGGCGAGTCGGCGTTGATGGCGCGGACCTGCGCGAACGAGGCCTGAGATTGCTCAAGTTGCAGCTTGCCGAGGAGGTACCAGCTTTCCTGATCTTTGGGGTCGCGCCGGAGCAGTTGCTGCAGCTGCGTGACGGCGTCTTCGCGGCGGTTCAGGCGGGTGTAGGCGCGAACCAGGGAGAGCCGGGCGAAGTGGTCGTCGGGCATGGCGGCGACACCGGCTTCCAGCGGGGCAACCGCCTTTTCCGGGGCACCCACCTGCAGGTAGCTGGCGCCCAGCATAATGCTGGCGGGCGGCATGCTGGGCTCTAGGCTAAGGCCTTTTTCGAGGACGGCGATGGCTTCCGGAAAGCGGTTCAGGTTAAAGAGAAGGCGGCCGAGGTTGTTATAGGCAGGGGCGATGGAGGGGTCGAGCCGAAGCAGATCCTGGTAGTCGGCAACGGCCTGCTCGGGGTGCCCGGCTGCCTGGTCGGCATGGGCCTTGGCGTAGATCTGCTGGACGGCCGGCGATTGCGCGACGAGCGGAGCTGGCGAGGGGAGAGTCGCGATCAGAAGACCGAGCAGCGCGATGGGTTTGCTCACAGTGCCTGCAGTATAGAGAAGGTGTGGGGTAAAGCGGAAAGGCTGGCGCCCCACGCTGGTGCTGCGGCTTACTTCTGGGCCTCGCCCCTGGCCTCCGCTCCTGGGCACCACTTCTGGGAACGAACGGCTCAGGGGCTGTTGGCGGGTTCGAGGTTTGGGACATCCCCGGCCGATCGGGTGCCGGCGAGTGTGGAGGCGCGGGCAAACTGCTCTTTGGCTTCTGCCTCGCGGCCGAGCCGGTGATAGAGCCTGCCAAGGAAGAAGGGCGGCCCCTGCGCGTCGGGCGCGAGCTTGGCGCACAGAGCCATCTCAGTGGCGGCCTGGTCGAAGAGACCCAGCTTTTCCAGGCAAAGGGCGAGTTGCTGGTGGGCCAGAGGGTTCTGCGGGGCTAAGTGGACGGCAGTTTTGAGCGGGTCGAGAGCGTCGTGCGGCTTCTCCTGACCGAGCAAAAGAACGCCGAGATTGAGGAAGGGTTGCGAGTCCTGATGCGGCAGACTGGCTTCCATAGCGATGGCCTGACGGTAGGTCTCGGCGGCGATCTCTGGCTGGCGCAAGCGCTCGTAGACCAGGCCAAGGTTATACCTCGCTTTGACGTGGTTGGGCTGGAGGCGGAGGCACGTGAGAAAGGCCTGTTTGGCTTCCTCCGCGCGATCGAGGCTGAAGTCGGCTCGGCCCAGCAGATACCAGGCCACGGCGTTCGAGGGCGAGGTTCTGGTGGCAAGATCGAGCCATCGCCGGGCGTCGGCAAAGTCTTTGAGGAGCACGTAGTCAGAGGCGACGGTGACGAGCTCGTCGGCGGTGGGCGAACGGAGCCGGGCAGCCTCGGTAAAGGCGGCCAGGGAATCGACGGCCCGCTGCTGTTTGAAGAGGGTGTAGCCGAGCAGAAAGCGGAGTTCGGGATCGTCTGGGGCGGCAGCAATCAGGGCGCGCAGATGGCTTTCCGCCACGGGCAACTGGCCGGCGGCAAGGAGCGAACGGACTTCGGCGAGGGGGTCTGGCGAAAGCGAGGCGATGGCCTGGGCGCTGGCGTGGAGGCAGCTGCGGAAACCGAGAACAAGAAGAAAGGCGGCAAGGACGGCGTGCGCTCGCGGCAAGCGGAGGCGCTGCCGCGAGGCGGAGCGGAAGCAGCCGGCGAGTGCAGACGATGGTGGCAGCATGGCTCCTTTTCTCGAACGAACGTCGATCGCCTGGCTGTTGGCGAGTGGCTCTCAACGCAGACGTACGGAGTTCACCAGAAGCGATTGCACGGTCAGCATGCAGTCAAATCCTAAGCCAGAGCTACGATGCTCAGCCCCGCTTATGCCTCTCTCCGGTACCAGCCGCCGCCACTTTCAACGTCCGCAACGCAGCTTTGAGAACTTTTGACTCGCCTCGTGCGGAGAGACTCGTCACCTCATCGTTATGGCTCTCCCGAAATTGTAGAACGTCGTGCCTCCCCTGTTCGCGACGGAGAGGCACTGTAAACTTCAAAGCATGCAATACAGGTCCGGCAGTCAGATCCGCGAAGACTTCCTGCGCTTCTTCGAAACCAAGCAGCACCGCCGCGTGCACTCGTCGTCACTGGTGCCGGCGAACGATCCCACGCTGCTCTTCGCCAACGCCGGCATGAACCAGTTCAAGGATGTCTTTCTCGGCGCCGAGCAGCGCCCCTACACGCGCGCCACCTCCTCGCAAAAATGCGTCCGCGCCGGCGGCAAGCACAACGATCTCGAAAACGTCGGCTTCACCCGCCGCCACCACACCTTCTTCGAGATGCTGGGCAACTTCTCCTTCGGCGACTACTTCAAGCGCGACGCCATCGCCTTCGCCTGGGAGCTGCTCACCTCGCCCGAGTGGTTCGGCATTCCGCAGTCGCGCCTCTTCGTCACCATCTTCGAAGGGGAAGGAAGCGTTCCTCGCGACGCCGAAGCCGAAGCTCTCTGGATCGCCGCCGGCGTCCCGCCTGAGCGCATCGTCGCCATGCCCGGCAAAGACAACTTCTGGCAGATGGGCGACACCGGCCCTTGCGGCCCCTGCTCCGAAATCTTCTTCGACCTCGGCCTAGCCGCCGCCGAGCACCGCAACCCGGATGGCACCCCGCAGGACCTGCCCTTCCCGCACGACGACCAGAGATACGTCGAGATCTGGAACCTCGTCTTCATGCAGTTCGACCGCGCCGCCGACGGCACCCTCACCCCTCTTCCCAAACCCTCCATCGATACCGGCATGGGCCTCGAACGCATCGCCGCCGTCCTTCAGGGCAAGCTCTCGAACTACGAGACCGACCTGTTTACTCCACTCATCGCCAAGGCCGCCGAGCTCACTAACTTCGACCTCACCGTCTTCTCGCCTCCCTATCCCATCTCCTCCGCGCAGGTGGTCGAACCGGGTGCCCCATCCTCTCCGACAGCTCCATCGTCGGAAAAGGTGGGGTCTCAGGCGGTGCACGACCGTTCCGCACAACCATCCACGCTGACCCCCGTCGAGCAAGCCGCCGTCTCCGATGCTAAAGGCGCCCCGTCCCTCCGCATCATCGCCGACCACGCCCGCGCCGCCACCTTCCTCATCGCCGACGGCGTCCTCCCCGCCAACGAAGGCCGTGGCTACGTCCTGCGCAAGATCCTCCGTCGCGGCATCCGCCACGGCCGCCTGCTCGGCCAGGAACAGCCCTTCATGCACGGGATGGTCTTCGCGGTCCGTGACGAGATGGCCAATGCCTACCCCGAACTTGTAACCAACGCCGATCGCGTCAGCAAGATCGTCGTGTCAGAAGAGCAGCAGTTTGCACGAACGCTGGAGTTAGGCAGCAAGGAATTTGATGTTCTGCTCGCAAAAGCATCAACGATTAATGCGCGGGATCTTGCGGAACTAAGAAAGCGAACGCTCAGCGACCAATCAAATCTAGATTTTCAGCAGTTGTTTTTTCCTAGTGGTGCGCTGTTTTTGCAAATCGGCAACGAGTACAGGTTGCAAGCCTTGATCTCCTTTTCCAAAGACGTAAGAACATCCGGCGATATCTATCCACTAGTGGTGGCGCTTGAAAACCTTCGCCGGATCGAAGGTACGGACGCTTTCCGAATTTACGAGACTTACGGCCTCCCTCTCGACTTCATGGTCGACGCTGCCCGCGACGCCGGTATCGCCTTCGACATGCCCGGCTTCGAGCGCGCCAAGGAAGAAGAGCAAGCCCGAGCCCGCGCCAGTTGGAAAGGCGGCTCGCAAAAGTCCGCCGCGCCCGTCTTCCGTGATCTCCCCAAAACCGAGTTCGAGGGCTACACCGCCACCCGTCTCGACGGCGCCCGCATCCTTGCCCTGGTCAAGGGCGGCGTCGGCGTCCCTTCTCTCGCACCCGGCGAGTCCGGCGACGTCGTGCTCGACGCCACCAGCTTCTACGCTGACTCCGGCGGCCAGGTCGGCGACGTCGGCACCCTCACCGCCGCCGATCACGCCACGGTGATTGCGGATGTATCCGGCTGCTCCAAACCGATCGGTGGCGTCTTCGCCCACCATGTCACGGCCCGCCAACCGATACTGGTTGGCGACACCATCGACACGGTGGTCGACGCGGGGATCCGCCGCGCCACCATGCGCAACCACACCGGCACCCATCTCCTCCAGGCCGCCCTGCGCGAGGTGCTCGGCACCCACGTCAAGCAGGCCGGCTCGCTCAACGATCGTTCACGGTTACGATTCGACTTCTCGCACTTCACCCAGGTCGCCGAGCCCGAGCTCCAGCAGGTCGAAGACATCATCAACGCGCAGATCCTCGCCAACATTCCTGTCCAGACCCTCGTCGACGTTCCTATCGACGAAGCCGTCAACGACCTCGGCGCCACCGCCCTCTTTGGCGAAAAGTACGGCGACCGTGTCCGCGTCGTGCGCATCGGCGACTTCTCGATCGAGCTCTGCGGCGGCACCCATACCGAGGCCCTCGGCGAGATCGGCCTGCTCAAGCTCACCGGCGAGAGCTCCGTCTCCTCCGGCGTCCGCCGCGTCGAGGCCATCACCGGCGCTACCTCGCTCGCCAGCTTCCGCCGCGACGCCGAAGTCGCCCGCATCGCCGCGCAGTTCGCGGGCGGGCAGGGAAGCGGCAGCTCCGACGCCAGCCCCGCCGAAGCCCTGCAGGCCCGCCTCGCGGCCTCGGACGACGAACTCAAACGCCTCCGCCGCGAGCTCGACGAGTTCCGCCTCAAATCCGCTTCTGCCTCAACCGCCAACGCCGCCCAGACCGCCATCGATGTCGCCGGCATCAAGCTCCTCGCCCACCGTGTAGAGGGCGTCGACAAAACCCAACTCCGCACCCTCGTCGACGACCTTCGCCTCAAGCTCGGCTCCGGCGTCGTCGTTCTAGGAACCACGGCCGACGGAAAAGTCTCGCTCGTCGCCGGCGTCACCAAAGATCTCACCGCCCGCATGCAGGCCGGCAAACTCATCGCCCAGTTAGCGCCCATTGTCGGCGGCAAAGGCGGTGGCCGCCCCGACCTCGCAGAAGCCGGCGGCAACGATCCCGGATCGCTCGACGCCGCCCTCGCCAAAGCCCCGGAGATCCTCCGCGCACTCCTCGGCTAAGGCCGCACGTTCGGTGCCATCTTTCACAGATCTCCCGTGAAGGGGTGGACTGTACTCACTCCGGTCGCCTGACCCTTGGTTGTCATCCTGTAGGGATCCGCTTCTCTACCGGAAACCAACGCGGCGGCAACGCACACGTCCCTCTCCCACGTTACGGCTGGTCTTCAGGGGTACCCGCCCGTATACCGCACCGGACTCCCGCCCCCCCGTCCGCCCCGCGCCCGCTTACCCTGAGAGTGGTATGGGCTTCCCTTGCATCCACGGCCAACGCACGCGGATTCCCTCGCTGCGCCGCGCCACGACCGCGCTCGCGCTCGCCGCCGTCTGCCTGGAACCCACCCTGCTCGCCGCCCAGGCCTCTGCCACCGTCTTGCACCCGGCAACGCGCTCTCCTAAAGCCACTCCCCGCGATCCTGATCGCCGCGCCCACGCCCGCGCCATCAGCCTGTGGGAAGCCGCCGAGCGCTCCCGCGACGCCTTCGAGGCCACTCCCGAACCCGCCCGCACCCACGCCGACTACACCCGCGTCATGGATCGCTTCCGCGCCGTCTACCACGACAACCCGCGCGATCTCCACGCGCCCGAAGCCGTCAGCACCGTCGCCGAACTGCTTGCTGAATCTGGCCACGACCTCCAAGATCGCCGTGCCTTCGAGGCCGCGGTCGGCCAGTACGAGTTTCTTCGCACGCAGTACCCGGCCAGCTCACTGCGCGTCGGCGCTCTTCTCGCCGAAGGCCGGATCGCCGAGAATGACCTGCACGACATCGCCCTCGCCCGCGAAAAGTACCAGCTCCTGCTCAAGTTTAACCCCCGCAGTGCCCTTGCCGAGCAGGCGCAGGCCGGCCTTGCCTCCCTCAGCAACCGCCAGCACGCCGGCACCGCTCTCGCCGCGAACACCGCCGCCGCAACCCCCCGCGACGGACGTTCCGGTGCCGCGTCCGCTGCCAGCAACGATCAGGTGGAACAGCCCACCAGCCAGTCGCCCGCCCCGATCGTCCGGGCCGATTCTCGATCTGCCCGCACCGCGGCGTCTTCGGCCGGCCACATCGCGCCAACTCTGCCATCCCATCCTGACTCTGAGCGACCCAGAGCGGGCGACGCGAGTCGACGGGGCACCGACGCGGGCGTGCAGGAACCCTCATCGTCTTCCGCCAACTACGACCTGCAAGGGATGGGAGCGACCGCCCTTCCGCCCCCACGCCAGGTCGCCCGTCGCGCCGGCCCACTCGCCAGCGTCTCCGGCATCCGCCACTGGTCCACCTCCTCCTACACCCGCGTCGCCATCGATCTCGGCGACCAGGTTGAGTACGAAGCCGCCCGCGTCCCTTCGCCCGACCGCATCTTCTTCGATCTCCACGGCGCCCATCTCGCCAGCGACCTTGTCGGCAAATCCTTCGCCGTCACCGACGAAGGCTTTCTCAAGCGCATCCGTGTCTCGCAGTCCGCACCCGACGTCGCCCGCGTCGTTCTTGACGTCAACGACGTCACCGAGTACTCGGCCTTCCTTCTGCCTAATCCGTACCGTCTCATCATCGACATCCACGGCAGAAGCAAAGCCGCCGCCCCCCAGCAACTCGCCACCGTCGACTCCCCCGCGCCGCGCTCCGCCTCCGTCCCCAACACGCACGCCATGCACGCCGGCAGCCCCACGGACGTCAACACTCTCTCGGACCAGCCCGGCAAGATCGAAGCCACCAGCACCCCCACCTCGCAGCCCATCGCCGCCACCGTTCCCGGCCGCGACCGCTCCACCGAACTCACCCAGGTACGACCGAACATCTCCATCGCTTCGACTCCAACACGGTCGTCCCGACCGGAGCGGGGGTTCCCCGCGAGCGAACCTGCGCGCCGGGGTGGAGAGCGTAGCGGAGCGGAGGGACCCGCTTCTTCAATCACATCTCCTCGAGCAAGCCCTTCCTCCCCCGACGCCCGCATCGTTGGCGACCCCAACCCCGCCGCCACCGCCCGCGCCATAGTCTCCGCAAAGAAATCCAGCAGGAAGGGAAGCAAGGCCATCGCCGCCGCCGACACCCATCCCGTCGGCGACCCCGCCACCCCTGCTCGCGCCGCCGAGCTCAAGACCGCCGCCGGCCAGACCTCGCTCGTCCGCGCCCTCGGCCTCAAAATCAACCGCATCGTCATCGACGCCGGCCACGGCGGCCACGACTCCGGAACCCTCGGCGTCAACGGCCTGCAGGAAAAAGATGTCGTCCTCGACGTCGCCCTCCGCCTCGGTGCGCTGCTCCACGAGAAGCTCGGCGCCGAGGTCATCTACACCCGCTCCGACGATACCTTTATCCCGCTTGAGACCCGCACCGCCATCGCCAACAAGGCCCAGGCCGACCTCTTCCTCTCCATCCACGCCAACTCCTCGCCCGATGCCTCCGCCCGCGGCGTCGAAACCTACTACCTCAACTTCACCCAGCAGGCCGACGCCCTCGAAGTTGCCGCCCGCGAAAACGCTGTCTCCGGCCAGTCCGTCTCGCAACTCTCTGACCTCGTCCGAAAGATCACCCTCAAAGACAAACTTGCCGAGTCCCGCGAGTTCGCCACCGACGTCGAAACCTCGCTCTATGCCGGTCTCGCCCGTGCCCCCGAAAACACTCGCGCCAGCCTCAGCACCAGCAGTCGAGCCGGTGTCAGCGGTAGCGGCTCGTTCAAAGACCGAGGCGTCAAAAAAGCTCCCTTCGTCGTCCTTATCGGCGCCAATATGCCCTCCGTCCTCGCCGAGATCTCCTTCGTCACCAACCCCCGAGACGCCGCGGAGCTCCGCCAGCCCGACTACAAACAGCGCGTCGCCGAAAGCCTCTTCAAAGGCGTTTCCCGCTACATCGGCTCCCTCTCCAACGCCACTCCCGCCCCCACCCAGACCGAACGCGCCGCCACCGGCCAGTAGCGATCCGCCCGCTTCTCTCCGCTCTAACCGCAACTCCAGTCCCAGAGACCGTCGCGCACGTTCCCTCTCCCGATCGGCTCCTACAGGGAACGATCACGGAGGAAGGTATGTCCCCTTGAAAAGCCCTTGTTCTCACACCGCTCGCGACCGCGCTGCTCGGCGGTGCCGCACTGTCGGCAGCGTTGATCGTCACCTTGATCGATTGGCCTGCCGCCAAGAGCTGGCCAAATTGGCTGTCGGATCCACCACCTCTCCGAGACAGCAGCCTTGTTTCCCTTCATACAGTTCTCCGCGTATAGTCCCCGCTCCTGAGCGGATGTTTGTTCGCCAGCGGAAGTTCGTCTGCACTCCCTTTTAGGGACGTTGATCGGCTTCGCTGCTCCGACAGCTTTGGGCCTAATCATTTTCGCGGAGTACCTCGTAATGCCCGAACCATCGAACCCTGATCCAGAGCGTCGCGCTCTTTGCTGCGCTCTCTCCCAGTCCTGTTTTCGCTCAACAGCCTCAGTCTGACCAGGCCATGCCTGGAAGGAAGATGCCCGCCCCTCAGAAAAAGCCGACCCAATCGGCTCCTGCGCCGTGCGTGGAGACCATGCCCGGCATGCAGATGTGCCCGCCGCCCGCCCAAGCTAAGGCGTCAAAAGCCCTTTGGACCAGATGCCCGGCATGAACATGGACCCGGGCATGACCGAGCTAATGCAACAGATGCAGCCGAAAACCTTTCTCCAGGAGATTCAGCACCACGCCGCCTCGGGCACCAGCGCGGAGCCGAACTCGACCCCAACGCCCATGGTGATGACGATGAAGGGACCGTGGATGTTGATGTTCCACGCAAATGTGTTCATCAACGACACCCAGCAGACCAGCCCTCGAGGAGGAGACAAGCTCTTTTCGACGAACTGGTTCATGCCGATGGCAGAACGCAAGCTGGGGCCAGGGCAGCTCACCCTTCGAGGCATGTTTTCCTTTGAGCCAGTAACTGTGACCGGTGAGCGGTATCCTTTGCTTTTCCAGCAGGGCGAAACGGCCTACGGCAAGCCCATCGCAGACGGCCAGCATCCGCACGACTTCTTCATGGAATTGGCAGCCCTGTACGATCTCAAGCTAGGCAACAAGAGCCTGCTCACTTTCTATGTAGCTCCCGAGGGCGATCCGGCGATAGGACCGACCGCCTACCCGCACCGGGCATCGGCCTTCGAAAATCCCGTGGGTACGCTCGGATACCATCAGGAAGACTCCACCTAATCGCCAACGATGTCGTCACGGTCGGCTTCACGCACGGCATCGCCCGGATAGAGGCCAGCGGCTTCCACGGCCGGGAGCCAGATGAGCACCGCTGGAACATTGACCAGGGCAGGCTCGATTCATGGTCCACACGTCTGACCGTGCAGCCCGGGCAGAACTGGAGCGGGCAATACTCCTATGCCAGGATCAAGAGCCCCGAAGCTCTCTTTCCTTCGGAAGCTCGTCGCTTTCATCCGCCACCTTCCAAAGCTAACCTCTATAGAAGAGACCGAGATGGAGGCGCTGAACCCGAAGACGCCGGACTAAGCAGCAGAGGAGAAGCAGGAAGAGCAGTTCTTGAACGGCGACAACTCCTCTGCACCAGCCACAACCCATCACCCGAAAGGACATACCCTATGAAACGACTTCTTCTACTCATTCTTAGCTTTGGCCTCTTCGCCGGAGCTGCCTACGCCCATAACGGAATGGTGCACGTCATGGGAACCGTAACCGCGATGACTGACACCAGCATCTCCGTGAAGGCAATGGATGGCAAAGTCCAGACCGTCGCTCTCACGACTGGGACGAAGTATCTTCGAGGCGAGACCTCCGTCACTCTCAAAGACATCAAGATTGGCGACCACATCGTCATCCACGCGACCGGCAAACCTGACCATCTCGTGGCCGCTGAGGTCAAGCTGGGAACGATGAAGAACATGAGCGGCATGAAGATGGACGAGAGTAGCCAGGCGGCTGCCCATTAACCCGTCTCAACAAATCGACATCAAGGAAGAGCCAGTGCTGGGCAGAATCATCGCCCAGCGCGCGAAGTTCCTCAGCTTCCTCTCGTCTCGCGTAGACCCCGCCGCCGCCGAGGACATCCTGCAATCCGCTTACATCAAGGCGATCGAGCACGGCGGAGAGATTCGAAACGGCGAAAGTACCGTCGCCTGGTTCTACCGCATTCTCCGCAACGCCATCACGGACAGCTATCGCCGGCAAGCAGCCAGGACCAGGGCGCAGGAAGACTTCGTGGCCGAAACCCCTCTCAGCTACGAGCAAGAGCTTGAGCAGACAGTCTGCGCCTGCGTTGGAGATGTGATCCAGAACCTAAAAAGCGAGTATCGGGATGCGATTCAACAGGTCGATCTTGACGGCATGACGGTGCAAGCCTTCGCCGAATTTCAAGGAACATCGGCCAACAACGCTTCCGTGCGACTTCATCGCGCACGGAAGGATCTGGCCAAGAAGCTCACTGCGGTCTGTGGTGCCTGCGCGGAACACAAGTGCCTCGATTGCACCTGCCGGAGACCCCAACTGTAAGACCGGAGCGGGCCTTGCGTCAGCAGCATTGGAAGTTCAGGAGAAGACCATGTGCTGCTGTAGCGAACCCACGAAAGCCGTAGGCAATATGAAGGATCCAGTGTGCGGGATGAAGGTCGATCCAGCGAAAGCGGCTGCGGCCGTCGAGCATAAGGGCACCAGGTACTTTTTTTGCAGCCAGGGATGCGTGACCAAGTTCCGCGCCGATCCGCAGAAGTATCTCGCGCCCGAGCCGCCTGTAGCTCCCCCGACGCCACAGTTGCACGCCGAACAGCAGACCGAGTACATCTGCCCCATGGACCCCGAAGTTCACAGGATGGGTCCGGGGAGCTTGCCCGAAGTGCGGGATGGCGCTCGAACCTGCAATCATCACAGCCCTAGCAACGCGAACGGACTTTACGTGTCCCATGCACCCGCAGATCAGCCGCCAAGAACCGGGCAACTGCCCTATCTGCGGTATGACACTGGAATCACGCGAGAGCACCGCCGAGGAGGTCACCCCCGAGCTGGTCGATATGACCCGGCGTTTTTGGATTAGCGTCGCACTTGCCGTTCCGCTGCTTGCGCTAATGGTTTCCGACCTCATCCCGTCCATGTCGCTTCAGCACATGCTTTCCGCACGGACGTGGGCTTGGACCGAGTTTGCGCTGGTCGGCCCTCAGCCACGTTTCGCCCACGCTCTCGTCAACGCAATAGCGGTGCTCATCGTCGCCTGTCCCTGCGCTTTGGGGCTGGCGACGCCGATGGCGATCATGGTTGGAACTGGCCGCGGTGCCGGGGCAGGCATCCTCATCCGGAATGCCGAGGCACTGGAAACGTTTGGCAAGGTCAACACGCTCATCGTGGATAAGACCGGCACCCTCACCGAAGGCAAGCCTACGCTCCACTCCGTCGTCCCGCAGCGCGGTATCGGCGAAGCGGAACTTCTACAGCTCGTCGCAAGCCTTGAGCGGTCGAGTGAGCACCCACTCGCAGCAGCCATCGTGAAGGGAGCCGAAGCCAGAAAGCTCACCCTCACAGAGGTTCAAGGCTTCAGTTCCACGACTGGGAAGGGCGTGAAAGGTACTGTCTCCGACAAGCAGATTGCTATCGGAAACGCGGAGCTTTTTCGGGAGCTAGGAGTTGACCCCACGCCGCTCCTCAGTCAGGCGGAGGCACTGAGACAAGAAGGACAGACCGTGATGTTGATTGCTGCTGAGGGTAGGGCGGCAGGGCTCGTCAGCGTCTCCGATCCAATCAAGAGATCCACGCCTGATGCCGTTCGCGAACTGAAGGCGGCTGGCCTCAAGGTCATTATGGTCACAGGCGACAACGCGACCACGGCCAAAGCCGTTGCGGACAAGCTGGGCATTGAGTTTGAAGCGGACGTACTGCCTCAACAAAAAGCTGAGGTTGTGAAGAGGTATCAGCAGAAGGGTTCGATGGTCGCCATGGCCGGCAACGGAGTGAACGACGCACCCGCACTTGCCCAGGCGAACGTTGGCATTGCGATGGGAACCGGCACTGACGTTGCAATGGAAGCGGCCGGCATCACGCTTCTCACCGGCGACCTTCGCGGCATCCTGCGAGCGCGTCGGCTCAGCCAGTCCACCATGAGCAACATCCGGCAGAATCTCTTCTTTGCGTTCATGTACAACGTCGTCGGAGTACCCCTTGCCGCTGGCATGCTCTTCCCTGTTTCGGCTTACTGCTGAATCCGATGATTGCGGCGGCAGCGATGAGCTTCAGCTCCGTTTCTGTCATCGCGAACTCTCTTCGGCTAAGAACGGCGAAGCTCTGAGGCATATAGTTAACAAAGTGCGCCACTCGCCAGCTTCGTTGCAATTCTCTCCTGTTCCTCACGGCAGCGCCGGTACTTGCCTGCGCGACCGAGAGCGGGATGACTCACGAGGATCGCGCTTGCTGCCGGGCCATGCACGGCACTTGTGGCGAAATGCGAAACGTGCTGTTGTCGAACGGAGTTTCGGACGGATGCACACTGCAGCTCGCGGCCGCTTCGCCCCATTTCAGTTGATTCAATCTTTGTTAAGTGGTTGGCACTGGCGGCGCCTTCCACCCACAGCATCCCTCCAGCGGTCTTCCGTTTCCCCGATGAGCATTCGCCGCCCGGTCTGCTGATTGCGAAGCTGACCGTTCTCCGCATCTGATCCATCCCTGCTGACCCAATGACCTGCACACCCACGGTGCGCCTGCGTCTCATTCGGTTCAACTAGGGAGATTCCATGAAAGCGTCGAAACGGCGATCGACGCGTTCTACGCACCGATCTACTACCGGTTGCAGATGGGGACGGGGGTGATTCAGAGGCTTACGTAGACAAGGTGTTCCAACAAGCTATGGAAGGCCAGCGAAGAACCAGAACCTGATAGGGGGTCTACTCAGAAAACCGACGATTGAGCACGGTAATGGCCGTGGAGCGGAACTGGACCGCTTCGTTCCTTGAACGAGAATGCACCGGTATTTCGCTCCTCGAAAGCGGTGCTCACGCGCTGCCTGGTATGCGGGGCTGTCGTACCAGGCTCTTGCCCGCTCTCTGGTGGGAAACTCTACGATGACGATGCCTTCGATGCTTTCACCTTCAAGAACCTCGTGCTCTCCATACGCAACGAGCGTCTTAAAGTCGCTCGTTGCGAGCGTGGGCGGGACCATCTTTTAATAGATAGCCAATTCTTCTGGATCCACGGTCTCTTCTCTTGTGAAGACGAGGTATGCGCTCATAGTCGTACTCCTTCTTAAACGTGGGCTAGGTCGTGTTCAGGTGCTTCCTGCAAAGACAGGTACTGATGGATGAACGCGATAGCCATACTGCCTTCACCGATTCCGCTGGACACCCGCTTGATCGAGGCATGGCGAACGTCACCGGCGCAGAACATTCCGGGCGAACTCGTTTCCAGCAGGAAGGGAATACGCTCTCCGGGGTATGTTCGTAGATCTCTCCCGGTGAGGATGTAGCCGAGCTCATCACGTTCAAGATCACTGGAAAGCCATTCCGTCCGGGCATGCGCCCCAATCATGACGAAGAGTGCGTCTGCGGAGCTTTGCCGAGCCTCTTGGCCATTGCTCGAAGTGCGGATCCAGCTGAGGGAATCCTCTCCACCTACGGAGAGCACCGTCGTGGAGGTTTCGATGTGGATATTACGGCGAGTCGCGAGCTCGTCGATCAGGTACTGGGACATGGTTTTCGTCAGCGTGTCGCCGCGGACCAGCATCGTCACAGATTCGGCATAGCTCGAGAAAAACACGGCTGCCTGACCTGCGGAGTTGCCGCCTCCAACGATAAACACCTGCTTGCCGATGACCGTCGACGCCTCTGCTCGTACCGCGCCGTAGAGAACACCCCTGCCAATCAGCCGCTCTATACCGTCTGCCTGCAGTCGGCGCTAATCTACTCCTGTTGCGATAATGGTCGCTCGCGTCTGAATGCGGGTCCCTCCATCCAACTCCACGCAATAGCCTTCAGGCACGCGCACAATATGCTCTACCGTACGCGTGACGACCACATGGGCACCAAAGCGTGAGGCTTGTCTGAGTGCACGGGAGCTCAGCTTGTCGCCGGAGATGCCGTTCGGAAACCCAAGATAGTTCTCGATGCGTGCAGGGTGGTACGCCGTCAGGCGTTCGCTCCCGGTCCAACCATTCATAGGGGATGCGATTCATCGATAGAAAGGTGCGAACCTCACGGCAGTCGGCATCGTTTCGGGAGCCAACAACCAGTACGCGCATCGGATTGTTCTCCTGCGTGTACTCCTGAATGGCTGTGACGCGTTTCATCATCACCTGCACGATCAGGTTGCTGCATTTGGTGGAACAATCGATGAGCTCCTTGAAGAGGATGCGATCAAGCCGGAGAACTCGGGAAGGCTCCTGGGCGCGAAGGGATGCGATGGTAGGCGAGTCCAGAAGAATTGGGGTTTCGACATAGAAGTCTCCGGGCTTGTGGTGCCCGCGCACCTCACTGGCACCTCCGAATTCTTTCTCCACATCCAGCGCCCCTTCCAGAAGAACGAAGAACCAGGGTGGTTCTCCTTCGCGGATGAGCCATTCACCTTTTTGCACGTGAAGCTCGGCGAAGTGCCGATCATAGAAGTTGGAAGTGAGCAGGGAAGTGAGGGACCAAGGCTGTTGCGGGCAGTGGCTCCCTCCAGGGCAGAAAAAAAACAGATCACGGGGTTCTTCGATCCTGAGGTATCGAGGCAAAATCAAAAAGTTGGCTCTCGACAAGGACAAAACTATGCAGGAGCTCCTTCAGGAAGCTGAACGAACTCTTCCGCAAGTACGACCTTTCCCCCTATTGCGTGATACGGACGAGTCATGTCGCCTTGTAGACATGTATACAAGTTGTGAGGAAAACATGCCGACCAGGCCGCCAACTATCGAAGCGAACCCTCCCGAGCCCTCGCGGAAATTGGCCGTGCGTGCCCAAGCGGCAGAAAAGCGAGTTGCGAAGGGGAAGCAAGCGCTTCGGCTTGGCCAGCTCCTGGACGACCGCAATACCGGCAGACTTGACGACGAGGTAATCAAAATCGCCCAAGCCATGCTGCTCTGCACCTTGCCATACAGTGCGACCACTAAAATCACATCACTCGTACGGCACGGCTTGGGGACGGATCGACCTTACGGTGACATTTAGCACCGGGATCCCTGACGTACCGCTACCCTTTGGCTCGGACCGGAAGCTGCTTGCCTGGGTCTTCGACCGAGCGATCAACTCCGAATCGCCCATGATCGCTTGGGATTCGGCATGGGAGTACCAGAAGGAGATGGGCCTCAAGCGATCAGGAAAGAACAACAAGGATCTTCGTGAGCGGTTCCATCGCATCAGCGGCTTGAACATCAATATCGAGCGCAAGGATGCCTCTGGAATCGCCGGCAAGAACTTCTCCATCATCGACACGTATAACCTTCCACCTTCGATCACGGGGAAACAGTTCAATCCCGATCAGCGCAGCCTAGGCTATGCCGCTGACGCTCAGGAGCTTCCGCCTGCGCCGTTTGGCATCAGCATCAACCAAACCCTCTTCCACGATATCCGGAAGCACCATGTCGCCGTTCCACGGACGCTTTGGCTACAGTCAAAAGGGAATTCCCAGATCCAGGATATGGTTCTCTGGCTCTACTACCGCTGTTATGCAGCCAAGACCGAATCCGTTATTCCGTGGTCTGCTCTGGCCGAGCAGTTTCCTCAAGACAAGAACCCCCGGCGCGCTCGCCAACACGCAAGGGAAGCGATCACTCAGCTCCGCCTACTCGGGTTCCGTCAGAAAACGGACGATAGAGCACGTTAGCGGTTCGGGCTGCTCGCTGAGCCGTTCACCACGTTGCTCTCTTCTCAGAACTCATCACCTTGGTAAATGGCGGAAAAGCAGCAAACGAGAATTGATTCCGAGAACACCAGACAAGAGGTTTTTGCTCGTGACTTCTCAATTCCTGCCTTTCTCTCAAACCAACGTTTATGAGAAAGGTAGCGGTTGCAACTTGCGATTTAACGGCTGACAGGAAGCTCGTCTGAATGCCCTCCACGGGCCGCTAAGACATCTGTGAGGCATTGCGACCAGAGAATGACCGTTCTCCGCAGCCGGTCAGGCCCTTACCGTGCCCTATCGTCCGTTTTCTGACGGGACCCCTCCTAGAGCACTCCGAGCGACCCGCCAAGACGCTTCATCGCTTTATGTCATCGCGACCCGAGTTCTTGGTGGAGGTCCTTTCGGCAGTATTCCCTGTCTCGTCGAAAGAAGCCTCGTCGGAATACACGCCCACCCCTCAGGAGAAGGCCGTTGCCCCTCAGGCATGGCGTCTGCTGGAATCTTGGGGTCAATTGCCTGGCGAGTCCAATGGCAACATCGATGCGCGCATTCTTCTCGATTGGGTTGAGGAGGCACACCGTCTCGCCGTCCAGGCGGGCGCGGCGGCATCGGTGATGAATACATCGGAAGCTGCTGTCGCACTCGCCGTAGGAGCAGATGGCATCTGGCCGGACCCCGCCGTGCGCGATGTCATCGAACTTATGCGGAACTCCAAGCTCGAAAACTGGGATTCTCGTCGACGTCCCCAATGCTGGGAGTCACATTGAGAGGAATGCTCGATGGCGGCCGACAGGAGCGTGACTTTCCTTCGCAAGCTTGGCTCCTACCCTCGCCAAAACAGCCTTGCGCTCGCCCTGCGTGAGATTGGAAGAATTGAGCGAAACCTCTTCATGCTCGCGTGACTCGAAGACCCTGCGCTACGGCGTCGGGTCACCGCCGGTGTAAATAATGGGGAGGTCCGTAAATCGCTTGCACGAGCCGTGTTCTTCATCGGCTCGGCAGAATCCGAGATCGATCCTTAGCGTACAAATTTCCCTTTCTGGAGGTGCTTCCACTATCAAAGAAAGAGTCCGCTCCCACCAGCGGACCCTCTCTCCTTCAAGGAAATCACCCTCACTGCCCCAGCAGGCTCCCTAGCGGAATCGCTGCCGACTGCACTCCATATCCCGCCCCGTTCGGATAGAAGTTATCCCCCGAGTTCAGGTTCGCAATCATGAAGTCCGGATGGTTCGGATCCACCAGCGCTTGTCGAAGTCCGCGATCGCCACCACACCGGGTAACGTCGCTCCCGTCGTCCGGATCCAGTCATTCAGCGCCCGCCGCTCGGTCGACCCCGGATTCTCCGGACCCCGGATTCACGTCCCCCGCATACGGATCCGCCGCACTCGCCAGCGGTGTTCCACTCAGGCAGTACTCGCTTGGCGGCAGGGTGGCGAGAATCACTCGCACTCCCGCAGCCTGCGCCTGCGCCACCATGTTGGTCAGCGATGTCTGTACAGACGTTGCCGACTCGCAGTCTGCCACTCCGCAACCCCACTACCCCCGGCAGACCCGCGCCCGTCGATCGCAGCCACGCGTTCAGCTTCATCCGCTGCACCTCGCCGCCATTCGCCAACCCCGGCCCGCACCGCCCGCATACGGATCCGCCGGCGTGGGCGCCGGCCCATGGTTCCCCTGCGCCGGGTTCGTGCAAAATGCCGACGGCGGATCGTCCCAGCACCACCCGCACCCCGGCCGCCGATCGCCACCAGCCGCTCCGTCACCGCCTCAATCGCCGGTGCCGACTTGCAATCCGGCGATCGGATGTCGATCGACCCGAAGTATGTCACCATCGCCACCACGTTCGGCTGCCCCAGCACATCCACGCCAATCGGTCGTTCGCATTCTGTACATGGTTGATCGCGTTGGTGCTGTCCGCCGTCACCGTATCGCCCGGCACGCCCTCGTTCAGCACCCCCAGCGATACCCCGCCGCGTTCAGCCGCTTTGCCAGCGCATCCGAAAGCCGGCTCGTGTGTTGCCCCGCCACTGGCACATTCGCCACCGGATACACCCTGTCCCCGCTGTAATCGGATCGAAACCCGTCCGTCGTCGAGCTCCCAAACAGCACCACCGTCCCTTGATAGTCGCCGTACACATCCACCCCATTCACCGTCACCCAAAGCAGTGGCAACGATCGAAGCATGCTCCGAGTCCAGCCAGTCCAGCCGGTCCCTGGCGTTAACACACAGTGACCAACCACCAGGAAACCTTCACCCGAAGACCTCACGGGCGCGCGAAGAACCCTTTCCGGGCCTGCACCACCAGCTTCTTGTCCTTCGCCCGCAACTCCAGCCGATGAAAGCTGTTCGGCTGCACATCCGCCGGCGGCGTATACCCCACCTCGTATTGCAGTCGCAGATCCTGCGCGATCCGCGCATAGATCTCCCGCAGACTCATCGCCTGCGACACCGCGAACACGCGCCCACCCGTACTCTCCGACAGCTTCCTCAACGTCTCCTGCCCCACATCCATCTGCCCCGGATACATCCGCGTACTGCTCCGCGCGCCACCCGCCGCGTAGCCCACACTTCCATCCGCCGCGCTGTACAAAATCGAGTAGATCGGCACATCCCCGCGCTGCGCCTCTTCAATCGCCTGCGCCACCGACACCCGGCTGCCATTGTCGCCGCCATCGGTCAGGATCACCATCGCCTTCCGCCCCGTCTCCTTCCCCAGAACATTCTTCGCCACCGCATACACCGCGTCGTTCAGCAACGTCCGTCCCGCCGTCCCCGGCTGGGATCCCAGGTTCATCAACGACAGGTGCAGCGCGCTCACCGAGTTCGTCATCGCCCGCAGCGGCAGCACCCGCGCGTCAAACTGCACCAACATCGCCCGATCTTCCTTGCGCCCGAGCATCGTCTCAAAAAACACATCGCTCGCCTGCGTCTCATCCCCCAGAAATGTCCGTTGGCTCCCACTCGTATCCACCAGCAACGCCATCGTCAACGGCAGATCCGACCCCTGCGAAAAGTAGTGAATCGGCTCTTCCTTGCCGTCCTGCTTCAACACAAAATCGTCCTTCGTCATGCCCCCGCGCGGCGCGCCATCCTTGCCCTTCACCACTGCCGCAATCTCCACCACGCGCGTCGCTACCTGCAAGGTCGTGACCGGTTCACCCGCATCCTGCGCCGCCGCCCGGGAGGGCACCCCCGAACTCGCCGTCGCCACCAGCAGCAACCCCACAGCCTGTGCCACGATCCCCACAACAAATCCCCTCAACAGGAAGATAGGCGCGCGGTTTCAACCTACGCCGTCACCGCAGCGACCGTCAACGCGCCTTTCCTGCCCGGTTTCGGCCTCGCAGGCGATCTTCTTTCCACGACCCTGCCAAGGGCGGGATACGACGCCTCTCCAGCCGTCCTATCCCGCCCGGCAGCCGCCGTTCCTATGCTGCCATCCGCCGCTTGACCTCCCCCGCGATCCCCAGCAGCAGCAGCGTGCTCGGCTCAGGCGTCACAGAGGTACCGACCGGCCCCGGCGTAATCACCGCTTCGGCAAAGCTATCCTCCAGCGAAAAATACGTCTGCGCCCCATCCGCCAGCCCGCCGATGAAGTTCACCATGCCCGTATCGTCGGCCACAACCGTCGCCGAAAGGTTCGTAAAGTACGACAGTGGCCCACCATACCCGCCCGAACTCGTGTCCATCGCGTTCGGGCTGATCGCCGGGCTTAGGTAGTCATCCACCCCATCTCCATCAAAACTGAAGATGCCCCCGTCGACGCCGTGGCCCGACAGCAGAATCGCGTTCACCGTCGCTCCACTGTTGTTCAGAATGCCCACAAGATTATCGTCGCTGCCGTCATACGGCGTCGCCGATGGCCCCGCGGCAATCGTCAGCGTTCCACTCGGGTTGATCACAATCGTTGTGTTGCAGCCCATGGTTGCGTTGCCCGCAACAGGGCACGTCGGTGTCTGGCTCATCGCTGGCACGGTCGCCAGCAAACTCGCCATCAGAACAGCAGAAATTGAAAGAGCCTTCATTGTTGTCTCCAAACTGTAGCTGAGGATGCACCCAGGCCCGGGGGCTCACCCTCTCCAATGCAGTTGAACGACCAAACGTAACTCAACCTCCGGCCCAGCTTAGAAATTGCTGATTCGTGCAGAATGTGCCCTGTTTGCATAAATCATAGGAAGACTCGTTCCTTCCAGGGACCTCGCTCAGGCGCCATCACCTTGTCCTCATCCCGACTGGAGCAGAGGGATCCGCTTCACTCGGCCGCATACGACCCTGCATCAACACCCGCCATTCACGCGTCCAATGAAGTGCACCTGCGCCCCAAGAGAGCCCAAGAGAACCCAAGAAAGCCCAAGAGAGAAGGATTCATGACCCTCGCCCCGTTCCGCTCGCTCCTCTTCCTTCTCTCCACCGTTCCGCTAGGCCTCTCCGCCTCGGCCCAGGCGCCCACCTCGGCTCAACCCCTCACCATCGATGCCGTCGTCACCGACAAGTCCGGATCCCCCCTTCCCGGTCTCTCCGAGTCTGACCTCACCCTGCTCGATAACAAGGCTCGTCGCCCCCTCACCGCCTTCCATCCGTCTTCCGGAAAGCACACGCCGGTCGAAGTCATCCTCGTCATCGACGCCGTCAACACCCGCTTTCAGAACGTCGCCTACGAACGCTCCGAGATCGACAAGTTCCTCCACACTAACGAAGGCCGCCTCCCCTACCCCACCACCCTCGCCGTCTTCACCGATACCGGCACCCGTATCCTCCCCGGATTTTCCACGGACGGCAACGTCCTCAGCACCTCGCTTAAAAACGAGGCTATCGGCCTCCGCACCCTCCGCCGCTCAAGCGGCTTCTATGGCGCGGAAGATCGCCTCAACCTGTCGCTTACCGCCCTCCGCCAACTCATCGCGGCGGAGTCCCCGCACCCTGGCCGCAAACTCATCGTTTGGATCTCACCCGGCTGGCCTTACCTCTCCGGCCCTAATATCCAACTCGATAAAAAGCAGCAGACTGGCCTCTTCGCCGACGTCGTCAGCCTCTCCACCCAGCTCCGGCAGAACCACATCACTCTCTACAGCATCGATCCGGTCGGCCCGGCCGACTCCGGCTTTCGCACCTTCTACTACCGTGCCTTTCTCAAGGGGGTCAAAAAGCCGACCGACACCGACCTCGGCGATCTCAGCCTTCAGGTCCTCGCCACCCAGTCGGGCGGCCTCGCCGTCAGCGGCAACAGCGACATCCACGGCTTCCTCCACCGCTGCCTCCAGGACGCCGACGCCTTCTACGAACTCACCTTCAACCCACCGCCCGCCGAACACCCCAACGAGTACCACCACCTCGACCTGCAGGTCACCCAACCAGGCCTGACCGCCCGCACCCGAGACGGCTACTACATCCAACCCTGACACGGTGACCCTGAATAACGGAGCGGACCTCCATCTAGCCAGCCACCCCACCCAGCGGTACCACTCTCACCTCCCCTGAAGGTGTCATCCCGAGCGAAGCGGAGGAACCCCGTATGTCGCATTGACATCGGAGCAAAGTGACGTACACCTGAGCGCGCCCGGCTGCCACGAATGTCATCCGACCGAAGCCGGGCGCCGATGAGCGCACTTGCTCGCTGGAGTGGAAAGTGGAGGGACCTGCTTTCCTCGGCCACCCAGGCTCTCATCCGCCCACAGCCAAATCCAAAGGACCCGACCGCGTCCTTTTCAATCAGCTTCATCCATCTTGACTCCCTCAAAACCCGCCCAAACCGCCATGTGCTAACCAAACGTCCGCAGTGGTAGTCTCCGCACTATGGCCCCTTTATCCCACTCCCTCCGGCTCTGTGGGTGTGCCGCCCTCGTTCTTCCCTTAGCCCTCTCCGCCCAGACAAAACTCGTTCTTCCCCAGGCTCCGTTACTGCCTGCCCACTTCGCTACCTGGGACGCCGCTCCGGCAGGCGCCTCAGGGACCCTGCCCCTGCTCAATGACGCGACCACGAGCGCCATCGCCAGGGAAGACGGCCTTACTCGTACCGACGCCCATATCTACGCACACGCCGATCGTACCGTCACCGCGCAGGCTATGCAGTTCGGCGATGCGACCGGCGCCGTCGCTGCCTTCACCTTCCTCCGCGAGCGCGGCGTGACCGAGACTGCCGCCGACCCCGGTGCCCGCAACCACACCAACATCGCTTCCGCCGGCGGCCACACCCTCCTTCGCGAAGGCGCCTCCCTCGTTGTCCTCGACGGTCCTTCCGCTCTTCCCTCGCAAGATCTTCGCGCTCTCGCCGATACCCTTCCCAAGATCGGCGGCCCCAAAGGCCTGCCGCCGCTGCTTCCCACCTATCTGCCCACCTCTGGCCTCGTCCCCGGCTCCATCAAATACGCCGTTGGCCCGGTCGCCTACAAGACCGCGGGCGGCCTCCTTCCGGCTGATCTGCTCGGCTTCGACAAAGCTGGCGAGACTGCCACTGCCGACTTCGCCGGCCGCTCCGGTACTGGCAAACTCACTCTCCTGCTTCTGCCCACCCCGCAGATCGCCGGTGACCGCGGCCGCGCCCTCGAAGGCTGGCTCAACTCGCCTGAGGCCAAAGCAGCCTCGCTCGGCACCATCAAGCTCCGCCGCCTCGGTCCCATGCTCGCCCTCGCCACCGGCGGGTTCACCCCCGAGCAGGCCGCCGCCCTGGTCGATGGCATCCACCTCCGCACCGAACTCACCTGGAACAAACCCGTCCCGCCCGAGTTCCACGTAGAGGTTCGCAAGACCGCCAGCCTGCTTACCAGCATCCTGGTCTTCAGCGGCGTCGGCGCATTGGCTGCTCTCCTGCTTGGCGCATTCCTAGGTTTCGGCCGCGCCTGGATTCGTGTGCTGCTCGGCAAGCCCGCTGCCACTGAACCCGAGTTCCTTCGTCTCGACCTGCGCAGAAATGCCGAGAAATAGCCTTTAACCTCGACGAAACCATGCTTAACCTCAGCGGAAATCGACCAATAGGCGCTAGTTCGGCAGTGCTCTTCGGCGCGAATGAAGTGCACCAGCCTGTGTGCAGTCGACCTACTAACCTCCTCATTCCAGCCACTTTGAGTGCCCAGCCAAGCGAAAATAAGGCAAAAGCATCAGTCTCGTCCGTTACCTTGAAGGCGAAATAAGCCCCTTGCTATCAACAAGTTATGAGCACCTGGATTCCTCCTTGACACACCAAAGCCCAAATCCTAACATGCTGCCAGAAAGTTCTGATGGCTTTGCCTCCGTTGGAACTATTCTCCCTAGCGAGAAGGCTGCCCTGTTGCCGGGTGGCCTTCTCCTTTCTTTTGACCGGGTCTAAGCTGTTCATATCACAAGGGTTGCGCGACCTCCAGGAAGCCGCTAGAATGATCTCTGGTGAGTGTGCCGACGTAGCTCAGTTGGTAGAGCAGCTGATTCGTAATCAGCAGGTCAACGGTTCAAGTCCGTTCGTCGGCTCCAGTGTTTTGAACGACTTAGCCTGAGAAAAGGCCCATCCGGGTGGATGGGCCTTTCTGTGTTGACGTGTGCACTTCTGCTGAGGTTAAGCAGGTTTTCGCTGAGGTTAAGGCCTCTTTTTGCTCGTTTCCGCAGAGGTCTGCTTAGCGAGTTAAGCGACGGCGAGCGACGCCGACCAAACCGACCAGACCGGTGCCAAACAGAGCCAGGGTCGACGGTTCAGGAACAGCCGCAGGAGAGATGTCGAAGCGGGTAATGGCGAACGGCGTGACATCGCCGGGGTCATTAGGATCGACAACGTCGACCTCGTAGCCCGGAGTGGAACCGGGGTTGTAGAAGACATGGGCGAGGCTGGTGCCAAGGTCGCTGGTTAGATAAAGGAGGAAGCCGTTGCTATCCACATGATTTTGACCCGGCGTGGTGTAAAGGACGTTGTTGAAGGTGAAACCCGATTGGGTGGCAGACACCTGCGAGTTGGTGCCAGCGTTGACAATGCCGGAGAAGGTGTAGATGGACGCGGCGCCAGTGATGCTGTTGATGTCGAAGGCGGCAGCGGCGAAGGGGTCGGTGGGGCCGGTGATGGTGCCGTCCACGGTAAAGCTGGAGCCGGGGGTGCTTCTGGTGTCGGCGGTGACGATGTTGAAGTTATAGGTGTCGGCGAACAGGGCTGCTGGTGTGGCAAGCGCTGCGAGGGCGAGGAACGAAAGGCAAGATTTGAACATGAGGGAACCGTCCTGCTGGGGGGTGGCGGGAAGGGGGAGCGAAGCTGAGCTCCACTGAGATCGCTTCCGTGTGAGGGTATAGCTGTTCGGGTCTGCGCCAGATTGAGGTGATGGTTCCAGTCTGAGATAGATGCAGCGAAACAAGGATACTCGAAAGGAGATGCACCGAAGCGGGATGGGGAAGCTTCGATTGAGGGGAGAATCCGCGAAAGAACCAGGTTTGGTACACGATATCCACGGATATTCACGCTCGAGGCGGTGCAAACCCTTGATTGGCTTGGGGTTTCCCCGCATACTCGCGGCAGGCGCGGCCTTTGCGTGTGCCATATGTCGCTGTGCGGCACATGAAACCGGCGATCCTGTGAGGAAGACCGTGACACGATTCGGACGACAGGACGCCGTGCGAATTCTGCATCTGGATGCGCGGGAGCTCGAACGCTGGGAGCGCGCCGGCCTGGTGCCGGTGCAGGAGCAGTACAGCTTTACGGAGCTGGGGGATTTGCGGACGTTGCGCGACCTGCGGGCGAGGCGGATCTCGGCACGGCGGATTCGGGCGGCGCTCGATGCGATGCACCGGACGGCAGGCACGGAAGACGGATTGCGGGAGGTTCTGGCCGCTGCAAGGGGAGTTCGGCTGCGGTTCCGGCATGAGGGATCGCTGCTGGACCCGATGACGCAGCAGATGGCGTTCGACTTCGAGATCGCGGACGCACGCGAGCGGCGATTGCAGATGGTGGGCTCGCCGGGCGCTGCGGATGGTCGGCGCAGTGTGAAGGTGCAGGAGATGTTTCTGCAGGCGGTGCGACTGGAAGAGGAGGCAGGGACGCTTGGCGAGGCGATCGCACTGTACGAGGCAATTCTGGCGACGCGGCCGGACCATGCGCCGACCCTGATCAACCTGGGGACCATCCACTACAACCAGCGACAGTATGGGGAGGCGGAGCGGCTGTACCGAAGCGCGACCGAGGCGGACGCAGGGTATGCGCTGGCGTTCTTTGATCTGGGTAATGTGCTGGATGAGCTGGAGCGGCTACCAGAGGCGACGGCGGCGTACCAACGGGCAGTGGAGTTGGTGCCGCACTACGCGGATGCGCACTACAACCTGGCGCTGTCATTCGAACGGCAGGGGCAGCGGCGGCGCGCGCTGCGGCACTGGCTAACGTATGTTCGGCTGGACCCGGTGGGGCCGTGGAACGCGCATGCGCGGGGACAGGCGAAGCGGACGCTGAAGCTGGAGAAATTGTCGATTGTGAGTCGACGCGGGCGGCTGGTGCAGGCGGGATAGAGTGCGCTTTCCGATCGGCTAGCTCCGGGTTTCCGGGGCGGCGGCCACGGGGGAATGTTAAGATCAGGCGATGCGGGTGAGCGTGGCTGAGCTGGAAGAAGATAAGCAACTAAAGCCGTTACATACTGCGAATGCTGTGTATTACCCGGCTCTTGATGGATTTCGAGGATGTGCTCTGGCGATGGTTTTTCTGGACCATTACGGGGGCATTCCGATCCTGGGACTGGGCGTAAGCCTTTTCTTTGTTCTTTCGGGATTTTTGATTACCGGTATTTTGTGGGACACGCGCGAGCAGACGCATCGCTGGCGTAATTTTTATGTGCGCCGCAGCTTGCGGATCTTTCCTCTGTACTACGGTCTTTTTCTGCTTCTGCTTCTGCTGACTCCGCTGATGCACTGGGCGTGGAACACTGGCTGGCTGATGTGGGTGGGCTATCTGGGGAACTGCCTCTTTTACCTGCCGCTGTGGCTACCGGGGCCGGTGTGGAGCTTGACTGGAAATGGCAAGTTGGCGGGGAGCTTTGGGACTGTTTTGTATCTGGGGCATCTGTGGAGTCTGTGTCTGGAAGAGCAGTTTTATCTGATCTGGCCGGCCATCGCGTTCCGGGCGTCGCGGCGGGCTCTACTGTGGCTGTGTGGCACAGTCGTGGCGCTCATGCCGGTGATGCGGGTCTGGGCTGACCATGCGCTGCCGCGATCGCTGATCGAGCATGGGCTGCTGATGCGCAGCCTGCCGTTCCAGGTGGACTCGTTGCTGCTGGGAGCCTTGCTGGCGATGCTGCTACGCGGCGAGATGCGGCAGGCGCTGCTGAGAGTGGGCCAATGGCTTGGCGACGCTGCTGCCGTAGCTGCAACGCTGTACCTTGTCTGCTGTGTCGACCTGCATCTGCCGGGAGTGCATCCGCTGTTTCCCATGCCGCTGCCGTGGCTGTCATGGCAGTTCACGCTGGTGAATCTGCTGGGGGCGGCGTTGATTCTGGGATCGCTGCAGCCGGCGAGTTATCTCTATCGAGTTTTCAGCTTGCGGCCGCTGCGATGGGTAGGTCGCATCAGCTATGGGGCCTATGTGATTCACGACATTCTGCACGCGGAGTATGCCCGCCTGGCGGTCTGGCTGGCTCCGCGGCATGCGCGCGGGCTTACGATGCTGATCGCGTTGGGGACGACGATGGTGCTGGCGATGCTTAGCTACCGGTTCTTCGAGCGGCCGTTTTTGAAGCTGAAAGATCGATGGACGGTTCCCTCCGCGGCATGAAGAAGGGCGCACCTGGCGGGTGCGCCCTTGCGTTTCTGATAAGCCGTGGTTGGATCGATTTACCAATGGTGAGCAGGAGGAAACAAAACAGAGGCAAAGCAGATTCCTACGGGATGACAGCAACTATGAGATTCGCTGCTGGCTGCTTTGCTCTAGATATCCTTGACGCCGTCGACGAAGGCCTTGAGCTTGCGGCTGCGGCTGGGATGACGCAGCTTGCGGAGGGCTTTGGCCTCGATCTGGCGGATGCGCTCGCGGGTGACCTGGAAGGACTGGCCAACCTCTTCGAGGGTGTGTTCGGAGCCGTCTTCGAGACCGAAGCGCATTTTGATGACGCGCTCTTCTCTCGGCGTTAGCGTCCGCAGCACTTGCGACGTGTACTCCTTGAGATTGACCGAGATGACGGCGTCAGACGGGCTGACGGCCATGCGGTCTTCGATGAAGTCGCCGAGATGCGAATCTTCCTCTTCGCCGATCGGGGTCTCAAGCGAGATGGGCTCCTGGGCGATCTTGAGGACCTTGCGGACCTTGGCGACGGGGATATCCATGCGCTTGGCGATCTCTTCGGAGGAGGCTTCGCGACCGAGCTCCTGCACCAGCTGACGCGAGGTGCGGATGAGCTTGTTGATGGTCTCGATCATGTGCACCGGGATGCGGATGGTGCGGGCCTGATCCGCGATGGCGCGGGTGATGGCCTGCCGAATCCACCAGGTGGCATAGGTCGAGAATTTGTAACCACGGCGATACTCGAACTTGTCGACGGCCTTCATGAGGCCGATGTTGCCCTCCTGAATGAGATCGAGGAACTGCAGACCGCGGTTGGTGTACTTCTTGGCGATGGAGACGACGAGGCGCAGATTGGCCTCGATAAGCTCGCGCTTGGCCTTTTCGGCGTCCATGTCGCCCTGCACCATCTCGCGCTGGGTTCGCTTGAGATCGTCAAGCGGGATGCCGGCATCCTGTTCGACGCGCTCGAGATCGGCGCGGCAGTTTTTCTGCTGCCGGCGATACTCCTTCTTGAGCTCTTCGGAGCGGGAGGCCTCGAACTTGGCATCAAGTGACTTGATCTGCCGCTCGAGGGTACGCATGGAATCGACGGTCTTATTCACCTTGTCGAGCAGCCGCTTCTTCTCGCCGTTGGTGTATTTTAGCTCGCGGACGATGCGGTTGATGAGGACGTGCTCGCGGCCGATAAGCCAGCGAGACTTGCGAATCTCTTTGGTCTTGGCCTTGGCGTCTTTGAGATCATTGGCGGCGGCGAGTTTTTCTTCGAGGGCCGTGACCTTCTTCTGGTGCTTGACGATGGTGTCGACGCGGGTGACGGTGGCGCGGACGCGTGCCTGAAGGATCTCTTCGGTGAGTTCTTCTTCGTCAAAGGTGACGACTTCCTTGATGTTGCGGACGCCGCGGCGGAGATCTTCGCCGAGGCCGACGATCTCGCGGATGACGATGGGGGAGCGCGAGATGGCCTTCATGACGCGGATCTGCCCGCGCTCGATGCGCTTGGCGATTTCGACCTCACCCTCGCGGGTAAGCAGAGGGACGGTGCCCATCTCGCGGAGGTACATGCGGACTGGGTCGTTGGTCTTTTCGAGGGTGCCGGGCGAGAGATCGAGTTCGACGTCGTCGGATTCTTCGCCGGCTTCGACCTCGCGTTCTTCACCGCGGCCACGGCGTTCCTCGCCGGACAGGACATCGATGCCCTGGGTGTTGATGGTGGTCAGGAGATCGTCGAGATCGTCCGGCGTGGTGATGTCGCCGGGAAGCAGATCGTTGACCTCTCCGTAGGTCAGATAGCCTTTTTCCTTGCCGGTGTCGATGAGTTTATCAATGTCTTCTTCGTACTTGTCGAGTTCTTCTGCCACGGTGACGTGCACTCCCTGCGGGTAGGTATGGTTTGGGTTTCCCACACGAGCGGCGCGCACGGCAGCGCACCGGGAGGATTCCCTGAGGTTTTACCTGGATTTCGAGACGTGTGGGGAGCGGTAAAGACCGCTAAAGCCGGCCGTGATCTTTGGGCAAGATCGGGGCATCGAGGGCGCACGTTCCCGAAGGACAGGATAACACTCTTTAGATTGAAGGAGGATGCAAAAGTTTCAAGCAGGTTGTGTGTGTGTCAGGGAAGCCGGAGCGGCCGAGGGTGCGAAAGGCGGAGCTGCAAACCATACCTGGTGCTGTCGGTGCCGCTGGCGGCGGACCGGGTGGGGTACGAGAGTGCGTCGCAGTTCAGCCGGGAGTTCAAGCGATTCTTTGGCGGACGCCGCGGCATGAGATCGAGGTGGTGGGGAGCCGGCGGGGTATGTTCCGCTGGGAAGCGCGCTGGTGGTGTAGGGCTGCGGTCCAGAGCAATTATGTTTGTCAGGCAGCAGAACAAGAGCAAACACAACAGCAGATTCCTACGGGATGACAACAGACACTACAAGATCCGCTGCATACCTACGGGCCCTTTGCTCTGGCTGGGGGCGAGCTAGCTTTCGAGGCCGGGCTTGGAGCGGCGGATGCGGAGGAGGAGGGCGGCGGGGCGAAGGAAGTGGGGGTACTCGGTGAGGCCGGTGAGGAAAGCTGGGAGGTGGTCCTCGGCTAGGCGGAGTGAGGTGGGCAGGACGTAGAGGTTCATGACGGCTTCTGAGAGGAGCAGCGACCAGGCGGCGGCGTAGAGGCCGGCGTGCCTGGCGGCGAGATAGGTGACGCAGACGGTGATGCTGGTGCCGGCGATGTACCAGGCGGCGAGGCGTTGGTGCTGGTTGGTGGAGGTGATGAGGACCGACGACGTCGACCAGAGGGCGTAGGCGATCACGACCAGAAGAAGGATGGCGAGGAGCGGGCGACTGGGCGGGACGTGGCCGGCGGTCCAGTGATGGAGGAACCAGGGGCCGACGGTGATCATGCTGAGGACGACGACGATGGCGACAATCAAGGCGAGTTGGCAGGCTCGGCGATGGAGCGAGCGGACCAGGGGGATGTTGCCGGCGCCAAAAGACAGGGCGAGTTCGGGCTCAAAGGTGGCGTTGACCATCTGGACCATCTGCAGGGCGACGCGGGAGACGGTGCGGGCGGTGCCGAAGATGACGACGGCGGTGGGACCGAGCGCGTAGCCGACGGCCATGAGGGTGCCCTGAAGGTTGAGGGCGTTGCCGATGGGGAAGCCCATGAAGGCGAGGGCGGGGCCGGAGATGCGGCGGATCTCGGCGAAGGAGGCGTGGCGGAAGCCGAACTCGATCCAGGGGACGTCGCGCTTGACCATCACGGACAGGATCAACGTGCCGAGGGCGTTGGCGGCGGCGAAGACGAGGGCGACGGAGCGGACGCCGCCGCCGAGGATGACGGGGATGAGCATGGCGGCGAAAGCGCCGAGGGTCATGATGGTTTTGACCAGGCCGCCGAAGGGATAGCGGCCTATCGACCGGTAGGCGGCCTGGAGAAGCTGCTCGAGCTGGCCGAGAAGGACGGAGACGCCGAGATAGAAGATGACCCACTTGGTGTCGGTCTCGCCGATGGAGAGGAGTTTGAGGTGGCGGGCGACGGGAAAGAGGTAGAGGACGGTGGCGCCGATGAGGATGGTGCCGGTGCAGATGCCGCAGATGAGCCACCAGGAGGACTGGAAGGAGCGGAGGGCGGCCTCGCGGTTGCCGGCGGCCTCGGCCATGGCCATCTCGTTGCCGGCGACGGAGCCGAAACCCACGTTGGCGAAGGAGAGGGTGGAGGGGATGGAGGAGACGATGAGCCACTCGCCGTAGAGGGGGACGGACCAGAAGTGGAGGAAGACGGGGACCTGGACGAGTTGGATGATGGTGCTGGCGAGTTTGCCGATCCAGTTGGAGAGAAAGCCGAGGAACAGCCGGCGCTTGGTTGTGCTGTCCATTACGATCGGGGAGAGCCCTCGTGTGGATTGTATCTGGGGGCTTTTTACCGGACCGTTAAGTGATGGGCGGCGTGGCGGCTTCGATCCACAGGCGCAGACCGAAGTCGAAGCTGCTGGTGGGCTTTTGCTGCCCGAGGACACCGGCTGCCTCAAGGGCGGTCATGCCGTGGAGAAAGGCCCAGAGGGTGACGGCAGCCTGCGGGGCGAGGTGCTCGCCGTAGAGGCTGCTGACCTGCGTTTGCACGAAGCGCCAGAGCTCGACGTGGGCTGGCTCGGAGCCGGCCTCTGGGGTGGAGGGCAAGAGGGTGAGGGAGAAGACGTGGGGCTGCTCGCGGGCGAAGCGTACATAGGCGCGCGCGATGCTTCTGAGGGCCTGCTCGGGCGATTTTTTCCCCGCGGCTTTCTGGAGCGCCCCGAGGAGGCGGCGCTGACTCTCTTCGGCGAGGGCGGCTTCGAGCGCGGCGCGGTCTGCGAAGTAGCGGTAGAGGGCATTTGGAGCAATTCCCAGAGCCGCGGCCACGCCTCGCAGGGAAAGGCCGTTGAGACCATCGCGCGCGACCTGATCCATGGCGGCGGCGAAGATGGACTTTCGATCTGTCTTGGAGGGGTACGGCATATGAGATCACTGTACCTGTTGCGCCCGGGCTGACGTAGGTGTACGGTGTAGCTGTTTAAGGTGTATGGCGTACATTTTAGGATGAGACAAGGGAGATACGTGATGACGAAGTCAGTGGTGGTTACGGGAGCATCGACGGGTATTGGCTGGGGAATCTGCGATGTTCTGGCGCAGAGGGGATTCAAGGTGTTTGGCACGGTGCGCAAGCAGGCCGACGGGGACCGTCTGCGGGCTGAGTTTGGGGATGCGTTTACGCCGCTGCTGATGGACGTGACGGACCAGGCGGCGGTGGCGCGAGCGGCGGAGCAGGTGCGCGCGTCGCTGGGGCGGTCGACGTTGGCCGGGCTGGTGAATAATGCCGGGATCAGCGTTGCGGGGCCGCTGCTTCATCTGACGATGGAGGAGTATCGGCAGCAGCTTGAGGTGAACCTGGTTGCTCCGTTGCTGGTGACGCAGGCGTTTGCCGATCTGCTGGGGACGGACCGAACGCGGGAGGGTGGACCCGGGCGCATCGTGAATATCAGTTCCACAGGCGGCAAGATGGGTGTGCCGTTTCTGGGGGCGTATGCGGCCTCGAAGCATGGGCTTGAAGGGATGTCCGAGGCGCTGCGTCGCGAGCTGATGCTGTATGGAATCGACGTGGTTGTGATCGGGCCGGGGTTTGTGGTGACTGCCATCTGGGATAAGGCAGAGGCGGAGGATGTAGAGCGGTTCCGCAACACCGACTATGCCGCAAGCCTCGGCCGCTTCAAAGACTTCATGATCACGGAAGGCCGGAAAGGCCTTCGACCACAGGTGATTGGCAAGACAGTATATGTGGCGCTGACCGACCGCAGACCCAAGGTTCGGTATGCGGTGGTTCCGGGGAGGTTCAAGAACTGGACGGTGCCGCGGCTGCTGCCGAAGCGGGTGCTGGATCGGCTGATTGGGAAGCAGGTTGGGCTGCTGGGATCGTAAGCAAGGACGCCCGAAGACAGTGCAACCTGCTGCGATGTCGATAGGCAAAGTCATTGCTTACTCTCTTATGGCGGGAGCAAAGGCAACAGCAGATCCCTACGGGGGGCAACAAAAATAGCGGGATCACGACAGAATAGCGGGATGACGACAAATTACCGGGATGGCAACACGGTTACGAGATCCCCTGTCGACGTGCAGGGGACTTGTTTTAAGCTTCGCGGGGGGTGTGCTGGCGTAGAGCTCGGTCGAGGGCTACTTTTTCCTGCATGAGGGAGGTGAGGACGGCGTCGTTGTTGTGGCTCTGGGCCTCGGTGAGGAGGTGGCGTATCTCGCGTTGGCGGCGCTCCATCCGGCGGCGTTCGAGGGTGTGGAGGGCGTTGGCGACGTGCTCGGCGGTGGGGTGGCCGGCGGTGTGGTCGTCCGAGGCGACGGAGACGGTTTCGAGGGCGCGGGCGAGCAGGGCGCGGGAGGCGTCGTCGGGGGCGGCATCAAGCGGGTTGGAGGGGGCGGGGGCGTTGGCGAGGATGTCGAGGAGCTCGCCGGCGGGGAGGCCGTCGATGTACTCGGGATGTTGGACCAGCTGCTCGGCGGCGAGCTGGCGGGCGGGGTCGGATTCGGGCAGGACGAGGGCGCGGAGGAGGACGCGTTCGGTCTCGCTGGCGGGATCGCGCGTGGGGGTAGAGCGGATGCTTTCGACTTTGGTGGCGGCGGCCTGGCGGATCTCCTGGCGAAGGATGGCGGATTCGATGCCGAGCTTCTGGGCGGCGTCGGCGGCGAACTCGTCGCGATGGAGGGCGTTGGGCATGCGGCGGATGTGGGGGAGGAGGAAGTTCATGGCCTTGACTTTGGCTTCGGGGGTGCGGGCGGGGAAGATCTGGCGGGCGCGATCGATGAGGTAGTCGGCGTGGCGTTTGGCGCCGCGGAGGGCGGCCATGTAGGCGTCCATGCCGCGTTCGCGGACGAAGCGGTCAGGGTCAAGGCCGTCCTCGAGGGCGACGACCTTGACCTCGAAGCCCTCTTCGGTGAGCAAGGCGATGGATTTTTCGGCGGCGGTGGCGCCGGCCTGATCGGGGTCGAAGTTGACGACGACGCGGTGGGTGAAGCGGGAGAGGAGGCGGACCTGGTTTTCGGTGAAGGCGGTGCCGGAGGTGGCAAGGACGTTGCGGACGCCGGCCATGTAGACGGAGATGCAGTCCATCTGGCCTTCGACGAGGAGGGCGAAGTCGTGCGAGCGCATGTCGGACTTGGCTTTGTCGAGGTTGAAGAGGATGTGGCCCTTCGAGAAGAGCGGCGTCTCAGGGGAGTTCATGTACTTGGCGACGGGGCGGCCCTTGTCGTCGGTCTCGTCGAGGGCGCGGGCGGTGAAGGCGATGACCTTGCCAGCTTCGTTGGCGATGGGGAAGGTGATGCGTTTGCGGAAGCGGGCGTACATCTGGCCTTGTGAGCCGTCGGCTTGTTCCTTCGCGGAGAAGAGGCCGGAGGCGCGGAGTGCCTCTTCGGGGAAGTGAGGGCGGAGAGCGTCGCGCATATGGTTGAAGTCGTCGGGCGCGTAGCCGATGCGGAAGGTCTTGATGGTCTCGAGGGAGACGCCGCGGCCGGTGAGGTACTCGCGGGCACGAGCGGCCTCGGGGGAGTTGAGGGCTTGCTGGAAGTACTGCGTGGCGGCCTCGTGGATATCGATGAGCTGGCGCCGGATGCCGGCTTCGCGGGCCTCTTCGGGAGAGGAGAACTCGCGCTTGGGAAGAGGGATGCCGGACTTCTGGGCGACGGAACGGACGGCCTCGGGAAAGGGGATGTTTTCGAGCTTCATGACGAAGGTGAAGACGTCGCCTTTTTCGTGGCAGCCGAAGCAGTAGAAGTAGCCGTGGGTGGCGTTGACGGAGAAGGAGCCAGTCTTCTCTTTGTGGAAGGGACAGAGGCCGGTGAAGTTCTGGGCGCCGGATTTGCGAAGACGGACGAAGTCGCCGATGATCTTGACGATGTCGGCTTGCTGCTTGACGAGATGGGCGAAGTTGTCGGCCATGGGGTGTGAACCTGTGTTGAAGTACGGGGTAGACCACCCCGTACTTCAAAGGCAAAGTCTTCGATGAATTGAAGTTAGCTTCGGACTCTGGATGCGCGTCCGGCACGCGGCTGGCGCATGCCGGCTTCAAACCGTCGTCCGAGACTTCTTCAGGATATCTGGATGGATGGGATCGATGCGCCACGATGGCGCGATTGCTTCCAAGAGGCTGCCGGTCGGCAGCGCATGGCCGATCGAGCATCGGCATGCGACCACCTTGGGCCAGCGATTGTCTCAGCCGCAAAAGATGATGTTGGTGTGGCGGACGATGAAGAACCACCCTGGTGCTCCATCGTCAATGAGTCGGGTATGGACGTAGTCTGTTGATCGTAAGGAAGAGGAGAGGCAGGAATGGATATTGGGGAGTTCAAGGCATCGATGGCGGGGAATGTCCCAGCGGCTGGGATGGGGGCTCCGTTGGCTGCGCTGTGGTGGGACGCGAAGGGTGACTGGGCGCGGGCGCATGCGCTGGTGGATGAGCTGGAGACGAAGGACGGGATGGCGGTGCATGCGTATCTGCATCGGAAGGAGGGCGAGGACTGGAATGCGGACTACTGGTATCGGCGGGCGGGCAGTGAGTGCCGGCGGGGGACACTGGAGGCGGAGTGGGAGGCGCTGGTAGTGGCGCAATTTTCGAGTTCTGGAGACTAGCGCGGAGTGCTGTGAGAGTCCCTGACGGAGCAGAGAGCCAGACGAAGGAATTGAGCGAATGTTTACCGGACGTCAATGCGAGAAGCGGACTTCAGCTGATACACACCGCAGTGAGGTCAACTCCCTATGAAATCTCAAGCGTTTCTTTCCGTGAGCCTGATGGCTCTCCTTCCGATCGCCGGTGTGTCGCAAGATGCGAACAACTGGGACCGGAGCAACCGTGGCGATATCCGGCATGTGCTGCTGATCAGCGTGGATGGCATGCATGCGATTGACCTTCGCAACTGCGCGGCGGGCGTGGCGGGGGTGAACAGTGGATCGCCGTATTGCCCGAACCTGGCGACGCTGGAGCGGACGGGGGTGAACTATGTGGCGGCATCGACATCGAAGCCATCGGACTCGTTTCCGGGGCTGACGGCGATTGTTTCGGGCGGAACGCCGAAGTCGACGGGGGTGTACTACGACGTGGCGTACGACCGGTCGCTTGATGCGCCAAAGGTCGCGACGGGCAATGGGGTGCAGGCGGGGCCGTGCACGGCGTATGGCGCGCCGACCGGGACGACGACGGAGTATGAAGAGGGTATCGACATCGACCAAAGCAAGCTGAACGGCGGAGCGCCGGGAGCGGGTCTGACGGATGGCGGGGTTGCGTCGATCAATCCGAACCGGCTGCCGCGGGATCCTGCGGCTGGATGTGCGCCGGTGTATCCGTGGAACTTTGTGCGGACGAATACGATCTTTGGCGTAATCCATGAGGCGGGCGGGTATACGGCATGGTCGGACAAGCATCCGGCGTACTCGTCGGTAGCTGGCCCGGGTGGCAGTACGCTTGATGACTTTTACTCGCCGGAGATCAACTCGAAGGTGATTGGGCTGCCGGGGGTGACGACGCCGGAGGGGATGTCGTGTGCAACCGTTGCGGACACCACGCAGACGGGCGCGTGGGTAGACAGTTTCCAGAACATCAAGTGCTATGACACGCTGAAGGTGCAGGCGATTCTGAAGCAGATTCATGGCAAGACGCACGCCGGAGCGACGGCGCAGGTGCCGAATCTCTTCGGGATGAACTTTCAGGCGGTGAGTGTTGGGCAGAAGCTGATTGAGAGTGGCGTGGGCACGGGCGGGTACACGGATGCCGCGGGAACGCCGCAGCCGGAGCTGCTGTCGGAGATCCAGTTTATCGATGCGTCAATCGGCGAGATGGTGACGGCGCTGAAGAACACGGGTAACTTCGAGAACACGATGATTGTGATTACGGCGAAGCATGGGCAGTCGCCGATCGATCCGAACCGTTTCACTCCGATACCGGGGCACAGCGGCAACACCGGAACGACGCCGGCGACGCTGCTGGCGAACCTGCTGCCGCTGTCGGAGTCGCCGCTGAACCCGGTTGGGATTGGCGCGACGGAGGACGATATCTCGCTGCTGTGGCTGGCGAATTCGGCCACGACGACGGATGCGGTGGCAACGCTTGAGAAGAATGCTGCGGCGATTGGGCTGGGGCAGATCTTCTACGGGCCGACGGTGGCGCTGAACTATAACCGGCCGGGGTTGCCGCCGACGGGCGATCCGCGGACGCCGGACCTTATCGTGACGCCGAATGTGGGTGTGATCTACACCGGCAGCACGAAGAAACTCTCGGAGCATGGCGGGTTTTCGCACGACGACACGAACGTGGTGATGCTGTTTGCGAACCCGGGATTCACGGCGAAGACGGTTTCAGAGGCGACGGAGACGACGCAGGTGGCGCCGACGATCCTGAAGGTGCTGGGGCTGAACCCGCAGAGCCTGGAGTCGGTGCGGATGGAAGGGACGGCGGTGCTGCCGGAGGTGGAGAGGCAGGTTCGTCTGCAGTAAGTGGATGTGCGAGCGATAGAAGAGAGGCTTGCTTGAGGCGCTGTGATGGCGCGAGAAGGACTGCAGGTTCTCCGCTGCGCGCCGAAAGACTGTCGCTTTGGTCGAAATGACAAAAGTGAGTGGCAGGCACAGGCGAGGGCAACAGCAGATCCGTACGGGATAACAACTAAGGGGGATGGGGGCGGATCGCGATGGCTGCGATTTGCCCCATCGCTTCTTGCGGGTGAAGCTTGCGGTGGTATAGTCCGCGACATGCTGCGGATGAGAGATGGATTTTGGGGTGTGGTGCTGCTGGCTACTTTGAGCGGCGGTGTGACTGCAATGGCGCAGGGTGGTGGGGACCGGACGGTGGAGCTGCTGCGGCGGTTGTCGGAGGCACCGGGGCCGCCGGGTGCGGAGGAGGCGGTGCGGGCGATTATGGTCGGGGAGATGAAGGGTCTGGCGATGGCGCCGATCCGGTATGACGGCACCGGGAGCGTGATTGCGCAGCAGGGGACGAGTGGGCCGCGGATCATGATTGACGCGCACATGGACGAGCTGGGAGGGATGGTGCGGCGGGTGACGCCGACGGGATTTCTTTCCATGCAGATGCTGGGTGGGTGGCTGGACCAGGCACTGGTGGATCAGCGGTGGGTGATCATCGGGTCGAAGGGGCCGGTGCGGGCGGTGACGGGGATTCGGGATATTCATGTGTTGCCGGCGGGGGAGCGGAACACGGTGTTTCCACGGGACGGGATCTTTCTGGACGTGGGGGCGAAGACGGCGGACGAGGTGAAGGCGATGGGGGTGGAGCCGGGTGATCCGGTGGTGCCGGATGCGCCGTTTGCGGTGATGAACGGGACGGACAACTACCTGGGCAAGGCGTGGGACGACCGGATCGGGTGTGCGGTGCTGCTGGAGGCGATGCGGCGGACGGCAAAGATGCCGCACGCGAACCAGCTCTTCTATGTGGCGACGACGCAGGAGGAGGTTGGGCTGCGCGGGGCGCGGGCGGCGACGGCGATGGTGAAGCCGGAGATCGGGGTGGCGCTTGAGGGAGGGATTACGGGCGATGTTCCGGGGGACAGGCCGGAGGAGACGCAGGTGAAGCTGGGTGCGGGGCCGGGGATGTTTCTGTACGACTCGAGCACGATAGCGAACCGGAAGATGGTGGCGTTTGTGCGGAAGACGGCGGCGGAGAAGGGGTTCCCGGTGCAGAGTGACCTGGTGCAGGGGTACGGGGATGACTCGGCGGAGATGCAGACGGGCGGGACGGGGGCGCCGACGGTGAATCTGGTGGTGCCGGTGCGGTATACGCATTCGCACAACGGGATTGTGAACCGGAAGGATTTTGACCAGGCGGTGGAGTTGCTGGTGGGGATGCTGGTGAAGATGGATGCGACGACGGTGGAGGCGCTGCGAAGTTTTGCGCCGGCGCCTTAGTTTCACGACAACGACATGACGAACGTACCGCTACGACGTCTAACCGAGTGTACTTGTACTACTAATCGTTACAGATATTTGAGTGAGGTGCAACGTCGGTGAGAGGGCGCTGACGGGTGAGGGTGGTGTCGCTTGAAGGAAGCGATCTCTCACCACTGGCGCGCGATCGACTTGCGCTGCTGACTAGGAGCTCAGTGAAAATGACGAGGTCTTAGAGGTGCGAGAATCTTTTCGGCAGGAGTGTATTTCGCCTGCTGGAGGTGCGGGTTTGCTGACGGCGGAGGAACGGGCGCGGGTGGAGGTGGTGCTGGTTCGGGCGCGGAACCCGAACAATATTGGTGCGGTGGCGCGGGCGATGCATGACTTTGGGTTCGCGCGGATGGCGATCGTAAGTGACTATCTGGTGCCGTTTGAAGCGGCGCGATCGGCAGTGGATGCGGCGGACGTTTTAGCGGGGGCGATGACGAACGCGAGTGTTGCCGAGGCGGTGCGGGCGTGCACGCTGGTGCTGGGAACGACGGCGGTGGGCGAGCGGGCGGTGGAGCATCCGGTGCTGACGCTGAAGGATGCGGCGGAGCGAATCGGGGAACATGTGAAGGGGAACGCAGGGCACCGGGTGGCGCTGCTGTTTGGCTCGGAAAAGACAGGGCTGAGCAATGCGGAGATGAGCCATTGCCATGCGCTCGTGACGATTCCGATGGAGAGGTACACGGGGGTGCGGCACCCATCGATGAACCTGGGGCAGGCGGTGGCGGTGTGTCTGTATGAGATGGTGCGGGAGCGGAGTTTGGAACGGGTGGTGACGGACCCTGCGCGGGCGACGGCGGAGGAGATGGAACGGCTCCGCGGGCTATTGGTGGAGGTGCTGGAGGCGTCGGGGTACACGCGGCGGCATCCGGCGAACAGCGAGGAGACACAGGTGCGGCGGCTTCTGTTGCGGGGGGTACCGACGGCGGCAGATGCGCCGGTGTGGACCGGGGTGCTGCGGCAGGTGCTGTGGGCGTTGCGGCGGGCAAAACGGGAGAGGAGTGACGGTGGTGACAGCGGGTTTACTGGCGACGCGTGAAGAGGTCGTAAAATGAACATATGGCAAAGCCGCTTCCTCTGGTGAAACGCTTCCGTCGTGGCCGCCGGGATCGCGGCCGGGTCTAGCTGCGGGGTCTACGCCTGTCTTTCTTTGATTCGATATGCTGTATTCGCTGCTGCCCCGGGATCTGTGGGCGGCGTAGCCCCGTGCTCGGCTGAGCGCTCTTTTGGAGATTTGATCGAAATGCCTGTTTCTTCGAACCATCCTGATAGTTTTCACTCTGCGGCGACGCTGCGTTCCGGCTCGCAAATGGTTTCCTACTTCAGTCTGAAGTCGTTGGCGACGGAGGGCCTTGATCTGGCTCGGCTGCCATTCTCGCTGAAGATTTTGCTAGAGAACCTGCTTCGCCATGAGGATGGCCGGACGGTGACGGCGGAGGACGTTCGGTTTCTGGCTAAATGGGATGCTCAGGCCGAGCCTTCGCGAGAGATTGCGTATATGCCGGCGCGGGTGTTGATGCAGGACTTTACCGGCGTGCCGGCGGTTGTTGATCTGGCGGCGATGCGGGATGCCATGCGGGCGCTGGGCGGCGACCCGGAGAGGATCAATCCACTGCAACCGGCGGAGCTGGTGATTGATCACTCGGTGCAGGTGGATGAGTTTGGGACGGCGCAGGCGTACGACCTGAATGCGGCGCTGGAGTTTCAACGGAACCGGGAACGATATGCCTTTTTGAAGTGGGGGCAGACGGCGTTTCGGAACTTCTCCGTTGTGCCGCCGGGCATGGGCATTTGCCACCAGGTGAATCTGGAGTACCTGGCGCGGGTGGTGTTTACGACGGAGCCGGATGCTGACGGGAAGATAACGGCTTATCCGGACACTTTGGTCGGGACGGACTCGCACACGACGATGGTGAACGGGCTGGGTGTGCTGGGGTGGGGTGTGGGCGGCATTGAGGCTGAGGCGGCGATGCTGGGACAGCCGGTGAGCATGCTGGTGCCGCAGGTGGTTGGGTTTCGGCTGACGGGCAAGCTGCGCGAAGGAACGACGGCGACAGACCTGGTATTGACGGTGACCGAGACCCTGCGCAAGTTCGGCGTGGTTGGGAAGTTTGTGGAGTTCTATGGGCCTGGCATCAGCGAGCTGCCGTTGGCGGATCGCGCGACGATCGCGAACATGGCGCCGGAGTATGGGGCGACGTGCGGGATCTTTCCGGTAGACAAGGAGACGCTGACGTATCTGCGGCTGACGGGACGGACGGAGGAGCATATTGCGCTGACGGAGGCATACTTCCGCGAGCAGGAGATGTTCCATACCCCGGACGCGCCGGAGGCTATCTATACGGCGACGCTGGCGCTTGATCTGGCGACGGTGGAGCCGAGTGTGGCGGGACCGAAGCGGCCGCAGGATCGCGTGTTGCTTTCGGAGACGCCAGCGAGCTTTGCGCGGCAGTTGCCAACGCTGCAAGGGCCGAATGCGAACCGGCAGGCGGCGCGGCAGATGGTGCGATGGGAGGGTGAGGGCGGAACGGCGAGTGCGACGGGCGATGTGACGAGCAGCCTGGGCATGGCGGCGCCGGAGATTCCGGAGTTTGTGCAGGTGATCGCGACGACTCACGATGATTCGCCCGCGGCGGTGAAGAGGCCGGCGCTGGCGGAGCCGATCACAAGTGTGCAGCAGCGGTTTGGGATCGATCCGGACCCGTACCTACGGGATGGATCGATTGTGATTGCGGCGATTACGTCGTGCACGAATACGTCGAACCCGTACGTGATGATGGCGGCGGGTTTGCTCGCGAAGAAGGCTGTGGAGGCGGGGCTGCGGACGCCGCCGTGGGTGAAGACCTCACTCGCACCGGGGAGCCGCGTGGTGACGGATTACTACACGCGTGCGGGCCTGCTGCCGTATCTTGATGCACTGCGGTTCCAGGTAGTCGGGTATGGATGCACGACGTGCATTGGGAACTCGGGCCCACTGCCGACGGATGTTTCAAAGGCGATCGAAGAAAACGATCTGGTTGCGGTGAGTGTGCTGAGTGGAAATCGTAACTTCGAAGGGCGCATATCGCCTGAGGTGCGGGCGAACTATCTGATGAGTCCGCCGTTGGTGGTGGCGTATGCGTTGGCGGGGCACATTGAACACGACTTTGCGACGCAGCCGCTGGGCAGCGGACGGCAGGGACAGCCGGTGTATCTGAAGGATATCTGGCCGACGCAGGCGGAGGTTTCGGAGATGGTGCACACCTGCATCGATCCGCAGATGTTTCTGGATCAGTATGGCGGTGTGAGCGAGGGCGATGGCAACTGGCAGCAGCTGAAGTTTCCTTCCGGAGAGACGTACGGCTGGGAGGCGGACTCGACGTATATCCGCAAGGCGCCGTACTTCGATGGCATGCCGGCGATTCCTGAAGAGGTGAAGGACATTCATGGCGCGCGGGTGCTGGCGGTGCTGGGTGATTCAGTGACGACGGATCACATTTCGCCGGCGGGCTCGATCAAGCAGAATGGGCCGGCGGGCAAGTACCTGACCGAGCATGGCGTGAAGACGAGCGAATTCAACAGCTATGGATCGCGGCGCGGCAATCATGAGGTGATGGTGCGCGGCACGTTTGCAAATGTGCGCTTGAAGAACAAGCTGGCGCCGGGGACGGAGGGCGGCGTGACGCGGCTGCTGCCGGAGGATCTGCCGATGTCGATCTATGACGCGTCAGTAGCGTATGCGGAGCGGAGGACGCCGCTCGCGATTCTGGCTGGCAAAGAGTATGGGTCGGGGTCGTCGCGCGACTGGGCGGCGAAAGGACCGCGTCTGCTGGGAATTCGGTTTGTGATTGCAGAAAGCTATGAGCGCATTCATCGGTCGAACCTGGTGGGTATGGGAATTCTGCCGCTTGAGTTTTTGCCGGGGCAGACGGCCGACTCGCTGCTGCTGACGGGGGAAGAGGTGATCTCACTCGGCGACAGGCCGGGTACGTTGAAGGCGATGCTGGATGAGAAGTTTGCGAATGGCAAGCTGCTGACGGTAATCGCGGAATCGGACCTGGGCAAGACGAAGGAGTTCAATGTGCGGGTACGGATTGATACACCGCAGGAGATTTTGTATTACCAGCACGGGGGGATTTTGCAATATGTGCTGCGGCAGTTGGCGGGCAGGGCGTAGAGCGTCCGCGTTAACGAGTATCTGCAAAGCTTTTCCACTTGCTTCATGTTTCGTGTAGCGTTACGCTACGCAGCAGCAATGATCAAGAGCTTTCGGCACAAGTGCATCGAAAGATTCTTTCTCACGGGTTCGAAGCCGGGATACAGGCTAAGCACGCGCCAAGCTGGCTGATCAGCTCACTCTGTTGCAGGTCGTAACAGGTCCAGAGCAGGTGAACGTTCCGGGATGGCACTGGCATGCACTCGCGGGTGATCTGAACGGTCCGTGGGCTGTGCGTGTCAGCGGCAACTGGAGGCTTACCTTCGGCTTCGAGGAGGACGATGCGGTTCTTGTTATTACCAGGACTATCACTGACGTGCGTTTAGGCCAATGCCTTGACCTGAGGAGATTACGATGTCAGCCCGCATGCACACTCCGTCGCACCCAGGCCGCCTGTTGCTGTATTACGTGGCTGATCGCTTAGTGACCGAGGTGGCGCACCATCTTGGCGTGACGCGGACGACACTCTCGCGCGTTCTGAATGGGAAGGCGGGCATCTCGGCGGATATGGCTTTGCGGTTGGCGGCGGCGTTTGCCACGGAGGCTGAGCTTTGGCTTCGTCTGCAGGCCCAGTATGACCTTTGGGTTGCCTCGCGGAAGAAGCGGCCGCGGATTCGCCAGCTCGTGACCGCAGCGTAGCCTGGAAGTTGCTGAGGAGCGTGTATGGTTCGGCTCTGTATGCTATTTTTCTTTGTGCTGAACTGGCCGAGTCTGGCACAGGAGCGCGTCGTGATTGACGCGAAGGCGGCGACGACGGCGTTTCCGCATTTTTGGGAGGAGATGTTTGGATCGGGGCGGGCCAATTTGTCGCTGCGGGAGAGCTATCGCGACGATCTGCGGGCGGTGCGGGCGATTACAGATTTCAAGTATGTGCGGGCGCACGGAATACTGCTCGATGAGAACGGCGTGTACACCGAAGACGAGCATGGGAATGCGGTTTATAACTTTTCGTACGTGGACCAGATCTACGACGGGCTGTTGAAGAACCAGGTGAAGCCGATGGTGGAGATCAGCTTCATGCCGAAGAAGCTGGCGTTCAACCCGGATGCGCTGCATCCGTTCTGGTACAAGCAGAATGTCTCGCCGCCGAAGTCGATGGAGCGGTGGGATGCACTGATGACGGCGTTTGCGAAGCACCTGGTGGCGCGGTATGGGATCGACGAAGTAGGGACGTGGTACTTCGAGGTGTGGAATGAGCCGAACATTGATTTCTGGGGCGGCATTCCGCGAGATAAGAGCTACTTCGAGCTGTATGAGCATACGGTGCGGGATTTGAAGGCGGTGAGTTCGCGGATGCGTGTGGGTGGGCCGGCTACGGCGGCGGCTGACTGGGTCGACATTTTCCTGGCGTATACGAATGAGCATCAGGTGCCGATTGATTTTGTAACCAGTCATGGGTACGCGGACGACACGATCGACAATTTGTTTCCGAACGACAAAAGTGTGCCGCGGGATACGCCACCGGATGAGCGGGTTTGTTTGGCAATCGGCAAGGTTCGTGGGCAGATGAAGGCTGCGGGGAAAGCAGATTTGCCGCTCTTTTGGACGGAGTGGAATGTGCAGGGCGCGAGTGAATCGCGGGACACGACGTTTGTGGGGCCGGCGCTGGCGGAGACGATCCGGCAATGTGATGGCAAGGTGGACATGATGAGCTTCTGGACGTTTTCGGACGTCTTCGAGGAGGGTGGGCCGGAGCCGAAGCCGTTTATCGGGATGTTTGGATTGCGGGCGATGTACGGGATCAATAAGCCGAGCTTCTATCAGTTTGGCCTGCTGCACCAGCTGGGAGATCGGCGATTCGCGAGCGAGGCGAAGGATGCCCTGATAACGAAGCAAGTGGACGGATCGCTGGCGATTGCAGCGTGGAACATTGTCGATCCGGCGCCGGATGGGCAGCCGAGTTTGACGCTGCACGCGAGGTCGAAGACGATGACGTTGGCGGTGAAGGGTGTGCCGGCGAACGCACGGGTGACGATCGACCGGGTGGACAACGAGCATGGCAATGTGTTGCCGGTGTATGCGGCGCTAGGCAAACCGGTGTATCCGACGCCCGAGCAGGTGGAGACGATGAATACGAAGACGGCGTTGCCGCCGGCGGAGGTGACGACGTTGAAGGGTGGGGCGATCACGCTGACGCTGGAGCCGAATGCGCTGGTGCTGGTGCGGGTGGCGGGGCGATAGCTTCCTTCGCGGCTGTTCCCCAGCCGAACAGACGCGAGGACAGCAGCAGATTCCTACCGGATGACAAGAAAAGTCGAAATTCGCGGCGTACTCCGTAGTGGTCTCGATCCTGCTTCGTGTACTGGCGCGAGCGGCTATGCGCCGATGAGGGAGCGGAGTTTGCCTTGGACCTTGCCCCAGACCCATTGCGGCATGACAACGCGGGCCATGTGGCTGCGGAGCTGCTCGTAGGTGGCGAAGCCCATGGCGTAACCGCAGAGCAGGCGAAGGAGATCGGGGTCGGACTTGGCGCGACGAACGAGGGCGTCGACGCGGCCGGGTTCGGTGAAGAGGCGGCGCTGGATCTCGACGGAATGGCAGAGTTCGCCGCCGATCTCGCGCTCCCAGGCGTGCTGGTAGGTCGAAAGCTGGCGAGCGTCGAAGCGGTGGGCTCTGACGGCGGCGATGGCGGCATCGGCGGCGAGATCTCCCGAGACCATTGCGAAGTAGATGCCTTCTGCGGAGAACGCGTTGACCATGCCGGCGGCGTCACCGGCGAGCAGAACGCGATCAGCGAAGGTGGTGTGCAGGGGGCCGGAGATGGGAATGGGAAAGGCGCGATAGTTTTCGGGATGGCTTTCGCCGGTGGCGAAGCCGCGCTGCTTCATCTGCTCGACGAAATCGAGGTGATGCTGTTTGGCGCGGCCGCGGACATGGTCGACGAAGTAATCCGGACCGGAGCCAAAGCCGAGATTGATATGGGTCTGCTTTGGAAATATGTAACCGTAACCGTAGCTTGACGGAAGGCTGAGAAGAAGGGTGACGCGATCGCGATGGGGTGTGTCGAGTTCAGTGTAGGGAGTTTCTTCCATCATATCGATGGCGTATTGGCCGTGAACCTCGCCGGTGCGTAGACCACTGAGCCGCGCGATGACGGAGTTGGCGCTGTCGGCACCGATGACCATGCGGGCGCGGAAGCTGCGGCCGGCCGGATAGACCAGGGACGGGGCGCAGCTGAGCGTGACGCTGTCCGCATCTGTACGAATACCAGTTACAGATGCGCCCAGCGCGACGAAGGAGACAAGAGAGCTGGCACGACGGAAGAGGGCCGCATCCCACTCGATGCGGCGGACGAGGTAGAGGATAGGGTCGCCGAGGGGATCTTCGTACTCTATGCCGGCCCCGTCGGGGCTTTCGATGTACATCTTGCTCAGGGCGTTGACGGAGACTTCGCGGAGAAGATCGCGGATGAAGGGAAGGCGGGTGAGAGCGCGGGCGGTGATGCCGCCGCCACAGGGTTTTTCGCGCGGGAAGGCTTTGGCTTTGTCGAGAAGGAGGACGCGGAGGCCGGCCAGCCCAAGTTTGGCGGCGGCGGTGGAACCGGCGGGACCAGCACCGACGATGGCGACGTCAAAGAGTGTGTCTGGAGCGGAGTCTGGCACGGCTGAGCTCGCGGGGAAGATGTCCTTCTTCCATGGTACTTGGTTTGACACGCGATCCGGCGGATGCAAGGGTTAGCTGCGGGCATGTGCCGCGGATGCGGAAGTTTACGTCTGGAGAGACTATGCGGGGATGGGTAAAGGGGTTCGCCGTGCTGGTTGCGGGGATGGGTGTGGCGATGCCGCTCGCGGCGCAGGCAAAGCACGCAACGATGTACCTGACGACGGCAGACCGGCGTGCGTTGCTGGCGGAGCAGCCGGAGATGAAAGCGGGCAAGATCGACGCTTCGGTTGAGACGATTTCGATTGAGCCGGAGCAGACGATGCAGACGATCGACGGCTTTGGGTTTGCCATGACGGGTGGAAGTGCACAGCTGTTGATGAAGATGGAGGCGCCGGCGCGTGCGGCTTTGCTGCAGAAGGTTTTTGGCAGCGGCAAGGACGACATCGCGACGAGCTACCTGCGACTAAGCATCGGTGCCTCCGACATGAATGAGCGGGTGTTTACCTATGACGATGTGCCTGATGGCGAACAGGATCCAACGCTGGCGCACTTCGATCTCGGACCGGACATGAAGGACGTGGTACCGGTGATGAAGCAGGTGCTGGCTATCAATCCGAAGATCAAGATTCTGGCTTCGCCATGGACGGCACCTTCGTGGATGAAGACGAATGGTGGTGTGAAGGGTGGCAGTCTGAAGCCGGAGTTTTACGCAGTGTATGCCCAGTACTTCGTGAAGTACCTGCAGGCGATGCGGTCCGAAGGAGTTCCGATTGAGGCGATAACGGTGCAGAATGAGCCGGGGAATGACAAGAATACGCCGAGCCTGGTGATGTCCTCGAGGGAGCAGGAGGAGTTCATTCGGTCCGCGCTGGGCCCGGCGCTGGCGAAGGCCGGTTTGACGACGAAGATCATTCTGTTCGATCACAACTGCGATCTTCCGGAGTACCCGATCGCGGTGCTAAGCGACCCGGAGGCGGCGCGGTTTGTCGATGGGTCCGGATTCCACCTTTACCTTGGAACGATTGACGCGATGACGGAGGTGCATGAAGCGTTTCCGCACAAGAACCTGTACTTCACCGAGCAGATGACAGTGGAGGCGCCGACGGGCGGCGCCTTGAAGCCGATTGAGGAACCGGTGTCGCGCGTGTTCCTAGGGGCAATGCGCAATTGGAGCCGGAATGTGTTGTTGTGGAATTTGGCGGCTGATCCGGCGTTTGGACCCCATACGGGCGATGGTGGATGCCCGGTGTGCCAGGGAGCGGTGACGATTGATGGAAATGTGGCGACGCCGAACATTGCATTTTATGCGGTAGGGCAGGTGGCAAAGTTTGTGCCGCCGGGATCGGTGCGGGTGGGGTCGAATGAGCTCGGGAGCTTGCCAAACGTGGCGTTTCGGCGGCCTGACGGCAAGCTGGCTATCGTCGTTGCGAACGATGGCGCGGGGGCCAGGACGTTTGCGCTGCGCCAAGGCATCCGAGCCCTACCAGTCAACCTACCTGGGCATGCGGTGGCGACGGTGGTTTGGTAACTGTAACTAGAGTAGTTACAGATAGCGGACACCGGTGAGATCCTGGCAGACGGCCCACAGGCGAGCGGCGTCAGTTGCGATGCGGGCCGGGGGCGCCACCTTTGCAGGGCCGGAGTCGCCGCCACGCATTTCCTGGAAGCCTTGAGGGCCGTAGTATCCGCCGGGCTGGGCGGTGGGTGCGGTGGCGGCGAAGAGAATGGGGATGGCTCCTTGTGGGACGGAGTTGAGAAAGCGATCCATCAGATGGCCCATGAAGACACGCACGCGGCGCTCGAGGCCTCGATGATCGTCGTTGAGGAAGAGGTTGGTGCTGGCCACGCCGGGGTGGGCGGCGATGCTTTGGACGGTGGAACCGGAGGCGCGCAGGCGGCGATCGAGCTCAAAGGCGAGCATGAGATCGGCGAGCTTGGACTGCTGGTAGGAGCCCATTGGAGAGTAGCGTGCGGTGGCCTGCAGGTCGTTGAAGTGGAGCTTGCCGCGTTTGTGAGCGATGGAGGCGAGATAGACGATGCGAGGGAGTAGGTGCTCGCCCTGCAAGAGGTCGGCCGTGGCGGCGCGTGCCTGGAGCTTGGGAAGGAGAAGACCGGTGAGAGCGAAGTGGCCAAGGACGTTGGTGCCGAACTGAAGCTCGAAGCCATCCTGCGTCTCTCGACGAGCGGGCGGGGCCATGATGCCGGCGTTGCTGATGAGTAGATCGAGGGGCTCGGGGTTAGCGAGTTCGGCATCAGCGAAGGAACGAACCGAGCTGAGGGAGGCGAGGTCGAGCGAGGCGAGTTCTACCCTAGCGCCAGGGACTTGCTTCGCGAGGCTAACGACGGCCTGCTGCCCTTTGGCCTGGCTGCGGCAGGCGATGACGACGGAGGCGCCGTGACGGGCAAGCTCGACAGCGGTTTCGTAGCCGAGGCCACTGTTGCCGCCGGTGATGATGGCCCGACGGCCATCCTGCGGCGGCATATCTTGTACGGTCCATCCCTTGCTCATAGATGCGATCCCTCGATGAAGTTAAGATGCCGGCGGGCTTACCCGCGGGCGATACACTGGGCTGCGATGGGACTGTTCCGAAAGAAGCTGAAGCAGGAGCACAAGGTGATGCTGCAGCACGAGCGCGCGGCGGGTGCGCTGCTGCCGGAGTACCATCGGGCGACGCCGGAGTGCCCGCATCCGGAGCGCTGGTCGATGATCGACTCGATGACGGCGGAGGTCGAGGTTCTGGAGTTGCTGGCGACGTTGGTGACGACGCTTAAGCCGGAGCTGGTGGTCGAGACCGGGTCGTTTCTCGGCGTGTCGACGGAGTGGATTGCGCGGGGTCTGGAGCGGAATGGCCGAGGGCGCGTGATCTCATGCGAGTTCGACCCGGTGGTGTATGCGAAAGCGACCAAACGGCTGGCGGGATCGCCGCTGCTGCGATGGATGGATCTGCGGAATGAGAGCTCACTCGAGATGCCGGTGGAAGGGACGATTGATCTGCTGTTTTCGGACTCGGACCCGGAGCTGCGGGAGGCCGAGGTGAAGCGGTTTCTGCCGCAGATCAACCCGCATGGGCTGGTTGTGATCCATGATGCGAGCTCGCACTTGAGAACGGTGCGGGAGGCGGCGCTGAAGATGGAGCGGGAGGGTTTGCTTTCGATTTTGCTGTTGCCGACGCCGCGTGGGCTGGTGCTGGCGCAGCCTCGGCGGGAGTAGCGGGGAGGCGCCAACATACTTGGAACAAGTGCAAGCTGCCTCGGTCACTTTTAATCCGCTTCTTCACCAAACCCACACCCGTGAGTACCGAGACTATCTAGCACCTGGCAGAGCATGGTTTTGTGTGGAGTGCCAAAAACATCGCGATATGTAATTTCCGCTGTGTAGACAAGGATCGACCTACCTTGGCTTATATCTTGGACCTGACTCGGGTAAAGCAGAAATGCCCTCCCTCCTTGATCAGTGTAGGTTTGCCCGTTGAACATGGTCAGAGTCTTGCCGCCAGCGTTTGGCAGCGCTGCGGTCAACATCCAAGCTATCGTCGGATCAACTCGGGGACTGCCTACGAGTTGAGCTGTATCCCTAATCTCCACACTCATTGCGGGAGAGTTGCCGGAATTTTTAAGTATGGTGCGCTTTTCAGCCTCAATCGGTACGAAATCGAAGCCGATAGAACCCACCCAAGCCCTCTGGCTGGCGCGAAAGTTGCCCCCATTCAGCCGGTTAGCTTCTCTGGCAGCATTCCATTGGCCCGAATAGATGATCACGGCGTAACTGCCAATCACAACCGTAGCGATGTCTAGGAGAACCTTCCATCCTGGTATCTGACTAGGCTTGCAGTGTTCAGCGCTGGATTGATTTGCAATGGATGGTTTACGCTCCGAAACGAGCAAAGCGGTCATTATCTTATGCTTGGCTTCATCCGTCGGCTTCTTAGCCTCGCGCGCTTGCTGTGAGTTAAGCTTCCCTTTCGACAATAGGAGAACTCCTCAAGTTGCACGTTCGGAGATGTCTGCAATATAACCGTCAATTGGCTATCGTTGCAGCTTACCAATCGTCTTGGTGATGCACGACCACCTGATCAGATCGCGTCAGGTGTCCGAGGCGGTGGCGGGTATGGCTTCTGTGGCTTGAGCGAGCTGCTGTCTGCGTGCGTGCATGGCAGCTTCGATGCCGGCGTTGACTTCGGCGTGGGCGAACTCAGCGGTGACGCGGATGCCGTTCATGACTGCCGTTTCGTTCGACGATCCGTGACCGATAATGCAGACGCCGCGAACCCCGAGCAGAGGGACGCCACCGTACTCGGTGTAGTCGAGGCGCTTTTTAAAGCTCTTGAAGGCCTTTTGCGAGAGCAGGGCACCGATCTGTGAGGTAACGGTGGACTGCAGGCTTTCGCGAAGGGAGGAGCTGACGAGCTTGGCGAGGCCTTCACTGGCCTTGAGGGCGACGTTGCCGACGAAGCCGTCCGAGACGATCACATCGGCGTGACCATTAAAAAGATCGCGGCCTTCGACATTGCCGATGCAATGGAGCGCGGCCTGGCGAAGCAAGGGGAGGGTGTCGCGCGTTTGTGCGTTGCCTTTGGAGTCTTCCTCGCCGATCGAGAGCAGGCCGACGCGAGGGCGGGCGATGCGGAGCAGGTTGCAGGCGTAGACGTTGCCCATGAGGGCGAACTGCACGAGGTTTTCGGGGTCTGAATCAACATTGGCACCGACATCGAGCAGAAGGGAGGGGGTGCCGTTTGTGGTCGGCAGGGTGGCGGCAAGCGCGGGGCGATCGACGCCGGTGAGCATGCCGAGAACCATTTTGGCGGTGGCCATGGCAGCACCGGTGTTGCCGGCAGTAAAGAAGCCGGCGGCCTTGCCTTCGCGGACGAGTTTGAGGCCGACCCGCATGCTGGACTCGCGCTTGGAACGGACGGCCTGGGCGGCCTTGTCGTCCATGCTGATCCACTCGGCGGCGTGGACGATCTCAATCGGGAGGCGATCCCCTTCGAGCGCCTGCTTGAGTGCGGGCTGCAGGCGATCTTCGAGGCCGACGAGAAGGACGCGGACGTCCAGCGTACGGCACGCGGCAATAGCCCCGCGAATCTCGGATTCGGGGGCCTTATCGGAACCCATTCCATCGACGACGATGTCTAGAGGCATCAGCTGAGGGGCAGGTTCTCTCGGAGCGGGTAGGTTAGCTTGCTTCCTTGGCGGCGAGGACGGCGCGACCTTTGTACTCCCCACAGTTGCGGCAGGCGCGATGCGGAAGCTTGCGTTCCTTGCAGTTCGGGCACTCGGAGGTGCCGGTGGGGGTGAGGAAGTCGTGGCTGCGGCGCTTGGCGGTGCGCTGCTTGGAGTGGCGTCGTTTCGGATTAGGCATTGCAGTCTCTCTTTCGGGCAGATCACCGGGCGAAGGCACAGGCGAATCGGACGTAGCGATCGGAATCAAGATGGAACGAAGATCAAAGTGGAGCGAACCTCAGATCATGCAGGTGGTACTGGCTCAGGAGCCAAGCTTGCCTGCAAGACCGGCAAGCGCACTCCACCGTGGGTCAGCCGGAGCCTTGCCGCAGTCGCATGTCGCCGTGTTCAGATTGATACCGCAATGCTGGCAAAGACCCTTGCACACCGATTCACAAAGGGTTCGGGAGGGAAGGGAAAGCAGCACCTGCTCGCGCACAACATCCTCAAGCACGAGCCCGCGTTCCTCATAATACCCGATCTCGGTCTCTTCTTCCGAAATAGATCGTTCGCCGGAGTCGCTGTCGGCGGCTTCCGGGCGGAAGATGAGGTCGAAGTCGCCGGCAAGGTGCTGCGGAACGGGATCGAGGCAACGGGCACAAAGGAGGGTGAAGTCGCCGTCGTAGTGGGCGCGAAGGCGAATGTCTTCCACGACTTCCTTGTGACCGTGATGTTCCACGAGAAGATCGGCCTGGCCGGTGACGGTGAGTGGACCGGACTGGAGCACGTCCGGCGTGTAGTCCATGGCGCCGGCGGGCAGAGTCTGGTTGATTTCGAGAGGTTCTTTGGCGAGATCGAACGGGGTAATCAGCATGGCCCTGTTGCTATTTTCTCACGGGTTAGGCTGCGCGGGAGACCCCGACCCAAGCGTGTCAGGGGGGAGGAAGAGGCGGATGGCCGCTACCCCAGCGGCGCCGGTGGCCAGGCAGTCGGGGAGATTGGCTGCGTTGACCCCACCAAGGGCGAGAACGGGCCGGGCGCCAGCGCATTGGCAGGCGGCGGCGAGGGTCTCGAGCCCGACCCCGGGCAGAACGATCTCGGCGAGGACGCTCTTTTCGAAGACGGGGCCGAAGAGGATGAGGTCGGCACCAGCATCGGTTGCGAGCTGGACTTCGGCGAGGGAATGGGTGCTAACGCTTAGAGAAGGGGGAGGCAGGCCGGCGGTGGCGAAGAAGCGTCGGGCACTGGCAAGGTCCGCGGAGGTCCAGCCGGCGGGGAGGTGGAGGCCGTCGAAGCTGGCGGCGACGGCGACAGCTGGAGGGCCGTTCAGCAGCAGTTTAGGCGCGGTGCCGGAGGGGAGAAATGAACGGAGAGTGTGAGTGAGGGCGAGCAGATCAGGGGGAGACAGGTCTTTTTCGCGAAGTTGCAGGAAGTCGACCCCGGCGGCAGCGAGAATGGCGGCTTGCCTGAGCAGACCGAGATGTCGGCCACGTTCATCTCCTGCAAAGAATCGCCGGTCTGTAATGGCATATTGAAGCGCGTGTTGGGCCATCGGCGTCAGTGTACGTCGCGCGCGGGTGCTGCTTGGCGGTATCATTGGAATTGCAAAGTTCTTAAATGGCCAGGAAACGGTACTGACCAGGCTCGCCGCGGTGAAGAGATGCCGGCGGCTCTTAACGGCAAAAGGGAAGAACGTACCCGCGTATGAGCAGTGTCTATGATCTGATCGTTATTGGTTCCGGCCCAGCAGGCCAACGGGCTGCCATCTATGGTGCAAAACTTGGCAAGAAGGTTGCGTTGGTGGAGATGCGCGAGGTGGTGGGTGGTGCCTGCATCAACACCGGCACGATCCCCTCGAAGACCATGCGCGAAGCGGTGCTGCATCTTTCCGGGTACAACTACAAGTCGATTTATGGCATGAACTACCGGGTAAAGGAACGCATTACCATGGCGGACCTTGCGTTTCGGGTGCAGCATGTTATCAAGACCGAGATCGATGTAACGGAGGCGCAGCTTTCGCGCAACAACATCGAGATGCTGGTGGGGACGGCGTCCTTTGAAGACGCGACGCATGTGAAGGTGACGAACTCGCGTGGATCGACGACGTACGAGTCAAAAAGCATCATCATTGGCACGGGAACCAAGCCGGCGACCTCGGCGAAGGTGCCGATCAACGGACACTCGATTGTGAATTCGGACCTGATTCTGGAGCTGAAGAATCTGCCGAAGACGATGATTGTGGTCGGCGGCGGCGTCATTGGGGTTGAGTACGCGTGCATGTTTGCCGCGCTCGGAGTCCGGGTGACGCTGATTGAGCGGCGGCCGCGGCTGCTGGAATTTGCTGACCAGGAGATTGTGGAGGCGCTGAGCTACCACCTGCGGGATTCGCGGGTTACGATGCGGCTGAACGAAGAGGTGGAGTCGGTCGAGGAGATGCCGGACGGCACGGTGGTGGCGAACCTTGAGTCGAAGAAGAAGGTGCAGGGCGATGCGCTGCTCTATGCGGTTGGTCGGCAGGGCAATGTGGATGAGCTGAACCTGGGTGCGGTCGGGGTGGATTCGGACAGTCGCGGGCGCATTCCGGTCGATAAGGATTTTCGGACGAAGTGTCCGTCAATCTTTGCGGTCGGTGATGTGATCGGGTTTCCGTCGCTGGCGTCAGTTTCGATGGAGCAGGGGCGGGTGGCAGCGGCGCGGGCGTTTGGGGATGAGACTATTCTGTCGAACCCGAGTTTTTACCCGTACGGAATCTGGACCATTCCGGAGATCAGCTTTTTGGGTAAGACCGAGGAACAGCTGACTGAAGAAGATGTTCCCTACGAGGTTGGTGTGGCGTACTACCGGGAGATTGCGCGCGGCCAGATTCGCGGGGACACGACGGGCCGGCTGAAACTGATCTTTCATCGCCAGACGCATGCCATTTTGGGAGTGCACATCATTGGCGAGGGGGCGAGCGAGCTGCTGCACATCGGCCAGGCGGTGATGGCATTGGGTGGAAAGCTGGACTATTTCGTGGATACGGTGTTCAACTATCCAACGCTCGCCGAATGTTATAAAGTGGCGGCTTTCAATGGGTTGAACCGGGTGAGTAAGTTCGTATAGCCTGGCGACCCGGAAACAAGGTACTCGCGGGTACCTGAAGACGGGGTTGGGACATGGCAAAGACCATTGGCGTGATAGTTTCGGATCGGATTCTTTGCGGCGTGGTGATCGATCATGAGTTGCAGGGAACTCCTGTGGCCTACCCGGTCGACACCGATGATGAGGGGGCTCTGGTGGAGCTCCATACCGATTTGCTGGTGGAGACGATCTGCGAGCAGGTTCGCAAGGTAGCGGCTGGCGCGAACGATGTGAGTGCCATTGGAGTGGCGCTGCCGGGGCTGATACGCAACGGGGTGGTTGAGGAATCGCCGAATCTACCGCAGTTAAAGGGCGCGCGGATTGCAGAGCTGTTACAGATCCAGCTGCGCAGTCACGGGATGAAGGCGCCGGTCACGGTGCTGAACGACGCAGACGGCGTAGCGGCTGGGCTGGCGGCGGCGCATGGCAAGCTGGACAGCATTATCCGGGTGTGGACGCTAGGCGTTGGCATTGGCTACGGGCGGTATCCGTTTGCTCCGGGGGTGTGGGAGGGCGGGCACTCCGTCGTGACGCTCGACGATAAGGAGCGCTTCTGCGGGTGTGGCGGATTCGGTCATATGGAGGGGATCATGGGGCATCGCGCGATGCGCCTGCGGTTTCTGGATATGGAACCGGAGGAGGTGTTTGAGGCGGCGAACACGATGCTACCAAACGGGCAGCCGAGCGACCAGCGATGCCTGGATTTTAAGCGACTGTGGCACAAGGCGCTGGCGGCGGCGACGGCGACATCCATTCACCAAGATGGCGCGGGCAAGTTCTTTCTTACCGGCTTCAATGCACGTTTCGTGGATCTGCCCATGCTGCGGGATTACATTCAGCAGATGGTGAAGATGAGCCCGCTGCAGAGCTATTCGGTGGAGCTTGTGAAGGATGAGCCGCCGGCCCGGCTGGTGGGAGCGGCAATTACGGCGGAGCGGGCGGCCGGGCTGCAGTAGAGGGCGGCTCCGCAGTGCACGCACTCGCTTGGGGGTTGACAGTTCGGGCAACGAAGTAACCGGCCACAGCACCATTGGTACTGACGCGCCCATGTGCGTTTTCGCTGAATCTTCGTCTCCGGCCCTACACTGGCACTTGGCAGGGGATCAGAAAGGGCACGCGACGCGTGCTTACCGCTCCCCTCCGCTGGATGTTATCTTGCTGCGCTTGAAGAGCTTTGCCCGTCTGTGGGTTGCGATTGTTTTGCTGTGCGGTGTGGCCCCTGCAGGTCGCCTACAGGGGCGTGCCATGGAGCCGCGGCCTGAGCCACCGCGCCGGCTGGCCTACCGGTTTGACCTCCGGCAGCCGGGTCGGGTTCACGTTTCGCTTGAGACCCCGAGCCCGGCGGCGGGTGCCGAGATGCTGGATTTGCCATCGCAATGGGCGGAGGCACGCGATCTACAACGCTCGATCGAGAACCTGAAGATTACGGGAAGCGAGGTGTCGCTCGAGCCAACGAGCCGACTGGCGCGTTTCACCCTGAAGGCGAAGCCCGGAACGCTTGTGCGGGTGGACTACGACCTGGTGCAGGACTGGACGGGACCGCTTCGCGCGAGTGAGCGGCATCGCGTGCTGATCGGGCCGGAGCTGGTGGAGTTCAACGGCGATACCGGTCTGGTCGCGCCGAAGATGGAGACGACGGCGGCGGTCCAGGTGAGCTTTGATTTCGTGAATCTGCCGGCTCGTCACGTGCTGGTGACGAGTTTCGGGACGGACACGCACCAGACGGTGAACGGGCCATGGGGAGAGGTGGCGAACGCCCTGTTTGTGGCGGGCGAGCTGTCGACGCGGCAGATCCCACTTCCTGGTGGGCCGGTCCTGCTGGCGACGGCGGGTCATTGGAGCTTTTCGGACCAGGAGCTGGCGCTCAAACTACGTGCCATCCTCGCGGCCGAGCGGGAGTTCTGGCGGACGTCGGGCTCGTCCTGGTACGCGGTGGTTCTGGCGCCGTATGGAACTGGCACCACGGGTGGAGGAGGATCGGCGTTCACGCATGCGTTCAGCCTGTTCCTGGCGCCGAGTGAACACATCGGGCCGGAGACGGAGTCGCTGGTCGCGCACGAGGCCTTTCATGCGTGGAACCCGGCGAACCTGGGAACGGTTGCGGACACGCAGCGTTTGGCGTGGTTCGTGGAGGGGTTTACGACGTTCTACCAGGATGTTCTGCTCGAGCGCGGCCACCTGATCGACCAGGAAATGTACGTTCGGCGGCTAAACGTCATCCTTCGTGACCTGTTCGGCTCACCAACGTCGATGGGGACGCCTGGGCTGGAGGTGAGATCGCCGCTAGACGATGAAGAGACGCGATACCGTGCGCCGTATCTTCGAGGCGCGGTGATTGCGCTGTGGTTGAACGGGGAGATCGTCCGCCAGAGTGGAGGTCGCTGGTCGCTGGACGACCTGATGCGGGGGTTGCTGGCGGAGCATGGAGAGGCGCTTACGGCGGATCGCATCTACGCGACTGCTGGCCGCTTTGTCCGACCGGCGACGGTTGCTGCGTTCCGGTCGATGGTCGATGACGGTACAGCCCAGATTCAGTTGCCGGAGGGGAGTGTGGGACCGTGCCTTAGTATGCATTCCAAGCAGGCCTGGAGCTATGTGCTGGGGGTGCCGGCGTCACAGTTGACGACGCGGGCCATTCTGCACGATGTGGACCGGGAGGGCCCAGCGTTTCGAGACGGTGTGCGCGACGGTCAGATGTTGCTGGGCTGGTCTCTCTGGCGTGGCGATGCGGACCACGAAGTGGCACTCGAGATCCGGGAGCTGGGTAGCAGCGCGGTGCGTACGATCACCTACCTTCCTCGAGGGCGACTGAGGATGGTTCCGCAGGCGGAGGTCTCTCCGGAGTGCGCGCAGGGCTTGCGCGGAGGAGAAGTGGGAGGTGCGGGGTGCTGAGTCGGTATTAACGCTGGCATTGCGGGCAGAAGTGCGTGCCTCGGCCGCCGACCACGATCTTGCGAATGGGCGTTCCGCAGACCCGGCATGGCTGGCCTTCGCGGGCGTAGACGCGATGTTCGAGCTGGAAAAAACCTGCGACCCCTTCGGCGTCGACGTAGTCCGAGACCGAGGAGCCGCCAAGCTCGATGGCGCGCTTGAGAACATCGACGAGCGAAAGGCGGAGATGCTCTAGCTCCGATCGAGTAAGTCGGGCGGCTTGCCTTCGGGGGCGGATGCCGGCACGTGCGAGCGCCTCGTCGGCGTAGATGTTGCCGACGCCGTGAAGCAGAGACTGGTTGAGCAGGGCTGCCTTGATGGAGGTTCGGCGGCCGCGAAAGAGGGAGGCGAAGTCGGCGGCGGAGATTGACAGGGGCTCAGCGCCGGGGCCGGCGTAGATCTCGCGGTGAACGGAGAGGCGGCCGAACCGACGGGGGTCCACGAAACGCAGCTCGCGGCCGTCGCCCAGCGTGAGTACGGCATGCGTGTGCGGCGGGAGCGGGATGTCTGCCTGCGAGACGAGGAGGCGGCCGGTCATGCCGAGGTGCACGAGGAACTCTGCCTCGAAGGGGGGTGTGTCGTGGCTGCTGGCTCGATCGAGGGTCATCACGATGGTTTTCCCGACGCGCCGCACATGGCGGATGGTAGCTCCGGTGAGTACCTCCTCGATCTCGGACTCGGGGCTCTTGAAAGTTTGCGGCTTGCCACTGGTCCAGACCGTGACGATGCGCTGGCCGCGTACGCGCTCGTGCACGCCATTGGCGACGGTTTCGACCTCAGGTAGTTCCGGCAATCGTCTCTCCTGCCGGTTCGATGCTTTCCAGGGACTCAGCATCCGCGTGGTAACACGTGGTGGATCCACCGCCGCAGGTTTCTGGCGGATAGACCACTCAATCTTGTCCTATATCAGGTACGCGGCTCCATCGTACCTTCCGATATGTATCAGCAAGCAATGCTTCGCGACCATCATCGAAGTGTATCTTCACCCGACTTCCTTCAAGCGTCTCGGCAATGTAGAGTTCGTTCAACAACCGTCACTCCGGACCTAAGTATAAAATCGACTACGGCGCCGTCACACTGTCGGTGGCTTACCTGAAGCAGCTTCGGAGACACTAAACCTCGTGACCCAACGCAAGTCAGCGGTAATTCTTGGCGCCCAATGGGGTGATGAAGGCAAAGGAAAGATTGTTGATGTGCTTTCCGGGCATTTTGACGTGGTTGCGCGGTATGCGGGCGGCCACAATGCCGGGCATACGGTCATCATCTCGGGCAAGAAGTTTATTCTGCAACTGATTCCTTGTGGAGTTCTGCGGCCGGAGTGCAAGGGCGTGATCGGCAATGGCGTGGTGCTAGACCCGATGGCGTTTCTGAGTGAAGTTAAGAAGCTGAAGGATGCCGGTCTGCCGATCGATGGGCAGCTGTTTGTCTCGGATCGGGCGCAGGTCATTCTGCCGTACCACCGGATGATCGAGCTGGCGGCCGAGAACGCGCCCGGCCGAACGAAAATTGGGACGACCAGCCGCGGCATTGGACCGGCGTATGAGGACAAGATGCACCGCAACGGGTTGCGGGTGATCGACCTGTTGAATACGTCGCTGCTGCGGACACACATCAAGAACGCGTGCGACGAGAAAAACACGATTGCGCACGCGCTGTTTGGGACGGAGCCGCTCGATCCGAAGCAGATGTACGAGGACTACGCTCGAGCCGCCGAGCAGATGGCGCCGTTCGTGACCGACACGGCGGTGCTGCTGAATGAGGCGATCAGCCGTGGGCAGAAGGTGATGTTCGAGGGGGCACAGGGCGCTCTGCTGGATATTGATCACGGAACATACCCATTTGTGACTAGCTCGTCAGCTACGGCTGGGGGCGCGGTCACGGGGACGGGCGTTGGGCCCATGAAGATCGGCACCGTGATTGGTGTCACGAAGGCCTACGTTACGCGGGTTGGCGAGGGTCCGTTCCCGACGGAGATCAACGACTCCTCGGCGGATCTGCTGCGTGCGCGCGGGCAGGAGTACGGTGCTGTGACAGGACGACCACGCCGCTGCGGCTGGCTCGATCTTCCGCTGTTGCGCTACTCGAACATGATTAACTCAACCGAGTGGCTGGTGGTTACGAAGATGGACGTTTTGGATGAGTGTGCCGAGATTCCGGTCTGCACGCACTACAAGGTGAACGGTACGATCACGGACGTGATTCCGGCGGATATGCGTGGATTTGACGCCATCGAGCCGGTGTACACGACGCTTAAGGGATGGAACACTTCGACTGAAGGCATTACGGAGTTCGACAAACTTCCGCCGCTGGCGCAGGAGTACCTGCGGTTTCTTGAGAAGGAATCCGGCGCGAAGATTGGCATGGTTTCGACCGGCCCCGACCGCGACCAGACGATGACTCTGCCCGCATTTGTGGAGACGCTTTCGGCCTGACGCGCCGGCGGTTTCACGGCGTGCCGCACATAGTATCTGGAAGGCTTCCATGATCAGCTTCACTGTTCGTCTCCGCTTCCGCGACAACGATGTGCCAAAGGTTCGCGAGATCCTTGAGGCGCTTACGGTCACATCCCGACAGGAGCCCGGGTGCGTGCTATACGTCTCTCATTTCGTGGAAGGCGAACCGGCGACGATAGTCATCTACGAGCAATACAGAGATGAGGCGGCTGCCGGGGCGCATCGGGCTACGGACCACTTCGAGCGATTTGCGGTAGGTGGGCTATACCAGCTTATGCTCGACCGGCAGGTAGAGAATCTTTCAGCGGTCTGCTAGGGCTTGTCGAGATACCAATGTGGCAGGTTCATCCCACAAAAGTGGTTTTGACGAGCTTCTCGGAACAGGGCTAGTATCCGGGTAAATCGATGTATCGCCCCATTGCCATCTCGCCTGTTCTTCCCCGCGTTCAAGTTGGCCGACTTCTTATTGTCTGCCTGCTCCTGCTGCCGGTGCAGGCGCATGCCGGGCAGGCGAAACGGGATGTGAAGCGGGAGATCGAGAAGCTTGAGGATGAATGGCGGACGGCGCAGCTAAGCGGCGATATTTCTACCATGGACTGCATGTTGGCGGATGATTATGTTGGGATCACGATGACCGGGCAAGTTACGACGAAGGTACAGCAGCTAGCTCGGCTGCGGAGTCGGACTTTTGTGATTACCCGCCTGGATCTACAGGATAGAAAGGTGAAGCTGGCGGGGCAGGTCGCGATCGTTACGGTGAAGGCTAGGGTGGAGGGCAGGAGCGATGTTCGACGGATCGACGGAGAATACCGCTACACCAGGATTTATCATCAGCTGGCTTCAGGCGCCTGGAAGATTACCAACTTTGAGGCGACACGCCTTCCCACCGGAAACCATCATGCGTCTGCACCACGAGTGCAGAATGGCCAGGCTAGCTGAGGCAGCATGCCGCCCCGCGCCTTTACGCAGATAGAGGTTGAGACGTAAAAACTGGCCCTGTGACACGGGATGCGATTGTTCGCTGTGCCTCATGAACGTTCAGGGCTAACAGACGGCGATGAAGGGAACGGGTCCCTCCGGTGAGGATGGCGTCTTCGCCTTCGCGCTCGCTGATTAGTTGCAGCTTCTTCGACCAGTGAAGGCCTGCTTCGCCTGCGGCGATATCGTGAACGGGAATGAGGTATGGCTTGGGGAACTGCGGATTGCCAGAGTGCGGAGCGGGGCGTCCGGTCCGGTTGGAGTAGGAAACTTTAGTCACCATGATGGCCTCACCTTAGATACTTACTTTGATGTAGATGTTTCGTGTACCGCCAAAGTTGCATCGCGTCTGATGGCATCACGGAGTTTGCTCCATGTGTGGCCTAGTGTCTCCGGCAGGATGCGGGTGTCGGCGGTGGTCGTCATGAAGTTTCCGTCACCTGCCCAGCGTGGCAGCCCGTGTAGATGCAGATGGCCGGCAACGCCTGCTCCGGCCGCTTCGCCGAGATTCATGCCGAAATTGAGTCCATCCGGAGTGTAGGAATCGCGGAGCCAGCCTTCGGCATGTTGAGCAAGGGAGATTAGCTCCGCGGCGGTCTCATGGGGCAGTGATGCGAGGCTGGCTGTGTGACTATAGGGCAAAATCATGAGGTGGCCGGAGGAGTAGGGAAAGGCATTAAGGCAGACAAAGCAATGCTCCTGCATGGTGAGGATGCCGGCGGCTCGCTCGGCCATCTCGGGTTGCCTTCCGTCGGTCTTAGCCCAGAGGACAGCGGCGAGCATGTTGCAGAAGACACACGACGTATCCTCCCCTGGCCAGGAGCTCAGCTCGTCAGGCACACCTTTGCGGCCGGGGGACTTTCCGGTCACGTAGTCGCTGCGCCAGGGTGTCCAAAGTCTGTCCATCGGCTGAGTATAAGGCTATGCGGGACGCAAATTTCCTTGCCTTTGCGCCAATGCAGCGGTTGACGTATTGCGTCCGACGTCATACTCTTTCTAGTGAGCCCCTGCGTGTGGGATCCCAAGTGCAGCTGCTCCTCTGCTGGAAGTACCTCATTCCTGACCGACAAGCCGACGAACTGGACGATTGCGGACGGTATCCGAAGGGATGGCGGGCGATCTTCCGCCGACAAACTGCCGATGGAATGAATCTTGGGTCCCGGAGCACGCATCAATCATGGTCGACCACCATAATCCTGAACACACCGAGAGCAAACCCCTGAACACCGAACTCGAAACCCTCGCGCCCGAAGCGACCGAGCATGCCGCTCCGTCGACCGACTCTACCTCTAACCAGCCGGCATCTGCGACTCAGGCCCAGGCCCCAGTCGAGCAGGACGTAGCCAGCTCCCAACCTGATGGCGTTCCATCCCTTAGCGCAGGCGCGGAGGATGATGTCGACTACGACTCGGCCGATTTTGCCGCAGCGCTCGCCAGCTTCGACCGCGAACAAGCCGCCGAAAGTGCCGCTGCGCAGAACCTGACGCAGGAAGAAGCGGTCGTCGTCGGCACCGTGGTCAAGATCACCGACAAGCATGTCGTTATCGACATCGGATTGAAGTCTGAAGGTTTGATTCCGCTCGATCAAGTCCTGGACATCAACGGTGTTTCGAAGTTCAATCCGGGCGACCAGGTCGAGGTCGTTGTTGAGCGAGAAGAGGCTGAGGGCGGCTATCTCGTTAGCTACGAGAAAGCGCTCCGCCATAAGGTCTGGGACAAGCTGGAAGAGGCGGCAAACACCAAGACGCCAGTGAAGGGTATGGTGCTTAGCCGCGTCAAGGGTGGGCTGACAGTAGACATCGGGATCAAGGCATTTCTGCCCGGCTCCCAGGTAGAAATTCGCCCGGTTCGCAATCTTGACGGCTATATCGGTACTGAGATTGAAGTTCGCGTGATTAAGCTGAACAAAAAGCGCGGCAACGTTGTGATCAGTCGGAAAGAGCTGCTTGAAGAGGACCAGAACGCAAAGAAGGGTGTCACGCTCGCGACCCTCGAAGAGGGCTCAATTCTGACTGGAACGGTGAAGAACCTGACCGATTATGGTGCCTTCGTGGATATGGGCGGACTTGACGGTCTGCTGCATATCACGGATATGAGCTGGGGACGGCTGACGCATCCGCGCGATCTTGTAAACGTCGGGGATGAGATCCAGGTTAAGGTGCTGAAGTTCGATAAGGACAAGCAACGCGTTTCGCTTGGCTTCAAACAACTCACGCCGGATCCGTGGCTGGATGCGACCGAACGTTACCCCATCGGCGCCCAGGTTCGTGGTCGAATCTTATCCGTAACAGATTACGGTGCGTTTGTGGAACTGGAGCAGGGCATTGAAGGTTTGGTGCATGTCTCCGAGATGACGTGGTCGAAGCGGATGAAACATCCATCGAAGATGGTCAAGCCCGGCGACGAGGTTGACACCATTATTCTCTCGGTGAATCCGAACGATCGCCGCATTTCGTTGGGAATGAAGCAGCTTCAGGATAATCCGTGGGAGCAGCTCGAAGATAAGTACCCGGTCGGTGCTGTGATTGAGGGCCGCGTGCGGAATCTAACGGACTTCGGCGCATTTATCGAAATTGAAGACGGAATTGATGGCCTGGTCCATGTCTCAAACCTGAGCTGGACCAAGCGGATCAAGCATCCGTCGGAGGTGCTGAAAAAGGGCGAGAAGATCAGGGCCGTGGTTCTGGGTGTGGAGCCCGAGAATCGTCGGCTATCGCTCGGTATCAAGCAGCTTCAGCCTGATGTGTGGGAGACGTTCTTCGCGCAACATCGGGTTGGCGACGTCATCAAGGGCAAGGTTCTGCGGACCGCGCAGTTCGGCGCATTCATTGAGATTGCCGAGGGTGTGGAAGGTCTATGCCATGTCTCAGAGGCCGTGGATGAGCACCATCAACCATTGACTCTGAATGTTGGCGACGAGCATGACTTCAAAATCGTTAAGATGAACCCGGAAGAGAAGAAGGTCGGGCTCAGTATCAAGGCTGTGGGCGAAGAGGCAAGCCGGGTTGAGGTTGAGAGCTATAAGGAGCGTGACCGCGGAGCCGGCAAGTCTGGCGCAAGCAACTCATCTTCAAATAGCAGCAGCAGCACAACGCTAGGCGACCTTATCAACTGGAAACGCTCTGAACGTGAGTAAATAGAGGTACTGGACACGAGAGAGGCCGCTTTGATGGGCGGCCTCTCTCGTTCTGGCTGAACTTCGGAGATGGCCCTGATGTTCTGCCACGGAGACTTCGTAGCGAGAAGGAGACCACAGGTCTGAAGCGGTGCGACCCCGATTTGTGGGACGCAGAGCTAAGCGGTCAGACTTTCCAATGTCCGGTCTGATTCAAGCGGGTTGTACTCGGAACCGAGAGACATCTTGGCGGAAGCTCGCACCATGATCTCCAACTCTGCAGGAGCAAAGACTTCTGGTGGAATACCCGCCACGGCAACAAACCCAGGCTCATCGCCGAGGACCTCGGAGATCTGGTTCCAACGTAAAAACGGAGAAGTAGTTGGCAGCACGATGATGCGCCGCTTGGGCTCGGGCAACGCGAAGTAGAGTGACCAACCAAGCAGGGTGGAGCAGCCGATACAGCCAGTCACGATGTTCATAAAGGAGTAGAGTTGCGGGCTGTGAATGATCCAGGCGGCCTGAGTCAGATTACTTGCCGAAATAATTCCGAGACCCAAACTCACGCCGAAAATGCGACTCCGGAACGATAGTCCCATAGGGCGGACCGCGAAGCAGACAAACAGCAAGAGACATAACGTCAAGATGCTAGAGATTTGTTGGAGTTGCGACGTGGTGGCAGCGAAGAACTGCGCGCCAGATTGGTGAGGTGTAATCCCGACGGCGAGGGCTAAGGCTACCGAGATCGCCGCGGCCCACTGGAACACCAATGTTCCAAGTCGCTGAAGGCCAGGGAGAGGAGCCATGGCAAGCCGAAAGACGCCGAAGATTACATAGAGGCACATAAGGGCCTCTACCGCGAAGCTCACCCAATACGTATAGAAGTAGAGCCGATAGGCCAAGTGCTTCTCGATGATGCGACTGCTGCCCTCCAGTAAGCCGAGGCACAGCAGATCCGCGATCAATCGAATAATCATCAACCCAGCAAAAGAAGCAAACTGTTTTGCTTGACGCGACTTGAAAAGAGCAAGAATCGCCACAGCGCAGCAGATTGGTTCCAGAACGGATAGCAACTCAATTACGGTCTTGCTCATAATCGCCGCCTTGGAGTCTAGATATTGAGCCTAGACCACAGGTCGGACGCTCGCAAGGGAAAAATCCGTGTGCGGTCACACGAAGGTGCTATCGCATTCCGCAGGCATTCGGATCGTTCGGGGCGCAGCAAGGAGTCGGCATGGAGTTAGCTTTGCCGGCAAGGGTCTTCGCGATATGGCTGTTGATTTGGGTATATGCGGCAGAACCAGTCAGGGTGAGGACGAGGACGAAGGCGCGGACGAGAATCTTCATGTGTGGTACTCCTAAGTGGTAGAGTGCGTTTTGAAATTTCGCTGGACATCTCAGCTGCGTCAAACATAAGATCAAGCTTGGTATAAGTCCATCTTTTTGAATAACTTATAGGAATGATTAACTGGTCACGTTACTAAGGTACTCGAAGGTCGACGGATCTTTAGGGTGGACCGAGTTGGGGAGCAGGTATGGCCAGTGAGATCTACACAGACCTGCGGGATCGGGCCGGGCCAAAGGATCGGCCCTCTCAAGAGAGGGCCGGTTGGCTACTCAGCTATTATGTTAGAAGCTAAACCTTTGCGGCCACTGGCTCAGCGACTGGAGATGGCACAGCTTTCTTGACCACGGGTTCTGCTTTTTTGGAGGGTGCGAGAATTGCGTGCAACGTCGTGCCTTCCATGCGCGGCATGAATTCAACTATGCCGGCCTCGCCGATGTCGAGAATCAGGCGATTGATAATTTTGTAGCCGAGATCGCGATGCGCCATCTGCCGGCCTTTGAAACGGAGTGATGCCTTGACCTTGTCGCCATCCCCCAAGAAGCGGACTGCTTGGTTTTTCTTGGTCTGGTAGTCATGTTCATCAACAGTGACGGAGAATTTAACTTCTTTAATGGTGATGACCTTCTGCTTTTTCCGCGCTGCCCGGTCGCTCTTATCCTTTTCATAAAGGAACTTGCCGTAGTCCTGAATTTTGCAGACAGGAGGGACGGCGTTTGGGGAGATTTCGACCAGATCCAATGACCGCTCGCGGGCCATCTTGAGCGCCTCAAAAGGCACCATGACGCCCAGCTGCTCGCCATTTTCGTCGATCACGCGCACTTCCCGTGCACGGATTCGCTCGTTCGTTCGGATAAAAGATTTCGCCGTACGCTTATCGATAGGGGGAATACTAGCCTCCACAGCGACCACATCGTGGCGCCATGTATGTGATGTTGATGTTATACGGAGAGATTATCGCTCTCTGCGCCGCAGGACGGAGTATAGCATTTGGTGCCTATATTCACTGCTATTCTATGCTTCGGTAGGCAGGATGGCACGTGCGCAGCAGTGTTGGTCGCCTGACTCTACTTACGGGGAAGCTGAGAAGAATGAAACGTCGCATTTTGCTGGTCGATGATGAAGTTACGGTGTTGCTCACGTTGAAGGCTGTTCTTGAAATTAGCGGCTTTGATGTACATACTGCTGCGTCTGCCCGTGAGGGGCGGTCGAAGATTCGGTCGAACGAGTATCACATGGTGATTACGGACATGCGGATGGAGAGTGAGGCGGCTGGCGCGGAGGTAGTTCGCGCCGCTCGGACGGCACCGTATCATCCTGCAGTCGCACTGCTTACGGCGTTTCCCGTGGATGAAGAGGGATGGGATGACGGGGCGCCGGACAAGGTGCTGGTGAAGGCGACGCAGACCAAAGTGTTGCTGCAACAGATTGATAAGTTGTTCGCGCAACATGCGGCAAAGTTGTCTCGACTAGCTGTGCAAGCTGCTGGGAACAAGAAGGATAGTGGTTCGGCAGGAGAGGCGGAAGCAATTTCCGGGAGCTCGCGGAAGCGAGCGGGGGATGTTCCGAAAATCGAGGCCTAGAAGGGTTCAGATCGTTCCTTCCGCGCGCGTTAGGTTTGCGTGGAGTGCTTTCGAATGGTGGTGCGGAGGGCGTTGTTGAGCTCGAGAGCACGGGCTACGCCGTCCTCAAGCATGCGAAGCCACTCTGTCGCGGGCTCCTTAAGGTCAATCGTTCCAAGGAGATACGAAGTCTGAACAATGATCTCGAGGGCGTTCGAGAGATCGTGGGAGAGATGGCGGACTTCTTTTGCGATACCGTCTGGAAGGGTTTCTGGCGAGCTGGTAAGTGCCTCAGGTGAAAGCGGTTGCTGGTCTGCCATACAGGATGCCTCGCGAGACTTTCTGGTGAGATAGGGACATGATAGCGGGAATGGAGCAGTTTGACAGCTGCCAGAGAGAGTGAGAAACTATCCTTTCACGTTGCCAAGCCCTTTGTTTTGAAGGGATTCGTGGAATGTGCCGAAATGGCGGAATTGGCAGACGCGCGTGGTTCAGGTCCACGTACTCGCAAGGGTGTGGAGGTTCGAGTCCTCTTTTCGGCACCACTTAAGTAGAATGGAATGTATGAGATGGCCGCATCGGGGATGCGGCCGTTGCTGCGTCTGGGAGGATGTGCTATTTCCGCTGAGGTTAAGGGGCTTTTCCGCTATTTGGCTGAGGTTAAAGCCTGTTTTGCGTGGGTTTAGATGGGGTCTGTTCGAAAGCGAGGGTGAGGTGAAGGCGCAACATAGATCTCCAGGAGATGGAAAGGACGGCGAGACGATAAGCAGATCCCTACGGAATGACAACAAAAGAGCGACTACAAAGGGAGATAAGCAAACAGGAGACAGCAACCGAAGAGGGAGGCAGCGAGACGCGCTCAGTTGGGGAAGTGGAAGACGAGACCGACACCGACGGACTGGAGGAGGTGGGTTCCGGATTGGTTCGTGATGCCGGAGATGGCGCCAATGCCGAACTCTGCGATACGGATGTCCATGACGGGAAGCGCGCGGAGGTCGAGGCCGGCGAAGCCCTGGTAGGCAATGCCGTGGTCGATGACGACGCGGCCGTTCTGAAAGGGAAGGGCGGTGTTGACGCTGGCATTGGGGGTGCGGCCGGCGTCGGTGCGGGCAAAACCGACGGACCCCTGGACAAAGGGGGCAAGGAGTTTGTAGCGGGTGGGGAAGGTGGCGCGAAGACCTCCCATGGCGGTGTAGAGGCGGCCGCCGGAGCCGGTGGAGGTGGGGTCAGCACCGTGGGAGGAGGAAGCGATGGAGCCGCGGAGATCGATGCCGAGGCGGACGCGGCCGATATTGCGGAAGTCGTAATAGGCGCCGCCAGTCCCGCCGATGGGGGAGAAGGAGCCATCTGTGTGGGTGGTGAGGATGTTGGCGGTGCCGCGGCCGACGGTCGAGTAGGTAAGGCTGCCGAGGTTTTGGGCGGTGACCATGCCGTAGACGGCTCCCTGGGCGTGGGCGAGGGGAGCAAGGGCAAAGGGGAGGACGGCGAGGAGCGCGGCTTTTCCGAGATTCATGCTGCGGTTAGTTTAGCGGGTTTGTGGGGTGGTGCGGGTTTTTGGGTTCCGTTGCTCGACTCAGGAGGGTACGTCGCTTCGCTCTGTGGCTAAAGGCGAGATGCGAGGATTCTTCCGCTGCGCTCAGAATGACAACCAAAGAAGTGGGGTCGGCGTTGATGAAGGGGACTGGTTCTCTGTTGAGTAGATAGGGTGATTCCGCGGGTGAATGAAGGGATCTCTCCGCTGCGCCTCGCGGTGAGACTGCGAGGCTTCGGTGGAGATGACGGCGGGTGGATCGGACCAGGCCCAGAAGATGGTGCCGGTCCCCTGGATGCGATCGAGAACGGCGCGGTTGGCACTGCCGCGGATGCCTTGGGTTGCGAGTAAGCCGAGATCGATAGGCCTGAGGCTGAAGTTATTGTGGCAGACCAAGGAGGTGCCAGAGTGGCGCTGCGGATTCGTGCGAGAGGTCGCCCTCGGTAGAATGGAAATCTATGGGGACGCAGCTGGATCGGATTTTGGCGCATACGCTGGTTGAGGTGGGGGAGCGGAAGACAGCGGCGGATGTGCCGGCGATGGAGCGGCGGGCGGCGGGGCATCGGCCGCGGGGATTTCGGGCGGCGCTCGAGCGGGTGGAGGCGAGCGGGCCGGCGGTGATTGCGGAGATCAAGAAGGCGTCGCCGTCCCGGGGGCTGATTCGGGAGGATTTTCGGCCGCGGGAGATAGGGCTGGCGCTCGAGGGAGCAGGGGCGGCTTGCCTGAGTGTGTTGACGGACGGGGAGTTCTTTCAGGGGTCGCTGGGGGACCTGCCGGCGGTGTCGGCGGCGGTGGGGATTCCGTGTTTGCGGAAGGATTTCATTCTGGATCCGTTTCAGATTCTGGAGGCGCGAGCGGTGGGGGCGGATGCGGTGCTGCTGATCGTGGCGGCGCTCGATGATGACGAGCTGGTGCGGCTGCAGCGGGTTGCGGAGGATCTGGAGATGGATGTGCTGGTGGAGGCGCATGATCGGGAGGAGATTGCGCGGGCGGTGGGGATGGGGGCGCGGATGATTGGGGTGAACAGCCGGGATCTGCGGAGCTTTGCGGTCAATACGGAGTCGCTGCTGGCTTTGGTGGAGGCGCTGCCGGCAGACGTGCTGCGGGTAGCGGAGAGTGGGATTCGGTCGGCAGAGGATGTTCGGAGGCTGCGGGCGGCGGGGTATGGGGCATTTCTGGTGGGGGAAGCACTGATGCGGGAGCCGGACCCGGCGGCGGCGCTGAGGGCGCTGCTGGATGGAGATTAGGTCTTAGTTGTTAGAGAATTGAGGTTTGATGTGTGGGTGAAGGTTTGTGCGAATACGAGTCTCGGGGATGCGCGGATGGCGGCAGAGGCTGGCGCGGATGCGGTGGGGTTTGTGTTTGCGGAGGCGAGTCGGCGGCGGGTGACGGTGGAGGTGGTGGCGGGAATTTCGCGGGTGATGGCGGCGGAGTTTCAGGCAGTGGAGCGGGTGGGGGTGTTTACGGCGGTCGACGCTGAGGAGATTGCGCGGGATGCTCGGGCGGCTGGGCTGACGGGGGTGCAGCTGCATGGCGGGGGTGGGGCGGCTCTGGCCCGGGCGGTGCGTGCGATGGCGCCGGAGTTGACGGTGATGGCGGTGGTGTCGTGGGAGATCGGGTTGTCAGGGGTGGAGGCGAGAGTGCGAGAGGAGATGGCGGCGCTGCGGGGAGAGGGGGTGGAGCGGGTGCTGCTGGACTCGAAGGTGGGGGCAGAGGCGGGGGGAACGGGAGTGACGTTTTCGTGGGCGGAGGCGGTGCGGGCGCTGGACGGGGTGCGGCAGGGAATGCAGCTGGTGGTGGCGGGTGGGTTGCGGCCGGAGACGGTGGCGGAGGCGGTGCGGGTGCTTGGGCCGTGGGGGGTGGATGTGGCGAGTGGCGTAGAGGCGGAGATTGGACGGAAGAGTTTGGAGCGGGTGCGGGGATTTGTGCGGGTAGCTCGGGGGTGATTGGTGCGTGGTTGCTGCTTGGGGTCGGAGTTAGGTCTAGAGCATTTTTCCTGATGCTGTGGTGTAGCTCGAATGCAGCCGAGGCCATTTTCCTTGAGAGAAAATGGCACGTGCTGGTGCGGCCTGCTGTGCACCTTCAGGAGAAATGCTCTAGTGGCGGGTGAAGCGGGTCCCTCCGCTTCGGTCGGGATGACAAGGAGCGGGGATGGGTCGGGGTAGATGAACTTGTCGGGTCAGGCCCGGGAGGTGGTCACCGGGCGGCCTGACGCGACTTTGCTGCTTCCACGGGGCTGCTGAAGGGGAGCGTGCGCTGCTACTCAGGGAGGGCTGCCTCGCAACGGGCCACTTAGCGGTGGGTTGCTTAGGAGCGGGTTACGGTGTGGATGTGTGGGCTTCGGTCGTGGATCCGAGGGGAGCGGTCGTGGTAGGTGTGTGGGATGTCGCGGACGGCCACTGTGCGGGGTTGCGCGAACGTAAGCGCCGGGGTCAGGGCCAGAAGGGCTGCGAGTGCAAATCTCCGTGTCATGTGCGTTACCTCCATATCGTATGTATCTGACGCGCCGGGTGCGATGTGGATTCAGGAGATCTGGTCGTGGTTGCCTTGATGATGCGAGTTGCGTCCCCCCTCGATGTCGTATGCTGAGCGGCGGTGTCGCGGTGGTGGGGAAACATGGAGGGTTTCCTCGATGGATACTGGTGGGGGTGGGCCGGTTTGGGTGTGACGGTTGGGGACGGAGCTTTCTCTGCTCCAGTCGGGACAACACTGTGGTGGCTGTGGGCTAGGCGGCGGCTATGCGTTGGATGAGGTTATTTTGTTCACGTTGGGATTCGGCGCCGATGGTGATGGCGTCGAGGACGCCGGTACCGAGAGCGAAGCGGATGGCTTCGGAGGGTTTGTCGCGGAGGTCGCCCTGGCCGAGGATCTTCATGCCAACGACGCCGGCGCCGATGGAGCGCATTTGCTTGATGAGGCCGATGACGGTGTCGGGGTCGGCGTCCATGTGGGAGCCGATGGGGTTGAGGCGGACGAGGTTGATATCGACCCAGGGGTCAGCGGCGGCGAGACGGAGGGCGGGGAGGGAGTGGCAGGAGACGCCGTGGGCGCGGATGATGCCTTTTTCCTTGGCTTCGGAGAGGACGTCCATGATGGGGCGATAGCGGGTGGTCCAGTCAGACTCGGTGACGCAATGGATGAGGACAACGTCGAGGTGGTCGACAGCAAGCTCGCGGCGGAAGCGGTCGAGGTCGGCGCGGACGCCGGCTGGATTGCGGGTGTCGGTTTTGGTGAGGACGGTAACTCTGTCGCGCGGGAGCTGTTTGACGGCAGCGGCGACGAAGGGGTGCGAGCCGTAGGAGTCGGCGGAGTCGAAGAAGCGGAGGCCGTTGGTGTGATAGCCGTCGAGCAGGAGGCGGGTGAGCGGGGAGTTGCGAGTCTGGTTGGAGCCGCCGCCGAAGCCAATGGTGCCGGTGCCCATGGCAAGGCGGCTGGTGCGGATGCCGGTGCGACCGAGGACGACTTCATCCTGAGCGGTGAACCTGGTGGGGAGAGGGGCGGGATCGACGAGGGCGGCGCGGGCGACGGCGGAGGTGGCGAGCCAGGCGGCACCAAGGGAGCGGGCGGAGCGGCGGAGGAAGTCTCTGCGGAGCATGCGGGGAGGGTCTCCTTTAGGGGAGACTGTACGCCTTTGCGGGGGTGTTGGCGAAGGGCATTTTTGATGGGGTGGAGGGAGGTTGGGAAGGCTGTTGTGGCTTGAGGGAAGCGGGTCCCTCCGCTCCGGTCGGGAGGGGAGGCCTGCGGTGGTGGTTGCGGGAGGCTGTGGGAGAGTGGAGAATCGGAGCATGGCTATGACGAAGGTGGCGGTGGTGACGGCGGAGGCTCCGGCGGCGATTGGGCCGTATGCACAGGCGGTTCGGGTGGGGGATTTTGTGTATACGTCGGGGCAGATTCCGCTGGACCCGAAGACGATGGTGCTGGTGGAGGGTGGGATTGCGGAGCAGACGACGCAGGTGCTCGAGAACTTGCGGGCGGTTCTGGAGGCGGCGGGGACGGATCTGACGCGGGTGGTGAAGACGATGGTGTTTCTGCAGGATCTGGGGGACTTTGCTGCGATGAACGCGGTGTATGCGCGGTTCTTTATGGGGGAGGGGACGGGGACGGACGGGATGGTGCCGCCGGCGCGGTCTACGGTGCAGGTAGCGGGTTTGCCGAAGGATGCGCTGGTAGAGATTGAAGTGGTGGCGGTGGTGTAGGGACGAGGGTTCAGGGGCTGGTTATCAGTCTTCGTTGGTAGTCTTAGAGACCGGGGTTGGGATCAGGCAGATGGAACGGTTGGGGGATGGGCCGGTTCCGCGGGAGAAGGCTTTGAGTACAAGTGGGGTGAGCAGGCCTTCGGCACGGCATGTGACCAGCCTGGACGGGTTTCGCGGGATTGCGTTTTTGCTGGTGTTTGCCCGGCACTACTCGTTGACCTCGCATACGACATCGCGGGTGATGCAGAATGCGATGGCGATGGGGCAGGGCGGATGGGTTGGGGTTGACCTGTTCTTTACGTTGTCGGGGCTGCTGATTACGGGGATTCTGCTGGATACGCGGGAGCAGGCGGGGTACTTCCGGAAGTTCTTTGCGCGGCGGGCGTTGCGGATCTTTCCTCTGTACTACGGGGTGCTGCTGGTGTTGTTTCTGCTGACGCCCGTGCTTCATTTGCAGTGGCGGTGGGGGGATTGGGCGTATGTGTTTTATGCGGGGAACTTTGCGTATTGCTGGGACTCGACGCTGGCGCTGATCAAGCCGGATGTGACGTTGATGCATCTGTGGTCGCTGGCGGTGGAGGAGCAGTTTTACCTGGTGTGGCCGCTGGTGATCTATCTGCTGGGGTCAAAGCGTGCGGTGGCGCGGGTGTGTGTGTCGCTGTCGTTGGGGGCGCTGGTGCTGCGGGCGGTGCTGCTGTCGGCGATGCCGGTGGATCGGGCGTATGAGTGGAGCTACGCGATGCTGCCGACGCATGCGGACGGGCTGCTGTATGGAGCGCTGGCGGCGGTAGCGGTGCGGAGCTGGAGTGTGACGGCGATCCAGCCGATAGCTCGGCGGATGTGCGTAGCGGCGGCGGCGGCGCTGGTGGGGATCTATGCGGTGGCGGGGTTCAATTTTTATTCGCGGCTGATGATTCTGGCGGGGTTCCCGGTGCTGGGGATCCTGTTTGCGACGACGCTGCTGCAGGCGCTCGAGCCGAGGACGTGGGCGTCGCGGCTGGGAGGGCTACGGGCCCTGCGGTTCTTTGGCAAGTACAGCTATGGGCTTTATGTGTTTCACATTCTGTTTTCGCCGGTGCTGTCACGGTTCCAACCGATGCTGCAGCGGGCGACGCACTCGGTGGTGCTGGGTGCGCTGGTGTATATCGGGCTGACCTTTGCAGGGACGTGTGTGATGGCGGTGCTGAGCTATCAGCTGTATGAGAGCCGCTGGCTGCGGCTGAAGGGGCGATTTGCGTACGCGCGGACGGAATCGGCAGCGGCGGTGGCGGCATCTTAAAAGTGACGGGTCGCTGAACGGCGCGACGGAGGGAGATGACATGGCGGAGACAGAGCAGAAGGTGCAGAAGACGGAGGCGGAGTGGCGGGAGCTGCTGAGCCCGGAGCAGTTTCATGTAATGCGGCAGAAGGGAACCGAGCGGCCGTTCTCAAGCGCGTTGAATGACAACCACAAGGATGGGATTTATCACTGCGGGGCGTGCGATGCGCCGCTGTTTACCTCGGCGAACAAGTTTGAGTCGGGGTCGGGCTGGCCTAGCTTCTGGAATCCGGTGTCGCCTGAGGCGATTGTTGCGCATGAGGATACGAGCCACGGGATGCGGCGGGTTGAGGTGATGTGTGCGACCTGCGGAGCGCACCTGGGACATGTATTTCCGGATGGGCCGCGGCCTACAGGGCAGCGGTACTGCATCAATGGGGCGTCGCTGGGGTTTTCGGAGAAGTAGCGGGCGGAACAAAGGCTCCCTGCAAAGGACGCAAGGGATCTGGGACCGGAAATTGAATCGATCACTTTGTTGAGCGGAACATCAAGGAAGGCGACAGCAGATCCCTACGGGATGACAACAAAAGGAGACTCGACTGCATCGTTGTGGTGAGTTGCTTTCGGTAGCTGCCCTTGGTTGAAACATGCCTGGCGGGCATACGCGAAGAGCCCCAGACGAGTGCATCGGCTGGGGCTCTTCTTTTTGTATGGGGTAGGTGGAATCAGGCTTTGATGATTTTGCCAGCCTTGATGCAGGAGGTGCAGACGCGGATGCGTTTGCTGCCACCGTCGGTTTTGGCCTTGACCTGCTGGAGATTCGGATTCCAGCGGCGACGGGTAGTGTTGTGGGCGTGCGAGATGTTGTTGCCGAACTGCGGGCCTTTGCCGCAAAGATCACATTTCTGTGCCATGGTGACTCCGATCAGATGTCTCTGCCTGGGATGCAAGGAGAGGGATAGTTTGCCGCGTCTGAGGGCCGTGTGCCGTGAGGATAAGGCGAGGCGAGCGCAGACGAAGGGCTCACCCCATAGTAAAGGGAAGGCGGGTGCGCGGCAACCGGAAAGGGTGTAGGTGGGAGAGGTGTGGGTGGGGACGGTGGAGATCGCGGCTTCGGTGAGATGAAAGTGAATGTGGGTACCGCGGCGGCGAGGTGCGTCCTTTCAACGTGGCGAGCGTCAGTGAATTCTGCGGAATTTTGCATCTATAAAGAAGAGTCATGGGAAGAAGAGTTGCGGGATACAGGGTTGCCGATGGATGGGCGATCTTCGAATCCGCGGCAAGGAATCCGCGGCAAGGCAAGCGGACGAGACGGGACTGAGGGCAGGCATGGCAAAGGATTTCGAGCAAGGGAATGACGGTGGGCGGATGGTTGTGGACGAGGAGCAGGTGGCCTCGTACGCGGGCGAGACGCGGCGGGGCGCGCCATGTGAGTGGCCGGTAACACGACGGGAGTTTGTGGCGGGGGCGACGGCGGTGTTTGGGGCGACGACCTTGGTACCGGCGCTGGGCCGGGCGGAGACGGTGCCGGCGGTGCGGCAGATGCCGATCAAGCTGACGGTGAACGGCGAGGCGAAGGCGATGCAGATTGATCCGCGAACGTCGCTGCTGGACCTGCTGCGCGAGGATCTGAAGCTGACGGGGACGAAGAAGGGATGCGACCACGGGCAGTGCGGGGCGTGCACGGTGCTGGTAGATGGGCGGCGGATCAACAGTTGCCTGGCGCTGGCGGTGTCGTATGACGGGGAGTCGGTGACGACGATCGAGGGGATTGCGAAGGGCGAGGTGTTGGACCCGGTGCAACAGGCGTTTCTGGACCATGACGGCTACCAGTGCGGGTATTGCACGCCGGGTCAGGTGGTGTCGGCGGTGGCGCTGCTGGGCGAGGTCCAGAAGGGATCGGCGAGCTATGTGACGCGCGATGTGCGGAAGACGGGTCGGGTGGAGCTGACGGATGAGGAGATCAAGGAGCGCATGAGCGGGAATCTTTGCCGGTGCGGGGCGTATCCGGGGATTGTGGCGGCGGTGCGGCAGGCCTACGGGCACACAGCAGGACAGGCATCGGCGCAGGCCAGCACGGAAGAGATGGGAGTCACGAATGCAGTCCTTTGAGTTTGAACGAGCGAGTGATCCCCGAGCGGCGGTGGCGGCGATTGCGGCCGCGCCCCAGGCGAAGTTTCTGGCGGGTGGAACGAATCTGGTTGACCTGATGAAGCAGCACGTGGAGTTGCCGACGCACCTGGTGGACATTAATCGGCTGGAGCTGGCGAAGATTGAAGAGCTGCCGGATGGCGGGGTGCGGCTGGGGGCGTTGGCGAAGAACTCGGATACGGCGGATCACGCGTTGGTGCGGACACGATATCCGCTGCTGTCGCAAGCCATTCTGGCGGGGGCCTCGGCGCAGCTGCGGAATGCGGCGACCAATGGCGGCAACCTGCTGCAGCGGACGCGGTGCTATTACTTCTACGACCCGGCGTACGAGCAATGCAATAAGCGGAAGCCGGGGTCGGGATGTGGGGCGATTGGGGGGTACAACCGGATCCACGCGATTCTGGGCCAAAGCCCGGAGTGCATCGCGACTCATCCTTCCGACATGTGCGTGGCGTTGGCGGCCTTAGGCGCGATGGTGCGGGTGCAGGGGAAGAAGGGCGAGCGGGTCATTGCTTTCGATGACTTCCATCGGCTGCCGGGGAAGACGCCGGAGGTGGACACGAATCTGCGGCCGGATGAGTTGATTCTGTCGATCGATCTGCCGAAGGAGGGGTATGCGGGGAACTCGGTGTATGTGAAGGTGCGGGATCGGGCGAGCTATGCGTTTGCTCTGGTGTCAGCGGCGGCGGCGCTCGAGATGGATGGTGGGACGATCCGGAGCGCGCGGCTGGCTCTGGGTGGTGTGGCGCACAAGCCGTGGCGGTCGGAGAAGGCGGAGGCGATGCTGCGAGGCAAGCCGGCGACCGAGGAGAGCTTTCGCGCGGCGGCGGACGAGGCGGTGCGCGGGGCGAAGACATATGAGCACAACGCCTTCAAGGTCGAAATGGCGAAACAGACGATCGTGCGGGCGTTTACGCAGGCGGCAAAGGGAACGGGAGTAGAGGCATAGATGGCAGCGACGACGATTGGTGAACCGATTACACGGGTGGACGGCCGGGCGAAGGTTACGGGCGTGGCGAAATATGCGGCGGAGTTCGAGATTCCGAATCTAGCGTATGCGGTGATGGTGACGAGCACGATCGCGAACGGGCGCGTGCAGGGGATGGATACGGCGGCGGCTGAGCGTGCGCCAGGGGTGCTGGCGGTGGTGACGCCGGGGAACGCAAAGAAGCTTCCGGACGGCGGAAAGGCGGGGGTGAAGCCGCCGGCGGGACGGGTGCTGTCGCTGCTGCAGGATGACACGGTGAAGTACAACAACCAGCCAATCGCGGTGGTGGTGGCGGAGACGTTGAACCAGGCGATCTATGCGGGGTCGCTCCTTGGTGTGCGATACCAGAGTGCGCCGGCGGTGCTGGACTTCCAGAAGGGGTTCGCGACGTCGCACGCCGCGGGGCATGGCAAGGATCCGGCGGATCTGAGCGAGGGCAAGCTGCAGGCGGGGATGGCGGCGGGTGAGGTAAAGATCGACCAGATCTATACGACACCGGTGCAGAACCACAACCCGATGGAGCCGCATGCCACGATTGCGCAATGGGACGGCGCGAACCTGACGGTGCACGATGCGACGCAGTACATCTCTGGCGTGAAGCAGACGCTGGCGAAGACGTTTGGGCTGCCGGACGACAATGTGCGGGTGATCTGTCCGTACACGGGCGGCGGGTTTGGATCGAAGGGATCGACGTGGTCGCATGTGGTGCTGGCGGCGATGGCGGCGAAGCAGGTAAACCGGCCGGTGAAGCTGGTGCTGGAGCGGCCGCAGATGTTTGGACCGGTGGGCGCGCGGCCGGAGACGAGCCAGCACCTTGTGTTGGCGGCGAAGCGGGATGGAACGCTGACGGCGATACAGCACAACGTGTATTCGCACACATCGACGTTTGAGGATTTCACGGAGCCGTCGTCGAAGCAGACGCGGATGTTGTATGCGAGTGAGGCGATCTCGACCACGCAGCGGCTGGTGCCGTTGACGCTGGGGACGCCGACGTTCCAGCGGGCGCCGGGCGAGGCGACGGGAACGTTTGCGCTCGAGATTGCGATGGATGAGTTGGCAGAGACGCTGGCGATGGATCCGATTGCGCTGCGGCTGAAGAACCATGCGGAGAAGGATCCGACGAGCCAGAAGCCGTTTTCGAGCAAGCATCTGCGGGAGTGTTATGCGCAGGGAGCGGAACGGTTTGGATGGGGGAAGCGGGTAGTGAAGCCGCGCTCGACCAGGCAGGGCCATGAGCTGATCGGGATGGGCATGGCGACGGCTACGTACGGAGCGAACCGATCGGCGGCGATGGCGACGATCCAGTTTGAGCCGAACGGGCGGGTGACGGTGGCGTCGGGGTCGCAGGATCTGGGAACGGGGACGTACACGATCATGGCGCAGGTGGCGGCGGCGACGCTGAAGCTGCCGATCGGCATGGTGGATGCGAAGCTGGGCGACTCGCTGCTGCCGAAGGCACCGGTCTCGGGCGGATCGCAGTCGGCGGCAAGTGTGACACCGGCAGTGGTGGCGGCGGCGAAGCAGGCACAGCTGAAATTGCTGACGGCGAGCGCGGCGGATAAGGGCTCGCCCCTGTTTGGCGTGGATCCGGAGGGGATGGCCTTCGAGAACGGGCGGCTTATGCGCAAGGGCCAGCCGACGAGTGGAGAGACGTTTCAGGCGTTTCTGGCGCGGAATGGGGGAAAGGCGGTGAGCGCGACGGCGTCGGCGCAACCGGACGAGGAGACGGATCAGTACTCGACGCACTCATGGGGCGCGGTGTTTGCGGAGGTGGCGGTGGATGAGACGCTAGGCATGGTGCGGGTGCGGCGGGTGAACGCGGTGTACGACGTGGGCACGCTGCTGAGTGAGAAGACGGGCAAGAGCCAGCTGATTGGGGGGATTGTGTGGGGCGTGAGCCTGGCGCTGCATGAGTCGACGCACATTGATCCGCGAACTGGGCGGTCGGTGAACAATAATCTGGCGGAGTACCATGTGCCGGTCAACCTGGATATCGGCGAGATCGATGTGATGGCGCTGAACATCCCGGATACGAAGTTCAACGATCTGGGCGCGCGTGGGATTGGCGAGATCGGCATTACGGGCGCGGGCGCGGCGGTGGCGAATGCGATCTATAACGCGACCGGAAGGCGGATACGGAGTGCGCCGATTACGCCGGATATGTTGATGGCTTGAGCGGATGATGGCTGAGGTAAAGGCGTTGGGAGGGAGCTCTTGGCGCCTTTGCTGCGTCTGGGCATTCCCATTCGGCTGCGTTCGGGTTGAGAACGACATGGGTTTGAGGTTGAAGAAGGACGGCACGAAAAGCGGGTACTGGGATGCCGAGGAGACAATGGAAGGGTATTGAACCACTCGCAACGGGCTTCCGAAAGGGCGCCGCGGTATGGGAGTGGTAGGCACGTCCGGATTCGAACCGGAGACCTCTACCGTGTCAAGGTAGCGCTCTAACCAGCTGAGCTACGCGCCTGTGTGCGTTTTGCCAGTGTATCCACTCACCCGGGGGAAGGCAACCGCGAGGGGGGATCGGATACGATGGAGCGACGCGCGGGTGACGGACTGATTGGCCGCCGCGATCCCTCTCCTTTGCCCAGCTTTGCTCAAGTTCGCGCGGTACCGAATCTGCTGACGCTGCTGCGGCTATTTCTGCTGCCGTTTCTGGTGATCCAGATTTTTGATGGCCGATGGGTGATGGCAGCGGGGTTGTTTGTGCTGGCGGGGATTTCAGACGGGCTAGATGGGTTGTTGGCGCGGCGGCTGGGGCAGCATACCAAGCTGGGGCAATACCTGGACCCGATTGCGGACAAGCTCATGCTGAGTACGTTGTTTCTGGTGCTGACGCATGCGGGTTTGATTCCGCGGTATGTGACGGTGCTGGTGTTCAGCCGGGACCTGGGGATTCTGCTGATCGCGACGCTGCTGTTTGTGACCAACGCGTTGCGAGATTTTCGGCCGAGTTTTTTTGGAAAGCTGAATACGGCGATGCAGATTGCGGCGGTGATTGCGGTATTTTGCGGGCAGTTGATCGGCGGCCGACCGCTGTTGTGGACACGGGAGGGGCTGCTGCGGGCGGTGGCGGTGCTGGCGCCGGTATCTGCGGTGCAGTATGCATGGATTGTGCTGCGACGGATCCATGGAACAAATGGAGGTACGGGATCACAGGGGGGTGCGGCACCGAGCGGGGCGGCGGTGCGGTGACGCAGCCGGTAGATCCGCTACCGGTCGGGGTCGATGCTGGCGGCTTCGGCGGCGGCTTTTTCTTCACGTTCCATGTCTTCGTACTCGATGGAGTCGAAGATCTCGCCACAGGCCTGGCACTCGACGAACTCGGCGTCTTCGGTGCGGGAGACGATGCGAACTATGGTGTGTTTGCAGGGGACAGGCATGGGAGAGGGAGCGGCTGACAGCGCCGGATGGATGTGATTTTGCCGTGGCCGCTGCACGGTGTCAATCGGGGAAATATAGTTGCGGCGATGCGTGGCTTATCGCAAGAGAGCGATGGTGGTGGGAGGCGACCGAAGGGAATTGCGGGAATGGTTGCGCCACCGAAGGGCACGATCTACACTGAAAGTGTGGTGACCTAGCGGCAGATGTGGCGCAGCACCTACCTGATCGATTGCATATTCTATGCTGAGGCTGACAAAAAAAGCGGATTACGGGCTGATGGCGTTGAAGTATCTGGCCGAGCATGGGAAGGCTGGCGCGCAGAGCGCAAAGGACATAGCGGAGGCATACCACATTCCGCCGCCGCTGCTGGCGAAGATTCTGCAGACGCTGGCGAGGTCCGGGCTGCTGCTATCGCATGCGGGGACGAATGGGGGGTACTCGCTGGCGCGGCCCGCAGCGGAGATCAGCGCGTTTGAAGCGATTCGCGCGATTGACGGCCCGCTTTTTATCACCAGCTGCATAACGATTCACGGAGCTTGCGACTTGGCAGGGCACTGCACCATCAAAGAACCGTTGCGCAAGGTGAATGACAGTATTAAAGATCTGCTGAGCGGGATACGGATTGCGGATCTGGCGGAGCAGCCGGAGGAGTCTGCGAAGGGTTCTGGAGCGGCGGTTGCGGGCGGTCTGGTGACGATCGCAATGTAGGTGCCGCGATGTAGACGACCGAAGCGAGCACGGGAACGAACGGGATTGACGACGAGCAGGACGCGGCGAGGGCAGAGGCTGCGAGAAAGAACTTGAGGAGCAGGCTATGAGCAATGAATTGAAAGAGACCGGCGTAGAGATGACCGACAACGGCGTTGTGATCGCGGAGAGCCGAGAGCCGTTGCCGGCGGGGGTGAAGCTGCCGATCTACATGGATAATCACGCGACGACGCAGATGGATCCGCGGGTGCTGGAGGCCATGCTGCCGTTTTTTGGCAATGTGTTTGGCAATGCGGCGAGCCGAAACCATGCGTTTGGCTGGGAAGCCGAAAAGGCGGTTGAGACGGCGCGGGAGCAGGTGGCGAAGCTACTCCATTGCACAGCGAAGGAGATCATTTTTACCTCGGGCGCGACGGAATCAAACAACCTGGCAATTAAGGGTATTGCCGAGATGTATCGCGAGCGCGGCAACCATATCATTACGCAGGTGACCGAGCACAAAGCGGTGCTGGACACATGCAAGAAGCTGGAAAAGGCCGGCTACCGAGTGACGTATCTGCCGGTGCAGGCGAACGGGCTGATTGACATTGAAGACCTGCGGCGGGCGATGGATGAGAAGACGATCCTGGTCTCGATCATGTATGCGAACAATGAGATCGGCGTGATCCAGCCGGTGGCGGAGATCGGCAAGCTGTGCCATGAGAAGGGCGTGATCTTCCATACCGACGGCGTGCAGGCGATCGGTAAGATCCCGGTGAATGTGCAGACGGACAACATCGACGTGATGAGCCTGACGGCGCACAAGATCTATGGGCCGAAGGGTGTGGGCGCGTTGTATGTGCGGCGGCGGAACCCGCGGGTGCAGATCTCGGAGCAGATCAACGGCGGCGGGCATGAACGCGGGATGCGGTCGGGGACGCTGAATGTGCCGGGCATTGTTGGCCTGGGGGCGGCGTGCGAGATTGCTGGAGCGGAGATGAAGGTAGAGGCGGAGCGGCTGCAGGAGTTGCGTGACTACCTGAAGGCGAAGTTCGAAAAAGCACTGGACTACGTGCATGTGAATGGCGACATGGAGCATCATCTGCCGGGCAATCTGAATGTGAGCTTTGTGTATGTCGAGGGTGAGAGCCTGCTGATGGGCATTAATGACATTGCGGTGAGTTCGGGATCGGCGTGCACGTCGGCGACGCTTGAGCCGAGCTATGTGCTGAAGGCGTTGGGGCTGGGCGATGATGTGGCGCATAGTTCAATTCGCTTTGGATTGGGTCGATTCAACACCAAGGCCGAGGTGGACTACGTGAGCGACAAGCTGATTGATGTAGTCAGCAAGCTGAGGGAGCTGAGCCCGCTGTATGAGATGGTGAAGGAAGGGATTGACCTGACGAAGATTGAGTGGGCGGCGCACTAAGAGTGGCTGTTGATCACACTCAGAATTTGGAGCGTTTATGCACGATGTCGTGATCGTAGGCATTCCGTTGATTGCTATTCTTGTTGGGATCTTATTCGGCCGGAGTGACACGAAGGATTTACGAGCGGAGTTGAAGGATCTGAGAACAGAGATGAATTCCAGATTCAGCAGGGTTGACGATCATTTGGGTCGCATTGATGCCGATCTTCGCCAGTTCTATCACCTCACCGGCAAGCTCGAGCGCGGGTAGATTTAGTGGAGAAGCGAGGATAGCAGCAGAAAACGGGCATGCTCGAGAATTGGCGCAACGGACGATGTAGGCCTATCATGAAAGTAAGAAGACCAAGGGAGTCGGACATGGCATACAGCGATAAGGTAGTCGATCATTATGAGAACCCACGGAATGTGGGAACGATGGATAAAGGATCGGACGCGGTTGGAACTGGTCTGGTCGGCGCACCGGAGTGTGGCGATGTGATGCGGCTCCAGATCCGGGTGAATCCTGAGACGCAGGTCATTGAAGATGCAAAGTTCAAGACCTTCGGCTGCGGATCAGCGATTGCGAGTTCGTCGCTCGCGACTGAATGGGTCAAAGGAAAGACGGTTGCCGAGGCGCTCGAGATCAAGAACACCGACATCGTGAAAGAACTGGCGTTGCCGCCGGTAAAGATTCACTGCTCGGTGCTGGCGGAAGATGCGATCCGTGCGGCGATCGGCGATTGGAAGAAGAAGAACCATGTTATTGAGGGCGCGGAAGCGATGACGGCGGTCGCGGCCCACTAAGCTGCGGTAAAGAGATATGCGGGGCTAGCGGCGACGGGCTGCCGGCCCTGTTTCGTTTCGGGTGGGTTGCGGGAAGTGTGAGGTTGACGACGATGGCTATGGTGACGTTACAGACTGGATCGACGCCGCCGCCGATACCGGAGAAGAAGGACCCCCTGGCGGGAATGGTGCTGCTTTCGGCGGAGGGCCAGGCGCCTCGGGCGAAGCAGGCGATTGAGATTACGAAGAATGCACTGAAGCGGATTCGGGTGGCGATGGCGAAGGAAGGGGTGTCGCCGGACCAGGGTGGGTTGCGGGTTGGGATCCAGGGTGGGGGATGCTCGGGGCTGAGCTACTCGATTCGGTTTGATTCGAAGGCGCGTGAGCGGGATCGGACGTTTGTATTTGGGACTGGAGTAGAGACGCCGAATGACCCGAGCGGCGCGAAGCCGGTGCAGCTGTTTGTGGATCCGAAGAGCTTTCTGTATCTGGCGGGGATGGTGCTGGATTTTGAGGAGACGCTGATGCGGCAGGGGTTCAACTTCATCAATCCGAACTCGGCAAAGAGCTGTGGATGCGGGTCGAGCTTTTCGACGTAGGGACGCAGAAAAAATCGAAACGATGACGTCTTATCCTCCGCTTGACGCTACGCAGGAGCCTGGATGAAGTTTGCGAGTTGATCAAACAAATTGAGTAAGACGCCTGGCGAGTGGTGATTCAGTAAGAAGCCGTCGTCAGTTCAAGCATCCGGTGAAGATGGGCCGCGTCACCATCACGGGTAAGCCGGGGAACGATGTACCGGACGACAGCAGAAAAGCCTACGACGGCCAAGAGTATCAGCTCTAGCCATCTGTCCTTGCCAACGTCAGCGCCCTTGATGAGGTAGAGTTTTCCGATACGTCGAAGAGTTATTTCGCGACGCTTTGTTTTGTGCTCGGCTATTTGCTCGGTCTAGGCGCTCTTTGTACCTTTGTTTGTTGCGCGTCTCCGCGCCAGATTAATCTCAAGGTGAGATCCAAGGTTGCTTCCGCGCTGCCTCTCGGATTCTTCAGTATCTGGTTCTTCCATGAGGCATTTCGTCCTGCTCTGGAGAAAAGGTGATAGGAGTTTCCATAAAACCTGAGTATCAGGAGCCCCAAATATTTAAGAAACTCAACAACGTAGCTACGAAGCTCTTCGCGCACCCAAGCGCATCGCGAAAAAGACTCCGACCCTCTACTCCCCTCCCGTAGCGGACAGGTCGAAGCTCGAGTGCCCAGTCCTGTGGACTGCGGCTTTACGGGGGGATCAGGAGTTGCGGAAACGCTGGCGTAGCAGGGCGAGGGCGCCTAAGGCTCCGGAGCCTAGAAGGGTTAGGCTGGAGGGCTCCGGGGTAATGGAGGAGCGGGTGGTGAGGTCGTAGAGGATGTCGAAGCTGTCGTAGGTAGTACCTACCGAGTCGAACAGGATGTCCCCTTGCGCATTTTGCTTGAGTTGATAGGGACTGATGAAGGCGGTGGTGAGAACGGCTGTATCCCCTACGAAGAGCGTTCCGCTATTGAAGGCGTTGTAGTTCTGGACGTAGCGGGCGTTGCCCGGGCCACTTACGAAGGACATCGTTGGCCGGTTTCCTGACGTTGTTGTGGTGCCGTCGGGGTGGTAGATGAGGTAGTAGCCATCGTCTCTGGGACCGGCGAGTGCAACGTTGTTAAGCACCGCAGTTCCGTCCTCTGTAAGACCGAAGATGCTGGTGGCCACCCTACCGTCTCGGTACAACTCCTTGAACTGGTACACGTCCGCGTGCGCCAGTGAAGGGAGGGTGAAGGTGGCCAGGGAGAGCACCAGAACAGACAAACGGGAAGCGCGATGACGGGGCAGCGTGGGCACAGATTGACCTCTATCGGGAATGCGCTATAGTTACGCGCGATCGTAGGGGTGTCAACGGGAAAGGGTTTTCCCTTGGCGCAAACTTATGCACACTCCCTGTTGCAGTGTGTCGGCAGTTCGGTCTGACATGCAGGGATGTGCTGATAGGCCTGGTTGAGGGCGAGTGGACGTGTGGGTCGGCAGGCGCGCGTGCTGAGGTCGATTTATCGGGTTACGACCGGGAGATCGATAAAGGTGGGCTGGCTGACGGTGTGGAGGATCTTCTGGGTGGCGCTTTGGAAGTCGGCTGGACGGGCGTCGAAGATGGACGGGACGAAGGTTTGCGGGTTGCGGTCATAGAGCGGGAACCAGGAGCTTTGGACCTGAACCATGAGGCGGTGGCCGGGAAGAAAGACGTGGTTGGCGTTGGGGAGGGCGAACCGGTAGAGTTCGGGCTGGTTGGCGGGGATGGGATGGGGCGTGGAGAGCGAGGACCGGTAGCGGCCGCGGAAGATGTCGGCGGCGACCATGAACTGATAGCCGCCCAGTTTGGGCTGGCCGGCAACCTCGTCGGGGAAGACGTCGATAAGTTTAACGACCCAGTCGGCGTCGGTGCCGGTAGTGGAGGCGACGAGGTTGGCGATGGGTTCGCCGGCGACGGTGAGGGGCTCCGTGAGGACGTCGGAGGTGAAGGCGGCGACGTCGGGACGGCCGGACTGCTCGCGCTGATCGTCGGCGAGCCAATCGGCCCAGGCGGCGGGGGTGCTGTAGGTAATGGCTTGGATGGGGCGGGCGCGGAAGGGCACGGGACGAGCCGGGTCGGAGACGAAGATGGTGTTGGCGGGCTCGGTTGGGGCGGGTGGCTGAAAGCTGAGGGCGTTGCCGGCGTGCAGGAAGAGCCGAGCGGGTGGGGCGGCGCAGGGGGAGGCGGCGGGCGTGAGGTTTGGCGCCTCGGTACAGACGACGGGCCAGGAGGAAAGACGCTGCCAGTGGTTGGCGCCGGACTGGAAGGTAGTGACGGGGGCGATGGGGGATTGGCCGGGGGTCTCGCTTTTGAGATAGTGCGCGAGAAAGGGGGCGAGGACGTTTGAGCGGAACCACAGAGACTCGTCTTCCGGCCATTTGATAGCGCCGAGGGAGCTGCCGTCGTCGATGGAGCCGCCATGGTGCCAGGGACCCATCGCGAGGAAGATCTTCTCGTCGGGGGTTCCAGAGGCTTTGTCGAAGGGTTTGAGAGCGCGGTAGACGGCCATGGCGCCGTAGATGTCTTCGGCGTCCCACTCGGAGTGGACGAGGAGGGTGGGGACGCTGAGGGGTTGCTGGGCAGCCTGGGCGGCGAGGATCTGGTCGACCGCCTGGGCCTGCCAGAAGGCGTCGTACGCAGGATGGGCGGCAACTTTACGCCAGAAGCCCATCTGCTCGGCCCCGCGATCGCGGGCGAGGTTGCCGGCGGAGGTGGCGCGCATCCACATGTCGTAATCGTCGAAGGTGGAGGTCGGCCAACGGACGGAGTTGTCGCGGGAGCCATCCTGCTCGTAGATGTAAGGGATGTTCTGCTGGCGGAAGGCGCCGTTGTGGAACCAGTCGTCGCCGCGCCAGCCATCGACCATGGGATTCATGGGAACGGCGACTTTGAGGGCGGGATGGGGATGGACGAGGGCGGCGAGGGTGGTGAAGCCGTCGTAGGAGATGCCGAGGATGCCGACTTTGCCGTTCGACTCGGGCAGATTCTTAACGAGCCAGTCGATGGTGTCGAAGGTGTCGGTGGCGTGATCGACGGGTGTGGGGTTAAGCGGGCCGTGGAAGGGCCGATTCATGATGTAGTCGCCCTCAGAGCCGTACTTGCCGCGAACGTCCTGGACGACACGGATGTAGCCGCCATTGACGATGACATCGGTGGCGTTGTCGTAACCGTAGAGCGAGGTGCCGAGATGGGTCGATTGCGCGTTGGTGGTGAGAACGGCGGCGTTATAGGGGGTGCGGGTGAGAAGGATGGGCGCGGGCGTGGCGCGGGTGGCGGATCGGGGCACAAGGAGGATGGTGTTGAGCTTGACGCCGTCGCGCATGGGAATGAGGACGACGCGGCGGGTGAAATCTGCGAGGGAGGTGGGGACGGTGACGGAGGCGGGTGTCTCGGAGGGAAGGGCGGGGTACTTCGGGGCGGTCTGGGCAAGGAGCGGACCAGCGGTCAGGCAGAGGGCAAGAACCAAGGAGCAACGGGGCATGCGGGCTCACGTTTCAGGACGGGAATCGTTGAAACGTATCACGCGAGATAAGGGGATGGCTATGGTCGCCGCGGCCGCGGGGGCTGGCGGGGGCGGTTAGCTGTCTTTGCGGTACAGGAGGTTCCGCATGGATTGGCGGCGGGCTTCGTTGGCTTCAGCGAGGGAGCGGCGCTCATCGGCGTCCATGGAGATCTTGGCGTCGGAGCCAGAAGCTTCGGGGGCGCTGCACTCGGGACAGCGGTTGGCGAACCCGGGTTTGTCGGGCTTGAGTTCGAACTCTTCGGAGCAGACGGCGCAGGTTCGGAGGGGGAAGGGCATGCGAGCTTTCTGATGGGCGCGGTGGCGGCTGAGTTTGCTGAGGAGGATGGAAGGAGATGGTGCGCCCGAGACGATTCGAACGTCTGACCTACAGCTTCGGAGGCTGTTGCTCTATCCAGCTGAGCTACGGGCGCGCTCGTTGTTAAGCCTAGCATGGCAGAGACGAACGTATTGGGCGCGAGGGGTGCGGCGAGGGCCGGGCGGCTCCGGATGGTAGGAGGCGCCAGCGACTCCTCCGCCGGGGGCTAAAAGGTGATCTTGCCGGCGACCTGGAGGATGCGGGCGTCGCGAGCGGAGTAGACCTGCCCGAACGGAGTTGCTCCACTCGCCGTGGTGGCGGCGGTGCCGACGCCCTGCCAATTGGTGTGGTTGGCGACGTTGAAGGCCTCGCCGCGCAGCTGGAAGGCGACGCTCTCAAACAAGCGGAAGTTGCGGAAGATGCCGACGTCCAGACGGTTGAAGCCGGGTCCCTCGATGACGCCGCGCCTCTCGTTGCCGACGGCGAGCGAAGCGGCCGATGGAGCGGCAAAGGCCGGTCGATAGAACCAGTTCAGCCGGGTGTGAATCGTCTGTCCGTAACCACTGTTGGGATTGAGCACCTGGTTTGGCCGCAGACCGGCGGCGCTGGGGCCGAGGATGCCAAGACCGGCAGCATCCGATACATTGCCGCCGTTGACCGCCGAAGAGTTGAGGACGCTGGTCTGCGCACCGACGTTCGTGCCCGTGCCGGAGCTGTAGTTGATGACGCCGGTGGCCGAGGCGGACATGGTGACGGTGAGCGGCAGGCCGGAGTTGAGGGCGTAGATGCCCGAGAGCTCCCATCCGCCGGCGACCCGGCCGACGAGATCTTTCTGCTCGCGATACCAGGGCAGCTCCCAAACACCGTCGACTGTAAGAATGTTGGTTCGGTCAATGGACGCGCGGCCATAGTCGCCATTGATGTTGTAGAGGTTCTGCGGACCCCCGGTGTAGTCGGCCTGGGCGTTGGTGAGCGCCTTCGAGAAGGTGTAGTTCGCATCGAGGTAGCTCTTGCCGGAGAACTTCTTCTGCACCTTCACCTGCAGGCCGTTGTAGTTCGACGAGAAGATGGTACGGACGACGTTCAGCGCGGTGTAGCCGGGGTATGGCCGGATCTGATTGAGCTGACGCTCGCAGGTCTGCGAGATGAAGGCCGTGCAGCCGGAGACCGCGTTGGAGCGCAGGCCCGCGGAGAAGAAGGCACCGGGCTGGATGGTGTTCAGGTCGACCTTCCCCTGCAGATGAATGCCGAGATCGCCGAAATAGCCGACGTCGAGCAGAAGCGTGGGTGTAATCGCGGTCTGAACGTCAAGCGAGATCTGCTGCGTGTAGGGAGTCTTGTAGACGACCGGCGTGCCGACCAGCGTGGGCGGCGCGAGATTGATCGCGGCGGTGCCGCCAGCAGGATTGTCGAAGTTCGCCGTGGTGTAGCTGTTCACGTTCACGTACGGCAGGTTGGCGAAGATGTTCTGCTCGTAGATGGAGACCGCGGACTCATCGAAGGCGATGCCATAGCCGCCGCGCAGCGAGGTCTTGCCGTCGCCGAAGACGTCGTAGGCGAAGCCGAAGCGGGGGGCAAAGTTTCCGGTTTGCGTGGAGCCGATCTGGCCGCCAAACGGTGAGGCGTGGCCGTTGACGCGAGGGGTTCCAAGGATGACGCCATTCAGCCGATCGGCGTTGGGGTTGGGCGAGCCGGAGTTCAGGCCGTTGACATTGGCGCACGGAGCCGCGACGCAGAGTGTGCCGTTCGACGTGATTGTCGGTGCATTGCCGCGCAGGTAGGCGGCGGGGTCGAAGTTGCTCAACAGGCCGTTGCCGTCGGTGGGCTGGCCGAAGTAGCTGTAGCGGGCGCCGAGATTGACCGTAAGCCGTGGGTTGGCCTTCCAGTCGTCCTGCAGGTAGGCCTCGTAAAGGCTCTCCTGGACATTTGGCGTGAGGGCCTGCGAGCCCTGGGTGAAGCCGCCGTTGGCGTTGCCGGTGAGGAAGTTGGCAAAGGTGTTTTCGAAGTTGCTGGGAACACCGCCGCCGGCTGCTCGTTGCTGGCCGGTGGTGGGCGCGGTTGAGGTGGTGAAGGCGAAGGTGCCCTGCGGGAAGGGGTTGGCGTTGCCGGTTACGTTCTCGGTCTTCTGATAGTGGTTGTAGGTAATCCCGGCCTTCAGTGTGTGTGAGCCAAGAACCTTCGTCACGTTGCCGTAGGCGTTGTGGTTGCGGTTGAAGTCGTTATAGATTCCGGCGCTCGAGACACCTGTGCCGTTCGCGATCGAGATCGACGGGATAACACCGAGCGCGCCGGCGTAGGGTAGCGTCGGTTTGACGTCCGGCGAGTTGGCGACGGCCACCTTTCCGACTGGTGTACTGATCACCGCGCCCGAACTGTACGCGTACCCGGCATCCATCAGCAGCGTCGGCGTGAAGGTGTAGGTGAGGTGGCCGAGGTGTTGCGTGCCAGGGGCGTTAGTGTTGCTGTTCTGCACGCCCGGCAGGCCGCCGCCGGCAAACAAGCCGCCTGCCTCCTGCGAGGGAAACGTGTCGTGCAGGTAGCGGTAAAAGACGTTCAGCTTCTGGCCCACCGCATGGTCGACGCGGACAAAGGTCTGGGTGTCGTTGAAGACGTTGCGGGCGGTGTAGCTGTAGGTGTGCGGATCCAGGCCGCCAACAAGATCAATCGCGCTCTGTGGTTCGGGCACGCCGGCGTAGATGTCTTTCAGGTAGGCCTGCGCGGTGGGTGAGATGGCGTTGACGCGTGTGCCGTAGCCGGTGCAATTGCCGGTGTTCGGGTTCGAGGCGGTACACACGGCGACAGGGCCGCGGCTGCCGGTGTAGGCATTGCCGCTGCTGACCAGATAGCTCTGGCTGAAGTCGCCGGCGCGCTCGGCGGCGGTCGGCACAATCACCTGCGTCAGCGCATAGTTCACGACGCGGCGAAACTCCTGCGAGAAGAAGAAAAAGGTCTTGTTGTGGCCGTCGTAGATCTTCGGCAGATAGACGGGGCCGCCGAAGGAGTAGCCGAAATCGTGGTAGCGCAGCGGCGACTTGCCAGTATGGGTCAGGTTATTGAAGTAGCCATTGGCATTGAAGATGTCGTTGCGGAAGAACTCGTACGCGCTGCCGTGGAGAGCGTTGGCGCCAGAGCGGGTGACCACGTCTACCTGTCCGGAGGCCGACCGGCCGAACTCCGCCGTGTAGGTGCCGCGGAGCGTCTTGACCTCGGCGATGGCGTCGACTGAAGGAAAGCTGATGAGGGTTAGGTTGGCGCCGCGATCGACGTTGTCGGCGCCGTCGACGGTCCAGTTGTTGGCGCTCGCGCGCTGGCCGTTAACCGAGAAGGCGACCTGGTTCGAGGTGCCGGCAGGGAGCGAGACGCCGACGTAAAGCTGGTCGGTGGCGCCACCGTATGCCACCCCTGGCTGCAACTGCAAGAGCTGCTCGTAGTTGCGATTGTTGAGCACAAGTTCGCGCACCTGGGTGCCATTGATCAGGCCCTGGCTGGTACCGTTCTCGAGGTTGAGCTGGACGGCGTCTGCCTCGACCGTCACCGATTGATCGGACGACCCGATCTCGAGCGTGCGGTTGACGGTCAGGGCGTCGTTGCCGTGCAGGACGAGACCGGTGAGCGACTCGGTCTTGAAGCCGCCGGCGGTGATCTTGACGGTGTAGATACCGAGCGGGAGAGAGGTGCCGGTGAAGAAGCCGGCACCGGTGGTGGTGAGGGTGCGGACGTCCTGGTTGCGGTCGGTGTTGGTGAGGACGACCGTCGCGCCCTTGATGCTCGCACCGCTGCCGTCGAGCACTGTTCCGCTGATGGAGCCCGAAACCTCCTGCGCCATTGCCGCCGGCGCGATCAGGGTAACGCTGAGTGCGGCGACGGGAAGATGTGCCAGATGGCTGGCGAAGGTGCGGCGGAGGATCGATCTGCTCATGCTGTGCGGTTCTCCTGGTGGATCCACGGGGCGTTTACTCTGCCGGCTAGAGAGGGCTCTTCTGCCGCCTGGTCACAGCGACAACAAACAGGCTTGGGGCAGAGCTGGCTGGTCTGCGGATGCGCGCAGAGCAACGTCGAGGGTCGCCACCCCTTTGCACGAAGCGCACCTCTGTCGGTCCTTGCTTCCGGGTGGATCTGAGTTAAGCGATTGCCTGACGTAATGTCAACGAGGAACTACACCGGAGGGGGGAGCGATGAGGTGACGCGCACCGGCGGCGGAACCAGAAGGTGGGTAAGGACGACATGCCCTCTGAGGGCAAAGCGCCAGACGCACCAGCCAAAGACAAGAAGCAGCAGCAGCATTCCGACCACGCCGGGCCAGCGGGTCGGCTCGTGTGACGACTCCCCTCGAGTGTGGCTTATGTTTTCCGCAAAGGCAGCTATGCCTTTGGGTGTCTCGACCGGCTGCTCGAGCGCGGCAAGGCACTGCTCGAACCGCACTATCCACGGTGCGGGATCGACGGCAAGTGCAGACAGATATCCCCGGAGAATTCCCTTGCGGAAGACACCGCCGGGCAGGCTGGCAAAGTCGCCGGCTTCCAGCTCGCGCAGGTGGCGCTGGGAGACTTTGGTGAGCTGGCTGATGGCCTCGAGCGAGACTCCCTGCCGCTCACGCTCTCGCCGAAGATCGTCCGAGAATGTCTCCATTCACTCCGCTCGGCCTGAATTGAGGACCGGACCGCGGCGCCTGCTCTCCACGGTTTGTCCGGAGCATAGCCCTCTCGGGGCATGGAGTAAAGCGCTTGGCGGGTACAATCAGCGCAGCGGATCTCCGCCGGTACCCATGAGTTTAGAAGCCCCATCGGCGCGCACCGCCTCGCTTCGCCGCATTCCGAGTCTGGACGGTCTGCGAGCGATCTCCATTGTTCTCGTGATGGGGCTGCATACCGTGCAGCGCTACGGCCCGGATCATCCCGACCACCCTGTGGGCCTGCTTTGGTCGGTGGTTCTGAACGGATCGCTTGGCGTCTATATCTTCTTTGTCATTAGCGGATATCTGATTACTCGGCTGTTGCTGCATGAGGCGGCGACCCGCGGAACGATCAGCGTGTCGGGCTTCTACCTGAAGCGCGCCTTCCGCATTCTGCCGCCGCTGTATGCGTACGTTGCCGTGCTCGCGCTGCTCAGTGCCGTGGGCCGGCTGGCCCTGACCCGGTGGGACGCGATCAGCGCTCTGTTCTTCTTCCATAACTATGCCGTGCAATCGACGGGCTGGGCAATCGAGCACTTCTGGTCGCTCAGTGTGGAAGAGCAGTTCTACCTTATCTGGCCAGTCATTCTGATCCTTTGCCTGCGATCCCGCGGCAGCGGTGGGCGAGATCGCGCGGCAATGATCGCCGGGGCCGTCATCGTTCTGTCGCCTCTGATCCGGATCGTGAGTTTTCGCACCCACAATGCCCTGCTGCACGATAGCGCCGGCTTTCATATGCATGCGGATGCGCTGATGTTTGGCTGCGCGGCAGCGCTGCTCGAAGGCCGGTCGCGCTTTGAACAGGTCTACCGCGCGGTGACCCGGGTCCCGTGGCTCCCGGTGATGGGTCTCGCCATCGGCAGTTATCTCGAGATGCGCTTCCAGAACTATTGGAACTTTCCCATCGGAGAGACGTACACGGGCTTGCTGATTGCGTTTGTCCTGCTCTGGACGGTGCGCAATGCCGAAAGTCTGCCCGGCCGCCTGCTGAACGCGCGTTGGGTAACGCATCTTGGCGTGCTCTCGTACAGCATTTACCTGTGGCAGACGCTGTTTCTTCATCACCTGAATGCCGGCGTTTTCTCGGGCATGGAATGGCTTGGCCGCTTTCCCCTGAACTGGATTGCAATCCTGCTCGTCGCGGAGATATCGTACCTTCTGGTCGAGCAACCCTCGCTTCGCCTGCGTAACCGTCTGCTGCGAGCCGGCCACGTGTACCAGACACCGGTACGCGCCATCGATCCGCCGCCGCACGAAGCGATAGGAACGGTGGAGTAGCGTATGCGCGTCTCCCTGCCTGAGCGAATTTCCATGGCGTACGCCTTCCTCTTCGCGGCGCTGCTCTTCCTCTTGCAGCAGATGGAGCGGACCTCTCTTTACTTCAGCGCTTGCTCGTTCCTGTTTGTCGTGATCTCGACCTATGCCTTCAACGTGGCGGGTGGACTCACGCGAGCCTCCGGCGGCTACATCTTTTTCTACTCGCTTCTGGCAGTTATCCTCGGGTTGACGGTGAAGGTGTTTACTGGCGAAGCGGGCGACAGCAACCTGCTTCGACCTCACCTCACCATCACGGTTTACGCCGCTACCAGCGTGATGCTTCTGCTGTCGGCAGCCGCGTCTCGGAAGTTCTCGAGAAAACGACCCCTGCTTGAGGGTCTCGTGAGCGACAGCAATCTCGCGCGGGCGACTGTCGGCTGCCTTGTCTTAGGCATCGTCCTTTCGGTTGCGACCAGAACCTTGAACCGCGGCTCTGGAACCGTATTCAGCGCATTGCTCCAGATCAATCGGTTCAGCGAACTGGCCATTATTCTTGGCGTCACCCACGCGATCCGGTCCTCCGGCGGAAGAAGAAGCATCAACGTTCCAGTAATCTTGGCATCGTTCACCCTGGTTGTGCTGGGTGGTCTGTTTGGGTTCTCAAAAGAGGGTTTTTTCACACCTCCGGTCTGCTGGGCCCTGGCGGCAGGTGCGCAACGTCTGCGGTTGAGCCTCGGCCAGATCCTCTCCGGCATTCTGCTGATGCTGTTTCTGTCGTACTACATGGTGCCGTATTCACAATATGGCCGAACCCAGATGCAGGTGGGACTTAGGCCAAGCCTTCAGGTCACTACCCGGCTGCTATCAAACCTGAATGACGTGCGGCGAAAGTATGAAGCTGAGCAGGCGCTCAGTGCCGATGCGCCTGGCGGGTACTTCAATAAGTCACAGGGCATCTTCAACCGTTTGCAGATGATCTCGATTGATGATCTGCTACATGACGCCACAGAACGCCAGGGTGTCGAGGGATTTTTCCCGCTGTGGGAGGACTTCGAGAATCTGGTTCCGCACATGTTCTGGCCGGGCAAGCCATCTTATCTTTGGGGCAATATCTACGCGCATGAAGCCGGCGTTCCCATCGGCGAGGATGACTTCTTCACCGGCATCTCCTTCTCTCCTGCGGGCGAGGGCTACCATCTGGGCAAGTGGACCGGGATCCTGATCGCGGCGCCTCTGCTGTGGACGGCCATGTTCATGCTGTTTGATTCGCTCTGCGGCGATGTGCGGCGATCGCCATGGGGCCTGCTTGCGATCAGCTACTTTGCCCATGGAGCGTCCGAAGGCATGCTGGGCGGCGTCATTTACGCCATGGGATTTGTTACCTTCGCGATCGTCTTCGCGGCGCTGCTAACCGGCTATATTATGCCGCTCCTGGGGTCGCTTTTTATCGGTCCGGGAAGCGGGGTACAGAGCCGGCGAAGCTTTCCTCTGGCGCAATCCAGGCGGGCCGCTATCGTCCCCTCACCCGGCCCTCCTATCGACTAAGCGATCGAGAACTGGGCGGTTTCCCATAGACTGATGCCATGAACCAACTTGTTGTAGGTAACCTGGTGCATCGCCCGCTGCGCTCGGTGATCAGCGCGCTGGCGATCGCCATTGAAGTCACCATGATCCTGTCCATCGCCGGCATCATGCTGGGTATGTTGAATGGTTCGAAGACACGAACCAGCGGCATTGGCCTTGACATGTTCGTGCGGCCAAGCAGTACCACCAACTTTGCCGCTCTCAGCTCCGCCGCGACCTCGGTGAAGGTTGCCGATGTGCTCAGCACCTTGCCCCACATCGCGGTGGCCGCCCCCGTTAATGTGCAGATGTCCGCCGGCACATCGCTTGAAAACATCTACGGCATCGACTTCAAGACCTTCAATGCGCTGAAACCGTTTGTCTTCATCGAAGGAACGCCCTTTCAGGGGCCGGATGACGTCATTATCGATGACATCGCAGCCGGCTCCCTGGCCCACTCCGGCAAGGGTCATAACGTGGGCGACACCATCGAGATTCTGCGTCACAACTTCCGCATCTCGGGCATCGTGGAGCATGGCAAGGGCGGCAGAAAATTTATTCCGATCCTGACCTTAGGTGAGATCACGAACAATCCAGGTAAAGCGAACGCTTTCTACATCAAGCTTGACAAGCAAGCGAACGAAGATGCGGTCAAGCAGGAGATTGCTGCTACCCCGGGCATGCAGCAGTATGATGTCCAGACGCTCGACCAATGGCTGAGCTTGATGACGCCCGAGCATCTGCCTGGCTTCAGCGTCGCCATCAACTCCGTGATCGGCATCGCCGTTGTAATCGGCTTTCTGGTGATCTTTCAGTCCATGTATACCGCGGTGATGGAACGAACGCGGGAGATTGGCGTTCTAAAATCGCTCGGGGCGTCACGCACCTACATCGTCTCTGTGGTGCTGCGGGAGACGGGTCTGCTTGCCGTGGCCGGCATCCTTGCTGGCATCGCCATGACCTTTTTTATTCGCTCGCTCATCCACATGAAATCGACGCTTGACTTTACGGTAACGTCGCAATGGATCATCCGCGCCGTTCTGATTGCGTTTATTGGGGCCATGCTGGGCGCGATCTACCCGGCGCTGAAGGCCGCGCGCAAGGATCCAATCGACGCTCTTTCTTACGAGTGAACAGGGGGCGCTGCCTAGGCCGCGATTGGTTGCCGGGGTGGCTCAATCACCTGCTGCATCAGCACGGTCGCCAGCAGCGGCGCCAGCGCCAGCGTGTACGGCAGCATGATGCGCACCTCATCGATTCGCCCGAACAGACACCACAGCCCAAGAAACAGGATCGACCCGGGAAGCAGCAGCAGCGACGGTCGATCGAAAGACAACCTCCCGTCCGGCACACGATAGAGCAGATAAAAGAACGGCGTCATGAACAGGCAGAACGGAAAGATCCCGAACGGGTTCAGGAGATTCATCTTGAGTTGAAACATCTTCACGTCACCATAGGTCGCGTGCGGGTAGAGCACATGCATGATGTAGATCTGCACGGCGCCCGCAAGCAGGATGGCACACATGCTTGTAGCCGCCTGCAGCCACCGGGGAAGAGCGGTTCCCGTCAGCTTGTTCGCCAGGCAAAGCAGGATAACGCCCGCTTCGAGCGTGAGGACCACATCCGCACGCACCAAGGCCTGCACACACGCAACCAGCAAGGTTCCGGTGATCGAAACCACGTACCGAGAGGTGGGTGTTCCTGTGTTCCGCGCGGTCATCAGCCAAAGCAGCAGCGCAACCGACAGGGCTGTCGTGAAGGTTTCGGGTCGCTGGAACCAGATCGCCCAGCCAAAGTAAAACTGCACCAGAACAAGGTAAACCGCACATGCAAACCCTTTCCCCGGAAGAGAGGCAGCACGATACGCCGGCATGCGTTCGAGGCAGGAGAGGAGAAGAAACACCGCGCCTAAGGCGGCAATCAAATCGATCAGGGTAATGGCATGCCGCAGCCCAAGGTGGGAAAAGCGGCATACGAGCTCCGCAGCCTTCAGAACGCCAATCCTGTATTGCTGCGGTGCGTTTCCCTTCCCACGGAGGAACTGGTTGAAGATCTCAGGATCTTGGTAAGATGACTTACTGTATTCCCAATAATCCAGATAGATGGTTGAAAGCGTGACAAGCAGAAGCATGATGCGAGGGATCGATCTCGGCCCTGAAAGTCTGGTTCTTGCCATGGGAAATGTTCCGAAACCTCTGTGCGAGCAGCTCGATCGATGGCTGAAGTTGCTCCAGCTTTGAAGCCTCATCGTACCTTAAGTGTGTAGACCATTGCGTTCCGATCGCCTCATCCCATGGGAGACCAAAACACCTTGCCCGCGCGGAGTTCGGAGCGTTCGGCTGATGCATCGGGTGAGGGGTCAAACGCATGGGTAAGTTCCACAAACGCTCCGTGAGAAAGGCCGCCGAGGGAGTCGCTCTCCTGGCGAGTCTTGTTCTGTTCGCGATGCATTACGTTCATCTTTCGGCCGACTTCCCCAACCACTCGCCGTGGATGGATTGGGCGAAGTACACCGACGAGGGATGGTACGGTGATGCGGCGATTCGGCACTTTCATCTCGGCCACTGGTACGTGCGTGGAGACTTCAATCCGGCGGCGGCACTGCCCGTCTGGCCCCTGCTGGAAGCCGGGCTCTTTCACTTTACCGGCGTTGGCGTGGTGCCGGCCCGGGCGCTGACCGTGAGCGTCTTTGGCCTCATTCTGGTGTGTGCGTACACCTTCCTTGCGCGCGCTCTGCAGCCCCAGCACGGAAAGCAAGCAGGACCGAAGCTGGCGCCAGCGGGTGCCGTCCTTCTGCTGACGGCGAGCCCCTTTTGCTACGCGTTCATGCGCATGGCGATCCTTGAGCCGTTGCTGGTCCTGTGGACGCTGCTTGCTCTCCTGGTTGCCTCGACGCTTGCGCCGGAGCCCGGTGAGCGCTCGCGATGGGTTCTTCCGTCGATTGCGCTAGGCGTCCTTCTGCCGCTGATGGTGCTGACCAAAACGACAGCGATCTTTCTGCTGCCAGCCGTGGCGTGGATGGTTGCCGCCCGCTGCGGCTTCCGTATGAAGGCGATGCTGCGCACCGGCGGTCTCGCGGGGGGCATCGGTGTCAGTCTGTGGCTGCTCTACTTTGGTCTCGTCGTTCGGCCGCACTTTCTTGAGGACTATCGATATCTGTTCAGTGCGAACGCATACACCGGCATCACGCTCGCGACGGCAGCCAGCGTGTTACTCAACACGGTTCGAGACGGCCGGTGGATCGGTCCGGTCTTGTTTCCGCTTGCGATGCTGGCCGTTCTTCTGACGATCGCGTGGCCGCGCCTTCGCCGATGCGCCCCTGCGATGTCCCTGGTGTTGTGGGCGCTCGGCTATGGCTGCTTTCTCGCCTACCACAACAACCTTCAGCCGCGGTACTACCTGGTGATTGTGGTGCCGCTTACGATGCTGCTGGCCCTGGTGCTCGAGATCGCGTGGCGCGAGGGCCGGCACCTTCTTCCGGGCGCTGCGGCAGCTATTCTGCTGGTGTCCGTAGTGCTCGATGCGCGCGAGACAATCGCGTATGTCCGATCGCCGGAGTACACCTTTCTCAACGCGGCGCGCAGAATTCAGAGCATCATTCAGGCAAACAGGAAGCACAACCATCTGCTGCTCTCAATCAGCGGATCCGATCTTTCGCTGATGACCGGCCTGCCCTCGATCTGCGACGATTTTGGGACGCTTGAGCTCGACAATCGCATCGCCCTTTACAAACCGGGCTGGTACGTCAGCTGGAACCAGGTTGACGATGACAAGATGGATGCGCTGACGCCACTCTTCCATCTGGAGCGGGTTGCCGCGTTTCCAGCGCTCGACGATCCAGACAGAAATCTGCTGATCCTCTACCGACTTGACCCCGCTGCCGGGTATCGGCCGCCGTTCCGCCCGCGTCGTCGGCCGCTGCCGAAGAGCCTCATCTCACGCCTTGGGCAGCAGCCCAGCGCCAGTCAGTTGCAGCACTAGATCCCGATCCGCGATCCGCGATCCAAGGCAGTGCTTCGTATAATTGGCCAAACAAATCAGGCACTTTCTGGAAGAGGGTTTCGGCATGACAGGGCTTCAAGTACTCGCGTCAAGAACAGCGCTGGGCCTGGCAGCTGGCGGCGCGAGTCTTGCGATCACCCGCGTTCCCCAGCTCTGTAAGGGATTGCCGCGACGCTTCGATCGCGGACTGCTTGTGGCGCTCGCGGCGAGCCGGCTCGCCCTTTTTGCTCTGGTCTTTCTTGTAGCCCACATTCCGGCTCGGGGTGATGTACCGGTGTACTACCTTCCCGAGGCACGATCAGTCCTGCATGGGCTTATGCCGTACCGCGACTTCGAGTCGAGTTACGGGCCGCTGCACCCGTACATGGATTCGGTCATCCTGCGGCTTTGGAACTCGCCGCTGGCGCTGATCCTGTTCGCCATCCTGATCGAAGTGACGACCCTTCGCCTGTTTCTCACGATCGCCCGCATGCTTTTCTCTGATCGGCGCACACGGCTCGCCGGTCTGCTCTATCTGGCAAACCCGCTCAGCCTGCAGTTCGTTGCCATCGATGGCCATGACAACGTCCTCCTCGCGCTTCTGCTTGGAGTCGGGGTCTGGACCATGCTCCGGGGGCGCGACGCGATCTCCGGCTTCGCAACTGGCATTGGCATCGGCCTGCTGAAGCTGATCGCACTTTTCTTCGCTCCGGTGTACTGGCTCGCCGGCGATCGTCGATGGCGATGGACCGCTGGCTTCTTTGTGGCGGTGCTACTTGGCGAAGGTGTCTGGTTTGCGATGGGCCTTCCCTTGCTGACGCCGATTCGTATCGAATCCGCCCTGAAGCAGGCAGGCGATCTGCCGTTTCTGGTCGAGAGCATCCTTGGCATCGACATTCCCGGGAAGGTTCTCGACGGCACCATGCTGCTGATGCTGGCGCTGGTGTGGGCTGCGGTGGCGCTCGCAGTGCGTGGCCGAGCCCTGGAGCAGCGGGCGCGGATCATCCTGTTCGCCCTGCCTGCCGTGACTCTGGTGCTGGAGCTCTTCGCAAAGAAGTCCTGGCCGCCCTATCTGATGATTGTGCTCTTCCCGCTTTGCCTGCTTCTCGCCGATCGTGGCCGGTGGGCCTTGTGGGTCTTCGAGATCTTCTGCGTCATCGGTGTCTCCGAACACAGCTTCTGGGCAACCGTGCTCGGTTCAATCGGCTCGGGCGAGATGCATCAGGGTCTGGTGCAGCACGGTCTGAACTTTTACATCTACATCGTCCTGCAGGTGCTGCTGCTGTCCGGGTATGGGTGGCTGCTGTACCTTTCGCTTCAGGCCGTTCACCGTTACGCTCCGCTCACGAATCACCCCACCGTCGCCGCCGATCTTCCCGGCTGACGCGCTGCGCGCCAAGCTGTACCAGCAGCACACGTTGCGATCGTTCCTTAAGCGCGGGATGTTACTCTGGCCGCGTGTGCGTGTGAGGCCAGGAGATCGTGCCTGACTCGCTGCTTCACGGAAGGTGGTCTCCCAGTAAGCGTGCAAACCAACAGTCTTGAACTCACCATTGTGATGCCGTGCCTGAACGAAGCCGAGACCCTTGCGGTCTGCCTCGACAAGGCGCATCGTTTTCTCCAAACCTCCGGCATCCAGGGCGAGATCATCGTCGGCGACAATGGATCGACGGACGGCTCGCAGGCCATCGCGCTTGCGCATGGAGCCCGCGTAATCGATGTGCCGATCCGCGGCTATGGCGCGGCTCTCTATGCGGCATGCACCGCCGCGCGCGGCCACTATCTCATCATGGGCGACTCCGATGACAGCTATGACTTCTCCGATCTGAGCGCGTTTGTGGCGAAGTTGCGCGAGGGTAACGACCTTGTCATGGGCAATCGCTTTTCCGGCGAGATCAAGGCCGGCGCCATGCCGTGGAAGAACCGCTACATCGGCAACCCCGTCCTCTCGGGTATCGGCAAGCTGCTGTTTCGCTCGTCACTCGGCGACTTTCACTGCGGCATTCGCGGCTTCTCGAAGGACGCCTTCGAGCGCATGGACCTCCATACCACTGGCATGGAGTTCGCGTCCGAGATGGTCATCAAGGCGACGCAGATGCACATGCGCCTGGCCGAGGTGCCAACGACGCTTTCGCCCGATGGCCGCAGCCGTCCACCGCATCTGCGGCCATGGCGTGATGGCTGGCGGCATCTGCGCTTTATGCTGCTGCTGAGCCCCAACTGGCTCTTCCTCTTTCCCGGGGTTGCCATCATGGTCGTCGCTCTGCTGCTCGGCGGCTTGATCGAGGCGGGCCCGGTCACCATCGGCAACCTGCACTTCGATATCGACACCCTCATTTACTGCGGCTTCGGTCTGCTGATCGGCTTTCAGGGCGTCATGTTCGCCCAGCTTTCGCGGGCCTATGCCATGCAGGAAAATCTCTATCCAACCAGCCGCCGCTCGAAGGAGATCTCTGAGAGTATCTCGACCGAACGCGGTCTGCTCGGTGGGCTCCTGCTTCTGCTCTTTGGCCTCGGGCTGGCCATCTATTCCGTCTTCATCTGGAAGCAGCAGGCCTTCGGCGAACTCGAGCTTAGCCAGACGGCGCGGCTTGTGATTCCGGCAGCAACCGCCATGGCACTCGGTGTGGAGACTATGCTGTTCAGCTTCTTTCTCAGCACGCTTGCGCTCAGCGTGCGCCCTCATCAACCGGAGATTCTTGAACGCCCACAGGCAACTCCGGAGCGCCGGCCTTGATTCCTGACAGCATCCCCATGCCGCCGCTGCCAGCGATCTCCCTGCTCTCGCTCGGTCACTTCTTCGGCGCGATCCTCTGGTCGGTGCTCATCCTGCTCAGCATCGCTGGGTATGGCAGCCTTCTTCTTCGTTTCGCGGGCATCCGCCGATCGGCCCTTGCGACCGCGGCGACGGCTGGCTTCGGCGTGGTGCTTCTGCTCGGTGGCCTGCTGAACGTGCTCGGTCTTATCGCCGTGCCCGTCCTCTTCGGGGCGCTCGCGATCGGTCTGGTCGCCGGTGCGCTGGGCTGGCTCCGGCGTGGATCCGCGATGGACGAAGCCTCCCCGGTCACGTCCACAGCAGGTACCGGCTGGCTCGCCAAAGCCCTGCTGATCAGCTTCGCCCTTCTGTTTGCGCTGCGCCTCGGCGCGTCCGTTCACACGCCGTATTACCAGATCTCGGATGACTACAACTTCTATCTCGCCTCGCCGGTGAAGATGCTCGAAACGCATCATTTCGCGCCCGACCCCTTCAGCGAACGACGCATCATGTCGAGCCTTGGCGGCAACAACTTTCTGGAGGTGCTGGTGCTTGCGGCACTCCCGATCGAGGACGTGCAGATGGCGGACCGCGCCGTCGGCCTGCTGTTGCTCGCGCTCTTGGCCTTCCGTCTCTCCCGCCAGTTTTCGCTGACCCGCACGCAAACTGCGACCATGGCCACCTTGTTTCTCCTGATGCCGCAGTTGCAGTTCAACCTGACCTTCGTCATCCTTCCTGCCGCGCTTTTTCTCGGCATGGTCTCGATCGCGGCAGACACCGGCGCTCTCGCCGAGCGGCGATGGCTGCAGGCCCTGCTGCTTGGGCTTACGGCTGGAGCGATCGGCACCATCAAATCGACCTACATCGTTCACGGCGTGATCTTCTTTGTCGTCTTTGCCCTGCTCGAAGGGCGTCGCCGCGGCCTGCTCGTTGGTCTGGGGAGTATCGCTCTGGCCGGGGTCGGGTGCCTGCTCGTCATGGGCCCATGGATGATCGCAAACCACCAGGCCTCCGCCACCTGGTTCTATCCGTCACTTGGCCAGGGCTACCACTACAGCCGCTACAAACTCTACCCGCCGCCCGGCAACTACGACCTGCGGATCGTGATGAAGAAGGTGCTGCCCTTCAACGCACCCATGGTCGTGATCGCGCTTGCCATCTGGATCTGGGGTCGGCGGGATGCAGGCAGCCGCGCCGCCATGACGCTCGCCATCGCGGCTGCGGTCGCCTCCATCCTGGTCGGCGTGGCCACGGGCGGCGATTCCGTTCGACGGTACAACTACCCCTGCATCCTTCCCGCGATCCTGCTGACCTATGCTGTCTTCGCCAGCCGCGCCAACCTGGCGCCCCCCCAACCGGAGGGCCGGCGATGGCGTCTGGCAGAGATCGCCAGCGCCGCCTTCGTCGTTCTGGTCGCTGTCTACGTCGGCCTGAACACCTTCACGTACGAGTACGGCTGGTATCTGCGGTCGTTCCACGCGAGCCTTACAAACTTCCGCATCACGTCGCCCGCCGTACGCGAGGAGTACGTTGCGTTCCAGGCGGCAATCCCCACCGACAGCGCCGTTCTTGAGACCGTGGCCTACGCCTTTTTGCTCGACTTCCGGAAGCACCACATCTACATGGCGGACGTGCCCGGCGGCGCCAGCCTTCCTCCCGGCTGGCCGGCGCGAAAGCCCGGTGAGGCCCTCGCCAACTACCTCCAAAGTAACGGCATCCGCTATCTGGCCTTCTCCTATAACGACGGAATCGAACTTACGGACGAGGCCGCCGCTTACACCATGCACGATCCGCATGCGACCCAGTGGATCCATAGCGAGAACGCCCTGCAGCTCGATGCCCATCACCAATACGAGGAGTTGGCGCAAACTCGGCGGCACCTGTTTGATGACGGCAAGATCTTTGTGCTCGATTTAGCTCAGGTCAGCACGCACTGACGCCTTGTTTACGGACTTTCGCAGGGGAACCGCTCGATCTTCGCTTGACGCAGCAAAAACTCCTCCGTTACCATGAAACCTCGCGCAGTCTCGTGCCCGCGTGTCGGTAAGAGCGTTCCCCTTGCATCCGAAGGGGCAGGCGAGCGAGACATTGTTGTGGATCCATGTGGAACCGTCAGCTGGCCGGCCGTTCCCGAAGCACCCACATCACAGGCCTCCGGAACTAAGGTTTCTGTGCGAAGGCATTTGCCGCTGGGCTATCTCTTTTTCAGGATACGTCGGGCGGTTCGATCCAGCTTGCAGTTCAAGTTCATGGAAACAATGGAGTAGCAGACACATGTCCACCACCATCCCGAGCGGCAAAGACATTCAGCGTAAATGGTTCGTTGTTGATGCCAGCGGCAAGACCCTGGGTCGGCTGGCAACCCACGCAGCCAGCGTTCTCGCCGGCAAGCTGAACCCGCTCTACACCCCCTACATCGACATGGGTGACCACGTTGTGATCGTCAACGCGGAGAAGATCGTTCTGACTGGTCTGAAGGCCGAGCAGAAGCTCTATCGCCGCTACACCGGCTTCCCTGGTGGTCTGCGTGAAGAGTCCTTTATCAAGCTGCTGGCGCGTCGTCCCGAGGCGATTGTGGAGCAGGCCGTCAAGGGCATGCTTCCCAAGACCAAGCTGGGCCGCCAGATGGCGACCAAGCTCAAGGTCTACAAGGGTGCCGATCACCCGCATATCGCCCAGCAGCCGCAGCCTATGGAAGTGGTTGCGTAAGAGTTTCCGCTGGAGCCTCCCTGTGAGTTTCCAGATCAAGACGGAGTAGAGGTTCAAGGAGCAGCATGGCGGATTTGATTCAGTACTATGGCACCGGTCGGCGTAAATCGAGCATCGCTCGCGTGTTTCTGCGCCCCGGCAGCGGCAACTTCACGGTCAACAAGAAGGATGTCGATGTGTACTTCGTGACGGCGCAGCAGCGCACGGCGGCGAAGCGATCGCTCGGCATTCAGGATATCGGCGAGACCTTCGATGTCATCACCACCGTCCGTGGCGGCGGTGTCATGGGCCAGGCCGACGCTGTTAAGCTCGGCATCGCTCGCGCTCTGATGGAGTTCAACCCGGAGCTGCGCAAAGCGCTCAAGAGCGAAGGTCTGGTCACGCGTGACTCCCGCGCCAAGGAGCGCAAGAAGTACGGGCAGAAGGGCGCTCGCGCTCGCTTCCAGTTCTCGAAGCGATAGAGGCTTTTTAGCAGAGAGGTTTGTCTCTGTTCAACTTGTTTCTGGAAGGGCCAGATCGGCACACCGGTCTGGCCATCGCATCAGCCGCGGGCTTGCCGCTCGCGGTCAGGATCTAAATTTCCTTGTCCGTGCCGGACCCTTCGGTCACGGCAGGCATTCAATCCCGGCACTGGATCTATCGCCGCGGATGCAGGTAAGGAGCCAACTTTGGCAAGTATCACGATGAAAGAGCTGCTCGAAGCAGGTGTTCACTTCGGCCATCAGACCAAGCGCTGGAACCCGAAAATGAAGGAATACATCTTCGGCGAGCGCAATGGCATTTACATCATTGACCTGCAGAAGACGCTGAAGATGTTCAAGGATGCGTCAAAGTTCGTCACCGATCTGACCTCTACCGGCAAGCTAATCCTGTTTGTCGGCACCAAACGCCAGGCGCAGGATGCCGTCGCCGAAGAGGCGAACCGCGCCGGCATGCCGTATATTAATAGCCGCTGGCTGGGTGGTCTGCTCACAAACTGGGTCACCGTCCAGAAGTCGGTGAAGCGCCTGCAAGAGCTCGATGACATGTCCACCGACGGTCGGTATGAGCTGCTTACCAAGAAAGAAGTGATCAAGCTCGAGCGCGAACGCAAGGGTCTCTCGACCAACCTTTCCGGCATCAAGAGCATGAAGCGGCTTCCCGACGCCCTGTTCGTGATTGATTCGAACAATGAAGCTATCGCCGTCGCAGAGGCTCGCAAGCTGGGCATTCCGGTTGTCGCTGTGGTTGATACGAACTGCGATCCCACTGTGGTCGACTACGTCATTCCGGGTAACGACGACGCTCTGCGGGCCATTCGCCTGTTTACAACCAAGATCGCCGATTCCGCAGCTGAAGGCGTTCAGATGGTTTCGGACAAGGCCTTCTCGCAGGAGTACGCGGATGTGCAGCAGGTGGCTGTTGAATCGCACTTCGTTGGCGAAGAACAGGAGTCTGCTCTTCCGGCGGAGCCCGCGCAGGAGCCGGCTGAAATCGCTGCAGCCCCAGCGGATGAAGATGAAACCGTCGATCTGGCTGCAGTTCTTGGCGGCAATATTAAGAAAGCACCAGCAGCCGCGACCGTGGATGAGCCCGAGGCCGTCTCGGCCGAGACAGGCGCCTGAACCGTCACACGATCACAGAGAGCGTGGAGACCGAAGCCCGAGACAAGCGGCCGGTTCCACGCTCTCTCCGCTGAGTCAACGCGTGTTCGCGCTCCTTGGCGCCAGCCTGATTGACACAGAAACCGTACCTACAGAGGATAGTGAACAACATGAGCACCGCAACCGAGACACCCAAGGTAGACGCAAAGCTGGTGAAGGAGCTGCGCGAAAAGTCTGGCGCACCCATGGGCGATTGCCTGAAAGCCCTGCAGGAGACCAGGGGCAACATGGAGGAGGCGTTCGTTGTCCTGCGCAAGCGCGGTATGGCCTCTGCTGCCAAAAAGGCCACGCGTTCGACTAACGAAGGCGCCGTTGGTACCTACATCCATGCCGGCGGAAAGATTGGCGTTCTGCTCGAACTGAACTGCGAGTCGGACTTTGTCGCCCGCACAGAAGATTTCCAGTCGCTGCTTCGCGACGTCGCCATGCACATTGCCGCCAGCGATCCTCGCTACGTCCGCAAGGAAGACGTGACAGCCGAAGACATGGATCGCGAAAAGGACATATATCGTTCGCAGGCCGCTGCCACCGGCAAGCCACCGGCAGTCGTCGAGAAGATTCTCGAAGGCAAGATGAGCAAGTTCTACGAGGAGGTCTGCCTGCTCGAGCAGCCGTTCATCAAAGAACAAAGCCAGACCATCGCACAGCTCATCGCCACCAGGGTTGGAAAGCTCGGCGAAAACATCTCTGTCCGCCGTTTCGCCCGCTTCAAGGTCGGCGATCCCAACTGGACCGTGGCCACCACGAAGATCGCGGCTGAAGAGCCGGAGAGCCAGGCTTAAATCGCTTGCAGTCCAGGAGAAACCCCGCTCCCGCCGGGGTTTTTCTTTGTCACAAACATCCCCCCCGCGCAGAATTTGCTACGGCAGCAGAAGCCTGTCAGGTGGCACCGTGAGTGCTATCCCGGAAAAGAAGTGGAGCTCCGGCGGCAGCGTCGCTGCAAAGGCTGCGGTCTCCGCTCGCAGCTGCGGTGTCCTCTCGGCGTGCGTGCTGTAGAAAACCACGCAGCGACCAGCGGCGATCTCCGGATCATTCGGCAGGCAGAGCGTTCCCAGCGGCGTCCAGCTCCGAGGCAGTTCTTTGAACCAATCCGGATAGATCATGGCCAGATCGGCACCGTGGCGTGTCACCATGCTCACCAGCCATGCGGCAGACTTGTCCTTCTCTGTGGCCGACTCGGTCGTCGCCAGCCCGACCAGATCGATCACAGACTCTCCCGGTTGCCGCGCGAAGCTGACGTAGCCGATGTCGTTCACGGCAAAGTTTCCGCGGAAGAACTCCGTCACGAAGCGATGCATCTGGTACTGCTGGTGATACACATCCGCCGCAGCTGCCGGAACCCGTTGTGTGGAGCGGATGTACGGTGCCGCGTAGAAGATCAATCCCATGGCAAAGTAGCCGAACAGAAACGGCGGACGCTCGGCCAGCAGGCGAACCAGCACAAGTGTCGCAAAAAAGATGGCGTACACCTCATAGCGCGTGAACCATCCATTGCGCCCGATCACGGCCTGCAGCACCACTGCCAGCGCCGCGCCGGCAAGCGCCCATCGCCGTTCACCATCCCGCTCATGCCACCAGAGATGCAGCAGAAGAACGGCCGCCAGGTCGACCGGCCAGTACTCCAGATCGGAGAGGCCTCGAAGGAGGTTGCCCCCGGCTATCGAAACGAACCGCACGAGCGGTCCATGTGGCTTCAGCGCGACCATGCTCTTGACCATCACGGAGTTCGGCAGCAGCGGCAAGCCACGGCTGTGCAGGTACACCGAAAACAGCAGGAGAGGCGCAACGCTTGTCCCAAGCAGGACCAGCGACGGTCCCAATCGACGACGTTGGCCGAAGAGGGCAAACGCAAGCGCAACCGTCAGGCCGACGCCCTCATAGCGCACCGACGGCAGCATCGCCGCGGCAGCCAGTGCCACCATCGGAACCGGGCGATGGCTTAACACCTCCGTGATGCCGAACGCGCAAAGGCCCGCCAGCAGCACCTGCAGGCAGTGCTCCATGCCAACGAAACTCAACGTAAATAGGTTCCCGACCAGCAGCAGAAGCAGCGCCACGATGACTCGCTTCGTTCGGGGCAGATGCCGGCTGCCAAGCAGGCCATCGATTGGCCGCAGCATCGACCACTGCATCACGCAGACACCCACGAGCCATGCGGCAGCGCTACCGAAGACAAGGTTCAGCACCAGCGGCAGAAAACGATGCACCCGCGTTCCAGCCAGCGGTATCAGCAGAAACGGCCACAGCAGGCTCGACGACGGAGACGCCGCCTCTCCCGGATTGATCCCGTAGTGCCCATGCGCGAGTTGTTCGGCCAACGCCAGATGAATATAAGGATCATCAAGCGCGTAGACGAACGTGCCATGCGTGCGCCCGAGCACCAGAAGCAGCAGCGCAGCCACGCCTAGCAGATAAACGGCAACGCAAGCCAGCGGCAGCCCGAGCGGTGTGCGAGTCGCAAAGGAGTTGGACAGCGCAGGTCTAAACGGCATAGTGGACGTTCATCCCTCGCCTCTCGGAACCTCGTGCGGCTCGCATGGTAGGCCCGCTCTGGTGTCCCACTCTACCATCTCGTCCCGCGCCGCAAGCTCTGCAACGAGTGCTCATGCAGGCTCATGGTGGCATTGGCAAGCGCATCCCGCGTCTCTCTTAGCTGTGGGATTTCAGTTGAGCAAGCAAGCGGTTGAACCCCTCGTCGAACGCCTTTCTGTTCTCGGGCGTTGCATCCGGTGCTTGGCCGGCACGCATAAAGCCATGCCCGGCTCCGTCATAAGTCACCGGCTCAAAGCTCTTGCCCGCCGCCTTCATCGCCGAAACCGTGTCAGGCAGCGTCGCATCGATCCGAGCATCGTTGCCTGCGTAAAAGCCGTACACCGGCGCTGTGATCTTCGCCATGTCGGCAGCCGGCGGCGGTGGCCCGTAAAAAACGAATGCGGCAGCGATCCCCGCGTGGTGCGTGGCAAACGCAAAGGTCTTGCCGCCGCCCCAGCAGAAGCCCGCCACAAACAACTTGCCATCCGCACTCGGCAATCTCACCCCGTAGCTGGCAACCGCGTCCAGGTCAGACATCACCTGCGCCTGCGGCAGGCCGGAGACCGCCTTCGTAATCTCGTCCATGCTCGTGTAGCTGTCCGTCCCGGTGGTACCCGCGCCCATCGCGGATCCGTTGGTGTGCGCCATCTCCTTCATGTGATCCGCGTGGGTTGCTGCGTCCGTCCCCGCCGCGGCTGACTCAGGATTCATCATCCCGGGCCCGGTCCCCGAGAGCAGATCCGGCGCAAGCACAATGTATCCCTTGCCGGCCAGCTCGTCCGCCATCAGCTTCGCCCAGTCCGACAACCCAAAGATTTCGTGGATCAGCACGATTACCGGCGCCTTCTTCGCAACCTCCGGGTACACCACATAGGTATTCACCACCCGGCCGCCAGCCTGAATCGGAACATATTCCCGATGACGCGGGCTCTTGTCCAACGAAGCTTTTGCCCAGACCTGCGCGTAGGCAGACTGCGACGGCACCGAAAACAGCAGAAGGAGGGCGGGAAGCAGGGCGAGCGCACGGCGTCGGGTCATGCTCGCGAGTGTAGACCGGGCGGACGGCTCGAGCAATAAGCCGCCCTAGCCGATTCCTGCCATTTGGTCGGGTTCACGCGATCTCGACGGCATGTTCGCCGGATCGTAGTTACCCACCGGCCGTGGAAAAGTCACGCTGGCCCTTGCATCCGAACCTGCTGACGGAGGCACCATGAAGGGATCCCCGGCTACCGGCCGAAACCGGGCAGAGACCTCTCTGCAATCGACAGGCGCGCGCTCAGGAGTATCGCGAACAACATCGGTGCGATCAGGGAGCACGGTCGACCGGGCTGGCAGCGAAAGACCCCGACAGGCACCGGCACAGCACCCACGCGCTATCCGTTGGAACGCGGTGCTCCGCGAGGCCAACCAGCGCTTCGGAATCAAGCAATTTCGTCCTGGCCAGCGTGAGATTCTGGAAGAAGTTTTGCATGGCCGCAACGCTCTCGGTCTTATGCCAACCGGTGCCGGCAAAAGCCTCACCTACCAGCTTCCCGCAGTCTTCCTGCCCCGGCCAGTCCTCGTCGTCAGTCCGCTCCTCGCCCTGATGAAGGATCAGCAGGATCACGCCGAAGAAGCCAGCATCGCGGTCGAAAAGATCGACTCTACCTTGACGCAACGCGAAGTGCGCGAGGCCGATGCTCACATCCATCAGGGCGAGGCGCAACTGATCTATGTCACACCCGAGCGCCTTGAGAACGAGCAGTTCCTCACCATGCTCAAGGAGGCAGGTGGCATCTCTCTTCTCGTCGTGGATGAGGCTCATTGCATCTCGCAATGGGGGCACGATTTCCGGCCCGCCTACCTGAACATCGGCTATGCCCGCAAGGCTCTCGGCATGCCCCCGGTCCTGGCGCTCACGGCGACCGCTACCGAAGAAGTCGTCGCCGAAATCCTCGAAAGCCTCCACGCCAAAAACGCAACGATCGTCAACACCGGCATAGAGCGCGACAACCTCTCCTTCAGCGTGCATGCCACCGTGAACACCGACGCCAAACTCGCTTGTGTTACAGATCTACTCGAAAAAGAAGATGGTTGCGGCATCATCTACACGGCCAGCGTTCGCAGCGCGGACGAGCTCTGCACCTGGCTTACCGAGCACGGTATCGCCGCAGGCCATTACCACGGCCGAATGAAGGCGCAAGATCGGGAACGCATTCAGGAAGCTTTCATGCGTGGCGATCACAAGGTTATGATCGCCACTAAGGCTTTTGGCCTGGGGGTCGACAAGCCTGACATCCGCTTCGTCTATCACTACGAGTTTCCGGATTCACTCGAAACCTACTACCAGGAGGCCGGTCGCGCCGGTCGCGATGGTCTTCCCAGCCAGGCAGTTCTTCTGTATCGGCTTGAAGACAAGCGCATCCAGAGCTTCTTTCTTGGCGGCCGCTATCCGAAAATCTCCGATCTGAACGCCGTCTTCGAAGCCATGATGGTGCCACCACCGGAACACCCCGACGAAGCAGTCGTTATCGTTGCTGCAGGTTCCCCGGGCATCGCTTCGAAGAGAAAGGCCCAGTCTCCGGAGATGAGCGTCCGCGCTATCGCTGAAAAATCCGGCGTCAGCGAGCGCAAATCGGAAGTCGTTCTTCATCTGCTGCGCGAGGCAGGTCTGGTGCGCCGCGGCCGTCGCGGCCATCGCCTCAACGACGAGCAGGAACCCCCCTCCGCCGCCGCCATCGAAGACCTCTTAATGACCTACATCGACCGAGCGGAGAGCGACAAGGATCGCCTGTCCGAAATGATGCACTATGCCGAATCCACCGATTGCCGCGTCCAGTTGATCCGGCAGTACTTCAACGAGCCCACGGGCGATCCCTGCGGCCACTGCGATAACTGCAACGCTAGTATTGCAGGGCGAGTGTCCGATGCTGAGCACACGGGCCACGCGCATGCTGGTGCGCGTAGCAGCGACCATGAACTCGATCTCGACGCCGCCGGAACCTCGCCGCAGGCTCAGGAATCCCATGCCGGCCAACAGGTCGTTCGTTTGGAAACCATGCACGGCACGATCGTCACCACTGCGCCCGAGACGCTACCACAAGCCCTGTGCGGTGACGGCGCATGCCCCGCCGCAGGCAACCGTGTTCGCCATGCCCAATTTGGTGAAGGCAAGGTCAAGCAGGCCAACGGCGACATGGCCCTTGTGCACTTCGCGGCGGCGGGCAATAAGAACGTCAAGCTCAGCTTCCTGTCACTCCTCTAAGCCAGCATCGAGCAGATCACATGCCGCGCAGGATGCTGCCGACCACGCCACCTACAACACCGCCTTCAGTGCGTTCTACAGCGCCGCCCGACGGCAGGTACCCCTGCAACGCATGCGCCAGCCGTGCGATCGGCAATGTCTGCAGCCACACCCTTCCGGGCCCGGTCAGGGCAGCCAGAAAGATGCCGTCACCACCAAAGATTAGGTTGCGGATGCCGGGCACGCGCGTGATCTGAAAGTTGATGCCAGTTGTAAACGCGCCAACGTGTCCGGGATGAACCCGCAACGTCTCCCCGGGTTGCAGGTCCTTAACGATCAGCTCGCCCGAAAGCTCCAGCCACGCCGTTCCTTGCCCGCCGATACGCTGCAAAAGAAAGCCGCTGCCACCAAAGATTCCAGCGCCGAGCGACTGCTGAAAGCCCACCCCCAGCTGCACGTTCGGCGTGGCACACAGAAAGCCGTGCCGGTGCGCAAAGTACTCGTGCCCGGCGCCGACCTGCACCGGCACAATATGCCCCGGCACCTTGGCCGCAAACGCGATCTCGCCGCGCGTGCCAAGCGCCGCATACTACGTCATAAAGAGCGTGCCTCCCCCAGCTACACGGCGAATGGCACCCAGCAGACCGCCACCGCCGGCCATCTGCGTGTGCGTGTTCATCCCGATGCTCGCTGACATCCACGAAAGCTCGCCGGCCTCGGAGATTACGCTCTCGTTCGGCTCAAGCAGCACTTCAAGTACGGGCATGGTAGATCCAACAATCCGGCTCTGCATGGCATATCTCCTCGGCTCGCATACTACATCCTTCCAGGCACCTCGCAAGCGTTCACTCTTTCGTTTCTTCGCGTCTCCTCTGCGCCCTTGGCGTTCGTTTTGGCGTCGAGTCCGTGCATCCGATCGGCGTCCGCCGCATGCGATACTTAGGTTCGATATGTACAAGCGAGTGCTCCTCAAAATCTCAGGCGAAGCCCTGGCGGCCGGGCGCGGCTTCGGCATCGACGCAATCTTTATCCACAAAGTAGCCGCCGAGATCGCCGATGTGCATGCCCTTGGCTGCGAGATCGCCATCGTGGTCGGCGGCGGCAACTTCTTCCGCGGCGTCGCCCAGCAAGCCATCGACATGGACCGTGTTGCCGCCGATCACATGGGCATGCTCTCCACCGTCATCAACGCCATCGCGCTGCAGGATGCCATCGAGAAGCGCGGCCTCTTCTGTCGCGTTATGTCCGCCATCGAAATGCACGAGGTCGCCGAGCCGTACATCCGCCGCCGCGCCATGCGCCATCTCGAGAAAAAGCGCGTCGTCATCTTCGCCGCCGGTACCGGCAACCCCTACTTCTCGACCGACACCGCCGCCGCCCTGCGAGCGATGGAGATCCGCGCCGACATCCTGCTCAAAGCCACCTCCGTCGACGGCATCTACACCGCCGATCCCAAGACAGATGCCACCGCCACGCGTTTCGAGACCGTCACCTACAACGAGATCCTCGCGCGCAACCTCAAGGTCATGGATACCAGCGCCGTCTCGCTCTGCCGCGACAACGCCATGCCGATGATGGTCTTCAGCATGCGCGAAGAAGGCAACATCACGCGTGTCGTCGCCGGCGAGGCCCTCGGTACCCTGGTGACCGCCTGACAAGCCGCCGCCTGCTTTGTTTCCGCCGTAGCTAAGGGTACGGAAGAAACATCCTAAGCTGCCAGGCACAATACCCATCTCTCGGTAGAGTTGGGTATGGCTTCAGCGGAAACGGCACCGGACCTGCAATCGGTCGACCGGCGTGCACTCTTTTCGAAGATCAGCTGGCGGCTGATCCCGTACATCTTCTTCCTTTACATCCTGGCCTATCTCGATCGCGTCAACGTAGGCTTCGCCGCCCTCGAGATGCGCCACGACCTCATGCTCTCGGCAACGGTCTACGGCACCGGCGCTGGCATCTTCTTCCTCGGCCAGGGTCTCTTCGATCTCCCCAGCAATCTGCTGCTCGGCAAGGTCGGCCCGCGGCTCTGGATTGCCCGCATCATGATCACGTGGGGCATCATCGCCACCTGCATGAGCCTCGTTAAAGGCGCGCACTCCTTCTATTTGCTGCGCTTTCTTCTTGGCGTCAGCGAGGCTGGCTTCTTCCCCGGCATGATCCTCTACCTGACCTACTGGTTCCCCTCCGAGGAACGCGCCCGCGCCGTCGCCAAGTTCATGACCGCCACCTCGCTCGCCGGCGTCGTCGGCGCCCCGCTCTCCAGCTTTCTGCTCAAGCTTGAAGGCAAGGCCAGCATGCACGGCTGGCAGTGGCTCTTCATCGTCGAAGGCATACCCACCATCCTCGGCGGCATCTCCGTTCTGTTCTTTCTGCGCGATCACCCGCGTGACGCTCCCTGGCTCACCGACGCCGAAAAGAAGTGGCTCGACCATGAACTGGAAAACGATCGCAACGCCGGCGGCGCGACAGAAAACCACAAGCTGCTTGACGCCTTCAAGATGCCGATGGTCTGGGTCCTCGCCGGCATCTTCCTGCTCGATCAGATCGGCATCTACACCGTCAACCTCTGGATGCCGCTGGTCCTCAACAGCATCGTTCATCCCGCTGCCGCAGCCGCAAAGGAGATCAGCGTGAGCGCCGGCGCCAGCCAGATCGCGCGCTTCGCCACGGTGCCCTACAGCGCCGCCGCCGCCTTCACTGTCCTCATCGGCTGGTCGAGCGACCGCCTCCGCGAGCGTCGCTGGCACATGGTCGTCTGCATGGTGCTTGGCGCGATCGGCTTCGGCTGGGCCGCGCTGGCCCACTCCCTGCCAATCGCCCTTCTCGCCTTCACGATCGCCGCCATCGGCTACTGGAGCCTCATGGGCCCGTTCTGGGCACTCCCGACCTACGTTCTGGGCGGTCAGGCGGCAGCCGGCGGCGTTGCCATCATCACCATGGTTGGCAGCCTGGGCGGCTTCGCCGGTCCGTACCTCACCGGCCGTCTGCGCGACGCTACCAACGGTTTCTCCGTCGGCCTCTTCGCGATCGCCGGTCTCTCTCTGCTCGCCGCCCTTCTCTGCATCGTTCTCCCCGGCCGTAAGGAGCCAGAGACAAAACGCGCGTAGCCCGCACATCTCACGCCGCCGATCTGCGTGTTAGCTTTTCGCCTGCGTGAACGCTTCGGCAATCTCCGCCACCGACCGTACCCGGCCGATCACCGGAAAGATCTTGCCCACGGCGAACGTATGCAGCTCCGCCGACATCGTGCTCATCGCATCCTCCGCGAAGACGACCTCGTAGCCATGTTCGATCGCTCCTCGTGCCGTCGACTCCACGCCAAAATTCGTCGCGATCCCGGCCAGAACAATCGTCGTAATTCCTCGCCGCCGCAGTACCTGGTCAAGTGGCGTCCCATGGAAGGCGCCCCATTGCCGTTTCGTGATCAGGAGATCGCCCGCCTGATACCCCGCCTCGGGTACAAGCTCTGACGCCTCGGGCGGCGGCAGTGGCGCACCCGCCGGCATCATCGGCGAGTCCGCCGGCAGCCGCAGTATTTCGTGCAGCAGCACATGCACGTAGACAACGATTCCGCCAGCCGCGCGAACAGCCGTCCCTAGCCGCGCACATCGCTCGACAACATCGCTCGCCGGGTACGGCGCAAGATCGCGTGCCGCGATGCCGCGTTCCAGATCAATCAAAACCAAGGCCGTCTGTTTTGCCTTCAACTCGAGAGACATAAGATCTCCTTCAAGAGCAAAGATGCGACTTCCACGCCGTGGATGCAAACCTCCGCAAATCCAGATCAACCGGTGCCAAATGCTATCCTGAGATGTCAAAACACCACAGAATTCCGAGGCAAAACACACATGGCGACGGCGACGATCGGACAGGATCAGGCATCTGCAGCAAAAAACATCGCAACCGAGTACAAGGTTGCCGACATCGGTCTGGCGGAGTTCGGCCGCAAAGAGATCGACATCGCCGAGCAGGAGATGCCGGGCCTGATGGCCATTCGCAACAAGTACGCCGCGGGCAAGCCGCTCGCCGGCGTCCGCGTCACCGGCTCCCTCCACATGACTATCCAGACGGCCGTGCTGATCGAAACCATGGTCGCGCTCGGTGCGGACGTTCGCTGGGCGAGCTGCAACATCTTCTCCACCCAGGATCACGCCGCCGCCGCCATCGCCGCCGCCGGCGTCCCCGTCTTCGCCTGGAAGGGCGAATCCCTCGAAGAGTACTGGTGGTGCACCAGGCAGGCGCTCAACCACGCCGGTGGTCTGGGCCCGCAGATCGTCATCGACGATGGCGGCGACGTCACCCTTCTCCTCCACAAGGGCGTTGAACTCGAGAAGGGTGATACCTGGGTCAACGAGCCCGCCTCGAACCAGGAAGAGGGCGTCATCAAGAACCTCCTTAAAGCCATGCACACCGAAGATCCGCAGCACTTCACGGAGCTCGCAAAGGAGTGGCGCGGCGTTGCCGAAGAGACCACCACCGGCGTTCATCGGCTCTACAAGATGCTCGAGCAGGGCAAGCTCCTTGTGCCCGCCATCAACGTCAACGACTCCGTGACCAAGTCGAAGTTCGACAATCTCTACGGCTGCCGTGAGTCGCTGGTCGACGGTATCAAGCGCGCCACCGATGTCATGATCGCCGGCAAGGTCGCCGTTGTCTGCGGCTATGGCGATGTCGGCAAAGGCTCGGCCGCCAGCCTGCGCGGCCTCGGCGCCCGCGTCATCGTCACCGAGATCGATCCCATCAACGCGCTTCAGGCCGCGATGGAAGGCTACGAGGTCACCACCATCGAAGAGACTCTCGGCCGCGGCGATATCTACGTTACCTGCACCGGCAATCTCGACATCATCACCCACGAGCACATGCAGCAGATGAAGGATCAGGCGATCGTCTGCAACATTGGTCATTTTGACAACGAGATTCAGATGGATGCGCTCAACACTGACAAGAACGCAACCCGCCTGAACATCAAGCCGCAGGTCGATAAGTACACCTTCGCCAGCACGGGTAAGAGCATCTTCATCCTCGCCGAAGGCCGGCTCGTCAACCTTGGTTGCGCTACCGGTCATCCCAGCTTCGTCATGTCGAACAGCTTCTCCAACCAGACGCTGGCCGCGCTTGATCTCTGGGCCAACCGCGACACTTACAAGATCGGCGTCTACGTCCTTCCCAAGCGTCTCGACGAAGAAGTCGCTCGTCTCCATCTCGAGAAGATTGGCGTCAAGCTCACATCGCTTTCACCCAAGCAGGCCACCTACCTTGGCGTAAAGTCCGAAGGTCCCTACAAGCCGGACCACTACCGCTACTAGGCACACCTGGATCCACGAAAGTACCGGCCGCCGGAGATCACCTCCGGCGGCCGCTTTGCGCTGCACCACTTCCGGGAAGCGTGGCGCTGATCCTAGTTACTGCACCGTCGCGTCGCGCTGTCGCCATAGATTCGGCGCGACTCTTGGTTCTGCTGATGGTGGATCATCCTTCGGTCCCCGCGGTCAGACGGCCATAGCTCCGCTCGCACCCCACAACTTCTCGCGTGAACCAGAGTTGCCGTCTCACCCCCGACAGCTGCGTTGCGCTACTTGGTCGCTCCCGGCGAAAGGTAATCCGTCGCCGTAATCACCTGCACCCCCGGCGTCGTCGCCAGTTGCTGATCGAGCAGAACCATCGTTGTCGCCGACCCGCCGGCGTACGTCACCTGTGCCCCCACATAGGTCGGCCCCGATGCGCCTGTCGGAACCGTTCCTGTCGGCACCACGACCAGAGTATACGTTCCCATCGGGACGTTCAGGTACGAGGGCGCACTGCCAATCGTCAGATCCGTCAGCAATGGCATCACCGCCGTGACCTTCTGTCCCACCGGCACCAGGTAGATATCAAGCGCACCCATCTTCGTTGCCCGATCGATACACCGCAGCGCGATCTGCCCAGTGGGCGCGGGCTGCGTCTGATCCTTGAGCACCATTGCCTGCAGGTTTGCCGTCACATCTCCAAGCAGCACCGTGTACTGACTCGAGTTCACAAACGTAGTCTTCGTCGCGATCACCGCCTGCTTCGTCCCAACGGTGTTCGCCGCAACGGTGTGCGTACCCGCATTCACCGCGATGTACGACGTGATCGATCCAAATCCCAGGTCGTACGCCAGAACCCTGTCGTTCAGGTACAGATCCAATCCGGGTGCATCGGGCGAGGCCGCGATCAGGCGCACCTGCGAAGTTATAGGGCTGGTCACCACCGCCTGACATCCCACCAGCGCCAGCAACATCGGCAGCAGCAGCAAGCCGGGGCGCCGCCATGACACTCGGCTGCGGAGTCGCTCCCCCAGCATCGTTCGAGACTCGGAAGTCTGCATCTGAAAGGGCACGGTCCTATGAGCTACTTTACCCGACGTCACACCCGCGCTCTCTCCACCTTTGGGCGGTTGCCCGGGATCCTTTGCGTGTGCGCAGGCTATCTCCTCGCCGCCCCCACGCCGCTCTTTGCCTCTGCCCAGACCGTCGCGCCACCCGCTGCCGCCACATCGTCCCAGACGGTCGAGCCCATCGTTAGCATGCGCGACCGCGCAACCGGCACATCGGCGACGCTTCCACCGGCTGCCCGCAAGAAGTCCTACGAGCTCTCCATCACCGGCAACGACTGGCTCGATTCCGGCCTCAACGTCGTCAGCGGCGAACACCTCAGCATCTCGGCCACCGGATCCACCACCCTTGCGGATGGTCGATCCGTATCCGCCGATGGTCTCGACCGCGGCTGGAAAGACCTGCTCCGGCAGTTCCCGCTTAACCAGGCAAAGACCGGCGCCCTCATTGGCCGCGTCAGTGATCTCGGCGCCTCCGTCCCCTTTCTTATCGGGGCCAAAGCGGACGCCGTCATGCCCACCAGCGGCCACCTCTATCTCCGCACCAATCTCACCGATGACCTTGCCGGCACCGGCGCGTTGAAGGTCACGATCCGTCCCGTGAGCAACAGCGCCGGTTCGACCGAGCACCCCGTCACCGCCGTCGCCAGCCCCATCTCCGCCGCTCTTTCACCAGCGCTCTTCGCTTCCATTCCGCGTCGCGTCGGCGATGAAGCAGGCTCCCCCGGCGACATGGTCAACTTCGCTTTCGTCGGCACACAGGCACAGGTTGAGGCTGCGTTCAAGAACGCCGGCTGGGTCGCCGTCGACAAGAACACTCAGGCGGCCGTCCTTCACGGTCTGCTCTCCACCCTTAGCCATCAGGCCTACGTCGAAATGCCCATGAGCACGCTTTATCTCTTTGGCCGCCCCCAGGATCTCTCCTTTGCCCGCGCCGATCCTCTCACCGTCGCCGCCGAACGCCATCATCTGCGCGTCTGGAAGAGCCCTGAACTCGTGAACGGCCGCCCGCTCTGGGTTGGCTCCGCCACCCACGACATCGGCTTCGAGCGCGATCAGCGCAACGGCGGCACCACTCACAAGATCGATCCAAATATCGACGAGGAACGCAAGTTCCTTGTCGACAGCTTCGACGCTACCGGCGCCTTCTCGAGCGCGGCTTACGTTACGCCCAACGATCCTCTCCGCACCGCAAACACCGCCACGGGCGGCAGCTTTTCGTCCGACGGTCGCATCGCCGTCATGGAGCTGAAACCCGACATCCAGTAGCTTGGCCGCATAGTGTTATGACTCGATGGTTATTTCTTCGCCCTCGACGCAATTATGTCGTCCTTGATCTTGTTATAAGTCGCTTGCGGCAGCACCCCGCGCGTCACTAACTGCGTCTTCTGCGCATACGGCCGGCCGTCGATGATTCGCTTGGCGTATGCATCGCCGATTCCGTTGAACGTCTTCAGCTGGTCCGCCGTTGCCGTGTTGATGTCCAGTTTTTCACCCGAGGCCGCTGTGGACGTCTTCGCAGCTGCCTGCGCCTTTTGGGCAGTGGAGGTCTGCGTCGTCTTTGAGATCTGTGTCGTCTTTGAGGTCTGCGCAGAAAGCAGCGGAAGTGCGGCAAACAGAACAGCAGCGGCGGCAAAGCGGCGAATCAGCGACATGGTGGCTCCTTGGTGTGCAGCAGAATTGATTCGGAATGCGACCGCCAGACTAGCCGACCAACTGCAGCGGGTCAATTGATTCCCGCCGCGCGTTTGACACCACTCCGCCAAGGCTTTAACGTTGATCTCGATGAGCTCTCGCCGCCACCATCACGGACGTCCCTATCACCCTGCGTATCGCATGTTGGCGGAGTCTGCTGTGGCGAAGTAAAGTAACTCGCTCCTCACGAGCTTAGAAGGCCCGCCACCGCGACTCCCGCGAGCGGGCCTTTCTTCTGCTATCGCCCGCTTGCATCGTAGCAATCACAACCCTCAAGAAGGTCCACATGACAAGCACCACCACCACACCCGCCATGCCTGCTATCGACTTCGCCAAAATGGGTGGCCTCGTCCCCGGCATCGTGCAGGACGCAAAGTCCGGCGATCTCCTCATGCTCGGTTTCCTCAACGAAATTAGCTATCAGAAGTCCCTCGAAACCGGCTTCGTCACCTTTTGGAGCCGCACCCGCTCCAAGCTTTGGATGAAGGGTGAGACCAGCGGCAACCGCCTCCGCATCCTTTCGGCCGCGACCGACTGCGACAACGACGCCCTCCTCTTCAAAGTCGAGGTCGAAGGCGACGGCCTCGTCTGCCACGAAGGCACCGTCAGCTGCTTCACCAAGCCGATCTCCGTCGATGCAGCGACCGAGGTGACCCGATGAGCCAGCAAAAACTCCGCCTCGGCATCCCCAAAGGCAGCCTGCAAGACGCCACGGTCGCCCTCTTCGAACGCGCTGGCTGGCGCATCTTGGCCAACGGCCGCAGCTACTTTCCCACGGTCGACGACGACGACATCGAATGCATGCTCGTCCGCGCCCAGGAGATGGCCCGCTACGTCGAGCACGGCGCTCTCGACGTCGGCCTCACTGGCAACGACTGGATCCTCGAAAATCAGTCCGACGTCGAGCGCGTCACCTCGCTCACTTACTCGAAGCAGTCCCGCACCCGCGTCAAATGGGTTCTCGCCGTCCCCGAAGACTCCCCCTACCAGCGCCCTGAAGACCTCGCCGGCAAGATCATCGCTACCGAACTCGTCGAGTACACCAAGCGCTACTTCGCGGAAAAGAACATCCCCGTCAAAGTCGAGTTCAGCTGGGGCGCCACCGAGGTCAAGCCGCCCATGCTCGCCGACGCCATCGTCGAAGTTACCGAGACCGGCTCCTCCCTCAAAGCGAATCGGCTCCGCATCATCGAAACTCTCATGGAGTCAGAGACCCAGCTCATCGCGAACCGCGCCGCCTTCCAGGACGAGTGGAAGCGCAAGAAGATCGAAAATCTCAGCCTCATGCTCAACGCCGCCATCGCCGCCCAGGGCCGCGTCGGTCTCATGATGAACGTGATGAAGACCGACCTCACCGACGTCCTCCGCGTCCTTCCCGCGCTCAACTTCCCCACCATCTCCCAGCTCTCGGACGCCGAATGGGTCGCCCTCAACACTATCCTCGACGAGCGCACCGTTCGCGACGTTATCCCCAAACTCAAAGACGCCGGCGCCACCGGCATCGTCGAGTACCCCCTCAGCAAAGTCGTCCTCTAACCCACATCCTCTGACGAATCCATCAACGCTGCTTTGTTGCTTTCCTTTTCTCCTTTTGTTGTCCTTGTTTGTTTGCTTTTTCTTGCCCTTATTTGTTGTCCTTTTCGTTGTCATCCCGTAGGGATCTGCTTCTCTACCCACACGCCGCGAATCGGTAAGTCGCTCTAACCCACAGGTACCCACACGATGAAGCTCACCCTCATCATTCTCGGCATCCTCGCTCTGCTCGCGCTCGTCTCGGGCATCAACTATCTGCGCCAGCGCCGCTCTCAGGGAAAGATTCAGGCTGAAGGGCTCGTGCTCTACGGCGTCGTCGTCTCCGCCGCGAAGATCGGTGGCTGGCTTAAGGTCCTTGGCCTTCATGACATCGTGCTCCGCATTCAGGAGCCCGCGAAATCGCCTCGCGAGGTCAAGCTCCGCACTCGCCTTCCGCCCGGCCAGCGCATCGCCCCAAACCTCAGCCTCATCATCGTTGTCGATCCCAAAAAGCCCGAGCACGTCTACCCCGCCACGTCCGAGTCCGCTAAACGCGTCACCCTCACCGGCACGAAACAGGAGCAAAAGCTGATGCAGGCCCAGCTCAAGCATCCTCGCCGCTTCCACCAGCGAACCCAGTCCGGCTACCAGCCTCCCATCAACAAAATCCGATAGATCCCGAAGCCGACCACGTCCCTTTACCCGCAGCAGACAAGCAGGGAACATGAAGCTCATCCAAACCTTCGGCGACACTCGCGACCAGGCCGAAGCCCTCCTCCGCGAGATCGAGTACCGCGGCGACACCAACATCGCCAAAGTCGCCGACACCGTCGCCGAGATCCTCGCTGCTATCCGCACTCGCGGCGACGCCGCCCTGCTCGACCTCGCCACGCGCCTGGATGGATTCTCCGGTCAATCGGTCGCCGGCCTCCGCGTCTCGCGCGAAGAGATGCAAATCGCCTGGGACACCATCCCCGACGACCTCAAAGCCGCCATGCTCGTCGCCCAGGCCAACATCCGCGCCTTCGCCGAGCGCCAGCTCCCCAAAAGCTGGAGCGCCCAACCCGCCCTCGGCATCGAGACCGGCCAGGTCGTCCGCCCGCTCGCCTCCGTCGGTTGCTACGTGCCCGGCGGCCGCTACCCGCTGCCCTCCACCCTTCTCATGACCACCACGCCCGCGCAGGTCGCCGGCGTCCCCCGCATCGCCGTCTGTTCCCCCAGGCCCGCGCTTGAAACTCTCGCCGCCGCCCACCTCGCAGGCGTTACCGAGTTCTACCGCATTGGCGGCGCCCAGGCCGTCGCCGCCCTCGCCTTCGGCACCGAGACCATCGCCCGCGTCGACAAAATCGTCGGCCCCGGCAACCTCTTCGTCACCGCCGCCAAGCTCGCCGTCTCGACGGTATGCGGCATCGACATGCCCGCCGGCCCCACCGAGATCGTCGTCACCAGCGAGACCGGCTCGCCCCGCGGCATCGCCGCCGATCTCGTCGCTCAGGCCGAGCACGATCCCGAAGCCCTCGCCATCCTGCTCACGTCCAACATGCAACTCGCCGAAGCCGTCCGCCGCGAGGCCGATCTGCAATCCGCCGCGAACCCGATAGCCCAACAGTCCCTCGCCGCTCAGGGCTTTATATTCATAACCGAATCCGTTACCGAGGCCCAAACCCTCACCAATCGCCTCGCCCCCGAGCACCTCTCGGTCGACGACGGAGCCGACGTCCGCTGGATCCAGAACGCCGGCTCCGTCTTCATCGGCCAGCACACGCCGCAGTCCCTCGGCGACTACATCTCTGGCCCCAACCACGTCCTTCCCACCGGTCGCAACGGCCGGGTGCGCGGCGGCCTCAGCGTGCTTGACTTCGTCAAGATCATCACCGTCCAGCGCTACACCCGCGACGGTCTCGCCACCGTCGCCCCGCACGCCATCCGCCTCGCCGAGGCCGAAGGCCTCACCGCCCACGCCGACAGCGTTCGCGTCAAACTGGAGACCGAATGAGCGCCATCACCCCTCTCTCGCCCGAGCAGCTTTCCGAGCACACACCGGGCCACGTTCACGACCCAGCGCCATCTCTCCCGCAGCCCCGCCGCCGCGTCCTCGCCGCGCCTGAGTACCATCCGCCCCTCGCTGCCCGCACCGCCCTCCGCCTGGACTTTAACGAAAATACCTTCGCCCCCTCGCCGCGCGTACTTGAGCGCCTGCAGCAGATCACCGCCGCCGACCTCACCATCTATCCCGAACGCGAGCACGCCGAGATCGCCACCGCCGCACACTTCGGCCTCTCGCCCGATCAGGTCCTGCTCACCAACGGCGTCGACGAAGCCATCCATCTGCTCTGCCTCGCCTTCCTCGAAGAAGAGGACGAAGCCCTCATCGCCACACCCACCTTCTTCATGTACGACGTCAGTGTCGGCATGATGACCGGCAATCTCCGCCGCATCCAGACCGACGAGACCTTCGCCTTCCCACAGCAACGCTTCCTCGACGCCATCACACCCCGCACCAAACTCATCATGGTCGCGTCGCCCAACAACCCCACCGGCATCACCGTCAGTCGCGACTATCTCCTCCAGCTCGCCGCCGCCGCACCCTATGCCGTGCTCTTCGTCGACGAGGCCTACTTCCACTTCCACGGCGAGACCACCCTCCCGGACGTTGGTCGCATCCCCAACCTCATCGTCGGCCGCACCTTTTCGAAAGCCTTTGGCCTCGCCAATCTCCGCCTCGGCATGCTCGCCGGCAACGCCGACCTCATGCACGCCGTCCGCAAAGTCGCCTCTCCCTACAACGTCAACGGCATCGCCCTTGACGTCCTCCCCGCCGCCCTCGCCGACACTGCCTACCTCAACTGGTATGTCGACCAGGTCCGCGTCGGCCGCGACCGCATCCAATCCGCCCTCACCGATCTCAACGTCCGCTTCTGGCCCAGCGAAGCCAACTTCGTCCTCTTCGAGATCGGCCCGCGCCACGCCGAGCTCGTCACCCGCATGCGCGACAAAGGCGTCCTCCTCCGCGACCGCTCCTCCGACCCCGGCTGCAACGGCCTCGTCCGCATCACCGTCGGCATCGAAGACCACGTCACCCGAGGCCTCACCGCCCTCCGCGAAACCCTCCAGGAAATGCATTGGTAACGCCCCTGACGAACATCTTCCCTGGCCTGTCATCCGAACCGAAGCGCACGGCAGTGCCCCATAGACCCAAACACAGGAACCGTCATCTCGACCGAAGCGCAGCGAAGTGGAGAGATCTCTTCTTTCGCCGTTCAGAACCCGGAGTGACGGTAGTACCGCGTTCTTGTTGTCATTCCGAGCATCGCGAGGAACCTGCTTCTCCACCAACCCCCGCGCAACACGTTCGCCTTTCTTGTTGTCATTCCGAGCATCGCGAGGAATCTGCTTCTCTCCCGGGAACACAAGCTAATCTCAGAAGCACTTCGCCACCGAACTGAAGGAAACAAAAATGTCAGAGATCACGACTGAATCTGCAACCACCGCAGTCCGCACCGGAACCATCACCCGCGACACCACCGAAACCAAAATCGTGCTCCACCTCACCATCGACGGCCAGGGCGCCTACCAGGTCTCCACCGGCATCCGCTTCTTCGATCACATGCTCGAGCTCTTCACCCGCCACGGCGGCTTCGATCTCGACCTCACCTGCAAGGGCGATCTCGACGTCGACCAGCACCACACCGTCGAAGACACCGGCATCGCCCTCGGCGAAGCCTTCGCCCAGGCCCTAGGCGACAAGCGCGGCATCCTCCGCGCCGGCTACTTCGTCATGCCCATGGACGAGACCCTCGCCGTAGCCGCCGTCGACCTCTCCGGCCGCACCGCCTTCGCCGTCGACGATCAGGTCAATTTCCCCCTCGTCGGTGACCTGCAAACCGAACTGGTTACAGACTTCTTCGAAGGCTTCGCCCGCGGCGCCAAATGTAACGTCCACATCAAGGTCCTCTACGGTCGCTCCAACCACCACAAAATCGAAGCCTCCTTCAAAGCCTTCGCCCGAGCCCTCCGCGGAGCCTGCTCCCGCGACGATCGCATGCGCGAACTCCTCCCCAGCACCAAGGGCCTCCTCTAAATCCACCGCCTAACGTCTGTCGTTCTGAGCGAAGCGGAAGAATCCCGCTTTTCGCTCCTAAGCCACTACAGTCCCGAGGGAAAGAAATCGGTGAAGTTCACAATCAACGTCCGCCCAAAGCTATTCAGCCTTGCTGTCGTGACAAGTTTCACCTCAATCGCAGTGTTGATTGGAAGCTACGCCCGACACGTGCAGGCGACGGACTACCTGAAGCAAGCCGATGAAGATCTGCCGTGGGGATCAGCGTCGGCACTCGTCGGCTTTGTTCTCTCTTTCTTCGGCGACCGGCTGCCTAGGATAGCTGCAGTAACCGTTGCATCTCTACTTGTCGTCTACTGGTACTTGATCGGGCTTTCACTTCACTGATGATCCACCACCCGCTTGTTCCCAGCATCGAGGACGTGTCTTGAACACGACGACGAAGGTAAAGACCGTGAACCTCGCTCTATGCCCCATAGAAAGGCTTTAGGTATGGGGCAGATCTTGCTCCTCATTCGAAGACTCACGTTCCACCCATCTGGCGAGAAAGGTTGACACTGCTATACGTCTGGCTGGTGAAACTCTACTAGGGGGTGACGAGCATATCGCCCTCGCAGTTGCTACCGTCACAATCAAACGGTGGAAAGGGCAGAGATGGTTTGTATTCGCGTTTCTTATAGCAACCGTGTCGTAGGGAGTTCTCTTCCTCTTGGCCTCGGTAGGCGTGTGATCGGAAGAATCATCGGCTGGAGTAGGTGAATAAAATGATCGCCATCATCGATTACAAGGCCGGTAACCTCACCAGCGTCGTCAAGACACTCCGCTACCTCGGCGTGCCCGACCACGACCTCCACATCACCCAATCCCCCGAAGTCGTCCGCGCAGCCGACCAGATCGTCCTCCCCGGCGTCGGCCACTTCCGCTCCACCCAGCTCCTCCACGACCTCGATCTCACCCAAGCCACCCGCGACGCCATCGCCACCGGCACCCCGTTCCTCGGCATCTGCGTCGGCCTGCAGTGGCTCTATGACGGCTCGACCGAAGCCGAGGCTACCGACGGCCTCTGCCACTTCCCCGGCGACTGCGAACACTTCCCATCCACCTTCGAAGACGCCCCCCTGAAATCCCCCCACGTCGGCTGGAACTCGCTCGAAGCGATCCGCCCCGACTCCCGACTCCTCGCCGGCGTCCCTCCCGGCGCCTTCGTCTACTACACCCACTCCTGGCGAGCCCCCATCAGCCCCGACACCGCCGCCGTGACAAACTACGGCGGCCCCTTCACCGCTGCGGTCGAGCGCGGAAACGTCATGGGTGTCCAGTTCCACCCCGAAAAATCCGCCGAAACCGGCCTACACATCCTCCGCAACTTCCTGGCCCTTTAACCACACCGGGTGCCCCACCCTCTCCGGCAGCCTCACCGCCGGAAAGGGTGGGGTCTTCCACTAAACCTCAAGGGACCGCCAAGCCAAAGGCGGGTGCCCCATCCATGACAGCTTCATCGTCACGGGTGGGCACCCGGCGACTCCAAAGGGACAACCAAGTGCCCGAGGAGTAAGCAGCGGACCTCATTCTTTTTGGTTGTCATCCCCTAGGGATCTGCTGTCGTCTTTGCTTTTGTTCCTGCCTTCGACACCAGCGCCTGGGACATCAGGTCGCCCACAGCAATTTCCCAGACACCGTGGCGCAACCTCAACCACCACAGACATACAATCAAAACAGATCACCATCTTGCCTTCGCTTCGTCATCGATAGGAACCTCCTCAATTCCAACCAATCGAAGACTTTACCCAAAAGTACCCGGGGGAGGGTACCCAAGAACCATGCTGACTAAACGCATCATCGCCTGCCTCGACGTCCGCGCCGGCCGCGTCGTCAAAGGCATCCAGTTCGTCGACATCATCGACGCCGGCGACCCCGCCGAGCTCGCTCACCGCCACGCCGCCGCCGGCGCCGACGAGATCGTCCTGCTCGACATCACCGCCACCCACGAAGGCCGCGGCACACTCCTCGACACGGTCGAACGCACTGCCGCTAAGCTCTTCATCCCGTTCACGGTAGGCGGCGGCATCCGCTCCGCCGAAGACGCCGCCGCCGTCTTCAACGCCGGCGCCGACAAGGTCTCCATCAACTCGAGCGCCATCGCCCGGCCCGAGCTCATCTCCGAGATCGGTTCTTCCTTCGGCGCCCAGGCCGTCATCGTCGCTATAGACGCACGCCGTACCGTTGGTGCGGCCGACCCCATCGCCGAGGCCGGGGTCTTCGTATCCGGCGGCCGTAAACCCACCGGCCTGCACGTCATCGAGTGGGCCCGCGAGGCCGAAGCCCGCGGCGCTGGCGAAATCCTCCTCACCAGCATGGACGCCGACGGCACCCGCGCCGGCTTTGACCTCGAGCTCACTCGCGCGGTCTCCGAAGCCGTTGGCATCCCCGTCGTCGCCTCCGGCGGCGCCGGCAACGCCCACCACTTCGCCCAGGTCTTCAGCCATGCGCCAGCGGGAGGCCACGCCGACGCCGCCCTCGCCGCCAGCATCTTCCACTTCGGCATCACCGACTCTCATGCCCTCAAGGGCGAGATCGCCGCCGCCGGCATCCCCGTCCGCCTTCCATGCTAGCCGCTTCCTGCTAGCCTAGGAGACGCATGCTCATCCCTTCCATCGACCTCCTCGGCGGTCGCATCGTCCAACTCGTACAAGGCGAGAAACTGAAACTAGCCTTCGACGACTTCGACCCCTGGATCGACCGCTTTTCGAAGTACCCCATCGTCCAGCTCATCGATCTCGACGCCGCGATGCGCCAGGGTGACAATCGCTCCCTCATCGAGACCTTCACGAAGCGCCTGCCCTGCCAGGTAGGCGGCGGCCTCCGCTCTCCCGAAGACGGCCAGGCCCTGCTCGAAGCCGGTGCCAAACGCGTTATCTACGGCAGCTCTCTCTTCAACGATAAGGGCGTCGACAAAACCTTCGCCGCCGCCCTCAGAAAGTCCCTCGGCGAAGACGCCCTCGTCTTCGCCGTAGATACCAAAGCTGGTCGCGTCGCTACCAAAGGCTGGAAGGACTCCGTCGACCTCACGCCTGAAGAGGCCATCACCTGGCTTGAGGACTTCTGCGGCGCCTTTCTCTACACCCACGTCGACACCGAAGGCACTATGCAGGGCTTTCCCCTCGACGTCGCCGCCGTCCTCCGCTCCACCACCGCCCGCCAGCTCATCTGCGCCGGAGGCATCAAGCAGCAGTCGGAGATCGATGCCCTTGACGCTATGGGTGTTGACGCCGTCGCCGGCATGGCCGTCTATTCCGGAGCCATCGACGCTTAGAGCCCATCTCCCTTGGTTGTTACCTCATAGGGATCTACTTTTACTCTGCCTGCGGTCATCCGGCCAGTACGCTAGTCATTCGGCATCGCATCCGCCAGCGCGTAGTACCCTTTGCGCGCTTGCACCTTGTAGCCCTTCTGACAGGTCACATTCAGCGTCCGAAACCCGCCATCCAGCTTCAGGTTGCTGGGCGTGTAACTCGCTAGGTACTGCGTCCGCAACTCATCCTGGATCTGGTCAAACGCCTCTTGCAGCCGCTTGCCGTTATTGCCTACGTTGATCACGCGCCCACCTGTCTCGGTTGCCAGCTTCTCCATATCGCGATCGCCGCTGTACCCCATCTGCAGGCCGCCATAGAAGCCACGATCCGCGATCAAGATGACGTACACAATCGCGTTCGCCTTCTGCGCCGCCTCCGTCGCCGACTTTAGGGTCTCCTGCGATCCCTGGTCGCCGCCATCCGTCAGCATCACAATCACCTTGCGCCCTGCCTCGGCGCGTAGCTTGTCATGCGCTGCCAGAAAAACCGCGTCGTACAGCAGAGTCCCCCGGGCCGGTCCGTTCCCCGTCACCGAGCCCGACCCTGTCCCAGTGTTAATCTTTGCCTTGTCCATCGCGCGCCGTAGCTCCCCCGGCGAGTTGGTATAGTCCGCAATCAGGTCCACGTTGATGTCGAATGAGATCAGAAACGCCTCGTCCTTCTTCGTCAGCACATCCTTCAGAAACGCGGCGCCCGACTCCTGCTCGAGCGGCAGCACATTCTGCTGCGATCCACTCGTATCAAGCAGGATCCCAATCGTCAGCGGCAGGTTCTTCTCCTGCGTAAAGCGCTTCGTCACCTGCGGCGCTTTGTCCTCAGTAATGGTGCAATCGTCCTTATGCAGGTTCGTGATGAAGCCGTTCTTATCCCGCACAGAGAAGTAGAGGTTCACCAGATTCGCCGTCACCTTGAACGTCTGCGTATCTGCCGAATCCTGCTGCTCCGGAGCCGCCGTACTTGGGGGTGGCGGCCCACCCGGCGTCGGCGCCTCCTGCGCCATGCTCAGGCGGCCTGCACCAAGCATGAGACCGATCATCAGCAGAGAAAGACCTCGTCGAGAGACAGCAGGGAAGAAGAGCGGGGCGACCGTAGAGAACAGCATAGTGATTAGACGATGAAAGCCTGCCGAGAGTCAGCAAGCCAGATCCACGGACTGCAACGACCGAAGCGCAACGTCCCCGCCCTTCATCGCGTGCAAATACACTGCAGCCGTTGAGGACACTATGTGCAGGTGGACCCTCCATTTAACCGCGCTGATAAACTGTGAGTGTGCAGCAACAGTTGCGTATCGCCAACAAGGCGACGCACCTCGGGGGACGGACCAGTGGTAAGGCAAAGCATCATCGCAGCGTTCTTAGCGGTCTCCGTGGCAGGGTTCGCGCAGCAGAGCACTCTTCCAGACTCCCCACAGCAGCAGGGCGTTCCCGACGCACCTCGTCCTCAGACCTCCCTGCCGAACTACGGCACCATCGCTCCTGGCAGCGGCACCGGCCCTGCCATCCCTCAGTCAACTGCGCCCGTACCCGCACCTTCCGCCGATACCTTCCAGAACCAGGCACCCGGCACCTCCCTCGGTTCCGGCAGCCCTGCTCCGACCTCTGCCGATGACGGTCCCACGCCTGATCTGCCGGCCCCCGGTCAAGGCCAGGGTGCGATCACCACCTTCAGCACCCGCACCAACTTCGTCGAGATTCCCTTTACCGTCAAGGATTCGCACAATCAACTCGTCCCCGGCATCACATGGCGCGAAGTTCGCGTCTACGAGAACAATCTGCGGCAGCGCATGGCGGTCTACACCACGGACGCCGCGCCGCTCTCCGTCGCGCTCGTGATCGACCAGAGTGTCACCTTCGACGAGATGACCAAGATCAACAACTCCCTCGCCGCCCTTCAGGGTGCCTTCACCCCTTACGACGAAGTCGCCGTCTTTACCTATAACAACGGCCCCCGCATGCGCACGGACTTCACCGCCGCCCAGAGTCCTCGTCTCTCCGCCGTTCTCGAACAATCCAAAAGCGTCGGCCGCGAGCCCATGTTCTACGACACCGGGACCGCTCTCGGCAACAACATCAATCTCAACAATGGCGCGCAGATGAACCAGATGCCGCTGACTAACTCCAACCACGGCACCACCCAGAGCAACACCATCAACGTCCCCCGCGACGTCCACACCCTCAACGACGCCATCCTTGAAGCCGCCAAGACTGTCACCCACGCCGGCAAAGGCCGGCGCCGGATTATCTACGTCATCTCGGATGGCAAGGAGTACGGTAGCACCGCCAAGACCCGAGACGTTATCCGCTATCTCCAGACCAACAAGATTGCCGTTTACGCCACCCTTGTCCATGGCCTGCCGACCATCAAGGGCGAAGGTTTCCTCGACAAGATCCATCTGCCGCTGCAAATGCGCGACAACCTTCTTCCCGTCTACACTTCGGCCACTGGCGGCCAGACCGACCCCGAGTTCCGCCAGCGCGGCATCGAAAGCAGCTTTGCCAAAATCGCCGAACTTGTCCGCAACCAGTACACCATCGGCTACTACTCGCATGAGCCCTTCGTCGACGGCAAGTTCCGCAAGGTCGAAGTCAAAGTCCTCCGCCCAAACCTTACGGTCGTTGCCAAAGAGGGCTACTACCCCACAGCCGTCGACTCCACGCCGCACGCGGCAACGCAAACGTCGGCGCAGTAGCGTCGGCACCTTGATACTCCTGTCCGCCGGTCCATCGCACCTAGCCGAATCGTCCCAGTGTCGCCCCCTTTCAACTTTCTAAGTGGAAACGCCGCTCTCGCCCTGATCGCCGCCGTCACTTGGGGTGGCGGCGACTTTGCCGGCGGCATGAGCGTCAAACGAGCCGGCGGCACCCTGCAGGCCGCCTTGCGCACCGTCCTGCTCAGTCACAGTGCAAGCCTTGCCGCGCTTCTGCTCCTGCTGTTCGTTCGTCGTGACACGCTTCCACAGGGGGCGCTCCTCGCCTGGGGCCTCGCTGCCGGATTTTTCGGCGGTACCTCCGTGCTTTGCTTTTATCTCTGCCTGGCACGCGGCACCATGGGTGCCCCCGCCGCCATCAGCGGTCTGCTCGCCGCGGCTATTCCCTCGCTCGTCTCCGGCATCCTCGAAGGTGCCCCCCGCCCCCTCCACCTGCTCGGCTTCTTCCTCGCCGCTGGCGCCATCTGGCTCATCGCGGCCGGTCCGCAGTCGGTAGCCTCCCCGCCCGGCACTCTCGTGTTGTCAATTGCCGCTGGCGCTGGCTTCGGTCTTTATTTCGTCGCTCTTCGCATGGCAGGCATCGGCGGAGTTCTGTGGCCACTTGCACTCTCTCGCTCGGTCAGCATCTCTGTCTGCCTCGCCGGCATCGCCTGGATGGCCATCACGGCTAAGAGTCGCCCCAGAGAGCCGCGGGTCGCTGGGGCTCCCTGGCTCAATCGCAAAGCCGTCCCGTGGGCGCTCGCCACCGCTCTCCTCGACACCTCTGGCAACCTCTTCTTTATCGCCGCAACCCGCGCCGGCCGTCTCGACGTCGCCGCCGTCCTCGCCTCACTTTACCCAGCTTCCACTATCCTTCTCGCCGCCTGGCTCCTGCGCGAGCGCCCCGGCCGTCAGCAGGCCGCCGGCATGGCCCTGGCCGCACTCGCCGTCGTCCTCATCACTCTATAAAGCAAAGTACGCAAGGAGGATCATGCCCTTTCCTTTGTTGTCATTCCGTAGGACCTGCTGTTTTCTTATCCCATACAGGCTTAAACTGGAACGGGCGACCGCACCACGGCCGCCCTCCGAAATTACAGTAGCGCCAAACCTTACTTGATAACCGTCTCTTCAGCCTTCGGCGTCACCGTATGCGCCGTCTCTCCCGGCTTGTTGACGTCCTCCGTCACACCCTTCATTCCGTCTTTGAAGCCCTTCAAACCCTCGCCCAGCCCTTTGCCGAGCTCCGGCAACTTCTTACCCCCGAACAACACAAGGACAACGACCGCCAGGACCATCAGATGTGTTGGTGTAAATAGCTCGCCCATACGTCCTTCTCCCTGCCGCACGGGCCATGATACCCCGGGCCAGCGTGCCTTCCATTGTCGCACAGCCGCTGCGACTCGTATTCAGTACGATGCATCTCGTGCATCTGGATGACCCGCCGGACGCAGGGACGCGAACGTTATATCGTGGTATTGGGCTGGTCGACCTCGATCGCGCTCGCAGCTTCGTTGTACAGGCGGTGCCTCGGCATCGTCGACGGCCGGCCACACCCGCCCGGGAGAGAGAAGAGACCCTTGATCAATCCGTTCGAGTTCACCTGCGCCCCCACGGGCAGACCTAAAGCCGGCTCGCCTGCCGTCTGCGTTTCCGCACTCGCCATCGCCTTCCTTGCACCACTCGGCGGCGCCGCGCAGAGCAAGCTCGCCCTCGCGCCGACCGCCACCTACGACAATCGCTACGAGGTCTACGGCGGCATCAACTTCGAAAATTTCCAGGCTGGCCAGAACCTACCCGTCCGTATGAATTTCGCCGGGGCGGAGGCACAAGCCACGTACTGGTTCAAAGATCGCTTCGGCGCTACTGCCGACTACCGCTTCGAAGGTGGAACCACCCCCACTCTCCCCAATAACTACTACAACCGTGTCGCCATCTTCCAGAACAACTTCCTCCTCGGCGTCACCGCCCGCGGTCCCAAAGGGCGCTACGCCGCCATCGACTACCACGCCCTCGCTGGTGTCTCCCAGGGCATCTTCGACCAGGCCTTCACCACCCATGCCGGCGGCAGCCCCATTACCCCGACCCAGGCCGGCCTCTACACCAATCGCACCAAGTTCATGTCGGCCCTCGGCGGCTCGGTTGACTTCAACTACACCAAAAACCTCGCCATCCGCCTCCAGCCCGATCTCATCCTCGAGCACTACGGCACCGAACTCCGCGAGTTCGTCGCCGTCTCCGGTGGAATCATGTACCGCTTCGGCAAGCGCTAGCGCGGGCCAATACAACCGGCATCGTTATGACCTGAGCGAAATAGAAGGGAAGAACTCCCCGCATTGGCTCCCGCTCAAGCCCGAGACAATCCTAAAAACAAAGGCCCAGAGAACAGTCTCTGGGCCTTGCTCTTCGGTGATCTCTCAAAACGTATTCTGCATGAAATCCGGCGACACTGGATTCTCATACACCGAGTAATCCCTTGTCACCACCGTCAGCCCACTCGGCGACACGAAGTAGTTCTTCTTGTCTTCCTGCGGATCGTACCCAATCACCGCCCCATCCGGAATATGCACATCGCGATCAATAATTGTGTGCCGAATCCTGCAGTGCCGGCCTATGTTCACATGCGAGAACACCACACTCGAATCCACATCGCTGTACGAGTTCACCCGCACATCGTGCGACAGCACACTTGATCGAATCACCGATCCTGACACGATGCACCCCGAAGAAATAATCGAGTTGATCGCCATACCCGTCCGCCCCGGCTCGCCAAACACAAACTTTGCCGGCGGATATTGGTACGGCCGCGTTCGCATCGGCCAGCTCTTGTCGTACAGGTTAAACACAGGCGATACCGTCGCCACATCCATGTTCGCCTCGTAGTAGGCCTCCAGCGTTCCTACGTCGCGCCAGTACAACGCATTCTGCTTGTTCTCATCGACAAAGTTGAACGCCTGCACCTTGTACCGGCCCAGCAGGTTCGGCAGAATGTTATGCCCAAAGTCATGCTTCGAGTCCTGATCCTCCGCGTCCCTGATCAGTTCCGGCAGCAGCACATCGGTGTTGAAGATATAAATGCCCATCGACGCATCGACCTTCTCCGGATCAAACGGCGATCGCGTCTTGGTCTCCTTCGGCTTCTCTTCAAAGCCCGTCACCTCGCCATTTCGCGCCACTTCCACCACACCGAAGCTTGAAACCTCATCCGGCCGGATCGGCAGCGTGGCCAACGTTACATCCGCCCCCGAGTCGCAATGCTGCTGCATCATCAGGCCATAGTTCATCTTGTAGATGTGATCGCCCGAAAGAATAATGACGTACTTCGGCTCCTCCGACCCAATCGAATAAATGTTCTGGTACACCGCGTCCGCGGTTCCCGTGTACCAGTTTTTATTTACCCGCTGCATCGGCGGCAGAATCTCGATGAATTCACCCAGCTCGTTCGCTACCACCGGGCCCCATCCCTCGCGAATATGCCGGTTGAGAGACAACGCCTTGTACTGCGTCAGAATGTACACATGCCGAAGATCGGAGTTGATGCAGTTCGACAGCGTGATGTCGATAATGCGGTACTGTCCGGCAAACGGAACGGCTGGCTTTGCTCGGTCGCGTGTCAGCGGAAAAAGCCGCTCTCCAGCACCACCTGCAAGCAGAACGCCAAGTGTGTTTCTCATCTTTCAGCAACCTCTTTAATGTCTTCAATTCTGCACAAAGAGCGTCCACGGCAGGTTAATTTGGGCGCGTTCCGCTCAAGTCACCCAAAGATCACACACCGGTCCGGCGACCACTTTAACACGTCGGCCGCAGATCCTGTTCGTTAGCTCTCGTCCGATCGCGGCACATCTTCCTCATTCACCGTAATCCGCAGCGACTTCAGAAAATGTAGATCACTATGCGTAAACCCGTCCGTCTCCACCTCTTCGGCGTCGGTCGACTCCGGCTCCACTTCGTTTAGGCCGATCGTCGCCTCCAGCATCAGCAGCACGTCAAATCCCTGCTCACGAATATTCTTGACCACACCAGCAATATCCTCGGACTCCGCAACAGTCTCGTGGATCGCCTCGCCCAACTTCTGGATCAGTTTCTTCACATTCTGATTCAATGCCACCTCCGCCTGCCTATCTCATGGTCTCAATCGATCTCCCATCCGCAGCGCCTTCTATGACAAAGACCCTTTGCGGATCGACACTGCGGGGTCGGCTGCCTTGCTTTCTCAACCATACGCCGGGCGTAAAGCCATCGCAAAGATATCCTCGCGATGGCATCCCAAACACCGCCTGCTGCACCCTTTAGACCACCGTATGGTGATCCGCCCAGGCCTCTTCCAACTTGTGCGCCAACTCTTCAACCGGCTCCCGCTGCTTCTTGCCCCAGACCAGAAAACCTGCCGCCGCCGCACAGACACCGCCTACCAGAAATAATGCTTTCTTCATCACACCTTGTTCCTTTCTTGGAGTCGTCTTTCCTTCGGTCTGAGATGCCGCTTCGAGCGCTCGCGACACCCCCCCAGCCACAGCCTGTGTCAACTCCGCTAAACTATCGTTCTATGGACACCGTGCGATTCGGCCGGGTACTCGGCCAGGGCGCTCGCCAAGCCGTTAAAACGCTCGTCTCCGCCGTGGACGCAGCCACCGCGCCCAACCCCAATCCAACCTCCGCCCCCACTTCCTCCTCTTCTGCCCCTGGCCCCACCACGCCGCCCTCGTTACCATCCCGGCCCGCACCTCCCACCGTCTTCGTTCTTCCCCCCGCGCCCCTGCAATCCCATCCTTCCGCCGCCACCACCGCCCGCGGCCTTGCCGAAGGCAGCCGCCGCTTCGGCCGCGCCGTCTGGGGCCCTACCGTCCGGCTCTCCGGTGTTCTCTGGCTCGAACTCAGCGGCGTCTTCTTCGCCCTTTTCGCGCTGGTCGCCGCCATTGCCACCTGGCGCCTCCGCGCCGCTCTCTACGCCGTTCCTGCATCAGAAGACCGTACCCGCCTTCTGTTCGCCGCCGGCATGGTCGTCGTCTTCGGCTACTTCTCCCTTTCGAGCTTCCTCAAGGCCAACCGCCGCAGCCGCCAACCATGACATCTTTCCTCCCCCGATCCGTCGCCCTTCTCCTTTTCTTCTATGCACTCGCTCCCTTCTCCGTCTCCGCCGCTCAAACCACGCCCCAGGCAGTCGCCCCCAGCACACAAATCCCCGCAGTCAACGCCAACACCCTCGCCGGCGATCCCGTTCACCTTCCCACCGACCTCCACGGCAAAGCCGCCATCCTTGTCCTCGGCTTCGGCAAAGGGGCCCGCGGACAGATCCGCGATTGGGGCAAGCGCCTCGCCGATACCTACGTCAGCTCTCCAACCATCCTCTTCTACGAGATGCCTGTCGTTGCCAGCGTTCCCCGATTTCTGCGCGGCCTCGTCATGAAACAGATCGCCTCCGAACTCCCCGAACCCAGCAAGCATCACTTCATTCCCATCTCCGACAGCGAGTCCCACTGGCGCGCTCTCGCTCAGGTTAAAGATCCCGACCGCGCCTATATTCTGGTCGTCGATGGCGCGGGCACCGTCCAGTGGTCCACCTCCGGCGCCCTCACCGACGCCGCCTTCGCCGACGTTCGCGCCCATATTCCCGCCTCACACAAGTAGCCCGTCCCCCGGCAGGCGCCACGTCGCCGGTGCTACCCTGAAGGTCAAGCCCGAGCTCTCCGGCCAAGGATTCGCATGCCTGAAATTGCCACCGCCCTCCGCAAAACCGCCCTTAACGCCACCCATCGCAGCCACCGCGCCAAAATGGTCGACTTCGGCGGCTGGGACATGCCCGTCGAGTACACCGGCATCACAGCCGAGCACCTCGCCGTCCGCACCGCCGTCGGCCTCTTCGACGTGTCGCACATGGGCGACATCCAACTCCGCGGACCCGGCTCGCTCGCCGCCATCAACCAGCTCTCCATGAACGACGCCTCCAAGCTCCGGGTCGGCCAGGCCCACTACTCCGCCATGCTCACCCCCGAAGGCACCTTCGTCGACGACATCGTCGTCCACAAGCTTTCGGACAACGATTACCTGATCGTCATCAACGCCGGCACTCGCGAGAAAGACATCCAGTGGGTTCGTCAGACCATCGGCGGCATGCCGTCGGTCCACATCAACGATTTCTCGGACTTCTACACCCAGCTCGCCATCCAGGGCCCCCGCGCCCTCGAAACCCTGCAGAAACTCACCGACACTGACCTCTCGGCCATCAAGAACTACTGGTTCACCTGGGGCAAAGTCGCCGGCCTCTACAACGTCATGATCGCCCGCACCGGCTACACCGGCGAAGATGGTTTCGAGATCTACATCCCCTCCGACGAAGCCACCAGCGCCCGCGTCTGGAACGAAATCCTCGAGGCCGGGCAGGAATTCGGCATCCTTCCCTGTGGCCTCGGCTCCCGCAACACCCTCCGCCTCGAATCCGCCATGGCCCTCTACGGCCACGAGATCTCAGACACCATCAACGTCTTCGAAGCCGGTCTCAACCGCTATGCCAAGCTCGACAAGCCGGGGTTCATGGGCAAACCCGCTCTCGAGTCCATCCTCGCCACCGCCGGCCCCACCCGCAAACTCGTCGGCCTCGAGATGATCGCCCGCGGCATCGCCCGCGATGGCTACCCGGTCGCCACCCTCGATGGACAGCACATCGGCTACGTTACCAGTGGCTCCCCCGCCCCCTTCCTCAAAAAGAACATCGCCCTCGCCTTCGTGCCCATCGCTCAAGCCGAACCCGGCACCGATCTAGCCGTGGAAATCCGCGGCCAGCTCGTCAAAGCTCAGGTCGTCCCCACCCCTTTCTACAAACGCCCCAAAAAGACCGCACCAACCGTCTAGCTCTACACCTCAAAAGTCCAACTCACGGAGAGACGCCAAACCATGCCCTATCCCGAACAGTACAAATACACCAAAGAACACGAGTGGATCGAGGTCTCCGGCGAGACCGGCACCATCGGCATCACTGACTACGCCCAAAGCTCGCTCGGCGACATCGTCTTCGTCGACATGCCCAAGCTCGGCGAGCAGATCCAGGCCGGCAGCACCTTCGGGTCGGTTGAGTCCGTCAAGGCCGTCAGCGATCTTTACGCGCCCGTCACCGGCACCGTCACCGCCGTCAATGAAGATCTAGTCAGCGCCCCCGAGACCATCAACACCGACGCCAACACCACCTGGCTCATCAAGATCGATCTCACCGACCCACTCGAGGCCAACTCCCTCCTCTCCGTCGCCGACTACGAAACCTTCATCGCCGAAGAGACGGGCCACTAGACCCGGCCGTAAACAACAGTGCTCAAGAAAGTGACAGCGCTCAAAAAAATGGGTTGTCATTCTGAGCGCAGCGAAGATCCCCCGCATTTCGCTTCGGTCAGCGGAATACTTGAGGTTAAATCACTTACACCCGGCCTTTCAGTTGTCATTCCAGAGGGATCTGCTGTTACCTCAATCTTTTGGATTGTCATCCCGTTTGGATCTGTTGTTGCCGTTGCTCCTCACGTAATTCGCTTCAGAGGCCATCACCATGCGCTATCTTCCAAAATCCCCGCAAGACCGCGTTGACATGCTCGCCGACATCGGCGTCTCTTCGATCGACGACCTCTTCAGCACCATCCCGGCCGAGTACCAGCTCAAGCGCGATCTCGACGTTCCGCGCCAGCATGCCGAGTCCGAGATCGTCGACCGCTTCCGTGACTTCGCCGCCCGCAACGCCGTCGGCTACGCCAGCTTCCTCGGCGCCGGGGTCTATCGCCACTACAAGCCGGTCCTCATCGATACCATCGTCCAGCGCGGCGAGTTTCTTACCTCCTACACCCCCTATCAGCCCGAAATCGCCCAAGGTACCCTCCAGGCCATGTTTGAGTTCCAGACCATGATCTGCGAACTCACCGGCATGGAGATCGCCAACGCCAGCATGTACGACGGCTCGACCGGCGCCGCAGAAGCCATCATGATGGCCGTCCGCGTGACAGGACGGAATGCGGCGGTCATCGCCCGCACCGTGCACCCTGAGTACCGCGAAGTCATCCACACCTACGCCCAGCACCAGGGGATCCCCGCCACCGAAGTCTCCTACGATCGCGAGACCGGCCGAGTCGACCTCGCCGCCCTCGACGCCGCCATCACCCCCGACACCGCCTGCGTCCTCATCCAGTCCCCCAACTTCTTCGGAATAATAGAAGATGTGGCGACCATCGCCGCCATCGCTCACGCTAAGGGCGCCCTCCTCATCGTCTCGATCGCCGAAGCCATCTCGCTCGGCGTCGTCCGCCCGCCCGCCGAGGCCGACATCGTCTCGCTCGAGGCCCAATCTTTGGGCGTCGCCCTCTCCTTCGGCGGTCCGTATTGCGGCGTCATCGCCTGCAAGGAAAAGTTCCTCCGCCAGATGCCCGGCCGCCTCGTCGGCGAGACCAAAGACATCTCCGGCAAACGCGGCTTTGTCCTCACCCTCTCCACCCGCGAGCAGCACATCCGCCGCGAAAAGGCCACCTCCAACATCTGCACCAACCAGGCCCTCGTCGCCCTCATGGTCACCGTCTTTCTCACCGTCTATGGCAAGGAAGGCCTCCGCGAGCTCGGCGAACACAACCTCGCCAAAGCCAACTTCGCCTCCTGTGCTCTCTCCGAGAACTCCGGCGGCAAACAGCTCTTCACCGCCGCCCCCTTCTTCAACGAGTTCGTCCTCGATCTCGCCGACTCGGCCGTTGACACCAACGCCGCCCTGCTGAAAGAAAGAATCATCGGCGGCCTCCCCCTCGCGAAGTGGTACCCCGAACTCGGCCCCAACGCCAGCCTCTGGTGCGCCACCGAACTCACCACCCGCACCCAGATCGACGCCGCCGCCGAGGCTCTCACCACTGTAGCCGTCCCCGCCGGAGCCGCCCGCTAGCAAAGCTCCATCGGCCTCTGCCGTTGCCGTTGCCTGTTTCTTTTTATTGTCATCCCGCAGGGATCTGCTTCTCTACCGCAACCACCACTCGCCGCACCGAAAGGAGGAAGCCGCATGGACGTCTCAACCCTAGAAGGCCAGGAGCTCACCGCCGTCGAATTCGTCGAGGATTACCTCCGCCTCCGCTTTGACGGCCCCCTCGTCACCTTCTACGAGTGGCCCAGCGTCCTTCTACCCGACTTCTCCGTCTCCCACGGCGAGCCCGAGTACCGCAACGCCCTCTGCGCCCAGATCGGCGAAGAGGTCGAAACCGCCGAGCTCGAAGAAGGCAGTGCCCTCACTATCAAGCTCGTCAACGAGGTCGTCCTCGGCCTCTCTCTCCGCGAAGAAGACCTCTCCGGTCCCGACGCCGGCGCCTTCTCCGAAACCGGCTCCGCCACCGACGAAATCGAGTTCTAAGAACCACGCAGCATTCAAAATAAGGAGCACCCGTATGGCGCAACCCGTGATGGAAGCCGAAGCCACTAGCAGCACGACTGCCACCAAGTTCATCGGCACCCCCCGTAAAGCCACCACGCACACCAACCAGAACGAAGACCTCATCTTCGAAAAGTCCTCGCCCGGCAAAAAAGCCTACCGCATGCCCGAGCTCGACGTCCCCGCCGTCTCGGTCGCCGACATCCTCGGCGACGTCGCCCGCACAGACCTCGGCGTCATGCCCGAGCTCTCCGAGATCGAAATTGTCCGCCACTTCACCCGGCTCTCCACCTGGAACTACGCCATCGACCTCGGCATGTACCCGCTCGGCTCCTGCACCATGAAGTACAACGGCCGCATCAACGAGCTCGTCGCCCGCTTCGAAGGCATCGCAGAAGCCCATCCTTATCAGCCCGAATCCCTCTCGCAGGGCGTCCTCTCCATCATGAGCACCCTCTCTGACGCCCTCATCGAGATCACCGGCATGGACGCCATCACCCTCCAGCCCGCCGCCGGCGCCCACGGCGAGTTCACCGGCATCCTGCTCGTCCGCGCCTACCACGAGTCCAAAGGCAATCCTCGTAAAAAGATCATCATCCCCGACTCCGCCCACGGCACCAATCCCGCGACGGCCGCGGTATGTGGCTACCAGGTCGCCAACCTCAAGTCCAACCCGCAGGGCATGGTCGACGTCGCCGAACTCGAAAAGATGGTCAACGAAGACACCGCCGCCCTCATGCTCACCAACCCCTCCACCATCGGCGTCTTCGAATCCGAGATCCACAAAATTGCTGACATCCTCCACGCCAAGGGTGCCCTCCTCTACATGGATGGCGCTAACATGAACGCCCTCGTCGGCAAGACCCGCCCCGGCGACTTCGGCGTCGACGTCATGCACCTCAACCTCCACAAAACCTTTTCCACCCCCCACGGTGGCGGCGGCCCAGGCTCTGGCCCGGTCGCCTGCAAAGCCATTCTCGAGCCCTTCCTCCCCACGCCCATCCTCGCCAAAAAACAGGACGGCACCCTTACCCTCAACTACGATCGCCCGCAGACCGTCGGCCGTGTCCGCATGTTCTATGGCAACTTCGGCATGTTCGTCCGCGCCCTCGCCTACATCCTGGCGAACGGCCCCGACGGCCTCCGCCAGACCACCGAAGACGCCGTCCTCAACGCCAACTATCTCCGCGCCAAGCTCCAGGACACCTTCGATCTCCCCTACAAAACCCCCTCCCTCCACGAGGTCGTCTTCTCGGACAAGCTCCAGGCCAAAAATGGCGTCAAAACCGGAGATATGGGTAAGCGCATGATCGATTACGGCTTCCACGCCTACACCACCAGCTTCCCCCTCATTGTTCCCGGCGCCATGATGATCGAACCCACCGAGTCCGAATCTCGCGAAGAGCTGGACCTCCTCGTCGACGCCCTAAAACAAATCGCCCGCGAAGCCGCCGAAAACCCCGACCTCGTCCGCACCGCTCCCCACACCACCCGCCTCCAACGCCTAGACGAAACCGGCGCCGCCCGCAAACCCATCCTCCGCTGGAAGGCCCCGGTAGCCTCAACACAACTCACCCCAGACTCCGCCGCCAAAGAGTGGTAACGCTGCTTCCATGAGGTCATCGGACCTCGACGCGCTCGCAACCTCTGTTCTCGTGGCGGCGTTCGAGGTCCGTGCTCAAGTCGGTCCCGGCCTGCGCGAAAGCACGTACGAAGCCTGTTCTCCTGCTGGGCGGCAGACCGGCTAGACTCCCGAAATGATCTCTCCGGAGACGCTGAATCTGTACTCGCTCGTGACCTTCTTGGCTGGTGGCACTTTGTCTTCGCGCTGATCCTTGATCCCGGATGGTTCACGCTTCGGGTTGGCTTCCGCCTGGTAGCAAGTGATCTCCTGCCCTGGTGGAGGCGCAAGATGAATTACTGAGCCGTCACCGTCACGTACTCATCCACCTTCTCCCACTTCACATGCAGCTCCGTCGTCTTGCCATGCGTGTTCTCAAACGAGACCGACATCGTCTCTTGCGGCGCTGCCAACGCGTTCTGCGTCATCGCCGTCCGCCCCAGATCCTTGCTCTCGTCGTACTCCGTCCCCCATTGCCCGATCTGCTTGTTCACAATCAGCATCCACGCATCGTTCTCACTTGGCAGCGTGTAGATCGTGTACGTCCCCGCTGGCACCATCAGGTTGCCGATCTTCAGATCCGTCGCCGTCACGAACGTCGTCGCCGGGTTCGCCCCCGTCCGCCAAACCTTGCCGTACGGCACCAGTTCGCCCACAATCTTCCGCCCGCGCATGGAGGGCGAGTTGTACTTCACCATCAGCGCCTTTCCATCCAGCATGACCCTCGCGGTCACCGCCGGGCTCGGCAGCTTCTTTCCATCTGCCGGCGCGCCCATCTTCATCCCGCCCATACCCTGCGCCATCGCTGGCATCACGCCCAGCCCGCAACACCCTACAATCACCGTCGCCGCCACTCCTCGAACCCATCCAAACTGCATCTGCGTACCTCGCTCACTCATCTCCCGCAGCCTTCCGCGCACCATCTCCGCTTGCAGGCCTGTCGGCCCCTTCATGCTCCTCCCCGACCCGCACCCTGTCAAACCACACATCCTCATCTCTCGCAACCTCGTAGGCGGCCGACTGGCGATTGGTCGTCCGCTCGCTGCAGTATCTCGCCACTCGCGCCCACGCACCGGCAGACGGCTGCGCCGCTTTGCCCCACCCCACCGATCCGCGTAAACTATCCGCTGATCGAAGCGACGCTATCTACACCACCCCTGGAGGAAGTTCTTGGCTACACGCGACCGTTTTCTTTTCACTAGTGAGTCCGTCACTGAGGGCCATCCCGACAAGATCGCCGACCAGATCTCCGATGCCATCCTCGATGCCTGCCTCGAACAGGACCCACTGAGCCGTGTCGCGTGTGAGACCCTGACCTGCACCGGCCTCGTCGTCATCGCCGGAGAGATCACCACAGAAGCCTACGTCGATTTCCAGTCCCTTGTCCGGAAAACCGTCGCCGAGATCGGCTACACCCATTCGGACTACGGCTTTGATTCCAACACCTGCGCTGTCATCTCGACCATCAACAAGCAGTCCCCTGACATCGCGCAGGGCGTGGATACCGGCGGTGCTGGCGACCAGGGCATGATGTTCGGCTACGCCACCAACGAGACCCCCGAGCTGATGCCGCTGCCGATCTCGCTCGCCCATCGCTTGTCGGAGAAGCTCTCCGAGGTCCGCAAGTCGGGCCTGATGCCGTACCTTCGCCCCGACGGCAAAAGCCAGGTCACCGTCGAGTACGCCGAAGTCGGCAAGCCGGCCCGCGTTGATGCCGTCGTCATCTCCACGCAGCACGATGAGGACGTCGCGAATGAGACCCTCCGTGCCGAGATTGAGAAGAACGTCATTCGTGCGGTGATCCCGGCCGAACTACTCGATGAACACACCAAGTTCCACATCAATCCCACTGGCCGCTTCGTCATTGGTGGGCCTATGGGCGACTCCGGACTGACCGGCCGCAAGATCATCGTCGACACCTACGGCGGCATGGGCCGTCATGGTGGCGGCGCCTTCTCCGGCAAAGACGCAACCAAGGTCGATCGATCGGCGGCCTACATGGCGCGCTACATTGCCAAGAACATCGTTGCCGCCGGCCTCGCCGATCGCGTCGAAGTTCAGCTGGCCTATGCCATCGGCGTCGCCGAGCCGGTCTCGGTCCTCGTCGACACCTTCGGCACCGGCACGATCGAGCCCAAGCAGCTCGAAGACCTCGTCCGCGCCAACTTCCAGCTCACCCCCAAGGGTATCATCGAGTCGCTTGACCTGCGCCGGCCCATCTTCAAGCAGACCGCAGCCTACGGCCACTTCGGCCGCACTGGCACAGACTTCACCTGGGAGCAGACCGACAAGGCCACTGCCCTCAAGACCGGCGCCGCAAAGTCCGAACCGGTCGCAGCCACTCGCTAGTGACGCAAATCCGAAGCCCAGATCGAGCGGCAAGCCATCAGGCAAGCCGCTCGATCTGCGTCAGGACCGAAGTCCGCCGGGCCGCCCAGCTATCATCAGCGCTGAGCCCACCGTGCCCACCACCATCTCAGCTGCGCGCCTCCGGTCTTTCGTCACGGCCTACATCGCCGGCGTCGCCCTCGTTACTCTCACCTTCGCTCTGCTCAACGCCCGCGTCGCCCACCCCTGGATCATCGGGGAGTGGCTCATCAACTACACCGGCGGCTTCCTCCGTCGCGGTCTTCTAGGCCAGCTCCTCCTCCTCGCCAACCACCTCACACGCCTGCCGCTCGTCGGCCTCGCCGCCGCGCTGCAGCTCTTGCTCTACACAGCCTTTTACCTCAGCGTTCTGCCACTTCTGCGCGACATTCGCTGGAGCCTCCCCCTGCTCGCGCTTCTGCTCTCCCCCGCGACCCTCGCCTTTACTGTCCTCGATCCGCCAACCTCCGTTCGCAAAGAGATCCTGCTCTTCCTGGCACTATCCCTTCTGGTCAACGCTGTCCTCTTTCTGCGACCGCGGCCGTGGCACCTTGCCCTCGCACTCTCCATCGTAACGCCGGTGCTGCTCCTCACCCACGAAGCCCTGCTCGCCTTTCTCCCCTATCTCTTTCTCCCTCTGCTGCTCGCGGCTCCCCGCCTTCGCGATGCCGCGCGTCTCGCCGCCATCCCCATCCTGCTTGCCGCCGTCACCTCCTTAGCCAGCATGACCCACCCAGGCGGAAGGAGGGAAGCGGAAGCAATCTGCAGATCCGTCGGCGGTCATCTCGACGGCCAGCCCGCCGGCCTTTGCAACGGTGCCATCAAGTACCTCGAGTACACGCCTGCCCAGGCCCGCGCCGAGACCCTTCGCGCCATCCGCTTCTACAACTACCGCATCCGCTATCCGCTGCCGATGCTGCTCACGCTCACGCCGATCGCGCTTCTCTTTCGCCGACGTCTCCTCGGAACATCTGGCCGCGCCACCACACTGCTCCTCGTCGTCACCGCCCTCTCCGCCGCCGCCTCGCTCCCACTCTTCGTAATCGCGCGAGACTGGGGCCGCTGGCTCGAGATCCACGCGACCTGCCTGCTGCTTCTCTTTCTGCTGCTCAATCGCCGCAAGCCCGTCGCCCAGGCCGATGGCCCAGCCGTCACCGCTGCTGAAGCCAGTACCGGCCTCGCCCTCCACCGTCCCCACACAGCCCGCCTCCTCGCGCTTGCCCTCTACGCGACTTGCTGGACGCTTCCCGCCGTCGGCATCTTCCCTGGCCGCTTTGGCTACGTCGATCTCGTCCGTTACCTGCACAGCTACCGGAGCAAGCCACATCTCTCAACCACGGCCCCGCCCGCTGCTCATCCAACCCCGATCGACAGTCCCTGACGAGCTACCACCTGAGTTTTCCGCAACGGCGGCTTAGAGGAAGACACACGGCGGCGCGCAACTATCCAGCCGTCGGTTACGTCTAAAGGCAATCAGCCCCAGCAGGTACATCCCCACGTAGAGCCAAGAAAGGCAGGAACGCATGCGCCTTCTCTCTGAATTTGATATCCAGTTTCAGCTCCCGGCAACAACGGCCATGGTCACCCTTCTGCATCTGCACCCCTCCCTCGACGCCGCACTTCGTGAGCCCGATACCCTCCTCATCGAGCACGTCGACGCCACCTCCACCACCGTCCTCGAGCCCAACCTCTACCTCGACAGCTTCGGCAATCGCTGCGCCCGCTTCTCCGCGCCTGCAGGCGGTCTCCGCCTCAGTGGCCGCAACGTCATCGAGATCCCCGCCGAGCCCGACCCCATCCAGACCACCGCCACCCAGGCGCTGGTACACGACCTCCCGCCCGAGACCCTGCAGTTTCTGCTCTCAAGCCGCTATTGCCAGGTCGATCAGATGAGCGGCATCGCCGGCGACCTCTTCGGCTTCACCAGCCCCGGCTGGGCCCGCGCCATCTTCATCCGCGACTGGGTACACACCCACGTCGCCTTCAACTACAAGATGGCCCGCCCCTCCAAAACCGCCCTCGACGTCTTCACCGAACGCGTCGGCGTCTGCCGCGACTTCCAGCACCTCGCCATTACCCTCAGCCGCGCCATGAACATCCCCGCCCGCTACGTCACCGGCCAGCTCGGCGACATTCGCCATCACTACAGCGGCCCCGGCGACTTCTCCGCCTGGTACGAGGTCTTCCTCGACGGCCGCTGGTGGACGATGGACGCCCGCCACAACGAGCAGCGCTTCGGCCGCATCCTCATGGCCACCGGCCGCGACGCCACCGACGTCGCCCTCACCACCAGCTTCGGCATCGCCAACCTCACCCACTTCTACGTCGAGTCAAACGAGGTCGACGAAGCTAACATCAAACTCCCTGTCCCTCCCAATCCCAACCTCGTCAACTACATCCCCGTATCCACACCGAACGCGTAAGGTGGCCGTCTCGATCCCTCGCGTCGCCCTCACGATGCCAGCCGAGCCATCGCCCTCGAGCCCGCTTATACTGGACGCTCGTTCACCCCGGCCATCTGGCCTGTTTCAAGGAAGTGCATGGCCGCCCTGATCGAAGCAATTAACGTCAAACGTAAGTCCGTCTTCGAGTTTGAAGACACGCCCTTTGCCTGTCTGGATTCAGACATCAGCACGCCCACGGCGCGCGGCGGCCAAACCCTAGTCCGCCTCAAAATGCGCAACCTGCTCACCAGCGCCGTCTTCGAAAAAACCTTCAAGGCAGGCGACAAGTTTCGCGAGCCGGATCTCGTCCTCGTGCCGGTCTCCTATCTCTACAGCGACGGCGACGGCTCGCACTTTCTCGATCAGGAGAACTTCGAAACTCTCACGCTCGCGCCCGAGACCGTCGGCGATGCGCTCGATCTCCTCATCGAAGGCGCGCTGCTGCAGATGCACAAGTACAACGGCAACCCCATCGCCCTGCAACTGCCCCTCTTTGTCGATCTCGACGTCGCGTACACCGAGCCCGGCGTGCGCGGCGACTCCTCGAGCGGCAGCGTCACCAAATCCGCCCGTCTCGAAACTGGCCTCGAGATCCGCGTTCCGCTCTTCATCAAGCAGGGCGAAAAAGTGCGCGTCACCACGGAAACCCGCGAGTTCGCCAGCCGCGCCTGAGCGACCGATCGGGCAGCCTACACTGCCTTCACGTAGGTGGTGTACATCCGCTGGCCGATCTCGGTCCAGGGCACAAACCGTCGCGGCCCCATCGCCGTTCGAACCGTCCATTCACTCTCACCAGTCTGGTCCGCGCTCAGCAGGGCATTGGCCGGCACGCTCAGAACCCCACTCTCCCACGGATCGCGCACGGCAAATAACACCTGCGGCCCGCGCATCAGGGCCACCGTATCCAGGTGCATCGGGCCACCATTCATCGGCAGCGCCTCCAGCCGAAGCGCCATCGGCAGCGTCAGCGTCACCTCGTCGCCCTGCCTCCAGACCCGCTCCAGCCGCGCGAACCCCTGTTCCATCTGAACCGGCACACGCTCGCCGTTCACCTCAATGGCGGCCGCCCCGCCCGCCCACGCAGGAACCCGCAGCATCACCCGCAAGCCAACCGGCCGCGCAGCCGACGAGAGCCGCAGCTCCACACGACCGTTCCGCGGGTACTCGGTCGTCTGCTCCATCACCAGCGCGTCTGCGCCCTCCTGCCATCGCAACGCCGACGGCTGGTACAGGTTCACCCACACCGCGCCCGGCTCCCGCAGATAGCCGTTGATCCCGTAGTCCGCCGCCAGCTGCGGCTGTGTGCCGGAGCAGCACGGCCACCGATGCACGCTGTAGATCCGCTTCGCCATCACGTTGTAGTCCGCGTAGTAAAACGAGTGTCCGTCCGGCAGCAGCGGCAGACTTCCTAGCGCCGCATTGTGGATCACCCGCTCCATGCTGTCGCCATACCGCCCATCGCGCGTGGCCCGCAGCAGATATCGCGTCAGCTTGGTATGCGCAAAGCAGCCACACGGCACCTCGAAGCTGTTATGCGTGTTGGCCAGGCTTGCCGCCAGCTGCCCGTACCCCGGCTTGCGAAACAGCTCGTCCGGCCCCCATCCGCCCGTTACGAAACTCTGCGCCTCCACCATCGCAAACGCATTGGTAGCCGCCTCGAGATGCAGCGTGCTGCCATCGACAAAGAACGCCTGCATGCCAGAGCACAGCGAGTTCAGATAGCTGTAGGCATGCCGGTCAGAGAGTCGATCTTCCCCGCGCGCCAGCGGTGCGAAAAAGCTCTCGTCCTCGAGATACGCCCGCGCCATCTGCCGATATCGACTCCCCGCGCCCGCACTCGCCGCCCGGTACAAGTTCTCGGGCAGTGTGTAGCTCTCGTCCCACATATAGGACGAGTCCTTGCCCATCGCCCATTGCCGTTCCCGTTCGATCGCCCGGCCCGGCAGCGAGGGCGCCGCCGCCGTCGTCACCCGATCGAGCGTCTCCCACGCCCGCGTGTCCCCGGCCAGCTCATGCGCATCCACCAGCCCGCACACTAACTTGTCATAGCTGTAAGCAGGGAACCGCGTGCCGGCAAAGTACTCCGGCGCAATCTCGTCCCCGAGCAGCCTGTGCAGCCGCACCGCACGCTCCGCCATGGCCGTCTCCCGTCCCGCCCCGCCCACCGCCGCTCCGGCATGCAGCCGCGACATCGCAGAGGTCCACTGGCCAAAGGTCGAGGCCGGCGCAAACCCCGCGTCATCGTGGTGATAATCAAACTCCGGCTTCCACTCGTACCACCCGCCCAGGCTCGTGCCTGGAGCCGACCTCCCGGCCATCTGCCGAAACGGTTTCATCAGGCTGTCTTCATTTAGGCCGAGCAGAACGCCGCTTGCCTGCGCCTGCTGCTGGCGCTGGAGTCGCCCGCGAACCTCCACCTGCTCGTATCGAAACTCCGCCAGAGAGGCCCCTTCCGAACCCGCCGCGGCATGGCCCGGCGTCGCCGCCATAGCTCCTGCCGCCACCATCCCTCGCAGCACATCCCGTCGCGTCACCGTCATCGTCCACTCCGCTCGCATATCCACCCGCCTCCAGCCTACGCCTGCCGCACCTCACGCGGCGCCATGACCGCGCTCTCCACATCTTCGCGATTTCCGGAGTGTGGCCACGCACCTCGGGGCACCATACTATCTATGAGCCTCTCACCTATGCCCGCCCCCACTCCGACCCGCATCCCGCCCTCTGGCGACTTCGCCGGCAAAGCCTGGCAGCAGGTGCTCGCCCGCGACCCCGACGCCGACGGCCAGTTCGTCTACGCCGTCCGCTCCACCAGGATCTTCTGCAAGCCGTCCTGTCCCTCGCGCCGGCCCACCCGCCGCAACGTCAGCTTCTTCACCCTTCCGGCCGAGGCCGAAGCCGCCGGCTACCGCGCCTGTCTGCGTTGCCGGCCCAACGATGGCGCCGCCACGCCCGACCCTCTAATCGCCGCCCTCGCCGCCGCTACCGACTATCTGCAGGCGAACGCCCGGCATGCGGCCAGCCCCCGCGTCACGCTCCTCTCGCTTGCCTCCTCCATCGCTATCGAGCCAGCCACCATCACCCGTGCCTTCGACCGCATCCTCGGCGTCACCCCCGCCCAGTACGCCCGCACCCATCGCCTCAATGCCTTTCGCGATATCCTCCATCCCGCTCCCGCCGCCGCCCCGCCCCCCAGCATTACCGACGCCATCTATGCCGCCGGTTTCGGCTCTTCCTCCCGCCTCTACGAGGGCAGCGCCGAAACCCTCGGCATGACGCCCTCCACTCTGCGCAGCGGCGGTGCCGGCGCCACGGTCCACTACACCCTTGCCACCAGCCCGCTCGGCCGCACCCTCATCGCCGCCACCGCTGCCGGCGTCTGCGCCATCGCTTTTGGCGACTCGGACCCGCAACTTCGCCGCGACCTCGAAATCCGTTTCCCCAAAGCCACCCGCCGCGAACTCCCCAATCCCGCTGCCAGACTCGCCGTCACGACCACCGAAGACCCCGACCCCGAAGCCCGCACCGCCCGCTGGCTCGTTGAGGCCTCCCGCTTCGTGCTCGCCTCCCTGTCCGAGCACCCCGTCGCCCGCGCCTTCCCCCTTGATGTCCGTGCCACCGCCTTCCAGACCCGCATCTGGGCCGCTCTCCAGGCCATCCCCCGCGGCGAAACCCGCAGCTACGCCGCCGTCGCCCAGTCGCTCGGCCAGCCCTCTGCCGCCCGCGCCGTTGCCACCGCCTGTGCCGCCAACCCCGTCGCCCTCGCCATCCCCTGTCATCGCGTCGTCGGCGCCACCGGCGCCCTCACCGGCTACCGTTGGGGCGTCGATCGTAAACGCACCCTCCTCAGCACAGAGAAAACCCCGCCCCTCGCCCCCACCACCTGATCGCAACGAATCCGGTCCTCTCTGCATTCCTTTGCGTTCGCTTTGACCTGTTTTGCTTTGCTTCTTCGCAGATCGCCGCAACCTTCCAGCTTCGTCCGTGTCCAATCCACGAACGCACCTTCGGCGACACTGCCCGGCCTCCCCGTCGCCGTCGCGCGAGCCGCTAAACTTGCTGGACCCGACACCCTCGTGAGCACGACCGTCCCCATCCCGGCCAACGCCGCCTCCGCGCCTCGTCCGTCGTACCCCCGCAAGCCGCCACTGCCAGCCCTCAGCGGCGTCCGCACCCTGCTCGCCATCAGCATCATGCTCTTCCACTTCACGCCGCCGCATACCGAGTGGCTCCACCCCCTGCTCGATAACTCCTTCATTTTCGTCGGCTGCTTCTTCCTCATCTCGGGCTTCATCCTCACCTACAACTACGGCGACCGCGCCCTCACCCTCGGCAAACGCGACTTCTGGTTCGCCCGCTTCGCCCGCCTCTACCCCACCTATCTCTTCGTCCTTCTGCTCTCACTCCCCATGCTCGTCGCCGAGTGGCAGGCCCGCTCGCATACCGAGTTCTGGCAGGGCCTCCTTCTCACGCCACTTCTTCTGCAGGGTTGGAGCCCGTCCCTCGCCACCTTCTGGAACACCGTCGCCTGGACCCTTTCGGCCGACGTCCTGCTCTATTTCGCCTTTCCCTTCCTCATCATCCTGTGGGCGCGCAACAGCCATTGGCTCGACCGCCCCTCCCGCGTCGTCGGCGTTGTTCTTCTGCTCTGGCTCATCGGCCTCACCCCTCACACCCTCTATCACTTCCTCAACCCCGACCACCTGCCCGCGCCCGCCGATCGCTACACCGGCACCTACTGGATGCGCGTCCTCAAATACACTCCACCCGTCTATCTCTGCACCTTTCTCGCCGGCCTCGCGCTCGCCAAACTCCATGCCCTTCTCACCCTCACCGAGCGCCAGCGCCTCCTCATGAGCGCCTCCGCCCTTACCGCCATCTGCCTCTTCTTCTATCTCGCCGCCCCGCACATCCCGTATGTCATCGTGCACGGCGCGCTTCTTCTGCCGCTCTTCTGCGTGCTCATCCTCGGCCTCAGCGGCCCCAATCTCATCGCCAGCACCTTTGCTCTTCGACCCCTTGTCATCCTCGGCGAGACCACCTTCGCGCTTTATCTGCTGCACTTCAACATCTTCGAGATGATCCACGACTACCATCTCCTCGACCGTCTTCACCTCGTCGCCTTCGATCCCTGGATCTCCTACGTCATCATCATCGCGCTCGCCTACGCCACCGTCCGTTGGATCGAGAAACCCGCCCGCAAACTCATTCTTAACCACGCCAAACGCCGCGGCGAAATCACCCGCAAAGAGCCCGACCTTAACCCCACCCCGATCCCATAACTGCCTTACCCCGTCTTCCTCCGCAGCATCGAAAACCGCCCCCAGTTGTTATCCGCCTTTTGGTTGTCATCCCGCAGGGATCTGCTTCCGCCTTTACGCCAGAGCTGCCGCATAAGTCGCCAATCGTGCAAACCCTCACACACAGCAAGCCTCCGAACGCAGCAAAGCCCCGCTCAGTGGCGAGGCTTTGTTGATCGTTCCCATAAATGCAGTTACTGGTTATTCACAACCTGCGTCGCATGTTGCCCATTCGCCACCGCGACCAGGCAGCTGGGTAGCGCCGTCGCCGGATATGGCGTGTTCTGGATGTTCTTGAGCGTTCCATTGTTGGGGCTCAGTTGCAGCCCCGAGATCGTCTGATCGCCATTGTTCGACGTGTACAGATAGATCCCCAGCGCCGGCTCAATCGTCACGCAGGTCGGGTTCGTCTTCACGTCAACCGAACTCGATCCAACCGATCCCGCCAGATTGCCCGTCGCCTGATCAATCGTGTACGCCGTCACCGAACTCGCGTTGAAGTTCGTCACATACAGGTACTTGCCCCGCGGATCAATCGTCAGGCTGGACGGAAACTGTCCCGTCGCAAACGGTCCATTCGTCATCGCCCGCGGCAGACCGGTGGACGTCACCAGGTACCCACCCACCTGGTTCGAAAGCTGATCCGTCACGTACACAAAACGCGACGTGGGATCAACCGAGATCCCACTCGGCTGCACACCAGTCGAGGTGCCTTGCGGGGCCGCTTCTCCCGCCGTCACGCGCGTCAGCGTCGCACTACCCTGCGCTTGCGCAAACGTCTGGATGAAACCTTGTGGCTGCGGATTGGCGCTTCCCGCAGCCGTCGTCGTCTCCCGATCCGCCACATAGATGTACCGCGTCGTCGCTCCGTTCGGGATCGTCGAGACCGTAACCCCAATCGGCGTATTCCCCGTCGCCACCGACGTCGGCTTTCCCAGAGTGCCATCCGTCGTATTAATCGGAAAAACCGTCAGATTGCCAGGCCCAGGAAGGGCTCTAGTGAACCCGGGCTGATAAGTCGAGGCTACATACAGGTAGGATCCCGTCGGATCGACCGCCGCCGCCACCGGAAAGCTGCCCAGCGTATTGTAGGTGTTCGCCGCATACAGCTTGCCATCCGTTCCCACGGCGAACTGCACCACATTAGAATCGTCCTGGTTCAGCACATAAATGTACTTGCCGCTCGGAGCCGCCACCAGCGTCACCGGATTCCGCCCGCCCGACGACGTCGGCGAGTTCGCCAGCGGTGTCAGCGCACCGGACTGGTAGTCCACCAGATATCCATCTACAAATCCCGTTGTCCCCGAAGCCGCGGTCGCGTAGACATACGCCACCGTAAAATCGCGGCTGCAGGAGATCGTTCCAAAGCCAAGCGCCGCCGAAACCAGGGCTGCCACACTTCCACGGCCAATCCGGCGTCCAGTTATAGTCCAATTCATTCGTCTTCCAACCCTTCGCAGACCCTTCGGCCCGCTGCCTTCCGTTCGGTGCTGCCCCTCTGTGCGAAGAGGAGCAGCCGGTGCACTGCAATCGCTCGTTCCCTAGCTCACCGCTCCACTCACCGCCAGACAGCTCGCATGCGTCACCGCCGAAAAGCTCGATCCATGCTGCAGCGGTCCCAACGTTCCGTCCGACAGGTTCAGCCTCAGGCCAGTCACCGTGCCATCCACGCTGTTCGAGGTGTACAGGTACTTGTTCGTCGGATCCTCCACCATGCACGTCGGTCCGGAGCCAACCGCAAATGGATTATTCGCCCCACCCAACGGCGTCAGCTTCCCGGTCGCGTCGATACTGAACGCTGAGATCGAACTGTTCGGCTGCGAAGAGTTCCCGTTCGATTGATTCAGCACATAGACAAACTTGCTATTGCGCGCCTCGGTCAGCGTCCACACCGGGTTCCGGGCTGAAGACACATTTGGGAACGGGCTGTTAACCACCGCATTAAGCGCGCAGCTGGTTCCCACCGTATAGCCATAAATCTGCCCCGCCGTGCTCGGCGTCCCATCCGGGTTCGTCACTCCGGTATCCGTCAGATAAACGTAGCTACCGCCCCCATTTGTGATCGAAGACAGGTTGGTCGCGCCAGTCGACACATTCCCGCTCACCGTCGTCGTTAGCTGTCCGCCGGCCGTAATCTGGTACGGAAACACATAGGTATTCGGTCCGGCCGTGGCCGAGTTCTTATCCAGAATGAACAGACAGCTACTCGCCTGCACCCGCATCATGCTCGGATTCTGGCCCACCGGGAAGTACAGAATATTCTTGTTGTTCGCGTCCTTGACCTGCTGATTCGTGACAGTCGACAGCCGGCCCGTATCTGCGGCAATCGCAAACACTGTCACATCGCCCTGCCCCGCCGCGTTGTACGTCGAGCCACCCGGCGCCAACCGATCCAGCGCGTACAGATAGCTGCCAGAGCCATCAAGCGCCGCCCATACCGGGGTGCCACCCGCCGTCGCGTACGACTCCTGGTAGGTCAACGTACCGTCGCCACCCACGCTGAACTCGGAGATGTTGCCATCTCCGTTACTCACGCCATTCGCCGCGACCGTACCCTGGTTCACGACGTACACATACCGCCCGCCCGCCCGCACCACCAGCGTGCCCGGGTTTACCCCCGCAGAGGTAAACGGAGACTTCGGAATCGCCGTCAGATTTCCCGTAAAGTTATCGATCTTATAGCCAACAATAGAGCTCGCCGTCGTCGAGGTCGAAGTTGTTCCCGTCACCCACATGAAGCCGATCGTTCCGCCACCACATGCCGTCATACCCAGACCAAGTGCTACCGAGGCCGCCAGTGCCATCGAGACACGGCCAATTCTGCTCAACTTCATGCGCTTCCTTCACCCTTGCAGATCGCTTCCGGCGCAGAAATCGCGCGGGAGAGGACCGACATGCCATCAGGGATTCATTTCCCGTAATTGTAGAAGCTGACGAGCGTTTGCGCCACTTGCCGGCTTCCGCATACTCCCCACCCGATTGTTACCCGCGAGCAGCAAAAAGGGGATAAGCACCTTTGCTCCCATCCCCCTCCTCCTGAAACCTTCAGCGCTACCAGGTCCGGCAAACGTTCACCGGCATCATCGGCTGCCCGGTCTTGCAGCTGAACGCCTTGCCAAACTCCTCGAAGTTCTGCACCGTGCCGTTCGTCCGCCACTCGCCGGAGCTGTGCGGATCCGTCTTCGCCAGCACCCGTGCACTCTGTTCCGTCGCGTTCTGGCACCACACCTGACCAAAGGAGATAAAGAACCGCTGCTCCGGCGTATAGCCATCCTTCTTTCCCTCGCTGAAGCCCGGTCCATCCCCCGACGTTGCAATCGTCTCCTGAAGCGCCTGGAACGCAATCCGGATGCCACCGTTGTCGGCTGTGTTCTCCCCCAGCGTCAGATGCCCATTCAGCTTCTGTCCAGGGGCAACCTCAAACTGGTCGTACTCCTTGGCGGTACACTCCGTCCGCTCGTCAAACTTCTTTTTGTCCTCGTCGGTCCACCACTGCCGCACATTGCCATGCAGGTCGTACTTCGATCCCTGATCGTCGAAGCCGTGCGTCATCTCGTGCCCGATCACGACGCCGATGCCGCCAAAGTTCACACCCGGATCCTGGCGGTTGTCAAAGAACGGCGGTTGCAGAATACCGGCCGGAAAGTTGATGTCGTTCTGCGGTGGGTTGTAGTACGCATTCACCGTCGGCGGCGTCATGCCCCATTCCTTCTCATCCACCGGCTTGCCCAGCTTGGCGATCTCGTACTTCTGCTCAAAGATGTCCGAGCGCTCCTGGTTGCCCAGCAGATCGTTCCGCGTCACCGCGAGCTTCGAGTAGTCGCGCCACGTCTCCGGGTACCCGATCTTGTCCTTGATCGTGTCCAGCTTCTTGCGCGCCTCCACCTTGGTCGCCTCACTCATCCACGGCAGCTGCTTGATGTCCTCCGCCATCGCGACCTCCAGCGCCTTCACCAGCCGTTCCATGTTGTCCTTCGCATCCGGCGGAAAGTTCTGCTTCACCCAGTCCTGCCCCACCGCCTCGCCCAGCGCCCGGTCCGTCCGCGCCGTGCATTGCTTCCATCGCGGCTGCTGCTCTTTCTGTCCGTTCAACGTCTGGTTGAAAAAGGCGAAGTTCTCATCGACGACCGGCTTCGAGAGCAGCGGCGCACCGCCATGCAAGGTGTGCCATCGCAGATAATGCTTTACCGCCTCCGGCTTTTCGGACTTCAAAACCTCCTGCACGGCAGTCACATACCCAGGCGAACTCACGTTCAGAGAGTTCGCCGCGCCCAGACCGACCCCGTTCATATACGTCTTCCAATCAAAGCTCGGGCTCAGCGCGTCCACCTGGTCGACCGTCATAATGTGGTATCTCTTCGCCGGATCCCGCCGCTCTACCCGGCTCATCGATCCCTTCGCGAGCGCCGTCTCGATCCGCAGCACATCCCCCGCCTCAACCTTTGCTTGCTCCGGCGTGTCTCCAGCCAGAGCCATCATCTTCTGGACGTGTGCCAGATACTGCTCCCGGATCGTCTTCGACCGCTCATCGTCGTTCAGGTAGTAGTCCCGGTCCGGCAGCGAAAGCCCGCCCTGGCCCGTCTCCGCAATCTGCTTGGTCGAGTCCTTCTGGTCCTGCCCCACGCCCACACTGAAGAACCCACCGCCCCCGTGCTCCTGAAACTCCTTCACCTCGAACGCCGCCAGGTCCTTGTTGCTCTTCAGGCCGTCAATCAGCGCGAACTCCGGCTGCAGCGGCTTTACGCCCATCGCGTCGGCCTTGGACACATCCATGCACGCCGCGAAGAAGTCGCCATATTGCTTCTGCAGCGGCGTCGCCGGCGTGTCGGCCGCCTTCTTCAGATCCGCATAGAGCAGGTAGCGATTCCGCTCTCCCAGCTCATTAAATCGGCCCCATCGCACCTGGTCCCCGGGGATAGGGTTTTGCTTCATCCAGTTTCCACACGCGTACTGGTAAAAGTTCGTGCACGGGTCCGCCGTCTTGTCGATGGCCTGTACGTCAAAGCTGATCGGCTTCTTCGGCTCACTCGTTGGTCCTGTTGCCGCCGCCACATCCGCTCCCACCAAACCCTGCGCGGAACATACCGCACCCGAAACCACCAGAACACACGCCACCGATCGAATCAAAGTCGTCTCCAGAGAAGGGAAGTACAGGCCTGCGGCATCGCAGTTTCGACCTGCCCCCACATCATCGCACCCACCACTCGTCCGGTGCCAGCACAGAAAGTCATGCTGGCCCGTGCCCCGCCCCCATCGCCCGCTCACTCGCCGCCACCGCATCGTCCCCGGCCGCCATCCCGCACCGCCTTCGCACCGCCGCCTCTATCTCCACCGCAAACGTCACCCCCGCCAGCGCACTCAACTCCCCAAAGATCCGCGTCTCCCGCCACACCCCCACCACCAGCGCCGCCGCCAGAAACGGAATCGTCCCCACCCATAGAGCCCGCAAGCGACGGTCCGTCACATACGGGCGCAGCAACCACATCGGAATCGCCAGAAACCCGAACACCTCGAGCAACTGCGGCCAGTGCAGCGGCACGGCAAGCGACATCAGGTTGTTCTTCCACGGCAGATCCCACGCCTGCCGGCCCTCGTGCAGCAGATGCGCAATCCCCATCCGCCACCCCAGCCAGATCGCCGCGCCAGCCACGCTGTACCCCACTGCCGCCAGTCGCCGCCCCTCACGCCACAGCAGGTACATCCACGCTGGCAGCAGAAACACCACCGTCTCCCGGTTCGGCGTCGCGACCGCCAGCACCAACAGCAGTAGCCATCCCTGCCGCCGCACCACCGCCAGCAAACCCACGCTGTATAGCAGCAGCGATGGCTGGTCGTACGGCATCGTGTACCGCTGCTCAAAGTGCACCACATACGTCAGCGCCACGATCATCATCGTCATCACCGGCGCCAGCCACGTCGTCTCCGGTGGCGGCCCCAGGGAACGCCGCATCGCCTCCACCACTGGCAGCAGGCCCAACAGGCACATGCAGTTGATCAGCGAAACCGCCAGATCCTCCGGCGACGCCACGGTCTTCTGAAACAGTGACTCGTATATCCAGTGGAACGCTCGGCTCTCCCCCGCCGCCCGTATCGGGTACGCCATCAGCACCCGCTCCTGGAACGGCGATTTCTCGCCGAGCTGCGCATATCGCTTCAGATCCAGCAGATTCTCATTCTGCGACGTCGCCGCCCGTCCCACACAAACCGCCATCGCCACCAGCAGCACCCAGATCCATCGCCGCAGCAGGCGCGACGAAGAAAGCGAAGGTGCCACAGCGGAGGTCGTCTCAGGCATCAGCCCGTATGCTATCGGCCACCTTCCCCCAAAGCAAACCCACCTCAAACGGCATCGGCCCCGGCCATCGCCAGAGCCGCCGTTGCCATCCTCGCGCAGCTAGAAAATCTTCAAATGAATCGTCAGGTACTTCTTCGGATCCGACCGGATCGTATCCACTAGCAGCGTGCTTTGCGTCAGCAGCTTGTTCAGGTTCGTGTACGCCTGGTCATCGGTCGCCAGCTTGCCCAGCGTCCCCCGCCCCTGGTCGATCCCCGTCACCAGCGTGTTCACCTGCGTCAGCGTGCCCTGCAGCTGCTGCCGGAACTGCGGATCCTTTAACATCAGCCCCAGCGCGCCCTTGCCTGCGTTCGCGTCCGTCAACAGCTGGTTCGCATTGGCAATCGTGCTGTTCAGGTTCGTGTACAGCTGCTCATCCTTTAGCAGCTTGCCCGCTGATCCCTGCCCATTCTGCAGCCCGGTCGTAATTGCATCCACCCGTCCAATCGTGTCGTTGATCCGGTTGTAGAGTGCATCGTCGTTCATCAGCTTGCCCACCGTTCCCTTACCGGTGTTCAGGTTCTGGGCCAGCTTGTGCAGCTCATCCACCGTCGCATTCGCCTTGTTATACAGATCCGGATTATTGATCAATTGCCCGACCGATCCCTTGCCGCTCTGCAGGTTATCGACAATCGTATTCATCTTCGCCAGAATCACGTTCAGGCTCTCGATCGTCCCTTGGCTCGCCTTCACCACATCCTGCAGATTCGGCGTCTCCAGCGTCTTCACCTCGTCGCCTGTCTCAAGCGGCGGCCCCACGGCGTACTGGCTGTTCAGGTCCACCACCGTATCGCCCAGCACACCCACCGTGCTGAGCGAGGCCTTCGAATCCTTCTTCAAATCCTTGCTGTACTTCGTGTCCAGCTTCATCGCAACCTGCACCGGCGTCAGCTTCCGCGCCGGATCGCTCGTAATCACAATCGTCTTCACCGTGCCAATCGTCACGCCCTGCAGGTTCACCGCCGCACCCTCTTTCAAGCCGGCCGAGTTCTCAAAAAAAGTCGTCACCTCGATCTTGTGCGAGAACAGACCCAGCCCCGAAGAGCTCGTCATCAAAAACAGAAGCGTGATCAGAACGATCGACGCAATCAGCACAATCACGCCAACCTTCAACTGCGACCACCGCACCTCCTGCTGACTCGGCATAGCTCTCCTTACATACCCAACCCAAAATCGTATCCGGACCCGCCTCGGCCCGTCTGTCCGTCGAGCATATCCCAGCGCTCGCCCCGAACCGATCTCCTGTCACGTATGTCTATGAAGGGATGCTGGAAGAGTAACGGAGGTTTCAGCAATCCGCGCCCGCCAACCGTAACACCTCTGTGCTATGGCGCCCCTTCGACCAAAACCACTGCCATTGCCATCTCCCGGCTATGCGTCAGCGACAGATGCGTCCGCACCACCCCTATCGCCTTCGCCCGCTCCCTCGCCCGCCCGCTCCACACAATCCCCGGCTTCCCCCCGCGCTCGTTCCGCACCTCAATCTCTGTCCATCGCACCCCCCGGCTGATCCCCGTCCCCAACGCCTTCGCTCCCGCCTCCTTCGCCGCGAATCGCGCCGCAAAGCTCTCCGCCGCTCCATGCACCTTTCTCCGGCAATACGCAATCTCGATCGGTGTAAACACCCGCGTCAGAAATCGATCACCAAACCGCTCCACACTCCGCCGTACCCGGTCAATCTCAATCAGATCCGTGCCTATACCCAGAATCATGGCCGTCTCCCCTTTCTCGCAGTCACGGCGTGCTCCGATCGCCCTCTCGAAGTCCCCGCCACACACGCCCACCGCTTCCCGGAATCGTCAATGCATCAAAAGTGTTGCAGATTAACCATCTTTCGGGGGAAGGAACAGCTAGGCTTCAGCACAGCGCATCTTGCGCAAAGGAGCTCCACCATGCAGAAGTCCATTCGTTTGTTCGTTCTCGCCGCCGTCTTCTCTCTTTCCGCCGCCACCTCGCTCCATGCCGAACAGATGGGTACCAATCCGCATCCGCAGATCGCACGTAGTTCGAGCAGCAGCTGGAGCACCCTTGTTTCTTCTGTGCGCACGTACTTCGGTCTATAACTAACACACTGGATCCGCCCGCATGAACCTTTCGACCTTGGACAATGTGCTGTGGGTGGCGGGCTTCATTGGCCACGTCACTCTCCTTCTTGTTCTTCTGGTCCGGTCACGCTGGCGGCACTTCCCCATCTTCACCCTGCTTATCGCCTTCCAGGCACTCCGCACCATCCTGCTCTTCTTTGTTCTCCGCCATGGCACCCGGCACGGCTACTTTCTTGCCTACTGGATCACTGGCGTCGCGGATTACTTCTTCCAGGTCGCACTTATTGTCGAGATCGCCCGCGATGTGCTCCGGCCCGCGGGCCGATGGGTGCTGGAGGCGCGTCACGCCTTTCTGGTCTGGGGAGTCGTGGGTGTGCTCCTCGCCGCCACCTTGGCCCTCTTTATCGGCCCGCCAGAGGCCAGGGGTCTTGACCTCTGGGACGTTCGCGTCACCGTCTTCACCTCGCTTCTTACCTGCGGCCTCTTTCTGGCCATGGCCACCGCCGCCAATCGCCTTGGTCTCGGCCGCCGAAGCCATGTCCTCAACCTCGGTCAGGGCCTCACCGCCTGGGCCTTTGTCTCGTTGCTCGAAGACTTCGGCCATGTAGCCCTTGGCTGGAATCGCCAGTTCATCGTCTTTGTCCACCTCCGCATGCTCATCTACCTTGCCGTTCTGATCTACTGGATCGTCATCTTCTGGCAGCGGGAAACCTCCCGGGGACGAATCGTATCGAGTAGGGACACCATTTCTGTTGCTCCAGGCAAAGAGGTGCACTACGATGGCACAAGTTAAGGCCTCTTCATATGAGCTTTGTCGCAGTCTTCGGGATCACGGTCCTAGGTGTCGGCGGCAGTCTGCTGCAGACGCATCGCAAAGCCGCAGCACTCTCCCGTCTGAGCTGGGACGATCTGCTGGGCAAGCTCAAACCCGTCGGCGCTGACGGCATCAACACCATTGCGCTCGATTACCTGCAGCCCGGAAAAGGCCAGACCCGTATCGAAACCGATGAGCTCTGGGAGCTGATCGGTGGGTTTGAAGGAATTCGTCGCATCCGCGCCAACGCTGATGTCCTCCTCGCGCTGGCCGGCTTTGCACAGCGCTGGAATCCCGCGGAAAGCGTGATCGTCGCGGAACGAATGCGGCGGGATGGCATCGCTCTCCGCCGCGCCGCCCTCAAACTGCTCGTCAGCCTTCCTCTCGGCTTCGGCAAAACCCTCGGCCCCTTCAACGTGCAGCAGGCCGCCAGCTCTTACTACCTCATGCGGCAGCGTCTGCTCGCCCTCTACGAGACCAGCCACGCCGGCAGATACCCGGAACTCGCCGCTATTCTCTAAAGCCAACTTTTGTTGTCATCCCGTTAAGGATCTGCTGTTGCTCTACGTGCTTCATCGTCCGGATGCACCATCTCCCACCCTCAGTGCACCCGCACCTGGTTTCCCCCCTTTGCCTTTACCCCGTACATCGCGCGGTCACACTGTTGCAGCAGCTCCGTCCACCCCCCTCACCTCGGCGTCCATCTGCGCTACGCCAAAGCTGGCCCGGACCGTCATCTCCTGCGGCCCCACACAGCATCGCAGCTCCTCCACGCAGCACCGCAGCCGCTCCGCGATATCAATCGCCTCGTACTGCGAGGTCCGCGGCAGCAGCACCGCAAATTCATCCCCACCCAGCCGCGCCAGCCGATCACCCGCCCGCATCTCCGCCTGCAGGCAGCGCGCCACCGCCAGCAGGACCGCATCTCCGCTGTGGTGTCCCCACGCATCGTTCACCGTCTTGAAGTCGTCCAGATCGATCAAAATGGCCGACAGCGGCAACTCACTCGCAAAGCTGTTCATCACTTCGCGCTCCGCCCACAAATCCAGCGCCCGCCGGTTCAGAAGCCGCGTCAGCGGATCCGTCATCGCTTCGGTCTCAAGCTCCCCGTGCAGGCGAGCCGCCGTCATCCACACAAAGGCGATCGTCACCGCGCCCTGCAGAACGCTCGTCACCATCAGCGCCCATGCGAGCACACCCGTGCTGGTCAGGTAGTTCTTCGGCGTTCCCACCCACAGCACCGCCCCCGCCCGCAGCAGGTTGTTCGCACTCAACGCGAGCAGCAGTCCACCCATCATGAACGCCGACCAGCGCATCGCTCCCGTCGCCTGCCGCAGCACAAACGCCGCGCTCAGACCCACCTGCGTACTCAAAATCAGACTGTACCAAAACAGCCGCCACCGTACATCCGGAGCCACAATCGACCACCGCGTCAGGACCACCAGGCAGGTCGCCGACAGTGCCAGCTGCAACCAGCACTGGTAGCTCCGCCGCCCGAAGAACTCCGTAAACGACCGGTGCAGACACACGTACGCCAGCGAAAAGAAAAGATCGCCGGCCAGAACGGAAAAGACATCAGGGATCAGACCGCGCAAAGCGATCAGCACCGCTCCCGTAAACGCACATGCCGTGAACACCGGAAACCAGCGCAGACCGCGAGTTCCGCGGTGGGCCACCGAGTTCGCAACCGTCAACAGGGTCAATAAGCCAAGCAGCGCCGCATGCTCGACATGCAAGGTGTGCATATCCATGGCGAGAGCTCCGAAGGTGCGTCATGCCCACTTGCCGGCAACAAGGATCCTTCTTTGCCGCAGGCAGCGTTCAAGGGCTCCGTCCAGCACGGCCTGAAGGGGCCCATCGGGGGCGAGAGTGGACCGGAGGCACCCAGCGTACCACGGTCCTTGTACCCGATCCATCTACTTTTCTGCTGCGGGAACAGCCATCTCCGCTGGTGGGTGAAAATAGCTTTCCGCGTCGCCAACGCGCAGCCGTGCCGTCGTCCATCGCGTATGCCTCAGCACCAGCCGCAACTCCGTCACGTCCTTCGGCAGGCGGAACACCGGTTCGCTCACCGTCTCGCCACCCGCCGCCACTGCCGTCGTCAATCGCACTCCGCCCAGCCCCGGGACCGGCTCCCATCGGCGTCCCTTTCCATCGATCAGATAGGCCCCCAACCCGGTCTCGCTCCTCGTCTCCTTCCGGTCCCGGTTGCGCACCCGGACCAGCACCCGCAGCAGCCGCTCCGGCTCCTGTCCCCGTACCCGGAAGCCCGTAGGTTCCTCAGCGCCGATCACCGCGAAGCACATCGAGCGGAAACACCGGTCCTCCCCCGATCGGAAGAGCCGCGGCCGCGCCCGCAGCGAGACCCCCACTAAAACCACCCAGTACCCTATCCAAATTGCACTTAAAGTGCGCGCACCTCGAAGAAATCGACTGCTTTCGCCGCGTGAGCGTGCCAGCAGCAGACCAATCACGCCGATCACCGTCCACAGCACTAACCCCAGCAACATCAACCCGCTCAGCCGCTCCGCCATACCTCATCATGGCATCCGGGCTGGTAAACTCGCACCTGAGCCAATGAACCCCATCATCATCGCCCACTCTCTCGGCAAGACGTATCGCACTGGAAAGGTTGACGTTACGGCTCTTCGAGACGTCAGCTTCGACGTCGCTCCAGGTGAGTTCGTCGCCATCGTCGGCCCCTCCGGCTCCGGCAAATCCACCCTCTTCCACGTCCTCGGCGGCCTCACCCAAGCCACCACCGGCTCGGTCACGATTGACGGCATCGATCTCGCTCCGCTCTCCGACAGCGCCCGCACGGATCTCCGCAAAGCCAGGATAGGCTTTGTGTTTCAACGCTTTAACCTGCTTCCGACGCTCTCGGCGATGGGCAACATCGAGATCGCGCACGAGATCTCTGGCAATAGATCGCCGCTCGATCGCCCCCTCCTCGACCATCTGACACAGCTTCTCGGCATCAACGGGCGGCTCGACCACCGGCCAAACGAGCTCTCGGGCGGCGAACAGCAGCGCGTTGCCATCGCCCGAGCTCTCATCACACGCCCTGCCATCGTTTTGGCCGACGAACCCACCGGCAACCTCGACACCCAGAACTCGGACGCCGTGCTCAACATGCTGCGGAGCTCCAGCCGCGAGCTCAACCAGACCGTGCTCATGATCACGCATAATCCCGAGGCCGCCGCCATCGCTGACCGCATCCTCCACATGCGGGACGGGCAGATCACCCACATCGAAGCCGCCCGCCACGTCGCCGCGGTCTGAAGTCATGGCTTTCGCCCCAGACCACGACAACCACCGCCGCGAAATCTACGTTGCGCAGTACGCCGCAATGCACGAACCCGATCTGATGGCCATCGCACGCCGATACGAGACGTTGACGGAGCCTGCCCAGGATGCCCTCCGAGCGGAATTCGCCAGCCGCGGTCTCGAGCCGCCGCTGATCGATGACCATGGTGACGAGGATGACGAGCCTTCGGTCGAGCAGAAGCTGGTCACGGTGCGACGCTACCGCGACCTGTCTGAAGCCATCGTCGCTCGCGCCGTCATCGAAGGCGCAGGGATGTTCTGTTTTCTGCAGAACGAGAATATCGTCCGGCTCGACTGGCAGATCTCGAACTTCATCGGTGGTATCCGGCTGCAGGTTGCCGCATCCGACGTCGCCGCGGCTGAAGAGATCCTCTCCGCACCCGTTCCCGCAAGCATCCAGATGGAGGGTGAGCCGGAGTACATCCAGCCTCGCTGCCCGCGGTGCGACTCGCTCGATATCAGCTTTGAAGGCGCTGGCCGCGGTGCCGCCCTGGCTGCACTCTATTTCTTCTCGCTCCCAGCTCCCATGGGCGAGAAGCGATGGATGTGCCGCAACTGTGGTCTAGTCTGGGCCGACGACGAGCGAGCTGAGGGCGCGCAGCGCTAATCGTCCACCCCGGACGCACTCGCCAGCTTCCGCCGCTACTTCGCTGACCGCATATTGTTCGAGCGATCACTATCCGGCAGCTTGTGGTCCGGGTCAATCACCACGGTAGCCACCGGCCGCTCGCCCGTCCACGTCACCTCGCTTTTATTCATCCACGTCTCGGCCGGCAGGGAGATGCGCGTGGTCGTGCCGTCCTTGTACGTCACCGCAACCGTCGCCGGCAGCACCAGTTGCCCCTGGTTCGTGAAGGTGACGGCGTCCCGTCAATGGTCTTCACGGCCAGATCGTGCGTCCAGTTGTTCAGGTACCAGCCGCGCCAAAACCAGTCCAGATCCTCTCCTCCTTCACTCGACATCGCACGGAAGAAGTCCGAGGGCGCCGGATGCTTGAACGCCCAGTCGCGAATGTACTTGCGGAAAGCCCAGTCAAACCGCTCCGGCCCCAGAATCTGCTCGCGCAGCAGCACCATGCCGAACGCACCCTTGAAGTAGCTGACCGGGTGTCCCATCTGCCAGGTGTACGCGTCCGCGGGCATCAAGATCGAGGGCGCGTCCGGGTTCTCGAGCACCTTTAGAATGGTTTCCGCCGGTTCGCCACCCGCCGAGTACTCGGAGTCCCGCTTCGGCCCGTAGACGCCGCCTTTGAAGTCATCTGATTCGAAGATGTCAATGAAGGTGTTGAAGCCTTCGTCCATGAAGGCGTCGCGGCGTTCGTTCGAGCCAACGATCATCGGGAACCAATCGTGCCCGATCTCATGTGCCGTGATCCAGAACAGCGTCTTGCTCTTATCCTCAATGCCGTCGAAGACGATGCCCGGATACTCCATGCCGGTCGAAAAGCCGGCCACATTGACGGCTGCAGGGTACGGGTACGGATACCAGCGCCGTGAGAAGTTTTCGACCGCATCCTTCACGTACTCGGTCGATCGGCCCCAGCCTTCCTCGCCCGCACTTTCCGGCGGATACACGCTCATTGCCAGCGAGCTCCTGCCGTCCGGCAGGTTGATGCGCGCCGCGTCCCACACAAACACCGGGCTCGCACTCCACGCCACATCCCGCGAGTTATCCATGTGAAAGTGCCACGTAAGTGTGCCGTCGGTCTTGTTCGCGGCTGGGGGCCGGCTCGCGGGATCTTTCACCTCGGCCACACTGCGGATCGTAACGGTTTTGTCGCTGCTGCGTGCCTGCGCCAGCCGCGCGATCTGCGTCTTTGTCAGCACGTCCTTCGGGTTCATCAACTCGCCTGAACCAGCCACGATCATGTTCGCCGGCACCGTCGTGAAGTAGTCGAAGTGACCGTACTCCAGGTAGAACTCATTGCCAAGATAAGGCTGCGTATCCCATCCGCGCAGATCGTCGTAGACGCACATCCGCGGGTACCACTGGGCCATGTCGTAGATCTCTCCCTGCTTCGACATGCCCCAGGAATTTCGCCCGCCCCACACGCCCGGAACGGCATAGTGATAAGCGATGTGAACCTTCAGCTGCGCGCCCTTGCCGGCGAGCGGTTGCGCCAGCCGGATCTGCATCCGCGTGTCGTTCACCAGATACTCGACCTTCCCGCGACCTTTGCCGGCCTCGATTTCGACCGAGTCCAGAACGAAGCCGTCGCTGGTGCGATTGTTCGGGTTCTCCTCGGAGTCCGGCACCGGCTTTCGGCGCGGCCGACCACTGTTCACCATCGCCGACCGCGCGTCCTTGCGATAGATGTTCTGGTCGAGCTGGATCCATAGACTCGTCAGCAGGTTAGGGCTGTTGTTCGTGTATGTAATGATCTCGGTCGATCGCAGCTGTTTGGCCGAGGTATCGAGCGTGGCATGCAGCTCATAGTCCGCCTCGTTCTGCCAATAGGAGGGCCCCGGCGCACCGTTGCTCGAGCGATACGCCGTCGCAGGCGTTGACAGGGTGAGTGGAGCAAAGGCCAGGCGCGGATCATACCTTGTCTCGGTCTTTGTTCGTGGAGCTTGCGCGTTGGCGAACGAAAGGGAAAGCGCAACGGCGGCAAGCACCGTAAGCGGTCGGACGTGCATGGGCAGGTCTCCTCAAAGAAAAGCGGCAGCAGAAATCGATGGGTTCCTCTGAGCATACCTGCATGCACCGCCGCGCTCTTGCCGAAGCTGCAATCAGCCCATGCAAGAAGCGCCTCCTGCACCTTCGCGCGCACGAGACCGATCCTCTCGATCCTCTGCGACACAAGAATCTAATCCCGCCACAGCAAAGAACAACCATCAACTTGTCTCGAAGGAGACAGGCTGCCCGCGAGAAATCTGCAACCCGGGACCGCACCTCACCCGCGATCTGCATCCATCTCAGTACTGCGCGGCTGAGCCGCACTGTGGAGAGATCATGACCGACTATCGCGTAGCCCCGGGCGAGGCCCAGGAAGATCAAGTTACAGCAGCCATCGAGCAAGTGACCTCGAAGATCCCCTCCAGCGCCTACCTGGGAATGGCCCTGGCCTCCATGGCCGTGTCCGTGGGTTTCAAGGCTGCCGGCAAGAGCGACAACGCCCTGTTCGTCGGTCAGTGGGCCGCACCGTTCCTTATCCTTGGGCTCTACAACAAGCTCGTCAAGCAGCACGGATCCGATGCGGTGACCAGCCGAACCGCCAACAGCTAACCGGTCTTTGTTTCAGCAAAAAGGGCCCACCCGGGCCCTTTTTCGTTGCCTGCTGCCCCATGCCGATTACCAGAGCACACCGTCAATCGGCTGCTCCGGCTGCGGCAGGTTCGTCTCCCCCAAAAGCTGGCGCAGGTTGATATCGATCGTCCGCGTGATTGACGTCAACGGCACGTCGAAGATCCGGTTGTCGAACGGATCTTCGAGATCCCGACCAATCTTGTCGAGCGCCAGAAACATAAAGCCCACCAGGGTTGAGCCAAGCGGGGTAAACCAGCCCAGGTTCTCGACCATTCCCACCGGCAGCAGAAGGCAGTAGATCTGCACAAACAGCATAGGAAAGAAGTCGTACTGCTTCGGCATGGGCGTGTTCTTGATGCGCTCGGCCCCACCCTGGGCGTCGGCAAGGTCATCGAGATTCCGGTCCATCGACTGCCACTCCAGCCGATCGATCCATCCCCGGTTCTTGCTCTCCCGCAGCATCCGGCCGATCTGCTGCTGCAGGCTCAGCGGCACGTTCTTCGAACCCTCAAGCGCGCCAATCTCCTCCGCGCTCAGCAGTGGCCGAAGCTCCTCCCATGGGCTCAGCTTCCGCAAATGCTGGCGTAAGGCATGCACATACGCGATCTGGTGCAGCACCAGGCTCCGTTGCATCTGCTCCAGATCCGCCGTGTCGCTGCCGCCCATCTCCGGGTTCGGGTGCATCGTAGAGCAGACCTGCCGCGCCAGCGATCGGCTGTTATTGACGACCTGCCCCCACAGACCCCGGCCCTCCCACCAGCGTCCATATGCGGAGTTGTTGCGGAAACCCACAATGATGCCTATCGCGGATCCATAAAGCGCCAACGGCACATGCTTCGATCCAACCCAATCCCAGTGCATGACCTTATAGCCGATCACAATCGCAACATCCCACGCCACCAGCGCCACCAGCGGCCAGCCTACATATTGCACCATGCGCCAGAGTTGGGGCTCCTTTGGAACGATCATCGACTAGGCCTCCATCTGCGCTTCGGCTTCTTCGATCGAGACGTGATGGAACGCTCGCGACTCATCCTCTGCAATGCTCACCTCGCCCGAGCCAATGTCATACACCCAGCCAGATACCGTCAGATCTCCGCGCGCCATGGCTCCCGCTACGGAGGGATGTGTCTTCAGATGGGCCAGCTGCATCAGTACGTTCTGTTCCGTCAGCACCGGCATCAGATCGCGCCCATCCTCCGCCTGCAAACTTTCGGCGACCGACAAAGCGGCTCGCCCATTGTTGAGCCAGCTCTTCACGGTCGGCATGGATTCCGTTGCCTCCGGGTGCAGCAGCGCCTTCATCGCGCCGCAGTCTGAGTGACCGCAGATCACCACATGCTTCACGCCAAGTGCGCTCACCGCATATTCAATCACGGCCGAAACACCGCCCAGCATCTCGCCATACGCCGGCACCATGTTGCCGATATTGCGTGTGATGAAGACCTCACCCGGACCCGAGTTCGTGATCGTCTCCACATCTACACGAGAGTCCGCGCAGGCCACAACCAGCGTATGCGGTCTCTGCGGCGTAGACGCAGCCAGCCGGTAGGCCTCGGCGTTTTCTTCATAGATAGTGTTGCGGAAGTGGCGAACCCCGTCCTTCAATCTGTTCAAAATCTCTGCCATGGCAAATCACACCTTTCTGGTAGGGCAGCAGGGCGCCGAAGCGGTCACTGCCTGGTTCCCATTCTTCGCTCCGCGATCCGGATCGGAGCATGCTGTTCGGAGTGTCGTGTGGCGTGTGCGACCCTTGCACACCTCTTCGGCTGAACACTCCCGTGCGTTATCTGGAGACCGCTTCAAAATAACCCGTCCGATGCCCCGGCACGGGTACGTAGCCGGCGCACTAGCTCTCGCGCCATTTTATGCTGCAGCCGATCCCTGCCCGTTGCTCCGCAGCAGGAGCGCGACCCGAAAGAACGGCATCAATCGCTGCCCGCAGATCTTCCCCCGTCACCGGCAGATCGTTGCCCGAATCCTTGCGTCGCGGCCGCGAGCTATCCATCTGCCCGCGATACACCAGCCGGGCGTCTTGGTCGAACAAGAACAGGTCCGGCGTGCAGACAGCGTCATAGCGTCGCGCCACCTCCTGCGTCCCGTCCAGCAGGTAAGGGAAGGTCCATCCCAGCCGCTCGGCCTGTTCCCGCATACCTTCTCGCCCATCTTCCGGGTACTGCTCAACGGCGTTCGGCTGGATCGCAACAACGCCCATGCGATCCCCAAACTCCCGTCCGATTCGTCCCAGTTCCGCCTCAACATGCTTCACATAGGGGCAATGCACGCAGACAAACATGACCAGCAGCCCACCTTTGCCAGCGAGAACCTCATCGCGACCGATTGCCCTTCCGGAGAGCACGTCCTCCAGTGCAAACGGCGGCGCCTTCGTACCCAGCGACACCATCGCCGATTCCAACTTTGCCATACCCGTCCTTCCCTTGCGTCAAGTCGTGCCGCCACTCCTTCGGGGCGAATCCCCGGTCGATCGAGGAGGGGCACCGACAAGGCTACTCCACACCGTCCCTCGCAACGATTAACGTCATCGCAGGACCATGCAGCGACCCCATCCATCCCGCGTTCTCGCCCAGGCCGGCCGGGCACATCGTCACATCGATCCTCGTCGCGGACCCAATGGCCTGCCGCTCTGCCGCTGGTGCGATCTTGAGATCCTCGCCACACGGCGCAGAACCTTCTGCTCCGACTATTGCGTTCACCAATGGCGGCTCCGGTCCGACCCCGGCTATCTGCGCGACCAGGTCTTTGCCCGGGACAGAGGCCGCTGCGCCGTCTGCGAAGCCGATACCCTCGCCATCTTCGCCGCCCTGAAGCGGGCCCGCGGTCTCGCCCGGGAAGAAGGCCTGCGCGTCTACGGTATGCAATCGATCAAGTCGCGTCGATCGCTCTGGGACGCCGATCACATCCTTCCCGTCGCCGAGGGCGGAGGTCAGTGCGATCTCGACAACCTGCGCACCCTTTGCCTGCTCTGCCACCGCGAAGAAACCGCCCATCTGCGCGCGCGCCTCAGAGCCATCCGAGAGAAGACGCGGCCAAACCTTGCCTAGCGCCGCTACTTCTGCCGGCCCAGTCGATAAACCAGGCCGATGTTCACCCCGAAGCTGTTCTGCACCGTGCCATGCACCGCCTGCACGCCCAGGTAGGGGGATCCATCAAACGTCGTTCCGATGTAGGTCGGCGCGACCCGAAACGCGAGGTTTGGGTAGAAGTTGTAGTCGATATTCACACCGGCAGTAAACGCGGCGCGCCATGGTGTCGACCAGATCCCGAGCAGCTGCGGTGGGATAGTCTTCGATCCGCTGGCGAACTTTCCGTACCCGATGCCACCCGTTACAAACCCCGTCGCTGCCGTCTTCTGCGTAGCATAGAAGCGGTACTCCGGCCCTGCTGTAAAGGTGTATTCGGAGATCTGCGGGTTGGGCAGCGTGTAGCTGTTATTACGGATCTTTGCATTGCCGTACGCTCCGTGCGCATCGGCCAGAATGCCCAGCTTCGGATTCAAAAAATAGGTCGCATTGCCAAAAAAGGTGACCTCATTATTCTTCTGCAGGAACTCGCCCGGTCGGAAGCGCAGATATCCACCACCGCCCGCGACCTCCCATCGGTGCGAGTAGGTCTCCCGAACCTCGCGATCGATGCGCGCCTGCCGATTGGCATTAGTCTCGCGTCGCGACCGTGCAGGCCGACGTGCCTGCGCCTCGGCGAGCGAGGGAAAAAGAGTTGAGAGCAGAACGACAGGCGCTGCGAACGCCATCCAACCAGACCGGAAACCACGCACGTACAGACTCCTCTGCCCGCGGCTTTGCTAAGGTGAAGACTTCGATCGAGGACGGCCTTAGCGGGCATACCTCATTAGAACACCCATGGGCGGAGTCGTGCCGATGCGTGGCGGGGCAAGAACGCAAGGGAGCGATGGCAAAGCAACCGGCAAAACGCAGCGGCTCGGGTAGCCGATCAAAAGGCAAGAACGGCGGATCAGGCCCGGCACTGGCTGCCCTCGGCGTCGTCGCCGCAGTTCTGGCCGGCGGAACCTACCTCTACCAGCACACGGGATCGACAGCAGTCACGCCCGCCGAGCCCACGCAGACACCTCGGTCCGCAGATCCGCCCTATAGCGGCAGGTCCACCACCTCCGCGGAAAGATCCCCGTCACCACCGCCACGATCCGTGCCGCCCGCACCTTCCGCTGCCAGCTCGCCCGTCCCTCCCTTTGGCACCAGCGAAGAGGTCTTTGAAGGTGGCGCCCGGCTCTACGCTGCCAATTGCGCCGGCTGTCACGGCCGTCCCGGCAAGGACGCCAAAGGCCCATTGGCCGCGCAGTTCTGGAACCCAGGCAACGCCGCCGGAGCCCATGCTGTCGCCCATTCCCCGGGCGCCCTCTATCAGGCCATCGCCACGGGAAACCTCGTGCAGGGCATGCCATCGTACGGCCAGCGCCTCACCGATACACAGATCTGGGACCTGACACTGCTTCTTCGCAGCGCGCACGACGATCTCCCGGAGCCGGTCCTGCGCCTCCTCCGCGGTGGCCTGTAGCCACAAAGAACAGCCCCCTTAGCCTTCGTCTCCGAAATCGCCGTCCCCTTAGGAAGCGGCTACTTCAACGTGTAGCTGATGCCCGTGACGAACTGGAAGCTGCTCTTCTGGTACCCCGGTGACGGATTGTTGATGAAGTTATCCGTCGCGTTCAGGTTTGCCGCAAATCGACTGAAGATCGGCAGCGCCAGGCCTGCCGTCACATTGGCCGAATACGCATTGGGATCGTTCCAGCTCGGAATCACATCGCCCAGCTCCGTAAACACGATGCTGTGCGGCAGATTCAGTCGATACGACTCCGTAAACGTTGATCCGATCAGGTTCACGTTGCCAGCGGAGTTGAAAAATCCCTGCTTCTCGTAGTGCACGTCCGCCTTCAGATCCAGCCGCTGCCGGGCATTCATGATCGGCGTCCAGCCAACCCCGGCGCCATAGATCTGCTGCAGATCCAGGCCGAGCGCATAGTTGTGATCGAACGCCACCTCACCCAGATAGTAGAAGCGGCGGCTCAGGTACTCATCCTGTTCGGCATCCGCATGGAAGATGCTCGTCTTCACCACCTGATCGGGAAGCCGCGGCGTCTGCCGGGGAATCGAGCCCGGCGATCGCTGCGTCCCGTAGGTCTCGCTCAGATCCACCAGCGTCCGGTTTCGCGGTGGCAGGTAAGAGACAGTCGGAAAGGTCCGCACCAGCGCCGTCGCCGCGTTGAAGGTCGTCGCATTCTGGGTCGCCCGCACCACCGTCGCTCCGGCCGAGAGTGTTCCATTCCAGCCGTACCAGATGCTTGGCCGCGGGTTTGTCTCGCGCCGGAAGGTTGGTGCGTCGATCAGATACCCCACCTCGCTCACCGGAACGGTCTGAACGACCTGTTCTCCCGAGCTGATGCTCAGCTTGCCGTCTTCGACCTTGACCGACCCCGGCCGTACCAGCGCGCCCACCACCTTCTGATTCTTCTCGAGCAGGGCGAAGCTTCCGCTGGACCGCATCTCTTTGATCTTGTCGAGCGAAAGCGAAAGGTCGCCCGCCATGTCGCTGTGGAACGTGATCTTTCCACCGATCGCCTGCACCAGCTTGCCCGTCAACTGGTCCCCATTGGTAAAGATCAGCACATCCGGGGCAGGTTTTGGCGCAGGGTCTTGGCCCACCCCCCGACGCGGCACCGCCAGCAAAACGAGGGCGAGCGGCAACAGCCGAAACGCACGCCCAAAACGAAACAAAGAAGTAAGCATGCCTAGAGGCTAACGCGGCGGCATACCGCGCCTGAAAACTTTCTGGAACAAAGCGATTGCCAACTCTCTCCTGCCGGGCTTACTATCCGTCTCGCATTCGGCACAGTTCGCCAGAGCGAGCGCGCCAGGGTGTTGCGAGGCAGAGATCCACAAATATCTGCCCGGGCCAGTACGTTATCTCGGCACTCACGCACGATGTGACGCCGGGAGTCTTCCAGGAAGGTCACGAAATCATATGGCATGGTATGCCTACTGCATTGCAGAGCGACAGGCGTTTCCTGAGCTCTGCCGACATCGCCGCCCAACCCCGCTCCAGGGGGTCCAGGGACTCTTCAACAACCAGGCTTTCCTCTTTCCCGCCGGCGATCTCGCAGTCATCGTGTCCGAGCATCTCGCGGAAGATGCCGCCCGCATGGACCAGCAGACCCAGCGCGACCACGCCCGCGTCATCGCCGATTGCTTCAAGCTCTCAACCGTGCTGCCGTTCCGCTTCGGCACTACCTTTGAGGATGACGAGTCGCTTCGCCGCTCCGTTCGCTCTAACCAGAAGCACTTTCAGGCTAACGTAGAGCGCCTCCGGGGCAAAGCCGAGATGCACCTCAAGGTGCTCGTCGATGACACCTGTCCAGGAACCTCGCTGCGCGATATGACCGTTGGCCAGCAATACCTGACCAGCCTGCGCGAGAGCGCCACCCGTCAGCGCGAGCGCCAGAGCAAGGCTCGCGCCCTCTCCGTCCAAATGCATCGCATGTTCCTTCCCCTTGCCGAGGAGATCACCTGCAAACGCATGGATTCAGGCAAGATGCTGCTCGATATCGCACATCTGATCGATGGCAAGACGGTTGAGCGTTACCAGAACAAATACAGCTCGGCCACCCAGCAGCTGAAAGAGTGCCGCATGCAGCTCTCCGGTCCGTGGCCGCCCTACCACTTCGTCCAGCGATCTGGCGGCGCTCAGGCGTAGTGCGTTCCGTTTCTTAGGCTTGCACGTAAAATAATGGCTTGGCGACTGCATTCGCCAAGCCATCTCTGCGTCTGCTTCTGCCACGAAAGTGGCAGCGCCGCCACGCGGCCGGGGGACTAACCTTTGCAGGGGCAGTCGCATCGCACCCTTAGTTGACATTTCCCATCGAATAAATGAGTTTCGAAAAATCGTCGGCAGTTGTCAGGAGATGGAACGTTTATGAATCGCAGGTCACGTGTTCTTCAGGGTGGAAGCGCCCTTTTAATGTCTGGGATGCTTCTTTCCGGGTCCTCCTTCATGTTCGCCCAGGAAGCGAACCCCACCTCCGGCATCACGCCCAGTGAAGCCCGCGAGGCTGTTCAGCAGAAAGATGGGATCTATCTTTACCGCGTCAAGGTCGTCCAGCGCGATCTAGATGCCGTGAACTACCTCCACCGCAGCGGATCGACCAAGGTCGCCTTCCGTGGCACGACCCTCCTCCCAAGCGCCAAAGGTGAAGCCACGGTCAAGAGCGAGCGCGGTGGCATCACCATCGATGCAAAATTTGAGGGTCTCACCCCGGCGAACGGCTACGGGCCGGAGTACCTGACCTATGTTCTGTGGGCAATTACCCCCGACGGCCGGCCAAACAACCTCGGCGAGGTTCTCCCGGCCGGTACCAAGAACAACATCACCGTCACCACCTCGCTGCAATCCTTCGGCCTGATCGTCACGGCGGAGCCCTATTTCTCGGTCTCGCAGCCCAGTGATGTCGTCGTCATGCAGAACGAAATCATCGAAGACCGCACCCAGGGCGTGCTCGAAAAGGTCAATGCGCATTACTCTCTGCTGCCCCGTGGCGCCTATGCCGAGACCGACGGCGCGAAGAGCATCGCCAACCCAATCACACGCAACGAGAAGTCTCCGCTCGAGCTCTACGAAGCCTATAACGCCATGCGCATCGCGCAGGCCGCCGGTGCCGACAAGTACGCCGCCGACATCATGGCCCAGGCCAACCAGGATCTGCAGAATGCCTCCGATATCGATCGCAATAAAAAGGGCGATAAGAAGATGGCCATCACCTACGCTCGTCAGGTAGTCCAGCGCGCCGAGGACGCTCGTCTGGTAACCCTGCGCAAGCAGGCCGCCGAGCGGCAGCAGCAGGCTGTCGACGCCCGGCGCGCCGCCGAGCAGCAGGCTCAAGCCTCGCAACTCCAGGCACAGCAGTCCCAGCTCGAAGCCCAGCAGGCCGCAGCCGCCAAGGCCCAGGCGGATGCCGAACGCGCCCGTGCCGAGGCCGAAGCCGCCGAAGCCCGTGCCAAGGCCGCTGCCGCCAGCAAGAGCGCCGACGACGCGAACGCCATCCGTGAACGTCTGCGAGCCCAGCTCAACAGCGTCCTCGCCACCAGCGAAACCGCCCGCGGTCTGATCGTCAATATGTCCGACGTGCTCTTCGACACCGGCAAGTTCACCCTCAAGCCCGATGCGAAGATCGCTCTCGCCAAGGTCGCCGGCATCCTCCAGGCCTATCCCGGTCTCAAGGTCCAGATCGAAGGCTACACGGACTCTGTCGGCAGCGACGACTACAACCAGAAGCTGTCCGAGAACCGGGCCGGTGCCGTTCGTGATTTCCTCGTCTCACAGGGCGTTCCGATGGACAACACCTCCGCAACCGGCTACGGCAAGAACAACCCCGTGGCCGATAACGGCACGGCAGCCGGCAAGGCAAAGAATCGCCGCGTTCAGCTGGTCGTCTCAGGCGATGCAATCGGTGTGCAGCAGGCCGCGCCCAGCGCCGGTGGCGATGCTCCGCTCCCGCAAGGCACGTCGAACCCGCAGTAACCTCGCATCTGTACCGTAGAAGCAAGCCGGCCGGTTCCTCGGGCCGGCTTGCTTATGCCCTCCACTCGATCTGTAGAGATCAAGCCAGCCGCCACTGGAGTTTCCCCGTGTCCAGCCCATCCACCGCGGTCCGCCCACGCGTCTAACATCCCTGGAACCCAAGGGAGACCCTCAGCATGTCCAGATCAGAACAATCCGTCCGCGGTCGAGTCGTCCTGATCACCGGCGCAAGCTCAGGCATCGGTGCCGCGACCGCGAAGGCCTTTGCCGAAACCGGCGCGAAGCTTCTTCTCTGCGCCCGCCGCCTCGACAAACTCAAGGCACTCGAGCCGGAGCTGACCGAAGCCGGCGCCCAGGCCGTGCACAGTGAAGTCCTTGACGTCACCGACCGCAACGCCGTCGACAAACTCCTCGGCCCCGATGGCAGCCTCCCTGCCCAATGGCAGGCCATCGATCTTCTGGTCAACAACGCCGGTCTCAGCCGCGGCCTCGGCAAGCTCTACCAGGACGATCCCGAAAACTGGGAAGAGATGATCAACACCAATACCAAAGGCCTGCTTTACGTCACCCGCGCCGTGGTCCCAGGTATGGTCGATCGCGGCCGCGGCCACGTGCTCAGCATCGGCTCCACTGCCGGCCACCAGACCTACGCTGGCGGCAGCGTCTATTGCGCCACCAAGGCCACCGAGCGCGTCATCAGTGAAGGCTTGAAACTCGATTTAATGGGCACGCCCATCCGCGTCACCTCGATCGACCCAGGTATGGTCCAGACAAACTTCAGCGCCGTCCGCTTCCGTGGCGACCAGGAAAAAGCGGCCAAAGTCTACGAGAACATCACACCGCTCCAGGCGGAGGACGTCGCCGACGCCATCCTTTGGGCCGCCACCCGGCCAGCCCACGTCAACATCCACTCCGTCCTGCTCACCAGCATCGATCAGGCTAACTCAACCACCCTGGTCCGTCGCGAAGCAGGGAAGTGATCTCGGGCGATCGCAAGCCTTATAGGTGGATCGACCATCCCAGCTCACTCAACTTTTCTTCCACATCCGCCAGCGCAAGCGCCAGAGCCGATCGGCGGTGTGGGCTAGCTGTCCGCTCTGAAAGAATCCGCTCGCGTTGCATCTCGAGCGCCTGCCGACGCCGCTTGCCCTCCGCGTCCGCAGCATCGGCCGCGCGGGTGTCTGGAGGCGCAACTTGTGCTTGTGCCTGCTGTTCTTCCACCGATTTGCTCTCCCATCCACGCGACATGGCCTGATTCTACGTCCGAAGTTTGGCAGGGAAACAAGAATCGCACGGGCAGCCAGCACCACCGACCGACGTACCCACGCGGCTGCCTATAATCAATCTGACTCCGTGCCCGGGAAGAAAATCGAAATCGCTTGATCGTCACCATGGAACATCTCCGCAAGGTCTACACCGGCAAGGGACAGGTCGTCGCCGTCGACGGCATCGATCTCAACGTGCGCGAAGGGGAGATCTTCGGCCTGCTCGGCCCTAACGGTGCCGGCAAGACCACTACCATCAGCATTTGCACCACCCGCGCTCTGCCCACCTCCGGCCGCGTTCACATCGCGGGCATCGACGTCGTTGCGCACCCTGCAACTGCCCGCCGCGAGATCGGCGTCGTCCCGCAATACAACACTCTCGACCGTGCCTGCACCGTCTTCGAGAACATCCATTTCCATTGCCTCTATTTCGGCTTCTCGCGCCCGGACGCCACTGCCCGCACCCGCGAGTTGCTCGAGCAGTTCCACCTGACCGAGCGCGCCGAAGCCCGCCCCCAGCAACTCTCCGGCGGCCTCGCCCAGCGCGTCCAGATCGCCCGCGCCATCGCCCACCGGCCAAAGGTCCTCTTCCTCGACGAGCCCAGTGCCGGTCTCGACCCGCAGAGCCGCATCGCCATGTGGGAGGCCGTCCGTGCCCTTCGCTCGCAGGGCATCACCGTCGTCCTCACCACGCACTACATGGAAGAGGCCGACGAACTGTGCGAGCGCGTCGCCATCATCGACCACGGCAAGATCCTCGTCGAAGATACCCCCGCCGCACTCAAAGCCTCGGTCAGCGCCGGCAAGATCTACGAACTCGATCTGCACGACCGAGCCGGCCGCAACGCCCTTCCCGAAACCCTCCGCATCCTTCCCGGCATCACCGCCGTCGAGCACACCGAGACCGGCGTCCGTGTCTTCGCGCAGCCCGTCGATGGTCTCCTGTCAGATGTCGTCCGCGCCGCCGATCCCTTCGGCCTGCGCGATCTCACCATCACCGAACCAAGTCTTGAAACCGTCTTCATCCGTCTAACTGGTCGAGAGCTGCGCGAGTAGCCGCGAGCACCCGCGAGCACCAGGAGCAAGCCATGGAAGCAACAGCCGTTCTTACCGGGGCCTCCGTCAGCCGGCAGCAGCAGTACCTCCGCGCCTTCGCCGGCCTTTTTCTGCGCGACCTCTTCGTCCTCCGGCGCGAGCTTCTTCCCTTCGCCGTCCGCGTCTGCATGAATCCGCTGCTCTTCCTGTTCGTCTTCACCGTCATCATGCCGCACATGGGCACAGCCAGCCTGAACCCGACCGCCAGCATGGACGGAGGAAACTTCTCGACCGTCCTTCTGCCCGGCCTCATGGCCGTCGCCATCATGTTCTCCGGCATCGCCGCCGTCGCTCTCCCGCTCGCACAGGAGTTCGGTATCACCCGCGAGATTGACGACCGCGTCATGTGCCCGCTGCCCGTCGCCGCCGTCGCCATCGAGAAGATCGTCTTCTCCGCCGTTCAAAGCATGATCGCCGCCGCCATCGTCTTTCCTATGGCGTTCTACGTTCCGGCCACCCCGGTTGTCGCACACGTCTCCAACTGGCCCTTTCTCCTCACCGTCATGGCTCTGTCAAGCCTCGTCTCGGGCGCCCTCGGCCTCACCATCGGCACCAGCGTCAAGCCCCAGCAGATCGGCCTCATCTTTGGTGTCGTCGTTATGCCGATCACCTTCCTCGGCTGCGTCTACTATCCCTGGGCCGCGCTCACCCAGATGCGCTGGCTCCAGATTGCCGTGCTCGTCAACCCCATCGTCTACATGAGCGAGGGACTGCGTGGCGCCCTCACCACCGGCCTGCCGCACATGAACCCTGCCGTCGTCCTGGTCATGCTCTGCGTCTTCCTCGTCCTGCTGACTTCGCTCGGTATCCGCGGCTTCCTGCGCCGCGTCATTGGCTAGCGCAAGGAGCAACGAGTACCGGCGGAGTTCGCCTTGTCATGCCGTAAGGATCTGCTGTTGTCGTTGCACCTGTTCCTCTGGCGTACAGACAAACAATGGACCTGAAGCCTGGCCTACTCCAGATTCCGTCTCGCCGACCGCGACCCTATCAGCGCCGCCTCATCCTCCTCCGGCGCAATCCCCCGCAGATGATCCGCGATCAGCTTTCCATGAAATCGTCCGTTCTCGATAAAGATCTCGTGCGTCCGCTCTCCCGCCACAATCACACCTGCCAGATAAATTCCCGGAACATTGCTCTCCAGCGTCGACGGATCACACATCGGGCAGCGATCGTTCGCCTCATCCAGCTGCACCCCTAGCCGCTCGATAAAGATGAAGTCCGGGTGATATCCCGTCAGGGCAAACACCGCCTGGTTCGGCAAGGTCAGCTCTCCCTCCGGCGTCCGCACCGTAATGGAATCCTCGGCAATGTCGACCACCTCGCTCAGGAAGTGTGCCGCAATCTCCCCATTCTTGATCCGGTTATTGATGTCCGGCAGAATCCAGTACTTCACCTGGCGATGCATCGCCGCCCCGCGGTGTACCAGCGTCACCCGCGCCCCGTGCCGCCACAGCTCCAGCGCCGCAATCGCCGCCGAGTTCTTGCCGCCGATCACCACCACATCCAGGTCAAAGAATGGGTGTGGATGGTCGTAGTAGTGCATGACCTTCTTCAGGTCTTCACCCGGCAGACCCAGCCGGTTCGGCAGATCATAGTAGCCAGTCGCGACCACCAGCTTGCGCGCCCGGTGCTGCACCGTGCGCTCTGAGCGATCAACCGCATTCACCACGAAATCGCCGTCCGCTCCCTCGACCGACTGCACCGTCTCATACAGCCGCAGATCCAGCGCATAGTGCTGCGTCACACGCCGGTAGTATTCAAGCGCCTCCGTCCGCGTCGGTTTCGGGTTCGGACTCGGAAAGGGAATATCCCCAATCTCCAACAGCTCCGGCGTCGTAAAAAACGTCATGTTTGCCGGGTAGTGAAAGATCGAATTGCAGAGGCAGCCCTTGTCTACCACGACCGAGCGCAGGCCAGCCTTCTGCATTTCAATGGCACACGCCAGCCCGGTCGGGCCGGCGCCGATCACAAGCACGTCAAAGATGGGGTCCGCGGCAGCCTGCTTACTCATATCCCTTCAGAGTGCCCGCCCAACCGAAAGGATTCACGCCCGTCCGCGCTCCTGGTGGGCAGGCGTGACCCTTATGTGTCCAGCAAAACCAGCTTGTGCGCAATCGCAAATAAGGCTAGTTCCAGCCGCGTCGAAACCCCGGTCTTATCGAAAATATTCGACAAATGGCGCTTCACGGTCTCCTCGCTGATGGTGAACTCCTTGGCAATGTCCTTGTTCGAGCAGCCCTCAACGATCGAGTTCACCACTTCGAGCTCCCGCGGCGTCAGCCCGTACGTCTTGCGCTCGGAACCTGCAGCCGCCTTCGCCGTCAGCTCACGCAGCTTGGAAACCAGGTTCGCCACCCGTTCGCCACCGATCCAGTAGTCGCCCGACTGCACCGCCCGCAGCGACCGCGTCAGCTCTCCCGCGACCGATGTCTTCTCCACAATCCCGCGCGCACCAATCTGCAAGGCCTCAATAATCTGCTGCGTCGAAATCGTCGCTGTCAGAAGAATGATCTTCACCCCGGACGACCGGCCCACAATCGCCCGCATCGCTTCCAGCCCCGGCAGCCGGGGCATCGCCAGGTCCAGCAGAAGAACGTCCGGCTCCAGCTCCAGCGTCTGCGTGATCGCGTCGTCGCCGTCCTCCGCCTCGCCGACCACCTCGTACCCAACCTCGTTCGACAGCATGGCAATCACGCCCTTGCGCACGACTAGATGGTCATCCGCCACAATAATACGAATCGGGTTCGATGGAGAACCAAATCCCCCGGGCTTCTTTGTTACCTGGTTCATATCGTTCTCCTGGCGGCAAGAGCGGTTGCATTAAACCTGCAGTCCGCGCGATGTAAGCATACGCCGGAGCCGCTCCGCCGCCAGCGGAATTTCACGCAACGTAGCTGCTTGATCAGCAAGCGTACCTATTCCCGACTCGAGCCGCGCTCCCAACGCCTGCATCTCGCCCGCCCCAAGAAGGCCGAAGCCCCCTTTCATCGCATGCGCGTTGGCCTCGATCTCCGCCCGATCTCCCTCCGTCATCGCCCGCTCCATCCGCTCCAGGTGCTTGCCCAGCTCTGCCAGCGACAGCGCAAACAGCTCACTCATCTGCGCCGGCCTCATCATGCTCGCCAACTGCGCAAACGTCGCCTCATCCAGCACCGCCCCCGCACTCTCCCCTTCAACCCCCCTCACGTCCGCTGCCAGCCCCCCGATCGCTTCGGCAAACTGCTCCGGCGTAAACGGCTTCAGCAGAAATCCGTCGAACCCCGCATACCGCTCCGGCTTCGGCTGGCTCCCACTCATCGCCAGCAGCGGCACACATACGCCTAGCAACGCCCGCAGCTCCCCCGCCAACACCGGTCCGCTCAGCCCCGGCATCTGCACATCACACAGGGCCACCTCGCTCCCTGCCCCGCCCCGCAGCATGTCCAGCGCTGCCTCGCCGCTCTCCGCCTCGGTGACCTCGTACCCTGCCGCTGACAGATGCAGCTCCATCACCGCCCGGCTCAGCTCATCGTCATCAATCAGCAGAATGCGCGTCATCTTCTCCCCCGGCACCGCTACATCGAGCCCAGACTAACAACCCGCCGCTCCCGCGCGCCATCACCGTCATCGCGCGGGTACCGCACAGGGCGATACAGTAAGTGCCATGCCTCAACCCATCGGCACCGCCCTCCGGCGACGCTTTCGAGAGCAGACCATCGCTCACGCCGAGGCCCAAAGCGCATGATCCACTTCCTCTCCACACTGCTGGTTCTCCTCGCTTTTCAGGCCGCCACAACACCGGTCTCCCATCTCCGCTACCAGCGCGCCGTCATGGCGGCCCACGCCGGCTACAGCTGCGCCGTCCTCGCCCCCTCTCTCTTCGCGCACGCCGCCCCTACCCTCGCCGACCTCCGCCTCTACACCACCGCCGGCACCCATGCGATCCCCTTCGCTCTTCTGGTCAACGGCCCCCTTACCGACGAGACAGAGCCCGCTCGCATCCTCAACCTCCGCCAGACCGGCCGCGCCCTCAGCTTCGATCTCGCCATGCCCGCCCGGCCCTTCACCGACGTCATCCTCGCCCTCGCCCGCCCGGACCTACTCGCCCGCGCTACCGTCACCTCCGCCGGCACATCCCTCGGCGACTTCACCCTCTTCGACCTCACGGCCCAGCATCTTCCCGCCGACACCACGCTGCACCTACAGGAGACTGCCACCCCTCTGCTCCACGTCGATCTCGTCCCTTTGCCCGGCAGCCCGGTCATCACCCCCGCCATGCTCACCGGCGCCACCGTCCCTCCCAGCCGCGAGGCCCAGACCCTCTTCACCACCGCCTTCAGCACAAGTGCGCTCACGCAGACCGGCCACGCGACCGTCGCCCACTTCACCGTCCCCGCCCACATCCCGATCGAGCGCGTCCGCTTCGTCCTCGCTCCCGGCAAGCAACCAAACGTTAGTCGCCCCGTCCACATCACCAGCCATCCCCTCAGTCAGCCCGCCTCCTCCGGCGAAGTAATGGACGGCACCCTCGGCCACCTTCGCCTCTCTCGCACCGGCGCCGCCCTTTCGCTCGACCACCTCACCGTCCCCGCCACCATCGGCGCCAACCTGCAACAGCCCGCAGACGTCGAGGTCGCGATCGACAACGGCACTTCCCCCCCGCTGCTTATCGCCGCCATCGTCCTCGAAAGCCGCCAACGCCAGCTCTGTTTCAACGCTCCCGCCGCCGCGGCACTCACCCTCTTCTACGGCGATCCAAAGCTCGAGCCCACGCAGGCCAGCCCTCACCTGGACCTCGCCTCCGCAACCGTCGCCACACTCGGCCCCGAGCAGTCAAACCCGCTCTACACCCCACGCGCAGACACCCGCAGCCTCACCCGCCGGCACCCGCGGTTCTTCTCGCTGGGCGGCATCCTCCTCGTCTGCCTCGCCGCCGTCATCGCCCTCCGCACAAAAAAGTTCCGTCTCTGACATCTCCCACGCAGAGCATCTCCCTCCCGCACCGCCGTATCCACCCCTTTGTTGTCATCCCGTAGGGATCTGCTGTGGCTGTTGCTTCCTCTCCCTACCGCACCGCCGTATCCACCTCGTTCAGCCACGTCGCCGGTTTCAGCAGCTCCCTTGGCTTCGATCCATCCGCCGGCCCCACCAGACCATCGCGATGCATCATGTCAATCAGGTGCGCCGCCCGCCCATATCCAATACGTAACCGCCGCTGTAACAAACTTGTCGACGCTTTGCCGAACTCGAACACCAGCCGAACCGCGTCGTCGAACAGCTCATCGTTTGCCTCGCCGCCATCGCCCGCCTCGCCGTCAGCGCTCTCTTCCTTCGGCCCTTCAAGGAAGCCCTGCACATACTCAGCCTCGCCCTGCGCCTTCCAGAACGCCGTCACCGCAGCAATTTCTTTCTCGGTTACAAATGGCGCATGGACCCGCTGCACCCGGCTCGTCCCCGGCGGCAGATACAGCATGTCGCCCCGGCCCAGCAGGCTCTCCGCTCCGTTCGAATCAATAATCGTTCGCGAGTCCACCTTGGTCGCCAGCCGGAAGCTCATACGCGTCGGCACATTCGCCTTGATCAGCCCCGTAATCACATCAACCGATGGCCGCTGCGTTGCCAGCACCAGGTGAATGCCCACCGCTCGTGCCATCTGTGCCAGCCGCGTGATCGCCTCTTCCACGTTCGATCGATCCAGCATCATCAGGTCAGCCAGCTCATCGATGATGATCATGATGTACGGCAGCGGCTCCTGGTCACGCGGGTCCTCGAACATATCGGCGGTCGCATTCTCAACCATCTTGTTGTACTGGTCGATGTTCCGCACATGGTGGCTCGCCAGCAGCTTCAGTCGCCGTTCCATCTCCCGCACCGCGTTGCGTAACGCATTCGCCGCCAGCTTCGCCTCCGTAATAATCGGCGTAAACAGGTGCGGAATCCCCTCGTACATCCCTAGTTCCACGCGCTTCGGATCGACCAGGATCATCCGCACCTGCTCCGGCGTCGACTTGAACAGAACGCTCATGATCATCGCGTTGATCGCCACCGATTTGCCAGACCCCGTCGATCCCGCAATCAACACATGCGGCATGCTCGCTAGATCGCCCGTCACAATCCGCCCGTTGATGTCCTTGCCCAGCGCAATCGCCAGCCGCGATTTCGACTGCGCAAAGCTCTCGCACTCCACCACATCGCGCAGCCAGATCGTCTCCCGCTCCGCATTCGGAACTTGAATCCCAACGGTAGACTTGCCCGCCATCCGCTCGATCAGGATGCTCTCCGCCGCCATCGCCAGGCACAGATCATCCGCCAACCCCGTCACCCGCGAGTACTTCACCCCCGCGTCCGGCTTAAACTCAAACGTCGTCACCACCGGCCCCGGATTGATCTGCGTCACCTGCCCGTCCACATCAAACTCGGCGCACTTCTCAACCAGCACCCGTGCTTCGTCCCGCAGCGCATCCTCGCGCACCGTCGCATGCTCCTCGCTTTTGTAGAGCAGGGAAGACGGTGGCAATTTGTAACCACGAATGCTCTTCGGCGTAATCGCTACGGCCTTGATGTCCGAGTCCGCCCGCTTGCCGAACGAGATTCCCTGCGCCGCGGCAGCGGGCACAGGCGGAGCTACCGATTCGGGCGTCCGCACGGCCGTTCGCGCCGCCGCCGGTGCCGCCGCAGGCTCCACCGGCCGTCTCGCCGGCGGTGGCTCTGGTGTCGCAAACCCAAACGCTGCTTCGTCGAAGTTGTTCTCGTCATCGAGCGCCCGCCGTGGCGTCGCCGCCTTTGCCAGCGCCTCCGCATGCGGTGCCGCCGCCGCAATCGCCGTCGATAGCGGAGTCGCCATCGGCGCGTCCACCAGCGTCCGCGGCATCGCCTCCCACACACTCGCCGCTTCGCTCTCCGGCACCACGCTCGGCATCTCCGTCTCCGGCATCGCGCCCATTCGGCGTCGACTCCACCAGCCAAGCAGCCCCGCCAGCAAGGTGTTCCGCTCCGGTGCCGCGGTCTTCGCCTCCGCCTCCGCCTCGCTCGCCCGCGCCGCGCGCTCTGCCTCTTCGCGCTTTGTGCCAAAGCGTTCGGTCGTCGCCTCCACCCGCGCATTCGTGCGGTTCAGCCGCCATTGCGCCCATCGATCGTGCATGGTGCGGAACAGCGAAAATCGCGTCGTCAGCCAGGCCCGCGCCGTCGCCAGCGTAAACGTCGTCGAAAGATACAGCGATACTGCCACCAGCAGCGTCACCACCACGGCCGCCCCCGGCAGGTTCAAATACCCCACCAGCGCATCCGACACCAGCCGTCCACTCACACCCTCAATCGGCAGCGTATGCCGCCACAGCAGTCCACCTGGCAGCAGCGCCACCATCGCCGGCGCCGCCAGCAGCCACAGGCATACCCCAATCAGCTTCGACAGCGTTGACCCCGTCGACCGCGACCGCATCCACCGCAGTCCCAGCCGCACCAGCAGCAGCGGCAAAAAGAACGACGCCACGCCAAACAGCTGCAGCAGCGCGTCCGAAAGATAGGCTCCACAGACCCCGATCCAGTTATGCGCCGGCCGCCCCGCCGCGGACACGCCCGCCGTATCGAACGAGGGGTCAGTCGGCACATACGTCACCAACGCCAGTGCCAGCAGCACCGCCGCTCCCAGCGTAAGCAGGCCGATCAGTTCATTCAGCCGTCGGCTTCGAGTTGGTGCCGTTCCAGGTCGTAGATTCTTCATACAGAGGTCTTCCCTTGGCGTTCACGTAACTCGGCTCAGCGCCGTCCTCGAACCCCGGCGCATCCCGCAAGACCAGCCAGGCACACCCACAGGGAGCATCTGCGATTATCCCAGACTCCCCCCCCCCCCCCCCCGCCCATCTCGCCACGGAATCAGGATGCAAACCCATTCCCAACTCCGGCATCTACCAGCCCAGGGCGAAGTCCTCGGTCTCCGCGTGGCCGCTCGCCGCTCGGTCGACCCCGGGGTGCATCGCCGATCTCAAGCACGGTAAAGGACACTATGCCGACGGACGAAGCAAAGCTGAACGAAACCAAACGCGTTCTCACCTCGTTGATCAGCACGTTGCAGGACAGTCAGAAAGGCTTTGCCGATATCGGTGAGCACCTGAAGGAGGTCGCGATCAAGCGTTACTTCCTCGCCGAAAGTCTGAAGCGCGCCAACTTCCGCGCCGAACTTGAAAACCAACTGCATCGCCTCGGCGAGCACGACGTCAAGGAATCCGGCACCGTCGTCGGCGTCCTCCATCGCACCTGGGGTGATCTCAAAGCCATGCTCGGCGGTGGCGACCACACCCTTCTCGAGTCCGCCGAACAGGGCGAAGACGAGGCCAAAAAGGCCTACCAGGATGCCCTCGAGCAGGACCTTCCCATGCCCGTCCGTGAGCTCCTCTCCGAGCAGCAGGCCCACATCCTCACCTCCCACGACTTCGTCAAGTCACACCGCGACGCGCTCACCCCCTAGTCTCTATCCCACATCGCAGCGCCACGGGCGAGGTGCCATCCTCGCCCCTCTCCTGTAACGACCGAGACTTCCATGCAACTCGCCCGCTCCACCATGGCGGTCCTCTACATCGCCGCCGGCAGCCTGCACTTCGTTGTGACCGAAACCTACATGCGCCTCATGCCAACCTGTCTGCCTGCCCATCGTGAACTCGTTCTTCTCAGCGGCGCCGCTGAGATCGCCGGCGGCCTCGGCCTGCTCGTTCGGCAAACCCGCGAAGGCCAGCCCGGCCGCGCCGCTGCCTGGGGCCTCGTCGCCCTTCTCGTCGCCGTCTTTCCCGCGAACCTCACCCTGATCACAGACCCTGGCCGCTTCCCGCAGGTTCCCCTCTGGGCCGCCTGGCTTCGTCTGCCCCTGCAACTCCCGCTGCTCTATTGGGCTTGGTGCTACACCCACCGGGAGGCCTGGCAGTCCTAAGCCAAATCCCTCATATCTGGCAGCGGATCTCGTATTCTTGTCGTCCCGTAGGGATCTGCGGTCGCCTTTTCTTCTTGCCACAACAGTAACTTGCTCGAGTCCCTCGGCGCTCAGTAACCCGCCGTATGCAGGTAGAACACCACCCCGGCCGCCGCAATGCAATAGATCCCAAACAGATACCACCGCCCCGCCTCCAGCCAGCTCGACAGCCATCGCAGTGCCGCCAGGCCAGCCACAAACGCAAACACCGCCCCCAGCAGACTCGTCAGCACTGACCCACGAAGGTCGATCGGCGTCCCCGCCGCCCCCGCCGCATGGGTCGCCTTTACCAGACGCAGCGCCTCGCGCAGCACGACTGCTGGCGTCAGAATCACGGCCAGCGCAAACGAGAACCGTTCCGCCCGCTCTCTCGCCGCACCCGCCAGCATACCAACTGAAATCGTCGCTCCCGACCGCGAAAATCCACGGAACGGCAGACACAGCCCCTGCACCGTCCCGATCCACGCCGCCTGTTGCATCGTCACCGACGTCCGCAGATCCGGTGTCATGTCCCGCGCCGCATTCGGCGCCGCCGTGCGCTCCCGCAGCCCTGCAATCAAAATCAGAATGCCGACCGCCAACAGCGCGTACGCAATCAGATCCAGACGGGAAAACAGCTGCTCAATCTCCGCCTTGCTCTGTCCGTTGAACGCCGTCTTCTCAATAAGCTTGATCAGCGGATATCCAATAACTGCCGTCAATCCCGTCGCCCACACCGCGCGGATCGCAAACCGCAGAAACGCATCTTTGTTCGCAAAATACGTCCGTTGCCACGTCTTCCAGAAGTACGCAATCACCGCAAACATCGTGCCGGTATGCAGCATCACCAGCAACAGCGTCATCTCCGGCGCAGACGGGTCCAGGTGCATCAGCTTCTCGCCCACAACAACGTGTGCAGAGCTTGAGACAGGCAGAAGTTCGGCGAGACCCTGCAGCAGGGCCAGGAGAATGACCTTCCAGATCGGCATGCTCCCCATGGTATACGGTGTGCCTCAATCGAACCTTAAGCTACGCCGCCGCCCCGCCTCAATCCCGATCACTGCCAAACACCGCGATCCCTTGTTGCACCTTGTATGCAATAGTCGCCGCCCGTGCGGTGTAGTCCGAGTCCGGAAACTTAGCCCTCGCCTGCTCCGCCAGCGCCTGCACGTTCCGCGCCGCCGCCTCCGCATGCTTGTGCTCGTCCTGCACCGTCCACATCGTCACCGCCACACCCTCGCGATACACCGCGTTATAAAGCGCCTGCGCCGTCCGCGGCCCGTCCGGAAACTGCTTGGCATACTTCTCATACAGCCCAGCCTCCATCTCCGGACATTTCGGCAGCCCCTGCCAATCCCCGCACAGCTTGTTATCGAGGAGCGAAAATGCCGCATACGCCGCATATTTCGTTCCCGGATAGGTCTTGATCACGCGCTTCATCTCTCCCTCAAACACCTGCGGCCGCAAGTAGGCCTCCTGCTCCTTCGCCGAGGGCAGCGTCCGCACATCGTGCTGATCGATCTGCCATCGCACATCCGCCGATCGCCACGCCGCCTCCGCCGCCAGCGGCGACTGCGGAAAATACTCGAACACCCGCCGATACAGCAGATGCGCCTCCGTCGCCGCACCCGCCGGCGCATGCGGCGCCGCGGCCGCATCCTCCGCGTTCGCCCCCGCTCCAAACAACACCATGTCCCCACCCGCCGTCGCCGCCGTCACCACACCCTTTGCCCGAATCCACCCGGAGATCGGCGACGTCGCCTCCGCATCCGTAAACTCCGGCTGGTCATTCTCGTTCACAGCGTCCTTCGCGTCTGTATTCGCGAACACCTTCATCCACTCGCCGTTGCGCTCGCTGACCACCACCTCATGCCCGGGCGAGACCTCCGACAGCTTCTGTGATCCTGCATCCGCCGCCACATACACAGTCGCGTTGTGCAACAGCGTCCCCCGCGCCGCCCGGTCATACCCCGCCTGCGGTGCGTTCTTTCCCTGCCCCACCCCTGCAGCCGACATCCCCGCCAGCCACACCGAACACCCGAGCATCACCGACCGAACCGTCCCTGATCGCATAGCTCTCATTAGACGTCACCAGCGAGCGGTCCGGCATGCCCCCACCTGCACAAACCGCGCCTCACTTATTGAAGCTCCATCTCCATAAACACATTCGCCCGGCTGTAGGCGAGCGGCGGCAGTTTTTCCTGCGCAATATGGCGAAAGCCAACCGACTCATACAGCTTCACCGCGCTCTCGAGCTTGGTATTGCTCCCCAGAAAGATCGACTGCGCCCCCAGCAATCTCGCCTGGGAGATCGCATGCAGCAGCAGCCTCCGGCCTAGGCCCAGCCCACGCAAGCTCGGCGCCACCGCCATCTTCGAAAGCTCATACACTCCACCCGGCATCGGTATCAGCGCAACGCACCCAACCGTCTCCCCGCCTCGCTCCACCAGAAAGATGTGGCCTCCCTGGCTCAGGATCTTCCCCGGGTTCCCAAGCTGCTCACGATCCTTGGCTTCCAGAACGAAGAAGCGCGAAATCCACTCTTCGTTCAACGTCCGAAACGCCGTTGCATCCTCCCCGTCCCGCATCTCCCGAATGGAGATCTCTGGGGCAAAACCAGAAGTTGAGCCCTCGTTTGGCCTTGGGGAACGCGTGCCTTCAAGAATGTTCACGGATATCTCTCCTGATCATGAGTCTTGCGCCTGATCGATCGATTGTCCAATCTATAGTTCGGTGCGATCAGGACGCCGTCGATAGGAATCCGCGCCTGGAACTCTGCCATCTTCGCTACTTCGTTGCCGTCGTCGAAGAGCTGCACTTCGGCCGCGCCGCCCTCAAGCTCAACTTCGCGCAGCCACCGCTCGCGCAGCAGATCCGCCATCTTGAAGAGATCCTCGGCTATGCTCTCTTCGTCCGCACCCCCCGCTCCGTCAACCTGACTGCGGCCGGAGCGGTGTACCTGGAACGCACGCGCAAAGCACTTCAAACGATAACTCGCGACATCGACGAGATGCGAAAAGTCGCCAGCGGCGAGGTCGGCTCCCTCTACATCGGCTTCGTCGGCTCCGCCATGCTCACTCGTCTGCCCTCCATCCTTCGGGCTCCCTATCTTGTCGTTATCCCTATTTTGTTGTCATCACGTAGGGATCTGCTGCTGTCTCTGCCTTCTTCGCCGCAGAGCAAACGTAGTTTGCCATAACCACACTGAACCGATGGCCTGTGAAAGCGTCATTTGAGAGAACCTCGAACAGGCCGTCAGACATCGACCCAACGGACTCTCTCGCCAACATCCATTGCTCAGCCTTTGGCGATCGCAACCTCCGCCTCCATCCGCCCACGCAGTGCCGGATCGATATTCCCACCACTGATCACCGCCACCACCGACCGCACGGCCGGCAGCTCCCGTGCGTGAAACAGTACCGCCGCCAGCGACACCGCCCCCGATGGCTCCATCACCAGATCCGTCGCCGCAAATCCCACCCGCATCGCCCGAAAGATCTCCTCTTCGGACACACTCGCAATCCCGTCCGCATACTGCCGAATATGCGCAAAGTTCAGCTCCCCCAAGCTCTGTGTCCGCAGGCCGTCTCCTATCGTCCGCGACGTCATCGCCGCCGGCCACTCCACCAGCTTGCCAGTGTCAAAGCTCTCCTTCGCATCCGCCGCCAGCTCCGGCTCCGCCCCCCAAACCTGCACGCCCGATCTCGCCAGCCCGGCCTCCGCCGCTAGCTTCACCGCCGTCGCCACCCCGCTCAGCAGCCCTCCCCCACTTACCGGCGCCACCACCAGATCCGCCTCCGGCAGCTGCTCGGTAATCTCAAGCCCACACGTCGCCTGCCCGGCAATAATCGCCGTGTGGTCGTACGGCGGAACTATCGCGTACCCATGCTCGGCCGCCAGCTCCTCCGCTCGTCGTCGCCGGTCCGAGCTCGCATTGCCAACCACCACAATCTCCGCTCCCAGGGCTGCCGTCGCCACCTTCTTGACCTCCGGCGCATTCTCCGGCATCACAATCACCGCCTTCGTCCCCAGTGCCCGCGCCGCAAACGCCACCCCCTGTGCATGATTGCCCGACGAGTAGGTAATCAGCCCCCGCCGCCACACCGCCTCCGGCAGCTGCGCCGCCATGTTGTACGCGCCGCGCAGCTTGAACGACCCAATCGGCTGCGCCCCCTCCGCCTTCAGATAAATTTCAAACGCCGGCACCGGGAGCCCCGCGGCCCGCAGCCGCTCCGGATCCAGCCGCACCATCGGCGACCGCACCGCCACCCCGCGAATCCGCTCCGCCGCCGCTCGTATCTCCGCCCACGTCACCATCGCTACCGCCCCTTACCGAACGTCGTTACCCCGACCAGAGTGACGCCTTGACGACCGCGTCTTCCAGCCGCCCAAAACGCCAACACGCCGATCCATCTCAGGATTGGCGTGCCAGCTCCATGCATCTCCGTGTCCTACAGCTCCAGAATCACTGGCATAATCAGAGGCCGCCGGCTCGTCGTCTTCTGGATATACCGCTTCAGCTCCTGCCGGATCTTCTCCTTCGTGATGCTGTAATCGGCCCGCTCCTCCGCACTCGAGTTCTCGAGCGCCCGCTCCACCACCTGCCGCGCCTCATTCACCACATTCGGTGTCTCGGCCGCGAACCCGCGCATCACGATCTCCGGCGTCCGCTCGATCTTGCCCGTCTGCTTGTTGATCGCAATAATCGGCATCAGGAAGCCGTCCTCGCTCAGGTTTTTGCGATCCTTGATCACCAGATCTTGCACCACATCCGACGCCGATCCACCCGAGTCAATGCAGATCCGCCCGACCGCCACCTTGCCGGTCTTTGCCGCCTTCTCTTTGGTAAGTTCCAGCACATCGCCATCTTCCATCAGGATCGTCTTCTCGACAATCCCCAGCGATCCCGCCAGCTCCGCGTGCCGCTTCAAATGCCGGTAGTCGCCATGGATCGGGATAAAAAACTTTGGCCGTACTAGATTGATCATCAGCCGCAGCTCTTCCTGGCTGCCATGCCCACTCACGTGAATCAGGCCGTTGGTGCCATCGTCGTAGATCACCTTGGCCTCACGCCGTTCCAGGTGGTCGATCACCCGCCCGATCGGTCGCTCATTGCCTGGAATGATTCGCGAGCTCAGCAGCACCGTATCGCCCGCATCAATCCGCGCGAACTTGTGCGTATTCACCGCCGCCCGGCTCAGCGCGCTCATCGGCTCACCCTGCGTTCCGCTGATCAGAATCATCAGCTTCTCGGAAGGGAAGTCGCGCATCTGCCCCGGCTGAATAATCAGCCCCTGCGGCACCTCGAGATATCCCAGATCCTGCGCGATCTCGGTCGAGTTATCAATCGACCGCCCCACAATCGCGACCTTGCGCCCATGCTTGTGCGCCAGCTCCATCGCAATCCGGATGCGGTGAATCGACGACGAAAAGCAGCTGAAAAACAGCTTCTTCTTGGTGCTCGAAAAGATGTCATCAAGCGCCGGCCGCACTGCATTCTCGCCCGGCGTATACCCCTTCCGGTCCACGTTCGTCGAATCCTGTAGCAACGCTAGGACACCCTGCTTGCCCAGCTCCGCAAACGCCTGCAGATCGAACGGCTGTCCATCCGGCGCCGAGAGATCGATCTTGAAGTCGCCCGTATGCAGCACCACGCCCACCGGCGTATGAACCGCCAACGCCACACAGTCCACCAGGCTATGCGTCACCCGGATCGGCATCACCGAAAACGGCCCGATCGTAAATCGCTTGCCCGGCAGCATCTCGATCAGGTCGGCATTATCCAGCAGCCGATGCTCCTCAAGCTTGCCCTCCACATACGCCAGCGTAAACTCGGTCCCGTACACCGGAACGTTCAGCTCGCTCAGGATCCACGGCAGCCCGCCAATGTGATCCTCATGCCCATGCGTCAGCAGAATCGCGCGTACCTTCGACCGGTTCTCCCGCAGGTAGCTGATGTCGGGAACAACAATATCCACACCCAGCAGCTCTTCTTCGGGAAACATCAAACCAGCGTCAATGACGACAATGTCGTCCTGCCACTGGAGCGCCATGCAGTTCATACCGAACTCGCCCAGGCCGCCCAGCGGAATCATCTTCAATTTATCGTTTGCCATCAATCTCTCATCTTACCAGCCACTATTCAGCCTGCTGCATATCAGGCCTCAGATCATTCACGCCAGTAACCAAACGCCATCTGCCGGGGATCCTCAAGCACGGGCGACACCTCGCAACCCCACTCTTTCCTTGTTGTCATCCCGTAGGGATCTGCTTCTCTGCTTCCGTCTTCGAGAAGCTCATCCGCAGCACCCCAGACCCGAGAGTTCAAACAAAATCTTCGCCATCTACCGCAGCAGATCCTCCATCGCCAGCGACACCTCCGTCTTCTCATCCCGATACTTCACGATCACCGGCGTCGCCACACTCAGCTGCCACTCCGCGCCCTTGCCCTTCGAGATCGGCCGCGATCCCGGCACCACCACCGCGCCCTCCGGAATCACCAGCGGGCTCTCCGCCGTCGCCCGGTACACCTCGCCACGCACAATGTCGTAGACCGGCGTGCCCCGCGTCAGCACCACGCCCGCCGCCAGCACCGCCCTCTTTCGCACGATGGTTCCCTCGTACACGCCCGTATTCCCGCCGATCAGGCAGTCATCCTCAATCACTACCGGGCTCGCACTCACCGGCTCCAGCACCCCGCCAATCTGCGCCGCCGCACTCAGATGCACGCGCTTGCCGATCTGCGCACACGACCCCACCAGCGCATGCGAGTCCACCATGCTGTTCTCGTCGACATACGCCCCCACGTTGACGAAACTCGGTGGTGCCAAAATCACGCCCGCTGCCACAAACGCCCCCGTCCGCACCGCCGTCCCCCCGGGCACCACTCGCACCCCCTCCGCCGGCGCGAACCGCCGAAACGGAAACGTGTGTTTGTCGACAAACGAAAGCCCCTCAGGCGATCCCATCGCCGTCATCGATCCCAGTCGAAACCCCAGCAGAATCCCCCGCTTCACCCACGCATTCACCCGCCAGCCCAGCGGCAGGGAAGCGTCCGGCTCGGCCGATCGCAGCTCGCCGCGCTCCATCCCCTCCCGCAACTCCAAAAATGCCGTCATCGCCTCCTCGCTGCCCGTCACCTCCGCGCCACGCGCGAACCACTCCTCAATTCGTCCTTCCAACCCGTCCCGCATCGCCAAACCTCTCTCACAGTCTCATCGGCATCCCGCCAAAATGTTGTACTTGGTTGTTATCCCGTAGGGATCTGCTGTTGTTTCTGCATTCCTTCGCCGCCCACCAAAGCCGGGGTGTTCCATTCATTGAGTCTCATCGCGATGGATAGGAGGGACACACACGTCACCAGCCGCGGCAAACCTACTCCAGCCGCTCACCCATCCCACGCAACTCCCCCAGCAGCCCAAGCAACTTGTCGCGAAGTCCATCACTCACCGGCACCATCGGCAGCCGCAGCCGCTCTTCGCATCGCCCCAGCATCGCCAGCACTGCCTTGATCGGTCCCGGACTCGTCTCCGCAAAGTGCGCCTGCATAATCCGAAAGAACCGGAAGTTCAGCGCCCGCGCCTCTTCCCATCGCCCCGCCTCGGCCGCATGCACCAGCGCCGTCATCTGCCGCGGAAACGCATTCGATGCCACCGACACCAGCCCCACACCCCCAAGCGCCACCACCGGCAGCGCCATCCCGTCATCCCCGGCCAGCACGGCAAAGCCCGGCGGCACCGTCGCCAGCACCTCCGTAATCTGCATCACGCTCCCACTCGACTCCTTTACCCCAATCACATTCGGCACCGCCGCCAGCCGAGCCACCGTCGCCGGCTCCAGGTTCGCCCCCGTTCGTCCCGGAATGTTGTACAGCAGCACCGGCAACTCCGTCGCCTCCGCAATCGCACGAAAGTGCTGATATTGCCCCTCCTGCCCCGGCCGGTTGTAAAACGGGTTCGCCGTCAGCACCCCCGCCAGCCCCGGCAGCGACCCCAACTGCTTCACCCGCTCGACCGCCACTGCCGTCGCATTGTGCGTGCATCCGGCAAACACCGGCACCTTGCCTGCAGCCGCCTCAAGCACCACCGTCACCACCCGCAGCCACTCGGCCTCCGTCAGCGTCGACGCCTCGCCCGTCGTCCCGCACGGCACCAAAAAGTCGATCCCACTTTCGATCTGCCACGCCACCAGCGACCGCAGCGCCGTCTCCTCGACCGACCCATCCGCCGCAAACGGCGTCACCAGCGCTGTCCCACACCCACGCAACTGCGTCATCGCTCCACCTAAGCCCACTCGCCTGCACGCATCAGCGGCTCGCGCGCACCATCCGCGCTCACCCCATCCACATCGATCGCCGCCGATCCAATCATCCAGTCAACATGGATCAAACTGGAGTTCGCCCCCAGCTTCGCCAACTCCTCCTCAGCCATCGTCTCGCCGCCAATTAGGCACGTTGAGTACGCCTGCCCCAACGCAAGATGGCTCGCCGCATTCTCGTCAAACAATGTGTTCCAGAACAAAATCCCGCTCTGTGAAATCGGCGAGGAGTTCGGAACCAGCGCCACCTCACCCAGCCGCCGCGCCCCGTCGTCCGTCGCAAGCAGCCGATTCAGCACGTCCTCACCCGCCGTCGCATGTGCCTCGACGATCTTCCCTCCCTCAAACCGCACCGAAATATTCTCAATCAGCGTCCCTTGGTGCGACAGTGGCTTCGACGCTCGCACCACGCCGTTCACGCGATCCTTGTGCGGCGTCGTAAAGCACTCCTCCGTCGGAATGTTCGGCTGGCAGTAAACTCCATTGCCCGCTGTCGTCCCGCCACCCGCCCACAGATGCTGGTCAGCCAGTCCCACCGTAAGGTCCGTCGCACCATCCTTGCTTTTAAAGTGCAGCACGTGAAACCGCTTCGCATTCAGCAGATCCACCCGCTGCTTCAGCCGCGCGCCATGCTCTGTCCATTGCGCCACTGGATCGTCGCCATCGATCCGCGACGCCTTGAAGATCGCCTCCCAAAGCTTGCCCAACGCCGCCTCCGGTGCATCGGCCGGAAACACCAGCTTCGCCCACTCCGAGGTCGCATACGCCACGATCGTCCAGTTGATCTCGTGCCGCGTAATCAGCTCCATCGCCGGCTTCGACGCCTTACTCGCCGCCACGTTCGCCCGTGCCACCTTCGCCGGATCCTGCCCCGCCAGAAGCGCCGGATTCGAGCCCGCAATCGCCATCCGCGCCGCGCCCCTACGGAACGCCGTTGCGATCCCATCCTGCAACCACCCCGGCGCGTAATCGAAGCTTGCATCCGGTCCATACGTGTACCGCGCCAGCACCGCCGGATCATCACTGTAGAAGGTCGTTACCAGCAGCGCGCCCGCCTTGTACGCGTGCTCCGTAATGCGCCGCACCAGCGGCAGCGCCTCCATCGGCGCCGTCAACAGCATCTCTTGGCCCTCGCGCAGCCCCAGGCCAATCTTCACCGCCACCTCGGCCAGCCGATTCAACTTCTCCTCAAACGTCAGCCTGCCAAACGCATTCATTGCGATCTCCACTCCCGTCGCTGTCGCCATATATCCCCTTACTCCTCGCCGCCGTTCCCAGCGGACCTGTCGTTCCTACAGCTGCTTGTAAATATCCTTGAAGTCAAACGTCCCGCGGCGTGTCGCCAGCCACTCCGCCGCCCGCACCGCACCCTCCGCAAACGCTCGCCGCGAGGCTGAGGTATGCGTCAGCACCAGCCGGTCCGCGTCGCTTTCGGCAAGCAGCGCATGCTCGCCCACCGCATCGCCTTCGCGCTTCGACGTGATCGGCACTTCTCCACTCTCTATCACCGCCCGCACCGTATCCGCCAGCGTAATCGCCGTCCCGCTCGGTGCATCCAGCTTCGACGTATGGTGCGTCTCCTCAATGCGAAAGCGGTACCCGGCATGTTTCAACGAGGCCGCCATCGTCCCCGCCATCTCCATCATCACCTGCACGCCTACCGAGAAGTTCGTCCCATACAGCAGGCCCGCCTGCTTCCGCTCCGCCAGCGCCTCCATGTCCTTCAGGCGCGAGTACCACCCCGTCGTCCCAATCACCATGTGCGCGCCCGTCGCCAGGCACGCCCGCATATTCTGCAGCACCGCCACGGGTGTCGTGAAGTCGATCACCACGTCAAACCCCGCCACAAACGGTGGTGTCAGCGCCATCGCCTCACGGTTTTCCTTGGCGTCGAGAACATGCACGCCATGGCCGCGCTCATGCGCCACCTCCGCAACCAGCTTTCCCGTCTTACCATGCCCTAAAACCAGAACGCGCATCGTTACAAATTCCTCCCCGAACCATTTCTCCTGAAGGAGATCACCAGGCCGTGCAAGCCAAGGCCACTTTCTCTCAAGGAAAATGGCCTCCACCGTACTCCATCAGTGCCACAGCATCAGCAGAAATGCTCTAAGCTGTCGCGGCCACATTCCCCGCGATCAACTGCCGTGCCTCCACATCAAACACCGTCGGATCAGGCTGCGTAAAGAACTGTCGATGCAGACTTCGCACCGCCTCCTCCACGTCATCCTCATCAATCATGAAACTCATATTGATCTCGCTCGCCCCCTGCGAAATCATCCGCAGGTTCACGTGGCTCACCGCCGTAAAAACCTGCCCCGCAATTCCGTTGTGCCCGCGAATATCCTCACCCACCAGGCAGATCAGCGCCTTCCGCCCCTCATACTTCACATCCGCAATCCGTCCCAACTCCTCGCACATCTCGGGCAGCCGCTCGTTCGAATCCACCGTCAATGAGATGCTCACCTCGCTCGTCGACACCATGTCGATCGCGCACTTGTATTTGTCAAACACATCGAACACAGCCTTCAAATAGCCGTGCGACATCAGCATCCGGCTCGCCACCACATCAATAATCGTTAGCTTCTTCTTCGCTGCAATACTTTTGAACGGGCTGCTGCACCGCGGCGCCACCGCCGTAATCTTCGTGCCTTCATTTCCCGCGTCCCGGCTGTTCAGCACCCACACCGGTATGCTCTTCTGCACCGCCGGCAGAATCGTCGCCGGATGCAGCACCTTCGCGCCAAAGTACGCCAGCTCCGCCGCCTCTTCAAAGCTGATCGCCTTCACCCGCAGCGCATCCGGGCAGATCCGCGGATCGGTCGTCATAATCCCGTTCACATCCGTCCAGATCTCAATCGCCCCCGCATGCAACCCGCCACCAATCAGCGCCGCCGTATAGTCGCTTCCGCCGCGCCCCAGCGTCGTCGTTATTCCATCCACGGTCGACCCGATAAACCCGCCCATCACCGGCGTTCGCCCCACCTCCAGCAGCGGCAGCACATGCTCCATCAACCGGCTCTCGATCGCCGCCTCGAGCGGTGCTGCCTTGCCAAAGTGCGCATCTGTAACCACGCACGTTCGTGCATCCACATGCACGCCATGCAGCCCGCGCTCCGCAAACGCCTCCGCCACCATCCGGCTCGACAGCCGCTCCCCAAAGCTCACCACCAGATCGTTCGTCCGCGGCGTCAGCTCGCCCACCGCCGAAATCCCGCGCAGCAGATCATCAAGCGCGTCGAACTCATGCCCCAGCACATCGTGCATATGCGCCATGCGCACCACATGCAGCAACTGCGCCGCCGTCTCCAGATGCCGATTTCGCAGACGCGCGGCAATCGCCACCGCCCCCACCTTATCCCCATCGCCCGCCGCCTTCGCCGCCGCCAGCAGCTGGTCGGTCACCTTCGCCATCGCGGAAACCACCACCACCGCTCGCAACCCGCGCCCTCGTCGACCAGCCACAATCGCCGCCGTCCGCTCCATCGCGCGCGCGTCCTCAACCGACGTCCCACCAAACTTCATCACCACCAGGTCTTCACGCGCCTTACTCACACCAACACCAGCTTCTTCGCTCCGTCCTGCACCGCGTCGAACTTGCCCATCACCGCCAGCACCTCGGCGTTCAACACCGCCGCTCCCGCCGCCCCGCGAATCGTATTGTGCGACAACACCACGAACTTCCAGTCCAGCAGACTGCATGGGCGCAGCCGCCCCACTGTCGCCGCCATTCCATTGCCGCGCATCCGGTCCAGCCGCGGCTGCGGCCGGTCAATACCCTCGTCATACTCCACCGGTTGCGCCGGCGCGCTCGGCAGAGGCTCATCCGCAAACGGTCTGAACTCACTCCACGCCGCCAGAATCTCCTCCCGCGTCGCCTTTTGCTTGAGCTTGATCGACACGCACTCCGTATGCCCGTCCTCGACCGCGACCCGATTGCAATGTGCGCTCACCGTCGCCGTTGCCCGCTCAATCCCCGTCGCCGAAAGCCTGCCCAGCAACTTCGCACACTCTTCCTGCAACTTCTCTTCCTCGTTCTTGATAAACGGCACAACATTGCCCAGAATATCGAGCGAAGCCACTCCCGGATATCCGGCCCCACTCACCGCCTGCATCGTCGAAACAAACAGGCTCTCAATCCCGAAGCGCTCTTCAAGCGGCTTCAGCGCCATCACCAGACCGATGGCGCAGCAGTTCGGATTCGTGACGATGTACCCGCCACTCTCCGCCCGCCAGCTCTGCATCTCAAGCAGCGGCAGATGGCTCGCATTCACCTCCGGAACCACCAGCGGCACATCGTTCGTCATCCGGAACGCACTCGAGTTCGAGATCACCGCGCATCCAGCCGCCGCGAACTTCGGCTCCAGATCCCGCGCAATCTCCGTCTCCAGCGCCGCAAAGATAATCTTCGGCAGCTCGCCCACCGCCAGCTCCGGCACGTTCGGCTGCATCGTCATTGCCGCAAGGCGTGCCGGCAGCGGCGTGTCCAGCTTCCATCGGCACGCCGCGCCGTACGTCTTGCCCACACTCCGGTCGCTCGCCGCCAGCCACGCGATCTCAAACCACGGGTGCTGGTGCAACATCTGCACAAACCGCTGGCCGACGGTGCCAGTCGCGCCGAGAATGCCTACTTTGCGCCGCTCCATAATCTTTCAAGAATAGCGCACCGTGGCATCCGCAACCTCAGTAGTCGTTCCGCCGTCGTCGCCGCGCCGAGTACCCGCCCGACCCGCCCCAAACCACCACCGCCGCCACCAGGTGAATCAAAAACCACAGGTTCAGCCCCTGGTCCACGTAGATCAGGTACAGAATCAACACTCGCGGCAGCAGCACCGCAATCACCAGCGGCACCACACCATACAAATGAAACGGCACCAAAAGCCCCTGGAGCCATGCCATTGCCAGCGCCACCCGCGGCAGAAACAGCGAAAACACCAGAAACCACAAGGGCAGCGCGTGGATGATCAAATCAAACTTCATCGGAACAGGCCTCCAGCCAGCAGAAGAAAATTGTACCCGCTACGTTGTCGACCATGACATGCAGCCGCAGCTTCGTGCGCCATCACCGTAGCCTGTTCCTTTGTTGTCACCCCGTAGGATCTGCTTCTTGACTGCTGCTATTTCGCCGTCGCAAAGGCCACGGCAGCCTTCGCCGTCTCATGCGCCTTCACCGTCACCTGCGCCGTCCGCTCGCCCATCTTCTCGTGCACGAATCCCAGCGTGTACTCGCCTGCCGGCAGCCCCGCCATTGAGAAGCTTCCATCCGCCGCCGTCACCGCAAAGAACGGTGTCGCCGACACATTAAGAAACGCATTCATCCACGGATGGTTGTTGCACCGCACCGGCATCATCACCTCCGCATTGTCGAACCGCCGTACCTGCGGCGCCCCCTTTGGCCCCTGTGAGACATCGATCACCTCGTTCCCGACCACCGTCGGCATCGTGTGAATGTTGTGCATCGTCGAGTCCGAGTTGCGAAACTCCACCGTTCCGCCCCGCATCAACGCCACAACATGCGGCACGTACCGGCAGCCCTTCTGGTCCACCACCACCGGCGTCAGTGGCCCCGTCGCCGCCGCGTTCATCGCCGCCGCCGGCCCGCTCTTCACATACACATACACATTCCCGAGCTTGCCGCCCTTCACCACGTATTGCTCGGCCTCGTTCTCCCCACCCGTCATCGAGCACACCGGATCCTGGCTCATATCAATCTGTAACCGTTCCGGTATCCTTCCCGAAAAGCTCACCACCCCCGTCACCGATCCAGCCGTTGCCGGATCCACCGCAGACCCCGCCGGCACCCTTGCCGACTTCATTCCGCCACCCATCGCCTCGCCCGTCTTCGGCGCCGCATCCGGCTTGCACCCGGTCACCATCAGTCCAGCCAACACCACCGCACCAGCATATCTTTTCGTCACAACCAGCCTCCGCATCTACGTCCCGCCCTCAAGCGCCGCCAGCACCGCATCCTTGAACGCCCCCGTCCCACTCGATCCACCCACATCCCGCGTCAGGCTCTTTCCCTCGGCATACACGCGCTCGATCGCCGCCTGGATTGCATCCGCCGTCGCCCCCTCATCAAGATGCCGCAGCATCAGCACGGCACTCTGCAGCAACGCCGTCGGATTCGCCAGCCCCTTGCCCGCAATATCCGGTGCCGACCCATGCACTGCCTCGAAAATCGCGCACTCCGTCCCCAGGTTCGCGCCCGGCACCAGCCCCAGCCCGCCAATCAGCCCGCTGCACAGATCGCTCAAAATATCGCCGTACAGGTTCTCCGTCACAATCACGTCGTACTGCCACGGATTCATCACCAGCTGCATGCACGTGTTGTCGACAATGTGCTCCGCATACGGAATCTCCGGGAACCCCGCCGCCACCTTTCGGCAGCAATCGAGAAACAGCCCGTCCGAGAGCTTCATAATGTTCGCCTTGTGCACCGAATGGACCTTCTTCCGCCCCGCCTTCCGCGCATACTCAAACGCAAACTTCGCAATCCGCGTCGATCCCTTCTCGGTAATGATCTTCAGCGACTGCGCCACCCCCGGCACCACCATCACCTCCAGCCCCGCATACAGGTCCTCGGTGTTCTCGCGCACAATGATTAGATCGATCCCCGGATACTTCGTCTCCAACCCCGGCAGATTCTTTACCGGCCGAAAGTTTGAGTACAGATCGAACCGCTTCCGCAAGGTCACATTGATCGACGAAAATCCACCCCCGATCGGCGTCGTCACCGGCCCCTTCAGCGCCACCCGGTTCTGCTCGATCGACTCGTACAACGCCTTCGGCACATACTCGCCCGTCTTCTCGAACGCCTCCGCCCCCGCCGCATACCGATGCCAGTCAAAGCTCGCGCCATACCGCTTTCCCGCTGCCTCCACAATCCCCACGGCCGCGTCCGTCACCTCCGGCCCAATGCCGTCCCCCGGAATCAACGTAATCCTGTGCGTCTTCCCCGCCTCGCTCAAACCTGCCTCACTCATCCTTTGCCCATCCTCACACGTCACGCACAATCAACTCGCTAACTCGATCTCTTCCCACCCAGCAACCCATCCAGCTCGCTCTTGAACTCCTGCACATCCTTGAAGTCCCGATGCACGCTGGCGAAGCGAATATACGCAACCTTATCGATCTCCCGCAGCCGCTCCATAATCATCTCCCCCACCTCCTTGGTCGACCGCTCCCGCTCCGGGCTGTCCACCACAAACGCCTCGGCCTCATCCACAATCTGCTCCAGCTTCGCCGCCGAAATCGGCCGCCGCGAGCACGAGTGCAACAGCCCGCTCAACACCTTCTGCCGGTCAAATTTCTCCCGCCGCCCATCCTTCTTCACCACCATGTACGGAATCTCATCAATCCGCTCATACGTCGTAAACCGCTTGTTGCACTGCTCACACTCGCGCCGTCGACGGATCGAATCCGCCTCCTTGCTCTCGCGTGAATCAACCACCCTGTCTTGAGAAAAACCACAGTAAGGACATCGCATCGGGGACGCCTCGATTCTATCCCAGCGCCGTCCGGCAGCCCCACATCTCTCCATCTAGGTCTACGCAGCGACGCGATTATCGCTCTCCAGCGCTAGATCGGGGCTACGTCTAAGCGAGGGCTCTCCTGCTCACCACAAACGCGTTCTCGGTACCGACCAAAACGTCTCGCCATCGCAGCTGCACGTGACCAAACAGCGATGATCATCACAGGGGCGTGAGATGACCTGCTTTGCCGCGCTTCAGCTATTGGAAGCTGTTGAGAAAGATCGGCTTCACCATAGCTTCAATCTTGGCAGCCATCTGCTCAGCAGGAATGCGGTCAGGGGTGTGATGCCAGAGGCGCGCGGCTCCGAAGACGGCCCAGGCACCCGTCGTAGCCAGCAGTGCCGCATCGACACCGGGTATCAACCGATGATGGTCCGCGCCTTCCTTGAACAGGTTCGCGACGACCGGGATGATGGATCCTTCGAGCGGTATCAGAGCCCCCTTCACGGAGCACTTCGTGAGCTCAGTGAGATAGTCGCAGACGCCGAGTGCAACGGCGCGCAGGGCCCCATCGCAGTTGGTAAAGGAGATGCCCCGTGCCTTGATCAGGTCGCGAAAGCGGGACTCTGTCATCGCCTGCAACAGCGCGCTCTTGTCCGGGTAGTGAAGATAGAATGTGTTACGGTTCAGCGTCGCTTCATCGGCGATCTCCTGGACGGAGATGTCTTCGAATTCTTTCTCCCGCAACAACCTGGCAAGCGAATCCATAAGCATGCGTCGGCTGCGCAGGATGCGCGGATCCGTCGTTTGAATGTCAGATTTGAGCGCCTTGGTCATTACATCTCAAGCATACCCTCCCTGATGCAGTTGACGCTAAAGCGACAGTTGTTTACTGTTTGTGAATCACCATAAGTCGCGTAGACATCACATGAACATTAGGAGATTTCGCCATGTCAACTCTGCTTCACGTCGACTCCAGCCCACTGTACGGTCGGTCCGTCTCCCGCGAACTCACTGGTGCGTTTGTCGCCCAGTGGAAGCTTTCTCACCCGAATGGCGCGGTGATCGAGCGTGATCTAAACGCCACCGCGATTGCCCCGATCAATGCGGAATTCGTTGGTGCCATGTACACGCCAGACGAAGCGCGTACGCCGCAACAGAAGGAAGTGCTTTCGCTTTCGGACATCCTGCTAGCCGAACTGGAACAGGCCGAGGAATACGTATTCGGCGTGCCGATGCACAACTTCGGCGTGCCCTCGGTACTGAAGTTGTGGATCGATCAGATAGCGCGCAAGGGAAGGACCTTTGAGTATGGGGAGGGAAAGCCGAAGGGCCTGATCATAGGCAAGAAGGCGACCTTCATCATCGCAACAGGTGGCATGTACGACGCGCAGACACAGATGGCTTCCTTCAACTTCGTAGAGCCTTATCCGGTCTGTCTTCGGCTTCCTCGGAGTGACGGATGCGACGTTCCTCACAGCAGGCGGGACCATGGGACTAAATTCTGGACTGGACCGCGGCGTGTTTCTGGCACCGCACCGACAGGCCGTGCAAACGCACGTACTCAGCACCCGCTGAGAGACTGGAAATCTCGATGAAGTACGCCATCATTGGTTCCGGCAACATCGGTACCGCACTCGCACGCACGTTTGTACAAAGCAAGATCGAGATCGGAGTCGCAAACTCTCGTGGACCTGCAACACTCGCACCTCTGAGGGAAGAACTCGGGCCCAGAATCGTTCCCCAGACCCTTCAAGACGCGTATGAGGCTGAGGTGGTCTTCCTTGCTGTTCCCTTTTCTGCCCACAAGGATGTTGCGAATCAATTCGATCAGTGGAACGGGAAGATCATTGTCGACCTTACGAATGCTTTTCATGTTGGTCCGGAAGAGCTGGGAGGTCTCCTGTCTTCTGAAGTCGTGTCCGAGGCGTTTGTCGGAGCACGCCTCGTAAAAGCCTTCAATCATCTGCCTGCGGGACAGCTTGGAACAAATCCGTCACCGCAGGGGCAGCGGCAGGCCGTGTTCGTATCGAGCAATGATGCCGATGCCAGCGCATCTGTTGCGGCCATCGCAACTCAGCTTGGCTTCGCTCCAGTCGAGCTCGGAAGGCTTGATCAGGGCGGCGCGCCCCTTCATGTTCTAGGCGGTCGGCCTGGCGGACTTCTGTTTCAGAATCTGGCGAAACTCGGCTGATTGCAGCAGTCCTTGAACAGCATGCTCATCGCAAGTGCATCAGGAGAGGAGATTGGCCGTGAAAGTAGGATTTATAGGCGCTGGTACCGTAACGGGTACAGTTGGCCGTCAGTTGATAACCGCTGGCCATACGGTAGTCGTATCCAAGTCAAGGGGTCCGGAAACACTGGCCGATTTTGTTGCCGAGCGTTCGGCAGCTCTGTTCAGCACAACATTCCAGAGCGTTGGTGTGCAGCTCCAAGTTCTCGGTTGATCCCCGACAAGTCGGCTTCTCGGAAGGGAGCAGATCTGTTCCTGCCATCAGCTCATGTGGGCATTTTCAGAACCCATTCCTGCCATTAATCATACTGGTCGCGTCTAGAGCATTTCTCCTGAAGGTGCACAGCAGGCCGCACCAGCACGTGCCATTTTCTCTCAAGGAAAATGGCCTCGGCTGCATTCGAGCTACACCACAGCAGCAGGAAAAATGCTCTAGCGTGTCGGCATCTCCGCCTTCAACTCGCCAGCATCCTCACCCGTCTTTCCCGCATCCCGCAAACTAACCCCTTCCACCCGCGCAAACACCAGCCCCGCCGGCACGATACTCAGCGACGTCACGCACAGCAGCATCGCCCCACACGCCGTCGCCGCCTCGATCGGCGCCCCAAAGAACCCCCGCATCGCCGCCGCCGTCGCCGCAATCTGCGTAAACCACCCCAGCCCCGGCAGCTGCAGCAGCGATCCACCCAGGCTCGCCGCCATCAACAGCATCGTGCGCGAAAAACTCAAGCTCGCCAACTCCGGCGTCTGCGCAAACGCATGCGTCGTCTGCCAGTACGCCCCGCCAATCATCAGCCACATCCCCAGCGAGATCGCCGCCGCCACCCCAAACTCCCGCATTGTCGAGATCGCCCGCAACCCCTGCCGGAACTCCAGAACCTTCTCCTTCACCGCCGCCGCAACCTTCGGCGAAACACGCGCCACCACCCGCGCCATCCACGCCGCCACGACGTCTCCCCGCAACCGAACCGCCACCGCAAACACCGCCAGAAACAGCGTCGCCGCCAAACTCCCCACACCCACCCGCACAAATCTATCCCGGTGCGCCAACCCCGCCGGTGTCACCGCGAGCGCACTCGAAAACACCACCGCCGCCGCCCCCAGATCGAACATCCGCTCGACCGTGTACACCGCCACCTGCGAGCTCACCGGCAGCCGCGTCCGCTGCGCCACCAGGTATGGCCGCGCCAGATCCGCCAACCGCCCAAAGATCGCCACTGCCGTAAACCCCACAAACTGCGCCCCCAGAACGTCACGTGTGTGCACCCGCTTCGTCGGCCGGCAGAACTCCGCCCATCGCCACGCCCGCAGCCAGTACGTCCCGTAGATCAGCCCCACACCTGCCGCCACGTGCCACCACACCACCAGCCGCAACTGCCCAAAGAACGCCGCCCAATCAAAGTGCGCCCGATGCAACGCAAACCCAACACAAAGCAGCGCCAGAAAGAAGACGGCGTACACCCGCCCGGACCTCGCCTTGTCGCCCCCCTCTACGCGCGCAGCCATTCCACCCGGCGCCTGTCCCTCTGGCCGCAACGCCTTCACCGGCCGTCCATCCGCCTCGTCGCCCACCGTCTACTGCGGCCTGCGCGTGCTGGCCATCATTCCCGCTAGCTTCCGCCGGTTGAACTCCCGGATCACCCGCGCCACATACGCCCGCGTCTCCCGATACGGCGGCACGCCATGCCACTTGTCCACCGCGCCCGGCCCCGCGTTGTAGGCCGCAAGCGCCAGCGCAATATCGTCGTGATACCGGATCAGCAACCGGTCCAGGTACGCCGCCCCGCCATCCACATTCTGCCCCGGCTCAAATGCATCCGCCACCCCCATCGAGTTCGCCGTCCCCGGCATCAGCTGCATCAGCCCGCGCGCTCCGGTACGCGACACTGCATGCGTCTGCCCCCCGCTCTCCGCCCGCACTACGCTCGCCAGCAGATCCTCGTCGATCCGATGTGCCACCCCCGCCTTGGTCAGCAGCGGATGCATCTCGTCCGCCGTCATCGTCCGCCCTTCCCCATTCGCTGCCGCCAATCCCGCCAGCGCCACCGCCGAGGCTGGCCCGGCCAGCTTCGCCCCATGCCCCTTCGCCCCATCCTTCGGACCTGAACTCGTCACCGGCTCAGCCGTCAACGCAATCGAGGCAATCGCCGTCCCCGCCACATCCATGTAGGCCGCCTCGCCAGCCCCCGTCGGCTCCGCCAGCACTAGTCGCGTCCGGTCGCCCTCCGCCTCGTGCCGCAGGCAATCGACCGTGAAGCCGTTCGCGAGCGTCACCCGCTCCGCGGCCACCATCGGCAAGCAGCCAGTTCCAAACAACGCCATCAAACCGAGAAGTTTCTTCACTGAGGTAACCCGCATCCCCACCTCAGCAGCCTACCACCGCGAAAGCATGCTTAACCTCACCCAAAAGTGCCTCCACCTCATCCAAAACACGCTTAAAACACACCCGTAACCGCCGTCGCAACCGCCTCCGCCTCCCGTCTATCCCCCGGCAAAACCGACCGAATTGCCGCCGCTACCCCATCCTCGTCATTACTCCCCGTCACCGCCCACCCACGCTCCTCAGCCATCACCAACAGCTCCGCCGGGGCATTTCTCATCAGCACCGGATATCCCGCAACCTCAAGCATCGAAAGGTCATTCCAGTTATCCCCAATCGCCATCACCTCGCCCATGGCGATCCCACGCTCCTCCGCCAGCAGCCGCAGGGCGGCCCCCTTGCTCGCTCCCGCCGGCAGAATATCGACAAGACTCAGATCCCGCTCTGGATACTCTGTCCGGTGCAGTGTGATCTCAGCGTCTGCACCGGCGCTAAGTCCTTCCCCATCAGCAAAGTAAACCCCCTGCATCGACCGCAGCAAAGCCTCCGCCCGGCGCATCCGCTCCACCGTCCCGCACAGCATCATCTGGATCGGCTCCCCACGGTCCAGACACCGCTCAACCGGCGTGATATGAGCGATATACGGCTCATTCGCAACCATCCACTTGCCGATGCTGGCATGCAGATCCGCCAGCTCTTCCACGACCAGCGCCCCTCGCTCCTCCTCCCCATCCGGCCCGACGCAATCAAACGTCACTACCAGCGCATTCCGGAACTCCCCCATCTCCGCAAACATCCGTTCTGAGCTCCCCCGCGTCATCAAAGCTCGCCGAATCAAAGTGTTACCAATGGTCCGCACAACCGCTCCGTTGGAGCTCACCAGCAGATTCGTCTCCCGCAGCCCTAGCGCCCGCAGTTGCCGCATCGCGTAACAGTGCCGCCGTCCCGTCGCCACCACAAACTCGATCCCGCACGCCTCAGCCGCAGCAATCGCCCCGCGATTAGCCTCGCTGACCTGCCCGCCCGTCGCCAGCAAAGTCCCATCCATATCGACCGCAATCAGCCGCACCGTACGTTCGCCTGTCATCCGTACTCTCACCTGCATAGTCTCTCATCCGATCCGCATAAATACCCGTAACTGCTTATAGAAAAGGTGTTTACGGTAAATTAACTCGACAGGAATACAGGCTCTCGCCATACTGGTAGAGAGCAGTGAAAGGCCTGTTATGGTTCACAATCGCATTGCCTCCGATCTTCGAAATCGCTTTTCCACAGTTGGTCCATCGCCACTACCTGCCGCGCCTCAGAGACCCGCTTTTTCGACACAGAGTTCTTCAGCCTCCCGTCTGGTCCTCGTTCCTTCCGATGTTTCCCCCTCGCTCGATCACCCCTCCCTCGCTCCGGACCGCAGACAGATCCTTCAGGAGTTCGTGAAGGTCTCCTCCCATCGCGTCGCCGCTTTCCTCGCTGAAGCCGCCGTTCTGGTCCTGGTCCTCGGCATCCTGGATCGCTTCCTGGCAAGCAATCGCTTCGATCTCCATTGGGTCGGCGGAGCCTTCCTCATCAGTACAATCCTGCTCGCCTCGAGCATCGCGCTCGAGCTGTCGGCCCGTCTTTGGCTCGCTCGGTCCTAGCCGGCGTCCAGCATCCCGCCGAGCACCGTATCGCACACCGCCACAGACTTCGGTAGCATCGACAGATGCCGCAGATTGCCTATCTCGAGTGTTCCCGCTGCCACAATCGCCTCTCCGCCGAAACCCCGCAGACCCTCTGCCCGATCGACGCCGGCAGCCTCTACGTTCGTTACGACCTCGATGACCTTCGCCGCACGGCAAAGCGCGAGAATCCGACGCGTTACGCCGCCGAGAGCGCCTCGTCGCTTGGCATGTGGCGCTATCGCGATGTGCTTCCGAACGTCCCGCCGGTCACCCTCGGCGAGGGCTGGACGCCGATGCTGCAGTCCCGCCGATACCCCGGCCTGCTCCTCAAAGAGGAAGGCGCGAACCCCACTGGCACTTTCAAGGCCCGCGGCCTATCGCTCGCCGTCACCATGGCGAAGCACTATGGCCTAAAGCACCTCGCCGTTCCTAGCGCCGGCAACGCCGCCGGTGCGCTGGCCGCCTACGCCGCTGCCGCCGACATAGTCGCGCACATCTTTATGCCGCAGGACGTTCCCTTCGCCAACTACCTCGAAGGCATCATCTACGGCGCCGACGTTACCATGGTCGATGGCCTCATCTCCGACTGCGCCCGCCTGGTCGGCGATCAGATCAAACAGCAAAAGGCCAGCGACACCCCAGCCGCCGAAACCTGGTTCGACATCTCCACGCTCAAAGAGCCTTTCCGTGTCGAAGGCAAAAAAACCATGGGCTATGAGCTGGTCGAGCAGCTCGGCTGGCAGTACCCCGACGCGGTCTTCTACCCCACCGGCGGCGGCGTCGGCCTGATCGGCATGGCTAAGGCCTTCGACGAGATGGAAGAGCTCGGCTGGATCGAGAAAGGCGCCAGGCGACCGAAGATGTACGCACTGCAATCTACCGGCTGCGCGCCCATCGCCAAGGCCTTCGACGAACACAAGCCTGCCAGCGAGTTCTTTCAGGGTGCCGACACCTTCGCCGCCGGCCTCCGCGTTCCCAAGCCCTACGGCGACACCATCATCCTCGACATCCTCGCCCGCTCCGGCGGTAAAGCCATCGCGAGCACGGACGCGGCCATCCTCGCGAGCATCGTCGATTGGGCCAGGCACGAAGGCATCTTCCTCTCTCCCGAAGGCGCTGCTGCCACCGCAGCGTACGATCGGCTGCTGGCCGCCGGCGAGCTCAAGCCCTCGGACAAGGTCGTCCTCTTCAACACCGGGGCCGGTCTCAAATACACCGACATGACCGCGGACGCCATGCATCTGAAGCGTCCCGGCAGCGGACCGAAGCTGCCCACCAGCCTGCCGGTCGGCGGCATCATCACACCTGTCTGATCAGGACCGCATTCCCGGAGCAGCATGCATCTTCGAAACGAGCTCCGACCCATGCTCCGCATTGCCCTTCCGCTCGTCACCGCCGAGCTGGGCTGGATGATGATGGGCTTGGTTGACACCGTCATGGTCGGCCGCTTGCCGAACGCTGCTATTGCCATGAGCTCGGTCGCGCTCGCGCAGATCCTCTACAACACGCTGGCCTTCGGAATCGGCGGCGTTCTTCTCGGTCTCGACACCGTTATCGCGCAGGCCCATGGCGCCGGCCGCCTGGAAGAGGCGAACCGTTGGCTCTGGAACGGCCTCCTGCTCGCCTCCGCGATGTCCATCCTGCTCACCATCGTCTTCTTTATCGCGCCCTTCGGCATGCTTCACATGCGCACCTCGCCCGAGGTCATTGCCGGCGCGATCGCCACGCTGAAAGCGCTGACCCTCGGCATCCTTCCCCTGCTGCTCTACTTCACACTGCGCCGCTATCTGCAGGCCTTCAACCACGTCCGCATCATCGCCGTCACCCTGGTCACAGCCAACCTCATCAATCTCTTTTTCGACTGGCTTCTGATCTACGGGCACCACATCTCGCTGCATCTGGGGGACGCCAACCTCTCCTTTGGCTGGGCCCCCATGGGCGTAAAAGGTTCCGGCCTCGCGACCTCCTTTGCGCGCATCTACCAGGCCCTGTTTCTTATCGTGGCGCTCTGGGTCGTGGACGCCCGGAAGAACTACGGTCTGCGCCGCCTGTCGTTGCGGCCGGACCGCTCTCTGCTCGTTCGTCTCCTTAGCCTCGGCCTGCCTGCTGGCGCCACGCTGCTGGTCGAGATCTCCATCTTCGCCATCGTCACCTTTCTTATCGGCAGCTTGGGCCCGCTCCCGCTCGCCGGGCATGAGGTCGCGCTGAACGTCGTCTCCTTCACCTTCATGGTGCCGCTCGGTCTTTCCGCAGCGGCCAGCGTGCGCGTCGGCCAGGCTATCGGCCGCGGCGCCAGGGAGGAGGCACGCGCCGCCGGCTGGTCCGCCATGCTCTTGAGCGGCGCCTTCACGCTGTGCACGTCCGTGCTCTACACCGTCTTCCCGCACGCCATCGCCCGGGTCTTCACGCCGGATGCCGCCGTCATCGCCACGACGGTTCCCATCTTCGCCATCGCCGCCGTCTTTCAGCTGTTCGATGGCCTGCAGGTCACGGCGCTTGGTGCTCTCCGCGGCGCCGGCGACACACGCTCGGGCCTCATCACGCATCTCTGCTGCTATTGGCTGCTTGGCCTGCCGCTTGGCGTCTATCTGTGCTTTACCCGCAAGCTGGGCGCGCGCGGCCTGTGGATTGGGCTCTGCGCCGCGCTTATCCTGGCCGGAGTTATTCTGCTTTGGCGATGGCAATCCGTCAGCCACCATCTGCCGGAGCCAATCGCCGCCGAAGCCGTGTCCTAGACCGGCTCGCCCGATCGCAGAGCCTCGTCCACCGCTGCCGCCCGCCGATGCCCCTTCTGCGATCGCGTCGTCAGCGTTACCGCCGCCAGCAGGATCATCGCGCCTCCCACCCACGCCATTGGCCCCAGCCGCTCGCCCAGCACGAACACCCCCAGCAGACTGCCCATCAACGGCTCCATGTTCAGCAGAACGCCCGCCTGCGACGCTGGCACCTGCGTCATGCCCCAGTTCCACAGCAGCGTCGTCGCCGCTGTGCAAAGCACACCACTCGCCGCCAGCGCGCCCCACGCCCTCCACGAAACCTGCGCCACCGGCGGCAGACCATGCCCCAGCAAGACCCACGGCGCCAGCATCACCGTGCCCAGCGCAATGCCATACGCCGTCACCGTCAGGTGGCTGTGCCCCTGCATCAGACGTTTGTTCAACAGCACCCAAACCAGCGCAATCAGGCACGAGAGCACTACCAGCAGATCGCCCTCAAGAGAGCTCCCGCCCGCCGCGCCGCCCGCCCCATGCGATCGCCCACTGAGCGCAATCAACGCCGCACCAGTCGTCGAGACACCCATCGCTATCCATCCAATCGCGTCCAGCCGCTCCCCCGCAAAGATCGTCGCGCCAAGCGCCAGCACCACCGGCATGGTGCCGATCATCAGCGACGCATGGCTCACCGTCGTCAGCGACAGCCCATAAAACTGCACCAGAAACTGCAATGGCACGCCCAGAAACGATGCCATCGCCAGCAATCCCCACTCCCGCCGGCTGAACCTCGGCCGATGCAGCACCAGCAACGGCAGCAGCGGCACCAGCGCAAACAGAAATCGGTACAGCACCATGAAGGCCGACGACATCTCCGCCAAGGCGATCTTGCCAAAAAAGAAGCCGCAGCCCCAGAAACAGCTCGCCAGCGCGCACGCCGCAAACCCCCATCCCCGCCGCTGTCTCACCTCACCCATCTCTCCACTGTCGCACGAAAAAGCGGGCGCAGCCGCCTTGGCCACACCCGCTCTTAAGCATCATCCCGATCCGTTCTTACCAGACGCGGCAGCTGTTCACCGGCACCATCGCCGTTCCCTTCTTGCAGCCAAACGCATCCGCAAACCCCGGCTGGTTTACGATCGCGCCATCGGCCCGAAAGTGATCGGGTGAGTGCGGATCCTGCAGCACCTGCGTTCGGATGCTCTCGGGCCGCGAGTTCTCACACCAGTTCTGCGCAAAGGCAATGTAGAACCGCTGCTGCCCCGTGTAGCCGTCCTTCTTCGCCGCAAGATCCATGCCACTCTGCTTTGCCCGATCGAGATAGGCCATGTACGCCAGCACCAGCCCACCATTGTCGGCCGTGTTCTCGCCCAGCGTCAGCTTGCCGTTCACCTTCACGTCGTCCACTGCCGTAAAGTTCCCGTACTCCTTCACCAGGCAATCCGTTCGCGACTCGAAGTTCTTCGTATCCTCCGCCGTCCACCAGTCACTCAGATTTCCCTTCGCGTCGAACTTCTTGCCTTCATCATCGAAGCCATGCGTCAGCTCATGCCCGATCACAGCCCCGATATGCCCGTAGTTCACCGCATCATCCTGCTTCGGGTCATAAAACGCCGGCTGCAGAATGCCGGCAGGAAAGTTGATGTCGTTCATGCTTGGGTCGTAGTAGGCATTCACCGTCGGCGGCGTCATACCCCACTCGCCGCGATCCACCGGTTTGCCGATCTTGTTCAACTGCCGATCGTTCTCAAACGCGTTCGCCCGCTCCTGGTTGCCCAGCGCATCGTCGGGCTTCACGGTCAGTGTCGAGTAGTCGCGCCACTTTTCCGGATAGCCGATTTTGTTCGCGACCGCATGGAGCTTTTCCTTTGCCCGCACCTTGGTCGGCGCGCTCATCCAGGTCAGCGAGTTGATGTCGATGTCCATCGCATGTTCAATATCGCTGACCATCTGCAGCATCTTGGCCTTGCTGTCGCCGGCAAAGTACTGCGCCACATACACCTTGCCCAACGCCTCGCCCAAGGCCCTGTTGACTGCATTCGAGCACCGCTTCCACCGCGCCGGCACGTCTGGCACGCCGTTTAGCTTGTGGCTGTAAAAGTCCAGGTTCTCCTCATCGAAGCGCTTCGGCAGACGACCCGAAAACGCCGTCAGCGCGTGATACCGCATGTAGGCCTTCAACACCCGCATGTTCGTATCCCGCACCGCCAGGATCAGGGCAGGGAAGAACCCCGGCGTCGAATCGTTGATCTCCGTAACCGCCGGCGAATGGGCCGCCGTCTCAAACTGGCCGAAGTTCACGCCCGGCAGCTTGCTTTCAAACGTCGCGATCGTCTCCAGGTGATACGTCTTCTCCGGGTCCCGCAGATCCGTCACTCCCAACGATGCCTGCGCCAACTTGGTCTCAAACGCCATGATCGCCGCGGCATCTTTCGCCGCTTGCTCGGGCGAACTTCCCGCCAGCGTCAGCATCTTGGCCACATGCTCAACGTATTGCTTGCGGATGGTTTCATCTTTCGCGCCCGTACGCAGGTAGTAGTCCTTCTCCGGCAGCCCCAGCCCACCCTGCGACACATAGGCAATCTGCTTACTCGCGTCCTTATAATCCTGCTGCTCACCAAAGCCAAAGAACACCTCGACACCCATGCGCTCGAGATCGCCGATCACCTTCGGCAGATCGCGCTTCGCCATCATGCCATTTCCCAGTCCATCGATCTCGCCCAGTACCGGCTGCAGAGGAGCCAGGCCCTTATCGTCGATCGCCTTCACATCCATGCAGGCCTGGTAGTAGTCCCCGATCTTCTGCTCATCCGGTGAGCGCGTTGCGCCGCCAGTTTCGGTCTTTTCCAGAATGCCGCGCAGCGACTGCGTGTTCACGTTGTAAAGCGCATAAAATTGGTCCACACCGCCCTGATCGCCCGGAATGGGATGGTTCCCCGCAAACTTGCCGCAGGCAAACTTATAGAAGTCCGTACACGGGTCCGTCGTCGTGTCGAGCGACGAGGCATCAAAGCCGGAAATAGGCTTGTAGATCTCCGGCGTGGTCTCCTTCGCGATCGGCTGCTGCTGCGCGATCCCGCTGCCGCTCCCCAGCAGCGCTCCCAGCACCGTCGCCCCTGCCATTCGCGTCATCCATGCGGCCGATGCGCCTGTCCTGTCCCGTCGTCCCAAATCCATTCTCGATCTCCTTGCCTGATACGCCATCCTACGCATCGGTGGGTCCCTTCGGTTCCCACCGACTGCAACCGTTACCATCCAATCCAATCCGGAGGCCTTCGTCGCGTTGCTCCTCTCGTGGACCTATGCCAGAGTAGACGGAGGTGGGTGCCTTATGCCAGGATTTCCAGCTATCGCCGGCCGTCACCGGCTGCTTCGAGCAGCCACCCTCCTTCTGTTCGCGGCATCACCCATCGCCGCCCTCGCGCGCAACGCCCCAGCCCTTCGGGTTCCGCTCGAGCCGCTCGACTTCCAGGTTCTGCCCGCTCAGGTCCTCTCCTCCGGCGCTTCCATCCTTACGCTTCATTACGTCGATGCCACGCATCTTCTGCTGACCTTCAACCGCCGCCGACTCATGCCTCGCATCCCGGGCGACCCCGAGACCGACGTCGATCGCAACATCGACGCCGTGCTTCTCGAACTCCCGTCAGGCAAGGTCCTCGCCCGCACCTCCTGGCGCCTGCACGATGCCGGCCGCTATCTGTGGAGCCTCGGCAATGGCAACTTTCTGCTGCGCCAGCGCGATGTGCTCTCTGTCCTCCAGCCCCTGAGCGGGCTCGCCGCCGGAGACGCCTTTGCTGAGCAGCCCTTCATTAAGAGCAATCGCCCGATTGGCTCCGTTCTCGTCTCACCTGATGGCGACCTGCTGACCCTCGAGACGCTCGACCGGTCCCCGTATTTGCCCCACCCCCGTAAGCCCAGCCCCGGCACCTCCGCTTACGCCACAGCGGCCGCCGCGGCCGCCGCCGCTGGTGATGCCGCCGCCGAAGAGCCCGCGAACCGGGTGCAGGTCGACTTCTTCCGGCTCCATGACTCTCCCGAAGAAAAAAGGCTGGCGCTGGCCAAGGCAGGCACCGTCGCCGCTCGGACGCTCGTTCTTCTGCCAATCAATGCCGACGGTTACCTCTCCGTGCTCGATGAAGGCAACACCCATTGGGCCTTCAACTTCAACTCCCACCAGGGAAAGGTCAACGAGCTCTCCCCGTTCGACTCCAGCTGCCACCCCATTCCGTTCCTCGTCAGCCGCAGCGAGTTCGTCGCCTTCGGTTGTCACGGCGGCAACGATCCTCGTGAGCTCGGCGGCTTCAATCTCCGCGGCGAAGAGATGTGGGAGCAGAGCTTCACCGACAGCTTCACCTCGCCATCCTTCTCCTTCGCGCCCACTGCCGGCCGCTTTGCGCTCAGCCGCCTCACCACCAGCTTCCCAGTTACCGGAGATCAGGAGATTGCCGGCGGCTTTCTCGCCCAGACCGTCACCGTTTACCAGACCGAGAGCGGTCGCCAGGTCTTCTCCCTCAACTGCAATCCCATCCTGCGCGCCTCCGAGAACTTCGCCCTCTCGCCCACCGGTGAACAGCTGGCCGTGCTCAACAACGGCGCTATCGAGATCTACCCTCTGCCTCCACTCACCGCAAAAGATCGTGCCGGCATCCACCTGGCCGAGACCCTCGAACCCAGTCGATCTGACGCGCCCATCCTGCTTGGTGGCCGGGCAAACCGGCCGGAGGGCAACGCGCCCGCGGCCCCCTCACCGGAGCCCGCCATCGCTACCAAGTCGCCACCGTCCGAGATCGTCCCTACTACCAGCGCGCCTTCGCAAACCCCCGCCGGAGAGCCCACCGCCGTGCCCGTGGCGACTCAGGCCCCAGCTCCATCCCAGGTCGGCGATGCGACCCCCGATGCCCAGGCCCACCGCAAGCCGCCCACCCTCTACGCTCCCGGGGAGACGCCCGATCCCGCGTCGCCACCCGCAAAACCGAAGTAGCGTCCGCCGAACATAAGGAAGGGCCATCGCCAGCAGGCAATGGCCCTTCTTTGTTGCATCTTGATCGGCCGTTAGGCAGCCTTGGGCGCGGAGAGCGCCTTCACCCGTGCGTTCAGTCGGCTCTTATAGCGGCTCGCCGTGTTCTTGTGCAGCACACCCTTTTGCACGCTCTTATCGAGCACCGAGGCTGTGGCGCGAAAATGAGTCATGGCTTCCTGGTGATCGCCCTTCGTGATCGCCTCCCGCAAGGCGCGCAGGGTGCCACGTAGCTTGGAGCGGTTCGATCGGTTCACTGCTGTCTTGACTTCGGTCTGCCGCGCGCGCTTCAACGACGAAACATGATTTGCCATTCTTCAACTCTCTCTGATCCCAAAGGGGTCCGCGCCCAGCGCGATGGTCTATCGAAATTCGCTATCTTGTGAGGAAAGAAGGGAGGCAGCCATCACCTCACCAGAGACCCGCCGAGCCCAAACCGCGCTCAACACACAGGATCCCGCCGTCACCGCACTCTCTAAAGTCTAGGGGATCCCCCGTTCGCGGTCAACTGCAAACCTCAGCTTCACCCTTTCGAAATCTTCACGCAATTCCGCTTGACGCGCCCTCAACCTCCGTCTAGTCTTCAGCCATCTTCGACCTACGATTGGCACCCTCCGCCATCCCGGTTGCCTCACCCGCCCCGTTCCGCCGGGCCTCACGAGAGATAGTCCCCATCCCTGCCTTGCTCCGTTGCCCAACTCCATGCATCCAATAACCCACGTCTGAAACTGACGGAGGACAGCCTAACCCTTGCTTAAAACTGTCATCACGATCGGATCCGGTATCGAACCCCTCTATGGCACCCGCGACGAAAACCTCCGGCTGCTGGAAGATAACCTCCACGTCACTATCGACCTCCGCTCGGATGGCGTTCACGTCTCCGGAGATCCGGCGCAGGTCGCCCGCGTCCAAGGCATCTTTGCCGACTTTGAAGTCCTTCGCAAAGCTGGTCAGAACCTGCATAACGGCGAGCTCCACAGCCTGCTTAAACTCCTTGTCGCCGACTCCGCCGCTACCCTCCGCTCGCTCGTCGACTCCGGCAAGCAGCGCTCAGCCGGCGTCAAACGCATGGTTCAGCCCCGTAGCCCTAATCAGCGCAAGTACGTCGAAGCCATCGAATCCTCCGACATGACCTTCGGGCTCGGCCCCGCCGGCACCGGCAAAACCTATCTCGCCGTCGCCATGGGTGTCGCCGCGCTCATGGCCAAAAAGGTCTCCCGCATCATCCTCGTCCGGCCGGCCGTCGAAGCCGGCGAGCGCCTCGGCTTCCTCCCCGGTTCCCTCCAGGAGAAAGTCGACCCCTATCTGCGCCCGCTCTACGACGCCCTCTACGATCTACTCGATCAGGAGAAGGTGGACAAGCTCCTCGAACGCAACGTCATCGAGGTCGCCCCGCTCGCTTTCATGCGCGGCCGCACCTTGTCTGACGCCTTCATCATCATGGATGAGGCCCAGAACACCACCACCGAGCAGATGAAGATGTTCGTCACCCGCCTCGGTAATAACTCCAAAGCCGTCATCACCGGTGACCTCACCCAGACCGATCTTCCCAACCCCAAGAAGTCCGGCCTGCTGGAGGCTCTGCGCGTCCTCGAAGGCGTCGAAGGCATTCATTTCTGCCACTTCGAAGATGTCGACGTCGTCCGTCACCACCTCGTCCAGCGCATCGTCCGCGCCTACGACAATTACAGCCGCGCCCATCAGCAGGAAATTCCGCTCGGCCTGAGCGAACCGTCCATCACGGAGCCGGTATTAGCTCCCACGCCGGTCAAGATCGCCGCCAACAAACCACAGTAGACGACCGCGTCTGCGATACCATAAGCATCAGGAGGTCACCTCTGGCCTCCTGATGCTTGTCTCCTCTCCGATGATCACCATCGACCCCCCCAGTAGTCCCCACACCGTTCTTCCCCCGCTCTCCAGGCCCTCCCTGACGCGCTTCCTCAAACGTGCACGTGCTCTGGTAAACCTGCCCGCCAGCGTCGCCATCTTGCTGACCACCGACGCCGAGCTCAAGCGCCTCAATTGCACCTTCCGCCGCAAAAACAAGCCCACCGACGTCCTCAGCTTTCCCGCCGACCCCATCCCCGGCCTCCCCACCGAGCACCAGCACGTCGGCGACCTCGCCATCTCGATCGAGACCGCCGCCCGACAGGCCGAGCAGTTCGGCCACACCGTGCAGCAGGAGCTTCAGATTCTCATCCTGCACGGCCTTCTCCACCTCGCCGGCCTCGACCACGAGACCGACACCGGCGAAATGGCCGCCCGTGAGCTCGATCTCCGCACCCGTCTTCGCCTGCCCGTCGGCCTGATCGATCGCACCCTCCATCCCGTGCCGAGGCGGTCTGCAACCCCCATCAAACCTTCCCCTCGCACCTCGTCGACGCCGCGCTCCCGGCAGACCCGCTCATGAACCTCCCCTCTCTGCTCACGCTTGCCGTTCTTCTCTGCATCCTCACGCTGGCCGCCTACGTCGACCGAATCTACTCCGAGATGGGCAAGTTCCTCGCGCGCGAGTACCAGGACAACATCGATTCCTGGGAGCAGCTCCTCGAACCGCGTCTCCGCCTCGGCCGCGAGGCCATCGCCCTCTCCGCTTCCATCCTTCGCCAGCTCTCGCTCGCCGCCATAGCCTTCCTCTTCGGCTCCATCCTCTACACGCACGACACCGTCCAGGCGCTCCTCTTCCATTCCCCAGGCATCGGCCAGGTCGGCCGCGCCGCCGCCGAACTCATCCTTCTTCTGCTCGTCTTTGACCGCCTCATCCCGCAGATCCTTTTCACCCGGACTCGCGGCACCTGGGTCACGCGCCTCCGTTATCTGCTGCTCCTACTCTTCTATCTCGTGCAGCCCGTCGTCCTCGCCCTTGGTCTCCTGCTGTCCATCGCCGCCCTCGCTGAACCCGAAGATCAGACCGAAGAAGAGCATCCCTCGGAAGCGATGGACGCCCTTCTCGAAGCCGGGGAAGAAGAGGGCATCCTCGAAGAGTCCGACCGCGAACTCGTCCGCTCCGTCGTTGAGTTCGGCGACAAGCTCGTCCGCGAGGTCATGACGCCGCGCCCCGAGATCTTCGCCGTTCCCGGCACCCTCACCCTCCAGCAGTTCACCGCAGCTATCGAGGAGCACGCCTTCTCCCGCGTCCCCGTCTACGCCACCATCCTCGACGAGATTACCGGCATCGCCTTCGCCCACGATCTCCTCCAGGTCCTCGACACCGACGCCAACAGCCGCACCGTCGCCGAAATGCAGCGCCCCGCCGCCTTCGTTCCCGAGACCAAGAACGTCGCCGAACTCCTGCGCGAAATGCAGCGCGAAAAACAGCACATGCGTCTCGTCATCGACGAGTATGGCGGTGTCGCCGGCCTCATCACCATCGAAGATCTACTCGAAGCCATCGTCGGTGAGATCAACGATGAGCACGACACGCCCGAAGATCAGGATCTCGCCACCGTCGCCCAGGACGGCTCCATCGTCGTCAGCGGCACCTTTGAGATCCCGCACCTGCGCGATCTGCTTCTCGATCAGCTCCGCTCCCCCCCTCGCGCCGAGGCCCTCCCCATGGAAAGGAAAGATCCACAGATCTCCGACCCGGCCGTCGCGCCGGTCGAAGAAGACGTCGTTCCCTCGCTTGACGACATCCGCGACGATCCCCGCGAAGACGTCATCCAGCGTCTTGGCGACGGCTACGAGGCCACAACGCTGGGTGGTCTGGTCTCAGAGATGGCCGGCCACATCCCACACCCCGGCGAAGTCGTCGAAGAGAACGGCGTCCGCTTCCAGGTGCTCGCCGCCACCGACCGGCGCATCGATCGCATCCGCATTACCCTCGCCGAAGCGTCCAGAGCGGAGTAAGCGTAGCGATCGGTAACTCTTGTTTTTTTGTCATCCCGTAGGGGATCTGCTGCTGTCTTTGCTCTTCCGTGCCGATCGCAGCAGGAGCTTCCGCTAATCGATCGAAATCTTCCGCAGCAGCTTGAAGTTGTTCAGCATCTGCCCCGTCCCCAGCACCACACTCGCCAGCGGATCGTCCGCAATCGACACCGGCAGTCCGGTCTCCTCGCGAATCCGCTTGTCCAGATTCTTGATCAGCGCCCCACCGCCGGTCAGCACAATGCCACGGTCGGAGATATCCGCTGAAAGCTCCGGCGGCGTCCGCTCCAGAGCCACCCGAATCGCATTGATGATCGTCGCAATTGATTCGCCCAGCGCCTCGCGAATCTCGGAGTCCTCAATCGTGATCGTCTTCGGCACGCCCTCAATCAGGTTGCGGCCCTTTACTTCCATCGTCAGCGGCCGGTCCAGCGGGTACGCCGACCCCAGCTCGATCTTGATCTGCTCCGCCGTCCGCTCACCGATCAGCAGGTTGTACTTGCGCTTCAGATACGTCGAAACCGCCTCGTCCATCTGGTTGCCGGCCATGCGCACGGACCGCGAATACACGATGCCCGCGAGCGAGATCACCGCAATATCTGTCGTCCCGCCGCCAATGTCGACAACCATGTTGCCGCCTGCTTCAGTAATCGGCAGACCCGCGCCAATCGCCGCCACCATCGCTTGCTCGACCAGGTGAACTTCACTCGCCTTGGCCCGGTACGCCGAATCCATCACCGCCCGCTTCTCCACCTGCGTAATCTCGCTCGGCACCCCGATCACGATCCGCGGATGCACCATCATCTTCCGGTTGTGCGCCTTGTGGATGAAGTAGTTCAGCATCTTCTCGGTGTGCTTGAAATCGGCAATCACACCGTCCTTCATCGGCTTGATGGCGATGATGTTGCCGGGCGTCCGCCCCAGCATGTCCTTTGCCTCTTTGCCGACCGCCTCCACCTCGTTCGTATTGCGATTCACCGCAATGATCGATGGCTCGTTGACGATAATGCCTTTGCCATGTGCGAAAACAAGCGTATTCGCCGTTCCTAGATCGATCGCCAGATCGCTCGAAAAGAGGCTGAAAAGAGACCGCATATTGTGAATGCGGCTATACCGTGTCTGGAATCCGTTGGAAGACATGAAAGTGGAACGATCCTCGGTGGAGAAGGGAATTGCACCCAGTCTAATCCCTTTGCTGTAGCGGCCGTTTGGTCACGGGTTCAGCCAGGGCGCGGCACAGCAGAAGCGCCGCTGGAAAGAGCAGAACGCTGACGTGCCGCGTATACGCAAACCCCACCACATACGGCAGCGCCACCGCCCCCACCAGCAAGGGAAACGTGCCGGCCGCATACCGCCTCTCGTCTCCCGGCGCACGCAGCAGCAGCCAGCCAGCAACCACCAGAGCCGCCCAGAACATCAGCCGAAACAGCACCACTCCACCACTCTCGACCGCCTCCATCCACCCCGTCCGCGGCTTTGACCCCAGCTTCCGCACCGAGAGCAGCACCACCTCCAGCTTTCGCCACGCCCCTTCGGCAGTCGCTCCCGGATGCGTCCGGATAAACAGCATCGCTGCCCGCTGGTGGTAGTCGTTGAAGCTCCATTCGTTCGGAAAAAACAGCCCGTGATTCAGCGCCGGGTCGTAGATATCAAGCGTTTCCCCTGGCCTTGGCGGGTAGTGCGCCAGAAAAATCTCGTCGTTCCCTTTGTGCAGATTCACCCCGTCAATGCTGGTCCCAAAGGTATATCGTCCCGCCGCATGGTGCTGCCACATCGCCCATCCCACCGCGGCCGCCATCACAACCGCCACCGTCGCGATCATCCTCGTGCCCTGTCGTCGCATCGGCCACAGAAACGCAATCGTCAGCACCGCGACGGCCGGCGCCATCGAGCTCTTCGCCAGGTACAGCCCCGCCGTCGTCACAGCAAACACCATCGCCCGTCGCCAGCTCGTCCGCCCCTCCGGCCGAAACATCACCATCGCCGTCGCCAGCGCCAGCAGGCTGTAGGTGTAGCCCTCCTCCACCTGCAGATTCACCACATCCGCCAGAAACACCGTCGTTAGAAAGGGAAGCAGCAGAACCGCGCCGTACCCGATCCGTCGCCTTCCCGCAGAAGGCATCCGCCGCAGCGCCAGAATCGCCGCCATCTCAAGCGGCACCAGCATCAGCAGCATCTTAAACAAACCGACCCGCATGTAGTCATCGCCCAGCAGCGCCGCACCCAGCGCAATCACGGCAGAGGGCACCGGCATGCGCGCCGCGTGAAAGCAGATCGGGTTCCCCAGCGTCCCCAACCCCTCTGAACACACCGTCAGACCTCGTCCATGCAGCATCGTCAGCGCCGTCGGCCCAACAAAATTCGAGAGGGCAAATACAGAGGTGTGCCGCGCCGGCCAGTTGAACGCAACCATCGCCGCCAGAGAGATCGCCATGCTGATCGCCAGGTAGAGCCAAAGCGCCTGCCTCGCACGGCCTCCCCCACTCTCCTCGTCCGCGTTGGCTGTCATCAGGCTCCTTCCGCCTGCCTCGAGCCTACCTCAGGCCGTTCGGCGGCGTACAGATTTCCGCCGCGCATCCCCCTCGATACAATGGAGCCTGCAAGGGAGAAACTCGTTCATGATCATCGGCGTCCCCAAGGAAATCAAGGATCTCGAAAGCCGCGTCGGCGTCACCCCCGCTGGTGTCAAGGCACTCACCGAGGCCGGCCACAAGGTCCTTGTCGAACACCACGCCGGCACCCTCTCTGCCATGCCCGATGACGTCTACCAGGCCGCCGGAGCCGAGATCGTCGGCGGTGCCCCCGACGTCTGGCGCCTCGCCGACATGATCGTCAAAGTCAAGGAGCCCACCGAAAAGGAGTACCGCTACTTCCGCCCGGACCTCCTTCTCTTCACCTATCTGCACCTCGCCCCGCTCACTGAGCTCACCGACGCCCTCGTCAACAGCAGGGTGACCGGCATCGCCTATGAGACCGTCCGCGACCGCGCCAACACCCTCCCGCTCCTCACCCCCATGAGCGAGGTCGCCGGCCGCCTCTCGGTGCAGATCGGCGCCCAGTACCTCACCAAGGAGCATGGCGGCCGCGGCCTTTTGCTCGGCGGCGTCCCCGGCGTCGCCCCGGCTATCGTCTGCATCATCGGCGGCGGCATCGTCGGCACCAACGCTGCCAAGATCGCCCTCGGCATGGGAGCCAAGGTTACCCTGCTCGACAACAACCTCAACCGCCTCCGCGAGCTCGACGACATCTTCTCGGGCCGCGTCTTCACCGTCGCCTCAAACTCCTACAACGTCGCCGCCGCCACCGCCGAGGCCGATCTCGTCATCGGCGGCGTCCTCATCCCCGGCGCCGCCGCCCCCAAGATCGTCAGCCGCGCCATGGTCGACCAGATGAAGAAGGGCGCCGTCATCGTCGACGTCGCCATCGATCAGGGCGGCTGCATCGAAACCGCCCGCCCCACCACCCACACCGATCCCTCCTTCGAGGTCTCGGGCGTCATCCACTACTGCGTCACCAACATGCCCGCCGCCGTCCCCAACACCAGCACCCTCGCCCTCACCAACGCCACCTTCCCCTACGTCCTCCGCCTCGCCAATCACGGTGCCAAAGCCGCAATCCAGGCCGACCCCGGCATCGCCGAAGGCGTCAACACCTTCGCCGGCAATCTCACCTACGCCGCCGTCGCCGAAGCGCAGGGACGAAACTGGAGACCCATCGCAAACGTCGTATGATCCGTCGTTCTTTTGTCCTCTGTTCTTGTTGTCATCCCGTAGGGATCTGCTTCTCGACCTGCGTGGAGTTTCCCCATAGCCCAGGAGCGAACCTCCCATGACCATCACCCAGCGCCGGCGCAAGATCCTTTCGATCACTCTCGCCGCGCTGGTTCTCGTGCTCTTCGCCGCCCTCGCCACCCTCAACGCCTTCCATCTCGGCTTCCTCAACCCCGCCACCACGCCCGAAATCTTCGCCTACACGGCCCTCTCCGCCGTCGCCTTTCTGCTCTTCGTCGCCGTCCTCGTCCTTCTCGTCCGCAACGTCCTCAAGCTTTATGCCGACCAGCGCACCCGCCTCCTCGGCGCCCGCCTGCGTACCCGCATGGTCTGGGGCGCCGTGCTCGTCTCGCTCGTCCCCATTGTCTTCATGTTCGCCTTCAGCTATCTGCTGATGAACCGCGCCGTCGATCGCTGGTTCTCGCAGCCCGTCACGCAGATGCGCGACGACTCCAACCGCATCGCCCTCCAGCTCGCCCAGTACACCGCCGCCAACGCCCGCGTCGAAGCCGAAGCCATTGCCGCCGAGATCCCCCAGCCCTCGCCCGCTCCCACTCGATCCACTGCCCCAGCCCAGCGCCCCGCCTCAGGCCACCGCCCTGCAACCCACCGTCCCGCCAGCAAGGATCCTGCCCGCAAACTACTCGAGCGCCCAGCCCCCGTAGTGTCTCAGCGCGATCTCCTCACCCACGTCCTCAGCCGACACGAGGTCACGCTGCAAAACGGCTTCGCCGTCATCTATCGCGAAAGCCACGCCATCGCCGGCTTCCAGCTGCCCGCACCCGGCAACACCCCGGCCCAGCTCAAGACCTGGATCCCTGACTCCGCCGACGACTCCACCGAAGCGCATCCCGTCCCCGCCACCGCATCTCCTGCATCGCAGCCCATCCGCCCCCAATCCCTCGACGCCGCCATCCTTAACGCCGCCCAGCGCAACGACCAGCCCATCTTCTCCGCCGGCGACATGGACTTCGCCCTCGGCACCGCTGCCATGAAAGGCGGCGGCACCGTCGTCGTCGGTCTGCCCGTCCCCTTCGGCATGAGCGCTACCATGACCCGCCTGCACTCCGCCGCCGACGCCTATTGGACCCTCTTCCGCTCCCGCCGCCAGATCCGCAACCTCTACACCTGGCTGCTCATCATGATCACCGCGCTCGCCCTCTTCGCCTGCTGCTGGCTCGCCCTGCACCTCGCCAAACAGGTTACCCGCCCGGTGGAATCCCTCGCCGACGCCATGGATCTCATCGCCGCCGGCGACTATGCCCACCGCCTCGAAGCCTCCGCTACCGACGAGCTCTCTGATCTCGCCCGCTCCTTCAATCGCATGGCTGCCGATCTCGACAGCAGCCGCCGCGCCGTCCTCGAGTCCACCGTCCAGATCTCCGCCGCCAACGCCGCCCTCGAAGCCCGCCGCTCCGAGCTCGAAACCATGCTCGAGACCATCCCCAACGGCGTCGCCACCCTCTCTCCCGATCGCCGCATCGTCCTTGCCAATCGCGCCCTCTCCGAAATGATGGACCCCGGCGGCCAGCGGTCGTTTCTTGGGTCGGTGATCGACGCCGTCCTGCCCACCGAAGTCAACGAAGTCCTCGACCGCCTCATCGGCCGCTCCCATCGCATGGGTTCCGCCTCCTCCGAGCTCGAACTCACCGTCAACGGCACTCTCTCAAACCTCCTCGCTACCGTCGCGCTCCTCGAAACTCAGACCGAGCGCGGCCGCGAGCACCACGGCTACGTCGTCGTCCTCGAAAACGCCACCGATCTCCTCCGCGCCCAGAAGCAATCCGCCTGGAAAGAGGTCGCCCGCCGCGTCGCCCACGAGATCAAAAATCCCCTCACCCCCATCGCCCTCTCGGCCGAGCAGACCCGCCGCCACATCGATCGCCTCGCCGACACCCTCGCCGGCCACGGCCTCGACTCGCCCTCCATCGCCATCATCCGCCGCTGCACGGAAATAACCTCGTCGTCCGTGGACTCGATGCGTTCGCTCGTCGACCAGTTCTCCGCCCTCGCTGAATTCCCCACCGCCCAGCCCCGCCCCGCCGACCTCAACACTATCGTCGAAAACGCCCTCGCCCTCTTCGCCGGCCGCCTTCAGAAGATCCGCATCGTCCGCTCCTTCGCTCCCGGCCTGCCGCTCGTCCTGGCCGACCCCGAAGCTCTCAAGCGCGCCCTCTCGAACCTCATCGACAACGCCGCCGAAGCCATGCAGCACGCCCTTCTCCGCGAGCTCCGCATCTCCACCGCCCTCGCCGACACCGGCCTCATCGAGCTCACCCTCGCCGACACCGGCTCCGGCCTCACCGACGAAATGCGCGAACGCCTCTTCCTCCCCTACTTCTCCACCAAGCAGCGCGGCACCGGCCTCGGCCTCGCCATCGCCGCCAAAATCATCCAGGAACACGGTGGCACCATCCGTGCCGAAAAGAACGAACCCGCCGGCGCTCTCTTCCTCGTAGAACTCCGCCCCGCCCCCATCCCCACAGACCTCGATCCAGTCAGCCCCGAATCCGTCTCCCAAGCCTCACTCTGAATGTTCTAAATCGACGCTCTTGAATCTCGGCGAGAAGACTGATGACGCGCTAGTTAGATCACTGACCACAAGCGTGTTTATGAGGAGTTATGTGCTCATTGTGAAAGTCTCTGCGACATGAGGCGATGTAGGCGGCATTCTCTTCCGGTGTTAGATTGAGGTCGCATAGAGGAACGCGCTACCCAATTCGGCGACAAACTCTTCGGCGGCGTAACCGGCATCACCCCAGCTCTTGCGCATTAAATCGCGGCACAGGCGTTACGGGTGCTTTGTCCAGTGCGGGAGTTCATGGGAAAGGGTGGGATAGTAGCTCTTGGCATCGCGGAAGGCTTCAAAGGGCGCATTTGGATAGCCTTGATGGCTTACGTGTAATAGGCACGATTGCCAGCCATGCCGGAGGGTGAGGTTTACGTTGGCAAAGAAAATGCTCGGCCCGACGATACCGTCTTAGACCATTTGAGTCATCTTGACATTAGGTGTTCTTATTGTTACAATGGCCACATGCCGAAGATGATGACAGACGACGAGGCTGCCGTCCGGCGCACGAAGATACTGATCGCCGCGCGATGGTGCTTCCTGAACTTCGGCTTTGCGAAGACGGCATTCGAGGACATTGCCAAACGCGCCAACCTCTCGCGTACGCTGCTCTACCGGATCTTCAAAGACAAGGAGGAGATTTATCAGGCCGTCTTCGTGGACTGGCTGGTCTCCCGGCACCCTGCTGCGAAGCAGGCGGCGAAGGGGCCTGGTAGCCCCTACGAGCGATTGTTCAACGTGTGCCGGTTGATGGCGCTCGAACCCTGGACCGAAATGGTCGGCACGCCCATGGGGAGCGAGTTCTTGGAGACCTGTGAGTTGATCGACCCCGAGAGTGAGGCGCTCTACCGCAATGTCGTGTACGAATGCGTCGCCGCCATCCTGGGCGACAGAGCCAGCGCAGAGGTCTTCCTCCTCGCGTTGGACGGATTGTTCGTGGACAAGCCCTCGACGGAGGTGCTCGAGAAGCGAATGAAGCTCCTCACAGCCCGCTTCGCTCCTTGCTCTACAAAGAAAAGGCTGCAGTCATGACAACGTCACCTGAACTCCAAGAGATTGTCATAATCACTGGTGCGTCTAGCGGCATCGGCGCGGCCACGGCGCGCGAACTGGCCCGGCGGGGGTTCCACGTCCTCGCGGGCGTCCGGCGCGACCAGGACGCCGACGCAATCCGGGGGCCGGGCATAGAGCCGCTGATCATCGACATCACCAACCCGGACCACATCCAGACGCTAGCTGCTCGGGTGCACGAGGATCCACAGGGCCGGGCAGTGCGGGCGCTTGTGAACAACGCCGGCATCGGGGTCAACGCACCGGTCGAGGTCTTCGCGATCGACGAGTGGCGACGCCTGTTCGAGGTCAACTTCTTCGGCCACATCGCTGTGACCCAGACACTCCTGCCGGCCTTGATCCGCAGCAAGGGCCGCGTAGTCAACATCAGCTCCGTGGGCGGCAAGATCGCGATGGCCACCTATGGTCCTTACGCAGGCACGAAGTTCGCGCTCGAAGCGGTCAGCGATGCATTGCGCCGAGAAGTCGAGCCGCTTGGAGTGAAGGTCATTGTGGTCGAACCGGGTGCCGTCACGACCGAAATGCTTGGGCGGGTCGCTGTCACTGGCGAGCGCATCACCAGCGGAATGACCACTGAGCAGCGTGGTCGCTACGCCACGCTCATGCATGCAATCCTCTCGCAGGCCCAGGCGGCTATCCCCAAGGCAGTGCCTGCCGAGGAGGCAGGTCGAGTGATCGCGGACGCGATCACCAGCAAGCGGCCTCGTACTCGCTACACCGTTGGTCGCGAGGCCGCACTGCTGCCTCTGCTCGCGATCCTGCCCGACCGGATGCTCGACCGCATCCTTGCCGCCGCTCTGCGGTCCCACTTTCCCAAGAAGAGCAAATAATGACCTGCCCGTCACGACGCCGCGCCAAGAGGTACGGCTATAGAAAATGATTTTCTCTCGACCCTGTAAGTGATGGGAAGTCGGCTTGTCAGAAGTTTGTAGCGACTGCTCAGCCAACTTTTCGTTCCTGGCTCTAGGAATCCGACGCTAAATCGCCCGCAGCACCCGCACCGGCAGAGTAAGGATTACCCCCACCAGCGCAAGCACTCCGCCCACCACCAGCCCCAAAAGCCGAAACGGCAGCAGCAACAGCCACACAAGCGGATACAGCACCACGGCAACAATCGCCAGCGGCCAACACAGAACAACCAGCAAACAGAAAAGAAGCAGCTTGACCATATCGTCCAATCCTTAAAGAGAGAGACTACGCTGGTCCTTACGCTATGGTTGGGCCTAAGGTTCCATAAACCACGCCCGCCAACCGCATCGGAAGAGTAAGCCATGAACCACGTCCTCATCGTCGACGACGAGCCGGAGATCCGCGAATCCCTCTCCGCCATCCTCGCGGACGAGGGCTACACCGTCACCTCTGCCGGTACCGCCACTGAAGCCCTCGATCTCATCCGGGACGCCAACTACGATCTCGTCCTGCTCGACATCTGGCTGCCCGACCGCGACGGTCTCGACACCCTCGCCGAGATCCGCCAGATGGAACCCTCGCGCATTCCCGAGGTCATCATCATCTCCGGCCACGGGACGATTGAAGCGGCGGTCCGCGCCACCAAACTCGGCGCCTACGACTTCCTCGAAAAGCCCCTCTCGCTCGCCCGCACCCTTATCGTCCTGTCAAATGCCCTCCAGGCCCGCCGCCTCCGCGAAGACAACCAGGAGTTCGCTCGTCAGCTCTCTGCCAAAAGCGCCGTCACCGGCCAGAGCGTCTCGATCAAGGCCCTTCGCCAGCAGATCAAACTCATGGCCCCCACCAATGGCCGCGTCCTCATCTTCGGCGAGTCCGGCACCGGCAAAGAGCTCATCGGCCGCGCCATGCACGCCGAATCCCTCCGCTCGGAGCGCCCCTTCGTCGAGCTCAACTGCGCCGCCATCCCCGAGGACTACATCGAGTCCGAGCTCTTCGGCTATCGCCACGGAGCCTCCCCCGCCGGAGCCTCCGCCCCCGCCGAAAAGAAGGGAACCTTTGAACGCGCCGACGGCGGTACCCTCTTTCTCGACGAGGTCGGTGACATGAGCCTCAAGACCCAGGCCAAGGTCCTCCGCACCCTCGACGAACAGCGCTTCCTTCCCGTCGGCGCTACCCACCCCGTCCATGTCGACGTCCGCGTCATCGCCGCCACCAACAAAGATCTCGAAGAAGAGATCGCCCACGGCAACTTCCGCGAAGATCTCTTCTATCGCCTCAACGTCATCCCCTTCTTTGTCCCGCCGCTGCGCGATCGCAAGGAAGATATCCCGCTCCTCGTCAAAGAGTTCCTCGCCGAGTTCGGCCGCCAGTACGGCCGCCAGCACGTCGAGCTCACCGACGACGCCCTCGCCGCCCTCCGTCAATACAACTGGCCCGGCAACGTCCGCGAGCTCCGCAACCTCGTCGAGCGCGTCCTCATCCTCAACCCCAAATCACAGCGCCTCGATCGCCGCCATCTGCCCATGGTCGTCTTCCGCGACCCCAAGCCCGCCGCCGACGGCACGCGCGTCGGCCGCAGCCCAACAACCACTCGGGGCAATGATGCCGCCCGGGGCAACGATCTCGACCCCAGCCCCACCCTCGTCCAGGCCCGCGAAGCCTACGAACGCGACTACATCCTCAAAAAAATAGACGAGTACCACGGCAACATCACCCGCACCGCCGAGTCCCTCGGCCTAGAACGCTCCCACCTTTACCGCAAAATGAAAGCCCTCGGCGTCAGCGTTAAGGAGTAGTGTTCTGGGAAACTATGAAACCTAGAGAAACAATAAGTAAGCGGACTGAAGCGATCCTGTCTCTCTTCACCACGGGGAGCTACTCGACGAGTGAGATTGCTGACGCTCTAGGAGTATCGCAACCAACTGTTTATAACTATTTAAAAAGACTCGGTCTGCAGACGAACCATTTGCCGAAGCGTTACAGGGCGGCATTTAAGTTCGAATTTTCCGGAAAAGAGAGATCTCTCATCAGACAGCTTGCTGCGGAGGGGCTGTACGTGAGCCAAATTGCGGTTGCTTTAAGTCGTACTATTGGCCAGTAAGACGGACATTTGCGGAACTGGGTCTAAAGACTTCTACCTGTAAAACCCTGAAGCCAGGTTCCCGATTCGGAGCGCTCCTCGTTGTCAAAGCAGCTGAGCCGAAGAGGGGAGATCGAGGTTATTTTCAGACTCGGTCAGTAATGAGATGTGATTGCGGCAAAGAAGTCATTGTTTCAACCATGCAGTCCGATGCGGAAATAACAAATCTTGTGGATGTCGAATCCAGCGAGTAAATCCAGATAGTGCCTTGATTCGCGCACGGAGCCAAATCGAAAGCAATGCTCCAAGTCGTCGCCTAGAGTACAGCCTTACCGATGATGACTTAAGCTTCATTTGGTTACAGGCCTGCGTCTACTGCGAAACGTTAGGAGGCAATCAGATGAGAGGTCGCAAGCGTGGTCGTCAACAATGGGGATGCTGAGCAATACAACGGATTAGATCGGGTTGATTCTAACTTGGGTTATGTCGCCGGAAATGTCGTTCCATGCTGCCGGTGGTGCAATCAGGCTAAATCAAGTAGACCGGTAGGAGAGTTTCTGACGTGGCTACGGCTATTTGGCTGTACGAAAACCGAAAAAGCTATAAAGCTCGCGGCGTCGGAGATCGCCCGAGAAGTAGCAACTCACGGAGGTAAGCAACAGGCGCTCCGCTTCAGGCCAGCTAAAGGCGTGTCGGCACAGCATGAGCTTACCGAAAAACCACCCGCAAAGTTCTACATGGTCAAGGCGGAAAACCTAACCCCTTCCACGGCTGGCATCTTTCCTCTGTAAAGAGGGACTATGGCGACCAAAAAAACGGCGGAGAAGAAGGCCACAGCGAAGAGCGCAAGCAAGAAGTCCAGCAAGGGAATCGCCGAGAACTACACCAAACCCGAGCTGCGCGAAAAGCTCAAGGAGCAGGTGCTTGCAGGCGACAAGGGTGGGCGCGCCGGTCAGTGGAGCGCACGAAAGGCCCAACTCGTTGCGCACGAATACGAAGCCCAGGGCGGCGGCTACAAGCACGCTCGCACCGACGCGCAGAAGTCGCTCAAAGATTGGGGCGACCAACACTGGCACACGGAGAGCGGCGAGCAGGCCATCCAGGGCGACACCACCCACCGCTACCTGCCCGACGCCGCCTGGAAAGAGCTCTCTCCGGAGCAGCGGGAGGCAACCGACCAGAAAAAGATAGCGGGCTCAAACCGCGGACAGCAATTTGTCGCCAATACCGCCCCCGCCACCAAGGCGCGTAAACGCGCAAGCGGCAAAAAGACAACCGCGTGAGGTCCGTCACTGGCAACTTCTCCCGCCCCGCCACACGCACTTTGAATGAAGATTTTGCTCCAAAGTACGGGGGAAGGGTACCTACTCCTTCTCCGCCGCCTGCTTCGCCGCTAGATGCTCCATCTGCCGCCGCCAGTCCAGATCATCCACAAATCCGCGGCTCGATCGCCACTCGTCCTGCACCTTCACAAACAGCTCCAGAAACACCCGCGTGCCCAACAACCCTTCAATGTCCTTCCGCGCCGCCGTCCCGATCCGCTTCAGCATCTCGCCGCCCTTGCCGATCAGGATTGCCTTCTGCCCCGTCCGCTCGCAGATGATCGCCGCCGAGATCTTCGTCAAGGGCAGCTTCACCTCCTGCGACCGACTCTTCTTAGCGACGGCCGGCGGATCTTCCCACTTCTCGACCACCACCGCCGACGAGTACGGCACCTCCTCCCCCGTCAGCAGCAGAATCTTTTCTCGAATCAGCTCCGCCACCAGGAATCGCTCCGGCTGATCCGTCACCTGGTCGGCAGGGAAGTAGCGCTGCCCCTCCTTCAAGTGGCTGATCACCTTCTCGAGCAGCAGCTCCAGCCCTTCGCTCTTCCGCGCTGAGATCAGCACCACATCCGCAAACGTGTGCAGCGCACTCCAGTGCGCGATCAGCGGTAGCAGCTCCGCCTTGTCGATCGCGTCGATCTTGTTCAGCACCAGGATCACCGGGCACTCCAGCCGCTTCAACAGCGAGAGCGCAAAATCATCCTCCGCCGCGCTCTTCGCCCGTTTGCTCGCCGTAAACTTCTTTCCCCGCGCCGCCTCCTCACCTTCGACCTTCACCGGCCCCGCCGTCGGCAGCCGATGCGTCGCGTCCACAAGGAACAGCACCGCATCCCGTCCCTCAAGCGCGTCATGCACCTCCTGCATCATGCGCCGGTCCAGCTGCGTCTCCGGCTTGTGCACGCCCGGCGTATCCACCAGCACCACCTGCGCCGCGCCGTGCCCAGATCCGTGTCCCGTCCCGTGTCCAGCTACACCCTTCACCTTCTTCACTGCCGGCACCTCCAGCACGCCAAGAATCCGTGTCCGAGTGGTCTGCGGCTTGTGCGTCACGATCGCCAGCTTTTGCCCCAGCAGCGCATTCAACAGCGTCGACTTGCCAGCATTGGGCCGACCGATAATGGATACAAATCCCGAACGAAGTGCCATCCCTCTAGTATCGCCCCATCGCCTGCGAAACCAACCGCGAATCCGCTGCGCTACACTTCCGGGCATGCGATCTGCTTCGTTTCTGGGCGCCCTCGCCCTCCTTGCCCTGCCCCTCGCCGCCCTCGCGCAGGACGCCCAACCCACCTTCGACTCCTCCACGGTCAACCCCGACCACACCGTCACCTTCAAGTACCGCGACACCAACGCCGCCAAGGCCGAGCTCTCCCTTGAAGGCGCCGGCGACGCCATCCCCATGGAAAAAGCAGCTGACGGCACCTGGACTGCGACCAGCAAACCCCTCGCCCCGCAGATCTACGGCTACCACTTCGAAGTCGACGGCCAGCCCCGCCTCGACCCACATCAGACCCGCCTCACCACCAATCTCCTCAACCTCTCGAACCTCCTCGCCGTCCCCGGCGATACCCCGCAGCTATGGGAGCCGCAGCCCATCCCGCACGGCGAGATCCACCACCACCTCTACACCACCTCCGTCGTCCTCGGCCTCCCGCAGAACCAGTCCGATTTCTTCGTCTACACCCCGCCCGGCTACGATCCAAAAGCCAAACACGACTACCCCGTCCTCTATCTCCTCCACGGCTGGTCCGACCGCGCCGATGGCTGGACCGCCGTCGGCCAGGCTAACCTCATCTTCGACTCCCTGCTCGCCGCCGGCAAGATCAAACCCATGCTCGTCGTCATGCCCCTCGGCTACGGCGAGATGAGCTTCGTCCTCGGCACCCACAACGTCTGGAACGATCCCGCAGCCGTCGACCGCAACACGGATCTCTTCTCGAAAGCCCTGCTCACCGAGATCATCCCCGCCGTCGCCAAGGAGTACCACGTCTCGCCGAAGCGCGAAGACCACGCCATCGTCGGCCTCTCCATGGGCGGCCTCGAGTCCCTCACCATCGGCCTCACCAACCCGGACAAGTTCGCCTACGTGGGCGGCTTCTCCTCCGCCGTCCACGGCGAGGGCTACACCAGCCGCCTTGCCTCGCTCGATCCCAAATCCGCCCACCTCAAGCTCCTCTGGATCGCCTGCGGCACCGAAGACCACCTCATCGATCCCAACCGCAAGTTCATCACCTTCCTCAAGTCCAAAAACATGCCCGTAACCCCCATCGAAACCCCCGGCATGCACACCTGGATGGTCTGGCGCGACAACCTCATCCACTTCACCCCGCTCCTCTTCCAGAAGTAGCGTCGCCCGCCGACAAACGCCGGGGTGCCCCATCCATCGCAGCCTCACCGCGATGGGTAGGACGTACGATGTGCACCCACCCATCGCTGTCATCCCGACCGAAGTGGAGGGACCCGCTTTCCCCTCCGCTACACTTCTGCTCATGCCTCTCGTCCGTACCCTGGCCGCCGCCCCCTTCGCCTTCACCCTCGCCGCTCTGTCCCAGGCACCCGCCACCTTCAACTCCCATCAGCCCAACCCCGACCGCAGCCTCACCTTCCGCTACCAGGATCCCACCGCCACCGCCGTCGTTCTCAATCTCGACACCGCCGCCAAGCCCGTCCCTATGCTCAAAGGCGCCGACGGCCTCTGGACCTACACCACCCCACCCCTCCCACCGGAGATCTACTCCTACCGCTTTGACGTAGACAGCCGCCCCCAGTTCGACCCCAACAATCTCACCGGCATCACCCCCAACCTCGTCTATCGCGGCGACCAGGTCGAAGTCCCCGGAGACACCCCGCAGCTCTGGGACCTCCAACCCGTCCCCCACGGCACTCTCCACGAGCACCGCTACACCACCAAAGCCGTCGTCGGCCTCCCCGCCAACCAGAGCCGCTTCCTCGTCTACACCCCGCCCGGCTACGACCCCCGCGCCAGAATCGCCTACCCCGTCCTCTATCTTCTTCATGGCTGGTCCAACACCGTCGACACCTGGACCTCTACCCTTCAGGCCGACCTCATCCTCGACAACCTCCTTGCCTCCGGCAAGATCAAGCCCATGGTCGTCGTCATGCCCCTCGCCTACGGCGACATGAGCTTCGTCAACGGCCCCATCGGCGAGATCTGGAAGCAAAAACCGCTCGTCGAGCACAACACCGAGCTCTTTTCACAGGCTCTTCTCACCGAGATTCTCCCCCAGGCCGAGTCCGCCTACACCATCCGCCGCGATCGCCAGGGTCGCGCCCTCGCCGGCCTCTCCATGGGCGGCCTCGAAAGCCTTCAGATCGGCCTCGCCAACACCGACAAGTTCGCCTTCCTCGGCGGTTTCAGCGCCGCCGTCCACCTCATCGATCCACCCACCCAGTTCTCCACCCTCACCCCAAAGTCCACCGACCTCCGCCTTCTCTGGATCGCCTGCGGCGTCGACGACGGCCTTCTCAAAGCCAACCAGACCCTCGCGGCCTACCTGAAGTCCCAGGGTCTTCCCGTCACCGAAGTTGAAACCCCCGGCGCCCACGTCGCCTTCGTCTGGCGCGACAACCTCATCCACTTCGCGCCACTGCTGTTTCAGACGATCCCGCCGTCGTCTCAGTCAAAGTAGATCGCCCCTCATCGCGACGATCTCCCATCCAGCTCACCGCCTCCACCGCCGCCAACGCGGCCACCGGCAACGACCACTCCATCCACACCCGTGTCTCGGTCCACACGCCAAACCACAGCGTGATCGGCACACACGCCGCGCACCCATACAGCAGAAACCGTTCCGTCCGCGCCATCCGTCGCCGCTCCAGCCACACAAACACCACCAGGTACCCACCCGCGCTGAACAGCTGCGGCCAGTGGTGCAGAAACACAATCTCGTGCAGGTTCTGCGCCATGCGCGGATACGTCAGGTTCAGATTGCCGGCAAATCGGTGCGCAATCGCCAGCCGAACCGCCGCCCAGTACACCGCCATCCCGCCAAACAGCACCGCCCCGCGAGCCCATCGTGACCGATCCAGGCGACCCTGCACGGCAAACACCGGAGCCAGCATCAGGATCGAAAACAACGCCGTCTCTCGCAGCGGAACATCCATCGCAAAGCACAGCAGCATCCCGCCCCACATGCCTTCAAGCGCCATCACCGCGCCTATGCCAAACAGCGCCGCGTGTGGCAGATCATAGGCATACCAGTAGTTCTGCGTCGCCCGCATCGTCATCGTCACCGTCATCACGGCCAGCAGCAGAACATTCGCCATCCACCACGGCCTCAGCCCACGCCGCCGGCTCCACCACGCCCCCGTCAGCATCATCGCGCCCAGTGACAGCATCCCCAGCACCAGGCTGACAAACTTTTCTACCGTCACCGGCTCGTAGAACTGCGTTCCGATCCGCACCGTGTTGGCATACCGCTCGGCTACCTGCCGCACCCACGCCGTGTTCTCCGCCCATCGGAAGATCGGCATCAGCGCCGCCCTTCCCTGGTACGGCAGCGGCGACTCCCCCACTGCATACGCATGCCAATCAATAAACGTGTTGTTGACAAAGAAATCAGCCCGCACGCTTTGGATCGTCGCCAGCGTCAGAAGGAACGCGATCAGCCAGTCGCGACGCCCAAACCGCGGCCGCTCCGCTGCTTTCGCCGGGCTCTCTCCGTTTCGCATAGGCCTACCATACCCCACCCCCCCGACCCATCTTCCTCACCCGGCCATCCCACCCGCAGCCACGTCACCAAGGTTCACCGCCCATTTGGTGTTCGCGTCACCCCGGCCTTCGCGGGATAATACACCTACGCCGGCATGGACTCCTTCTTCTCCCGCTTCAAGAATTCGCTGGTCCTCGTAGCCCTCTTAGTAGTCCAGACGGTCGGTCTGGCCGTCCAGGTTCGCCGTCCCGCCATCCCTGCCGGCTCGTCGGTCGTCCCCGCTGCGGTTTCCTCCAGTACCGCCCCAGATGGCCCCCACGTCACCCTCGCCCGCTCCTGGATCGTCGCCGCCCTCTCCCCCGCCGAGCGCGCCGTCCACACCACCAGCACCTTTGTCCGCTCCACCTGGGGCAACTACCTCGATCTCCGTCGCACCCGGGACCAGAACCTCGACCTTCGCCACCAGCTCGACACCCTTCGCCTGCAACAGGCCGCCATCGCCGAAGACGCCCTCCAGGGCCAGCGCCTGCAAACCATCCTCGCCTTCCAACAGCACTACGTCACCAGCACCGTCGCCGCGGAGGTCATCGGCACCAGCGGTACCGATCTCTCTCGTATCCTCTATCTCAACAAAGGTGCCGCCGATGGCCTCAAAGCCGACATGGCCGTCATCACCCCCGACGGTATCGTCGGCAAAATCCGCGAAGTCTTCCCCGCCACAGCCCCCCACGTCTCCCAGCTCCTCCTCATCAACGACCAGACCTCCGGCGCCGGCGTCCTCCTCGCCGTGACCCGCGTCCGCGCCGTCATTCGCGGCACCACCGCCGGCTATCTCCAGATCGGCAACCTCACAGAGGACAACCGCATCAAGCCCGGCGAACAGGTCCTCACCTCCGGCGGCGACGGCATCTTCCCCCGCGGCCTTCCCGTCGGCACCATCGAGTCCATCGCGCCCGATCTCGAGCACCAGCCCTACACCGCCATCCGCATCCGCCCCTCTGCCAACCTCACCCGCCTCGAAGAAGTCCTGGTCATCACTGGCACCGAAAACTCTCTTCCGCCCGCAACCTTGCACGCCCTCGCCAAAGGGGCCGCCGCCACCGCCGATGCCCGCGCCGCCGCTGCAAAAGCTGCCGCCGAGCGCGCCGCCGCCGCCGATGCCGCCAAGGAAGAAGCCGCCCGCTCCGCCGCCGAAGTCGTCGCCGACCGCCTCCCCGGCCTCCATGACCCCAACGAGTCCCCCGCCGACCGTGACGCCCGCCTCAAAGCCGCCGCCCTCGCCGCCGCCAGCCCCAGAACCGCCGGCGGCACCATTCCTCGTCCCCTTCCCACCGTCCACACCGACCGCTACAGCCCCGGAACCACACCGCCCGCCAGCAGCCTCACCCCCGGCGCTCCCCACACCACCGATGCCAGCCCTCCCATCTCCGACGAACCCCCGCAGCCCCGCCGCTCTCCCAAACCCGCCCAACCTGACACCGAAGCCCCATCCGCTGAAGCCCCACCGCAGATCTAGTTCGATGTCGCACTCAGGATCGTGTGCTTGCGGGTGTCTTCAATCGGTGTAGTTGTAGTTTTCTTCTTAGTTCTCATTCTGAGCGCAGCGGAAAATCCCCGCATTTCGCTTTTGCCGCTGTTTGTTTCTTTGTTGTCATCCCGTAGGGATCTGCTTCTCGCCTTTTGTTCTCGCCGTACTTTCGCATACCATCGTCAAGTCGTCCTCACCCTCCCCAAACCTCACCTCTCCCCAAACCTCACCCTCCCCAAACCTCATGCTCACCCCCAGCTACACCACCCGCCGCGAACTCGAAGAGCACAGCTTCAGCCCCGTCGTCACGCTCCTCGTCCCCCTCGTCGCCATTCTTCTCCAGGTCCTCCTCACCAAGACCTTCCCGGCGCTCTTCCTCCTCGATCTCCCCCTGCTCGTCACCGTCTTCTTCGCCGTCAGCCGCCGCTCCCCCATCGCCGGCGCCCTCACCGGCATGGTTATCGGCCTTCTCGAAGACCTAGTCAGCGGCCAGTCCCTCGGCATCAACAGCCTCTCCAAAACCCTCATCGGCTACATCGCCGCCTCCATCGGCCTCCAGATCGACGTCGAAGCCATCACCACCCGCGTCGTCATGATCTTCCTCTTCTCCCTCCTCAACAGCCTCTTTCTCTACCTCATCGTCCGCCACCTCCTCGGCCTCGAAAGCCACCACCTCCTTTGGCGCCACGAGCTCCTCCGCGCCGTCGCCAACACCGTCGTCGCCATCCCCCTCTTCTTCGCCCTCGACCGCGCCAAACGACAGCAATAGACCGCCGCCGCCCTTGCCGCCATCGCCCCGGCCATCACCCGCCCTTTTTGTTTTTATCCCGTAGGGATCTGCTGTTGTCGTTACTCTCGACCTCTCCCCACAGCGAATCTGTTCCACCGCCTCCCAACCCCCCCACGATCTTCTTCTTGCTTGTCCTCTGAGCGCAGCGAAGAACCCTCGAATCTCGCTTGCCCTTGTCGTTACGTCTGTCGTGTCCCTGCCCCGCGTACCTCCGCGAGTCCCCCACGCCCATTCCGCCACGCCTTTCCCCATCCCCCGTCTAAACTAAAGTCAGGCCCCCCATGAGCACTCCCCCCCAGCCCAATCCGTGGCAGCCACCCCAGCCCGCTCCTCCCCGACCGCCCATCCGCCCCAGCGGCCGCGTCCGGGGCAGGGAAGAGAAGATCTCCCTCGGCAAACTCAACGCCAGTCAATACATCGTCGCCGCCGTCCTCGGCATCCTCGTCGCCGGCCTCTATCGCCTGCAGGTCGTCGGCGCCGAAAACTACCGCGTCCTCGCCGAAGCCAACCGCATCCGCAAGATCCCCGTCCTCGCCCCGCGCGGCCGCCTGCTCGATCGCGATGGCCGCCTCATCGTCGACAACTACCCCTCCGTCACCTGCTACATCCTCCGCGATCAGGTCCACGACATCGCCGCCCAGCTCCCCCTCATCGCCCAGGGTCTCCATCTGCCCGTCGAGCAGATCGACACCATCCTCCGCCGCTTCACCGCCGCCCCCCGCTACCAGTCCATCCCCCTCAAGCAGGACATCACCCCCGACGAGCAAGCCTTCATTGAGGCCCACCGCAACGAACTCCCCGCCCTCGATCTCCGCGACGAGCAGCGCCGCCTCTATCCCCGCGACGGCTTCGCCGCCCATCTCATCGGCTACGTCGGCGAAGTCTCCGAAGCCATGCTCAACGACTCCCGCTACGCCTTCTACGAGCCCGGCGATGTCGTCGGCCGCTCCGGCGTCGAGCAGACCTACGACGCCCTCCTCCGCGGTACCGACGGCTCCCGTGACGTCATCGTTAACTCCCACGGCAAAGAGCTCGGCCTGCTTCGCCAGGAGCTCGCCATCCCCGGCAAAGACCTCCGCCTCACCGTCGATCTCGACGTCCAGCGCGCCGCCGAACAGGCCCTCGACGGCAAAATCGGCGCCATCATCGCCATGGACCCGCACACCGGCGAGATCCTCGCCCTCGCCAGCCGCCCTACGTTTGATCCCAACCAGTTCTCCGTCCACCTCACCAAAACCTACTGGAACGAGATCCTCTCAAACCCCGATCACCCCTTGCTCAACAAAGCCATCCAGGCCCAGCTCGCCCCTGGCTCCACCTTCAAGATCGTCATGTCCGTCGCCGGTTTGCAGGAGGCTGTTGCCCAGACCATGCACGTCCAGTGCCCCGGCGGCGCCAGCTTCTTTGGCCACTACTTCAAATGCGACAAGGTCCATGGCATGGTCGACATCTACCACGCCATCCCTTGGTCCTGCGACACCTTCTACTACACCCTCGCCAACCGCCTCGGCATCGACACCATCGCCAGGTACGCCACCGCCCTTGGCTTCGGCCAGCGTACCGGCATCGACCTTCCGGACGAGGCCGCCGGCACCATGCCCTCTACCGCCTGGAAGATGAAAAACTTCCACGAAAAGTGGTACGCCGGCGAGACCATCTCCGTCGGCATCGGCCAGGGCGCCATCGCCGCTACCCCCCTCCAGCTCGCCCGCGCCATCGGCGGTGTAGCTTCCGGCGGCGCCCTCAAGCGCCCTCACGTCGTTTTCACCGACGAAGTCCCCAAAGAAGAACTCGAAGCCCTCCACGAAACCTTCAACGGTGCCGGCGACCGCGACGTCGCCATCTCCCCTGACACCTGGCAGATCATCACCGACGCCATGGCCCAGACCACTACCGGCGGCGGCACCGCCTTCGCCTCGCACCTCGACGGCATCGACTTCGCCGGCAAAACCGGCACCGCCCAGGTCATCGGCCACGACGCCCTCGCCCGCTCCGGCAAAAGCCACCGCACCGTCCCCAACTCCTGGTTCGTCGGCCTCGCCCCCCGCCGCAACCCCGACATCGTCGTCGCCGTCCTTTGGGAAAACGGTGATTGGGGCTCAAACTCCGCCAAACTCGCCGCCCGCGTCATCGAGGCGTTCGTCAACAAGCAGCGCGAACGCGCCAGAAACGTCCGCGAAGTCGCCGAGGTCACTCCCCCAATCACCCTCCAGCCCGCCTCCCAACCCGCTCCGCAGCCCCCTCCGCCCGGCAAAGCCCCCTCCACGCCGTCCCCCATCCCCGCCACCGCCGCTCTTCCCCACCCCCGATCCACCGCAACCGACGAGCCCCCACCCGCCGAGTAGTAGCTCTCTCGTTCCACGCCCCATCGAACCCGCCACCTCAGGCCCTTGCACGCAGCCATAGTCCCGCCCACGGCGCACGACCATGCCACTGTCATCCCGACCCGTTTCCCCTACCACCAAAGTAGTCATCGCCGAAAGAAATCGGCGCCACCGCACATGCGGCAGCGCCCGACGTACACCATCACCCGTCCTTAGCGTTCGCGGCTGGGCGACCACCGCAGCCCACCGCCAAACGTCTGCCGATAGAACTCCCGCTGCACCGGGTATATCGTGCTTCCGTTATAAAAACCGAACACCTCGTTATTCAGATTCAGCGCAGAGGCCACGACGCTGAATCCCTTCGGCAGCCGGTACGTCCCTTGCAGATCCACTTGCAGATGCGAGTAGAAGTACTGATCCCCGGTTGGCCCTTTCGGCCCACCGCCCGAAAGCGGTGTATCCGCCGCCTGTCCAGCCTGCACAATCGCGCCTGAATTGCCCGTGTCGTACTGGTACGCATAGATATTCGCTTGGTTATACGTCATCCCCAGCCGCACCGAGAGATTCCGCTTATCGTACGTCGGGCTGAAGTTGAAGCTGTTCGGTGCCTGTCCGATCAGCTGCGGATTCGCTCCCTCCGGCCCCCGGTTCGGCCCGCTGATCTGCCCCGGCTGAATCACCGCGGGATCGAGGTACGGCGGCAGATGCGCCGCTGACTTCGTATACCCGTAGTTCGCCGAAACCCCCAACCCACTAAGCGCGCTCGGCAACGTCGTGAAGTGCTGCTGAAACGAGATCTCAAAGCCGTACACATAGGCGCTTCCCGCATTGATCGTCTTCGCCAGCAGGTACTGCCCGGGGCTGCCCGTTAGGCCAGGATTCGGCTGATTCACCGTCTGCGTCGCCACGATCGGGTTGCTCAGGTTCTTGAAGAAGAACCCACCCTGCAGCAGCCCCGTCCCTGGCAGGCTGTTCTCATACAGCAGGTCGATGTTGTCCGCATACTCCGACCGGATCGCCGGGTTTCCCTGGCTCACCGTCGTCCGCGCATTGCCACTGCTCGTCACCAACTGGAACGGAACCAGATCGCTGAACTGCGGTCGCGCCAGCCCGCGTCCATACACCACCCGGATCCCCGATGTCGGTGTCAGCCCATACCGCACGGAGGCACTCGGCAACACGTCCAGATACGACGTCTGCACCCGGATCGGCGTCGTTCCCGGCGAAGTCGCATTCTTCTGATTGTTGTAGCCCAGATTGTTCTCGCTCGTATTCTCGAACCGAAGACCCAGAACGACCCGGAACTTGCCCAGGTTCGTTGTGTTCATCACGTAGCCCGCCGAGACCTTCTCGATCTGGTTGAACGAGTTCCCCAGCACCGACGTCGTGTTCGTCTGCGCCGCAAACCCTCGAACCTTGTCGTACTCCACCGCCGGCCCGAACGTGTAGGTCCCGCCGTAGTAGCCCGCATCACTGAAGTCGTTTAGGAAGTTCGTCATCGCGAGCGTCGGATCCTCGGGGTTGTTGCTCGCGGCGTTTGGCGTGTAGTTCAACGTATTCAGATTCGTAAACTTATGTTCGTTCCGGAACCGCCCGCCAAACTCAAACGTGCTCGCATGTCCGGCAACCGTGTACGGCGTCGACAGTGACGCGCCAAACCCCAGGTCCACCTCCGGTGTATACGTGTTCTGCACCGTCTGCCCGCTGTAAAAGAACTTCGTCGGATCGAAGAGGTTCACGCCGTTCTGTACCACCAGGTGCGGCGTCAGCGGTCGTGACGTCTCCAGCCCGTACTGCACGTTATTCAGCGGGTTCGTTGCTGCCTGCGGAGCAAAGTGCGCCGTCGAGTACCCCTCATCCCGCGTCCGACCCACCGATGTCTCGGTATCCCAGGCCAACAGGAACTTGCGCAGCACATGGTGTCCCCCAAACTGCAGACCGCCAATATCCTGCACCGGCCGCCGTCGCAGCGCGGAGAAAGCCACCGTCCCACTTCTGTCGCCCTGCGTCGGGCTCACAAACGTGTTAATCGCCGGACTGTAAATCCAGTCATCACCAAAGTTGTTGAAGTGCGAGTACAAGCCCTTCAGAAACAAGCTTGACGTATCCGTAATCCGGTAGTCGATCGTCCCTGCAAACCCCCGCCGATCCCGAAAGTACCGGTAGTCCCGCAGGTCGTACGTCCCAGCCAGCGCCGGCCCCGGCTCCACATCGTTGATCCCGCGCCCGTTCCAGTCATACGATCCACCGCCCAGCAATCCCAGCCTGTGCCCCGCCAGAAACCGCTTGCCCACCGTTCCATCAAATTGGTAGTTCGGCCGCCCGCCAAGGATCGGGTTGCCCCCGCCCAGCGACTCCAGCGCGATCGTCGGCCGATCCTCCGCGCTCTTCGTCCGCAGATCCACCGATCCGCCAATCCCGTCGCCCTCCATATTCGCCTGCAGCGTCTTGTTGATCTGCACCGACTCCACAATGTCCGCCGGAATCAGATCGAGCTTGATCTGCCGGTTCGTCTCCGGCGAGGCGATCGTCACCCCATCCAGCGTCGTATGCGTCAGCCGCGGCTCCGTTCCGCGCACCTTCACATACTTGCCCTCGCCCTCGTCCCGCTCGAGCGTCACACTCGGCAATCGGCCGATCGCATCCGCCACATTCGCATTCGGCAGACTCGTAATTACGTCCGCCGGCAACACGTTGATGATGTTGTCCGCCGAAATCGTCCGGTTGATCGCCTCCACCTCGCCACCCTGCCGGCCCGAGTACACCTCCACATCCAGGTCAACCGACATCACCTTCAACGTCACATCCGCATGCGCCGGCTGCCCCGCCATCACGGTCGTCACCGCCAGCCCCGTCGAGAACCCGACATAGGAAATCTTCAGTGAGTACGGCCCCGGCTGCAGCCCATACACCGCATAGTTCCCTTGGCTATCGGTCGTCACCGTCGTTCCGCTCGGCGTCAGAACAACCTGCGCCCCTTGCAGCGGCTGGTTCTGCACGTCGGCAACGTGACCCACCAGAACGCCCGCGGATCCCTGCGCGGAAACCCTGACACTCGCTGCCGTGAGCACAATCGCTGGAACACTAAACGAACAAAACGCGAGCACCGAGATCCGCCCGTGATACTTCCCAAATGGCATACAGTCTCCGCTTGAGGCGACGGAGGCGCAACTCGCCCCTCCGCAGCACCTGACCGCAAAGCCTACCTCGCCAATCTTTCGTCGCCGTGACAAGAGCGTGAGAGGACCGTGAATCAAGCCCTCCCGCTGAGGAAAGAAGAGCTTCCGTACAAGGGCTTTAATCCTGCCTTAAGCTTCACCGGCGGCCGCGCCTCTGCCGCACCTCCACTCCGGCCAGATCCGACCCTTCGTCACGCGCCCTGCCTCCAACCGCTTCGTCTCTCCTCCATGCGAGCAGGTCGGCTTCACCCCAGCTCACGCCGCCTGCTTCCACATCCCCAGCGATCGGCTCAGCAGCGCCGCCGCGCATCCCTCCCCGCACAGCACCACCACGTTGTCACTCGTCGCCAGGTTCCAGTCCCACGCCACAAACCGAATTGTCTCGGCCGAGCGCGTCGCCAGAATCCAATGATTGCTCGTCTTCTTTTGCACTCCACAGACACAGGTAAAAATTGCCGCTACGGCCATAGGCTCACTCTCCGGCTCAGCGATACAGCTGATGCACTCCCTTGCTATATTGCAATTCAATCTCCAACCCGGCACCCCGCCATCTCCCCCGGTCCTACCGGAATTTGCCACGTCGCAGACGCAACGAAGGGCAAAACACTTCCTTCGCGGCCCGGGCTGAGCACTCCCGTTCCCTCAGCCCATGCCTCTGCTCCGAGATCCACCCCTCCACCCCCGATCGTCCTTCGATCAACCCATTTCCCCTTCGCCCACCGAAGCGCATACCATGTCCCTCGACACCACGTCCCCTTGAGGCCACCTACCTTGCTCCATCACCTCCGCGCCGTCCTCCTTCCCCTCGCCCTCTGCGCCACCGCCCTCCCGCTCCTCGCCCAAACAGCCTCCCAGACGCCCCCGGCCGTCCGCTACCCCTCCACCCCCCTCATCACCCACAACCCCTACTTCTCCGTTTGGTCCGATACCGACGACCTCACCGCCTCCAACACCGTCCATTGGACCGGCAAGCCCCAGCCCCTCGCCGGCCTCCTCCGCATCGACGGCAAAACAATGCGCTTCATGGGCCAGAGCCCCCGCGAGCTCCCCGCCATGCAGCAGATCGCCCACCTCGTCACCCCCACCCACACCCGCTACAGCTTCACCGGTTCGGGCGTCCAGCTCGATCTCACCTTCTTCACCCCCACCATCCTCTCTGACCTCGACATCCTCTCCCGCCCCGTCACCTACGTCAGCTTCACCGTCAAATCCGTCGACGGCGCCACCCACAACGACGTCTCCGTCCTCTTCGACGTCGGCCCCGTCATCGCCGTCAACGCTCCCGGCGAGGCCGTCACCTACGCCCGCAACCAGACCGAAACCCAGACCGTCCTCTCCGTCGGCTCCCGCGACCAGCGCGTCCTCAACCGCTCCGGCGACGACCTCCGCATCGATTGGGGATACTTCCACCTCTCCGTGCCCAAGGACGAAGAGTCCGTCTCCGCCATCGTCCGCAACACCTCCGTCTCCCCCGATGGCACCTTCGCCACCACCGGCCTCCTTCCCAAAGCCGATGACATGGACGCCTCTCCCGTCGTTGGCCGTGGCGACGCCCACCTCGCCACCGAACTTCTCTTCCACACCGTCGCCGCCCAGCCTGCCACCCGCCACGTCCTCGTCTCCTATACCGAAGGCTTCGCCATCCAGTACCTCGAGCGCAACCTCCGTCCGTACTGGCAGCGCAACGGCCAATCCGTCGCCGCCATGCTCGACGCCGCCGAGCGCGAGATGCCAGCCCTCGAAGCCCGCGGCACCGATCTCGATACCACGCTCACCGCCGATCTCACCCGCACCGCCGGCGCGAACTACGCCAATCTCTGCATCCTCGCCTACCGCCAGGCCTGGGCCGCCCACGGCTTCGTCGCCGATGTCGACGGCAAACCCCTCGTCTTCGGCAAGGAGAACTCTTCAAACGGCTCCATCGGTACCGTCGACGTCCTCTACCCTGCTTCTCCGCTCTTCCTCTTCTTCAACCCCGCGCTGCTCGAGGCCGAGCTCCGTCCCCTCATGGAGTACACCGCGCTCCCCAACCGCTGGCGCTTTCCCTTCGCCCCGCATGATCTCGGCACCTACCCCCTCGCCAACGGCCAGACCTACGGCGGCGGCGAACGGACCGAAGACGACCAGATGCCCGTCGAAGAGTCCGGCAACATGATCCTCATGCTCGATGCCGTCGCCCGCGCGAACGTCAACGGCAAACCCAACACCGCCCTCGCCGAGCAGTACTGGCCCAAAATCACCCAGTGGGCCGAGTTCCTCCGCGCCCATGGCCTCGACCCCGCAAACCAGCTCACCACCGACGACTTCGCCGGCCACGTCACCCACAACGCCAACCTCGCCCTCAAGGCCATCGACGCCCTCGAGGCCTACGCCGACCTCGCCAAACTCCTCGGCAAGAACGACGTCGCCCGTGACTACTCGAAAACCGCCCACGACTTCGCCGCCAAATGGATCACCATGGATAAGGAAGGCGACCACTACAAGCTCGCCTACGACTCCCCGGACACCTGGAGCCAGAAGTACAACCTCGTCTGGGACCAGCTGCTCGGCTACAACCTCTTCCCGAAGTCCCTCCGCGACTCCGAGATCGCTTTCTACAAAACCAAGATCAACAAGTACGGCCTCCCGCTCGACAGCCGCAAGGACTACACCAAGCTCGATTGGTCGATCTGGACCGCCACCCTAGCCTCGAACCCCGCCGACTTCAACGCCATCATGGACCCCATCGCCCTCTGGATAAACGAAACCCCCAGCCGCGTCCCGCTCAGCGACTGGTACGACACCAAGACCGGCAAACAGGAGCCCTTCCAGGCCCGCTCCGTCGTCGGCGGCGTCTTCATCAAAGCCCTCGCCGACCAGCAACTCACCAACAAATGGCGCGCCCAGGCCGCCCCGAAGAAGTAGGGCAAGTCGCACTTTAGTTCGTCGTAACAGCAAGGGAACAAGTCGCACTTTAGTTCGTCATAGCAGCAAGGAAGCAGGGAAGCACAAAATCCCGCTTCCAGCTGTCCTGCTTTTAGTTGCCATTCTGATCGCAGCGAAGATCCCTTCCTTCGCAAGCCACACCGCCCACTCCCCAGAACTCCATCACTAAAGCGCAGATCACCGCATTTGCCTTTCCCATGGAGCGAAGCGAGGCGGACCCACACCCAGGCGCGCCATCTCAAATCGTGAGCTATGCGAAACTTAGCGCAAGAGGACTCCTCACGAGCTCAGGATCATAGTCTCCATACTCGGAGTGTGCTGGGTCGGCGGATGGGGGTTCTTGATAGTTCGCTACCCTGAATTGTTTGCTCGATTCAACGCTCGCTTGGGGCTCGGCGAAGCGGAAGAACCCCCGCATCTCGCCTTCAACCACGGACCCTGAGCGCAGCCAAACGGGGACGGACCTTCCCCGCACCAGTTACAAATCCCCGGGTGCCCCACCCATGGCAGCCCCACCGCCATGGGTGGGGCGTAAACCGTCCGCACCACCGCTCTTCAGCTGCCCTCCCCTGCTGCAACCTCCCATTCACATCCTCGTCATCCCCCAGACACACCCTTCCCCTACCGTCACAGCATGCCTCAACTTCATCGCTTCGCCTTCGCAGCCGCGCTGTGGCCCCTTCTGTTGCCCGCCATCGCCCTCGCCCAATATGAAAACGGCAGCATCGTCGGCACCGTCCACGACGCCTCCGGCGCCGTCATCCCAGACGCCGCCGTCACGGTTACAAATTCCGCCACCGGCGTCGTCAGCACCCGCTCTTCGAACGGCTCCGGCGATTACGAAGTCCCCGCCCTCCGCGTCGGCCAATACACCGTCGCCATCGCGCATCCCGGCTTCACCGAGGCCAGGGCCACCGACGTCACCGTCACCGTCGCCGCCCGCCAGCGTGTCGATCTCACCCTCGCCGTCGGCGACACCGGCACCACCGTCGAAGTCACCGGCATCAACCTCCAGGTCGAGGCCGACACCAGCCAGCGCGGTCAGATCATCACCAACTATCAGACCGCCGCCCTCCCCCTCGTCTCCCGTAACTACTCCGATCTCATCGGCCTCACCACCGGCGTCCGTCAAACCACCCAATCCCTCTCCTCCACCTCGAACACCGGCCTCGTCCGCGAAGGCTCCTTCAACGTCAACGGCCAGCGCTCCATCTTCAATAACTTCCTTCTCGACGGCATGGACAACAACGCCTACGGCGAGTCCAACCAGGGCTTCTCGAACCAGATCATCCAGCCCCCGCCCGATTCCGTCGCCGCCTTTCAGGTCGTCACCAACAACCAGTCCGCAGAGTTCGGCCGCGGCTCCGGAGCTACCGTCAACGTCGCCACCGCCCAGGGCACCAACACCTTCCACGGCCGCGTCTACGAGTTCCTCCGTAACACCGATCTCAACGCCACCGGCTTCTTCCGTCCGCCCGGCGGCCAGAAGCCCCAGTTCAATCGTAACCAGTTCGGTGGCAATCTCGGCGGCCCCATCCTGAAGGAAAGACTCTTCTTCTTCCTCGACTACGAGGGCTTCCGCCAGATCCGCAAGCAGGTCGCCAGCGCCACCATCCCCTCTCCCGCCCAGCTCGGGGGCGTCTTCACCACCGCCGTCGTCGATCCCTACATCCCCAGCCTCCGCTTCAACCCCGGCACCTCCATCCTCACCGCGCCCGACATCTCACCCGTCGCCCGCCGTGTCGCCGGCCTGCTCTCCGGGCTCAACCCCACCGCCGCCACCCTCAATAACTTCACCACCCTCCAGCGCTCCAACAACGTCTCCGACAAGGGCGATCTCCGGCTCGACTACACCCTCAACCCCCGCAACTCCTTCTTCCTCCGCGTCTCAGACATGAAGCAGAACGCCACAGATTTCCCTATCTTCGGCCTTCCGCTTGACGGCGGCTCCAACGGCAAACAACGCATCCTCGATCAGCAGGTCGCCGTCGGCTACACCCGCGTCCTCAGCGCCAATCAGCTGCTCGATGTTCGCCTCGGCCTCTCCCGCACCAAGGCCGGCAAGTTCTCGCTCTCCATCGGCACCGACCCTGGCGTCACCTTCGCCGGCCTGCCCACCGATCCCATCGTCGCCGGCGGCATTCCCGGCATCAGCATCACCGGTTTCTCTGCCCTCGGCCGTCAGACCACTAATCCGCAGTTTCAGAACCCCGCCCTGCTCGATCCCAAACTCAACTACTCCTGGGTCCTCGGCAAGCACTCCCTCCGCGCCGGCTACGAGTACCAACACGTCTGGATGGCCGTGCAGGATACCAACCCGCTCTACGGCGGCTTCGTCTTTGGCGGCGGCTTCAGCAAAGTTCCCAGCTCGACCGCCAACGTCAATTCCGATAACTATCTGGCCGACTTCTTCTGGGGTGCGGAAAACCAATACTCGCTCTCCTCCTACTTCGTTGCCCATCTCCGCAACCAGTCCCACTTCGCGTACGTCCAGGACGATTGGAAAGCTACGCCAAAGCTCACCCTCAATCTCGGCGTCCGCTACGAGTTCGGCTCGCCCTATTACGAGGGGAAGAATCAGCAATCAAACTTCAACCCCGCCGCCGCCATCGCTACCCCACTTACAGCCTTTACCCCGGCCACCTCCAGCAACAAATACACCGTCAACCCCGACAAGAACGACTTCGCCCCGCGCCTCGGCTTTGCCTACGCCGTCGATAGCAAGACCGCTCTCCGCGGTGGCTACGGCATCAGCTACTCGCACTACGATCGCGCCGGCTCCGGCGACATCCTCGCCATCAACCCACCGCAGGCGCTCTTCGTCACCGTCAACCAGACCCCCGCCGCCGCCTTCACCCGCCTCGACCAGGGCTTTCCCACCAGCACCCTCACCTTCAATCCCCTGACCGACAACATCACCTACATCGATCCCAACAACTTCCGCGACAGCTACGTCCAGAACTATTACCTCGACGTCCAGCGCACCCTCGCGAAGAACACCCTGCTCGATATCGCCTTCGTCGGCAATCACGGCGCAAAGCTCCTGGAACTCATCAATCTCAACCAGAAAAATCCCCGCAACAACTACGCTCGGCCCATCCCCACCTATGGCGACATCACACAGGCCATCCATGAGGCCTACTCCCATTACGACGCACTGCAGGTCCGCTACGAGCAGCGCTTCGTCGCCGGCCTCACCCTGCTCAACTCCTTCACCTGGTCCCACTCGCTCGATAACGCCGGCGCCTCCCTCGAATCGAACACCCCTTCCCCGCAGGACTCCCGCAACCTCGCCGCCGACTACGGCCAGTCCGACTACAACCAGCCCCTCGTCAATACCACCTCGCTCGTCTACGATCTGCCCTTCGGCAAAACTCGCCGCTTCATGAACACCGGCGGCGTTCTCAACGCCGCCCTTGGCCAATGGCAGGTCTCCGCCGTCAATCAGGCTGAGTCCGGCTTCGCCTACAACCTCACCTACAGCCCCATCGCCGCCCGCCAAGTCTCACCCGGCATCCAGTCCTCCTTCCGCGGCGCCAACCTGTATCGTCCCAATCGCGTCGCTGGCCAGCCCCTCACCCATCTGGTCAAGACCCCCTCCGCCACCGGCACTACCGTCCAGTACGTCAACCGCGCCGCCCTTACCCTCCCCTCTAGTACCGCCCCCACCCCCTTCGGCAATCTCGGCCGCAACGCCTCCCGGTCGCCGATCTACAACACCCTCAACGTCGCCTTCAACAAGCGCTTCGACACCCCCGTCGACGTCCTCAAAGTCGAGTTCCGCGGCGAGCTCTACAATGCCTTCAACCACACAAACTTCACCACCCCAGGAACCGGCATCAGCGCCGTCTCAGGCGGCAGCATCTCCGGCGGAGCCATCACCAGCACCTTCGACCCGCGCATCGTCCAGTTCGGCCTCAAAGCCCTCTTCTAAACCGCTTTCTGGTTGTCATCCCGTAGGGATCTGCTGTTGCCCTCGCCTTCGTCCGCTCCATAAAGAACGCGCCAACTAAGCCTGTTATCCCGACCGAAGTGCAGCGTGGAAACCGTTCCCTTCACTGCACCCCAACGCCGTCATCTCGACCGAAGCGCAGCGCAGTGGAGACCCTGCGCCATCCACTCCGCCCACTCCGCTCTTTCCGGAAGAGGGTACCCGCTCGAATACCTGCCCCAAAACCCGCTTAACCTCATCCAAAACCCACTTAACCCCATCCGAAAACCGGATAAAGTACCTTGAAAGCATGCCCCGCTTCTCCACCTTCCGCGACTTTGATTGGGTGCTCCTCGGCTTCGTCCTCCTCCTTTCGATCATCAGCGTCTTCGAGATCAAGTCCGCCACCGCGCACACCAAGTTTCACGGCTTCGACAGCAAGCAAATCGAGTTCCTGCTCGTCGGCATCTGCCTTATGTTCCTCATTTCATTGATCGATTACCACCGCCTGCTCGATCTCGCTACCCCCGCCTACATCATCTCCATCGCCTCCTTGGTCGCCGTCAAACTCGTCGGAACCAAGGTCCTCGGCGGCCAGCGCTGGATCAATCTCGGCGGCGGCATTCACTTCCAGCCCTCCGAGTGGGTCAAGCTCGTCCTCATCCTCGTCGTTGCTCGCTACTTTTGGAACCTGTCCGGTAAACGGTTGAGTTGGAAGGACATAGGGAAGGCCTTTGCGCTTGTCGGCGTCCCGATGCTCTTTGTTCTCAAGCAGCCCGACCTCGGTACCGCCCTCACCTACCTCCCCATCCTCCTCTGTGGCCTCTTTCTCGGCGGCCTCCGTCTCAAGCAGGCCAGCATCCTTCTTCTCGCATTTGTCCTCGTCGGGGCGATCGGCTGGAGCACCGGCAAGATGCTCAAACCCTATCAAAAAGCAAGACTTACCAGCTTTCTCGATCCCGACTCCGACCCCCGCGGCTCCGGCTATCAGATCCGCCAATCCCTCATCGCCGTCGGCTCCGGCGGCATCTGGGGCAAGGGCGCCAACAAGGGAACGCAGACCCAAGGCGACTTCCTTCCCATCCCCTACACCGACTTCATCTTTGCCGCTTTCTGCGAAGAGCATGGCTTCGTTGGCGCGATCGGCATCCTTGTCCTTTATTTCCTTATACTTATGCGTCTCGTCCAAAATGCTCAGACCGCCTCGGACCTCCCCGGAAGCTTCCTCATCATGGGCATCGTTGCCGTTATTCTCTTTCAGATCGCCGTCAACATCGGCATGGTCCTTGGCCTCATGCCCGTCACCGGTATCCCTTTACCACTCATGAGCTACGGCGGCAGCTCAATCCTTTTCACTTTTCTTGCGCTCGGCATCGTGATGAACATTCGCATGCGCCGCTTCGTCAATTAGGCGCCATTCCCTCGAGTCTGGTTTCACGGCGAAGCCTCCACCCCAATATCGAAAGCCGGCCCACTCCGTCCGCTCAACGACCACTCGCGAACGAAATGCGGTTGCCGAGCCGGCCTCACACTAGGCTTTCTGATCCTTAGGTTCGCGCCTGCTCGCAGAAATCGCATCCGACGAGCGTTTTAGCCTCGCGGCAGGAATCCCCACCAGCCCGATAAGGCCGGTCAAAACCAGCAGTTGGCTGGGCGGCTCTGGAGTCACAGCAGTTGGATCAGTGGCGTAATACTCCACGGCATGGTTATCTGACTCAAACGTTCCATTGCCCTCGGTAAAGACAACTTTGTTGAAGGTGCCAGTCGTGTGTTTCGTCGTACGCGTTCAGGTGCACTCCGTTGTCAGCTCTATCGGCACGATGTGGATTTTGTTGAGGGCGGCTAGGAAGTTCACAGCTGGGCAACTTGGACCATGACCTACTTGAAGCAGTGACACTCTCTGGCCGCTGGTAGACCCTGTTGGACGAAGCTCTCCATCGGTCGGTTGCAAGACTGTGCCATACTGTAGGCGTGGAGCGCACCTCGGTGTCCTCCGCAGACCTTCGCTCCCTTTGGCGCCAGGTGCCGGCGAGCGGCAATGAATTTAGCAAAAAGGCCGGCCAGCCAGAGATCCGTTCGAACCCGTTGGCCGGGCAGGTTCTTAGGCGAATGATCGTATCCGGATGGCAAACGGCCCCGCCTCGCACACGCGAGATTGTCTTGGCCACATCCGCTTGCTCGCCAGCGTTCCCCGCGTTCTCTCGTTTGTCTGCTCCGTCCGGTATCGCCGCGCACCTCTTCGCAGAGGCCCCTCGCACGGCTGCTTCACTCTCCTTCCAGATATCGGCCGCAGTTTCACGAGCCTCCGCAGACCGCTCCTGCCCGTTCGTTCCAGGTGGCGTCTAGCCAACTAGGCTTCTACGCTTCGATCGTCTCTCTGACTTGTCTGCCGTCCGCGACCCTGACCGGGCCGGGCAGAAAGAGCAGAACTGCATGTCAAAAGAGATTTATATCTCCTCCACGCCGCATGAAACGCGGCTCGCCATCGTCGAACAGGACGAACTCACCGAAATCTACTACGAGCGCGAAAACGAATACACGCTCGCCGGATCGATCTACAACGGCAAGGTGACGCGCGTCCTCCCGGGCATGCAATCGTCCTTCGTCGACGTTGGCCTCGAGCGCGATGCCTTCTTATACATCACTGATTTCATGGAGGAAGCCGGTGATTCAGCTGACTTCGACACGGGGGAGAACCGGGGTCGCTCCAATGGTCGCCGAGGCGATCGAAGCCGCGACAGCCAGGGCAGTGACACCGCCGCGACTGGCGACGGTCACGACCGATCCTTCACAGAAGCCGTAGAGGGCGTTAGCCCGGCTTCCGATCTCCACCGGGAATCGCAGGCCGAACCGCGTTCCTCTGATCGTAACGGCCGCACTGATCGGAATGATCGAAGTCGGCGCCGCGGCCGCAGTGGCAACCGGGACGCACAACCGCGCGACTCTCGTCCCCTCCCCGAGCCTGTCTCGCCCCAGGACTTCTCCCCTGAGCCAGCAGCGCCGCTTCAGATAGGAAGCCCCGAGCCCAGCAACGAGGCAGACTTGGGTGAAGGTGCACCGGGAGCCGATGGCAGTCGCCGCTGGCGCGGTCGCCGTGGTCGCCGCCGCGGTCGTAGCGGCAACCGTGAAGGTCTTCCAGCCGGCCAGCCGGGCAGCATCGCTGCCGACTCCGACGCCTTTGCCGGTGGTCCGGACCCATCCGCTGGCTATGACCTTCCTGAGTCCTTCGACGAGGACGAGCTTGATCTCGACGCGTCGGCCGAGTCCACTCCATCCAGCTTCGGGCAGAATGTGCTCGCTGAGACCCAAGACTTCTCCCAACCTCAACCGGATGTCGCCGTTGAAACCTCCACCGTGGACCCCGCGCCTTCTTTGCATTCGCGTGAAGGCCGAGAGGGCGTCCGTCGCGATCGTGGTGGACGCGATCGGCGCGATGATCGGCCACGTGCGCCTCGCGGCTTTGCTCCCTCCCGCGCTCTCTATGGAGTCGATGACACTGCGGATCAGCAGGGAACCGCCGACGGCCCGCCCGCCGAGCCCGTCATCCTTCCCGGTGAGAGCCTGTCGAAGTACCGGCAGGACGGGGACGTAGCCCAGGGCGCCTCCGCGACTCCGGCCGCTGCTCCCTCCGCCGCCCCTGCCTTCGTCCTCCCGGGCGCCTGGGATGGCGGCAACGTTCTTCCCGGCGAGACACTTCGCCCACGTCCCGCAACCTCCTCGTCCTCCGCCACAGAGCCGCGCCGCGACAGCCGTCGCGAAGGTGGCCGCCGCGACGATCGTTCCGATGGTCGTCGCGGAGGTCGTCCCACCCCAGACGCTGAGCCCCGGGCTTCCGTCCAGGTCGCGCCGGTCGTTCCGTTCCGCAACGAGCCGGTTCCCGTCGAGCACGATGCCGATGGTGTGGCCGTGGCAACTCCGCGCGAGACCGAGGCTACCCTGGCGGAGATCGCGCCCGAGCTCCCTTCGACCGGATCGCAGCAGCCATCATCAACAGCTGGCGACACCCACCAGACGTCAGCGCCTCCCGCACCGGAGCCAGCGCATACCAACTCCACATCGGCTGAGCAGGAGTACGAACCAACAGAAGGCGCCGCCTCGCACCGCTTTGACCCGGTTCCGCCGCGTGAGTTCCGCCAGCCAGCCTCGGAGATTGAATTCGCCGCTGCCGACGTTTCGACAGTCGACCATAGCATCACGCCACCTGCCGGTACGCCGCTCACGCCCGTTCGTGAAGAGGGTCAGCAACCTCTTCCCACAGCGAGTCTCGCGCAGACGCACGACCTTCCCGTTTCGCACGATCTGACCTCCATCACGCCCGATGGCGAGATGCTCTCGCAGCCTCCGCCACCGCCGCCCGAGCAGGAGATCGCCGAACCAACCTCTCCCCTGCAGCATGAGACCGTGATCCTTCATGCCAGCGCCGAGGAACAGGTCGCAACGGAGCCGCAGACCACGCCTGCGTCACAACCGAGAGTCGACGCCCCAGAGATCTCTCTGGAGGCCGATGATCTTATTGTCGAAGAGCTCTCTCACGAGCTGGACGCCGAGGTCGACGAAGAGGACTTTCAGACCATAACGCTTCACGCGGCCTCCATCGAAGAGATGGAGTACGACGATGAGGAAGAGACGCTTGAGGGCGCTGCGGACCTCGGGACCATGCTGCGCGAGATGTCGATCGACGAGATCACACAGCCGGGAGAACCTGGGGCCGACGAGGACGAGGACGAGTTCGCGTTTGAAGAAGAGGATTCGGTCGAGGACGCCGCGTTTGCCAGCTCCTTCCAGGGAAACTCCGAGCGAGACTCGATGAGCTTCACCGAAGCTGACTTCGGTGGTGAACCTTCCGGCGAAGAGAGCGATGACCCGGACGACACGCCCGCAACCGCCGGGTCGGACGCCGGATCGCAGGAGGCACAGCGCAACGATCGCCGTCGCGGCGGTCGTCGGGATGGCCGTCGTGGCGGCCGGGATCGGGATCGTGGTAGTGACCGTTCTCGCTCCCCGGTTCCCATCTCCAGTGGCTCCACTAGTTCGACCAGCTCCAGTGGCGACCGCGACCGCAGCTCTGGCAGCCGCCCGGGCCGTCGCGATGGCCATCGCTCCGCGCAGACCACCAATCTTCCCGCCATCAGCGATCTGCTGAAGCCCGGCCAGGAGGTCCTGGTCCAGATCGCCAAAGAGCCCATCGCCAAGAAGGGCGCCCGCATCACCTCGCATATCGCTCTGCCAGGCCGCTTTCTGGTCTTCATGCCGACCGTCAACCACACCGGCGTGTCGCGCAAGATCGAGTCCGATAGTGAGCGTCGCCGCCTTAAAGAGATTCTTCTTTCCGAGAAGGGCGAAGCCTCGGGCGGCTTCATCGTCCGCACTGCCGCCTCAGGTGCCAGCGAGGAAGAGCTTCGCAGCGATCTTCGCTTCCTGCTCAATCTCTGGGCCGACATCAAGCAGCGCAGCGAGGCCTCGAAGTCGCCCGCGCTGATCTACCACGACCTCAACCTCGTCGAGCGTATTCTGCGCGATCAGGTCACCGACAACTTCTCCGCCATCTGGGTCGACACCGAAAGCGAGTACGAGCGCGTCCTGCGCTTCCTGCAGCGCTTCCAGCCGTCCCTCATCCGGCGGGTCAAGCTCTACACCAAAGACACGCCCATGTACGAGCAGTTCGGCATCACCGAAGAGATCAACAAGGCCCTGCGCTCCAAGGTCTGGCTCAAGTCCGGCGGCTCCATCGTCATCAACCAGACCGAGGCGCTCGTTGCCATCGACATCAACACCGGCAAGTATGTCGGCAAGACGGCGCGGCTCGAGGACACCATCGTCAAGACCAACCTCGATGCCATCCCCGAGATCGTTCGGCAGATCCGTCTTCGCGATCTCGGCGGCATCATCATCATCGATTTCATCGATATGGATGAGCGAAAAAATCGCCACAAAGTCATGGCCGTTCTCGAAGAAGAGTTGAAGAAAGATCGTGCTCCGTCCAAGGTCCTTCAGTTCAATGACTTTGGGCTGGTCGCCATCACGCGCAAGCGGGTCAAGCAATCGCTCGAACGCACGCTCTCGACAACCTGCGGCATCTGCGCCGGTACGGGCATGGTGAAGTCGGCTGTCACCGTCTGTAACGACATCTATATGGAGATGCGCAAGATGCAGAAGCATCTCGACCGTGGAGACGTTATGCTGCGAGTCAACCCAGAGGTCGTCAAGCAGCTCAAGAGCCCTTCGGCAAAATGGCTGCAGGAGATGGAAGAGATGGTCGGCAAAACGATCCTCGTCAAGTCCGATCCAACCCTGCATCCGGAGCAGTTCGACATCCACTAGATCAACCTGGTCGCGAACGAGATCAACTGTGGCAGCGCACCCGAACCTCTGGGTGCGCTGTTTCTTTTGACCTCGCCCAACAGGATGGTGTGCGGTAACCGTGCGGAATGGTCGATTTGGAGAAAGGCTGCGTCATACACAACATCAGCGTTCGCTCTGGGTTAGTCCTATCCAGTGCAGCAGTCCGTACCTCAGGGAGCTTTGCTTTATGACCAGGTCACACCGTCAACCCTTGCATTCCGGTCGGCTTCGCGTTCTTGCCGCTGGTGCCCTCTTCGTTGCGCCATTTGCCGCGACGGCTCACGCCCAGCAGGTCCTCGCCACCGATCAGCCTGCCAACCCCTCTGTCCCCGCGAAGACGCTCAACTTCGATCTGCAAGCGGCTCTTCACGCGCCGCTTGATCTTTCGCAGCCGGCAGAGAGCACCTCCTCCTCATCCAGCACCTCCTCGAATGACGCGCCAGCCTCGGTCGATGGGCTGAACCTGGCCGCAGCTCCAGCCGGGGATGGAAATATGCAGCCTCCACCGCGCCGTCGTCGCTACGGCCGGCCGAACTACAACGATCGCTGGCACAATACTGACGGCTCTAACCGCCTGGCCTTCGTCGCCGGCGGCGGCTTCAACATTGGAGTCGGCAGCGCCACCACCAATTACCTCAGCACGGGCTATCGCTTCGAAGCCGGCGGCGGTGTGAACCTGAGCAAGAAACTCGCCGTCCTTCTGCAGTTCGACTACGACCACTTCGGTGTGCCGCGTTCCGTTCTGAATAACCAGACCACACTCTATAACGCGCTTGGCTTTACCAATACCAGCGGCAACCCGGTGGACTTCTCAGGCCTTGATGCAAACGCGCATATCTGGTCCTTCACCCTCAATCCAACCTTTAACTTCTACCAGGGCGACAAGCTCGGAGCCTATGCTGTGGTTGGTGGCGGCTTCTACCACAAGGTCACAAACTTCACACTTCCACAGCTGGGCCAGGGCTACGACTACTATTACGGCCCGTATCAATACACCTTTAACCAGAACATCGATCACTACACCAGCAATGCCCCGGGAGTTACCGGCGGCGTTGGCGTGACCTACAAGTTCTCCAGGTTTGCCAATCAGCGATTCTTTGCTGAAGCACGTTATGTTCACACCTTCAACCAGTTCCGCGCCGGGGATCCAACCTATTCCGGTGCAGGGACACCGTACAACCTCTATCCGCCAAACTCGAACGAGACCAGCTACATCCCAATTACCTTCGGTCTCCGCTTCTAGTGAAGGTGCTCAACGAGGTCGCCCGGCGCATTGGCCGGGCGATTTTCTTTGCCAGACACGTCTCTCAGGCAAAGAGTTTATTTCGCAAGGAAAAGCCGATCAGCACCCCGGCAACTGTCAGCAAGCTGATCAAAATCTGATGGGCTATTCCACGCTGCCGTGCCTCCCACGTGTTGCGCCAAAGCATCAGCAGAAGTACGCCAGTCAAGGCAATCTCTTGTAGCCACTCCGACATGCCAAGACCGATCCGTGCCGTAACAAAGCTGCCGACGACCACACACAGAAACCACATCACCTCATGCGTGAGCTTGTACATTCCGCGCACGCGGTGATTAGCAATCACAAACCGCGGCGCCGCCGAGGCAAGCCCCATCGTGCCAATCAACGCACACGCGATCGTCAGGCAATAACCGATAAGCACCGACAGACCAAGGATGGCGTACCCAATCATGCAGAGAAACCCACTCAAAAGAAGTCAGGAAGCGAACCGTAAAGCCGTGCTCGGACACTAGGGATGCATGGCTGCTTCCACGGCTCCAGCGTCATGAGCCAGACGTTCGATCAAGTCTACCAGCCGGCCATTTTCATTCACGTAGAACACATCTTCAACCCGCACCCCAATCTTCTCCTCCGGCAGGTACACCCCCGGCTCGATCGTGAACACCATCCCTTTATCCAGCTTGGTATGCGTGTAGTCCATAGGGTCATGCACGTCGATTCCCACCGAGTGCCCGAGCCCATGCAGAAAGTACTTGCCCAGTGGCTCGCCATGCAGATCCTTGCCATGCGTATTGATGTAGTCGTACGCGATCTTATCCAGCGTATCCGTCACGTTGGGGCCGCGTTCGTTCACAGTGCCCAGTCGAAACCGGCCCGCCACAAACGCTGCCGCCGCCGCCCGCTGCGCGCCTAGAACCACATCGTAGATCTCCTTCTGCCGCGCCGTGAACCTCCCACTCACCGGCATGGTTCGCGTAATATCCGACGCATACATGCTGCGCTCGCACGCCGCATCAATCACCACCACACCGCCCTTTTCCATCGCGTGCTCGTTCGTCGAGTAGTGCAGCACGGTCGAGTTCATTTCCGACCCAACAATCGGCGGATAGCTCCATCGCTCGCATCCCTCCGCCATAAATCGTCCAAGCTCCGCTCCGGCAACCGCCTGCTCCTGCACCCCTGGGCGGATCGACCGCATCCCCGCGAGTTGCCCTTCGATCGACGCCTCACTTGCCTTCCTCAGCAACGCGATCTCCGCCGGTGACTTCACTGTCCGCAGCGCGGTCGTCAGCGGGCGCACATCCCCCGCTACCACCGTCGTCGTATCCAGCCCCAGCGACGTGCCCAGAAAGCTCATCGTGGCCGCCGCAGCGGCGGTATCCGCCTGCGTCCACAAACTGCGCGCGCGCCGCCGATCCTGTGCGACAAAGCTGCCAAGCACCTCCGGCAGCGAGGTCAACGGCATTACCGCATCGACTCCCGCTTTCGTGCTCGCGCCCGCTGTCGCCGCATCCACCTTTTCGCCCGTGTACTTCTCAAGCACCAGGTTGCGTAACGGCAGAAAGAGAATCTCCCGAAATCCATGCGCTGGCACCGTCTCGCCCGATCGCGGCACCACCGTCTCCGGCCCGGCGCCGATCACCACCAGCGCCGCCCCCGGCTCGGTCCACCCCGTTAGATAGAAAAAGTCCGAGTCCTGCCGGTACAAGGTGAGTTCATCCCCCGGCTCCTTCGCCGCGAACAGGACCGCCGCCCCACCCTTCAGCTTTTCCGCCAACGCCACCCGCCGCGCGCGATATTCCGCCTGCGGCACTGAGTCCATTCCATGCGCCACGATGCTGAAGCAAGCACCCCATACGAAGACTGCTATCGCAAATAGTTTTCGCATGCTGATCTCCTGTTGGTCTGAACGCCCAGCATACGTGAGCCGCGATCAGATCCCAACTGGATACGGCTTCTCATGCATCTCCGCACCCGCATTCCCACTCCGTTCAAACCGCCCCTGCAGCAGGCTCAACAAGCCCGTGTACCAGTAGCCCAGTACAAACAGCAGCAGAAACGGCACCGTAAAGAAGTTCTCGGTTGAGACCGCATACCAGACCGTGTACGCGAAGTAGCACCCCAGCCCAAGCTCCACCCACGGCACCCATCCCAGCCGCTTCCGATACTTCTTCGCCTGGCTCTTCTCGCCCTTCTTCGTCACCGAATACTTCGGCGTGCGCGCAAATGCCGTCTGCACTCCAAACAGCGCCTCCATCACAGCCTTGGTGTTCGTGATCGTCAGACCCACGCCCAGCGCCATCAAAAACGGCACAAAGGCAATCGTCTTCCACCACGTCCGCGGATACAACTCTTTCTGACTGACGAGATAAAATGACGAGATCGACATCGTGCTCGCCATAAACAGTGGCAGATCGATCAGAACCATCTGTATGTAACCTTGCCAGCTACGAATGATCATCGCCGGCATCAACAGCGTGCTCAGCACAATCATCAGTGGATAGCTGATGTTTGCCGTCAGGTGATACCACGCCTCGAGCTTCGTATGCCACGGCGCGTCGCTCTTCAACACTCGCGGCAAAATCTTCTTGCCCGTCTGAATCAGACCCTTTGCCCATCGCGCCTGCTGTGTCTTGAACGCCGTCATCTCAATCGGCAGCTCCGCCGGACACTCCACATCCTGCAGGTACTTGAACTTCCATCCGATTAGCTGCGCGCGATAGCTCAGGTCCGTATCTTCGGTCAGCGTGTCATGCTGCCATCCGCCCGCCTCGCCAATTACCCGGCGACGCCACATCCCGGCCGTTCCGTTGAAGTTGAAGAACACACCCGCGCGCGATCGCCCCCCATGCTCCAGCACAAAGTGCCCGTCCAGCAGGATCGCCTCCACCTGCGTCAGAAAGCTGTAATTGCGATTCAGGTGCGTCCATCGCGTCTGCACCATGCCAACCGTTGGCTCTGCAAAGTGATCGATCACCTGCATCACCCACTCGCGCGGCGGCACAAAATCCGCGTCGAAAATCGCCACAAACTCCCCCCGCGCTACGTCGAGCCCGGCATCGAGAGCCCCCGCTTTGTAACCATGCCGGTTCGTCCGATGGAGATAGGCAATCGGCTGCGGCTCCAACCCATTCGTGCCCGCTGCATACCGCTCTACAATCTCCTGCGCCACCACCCGCGTCTCATCGGTCGAGTCATCCAGCACCTGGATCTCGAACCGATCCCGCGGATAGTCCATCCGGCATACCGCATCGATCAGCCGATCGATCACAAACTGCTCGTTGAAGATCGGCAGCTGGATCGTCACAAACGGCAGAGCCTCCTCACCCCATCGCGCCGGCGGCTCCGCCCACTTCGCCTCGTTCTTCTTATTCTTGTAGTAAAGCCATACCAGCTGATATCGGTGAATGCCATAAAACGCCAGCACCACCATCACGATGAAATAGGGAATCAGCAGCGCCGTATCGAACGCGTTCCACCGGTATAAATGTTCAAACGTCTTATCCGCATAGTGCGTCTTCCAGTAGTGCCCCAGCCCATGCGGCGCCGCCAGCATCGCTCCCGTCAGCGCAATCTTCGATGCAAGCGAGAAAAACAGGGTAGGCTCCGGGACGCCCGAAAACGTCCTCCCGATTCTACCGTGACGGCTTCAGTCCGGAAGGCTCCGCGACGCCGATTGGGCCCGTTCTGCCGCCAGCTCGCCACGAACGAAACATCCCCAAGAAGAGGGGAGGGTGTCTTTACTTGCGACTAAGTTGCTCAATTCAAAAACAAAGTCCGATACAACGTATCCCGCTGCTTCGGCATAAATCCCGCGTCCCGAATGATTCGCCGCAACTCCTCCTCGGTCGTTGAATTCGACGTTCCCGCCGCCCTCACCACGTTCTCTTCAAGCATCACCGAGCCCACATCGTTTCCGCCAAACCGCAGCCCCATCTGCAGCACCTTCAAGCCCTGCGTCACCCAGCTCGATTGCACATTCTCAATGTTGTCCAGGTACATCCGCGAGATCGCCAGCGTCTTCAAATATTCGACGCTCGTCGCCTCCTCCCATCCCCGCCCGCCCAGCGCCGTATTATTCGGCTGGAAGCTCCACGGGATGAACGCCGTAAACCCACCCGTCTCTTCCTGCAGTTGTCGCACCACCTCAAAGTGGTTTACCCGGTGTTCCATCGTCTCGCCCACGCCGAACATCATTGTCGCTGTCGTCCGCATGCCGAGTTCGTGCGCCGTCCGGTGCACATCCACCCAGTCCTGCGTCTTGCACTTCAGCCGCGCAATCCTGTGCCGCACCTCGTCGTCCAGGATCTCCGCACCACCCCCCGGAATCGAATCCAGCCCCGCATCCCGCAGCCGCATGATCGTATCCCGCAGGGTCAACTCCGAATACTCTGCAATCGCCAGAATCTCGCTCGCACTCAGGCAATGCAGCCAAATGGAAGGGAAGCGATCCTTGATCCCCCGAAACAAACTCTCAAACCAATCGATCTTCAGGTCCGGATGTATTCCGCCCTGCATCAACACACCCGTTCCACCCATCTCCAGCGTCTCTGCAATCTTCGCGTAGATCGTCTCGAAGTCGAGAAGGTACCCCTCCGCCGCCAGCTTCCCCTTCAGCGGCCGGTAGAACGCGCAGAACGTGCAGTACTCCGTACAAAAGTTCGTGTAGTTGATATTGCGATCGATGATGTAGCTGACCACACCCTCCGGATGCAACCGCCGCCGTACCGCGTCCGCCTCCATCCCGATTCCGATTAGATCGTCGCTCGCGAAGCACTCTAAAGCCTGTTCCCGCGTAAGTCCCATCGCTTAATCTTACGCTTGCGGCTCGCCCGCTCCTTCGTCACAGTGCAAGCACTTCAGCTCTCTTCCAATCCGATCCGCCCGTCCCGCCGCAGTCATTACCCACGGCCGCAGCTCCCACGGTGGCCGATGTCGCACATGCTGCCTGTGTCCGCATCCGAGCTCCGCCACCCAGTCGCCCACTTCGTCCTGAACGAACGCCACGATCGGCTGCCCGAAGCCATCAATGCGAATGCGACACCATAAAAAACACCATCATCGCCAACATCACTATCACCGCCACCAAACTCACCACTACCAGCGATCGCAGCCCGGCTACCCGCTTCTCGAGCGTCTCCACCTTCAGCTGCGCCAGCTCCGCCGCCATTCGCGCCAGCTTCGCCTCCGCCGCACCCTCACTCACATGCACCGAGAACGCATCCAGCTGCTCGGCCAGAGCAATGTGTGCCTTGGCAACTTTGCCCAGATCACCCCGCACCCCCTCAGCCAGCGCATCTAGCTTCTCGTCCTTAGCGCCGCGCTGCGCCAGGTACTTGTCCGCCATCGGCACGACCCGCGAGACATGGGGCAGCAGCTCAACCAGCTGCGGCAGATATTGCATCAACAACTTGGGCCACATAGTCCCCAAGTTTACCGTGAGCCGTCTGCAACCGAGCGCACCCGTTCTTACTCCGCAGCTAACCCCACCACCGGCCAGCCATCCTTCCATTTCATCGTCGACAGCTGCAGCGAAGGCTTGCCTGACACCGGGTCGTACGCGTGATACACCAACAGGTCCTCCCCGCCAGCCACAGGCACCGCCGTCTCCCCTCCCGGCCCCGCCCAAACAGCGAATACGCGTAGTACATCCGGAACTCGCCACCTACCCGCTGCACATCCGGGGCCCACAGCTCCTCCGTCCCCGGACTCTTCGCTTTGATCCACGCCGGAATCGCCGAGATCCCCTGGAAGACCTGGACCCTAAACCGACACAGCCCCACGCCGCCGCCCAGCCCACCAGCGCTGTGTCACCACCGCCGTCGTCAGCAACAAAATTGCCGCCACAATCCCTTGCGACCACAGACAGTAAATACACCATTTCTGAATCACATACGCCTCAAGATACGTCAGCATCGCCGCAAAGAAGAACCCCACCTCTGCCAACACCAGCGTCAACCCCATCCGCCCCAGAAGCGCCGCCCCCGCCATCATGCCATAGCCGGCAATCCCCAGCGCCGCCACCGGCACATGGATCGTCCCGGGCTTCTCGTCAAACAGCTTCGGCGGAAACACCGCATACCGCGAGTGATTCACCGCCCCACAGTCAAACCGCTCCGTCACCGCACACGGTGGCGCCATCCCCGGATCCTGGTTATGCACCCGCAACGCCAGCACACTCACAAACAGCCCCGCTACCGCCAGCAGCGCAATCAGATATCGCATACAGAAAGTCTACGTCCCCTCACGTCCGCCGTCCTTCGGCGACCCCGCCATCCAGCACCATGCTAGAGAGAGACCCGTTTCTTTGGCTGTCGTTCTGAGCGGCGAACAATCACAGCCTGAATCCCAACCGGGGTGCCCCCACCCATCGCACCTCCATCGCGATAGGTGGGATGTAAACCGCTCATCCTAACACTGTCCCCACCACCAACCCCGTCCCTCTACTTGTCGCCCTTCTCCCCCTTCGGCGGATAGTGCTCGAACATCTTCCCCACTGACTTCCACACCTGGTCTTCATTCTTGTGCTGCGAATCCGCCACCCGATCCTCCGTCGCCTTTCCGCGCCATACCACCTCGTTCCCACGAGCCTCGACCAGGTCCACCGTCAACACGCCCATCGTCCGTGGCACTTCGCGTGTCGTCGACCAGTCCGGCCCGCCCCATCCGCCGTACCCACCCCAGCCGCCCCATCCACCCCACGGTCCGCCGCCCCAGCCGAACCCGTCAGACGTCGTCTGCCGATCCACCAGGTCCCGCTCCCGGAAGTGGTACGCCACCTTCAGGTCCGGCACCTGCCCCGGAGCCACCGGGTTCAACCCCTTCGCCTGAAGCGCGCTCGTCAGATACTTCGGCACAAACTGCGTCCACAGCGGGTCATCCGTATTCTGCCCCGCCGGCATAATCTGAAACGTCCGAAAGTCACCGAACGCCGCCTTCTCCCGCCAGTTCACCTTCACATCCTGCGCCCCAGCCGCCGCCCCCACACTCGCCAGAACCACTATCGCCGTCCAATATCCTCGCATGCGCATCCCTCGCTTTCGTCTCTTACTTAGACGCGTCACCGCCCGCCTGCGATACCGCCCGCTCCGCCGCCACCCCCAGTCGCCGCTCCATTACCGCAATCGCCTCCGCACTCGCATCCACCAGCACATACTCCCGCCCATGCCGCTCCGCCGCCTCCCCGGTCGTCCCGCTTCCCGCAAAAAAGTCCAGCACCACGTCCCCCGGGTTCGAGTGCACCTTCACAATCCGCTCCAACACCCCCACAGGCTTCTGCGTCGGATACCCGGTCTTCTCCCGGCCTGTTGGGCTCACGATCGTGTGCCACCACACATCCGTCGGCGTCTTTCCCACCGCCGCCTTCTTCGGCACCACCAGCTCCGGAGCCATGTACGCGATTCGGTCACACGCCTCCAGGTTGAACGTGTACCGCTCCAGATCCCGCGTGTACCAAAGTATGTTGTCGTGCTTGGCCGGCCATCGCCGTCGGCTACGCGCCCCATAGTCATACGCCCAGATAATCTCGTTCTGAAAGCACTCCCGCACGAACACCTCGTCCAGCATCACCTTCGCGTAGCGCACCTCGCGATAATCAAGGTGCAGAAACAAGCTTCCCGTCGGCGACAGCACCCGCCGCGCCTCCACCATTCGGGGCCGCAAAAACCCGATAAAGTCGTCATAGTCATCCGCGTACCCACCCCCGCCCGCGCCTGCTTCGCCTTCGCCGATCCGCTCCGTCCGGTATCGCTTTCCGCCAAACCCTACCCGGTCTCCAGCCTCGTCCTGCACCGACCGCATCCGCGATCGCGTCTGCCCCCGCCCCGTATTGAACGGCGGATCGACATAGATCAGCGCCACGCTGCCCGTCTCCATTCCTTGGAGCACCGGCAGGTTATCTCCCTGCACAATCCGGTTCATAGCCCTCGTACCCCGTCGTCCCTTGCCTCATGTGTCCTCCCCCGATCGGGTCTTTGGCCTTCGCCGCCGGCCCGTGTACAGTTTCCCCCAGACTCATCTTCTCAGCCCGTGCCCGCCCACCACCTCATCCACGCTATGCTGACCGATATCGGTCGCTCTCGCAGCCGTAATGAAGACGCCTGCGCCCTCTCCCCCGAGATCGGCGCCTTCGTCGTCTGCGATGGCATGGGCGGTGCCGCCGCCGGCGAAGTCGCCAGCCGCCTCGCCGCCAGCACCTTCCTCACCCATCTCGGATCCCCTGCCCCCGCCAACATCAAACCGCAAATACGCCTCCAGACCGCCATCCACGCCGCCAACGCTGTCGTCCACAAGCACTCCATCGAAATCCCCGACCAGGCCGGCATGGGCACCACCCTCGTTGCTCTCCTCTACATTCCGCCGCTCCTCCCTCCGCCCCTTCAAGTCCCCCACTCCGTCCCTCGCTCCCCCAAACCACGCTCCGTCACCCCACCCGATCTCTTCCTCGCCAACGTCGGCGACAGCCGCTGCTACCGCCTCCGCACCGGCGCCCTCCAGCAGCTCTCGCACGACCACTCCTTCGTCGAAGAGCAGCTCCAGGCCGGCCAGATCACCGCCGACGAAGCCGCCGTCTCCCCCATGCGCAACTACATCACCCGCTCCGTCGGCCCCCACACCCGCATCCAGCCCGACACCGACAGCTTCCGCACGGAACCCGGCGACGTCTACCTCCTTTGCACCGACGGCCTCACCCGCGAGCTCGACGACGAATCCCTCGCGGACATCCTCTGCCGCGAACTCCCCGCCCGTCCCCCCGCCCAATCCGATCTCGACCGAGCCTGCGCCACCCTCATCGAAGCCGCCAACCTCCACGGCGGCCGCGACAACATCACCGTCCTCCTCCTCGCCGTTCTCTAATCCAGGTCTTCTCTCCAACCATCACAACACTGTCATCCCGACCGAAGTGGAGGGACCTGCTTCTCCGCCCGCCACTATCCCCGACCTCTGGCAACGAACCCTTCAACTCGCGTCTCTCTCGCCACCTTCGGAAAACCCTGAGTGAAGCCGAAAGGGAAGAACCCCCACCTCGTTTCCCCTAAATTGCGCAACAAGAACCAGAGTGCCAGCCTCGTCATCAAATCCGCACTCCCGACCAGCTCATCTGTAACAATCATCCACACGCCCCATGTCCGCTCCCTCACTCTCCACCCCCATCCGCTGGGGCATCCTCGGCGCCGGCGCCATCGCCACCCGCTTCGCCCGCGATCTCGCCCACGTCCCGGGCGCCACCCTCGCCACCGTGTACGCCCGTCGCCCAGAGGCCGCCCAGGCTCTCGCCGTCGCCCACACCGCCCAAGCCGTCTCCACCCCCGATGCCCTCTTCACCGCCGGGGTCGACGCCATCTACATCGCCACCCTCCCCGACACTCACCATCACTTTGCCCGCGCCGCCCTCGAAGCCGGCCTCCCCGTCCTTTGCGAAAAACCCGTCACCCGCTCGCTCCCCGAACTCGACGATCTCCTCGCCCTCGCCACCGCCCGCAACCTCCTCTTCATGGAAGCCATGAAGACCCCCTTCCTCCCCCTCTACCGCGCCCTTCGCAACCATCTGGTATCTCCGGAAGGGGAGGGAAGCATCGGCCCCATCTCCTTCGTCCAGGCCGGCAATGCCAGCGCCTACACCCCACCGGATCACCCCTCCTGGAGCACGGAGCTCGCCGGCGGCGCCCTCATGGCCATCGGCGTCTACCAGGCCTTCCTCGCCGTTGATTGGCTAGGCCCCGCCACCGAAACCCAAGCCCTCAGCCAGCCCTCCCCACTCGAGAACCATGCCGTCCTCTCGACCGAAGCGGAGCGACGTGGAACGACCACCGTATCTGCTTCTTCCGCCACATCCTCAATCGCCGTGCCGTCACAGGTCGACGCCTTCACCCTCATCCAATCCCGCCACCACCACGGCTTTTCCCAGCTCTACGCCGGCCTCGAGCTCGCCTCGCCCGGCACCGCCACCCTCTCCGGCCGTCACGGCTTCGCCACGGTCCACAAGCCCTGGTGGAACCCCTCCCGCGCGACCATCATCCCGCTTTCCGGCCCGCCCATCGACCTCAACCTCCCTGTCCTCGGCGACGGCCTCCACTACGAGACCGCCCATTTCTGCGATCTCCTCCGCGCCGGCCACCGCGAAAGCCCCATCGTCTCGCACGCCCACTCCCGCGCCGTCATGCATCTGCTCGATCAGGCCCGCGCCGCCACCCACCTCCACTTCCCTGGCGAACCCTTTCCTCCGGCCCCCTCCGCGCAAGCCACATAGAAGTCACTTGCCCTTCGACTGAACCGTTCCCGCGTCGTTCGATCCCGCATCGTCTGTTGCCGCCGCAAGATTGTTCGCCACCCGCTTCAACAATCGGCTCAGCGTTGCCACCTCCCGGTCGGTAAATCCCTGTAGCGCGACCGTGCTGCCCTGCGTCAGTACCTCTCGCGCCGCGGGGAGCTTCTTCACGGCAGCCGGTGTCAATGAGAGCAGGCTGCTCCGCCGGTCCCCCGGGTCGGGGGTTCGCCGCAGCAGCCCATCCCGCTCCATCCGCGCCAGCAACTGCGCCATCGTTGGCTGCTCAATCTGAGCTAGACGCGCCAGCTCCTTCTGCGTCATCGATCCGCCATCCTTCAACGCACCCAGTACTGGAACCTGCGCCATCGCCAGCCCCAGCCTGCGAAACCGCCCCTCTGCCCATCGGGCAAATAACCGGGAAGACCGATTGATCAGGTTGCCCGGTCGAAGAAAAATCTCCACATCCATGCCTGCTCCTTCAGAAGTATTGTAGGCTATGTATGTAGATTGCATCCTATGTTTCAAGGAGCCTGACCGTGCCTGACCAACCTCGCACCGCGGTGATCGGAGCCGGGCCCGGTGGCCTCACGCTCGCTCGTATCCTCCATCTCCATGGCATCGCCGTCTCGGTCTTTGAGCGCGACGAACATGCTGCCTCCCGCACGCAGGGCGGCTCGCTCGACATGCATGCCGAGTCCGGGTAGTTCGCCATCCGCTGCGCCGGCCTGAGCGCCGAGTCGCCGACACGCCCCGCTAGCCAACCGCCCCCACCCGGCAGTACAACTGAAGAGCCATGACGAACAATTCGACGACCGACCGACCCATCACCACCGACCTCTACTTCGAAGACTTCTTCGCCGGTCGCAAGTTCAACTCCATCGGCTCCTACAAGGTCACTGCCGAAGAGATCAAGGACTTCGCCCAGCACTATGACCCACAGCCCTTCCATCTCGACGAGGCTGCCGGCGAAAGCTCCTTCTTCAAAGGTCTCGCCGCCTCTGGCTGGCTTACTGCCGCCGTCGGCATGCGCCTCCGCGTCCAGTCCATTCAGGTCGCCGGCGGCATGATCGGTGCCGGCGTCGAAGAGATCCGCTGGACCGAACCCGTTCGCCCCGGCGACTCCCTTCGCACCGAAGCCGAGATCCAGGATGTCCGCCGCTCTCGCAACCGTCCCAGCTTCGGCGTCGTCCGTTCCCGTACCACCACCTTCAATCAGCGCGATCAGGTTGTCATGGTCGCGACCGTCAACTTCCTCGCGCCTCTCCGCTCGCCTACCGCCTAGCCTCCAGCCCCTTGCTCGTCAGCATCAGCGACTTCAGATCCACCGCCATCTCGTGGCGAAACCGCATCTCCGCTCCCTCTGCAAACCTCCCCAGCATCGCCTCGTTCCCCGCCTGCCGCGCCTGCAGATACCCCGTCACCTCGTAAACGAAGTTCAGCATCGCCTCCTCCGCCATCACCTGTTTCTCTGCATCCGTCAGCTTTGCCAGCGCCGGCCGGTTCGCCACCGCCCATCGCACCTGCTGCCGCACCCCCTGCATTGCCACCGCGGAGCTCTCGCCGCCGTTCGCCATCGCCCAGTTCAGCACCCAGTAGCTCGCCAGTGCATCTGCCAGGTCGCCCGTCCGCAACCCATCGCCGCTCACCATGCCGGACCACCGCGCCACCGGATCATTCTCCCGCAAATTGCGCGCAATGGCCTCTGCCTGCACCCGTGCAGTCGCCGTTCCAACCCGCGCACAAACGCCGCTTGCACCCGCGCCGAAACTGCCGGATCGCTCGCGTACTTGGTTGATCCCGTCCCGTGCACCAACTCCGGAGAAGCGAGTCGCCCACTCATCGAACCCGACGATCGCACCGGCGGAATCACACTCGGATCCCCGATCCCCTCCATCCCGCACCTCGCCGCCGGCGCACACGGATCGAGCACCACCGACTGCAGAATCGTCGGTGCCGCAGACCGCATCTGCCCCCGCGCGCCGCTCTCCCATAGCAGCGCCATTACCATCACCATCAACCCCCGCAACGCCACGTTTCTCAACCCAGTCAATCGCATGGGCAAAGCATAGCCGCGGCCCACCTACATCCGTATATGCAAAGATCCCCGGAGACGGTACGTCCGGGGACCTTTCAATAACGTGACCTTCGTTCTCTTTCTACCAATCCAAAGCTGGCGGCAGAAACTCCGCAAACAGATCGTCATAGATCGGCTTCAACTGCTTCATGTCCGGCTTGGTATGCGCCTTCGAGTACAGGTCATAGGGATTGAACCGGTTCACCCACCCCAGCATCGCCTGGTCCTGCTCGTTCGTCAGATACCCGTACGCTCCATGCTTGTGCCACGCATAAAACGAGTGGTACCGCAGCATATACAGCGCCTCCGTTGGCAGATAGTTCTTCATGACCTCATAGATATACCCGTCATGCCCAAAGCTCATATGCACCTTATCCAGACCGCAGTTCGGCTCGTAGATCCCGTACTTTGTCTGATACAGCGCATTCCCCCTATCCCGATTCGCCGCAAAATACTCCGGAAACACCACATCCTTCGAGTACGCGCAGCCCACCGGAAACGTATCCCCCACCACGCCCCATTGCGGCTCGCCATACAGGCACAGCACCTTACCCAGATCGTGCACAAAGCCCGTCAGCACCATCCACCGTGGCTGCCCATCCGCCCGCATCGCCTCGCTCGTCTGCAGCAGATGCTCAATCTGCGTCAGGTCCGTATCCGGATCGCTGTCATCCACCAGCGTGTTCAGATACTCCGCCGCCTCCCACACCGTCTTCTTCCCGCGCGTCAGCCCGAAGTACTGCCGCTCCTTGCCCATCACATAGTCCATCGTCTGGAACTCATGGTTCAGCCGGTAGAACTCCGCCACACCCGGGTTCGCCTCGGCGTCATACTGGCGAAACTCCGTCTCACTCTTGCCTTCTTTGTACCGCCCAGCAAGAAACTCATCCCACTCGTCCAGATCCCCCAGCGGCCCATTTGCAATCGGCAACACAGCGCTCATCGGCAACACCTCGGAGCACGCTGAACTCCCTCCAGCGGCACGACCAAACTCTACGCCGCCACAAGAATCACCTGCAAGCGGAAACTTTCAGCCGCCCCCCGCCGCGCGGAGCAACGTGTCATCACTCAAGACAGCGGTTCCGCTGTCTTTCCTTTCGCACCACCGCAATCCTCGGGGTGCCCCATCCATCGGGGCCTGATCGCGGTGGGTGGGGAATTTGTAAGCGGCCAGTCCTGCCTGACGTTTTTTTTGTCATCCCGTAGGGATCCGCTTCTCGGCCACAAGTCCCAGGGCTGCCGTAACGCCATTCTCACGAAAACCGAGTCTGCCGCCACAACCGCACCCCACACCCCACCACACTCACCCCCAACAGCACCCCCAACCCCGCCACCCATCGCAGGTTCATCGCCAGCGGCGGCATCACCGCATTCCACGCCAGCCACGCAAACACGGCACACGCCGCAATCACAATCGCCACATCCCACCACCGTCGCCGCTCCCCCGTCCCATCAAACTCATCCCCACCCTGCGCCGCTAGCACCTTGTAGTAGTCCAGGTTGTACCGCATGCACTCCCGCTCCAGCGCCTCATTCTTGCTCGCATGCTCCCCACCCGCCGCCCTCGCCGTCGAGATCGCCAGCGCTCCCAGAATCATCAGCGCCGACCCACCCAGCACCAGCAGCGTCTGCTCCCGCGCCGCCCCGGCGAGCTCGCCAAACACCAGCGCCCCCCACGCCAGCCCCCACATCTGGTTCGTATTCGACAACGGAATCCCTCGCCCAATCCCCAGATACTTCGCCGCGAACTGCTGAAAAATGTCCCCGATCACCCACACAAACCCACCCAGAAACAGCCAGAACAGCACCGGCTTGATCGCCCCGAAATGAAACGCCGCCGATCGGGCTCCGCCATCGAGCGTCCACACCAGCAGAAACATCGTCAGGAGCTCGCCGACCGTAAACGCCGTCACAAACGACAGCGGATTCATCCCGCTCAGATACGCCTTCCGGTATGGCACATACATCGTCCCCCACATCACACTCGCCCCCGCCGCCGCCATCACCCCGCCCAGCGCATGCCCACCCGCGTGTCCCTCCCCTCCATGGATCGTGCTGAACCCCAGCATCACCGCCGCGATCACGATCAGCACCGCCCCCACCACCACCTTCGCAATATTCCCCTTGCTCGCCCCGTCCAACTCGCGGAACAATACCCGCCCCCACAGCAAACCGATCAGCGAGTTCGTATTCCACAGCGGAAACGCCACCGCCAATCCCACATCCCGAATCGCAAACACCGTCAGCGTATTCGCCACCGCCCACAACGCCCCGGCCAGCAGCGCCCACACAATCAGGTGCTTCTTCTCCATCAGGTCCGCATACACATACGTCGTCCCCTTCAGCAGCGTCGGAAACGTCCATCGCGCGGTAAACACCCCCGCCACCATGCACAGCGAAATCACAAACGGGCTGAACCCCGCCACCACCAGCTTCGTCGGCGCCTCCGCCGCCCCCAGCCACACCCCCGCCGTCAACCCGCATAGCACCCCCAGCACATGAAAGCTCCGGCCCTCACCCGCCCGCTCCCCCTGCACCGCCGCCACTACCGTCTTTGCCCGGTTCAATGCAGCACCACCAGCAGCACCACGCCACCTAGCAGCACCACCACCGGAATCCAGAAGTGACTATCCGTCAGCACTGCCTTTGCCATCTCCCTCGCTCGCATCGCTCGCCTCGTGCTCTCTCGTCTGCCCCCGCTCACTCCGGCACAGGGGCCAACCTCAGGATCATCATGCCCTGGACTGCCGTCATCTCGACCGAAGCGCAGCGTAGTGGAGAGATCCCTTTCTTCGTCGACCTCTGCAGCGGGAACAGGCAACTCAGGACGCGAACCTACGTGCCCGCGGTGCTGCCTGTCAAGCAACCTGACGTATCGGTAATGGCGTTTTGACGCTACCAGTTAAAAATCCTTGCACTGCCTCAAACGGCGCTGAGAGGCACCGCAGACATGTGGCGGACCGTGCTCACCATGATCTTTTCCTCTTAGCCGCTGCCATGCTGCGCAATGCTTTGTTGGCGGAAGCTGGTTTTGCCCTGGAGATCGCACGTCGCTATGGCTGGTTTCCTAATTGGAAACCCTGATAGGCAACCTGCCCCCTACCATCCTTCACCCCCGCCCCCGAAACCGAGTCAACACCCGCCGATCCCGCCCCATTGGCTTCGCCGCCGGCAACACCTCAAACTGCATCGCCGCCTTTCGCTCCGCCGCCACCTTCAACCGCATCTCCTTGCTTGCCTCGGTCTCCCGATAGAGCGCCTGCGCCTTCGCCGCCGGCCCCCGTACATCGTCAAGCGCCAACACCTCGACGGTAAACTCGCCGCCCTCATTCTTTACCCGCAACGTGTCGCCAACCTTTACATCCCGAGCCGCCTTCGCCGTCACCCCGTTCGACTCAATCCGCCCCAGCTCGCACACCTTCGACGCGATCGCCCGCGTCTTAAAAAACCGCGCCGCCCACAGCCACTTATCCATCCGAACAGAATCCATACATCCATTCTCCCGCAAACTCCTTATCACATCTAGCGGTCGTACTTTCTTTCGATGAGCACCAGATCTCCGACTCTCTTACACACGAAACGCATCCTGAGAGTTGCTGGCATCATGTTAGGCTGGCAGCCATGTACGCCCGGCACCATGCTGCGCTAATAGCGTTGGCTCTGATATCTGTGCCAACCTCTGCTTTTTGCCAGAAGATAAAACGAGAGCTTGTAGTTAAAAATAACGGGCACAAACTTCATCTCACTTCGTACTCCGGATCAGGTAAGCCCGCCCACTCATCATTGACGGTCGTCTTCGAAAGTGGATTGGGTGGTGGTGAAGAGAATTGGCGTCCAGTGATCGATCAGCTACCCGAAGACGTGCAGGCCATCACCTATGGTGGGCCGGGATTCGATGGCTCCGAAGCTGACGGCGTGACACCTTCTCCAGAGCACATAGCGACAGTGCTCCATACCGCACTGAGTCAACTCACGACACCGCCCTATCTGCTCGTTGGACACTCATGGGGTGGACCGCTTATCCGGGCTTTCGCCGGAATGTTTCCAAAAGAGATCTCCGGCCTAGTCTTCGTCGATCCCACAGATTTCAATGAGACAGCCGCGGGAAGAAAACAGTACGTCTTTGGACCCCTCAACCACACAGAGGACAGTGAAGCGATCCGGGCAGCAATCGACCGGTATTATGCGGAACAGGCTGGCCACTTTGAGCCAGCAGTTCAAGCTGAAATCGATGAATCACGGAGAAGTAGAACCAGCGACTTCGCTAAACTGAAAACACTTCCGATGCCGCAGGTTCCGCTCGTCATTCTTGCTACGACCCGCTATCCATTCCAAGTCGACAAGAACCTACCTGCTCCATTTGATCAGGTCATGTACCAGAACCTGACGCTACACTACCGACTTCTCTCCCTGAGCCTTTTCTCGAGGTCTGTTCCGGAAGGAACCCTCGCCACTACAGCTGACAGTGGACACTATATTCAACGAGATGAGCCCGCGTTGGTGTCTTGGGCCATTGACCGAGTGATTCATGCGTCCCCAAGAGAGCAGAGATAAGTTTCGCGAGGCGCTCCACACCTCGTTCCCAGTTGTCCACGGCACCTCCTCCGGCGTACCATTCACCCCGAACCGCAACCAGACCCTCGCAGCAGGAGATTCAATGCTCTCTCGACGTACCTTTGTCGGCACCGCCGCCGCCACCGCTGCCGGCCTCGCCATCGCTTCCACGGCCAAAAGCTATGCCCAGATCGCCGGTGCCAATGACCGCGTCCACTTCGCCGTCATCGGCCTCAACAGCCGTGCCTACGCCCATCTCTCCTCGCTCCAGGCCAACAAAAAAGACGCCCGCATCACCCACGTCGCGGACGTCGACTCGACCATTCTCGAGAAGTTCTCCGGCGCCACCGCCAAGTCCATGGGCGACGCCCCGGTCGCCGACAAGGACTTCCGCAACGTCCTCGCCGCCAAAGATGTTGACGTCATCACCATCGCCACCCCCGACCACTGGCACGCCCCTATGGCCATCCTCGGCCTCCAGGCCGGCAAGCACGTCTACGTCGAAAAACCCTGCTCCTACAACCCGCAGGAAGGCCTCTGGCTCATCGCCGCCCAGAAGAAAACCGGCAAACTCTGCCAAATGGGCTCGCAGCAGCGCTCCTCCCCCCACACCATCGAGATCGTCGGCAAGATCCACTCCGGCGTCGTCGGCCGTGCCTATTGGGCCGAGACCTGGTACACCAATCGCCGCAAACCCATCGGCGTCGGCAAAGTCATTCCCGTCCCCGCCACCCTCGATTGGGACCTCTGGCAAGGCCCCGCTCCCCGCCAGGACTACAAGAGCAACGTCCACCCCTACAACTGGCACTGGTTCAAGTCCTGGGGCACCGGCGAAGCCCTCAACAACGGCACCCACGAGGTCGACGTCGCCCGCTGGGCCCTCGACGTCGAGATGCCCACCCGCGTCGTCGCCGCCGGCGGCCGCTACGCCGCCAAAGACGATTGGCAGTTCTACGACACCCTCGATGTCTCCTTCGAGTACCCCGACAAGCTCCTTACCTGGAAGGGCGACTGCATCACCGGCAAAAAGACCTACAACCGCGATCGCGGCACCGCCGTCCACGGCACCGAAGGCACCGTCATCATCGATCGCGACGGCTACGAGATCTACGACCTCAAGGATAAAAAAACAGCCGAGTTTCGCGTCCCCGCCAAGCCCGCCACCTCCGCCACCGATCTCGTCGGCGCAGACTCCATGACCGACGCCCACTTCGCCAATCTCATCTCGGCCGTCCGCGGCCAGGGGAAACTCAACCAGCCTGTCGCCCAGGGCAACGTCGCCGTTACCCAGCTCCAACTCGCCAATGTCGCCTACTTCACCAAACGCTCCCTCACCCTCAACCCCGCCACCGGCGCCATCCTCAACGATAACGAGGCCCAGGCCATGACCAAACGCAGTGCCTACGCCAAAGGCTGGGAGCCCAAGGTCTAACCCCCCAGCCATCATCTCAATTCAAAGAAAGCGTCGTCATCTCGACCGAAGCGCAGCGAAGGGGAGAGAACCCCCTGTGTGCCTCACCGTCGCCACCAAAGCCCGGGTGCCATCCATCGCAATCCCACCGCGATGGGTGGGACGTCCCCCCCTTGGTGGTGTCAAGGTGCTGCGTACACTGGGCTGGCTCCGCAAAAGGTCCATCCCCACTCATGAAGCTCGCCGCCGCCCTCCTCCTCGCCCTTTCCACCCTCGCTCCCGCCCAATCCTCGCCACAGCCTCCGCCGCCCCTCGTCAACGGCTTCGAGCCCAGGTGGTGGAAAGAAGCCGTCGTCTACCAGATCTATCCCCGCTCCTTCAAAGACTCCAACGGCGACGGCATCGGCGATCTCCCCGGCATCACCTCCCGCCTCGATTACCTCCAGACCCTCGGCGTCAACGTCATCTGGCTCAGCCCCCACTTCGACTCGCCCAACACCGACAACGGCTACGACATCCGCGATTACCGCAAAGTCATGCGCGAGTTCGGCACCATGGCCGACTTCGACCGCATGCTCGCCGCCATCAAGCAGCGCCGCATGCGCCTCATCATCGATCTCGTCGTCAACCACACCTCCGACGAGCACCGCTGGTTCGTCGAATCCCGCAAATCAAAAGACAATCCGTTCCGCGACTTCTACATCTGGCGCCCCGGCAAATCTGAATCCGCAGGGATAAAGAAGCCCGACTCCGCCGGCCTCCCCGACCCCTCCGTCCCCGTCAACCTCGCCCCACCCAACAACTACCCCAGCTTCTTCTCCGGTTCGGCCTGGAAATACGATCCGCCCACCAGGGAGTTCTACCTCCATCTCTTCGCCGTCAAGCAGCCCGACCTCAACTGGGACAACCCCAAAGTTCGCCAGGAGGTCTACGGCCTCATGCGCTTCTGGCTCGATAAAGGCGTCGACGGCTTCCGCATGGACGTCATTCCCCTTATCTCCAAGCAGCCCGGCCTCCCCGATCTCACCCCCGACCAGCTCCAATCCGGCGGCTTCGTCCAGATCTGGGCCAACGGTCCTCACCGCGACGAATACCTCCAGGAGATGAACCGCGAAGTGCTCGCCAAATACGATGACATGACCGTCGGCGAAGCCATCGGCATCACCCTCGGCGAAGAGTCGCAGATCGTCGGCCAGACTCGCCACGAGCTCAACATGATCTTCAACTTCGACGCCATCCGCTCCAACTGCGGCGCCGGCTACACCGAAAAGCCCTTCGATCTCCCCACCTTCAAAGCCGTCTACACCGACCACGCCCGCACCTTCGGCACCGCCTCGTGGGACACCGTCTTTCTCTCCAACCACGACAACCCACGCCTCGTCTCGAACTTCGGCAACGACTCGCCCGCCTTCAGCGAGCCCTCCGCCAAGCTCCTCGAGACCCTGATCCTCACCCTCCGCGGCACCCCTTCCTCTACCAGGGCGACGAGCTCGGCATGACCAACTTCCCCTTTACCCGCCTCGACCAGTTCAACGACATCGAGGTCAAGAACGCCCACAAAGAGCGCGTCCTCTCCGGCAACATGTCCGAGGCGCAGTTCGTCGCCGAATCTCACCACTTCGGCCGCGACAACTCCCGCACCCCCATGCAGTGGGACGCCTCCCCCAATGCCGGCTTCACCTCCGCCTCTGCCCATCCCTGGCTCGCCATCAACCCCAACTACACCACCATCAACGCCAAACAGGAACTCGGCGACCATAACTCCATCTTTGAGTACGATCGCCGCCTCATCGCCCTCCGTGCTCAAACTCCCGCCTTCGTCTACGGCGACTTCCAGGACCTCGACCCCGCCAACCCCCACATCTTCGCCTACACCCGCACCCTCATCCCTGCCAACGCCGCTGGCCGTCCCGCCGGCCAGTACCTCGTCGTCCTCAATGTCAGCTCCGAGCCTCAGATCTACACCCTCCCCGGGGACCGCAAATCTGGCACCCTCACTCTCTCGAATCAACCTCAGACCAGCAACCTGCCAGACACCACCACCGAGCGCAACACCGCCACCCTCCATCTCGCCCCCTGGGAGGCCCGCATCTACCGCCAGCCCGCGCCGTAGCCCGCATGTCCAGCCCGCTCAGCGCCCAGCCATAGCGTCAAGCCTCAGCCGCGAGCCCCCGGTCGCGAGCCCCAGCCGCGAGCTCCAGCCCGCCCTTCTCCAGCCGCCAGACACTCCCGTCAAGCTTTCCTGTACCGCTTCCGCAGCACCCACGTCGTCATGCACCGAAACTCCTGCACCACCGTCGTCTTCAGCGGGTCCACCAGCACCGCATTCATCTCCTCCGTCAGCCCGAGCAGCATCGCCTCGTCCACCAGAAACCACTCCGACCCATCCCCCACCCGAAACACATCTCCCCGCACCCGTGGAAAGCTCATGCCGATCCGCGATCCCAGCCGGCAGAACAGCATCCCACCCGGCGCCAGCACCCGCCACATCTCCCCGAGCATCGCCCGAAACTGCGCCTCATCCCGTGCAAAGTGCAGCACCGAGTTCGAGATCACCACCTCCGCCATCTCGTCCGCGAACGGCATCCGCTCAATCGTTCCTACCTGAAAGTTTTCCGCCGGCAGGTTCCTCCCCAGCGCTGCCGCCATCCCCCGCACATGCTTCACCCCTTCCGGGTCCGCGTCCAGCGCATAGACCTCGCACCCCTCGCGCATCATCCACACCAGGTTCCGCCCATAGCCGCACCCGGCGTCCAACACCCGCATCCCCGCCACGATGTTTCCCCGCAAAATCTGATCGAACACATAAATGTCGATCGCCCCAAACTGCTCCTGCACCGTCATCCCCAAAGCCCCAAACCTCCCGTCATCCCCTCTCCCTTCTACACCACACCCCCATCCCGACCAGCCAGAAACCGGTCCATAGACCCCTGCAGCCTTCCCGCCAATACCTGAAGAAAGCGGTGCACGCTGGAGTACGATCGCAGATCTATGGAAATCAGAACGGCGCAGCGCGACGTCCAACGGACGTTTCTAGGTGGATTCCCCGGTCAACTCGTCTCCGGCGGGGTATGGCTTCTGTCCGCCGCCGCCGCGACCTGGCTTTCGCCCAAAGCCGCCATTCTGGTGCTGGTCCTGGCCGGCACGGTCATCTTTCCCCTCACCCAGATGCTCCTTCGCCTGATGGGCCGACCCGCCTCTCTGCCAAAAGGCCATCCCATGAACGCTCTCGCGATGCAGGTAGCCTTCACCCTGCCGCTCAGCTTCCCGCTCATCTTCGCGGCTACCGTGCATCACCTGCCCTGGTTCTATCCCGCCTTTATGATCGCTCTCGGCGCCCATTACTTACCCTTCGTCTTCCTGTACGGCATGCCGCAGTTCGCCGCACTCGCGGCCGTCCTGGTTGCGGCGGGCATGATCCTCGGCATGTACGTCCCAGCCCTTTCAGTCTCGGCGGCTGGCTCACCGGCACCATCCTCATCCTCTTCGCTTTCCTTGGTCGCCGCGTCGCCCTCGCCGCCGAGCGATGATCCGAACCCGCATCAGCCGCCATTTCCACCCTCGCCTCGAGCGAAGATCCGGCGTATCTTAACCCAATGCGCATGACCGTTCTAGCCTCCGGCTCCAAAGGCAACAGCGCGGTCGTCAGCACCGATCGAACCCACATCCTGGTTGACGCCGGCCTCTCCTGCCGCGAGCTTCTTCGCCGGCTCGCCGTTGCCGGTGAGGACCCCGGAACGCTCTCCGCCATCCTCATCACCCACGAGCATCAGGATCACGTCGCCGGTCTCGGCGTGCTCGCCCGCCGGCTCGGCATCCCCGTCTTTCTCACGGAACCCACGCATCGCGCCTGGGTCCGCATGCTCACCCCTCGCTCCACCATGACCTATGCCCAGTGGCTCGATCGCTTCGCCATCGAAAAGGCGGAAAAGGAACGCGCCCTCGTCGCCGCCGCTACCGTCCCCACCTATGCTCCGCTCGGCCCCGCCCCGGCGGATATCGCCGCCGATCTGGAAGCCATCGCCGCCATCTCCGTCGAAGCCGCTATCTTCGATCCGGCCTTGAACGCCCCTTTGCTCGCGGTGGCGGACATCCCCGATGAACCGTGCGAGTTAACCGCAACCAAACCCGGCGAGACCTCAGCGAAAAGCAGCTTAACCCCATCCAAAATCGACCCAACCTACCTTCCGGCAGTCGAATACTTCCATTCCGGCACTGGTTTTACCATCGGCGATATCGATGTCTGCCCGTTCACCATCCCCCATGATGCCGCCGACCCATGTGGCTTTGTCTTCAGCAACATGGGTATCCGCTTCGGCCTCGCGACCGACCTCGGCTACATGCCCCCCAACGTCAAATCCGCCCTCCGCGACGTCGATCTCCTCCTCCTCGAATCCAACCACGACCTCGAAATGCTCAAAGATGGCCCGTACCCCTGGAGCGTCAAGCAGCGCGTTTTGTCAAGGGTCGGGCACCTTTCAAACTTCGCTGCGGCGGAGTTCCTCGAGCGCGATTACGACGGTTGCGCACACACCATCATCCTTGGCCATCTGTCTGAAAGCAATAATGTTCCGGAGCTTGCCCGGATCGCCGCCGAGCATGCCGTCGGCGATCGCATGCGGCTTCTCGGTAATCGCATCGTTCTGGCGCAACAACACGCTCCAATCGATGCCATCACCCTTTAACGACCCTCTGTGGTTACGCCGAGGTGAATCGCGTGCTCCCGATCTGCCATCCAAGCAAGTAGAATGATCTCTGAACCGATGCCATCCTCTGCCTTCAGCCGAAACTCCCGTCGCCGCCGCCTCCGCTCGGAGTGCATCGATCCTGTGGTCGGAAACATCCTCGCCGGTTGGCGCTTTGACATCTCTGGGCTTTCCCCCGCCATGCGTGGCGACTACGACCAACATTTCGACGATTGCGCCTCCTGCCGCCGCCGCCAACGCGTCGCCCGCACCATCGACCTTCTGCTGATCTCCGTATCCACCCTGTCCCTTGTGGCCTTTCTGCTCGCTGCCGTCGTCATTCATCGCGTCGAGATGATTACGCATCTTGGGTCCATCCATCTGGAACTCCATCACACCGCAATCGCCATCTCTCTTGAGGCCGTTGCTATTGCCGGGATGGTGATCTCGGCCTTGCTCTGGCTTCTGATTGCCATCGCCACCCCTCTTCCGGGCCTGGTTGGAAGCTTTGTAGAGCGTCGGCTTCCGGCGGAAGTTCGGGAGCGCAGTTCCAAGAATGCCGCTTAGGCTCTAAGCTTTTAGCAGTCCCCTTGTTATGGATCCAACTCAACCCCACGCCGGCGAAGTTCTGCCTCCAGATCCACGGTCGTTCCCGGATTTCGCCGCGGAGCGTGCTGAAGCCGATCCAGGGTTTCCTCTCTCTTCACCGGCACCCAGCGCTCGCAGGCGAGCCACCAGTGAAGCCACGTGGGCTCTGCTTGGTCTTAACATAGTGGTCTTTCTCTGGATGGTTTTCCATGGTGTGAGCGTGACATCGCCAACCCCCGATGATCTGGTGCGGTTCGGCGCGAACGCCACGGACTTCACCATCTCCGGTCAGTGGTACCGCTTGGTCACAGCGACGTTTGTCCATGTCGGCATCATCCACCTGGCGACTAATATGTGGTGTCTTTACAACCTGGGCCTGCTTGGTGAACCTCTGCTCGGCCGCTGGGGTCTGGTCGCCACGTACCTCATCACAGGCGTCGCCGGAAACTTGCTATCTCTGCTGGTCAATGTCGTCCGGCGCGATCTTTCGGTCGGCGCTGGTGCCTCCGGCGCCGTCTTTGGCATCGCCGGCATCCTCATCGTACTGCTCTCAAACAAGAGACTTCCGATCCCGGGCGTAGAACTGCAGCGGCTCCGTCGCTCTGTCATCCAATTCGCCGGCCTCAACCTGGTCATCGGCCTCGGAACTGCCTTCAGTAGCGTCATTCACATTGACAACATGGCCCACATCGGCGGATTTCTGTCCGGTCTGGCACTTGGCCCCTCGCTCGTTCCCAAGATGACCAGCGGCCGCAGACAATATCTGGTCCGGCAAAAGCTCACCTTTGCTGTTGCTTCCTTTCTTCTTGTGCTCTTCGGGTATTGGATCTCGCACCTGAAGTAAGCCCGCCGTGACTCGCACCAACGGCTCAGATAGAATGACCCATCGTTCCGAAATGGAATTGGCTCGCCGAACGTACGCTGAAGATGTAAGGATTCATTTCGAACTGATGACAACTGTCTCCACAAACGGCTCACAAAAAGACACGCTACAAGACGTAGGGGAGCGTGTGCTCAAGGTCATCGCGCTCACCAAACGGCTGCCGCGAGAAGCTGTGACCATGGACTCTTCCTTTGAATCCCTCGGGGTTGATTCACTGGATCGCCTGAACATCCTCTTTGACCTCGAAAGTGAGTTCGACATCGAGATCAACGATGAAGATGCGAAGCGCGTTGAAAATATCCCGCAAATGGTCACCGGCGTCGTGACGTTGCTCCAGGCAAGGGACGCGGCCGCTCATCCTGTCGCTGCCACGCCAGCCAATTCCCAGCTTGGGGCAGAAAAGAGTGCAAGCGCCGACGACGCAACGATTGATCCTGCCACGAAGCCTGCTTCGTCCGGAGAGTAGCGTGCGCCGGGTTGTGATCACAGGGGCTGGTGTTATCAGCCCTCTTGGACCGGATGTGCCAGCCTTCGCCGAGTCGCTCTTCGCTGGGCGAAGCGGCATCGCGCCATTAACTCTGGTGGATACGGCACAGCTTCGCTTCTCGAATGGAGCCGAGGTCTCGAACTACAAGTCGGAGATCTACTTCGAGGCTCGCGATGCCAGCCTGATGGAACGATTCGCGCAGTTCGCTGTCATCGCGGCTAGGCAGGCTATCGCTCAGGCCAACATCGCGTGGACGCAGGAACTTCTCGAGGAGACCGCGGTTATTACAGGCTCCTGCCTCGGTGGACGTGGCGTCGAAGAAGCAGGCTACTGGGAGCTCTTCCACAACGGCAAAAATCGTGTTCATCCGCTCACCATTCCCCTCAGCATGACGAACGCGGCAACCAGTCACATCTCCATGGCGTTCGGCATCGAAGGCCCGTCGTACACCATCTCCACTGCCTGCTCTTCCTCCGCACATGCCATCGGCCAGGCCTTTCACATGGTGCGATCGGGTGCCGCGCCCATGGCGATCACCGGCGGAAGCGAAGCTCCGTTCTTTCTTGGCGGCCTGAAGGCGTGGGAGGCCATGCGCGTCATCAGCAAGGACACGTGCCGCCCATTCTCGGCCGAGCGCAGCGGCATGGTGCTCGGAGAAGGTGCGGCAATGCTGATCCTTGAGCCGCTCGAAACAGCTCTTGCTCGCGGTGCAGCGCCCCTCGGCGAGATCGTTGGCTTCGGCATGTCTGCGGATGCCGGACACATCACCAATCCTGTAGCCAGCGGCCCCGCCCGCGCGATGCGTCTCGCCATGCGCGACGCCAATCTCGCACCCGAGCAGATCGGCTACATCAATGCGCATGGCACGGCAACCGAAGCGAACGATCGGACCGAGACCCTGGCCATCCGTGCCGTCTTCGGCGATCTCGCCGACAAACTTGCCGTCTCCTCCACCAAGTCCATGCACGGACATGCTCTCGGTGCAGCCGGCGCCTTTGAGGCCGTCGCTAGCATGCTCGCGCTTTCGACCGGCGTTCTGCCTCCCACGGCCAACTTCCTTACCGCTGATCCTGCCTGCAACCTCGACGTTGTGCCCAATCATGCACGGAAGGCAAGCGTAGAAGCCTGCCTGTCGAACTCGTTTGCGTTCGGTGGCTTGAACGCTGTGCTGGCGTTCAAGCGCGTGGGCTAGCTTCCAGGCTGCGCAACCACTCCGCCGATCGATGAAGACCCTCTGCGAGAGAAACCTCCGCCCTGAATCTAAAGTGCGCCCGTGCCTTCGCGATAGGGAACTCCTGGTCGCGGCCGAGCAGCACCACAGCATGTCGCGTCAACAACGGCCGGCCGCTCAGCGTCGGAGCCATCCGGTAGGGAAGCTCCATTCCACGAGCCAGCACCGACGCTGCGGCGTACGGCAGGTTCAGCCATGGGCGCTTCAATCGGAGCTCGTCCGCCAAGCCGTTGACGTATTCCCGCCACGTTCCACCCGCGCCGTCGCAGAGGTTATACGCCTCCCCCACCGTGCGATCGCTCCCCGCCGCCACGATCATGGCATGCGCAACATCATCCACGTAGATAAAGCCGCCACGCCTGCGGCCGCCGTCGATCAGCAGCATCAGCCGATCCCGCAGCAACGCGGCAATGTCCGTAACGAAGGCCTTGCCACGTGGCCCATAGATGGTGGCCGGGCGAACAAGGGTCACTGGCAGTCCGCGTCTGCGAAAGGCCTCCCACACTGCCAGCTCTGCCAGGCGCTTCGTGCGGTTATAAGGCAGCCCGGCGTCGATGAGCGGAGCGTCTTCGCCTCCCGGCGTATGTGGGTAGCCGTAAACATCCGTTGTGCTGACGTGCAGAAAGCGGCGCAGCCCAGGTAGCGCAAGCGATGCCTCGAGCAGCACTTGGGTGCCGTCGACATTGCTCTCCTGGTAGACCGCATCCGACGCCCAGTCGGTTGACGCGGCCGCGCAGTGATAGATTTCCGTGGCACCCTTAAGAGCCTCCCGCAATGCCGTCCGGTCGGTGAGGCTGCCGCGCACGATGCGCAGAGCCAGACCTTTAAGATGATCGAGTGTGGCTCCCTGCCGGGCCAGCACCGTAACGGCCTCGCCCTTCTCGAGCAGCATCTCCACGAGGCGCCCACCCAGAAAGCCGCTGGCGCCGGTGACCAGGGCCGCCAAGCCCTAGTTCTCGCGCAGCTTGCTGAACACGTCCAGCGCGTACTCAAGATGCTCCTGTGTGTGCGCCGCTGTGACGCACAGACGAAGCCGACCCGATCCCTGCGCGACAGCAGGGAAGAGTACCGGTGCAGCCAGAATGCCAAAGTCACGCAGTTTGCGCGCAAAGAGAGCCGTCGTCGCGTCTTCATGCAGCATGACCGGAATCACCGCAGTCTCCGAGAGACCGGTGTCGAAGCCCAAGCTCTGCAGCCCCTCCCGCATGAACTTGCCATTCGCGGCCAGGCGCGCCACTCGCTCAGGCTCGGATCGGAGAATGCGCACCCCTTCAAGCGCCGCTGCGGCGGATGCCGGTGCCATAGCTCCCGAGAAGATATACGGTGACGCCGCATGCTGCAGAAAGATCGCTGTCCGGCGAGAGACCGCCACAAAGCCGCCGTTGCCGGGAATAGACTTCGCTAGCGATCCAGTCCAGATGTCGATCTCGGAGGTGGGAACGCCAAAGTGCTCATCCGTTCCACGTCCTGTTGCGCCCAGCATGCCAATGGCATGAGCGTCGTCCATAAGAAGAAAGCAACCGAACTCCTTCTTGATCGCGATCAACTCCGGTAAATGGCAGATGTCGCCGTCCATCGAGAAAACACCGTCTGAAACAATCAGAGTGCGGTTTGCCTCAGGTCCGTTCTCAATTTCAAAACGGAGGGAAGCCATGTCATTGTGCTTGAAGCGCTGCACCTGCACGCCAGCAAGCCGGAACGCGTCGATCAGGCTGCGATGCGAAAAGATGTCAGCAATCACGCGGTCCGCCGGTCCAAAAAGAGCGCTGATAACGGCAAGATTCGCCATGTAGCCAGACGTGCAGGTAAGCGCCGCCTCCGTTCCCTTGAATTCGGCAAGCGCCTGTTCCATCTCGTGATGCAGATCGAGCGTTCCAGTCAGCAGCCGAGCTCCGCCGGTAGCTGTACCGTACTTCCGAATCGCGGCAATCGCGGCCTCATCGATCCGTGGATCGCCAATCAGGCCAAGGTAGTCGTAGGACGACAGCATCAGCATGCGATGGCCGTGAAGGTCCACCACCGGGCCGGTGCGTCCACTCAGCGGCGCCTGGAACGGGTACGCGTCGAGCGAGCAGGCAAGCGAGGTGGTCTCGAAGAGACGGCGCGCTCGCGCGTCAATCAAGTCGGCTTTTTTGAAGCTCTCTGTCCGGCTCTCCGTGAAGTACTCTGCAAACATCGATCCAGAGGAGGAAGGGAAGTGCTTCTTTGCCGGTGTGAGAGGGTCCGTTGTGGTATCGAGCTGCGCTTGCATAATCCAATAACTATAGTCGCGGGACCAGGTGCCGTGTATCCAAATCTACAGAACCGGTAGCCCCGTCAAAGCATCCGTGACCGCATACTCCTCTTTTTTGTCTGTCAGCGAAATCGCGCTCCGGTTCCCATCCCACCAATCTTGCTACAGATCCCGCAGTAGTATCCTTTGCAGGACGAAACGATTGACGATGATCGACGCATCTACACATGTTCATGCGACGTAGATCGAATAGACGGAGCGAGGTCCAGGGATGAGCATCTCTGCAATGGGGGCCTTACCTGGTCGCCGGTCAGCCGCAATCGTGTCCGGCATCCGGCCTGAGCTTCGGGAGACGCTCCGTCTCGGATCTCCACTTGCGCTCGCGGAGATCGGTTGGATGTCGACCTATTTAGTCGATGCCATGATGGTCGGCCGTCTGCCCGAGGGCGCCTCCGGCATCGCCGCCTCTTCCCTCGGAAACACCATCTTCTACGCCATCGTTTTCTTCGGTGTTGGCCTGCTCTTTGGTCTCGATACGCTCGTGGCGCAAGCCTTTGGTCGGCAGGATCGCAAGGGATGCCTCTTTCTGCTCACCCAGTCCGTCTGGCTCGTTGCCCTTTGGACGCCACTTACTTGGCTGCTCCTGCGGGGTACTAGCCCCCTTCTGCGGTGGGACGGCATCGATCCCGCGCTCGCCGCGCAGACGCTCCACTACCTTGGCGCCCTGCGGTGGTCTACTTTGCCGCTGCTGGCATACATGGCCCTTCGTCGCTACCTGCAGTCCATCAATCTGTCTATTGCCATCATGGTCTCGCTCGTCACCGCCAATCTGGTCAACCTCGTCGCCGACTGGGCCCTGCTCTTCGGGCATCTCGGAGCTCCGCGGCTCGGTCTTGCCGGATCTGGTTGGGCCACTGGCATCGTCCGGCTCTACATGCTGGGTATCCTTCTCTTCGCCTTTATCCGACAACTGCGGCGGGATAAGCTGCAGCTGACCGCACATATGTTTGTTCCCAGTGCGAAGCCGCTCCGCGCCCTGTTTCGACTCGGTTGGGCGCCTGCCATTCAGACCATGGCAGACCTCGGTGTCTCCACCGTTCAGACTCTACTGTGCGGCCGTCTAGGAGCCGTCGCCCTTGCCGTCAATCAAGTTGTGCTCGATGTAGCCGCGATGGTCTACATGGTTCCGTACGGCATCTCGGCCGCAACGGCTGTCCGCGTTGGGCAGAGTGTCGGAGCAGACCACCGCCGAGGCGTAGGCTTCGCCACGCGCGCTGGCAGTTGGATTTCCATCCTCTTCGCCGGATCCGCCGCCATCTTTTTTCTCGCTGTGCCGCGCCGACTAGCTTCGATCTACACTGTCGATCCCGCCGTGATCGCCGCGAGCGTGTCGATCTTTGCCATCGCTGCGCTCTACCAGCCTTTTGACGCGTGGGAGACCTGCCTTGCCGGCAGCCTGCGGGGTCTCGGCGACACGCGAACGTCCATGCTCGCCGGCGTCCTATGGTCCTGGGTGATTGGGCTTCCGCTAACCTGGTGGCTCGCTCTGCATACACCGCTCGGCATCTATGGTCTCTGGATCGGTAGGGCCATCCCCGCCATCTGCACGGCCATCAACGTAGCCCTGGTCTGGCGATCCCGTTTCGATTCACTCTACCCACCGCATCGCAATCCGTCCCAAAACCAGACCGGGAATCGCCTTCCCGTCCCTCATCTAGCCTGACGGCGGCCCATGTCTTAACTCAGAGCCGTTTGCGCGAACTTCCGCACCATCGCCAGCAGCAGGCGTCGATCGCTGTCGCCCAGGTTGGCGGAATACCGTTGCACCTGCGTCAGAAAGCGGATTTCCTCCTCGCCCAGATTCAAACCGCTCATCTCACGGCCAATCGTCTCTTCCGCAAAAAACTCTGAGAGTTGGAGATCAAGCGCCTTGGCAATCTTCTGCAGCGTCTCGAGGGACGGCACCGTGTGACCATTCTCCACGCGCGATAGATAGCACCGCAGCAACCCGGTCTTCTTCTCGATGTCACCCTGGGACATGCCTTTTTGCAGGCGGTACCCACGGATGGTGGTTCCTATGTTCATCGAGATGGGCTGCGGAACGGAACGAATCACCGCCGAAGGAAAAGTTTGCATGTCTGCCATGAGCCGTAACTTACCCAGCTCCCATAAGACGGTCAATGACTATCTTGGGTGATTTGATCGTCGAACCACCCGAGGTTCATCGTGAGCGGGTTGCTTGAAGATACTTAAAGGAACGCTTTAAGCCGACCCAGCCATGGAACCAAGATCGTTACTACCTCCTTTGCGTCGATCACCGCCGGCCAGCCTCAGCCCATGTACAAGCCGCCGTTCACGTCCAGAGTGTGCCCGGTAATATACCCGGCCTCCTCCGACGCCAGAAACCGCACAGCGTGCGCCACATCGGCATCCGTTCCAGCACGGGCCAGCGGCACAAACGCGAGCATGGCCGAACGCTGCTCGTCGGTTAGTACGGCCGTCATCGCCGTTTCGATATACCCCGGCGCGATCGCATTCACGGTGATCGTCCGGCTGGCCAGCTCGCGCGCCAGACTCTTCGTCAACCCGATCAGCCCGGCCTTCGACGCTGCATAGTTGGCCTGCCCCGCCTGTCCCATCTCGCCCACAATCGAGGTCACATTGATAATCCGGCCCCAGCGCAGCTTCAACATCTGCGGCAGCAGCGCCTGCGTCATCAGAAAGGCGCCCGTCAGGTTGGTCGAGAGCACGTCATCCCAGTCTTCGCGCTTCATCCGCATGGAAAGCCCATCGCGGGTAATGCCGGCGTTGTTCAGCAGGATCTCGACCTTGCCGAAGCGATCGAGCACGGCTTTGGAGCACGTTTTGATCGATGCCTGATCGCCAATGTCGAGTGCAAAGGCCTCCGCCGATCCACCCGCCGCCCGGATCTCCTCGGCCACCGCCGCCAGTTTGTCAGCACTTCGTGCCGCCAACGCAATCGTGGCGCCGCCGCCTGCCAGTTCAACCGCGCATGCCCGGCCAATACCCTGTGAGGCGCCGGTAACCAGGGCGACGCGTCCTGAGACTGTACTCATGCTGCTCTCTCCCGTTGCGCATGGATGGGCAACATGCTGAGTATACGAGGCTTCCCCGGCTCGGCGTGCCGTCGTTGCTGTTGCTTATGGCTCCCGCCGCAGCCCCCAGATATAGACCTCGAGCGCGCGGGCAAAATACAGCACAGGCGCGCGCGTCGGAAGTGCAAACTCAAAATCCGCGGGAAGATCGTTGCGGAGAAACTCTGCCGCGGCTGGCTGCAACGGCCACCGCTGATGATGGATCTCGCCCACCAGCAGGTGCCCCAGCGGCGACCGCGTGAACAGGCAGTAGCGTTCCGTCAGAAAGCTCGCCAGGTCGCCCGTGCGGCTCAGAGTCACCGGCCCAGTCGGGCGGTAGCGAACCCGAACCTCCGCCGGTCGCCCCCATGGCAGCCATCGTCGGCTCCGGTATTCGAAACCCCCCTCCGGCAGCGCCTCCTGCACCATCGCAGCGGGGAAGTATGGCAGGTGGAACAAAACGCGGGCACCCAGCACGGCCAGCAGGCTCGCCGCGTCCAGCGAGAAGAAGTAAACCCCACGCTGGCCGGTGCGGCGCGAGCGAACATACGTCCGCAAATTAAGCTCGGCAAAGCTGCGCGTTCCCGGAATTGAAATAGAACGCTCGCCGAAGGTTCGAACACGCACCCGATCCATCGAGAACGGAACCACACCCAGCCACGCCTGCCCATCGAACAGATCCACGTCAAGCCCCGCCGGTAGGCGACCCGCCATCGCCTCCGGTGTGATCGGCCAGTGCGCAAACAGCAGGTTGTTCCATCGCTGCGCCATCCTCCACCGCCCGGACGGAAGCGGGTACGGCCGTTGGTCAATCTGCTCAAGCACGTTCACAGCGCGTATAGATGCGCTCTCGGAAGCGACGTCACCTGTCATCCTGACCGAAGTGGAGGGACTGCTTCTCCTCGCTACCGGCCCCCGTTAGACCCCGCGCTTTCCACAGAATAGGACTACGATCCACACGCGATGCTGCCTTTTGGTCTCCCGATCTGAAAATTGCCAGATCGGGATGCTCATTTTGAACGACCATAAGACATGGCCACCTTGGAAGCCCTGCCTCCGTCCAATACGCCTGAATCTCCGATCGGAGACCGCGCGAGCGGCGGCATGGACGAAGCGACTGCCCCACCTCCACCCTCCACCGAGGTCTATGCCATCCATGGCGCCGACCCTGAGGTACTGGCCTACGCGATGGCCAGGTACTCCCGATCGTCGCTCAGCATGAAAGACTCTCTGGCCGAAATCAGCGCCAGCCGCGCCGAGCAGTTCCTTAACACCTTCTACTTCCAGTACGGTCACCGATCCATCGCCGATCTCGCGCACATCCCCTTCGCCATCGAACGCCTTTCGCTTCTCGCCGCCATTGATCTCGTCGACGAACAGCGGTGGGACGGGCAGGAGCGTTCCACCCGCTACCAGAACTTCCAGAAATCTGGCTGGTTCACCCCGGACCTTGGCGCGGACACACCGAGGTTCACCACCGCTGTCGAGACCCTCTTCGTCGCCTACGAGTTGATCGGCGACCGCATGGCCCAGGCTCTCCGCGACGCCATCCCGCGACCCGAGACCATGAAGCCCGACGCCTACGATCGAACCCTCAAGGCCCGCGCCTTCGACGTCGCCCGCTATCTCCTGCCGCTAGCTACCAACACCTCGCTTGGTCAGATCGTGAACGCCCGCACGCTCGAAACGCAGGTCTCGCGCCTGCTCACCAGCGACTTCGCCGAGATCCGCAACATCGGCGAGCAGCTGCGAGCCGCCGCCGCCGGTCCAGCCTGGAACGTCCAGGCCACTGCCGCCGCGCCCCTGATCGCAGATCTCGAAGCCTCCGCCGACCCGCACGCCCGGTCAGCCGCGGATCTCCTCAATCGACCCGTCGCCACCGCACCCACATTGGTCAAATACGCCCAGGCAAATGAGTACCAGGCGCGCTCCAGAGCGTCCCTCTCGCAGGCGGCAGCGGAGCTCATGGCCGGAGAATCCATCGCCCTCGCGCCCATTGTCGATCTGGTCGAGGATGGCGAGCCGCTCGAAATTGAACTAGCAACCTCCCTCCTCTACCCCACCTGCCACTACCCCTACCGGCAACTTCGCGATCACATTGCGGCTCTACCCGAAGCCAGGCGGACCGAACTGATCCGCCTCGGCGCCGAACATCGCGGTCGCCACGACGAGCTGCTGCGCGGCTTCTCCTCCGGCAGTTCCCTCCGTTTCGACATCCTTATGGACATCGGTGGCTTCCGCGATATGCACCGCCATCGCCGCTGCATCCAGCTCCTGCAGCCCGTCACCGACCTCCACGGGTTCGATGAGCCGGTCTGCCCCGGCCAGCCCACACTTGCTGAGGCCGGTCTCGCAGTCGAGTACCAGGCCGCCATGGAATCCGCCCTTCACACCTACCGCAAGCTCAAACTCGCCCCGGTTCCCGAAGCCGCGCAATCAGCCTCCTATCTGCTGCCACTCGGCGTCCGCTGCAGATCCCTCTTCAAAATGGACTTTGCCGAAGCGCTCTATATCAGTGAGCTCCGCTCCGGACCGGCAGGGCACTTCAGCTACCGCCGTGTTGCATGGGAGATGTACCAGGCCGTCACGCGTCGGCACTCCGCCCTTGCCCCCCTCTTCCGCATCGAAGACGTCCACCAGCCGGTTGACCTGCTGCGCCGCTAGAGGTCCCTACCACCTAGGTGTTATTCGCCTTTTCTTTGCCATCCAGAACTGCTACTATCAACCCTGTGCAAGCTCTTCCGAGGAGATGTAAATCGTGGCTGACGACCGCAACCGAGCAATTGAAACCGCACTTTCACAGCTTGAAAAACAGTTCGGCAAAGGCTCGGTCATGCGCCTCGGATCGAAGGACTCTATCGGGCCCATCTCGGTTATCTCGTCAGGCTCCATCTCTTTCGACGCTGCCCTTGGCGTCGGTGGCGTTCCCCGTGGGCGGGTCGTCGAGATCTTCGGGCCGGAGTCCTCGGGCAAGACCACCATCACGCTCCAGATCATCGCTGAAGCGCAAAAGAACGGCGGCTTGGCTGCCTTCGTTGACGCAGAGCACGCACTCGATCCCGCCTATGCGAGAAAGCTGGGCGTTGACGTCGATAACCTGTTGATCTCGCAGCCAGACTATGGCGAGCAGGCGCTCGAAATCGTCGAGGCCCTAGTCAAATCCGGCGCTATCGACGTGCTTGTCGTCGATTCCGTCGCCGCGCTCGTGCCTAAGGCAGAGCTCGACGGTGAGATGGGCGACTCCCATATGGGTCTGCAGGCGCGCCTCATGAGCCAGGCCCTCCGCAAGCTGACCGGCACGGTCTCGAAATCACGAACCTGCCTCATCTTTATCAACCAGATTCGCGACAAGATCGGCGTCATGTTCGGCAACCCGGAGACCACCACTGGCGGCCGTGCACTCAAGTTCTACTCCTCCGTGCGTATCGACATTCGCCGCATCGGCGCTGTCAAAGATGGCGATGTGGTCGTCGGCTCGCGGACCAAGGTCAAGATCGTCAAAAATAAAGTCGCCGCCCCCTTCCGTGACGCCGAGTTCGACATCCTCTACGGCGAAGGCATCTCTCGCGAAGGAGATGTGCTCGATCTCGCGGTCGTGAACAACATCGTCGAAAAATCCGGTGCCTGGTACTCCTTCAGCGGGGAACGTATCGGCCAGGGCCGCGAAAATGTCCGAAACTTCCTCAAGGAGAACAAGGACATCTTCGCCCGTATCGATAGTGACCTCCGGCGCAAGTTGAAAATCGGCGGCAGCGCCGAAGTTGCAGTGGAACTCCCGCCACCGCCCGCAAACGGTGCCGCGCAGGCTCAGGAAGTGGTTCGCGCTAAAAAATAACGGTGCCGCACGCTCGGCGAAGATCCCCGAGCGAGTCACTGCGATATGCTGCTCTTGCCATGACTTCCGTCCGTGCGATCTATCCAGGGACCTTTGATCCGCTCACCAACGGGCATCTGGATCTGATCGCCCGCGGCGCAAAGATTGTCGATGAACTCGTCGTCGCCATCCTTCGCAACTCCGACAAAGGTGAACCTCTCTTCACGGTTCCAGAACGCGCAGAGATGATCGCCGAGGCCACTCAGATCTTCGGCAATGTCTCTGTCATCACCTTCGACGGCCTGCTTGTAGACTGCGCGCGTGCACGCGGCTGCCGCGCCGTCCTTCGTGGCATCCGCGCTATCTCTGATTATGAATACGAGTTCCAGATGGCGATGATGAATCGCAAACTCGATCCCGAGCTCGAAACCCTGTTCATGCTCCCCGCTGAAAAATACACGTACGTCAGCTCACGTCTCATCAAAGGTGTCTTCCGCCTCGGTGGCGATGTCACCTCGCTCGTTCCGCCGCTCGTCATGGAGCGTCTTCGCGCAAAGGTGACCATTACCGGAGAGTAGCGGCACCCTGGGCTACTCGCGTCGATGGCGAATCTGGCACACTAGAGAGCATGAGCAAGCCAAGCATCAAAATCTTTGCGGATCGCATCAACCGCATCGAAGTGTCGGCCACGATGGCCATCACCGCAGAGGCCCTGCGCCTGAAGAGCCAGGGTGTTGACCTGGCGGACTTCGGTGCCGGCGAGCCCCACTTCAACACGCCGCAGCACATCAAGGATGCCGCCATCGAGGCCATCCAGAAGAACTTCACGCGTTATACCAACGTCGCGGGCATCCCGGAGATCCGGCGCGCGATCGTCGATCGCCACGCAGCGGACTTCGGTACCGACTACGCGCCCGACGAGTGCATCTTCTCCACCGGCGGCAAGCTCGCTCTCTTCAACGCCATCCAGGTCCTCGTGGACCACGGCGACGAGGTCATCCTGCCAGTTCCCTATTGGGTCTCCTTCAAGGACATCATCCAATACGCCGGCGGCAAGCCGGTCTTCGTTCAGACCGAGGAGGCCCAGAACTTCCGTCTAACCGCCGCGATGATCGAGACGGCTATCACGCCGCAGACCAAAGCCATCATCCTCAACACGCCCTCGAACCCCTCAGGCGCCGTCGTCAGCCCGGAGGATCTCGAAGCCATCGTCCGTCTCGCACACGCCAACGGCATCTATGTCCTGCTCGACGAGTGCTACGTCTATCTCAACTTCACCGGAAAGATCCTCAGCGGCGCGTCGTTCACCGACTGCAAAGAGCACATCCTCGTGCTCGGCTCGCTCTCGAAGACCTATGCCATGACCGGCTGGCGCGCCGGCTTCGCCCTCGGTCCCAAATCAATCATCGCAGCCATCTCGAAGCTGCAATCCCAAAGCACCTCGAATGCAGCCAGCATGGTCCAGCGAGCCTCCATCGCCGCCGTCAGCGGCTCACAGGCCTGCGTCGCGGAGATGCGCGCCGACTACGTCAAGCTGCGTGATCAAATTCTGGACGGCTTCAAGACCATCCCTGGCCTCACCTGCACCGTCCCCGAAGGCGCCTTCTACGTCTACCCCAACGTCAAAGCCTTCCTTGGAAAAGGCGGTCTCACCTCTCCGGCCGACGTCGCCGCCAAACTTCTCTCAGAGGCCCACGTCGTGGTCGTTCCCGGCGAAGCCTTTGGCACGTCCGAGCACATCCGTCTCTCCTACGCCGTCTCTTCGGAAGTCATCGAAAGTGGTATCTCTCGTTTACGGAAGTACTTCGCTTCCGTGCGCTAACGGGCGAGCGATCCTCTAGGATGTCCCCATGAGTCTTCCCGACGCTGCATCCTCCCCTCGCTTCGCCCCGGTCATTCTCGCGGGCGGCAGTGGGACGCGTTTTTGGCCCCGCAGCCGTCGCGCTCGCGCCAAGCAGGTACTGGCTCTTGACGGCGACCGCACCATGATTCAGCAGACGCTCGCTCGCCTGCAGCCACTCTCCGCACCTGAGGATCTCTGGGTCATCACCAATGATCTGCTCGCAATCGAGATCGCAGCGCAGCTTCCCGAGGTCACGCGCGAGCACATCTTGTCCGAGCCCATGGGCCGAAACACGGCTCCAGCCTGCGCCCTCGCGGCCTTCCTCCTCGAGCGCACCGATCCCGCGATCGTGCTCGGCATCTTTCCTTCGGATCACGTCGTCACCAACCGCCCGCGCTTCCTCGAAATCCTCCGCGAAGGTATCGCCGTCGCCGGCACCCCCCGAACCATCGTTGTTCTCGGCGTTCCTCCAACCCGGCCGGAGACGGGCTACGGCTATATCGCACAGGGTGCTTCAGTCGCGGAATCTCGTCCGAACGCCACCTCCATCCCCGCCCGGCAGGTTATTCGCTTCACCGAAAAGCCGGGCCGCGCGTGCGCCGAAGAGTTTCTCGCCGCCGGGAACTTCGCCTGGAACAGCGGCATCTTTCTCTGGCGCGCGGATACCCTCGCCAACGCCATTCGCGAGCACTGCCCGGAGCTCGTCCCGCCGCTCGATCACATCGCGGCCGCCTTCGGCACCCCGGCCTTCGGGGAGGTCTTCGCGCGCGAATACCCCGCCTGCAAGGCCATAAGCATCGACTACGCCGTGCTCGAGCCACGGTCCGCCCTGGGCGAGGGCAGCTCCGGTATCGTCTGTCTTCCGGCGGACTTCGGCTGGAACGATCTCGGCTCCTGGGACTCGCTCTACGAACACCGTGCGATCGCAAACGGCGGCGCCAAGCCGAACGTCCTCGAGGCCGAAGCGAGCATCGCCATCGAGGCGCACGGCAACTACGTCCACGCGCCGGGTAAGGTCGTAACGCTTCTGGGCGTCGAGAATCTGGTCGTCGTTGATACCGGTGACGCTCTCCTGATCACCACCCGCGAACGCTCGCAGGACGTCGGCAAGCTGACCCGCGCCCTGGCCGACGCCGGCCACGATCACCTCACCTAAGCGGACCCGCATTCGCGGAACACATTCCTTTAAGGCAGGCAACAACGTATGAGCGAAGCAGGGAAGACGAGCGATCCGGAGACAGCCTGCGCAACCGCAAAGGCTGAAGCCGGAAAGTCTGTCGTCAAATTCGGAACCGATGGTTGGCGCGGCATCATCGCCGACGACTTCACCTTCGCCAACGTGCGCGTCGCCGCCGCCGCCATCGCCAGCTACGTCCTCGAGCACGAAGACGCTACAGCCGGCGTCGCCATCGCCTACGACACTCGCTTCGGCTCGCGTTCCTTTGCCCGTGTCGTGGCCGATGTGCTCAGCGGCGCCGGTATCCCCGTCTCGCTCGCCGACACCATCACCCCCACCCCCGCTCTCTCCTTCGCCGTCCGTGAGCGAAAGCACGCCGGCGGTGTCATGATCACCTCCAGCCATAACCCGCCGGAGTGGAACGGCGTCAAGTACAAGGCCAGCTACGGTGGGTCGGGCTCGCCCTCCATCATCTCCGCCATCGAGACATACCTCGAGAAGCCGCTTCCCGCCGCAGCACCCCCCGCCTCCATCACCGAAGCCGACTTCAACACCGTCTACATCCGCGCCATCGAGCGCTTCGTCGATCTCGACGCCATTCGCGTCTCCGGCTACCGCTTCCTTATCGATTGCATGTACGGCGCAGGCCGCGGCGTCCTCGCCGGCATCTTCACCCGCGCCAACATTCCCTTTGTGGAGATGCGCGCCGAAATCAACCCATCTTTTCCCGGCATCAATCCCGAACCCATCCTCCCGCACATTGCCGAGACCCAGAAGCGCGTCGTCGCCGATCATTGCGACGCGGGCTTCATCACTGATGGCGACGCCGACCGCATCGGCGCCGTTGATGAGCATGGCAACGTCGTCGACGCCCATAAGATCTTCGCCATCCTCCTCGAGTGGTTGCTCAAGCACAAAGGCTGGCCCGGCGACGTCACCCGCGCCTTCAACACCACCAAAATGCTCGACCGCATCGCCGCGAAGTACGGCCGCAAACTCCACGAGCACGGCATAGGCTTCAAGTACGTCTGCGACCTCATGCTCGAGCAGGAGATCCTCGTCGGCGGCGAAGAGTCCGGCGGCATCGGCATCAGCCGGCATCTTCCCGAGCGCGATGGCCTCCTCAACTCCCTCCTCCTCGCCCAGGTTATGGCGGACGAGAAAAAGACCCTTGGCCAACTCGTCGCCTCCCTTCAGGCCGAGTTCGGCGAGCACCAGTACGGCCGCATCGATATGCACATCGCCGAAGATCTTAAGCAATCCGCCATCACCCGCGCCCGCGCCGGTATGTCGGAAATTGCTGGCCTCCGCGTCCTCCGTCAGGAGACCCTCGACGGCATGAAGTTCTTCCTCGAAAATCCCGAGTGCACCGGAAAGCCCAGCGCTGCCGAGACCTGGCTTCTCCTGCGAGCCTCCGGCACCGAGCCCCTCCTGCGCGTCTACTGCGAAAGCTGCTCCACCGCCGCCGTCACCCGTATCCTCGCCGCCGCGGAGCAATTCGTGCTCGATGGGCGACAATAGACGCATGAGCGAATCCCTCTCGATCACTACCGGCGGCATGCTCTTCGACATGGACGGCGTTCTGGTCAGCTCCATCGGCTCCGTCAACCGCTGCTGGCGTCGCTGGGCCGCGCACTATGATGTGCCAAACGCCGACACCTACGAGGTCCCGCACGGCCGTCGCGCCATCGACATCGTCAAGGAGCTCCGGCCCGATATCGATCCCATCGAGGGCCTCAACTACATTGAAGACATGGAGCTCCAGGACAGGGGGGACCTCATCGTCCTTCCCGGCGTCAAGGCCCTCCTCGAAAGTCTTCCGCCCGAGCGCTGGGCCATCGTCACCTCCGCTACCCGCCGTCTGCTGTTAGGCCGTTTGCAGGCCGCCGGTCTACCCATCCCCTCCCGCATTATCAGCGCCGACATGGTGGAAAACGGCAAGCCGCATCCCGAACCTTACCAACGCGGCGCCGCCCTCCTCGGCCTCAAACCCCAGGACTGCATCGTCGTCGAAGATGCTCCGTCGGGTGTCGGTTCCGGGATCGCCGCAGGCTCGCGCGTCCTCGGCGTCCTCGGAACCCACACCGCCGATGACCTGCAACACGCCGACTGGATCGTCCGCTCGCTCGAAGACGTCACTGCGACGACCAGCGGCACAGCCCTGACGCTGCATCTCTCCTCCGCCAGGATCACATCCGCCCCGGAACCCGCCTCAGCCCATCTTTAGAGCAACTTACCGGCCAGCGCAGTGATCCTGCTCTTTGTTATCAAACACTCCATTTGTTGTCATCCCGTAGGGATCTGCTGCTATCTTCGCTTCTGTTTCTTCTGCTCACCATCAGGTCATTCGCTGCAGGATCGCCGCCACCCGCTCCAGATCCTCCGGCGTGTCCACCCCTACCGTATCGATCTCCGTCGCCTCGACGTACACGCTCACGCCATTCTCCAGGAATCGCAGCTGCTCCAGCCTCTCCGTCTGTTCAAGCAGACTCGGCCGCAGGTGTGGGAAGCGCGCCAGAGCCGCCCATCGATAGGCATACAGGCCAATATGCTTCCAGTACGTTGCGCCGGAGCCGTCCCGGTCGAACGGAATCGTCGCCCGCGAAAAGTACAGCGCCCGCCCATCCACAGCCGTCACCACCTTTACCGCGTTCGGATTTCGTTCGTTCTCCGCCGTGCACCGCACCTTCAGTGTCGTCACCTCGACATGCTTCTCCCGAAATGGCCGCAGCAGCGCTCTCACATGCTCCGCCCGCAGCAGCGGCTCGTCCCCTTGAATGTTCACGTAGATCTCCGCCGGAATCCGCTCGGCCACAGCGTGCAGCCGATCCGTCCCGCTGGGGAGCTCGGTCGACGTCATCTCGCACGGCCAGCCCTCCCGCTTGCACAGCGCCATTACCTCCTCGGCGTCCGTAGCGACCACCACGCGATCGAGCTCCGCGCATCGCATCGCTGCCTCGTAGACCCACGTCAGCAGCGGCTTGCCGGCAATCTCCCGCAGCACCTTGCGCGGCAGCCGCGTCGATCCCAAACGCGCAGGAATAACCCCCAGCACCCCGAGCAGTGCGCCCTCGGAGCGATTTTCGATTCCATCGGAATCCGGTATGATTGGCTCTGTCGCTGCCGTGGCGCCCTCGCGTGTGCTGCGCATCTCTCTTCACGGCAAACAAAACACTCGGCGGTGTAGCTCAGATGGTTAGAGCGACGGACTCATAACCCGTAGGTCAGTGGTTCGATCCCACTCACCGCCACCAAAGTTCCCCAAACGTGCCACTAACGTGATAGCCACGGAAGTGTCAGTCCGCCAGCGGTCTCCCGCCTCATCCAAAGAGTATCATTCTGCTCACGAGCTACGTCTAAATCGATGTCGCCTCCTGGAGCCCCCGCCCGCATGCCGAAGCTGTCAAAGATTCTTCTCCTTGCCGCCTCCGTTGTTCTTGTCCTGTCCGTCTTCCTCGGCGTCAACTCCAGCGGTGTCAGCGCCGCCTCCGATGACCCGAAGCAGGATGGCGCCTATCGGCAGATCAACGTCTACAGCGAGGTCCTCCGGCACATCCAGACCGACTACGTCGAAGATCCCAACATCGCATCCGTCACTAACGGTGCTCTTCGCGGCCTTCTTGAATCCCTCGACGCCGACTCCAGCTATCTCGCGCCCGCCGACTACAAGATCTATAAGACTGCGCATCTCGGCCGCGGCCAGGTCGGCATCAACGTTTCGAAGCGCCTCGGCTACGCCACCGTCGTTTCGGTCATCCCGGGCAGCCCCGCCGACAAGGCCAACCTCACCGATGGCGACATCATCGAGTCCATCGGCCCGCAGCACACCTTCGACCTTTCCCTCGCGATGATCCAGCTTCTGCTCGACGGTCAACCCGGCAGTCAGATCGCTCTCTCAGTCGTCCGTCCCTCCAAGCGCGCCGACCCTGAAAAGATGACGCTTATCCGCGCCGTTCCCTCCGTGCCCCCGGTGACGGAGAGCTTCTACGAAAACGCCAGCATCCTCTATCTGAAGCCCGCTTCTCTCGACCACGAGCACGTGCAGCAGATCGAGCAGAAGTTGAAAGGCATGTCCCGCCTCAACACCAAAAAGGTTCTCCTCGACCTCCGTGACGTCGCCGCAGGTGACATGCCAGAAGCCGTCCGCACCGCCAACTTCTTCCTCAAGACCGGCACCATCGGCGCTCTCGAAGGCCAGAAGGTCGCCAAGCAGACCTTCACCGCCGAGGCATCGAAGGCCGTCGCCGCCAACGCGCCGCTGGTTGTCCTCGTCAATCGCGGAACCGCCGGCCCCGCCGAACTCGTGGCTGCCGCTCTCCTCGACAACAAGCGCGCCGAGATCGTGGGCGAGCACACCTTTGGCGAAGGCGCGCAGCAGAAGACCTTTGAACTTCCCGACGGTGGAGCGCTTATCCTGTCCATTGCCAAGTACGAATCGCCCTCCGGCAAGAAGCTGCAGGACGAAGGCGTCACCCCCGGCATTCTGGTTGCCTCGGCCCAGCCTGATGCCGATACCGCCGACGACGAAGCGGCCCCCACCGGAACCGCGCCGCAGACCAAGATCGCAACCACCCCCAAGCCGAACGTCACGGTAGACGACCAGCTCTCGAAGGCCCTCGATATCCTTAAGGGGAAGGCCGCGTAGCTCCGGCCGCCGGTGCTACCGTAGAGGGGCTGTGGAGAGCCTGCTAAGCCCCAAATCGAAGCGGCCCGTAGGCCGGCAATCGCCGCGCCCGCCCACCCCAGCCGATCCCTGGTGGCGTCGGTCGATCCGTTTCAAGCTCCGCCGCCCGCCGCCGGTTGCGCTCCATCGCCGTGCCTCGCGCATCATCTTCGCCTCCCTCCTCGGTCTCTCCGCCGTCTTCGGCTCCCTTTGCGGCCTCGCCGTCGTCTACTCCATCGATCTGCCCCAGATGGACGACCTCACCCGCTACCGCCCCAATACCACCACCGACCTCTTCGACATCCACGGCCGGGTCTTCGGCTCGTTCGCCCTCGAACGTCGAGTCGTCGTCCCCTTCACCGCCTTTCCGCCCGTCCTTCGCGAAGCCATCATCTCCATCGAAGACAAGAGCTTCGAGAGCAACTGGGGCGTCAATCTGGTCCGCGCCGTCGGTGCCGCCTATCGCGATCTCCACACCAGCGCCCGCGCCCAGGGTGCCAGTACCCTGACCATGCAACTGGCGCGCAACCTCTTCCTCTCCTCGCAGAAGACCTTCGGCCGCAAGCTGCAGGAGGTCTTCCTGACCATGCAGATCGAGCGTCGCTTCACCAAGCAGCAGATCTTTGCTCTCTACGCCAACCAGATCTACCTCGGGCACGGCACCTACGGCTTCGAGGCCGGCAGCGAGTTCTTCTTCTCCAAGCACGCCGGCGATCTCACCCTTCCCGAGGCCGCCCTCCTCGCCGCTCTCCCCAAGGGCCCCGAAGCCTACTCGCCCATCCGCTACCCCGAGCGCGCCCTCCGCCGCCGCAACCTCGTCCTCGACGAAATGCTCCAGGACGGCAAGATCACCCAACTCCAGGCCGACGCCGCCAAGGCTACCCCGCTCGGCCTTCGTATCGAGGCTCCCCCCAACTCCATCGCCCCCTTCTTCGTCGAAGAGGTTCGCCGCCAGCTGGAGCGCGAGTACGGCGTCGAAGAGGTCCACGGTGCCGGCCTCCGCGTCTACACCACCCTCGATCTCGACCTCCAGAAAGTCGCCAACAAATCCGTCCTCGACGGCGTCGCCACGTACGAGCGCCGCCGTGGCTGGAAAGGCAAGCTCCTCAACGTCTCCGCCATGGAGAACGCCGGCGACGGCTACCGTCACCCCGACTGGTCCCAACCAATCGAACTCGGGGCCTACTTTCACGCGGTCGTCACCTCCGTCGTCAGGACCAAAGTCCAGATCCGCCTCGCCGACTACGATCTCACCCTCACCCAACCTGACTGGGCCTGGGTCCAGACCTCCGCCGGCACCCTCGACGCCACCCGCCTCCTCGCCCCCGGCGACATTGCTTACATCCGCATCCAGAGCATCAGCCCCGAAGGCACCCTCCACGCCTCGCTCGAGCAAGATTCCGGTGCCCAGGGCTCACTCATGGCCGTCGACAATGCCACCGGCGAGGTTCTCGCCATGGTCGGTGGCCGAGACTATGCCCTCTCCCAGTTCAACCGCGCCACCCAGGCCCAGCGCCAGGTCGGCTCCTCCTTCAAGCCTTTCGTCTACACCGCCGCCATCGAGGCCGGCGCCAAAGCCACTGACATCGTCGTCGACGCCCCCACCAGCTTCCCTACCCCCTCCGGCTGGTACACCCCGCACAACTACGAGGGCGACTACCGCGGCGCTATGACCCTCACCTCCGCCTTCGCCGAGTCGCGCAACATCCCCGCCCTTAAACTCGCCCACCAGGTCGGCATCGGGAACGTCATCGCCACCGCCCACCGCTTCGGCATCACCTCGAACATCCCGGCCTTCCTCCCCATCGCCCTCGGCGCAGCTGACATTACCCTTGCCGAACAGGTCGGAGCCTACACCGTCTTCCCCAACGACGGCGTCCGCATCGCCCCCCATTACATTCACAAGGTTGCCGAAGCCGACGGTCTCGCGCTGGAGCAGAAAGCCCCCCAGGTCACCGAAGTGATCTCCGTCGAGACTGCCCGCACCATGATGGGCCTGCTCGAGGCCGTCACCCGTTACGGCACCGCCGCTGCCACCGCCAAACTCAACTATCCCCTCGGCGGCAAGACCGGCACCACCAACAACTACACCGACGCCTGGTTCATTGGCTTCTCCCCCTCGGTCACCTGCGGCACCTGGATCGGCTACGACACCCGCGAGTCCCTCGGCGAAAAGGAGACCGGCGCCAAAGCTGCCCTGCCGATGTGGATGAACTTCATGCAGCCTGTCATCGCCGCCCACCCCCACGAAACCTTCGCGACTGGTGGCCTCTCGAAGCGCCCAGCCGCAGCCATCGTCAAACCCGACGACACCACCGACGATTCCGACGCTTCAGAGACGCCAAAGTTCTCTTTGAAATCTAAACCCGCCCCGCTGCCCAGCAATAACACTCCGCGCGACGGCGCTCCCAAACCAGCATTCGCACCATCGGAGCCTGGGTCCGGCATCTCCACTCCTCCATAGACAGCGGGGTACGGAGATCGGACATAGGCAGTAAAGTATTTTTTTTTCACCCGTAGGAGATTTATGCTGCCCGAACGATCAAAAACTTACGGTCTCTCATCCCTTTTCAGCCTGCGTCGCAGCCTAAAGAACCGCTCCGCCCGCGCCACATCCCGCCCAATCTGCTCTTTCAATGCCTCCGGCGTCGGCCATCGCTGCTCCCCCCGCAGATGCTTCAAAAATTCCAGGCGCAGCGGTGTCTCCTCTGTGAGGGCGATGGGCTCAAAATCCAGCAGGTACGATTCCACGGCAAACGAGTCCTCCCCGAACGTCGGTCTGTTTCCAACATTCGTCACCCCCTCGAACCACCGCGCTCCTGAACCTTCACCAACCCGCAGCGCCGTCACATACACCCCATGCGCCGGCAGCAACTCCGCGTACGGCGCCAGGTTGATTGTCGGCACCGCATACCGCGTTCCATACCCTCGCCCCGACGCCGCCGTACTATCCACCCCAAACGTCCATCCCAGCAGCCGCCGCGCCGCCAATACCTCTCCCGCCGCCACCAGCGTACGGATCCGGCTGGACGACACGATCCCGCCCATCAGCCGCTCCGGCGCATACGCATGCACCCGGAACCCAAGCTCCGACCCCAGCATCGTCAGCGTCTGCATATCCGCCTCGGCCCCGTAGCCAAAGCGAAAGTTCTCCCCTTCGTGCAGCTCTTCAATATGTAGCCGATCGCGCAGAACATCCTTCGCAAAGCCGCGCGCGCTCATCCGCGAAAGCTCCTCCGAAAAGGGGAGCACAATCGTCGCGTCTACTCCCGTCTCCTCCAGCAGTTCCAGCTTTCGCGGGAGCGGCGTAATCATCGGCCGCTGCTCCGTCGGCCGCAACGCCCGCGCCGGATGCGGATCAAACGTCACCACCGCCGACCGCCGCCCGAGCTCGGCCGCCCGCGCCCGAACCCGCGCAATCACCCACCGATGCCCGCGATGCACCCCATCGAAGTTCCCAATCGTGGCGATCAGCGATGCACCGTCAAGCGGCGCCTCATCAAGTTGGCGATAGACCATCATTCCGCGATCTCAAACTCCAGCTTCAATCCGTCATACGCCAGCTGAATGCCCTCCGGCAGCGTCGTGTTCGTGGCCTCGTGATCAAGATCGTGGCTGATATGCGTGAAGTAAGCCCGTCGTGGCTTCAGCATCTCCACAAATCCGATCGATCGCTCCAGATGCGAGTGACTCGGGTGTGGCTCACGCCGTAAAGCATCCAGAATTAGCACGTCCAGCCCCTCCAGCAGCGGCACACTCTCCTCGGGAATATCACTCATATCCGTCAGATAAGCGGCCGATCCAAACCGGTACCCCGTAATCGTCTGCCGCCCATGCGTCACCGGAATCCGCCGAAAGCAAGCCCCAAACAGATCCACCCCAGCCCCTGGCGCCGCGTCCAGCCGATGCATCCGCACCCGCGCGCTCGTGGGGTATCGGTTCTCCGTCCGAAACGTGTACTCGAACACTCGCTCAATCGTCTTCGCCGTCTCATCATCCGCATACACCGGCATCGCCACCGGATGCGGAAAACTCAGCGGCCGCAGATCATCGAATCCCAGAATGTGATCCGCATGCCCATGCGTGTACAGCACCGCATCCACCCGATCGACGCCCTCCCGCAGCGCCTGCGCATGAAAGTCCGGCCCCGTATCGATCAGAACCACATGCCCGTTGTACTCAAGTCGTACCGACGGTCGCGTCCTCCGGTTATGCGGGTCCGTCGACGTGCACACCGCACATCCGCACCCCAAAGTCGGCACGCCCATCGATGTGCCGCTTCCCAGAAACGTAAGCTCTGCCTGCATCGAGTTATCGCACCAGCGTCGGCGTTCCGCCGCCAAAGCTCCCCGTCCCTCCAGTGCTTCCAGGGCCGCCCGTCCCAGCCGGTCCGCCCGCACGAGATTGCGCCGAGCGCGCCAGCGCCTGCGTCATCTCGAGAAACGCCATCCGCAGCTCAAACAACGCACTGTCCAGAAACACCTGCTCCCGCGCCGAAAGATTGCCCTGCGTCTTCTCCGCCAGCACGCCCATCATGTCAAGGCTCGATCGCGCGCCCAGCAGATCCACCCGCGGCTGCTCGCCTTCCTGCGTCGCCCCGCCCATCTGCATAATCGCCGTCAGATACACCGATTGCACCAGCTGCTCGAAGTTCATCGTCGGCGGATGATCCATGCCTGGGTTCGTCGCCCGAATCGCCGTCTCAATCCGCTCCGCCGTCTGCTCATACGCGCGCTTGGACTGCTCCATCTGCTCCGCCGTTGGCGCCGGCAGCTCCCCCTCGCCTCGACTATCAACTTCCGCACCCACGTCTGAATCCATAGCAACGCTCGGACTCTCCATCAGCACTGGCGCTGGCGTTGGCGGTGCGACCGCCTCAAGCGGTGCTGCCTCGCTCCGTTCCGGTCGCTCCGGCGCGCGGTCGACCGATCGATCTGCATCCGGCCGCACTTCGCCTTCCATCGTGAACTTGCGGCGATCTGTAACGACAAACGGCTTATTTCCTTCCGGCATAGACCCTCTCCTGAACTCTCTTGTTTCCATCGCACCCATAGGATGCGTCTAGGCTGGCGTCCCGCGCAAAACCGGCAACGCCAGCGGTTCGGCCACCCCGCCCTCATACCCGATCTCTTGCCTCATCTCCAGTGCCTCGCGCCGGATATACCCCAGCGCCATCACCCCACCCGCCACCCGTTCCGGCACCGCCGGAACCTCTCCGACACTCGTCAACTCACCCACCACCTTGCCGCCCGCACTCAGCACCGCACCCGCCGCCGGCACCTCGCCCCGCAGCGCAAACGCCGCAAACGTCCGGTGCACAGCCCCTCGCGAGCGAATTCGCTCCACAATCTCCTGCCCCAGGTAGCATCCTTTACTGAAGTGCAGCGCGTCCATCTGCCCCGTCTCCTGCGGCAACTCCCGCTCGCGAATATCCACCCCAAACTTCGGCGTCCCCTCGATCAGCCGAAGCATCTCCACGCTCTCCACCCCGCCCGCAACCGCGCCCGCTGTCCCGAGCGCCTTTGCCAGCTTTTCAATAGTGTCAGGGGAACTCCAAAGCTCGAACCGCGCCACCACCTTCCCCGCCATTGCCTGCACCCGCACCGCCGCCCCGGCCCATGTCACCTCCGCAAACCGAATCCCCGCCGCCGCACCCACCCCACATCCCTCCGCCAGCAAGCCCATGGCCTCGATCGTCCCAGCCGCACCCGGCCCCACCACCAGCAGCCCCGCCCGCTCCTCCGAAATATCCGCCAGCTCCACATCATCCATGATGATGAACCGATCCAGCATCGCCATCATCGGCGCCACCTGCGCCCGATCCGTCTCCAGCAGAATCGCCTCGGCCTCCGCAAAGGCCGTCGCTGTCCCTTGGATCCGCCCTTGCGCATTCAGCAGAAAGTTGAAACATCCCTCGCCCACCGCCAACGCCTGAATCGAGTTCGTCACCATCCCGTTCAGCCACCGCACCCGGTCCTCGCCCGTCACCCGAATCCACCCGATCTCCGGCAGCCCCAGCTCGCACACCGTCGTTATCGCCGCCGCAAACCCCGAAGCACTCTCGGAACCGCGCGAAACCTCATGAACTGGAAGGGAACTGATCGACATAGGCCATCGGGGAAGTCGCCGTACACTGTCAGTATAGTCGCCGGCTCCGCACTGGCCGGCCCCGCCCCAAGCCGCAAAGGAGCGGCCTGCTTGCCACCTATCCCATCCCTCCATCTCCGCTCCGCCACCGCCCTCTTCTTCCTTTCTCTAGCGAGCCTCTCCCTCTCCAGCCAGACCACCCCGCCGCCACCCCCGGTCTCGCATCCTCCCAATCAGGCCGCCGCCCCCACGCCGCCGATGACCAGGCAGCAACGGAAAGAGCTCCTCGCCTCCGTCGACAGCATGCTCGACTTCGTCAGCCAGGACACCGCCCTCCCCATCCGCCACAAAGTCAAACGCAAACTCATCTCCCGCGACCAGGTCACCCGTTACCTCCAAAAGCGCATGCACGACGACGAGTCCACCAAACGCCTCGAGCGCTCTGAGATCGTCCTCAAGAAATTCGGCCTCCTCGACCGCAGCTTCGAGCTCCAGCCCTTCCTCGTCACCCTTCTCACAGAGCAGATCGCCGGCTTCTACGACAACAAAACCAAAACCGTAAACCTCCTCGACTGGGTCGACCCGAAAGAACAAAAACCCGTCCTCGCCCATGAACTCACCCACGCCCTCCAGGACCAGGCCGTTGACTTAGACAAGTGGGGCGACTCCGGCGTCCACGGTATCTCCAAAGACCTAGCCGACGATCGCCGTCACATCGCCACCGACGAGCTCGAAACCGCTCGCGAAGCCGTCGCCGAAGGCCAGGCCATGGTTGTCTTCTATGACGACGCCCTCCGCGCCACCGGTAAGTCCCTCGCCGATCTCCCAGCCGACCAGCCCCTCATCGACCCCTCCGGTGACTCCGATACCCAGGGTTCGCCCGTCATGGCCCGCGCTCCCTATCTCCTCCAGCAATCCCTCCTATTTCCCTACAGCTACGGCCTCGGCTTCGAGCAGACCGTCCTCCATCGCCGCGGCAAGCCCGGCGCCTTCGCCGACGTCCTCGCCCATCCGCCCTCCACCAGCTACGAAATTATGAACCCCCGCATCTGGCTCGAGCACGGCGACGTCCCCACCGTCACCATGCCCGACCTCCACCCCCTCCTCGACCCCGAGTTCGCCCCCTTCGACATCGGCGTCATGGGCGAACTCGACGTCCGCATCCTCGGCCACATCCTCGGTGGTGAAGCCGCCACCGACAAGCTCGCCCCCAACTGGGCCGGCGGCATCTACTACGCCGCCCAACGCCGTTCGGCCATCCCCGCAAAGCGTTCCCCTACCCCCTCAGACCCATCGACGGTACATCAGCCGTCATCTAGACCGGAGCCCGAAACGGGCGCAGCGGAGAGACCCCTGTATTTCGCACTTCCCACCCCTACCGACCGCGCCACCACCGCCTCCATCGCCCTCGTCTACGAGTCCCACTGGCGCACCCGGGAGGCCGCCCGCTCCTTCGCCGCCCTCTATGCCCTTGGCCTCCATCACCAGTACGCCACCATCAAACGCCGCCCCGCCGACGAAGCCTCCCCAAAGGAACAGATCTACACCACCGACGAAGGCGACGCCCTCATCCTCACCAGCGGCCACACCGTCTTCCTGGCCGAAGGCCTCCCCCTCCCTCTAGCCCGCCAAGTCGCCCATCTCTTCGCCGTCCCTGAAGGCTCCGGCCCCCAGATCCAGGCTCAACTGCAGCGCGCACGGCCCGACCTCGTTCCAGCCCTTCACGAGCCCACCCTGTCCCTCACCCACCTCCTCCAAGGCACCGCCATCTCGAAGGGCACCGTCCTCTCGACCGAAGCGCAGCGCAGTGGAGAGATCCCTTCGCTCAAAGGCCACCACTCCAATCGTCCCTTGCACCCTGCCCGTCATTTTGACCCTGCGCGCAGCCGCTGCGGAAAGAATCCTCGCAGTTCGCTCTTGTCGACGGAGCGCAGCGACGCGCCATCTATTTCCTAAACCAAAAGCCGTCATCTCGACTGACCCGGAGCAAGCGAAGCGCGCCGAAGGGGAGTGGAGAGACCCCCGTATTTCGCTCTTGTCGACGGAGCGCAGCGACGTACCAGCCACCCACTCTGCACCGCCACAAACTATACTTTCCTCTGAACCCATCTAGGAGCCCATCCCCTTGTCTCAAGCCTCACCCCAGACTCCCCAGGCCGAGATCGGCATCATCGGCGGCAGCGGCCTCTACAGCATGCCCGGCCTCACCGACATCCACGAAGAAAAGATCACCACCCCCTTCGGCGATCCCTCCGATCCCCTCGTCTTCGGCACCCTTGAAGGCCGAAAGGTCGTCTTCCTCGCCCGCCACGGCAAAGGCCACCGCATCCTCCCCTCCGAGCTCCCCTTCCGCGCCAATATCTTCGCGCTCAAAGCCGCCGGCGTCATCAGCATCCTCTCCATCTCGGCCGTCGGCAGCCTGAAGGAAGAGCACAAGCCCACCGACTTCGTCATCCCCGACCAGTTCATCGACCGCACCTTCGCCCGGGACGCCACCTTCTTCGGCGATGGCATCGTCGGCCACGTCGCCTTCGGCGATCCGGTTTGTCCGCTGGTGGTAGACACCTTCGCCAAAGCCTGCGCAGAGGTTGGCGTGACGGCCAAGCGCGGCGGCACCTACATCTGCATGGAAGGCCCGCAGTTCTCCACCCGCGCCGAGTCCAACCTCTACCGCTCCTGGGGCGCCGACGTCATCGGCATGACCAACCTCCAGGAAGCCAAACTAGCCCGCGAAGCCGAGATCTCCTACGCCACCCTCGCCATGGTCACCGACTTCGACTGCTGGCGCGAGGGACACGACGACGTCACTGTCGATGCTGTCATCGCCGTCATGCACCAAAACTCCACCGCTGCCCAAAAAGTAGTAGCCGCCGCCGTCCGCCTCATGCCCACCGACCTCAGCGCTAGCCCCGCCCAAACCGCCGCAAAATTCGCCATCATGACCGACCGAGCCCTCATCCCCGCCGCCACCAAACAAAAACTCCAACTCCTCTTCGGCAAATATCTTTAGTTTCTGGGGGGATTAGGCAATGAGCGCGTTTCCATTTGTGGATGTATTCAAGACGGGGGAACTTGTCAGATCTGGTGGACCAAGGTCTGTATTACGAATCAGGCAGGTCACCGATTCCTTTATCTCTGTCGTTCCGGTGAGCGGTATACATCAGATGGCTATGCGACTACATTACGGCCAGCTTGAAGCTGTCGTGAAAGGCTTCAGCCGTATTGACCCCGACCGGATAGCGCCAACAATCCAACCTGTCTTGGTCGAGGCTGGTTTGAAAAAGGAAACCACCACGGAAAATTATCTGTATGGTTTCGCCCGGGCGTTCCTAGAAAGAGTGGCGGGGAAGACGGTACAGATCTTTCCGGACGAGATAAGCGAGAGGTACACAGTTCTAGAAGGCGCGAGCGAAAAGGTCTTGGTGAATCGGTACGAGCGTGATCCCAGAGCTCGGGCGATTTGTCTCGCGTATTGGAAAGCAGCTTGCGTCGTTTGCAAAATGGATTTTTTTAAGTGTGTACGGCATCGGGGAGGGATTCATCCATGTTCATCATCTCAAGCCACTCGGCGAGATAGGAGTCCAATATGTCTTGGACCCGATAGCAGATCTCAGACCGGTTTGTCCAAACTGCCACGCCATGCTGCACTCGAACGATCCCGCACTCTCACCGGACACACTTCGATCTCTGATCCAGAAACGTAAGGCAAGTTCCTAGGAACTTATGCAGTTTTACTTCAGTCAAGACTCTTAGCAAAGTAAAAAGCTCACAAAGGAATGAATGTCAATCCTCGTCGTCGGTTCGGTCGCGTTCGATACGCTAAGTACTCCCACAGGTAAAGCCAACAAAATCCTTGGCGGCGCCGCCACCCACTTTGCCCTCGCCGCCAGCTACTTCACGAGCGTTCGCGTCGTTGGCGTCGTCGGCCGCGACTTCACCCCCGAGAACGAAGCCGTCTTCATCCGCCGTGGCATCGACACCGCCGGCATCGAACACGCCGACGGCCTCTCCTTCCATTGGACCGGCTCCTACACCGGCGCGATGAACGAGGCCACCACTCTCGGCACCGATCTCAACGTCTTCGCCGACTTCTCCCCCAAAATCCCCGCCTCCTACGCCGACACCGAGTACCTCTTCCTCGCCAACATCGACCCCGTCCTCCAACTCCGCGTCCGGGAGGCCATGCCGAACGTCAAGCTCGTCTGCGGTGACACCATGAACTACTGGATCGCCGACCACACCGCCAACCTTAAAAAGGTCCTCGCCGAGCTCGACGTTCTGCTCATTAATGACGGAGAAGCCCGCCTCCTCACTGGCGAGTCCAACCTCGTCAAGGCCGCCGATGCCGTCATGGCCCTCGGCCCCAAATCCCTCGTCATCAAGCACGGCGAGTACGGAGCCACTGCCTTCTTCAGCAATCGCTCATTCGCAAGCGAAGGCCCCAACGGGAAAACACCGCACCCCTTCCGCGCCCCTGCCCTCCCTCTCTCCGAGGTCATCGACCCTACCGGCGCCGGAGACTCCTTCGCCGGCGGCTTCTTCGGCTACCTCGCCTCCCAGCCCGCGCTCACGCCCGAGGTCTTCCGTCGCGCCATGTTTTACGGCGGCGTCATGGGCTCCTTCGCCGTCGAGCAGTTCGGCACCGCCCGCCTCGAAAACTGCACCCGCGAAGAGATCGACCAGCGCTTCCGCCTCTTCGAGGAGATCTCCCACCTTGACATCGCGACGAAGTAGCCGCCGCTACACCCCGCCGTCGCCCCGTACCAGCGGCGGCGCACGCGTGCCTTCTGGCCCACGCCGCAGCCAGAAGTCCGTCTCCCTCACCGACAACGACACCATCCGCCCCGCCACTCGCGAAGAAACCCTCCCCGTCGTCATGGGCGCCCTTGCCCTCGCCTGCATCACCCTCATCACCTGCCTCAACAAGGGCTACCTCCTGCTCTACGGCGACGCCGTCGCCCACCTCGGCATTGCCCGCCGCCTCCTCGACGCCCGCTACCCCGGCCTTGCCCAGCTCGGCGGTGTCTGGCTGCCCCTCCCGCATATCCTCATGCTTCCTTTCATCGGCAACATGGAGTGGTGGCAGAACGGCATGGCCGGCGCCTGGCCCTCGCTCGCCGCCTTCCTCCTCGCCGCCATCGGCTTCTACCGCCTCGCGCGCCGTCTCATGCCCCCGCTCTGGGCCCTCGCCTCCACCGCCTTCTTCGCCCTCAACCCCAACCTCCTCTATCTCGCCACCACCGCGATGACCGAGCCCCTCTTCCTCGCTATCATCCTTTGGCTCGTCCTTCTCACCTCCGAATGCCTCGACGCCCTCGCCCCATCAGACGGCAGTCCTGCCAATCTCCCGCGCATCCGCTCCCGCCTCTTCTGGATCGGCCTCCTCATCGTCGCCGCCGTCTACACCCGCTACGACGGCTGGATCCTTGCCGCCCTCGTCTGGTGCGTCCTCGCCTTCGCCCTCCTCCGGCATCGCCAGCACCTGCCGCAGCTCCGCTCTGCCTTCGCCCTCTTCACCGCAATCACCATCGCCGCGCCGCTCGGCTGGTTTGCCTACAACCAGCACTTTTTCGGTGACTTCCTCGACTTCCTCCGCGGCCCCTACTCCGCTTCCGCCATCGAACGCAAAACCTCCCCCCCGGGCTCCAAACACTACCGCGGCTGGCACAATCCCGGCTGGGCCCTCCTCTTCTACACTCGCACCGCCCAGGTCGACACCACTGCCTGGGAGATCGGCTTCATAACCCTTCCCTTAGCCTTTATCGGCGCCTGGCGCGTTTTCTTGAGCTGGTTCCACCCGCAACACCGCGCGAACGCCCTTACCGCCACGGCATCTCCCACCACGACCCAGACGGCCCCCAGCAGAACGCTCGCCATCAGCAACTCGCCGCGAGTCGATCGCCACATCGCGCCCAAAGCCCACCAGTCCCATCCGTCCACCACCGACCTCAACCTCGAGCCCGCCAGCCTCCTCCTTTGGTTCCCCCTGCCCTTTTACGTCTACTCCATCGCCTGGGGCTCGGTCCCCATCTTCATCCCGCAGCTCTATCCGCACTCCTTCTACAACGCCCGCTACGGCATGGAAATGCTTCCCGCCATCGCCCTCTTCGCCTTCCTTGCCCTCGCCTGGACCGAGCGCCGCCTCCGCACCACGCACCCCCTCGCCGCCCGCCTCCTCCCCCCCGTCTGCTTCGCCCTCGCCGTCGTCAACGCCGTCGTCATGATGGCCACTACCCCCCTCGTCCTCAAAGAGGGAATCGTCAACTCGGTCACCCGCGTCGCCTTCGAGCGATCCCTCGCCCACCAGCTCGAAAGCTTCCCCACCGGCTCCGCCATCCTCATGTCCACCAACGACCACATCGGCGCCATCCAACAGGCCGGCATCCCCCTTCGCTCCATGCTCAGCGAAACCGACCGCGATAGCTTCCAATCAGCCCTCGCCGCTCCGGGCCAGAAAGCCGACTACATCATCGCCATTGCCAAAGACCCCGTCGACGCCGCCGTCCGCGCCCACCCCGCCGGCCTCACCGAGCTCACCGTCCTTTGCACCACCGGCCAGCCCTGCGCCCGCGTCTACAAATCCACCCACGCCCCCGACCCCAAACCCCTCCCCCTCAACACCCCCTGACCTGAAACCTCCTCCGGTTGCCATCGGTAGGGAGTTGTCCTTGTTGTTGCTGTCGCTGTTGCCTGTTTCTTCTTGTTGTCATGCCATAGAGATCTGCTTCTCTACCGGGAACGCTCGGATGAGCACCATCAGCCCCAATCTCTCCGCAAAATCCGCTACCCTGAAGTCAAGCAAATGATTCCCTTCACCAAAGCCCACGCCAACGGCAACGACTTCCTCATCCTCGACGAGTCCCTCGCCAACCGCCGCCACGCTGCCCTCGCCCAACGCTTCTGCGCTCGCACCACCGGCATCGGCGCCGACGGCATCGAGTTCGTCGATCGCCGCCACCGCTCCGGCGAGCTCTTCCTCCGCCTTTTCAACGCCGACGGCTCCGAGGCCGAACTCTCCGGCAACGGCACCCGCTGCGTCGCCGCCTTTCTCGCCCACACCGAGCACCGCAATGAGGTCATCCTCGGCACCCACGGCGGCCCCCGCCACTGCCGCGTCCTGTCGAGCTCCGGCAGCGTCTACCAAATCGAAACCGGCATGGGCACCCCGCGCGTTATGCCCCGTTCCCTCGCCTTCACTGGCCTCCCCGACGGCGCAACCGAGATCGAAGGCGCTATCGTCAACGTCGGCAACCCCCACTTCGTCATCTTCATTGACACCCCGTCCACCCCCCAAAGCGACCTCCCTTCGGCGTCCCGAACCGAGAGTCAATCCACGTCTCAAAGCAATCTCTCTTCGACCTCGGCAAGCGACCTCCGATCCGCCTCCCGGTCTGACACCCCGTCCGCGTCCGAAGACGCCGACTTTTCGATCCACGGCCTCCCCTGGCAGGAACTCGGCCGCCGCATCGCCACCGACCCCCGCTTTCCGCACGGCACTAACGTCGAGTTCGTACAGGTCCTCGCCCCCGACCGCATCGCCTTCCGCATCTTCGAGCGCGGCTGCGGTCCCACGGCCTCCTCCGGCACCGGAACCTGTGCCGCCGCTGCCGCCGCCATGGCCCTCCGCGGCGCCGCCCGCTCCCTCTCCGCGCTCGCTGAAGGCGGCTCCCAACATGTTGTCTGGCGAACCCCCGGCTCCGAAATGCAGCTCACCGGTCCGGCCGAACTCCTCTGCCAGGGTCAGGCCTTCGACCCCGCCGCCCATCTCCGCGCCGAAGTCGAGGACCTCGCCCCGTGATCCGCGGACCAGGCAATTCAGCCATCAACACTCACGCCGCTCTCCCCTCAACCGAAGCCCAACCCGAGAACTCCGCTGTCCTCTCGACCGAGGCGCAGCGCAGTGGAGAGATCCCTTCTTTCACAAAGGCAAGAGCCCCACACGTGCCACAAACCCAAACAGGCCAGGTGTTCCGTTCGCAGTCCAACCCCGATAAAGCCCGGGTGCCCCATTCATCGCAGCCTCATCGCGATGGGGGGGACGTAAGCAGCTCGCACTCAACTCTCAAGTCCCCCGTCCTCCGCCCTGGTGCCCGCATCGCCATCGTCTCCCCCGCCTCCGCCGCCATCCCCGACCGCGTCCACACCGGCATAGCTCACCTGCAAGCCCTCGGCTACAATCCCGTCCTCGCGCCACACGCCCTGGCCTCCAGCCCCCTCTACTTCGCCGGCACCGTCGAAGATCGCCTCGCGGACCTCCACGCCGCCTTCGCCGATCCCTCCATCGACGCGATCTGCTGCACCCGCGGCGGCTGGGGTACCGCCGAACTCCTCCCCACGCTCGACCTGGATCTCATCCGGCGCAACCCCAAACCCTTCCTCGGCTACAGCGACCACACGTCGTTACACATCTGGATGGCTCGCGAGACCGGCCTCGTCACCTTCTACGCCCCCATGGTCAGCCCCGACTTCGCCCGCCGCGGAACCGACGGAAGCTTCGACGGCATCGACCTCCGAAGCTTCCAAGCCGCCCTCACCCAAATAGCTCCCTGGCAACTTACCACGGTCGACGGCCTCCGCCTCCTCCGCCCCGCACTCCCGTACTTCGCGACGAACTCTTCAATAAGCCGAAGCATCGAGGTTGAAAAACACTGTCATCCCGACCGGAGCCGGGGCCCCCGGCAAGCGCACTTGCTCGCTGGGGTGGAGAGCGCAGCGCAGTGGAGGGACCCGCTTCTCCCCGAAGACCTGCCTCAGAACCGCCCCCAGGGCACCCTTTGGGGCGGCTGCCTCTCCATCCTCGCCGAATCCCTCGGCACCCCGTTCGCCCCCCGCCCTCAAGGCGGCATACTCTTCCTCGAAGACGTCACCACCAAGCCTTATCAGTGGGACCGCATGCTTCTCCATCTCCGCTATGCCGGCTTGCTCGCAGGCGTCGAGGCCATCGTCTTCGGCGACATGCGCCAATGCGTTCCACCCTCGGACGCCCTCCTCCTCGAAGCCGCCCTCCTCCACGCCTTGGCAGACTTCCCGGGGCCCATCTGCATCGGCCTCCGCTCCGGCCACGTCGACACCCCCAATCTCACCCTCCCGTTCGGCATCCAGGCCACCCTCGACACCTCCGATCCTGAACACCCCATCCTCTCTCTCCTCGAATCCGCCGTCCTCCGCCAAAACACCCCTTAACCTCGGCAGAAAGCGCAAAAACAGGGCATGACCTCAGCGAAAAACATCCATTTAATCGGCATCTGCGGCACCGCTATGGCCTCTCTCGCCGGCCTGCTCCAGGCCCAGGGACACCGCGTCACCGGCTCGGACGCCGCCGCCTACCCGCCCATGAGCGACCTTCTGCGGTCCCTGAACATCTCCATCCTCGAACCCTACAGCGCGGCCAACCTCTCCCCCGCACCCGACCTCGTCGTCGTCGGCAACGCCATCTCCCGCGGCAACCCCGAGCTCGAAGTCGTTCTGAATCAAAGAGTTCCCATGGTCTCGATGGCCGCCGTCCTCCACGATGAGTTCCTCCGCAATCGTGAGTCCCTCGTTGTAGCCGGCACCCACGGCAAGACCACCACCACCAGCATGCTCGCCTGGATCTACGAGGTCGCCTCCCGCACGCAGCCGGAACTCGCCCCCTCCTTCCTCATCGGCGGCGTCGCCGAAAATTTCGGCACCTCCTTCCGCATCGCCCCCACCCGCCCCTTCATCCTCGAAGGCGACGAATACGACACCGCCTTCTTCGATAAAGGCCCGAAATTCCTGCATTATTTCCCCGACGTTGCCATCCTCACCCATGTCGAGTTCGATCATGCCGACATCTACGCCGATCTCTCCGCCGTCAAAACCGCCTTCAAACGCCTCGTCAACCTCATCCCAAGCCGCGGCCGCGTCATCGCTTTCGACGGCTCTGAGAATGTAACCGAATGTGTTGCCAATGCGTTCTGTAACATAGAACGTTACGGATTCGCTCCGGACTCTTTCTGGCAAGTACGCAACCTCCGCCACGAGCACGGCACCAGCCATTGGCATCTCCTGCGCTCCGGCGAACCCTTCGCCGATCTCACCCTTCCGCTAGCCGGCGAGCACAACGCCCTCAATGCTTCTGCCGCAGCCGCCCTCGCTGCAGGACAGGGCATCTCCGCTGCCGCGATTGAAGAGGCCACTCGCACCTTCCGCTCCGTCAAGCGTCGCCTGGAAGTCCGCGCCGAGGTCGCCGGCATCACCGTCATCGATGACTTTGCTCATCACCCCACCGCCGTCCGCGAGACCCTGCGCGCCCTCCGCGAAAGCTACCCAAATCGCCGCCTCTGGGCCATCCTCGAGCCGCGCTCGAACACCCTCCGCCGCAACGTCTTCGAGCTAGCCCTTGTCGAGGCCCTCGCGCTCGCCGACCGCGTCATTCTCGCCGGCGTCTTCAAGAGCGAGACTATCCCCGCCGCCGATCGCCTCACCCCAGAGATCGTGGTCGCAAAGCTGCATCTCCGGAATATCAGTGCCCGCACTCTGCCAGACGCCGACGCCATCATAACCAGCATCGTGCCCGAACTAGCGCCAGGCGACGTGGTCGCCATCTTATCCAACGGCGGCTTCGGCAACATCTACGAGAAGCTTCCCGCAGCCATTTCCGCAGCCCAGGTCTCGTAGCCTATGGTCTCCACCATCAAGCTCGCCGTCGTCTATCTCACCCTCGGTCCACTCGCCGGCATCTTCGGCATCCCGTACTCGCTGCTGCGCGGCAACATCAACCTGCTTTACACCGTCGCTATGGGCATTGCGCGCCTTGGCCTGCGCACCGCTGGAATCCGGATCGTGGTCCACGGCATCGAGAACGTTCCCTCGGGTCGTCCGTGCATCTTCATGGCGAACCACGTTTCCAACCTCGATCCACCCGTTCTTCTGCCATTGATTCCAGGCCACACCTCGGTCCTGCTCAAAAGCTCGCTGATGCGCATCCCCATCCTTGGCACCGCCATGCGCATGGGCAAGTTCGTTCCAGTCGAGCGTGGCAGTACGCGCGAGGCCGCCCGCCGAAGCGTTAACGCGGCGGCTGACGCGATCCGCTCCGGTCTTCATCTGGTCGTCTTTCCTGAAGGCACACGCTCCCGCGACGGCCGGCTCGCCACCTTCAAGAAAGGTCCCTTCTTTCTCGCGGAGCAGACCCACGCACCCATCATCCCCGTTGCGATCGCCGGCACGGAGCAGCTTCTGCAAAAGGGAAGTGCCGCCATTCAGCCCGGCACCGTGCACCTACGCTATCTGCCGCTCATTGATCCAGCCCACTTCGCCACCCGCGAGGCTCTCATGCAAGCCGTCCACGCAGCTATCGCGCAGGCTCTTCCACCAGATCTTCGCCCCCATCCAGCCGCGCAACCTATTTGACGATCGCGTTATATCCGTCGGACAGCAGACGCACCTTCATCGCTTCGGCATCCTTCTTCGACGCCAACGGCCCGATCTGAATATGCAGTAGCTGATCTTGCGTGCCTTGGTGAATTGCCACGGCATAGCCCCTGCGCTGCAGCGATCCCTTCAGCATCTCGGCGTCTTCCTTGTGTGTCACCGAGATTGCCGCCACCTGCACATAGCTTGTTCCGCCCGCGGTGATCGCCGGCATGGCCGCGTTGGATGTCTCTGCGGCACCGCCTCGGGGGGACAGTGACTTCGGGTCGGCCGTTTGCGTGATAGCTGGTGCAATCTGCTTACGTTGGGCTGCTTGTGACACTCCGTCCGCAGGTGCGTCCATCGCGACTGTCGCTGCGCCTGGCTTCGTCTTCGACCCCGTTACTCCCTTTGCGCCGGAGTCACTGTCCGCAGTCGTTGCACTTCCAGCCAGTGGAGCGTAACTCGCACGCGGTGAAGTCAGACTTCCAGGGGTCAACTTACTCTCAGGCAGCGGTGCCGAGATGCCGGTGTTCACATTCGCCAGAGCCGACGGAACCGATCGGCGTCCCATGCTGTACCCAAAGCCGAAAAACAGAGCGCAGACCAGCGCCAGGGCAAGAAAGATCCCCAGCACTGTAGCCGTTCCGAGCGAGATCTCGCGATCGTGTCCGCCAGAGTCGCTCCGTTCGTCCTCTCTCTCTTCGTTGTCGTAGTGCTCATATCGAATGCTCATCGTTTGCCACGGGCGCCCCTTTGATTTGCACGGACCTGCATGGATCTCCAACCTGCACGCGCCACGGGAGCCGCAGGAGCTTTGCTTTCAGACTAGTGCAAGCTTCGGCCGACAATCATTCCCGCCACGAACCCGAACCTTTCCGGTACATGACGCAGGCGCGTCCCACGGGAGTGGAACCGCTCACTAATAATGCAGGTAGAAGCCGAACGACGGTTCAATGCTGCTCGTGCGCTGCTTAATCGTCAAGAAGTTGGCCGTAAAATCTGGCAGCAGATAGAACGATTGACGGAACTGCGCCCGCAGACCGAAGTGCGAACTCAACACCGGTGCCTCTGCCCCGATCGCGTAGTAGTACGTTGCCCGGGACTGCTTGTAAAAGCCTTGTCCGCCGCCGTTCAGGGTAGGTGTGAAGATGGTCGAACCGGCTCCGACTGCTCCAAATGGCTTCAGGCCGAAGCTTGTGAACTCCGGCCCATGGGCAACATACCCAAGCGTTACCTCATTCGCATTCGCTTGCACGCCGCCTGGTGCGACCGATGTTCCTCCAGCGGCCGGCGTAAAGGTCGTCGTATAGCGCGCGAAGCTGTAGTTCAGCTCCGCCCCGAGCAGCGGAGACTTCGTATACCGAAGTGCTACCAGCCCGCCCGTGCCATTGGTTGTCGTCGTCGAAAGTGTCTGTGCCTGAGAAGGCGGTGGGTTATTGTTCGCATAGCTCCGTCCCGACGTATTTCCGGAAATGACTTCGATCACGGACACGCCAAGATCGAAGCGATGCAGTTGTCGATCCAGAGGAGTCTCAACCTGGGCCTGTCCGTGGGCAGACCGGACCACGAGGCTGGCAGCAAAGCAGAGAGGCAACACCCAGCGCAAAATACGGCGAGACTCGTTCAACATCAAAGACATATCTCCTTCAACAACCTGTCCCGAGGACTTAATCTAGTCTACTCCCAGCGCTCGACGACTCCCGTCCGTGCCCTTCCTGCCGACGGACTGCGATGGCCAAACTTCGTCCGTCGTGCTTGGCCTGCAATCACCATCAATCCGGAGCCGACTGCTCCCAGCACAAGCCCGCACGCGACTGCGAGATCGACTCGTATTTCCCCGTGGGAACACACTGCCAGCCGCACCAGAGCCGCGGTCAGAAATCCCGTTCCCAGCACACCCGGCACCCCATACAGCAGTCGCCACCGCAGCACGCCAAGGAACGCAACCCCCGCCAGACCCCACCCGAGCGAGCCATCGTCCGAGCCAGCAAGCCCCTGCAATCGCCACACCCCCAGCAGCAACAGCAGCAGCCCACTCGCCCCTGGAACGATCCGCCCAGGCCGATTGCATTCGAGACATACAAGCAGCGCACCGGCCATCACCAGACCGAGAGCTACAGATCCACTCACGGAATCGTCTGCCCACGCGCCGTGAGCGCCTCCCGCAGACCGATCGCAGAGCTGTTCTTCGGCTCCAGCTGCAATGCTTGCTTGACCTCGTTGGCCGCCTCCGGCAGGCGATTCTCCTTCAGGTCCAATCGCCCCAGCAGCACATGCACGTCCGCATTCGGCCGCAGTCGCAGCGCTTTCTCCGCGTCTGCCCGCGCCTGTGTGTCATCTCCACTCTGCTCTCGTACCTGCGCTATCCCGAGCCGCGCCGGCGCACTGTTTGCATCTGCCACTAGCGCCTGCTGAAACTCCTGCTCTGCCTCTGGCAACAGCCCCTGGGCGAGATACGTTCGCCCCTGCTCTGTGTACTCCACCGCACGTTCAGCCGGCTTCATCGTAGCCATCCGCATCTGCCGCATCTGGTCCAGTTGAAATGCTGCCTGCCTAAAAGACGCCTCGGAGTACGTCCTTCGTACACGCTCGAGCGGCGCAAACCCCGGGTCGTTCGCTCCGGCGCTCGCAGCAACGATCGCCCCGCCACGCACAATCTGATCCCGCAGTTGCTGTGCTTCCGCATCGACCTTTCGCAATCGCAGCGCCGCATCAATCTCCCGCTTCGCTCCGGTCGTATCATGCCGCTGCAGCAAGGAGACCGCCAGGTTGTAATGGTAATCCGCATCATTCGGGTCAGCCGCCACCGCGCGCTGAAACAGCGCCGCCGCATCCCGCCCTTGCCGGCTGATCGCCACCGCCTGGTTATTCACCACTTCGGGCAGAGGTAGCCGTGTTGCCACAAACGCGAATGCCTGCTCCGCGTCTGCATACTTTCCGGAGTTGAACCGTGCCAGCCCCAGGTAGAACCTCGCCTCCAGCGCCCGCCTGTCTGCCAGAGGAACCTTCGCGAGCGTCATCGCCGCATGATCGTAGTCCCGCGCGGCAAACTGCGCCTTACCCAGCGACAGGGCGGCCTGGATGTATGTCGGACTCTCTGTTACTGCCGCCGCCAACCGCTTCAGCCGCTCCTGTTGCGAAGTCGCCTCGACCCCGCGGATATAGTTCTCAAACGCGCTCAGCGGCACCCCCGCCGACGCCGCCAGAAACGTTCCTTCCGCGACCGCAAAATGTGAATCGATCTCCCGCGCTACCTTCCACGCCGTCGCATTCTCCACGTCGTACAGCCGCGCCAGCTCGCTCGCATCCGCAATCGGCGGGGACATCCGCAGCTGATTCACGCGAACTACCTGCGCCTGCACCTGCAGCTTCCCACCACTCACCGTGTAGCTTCCCACCACCACGTAATCCGCATCGAGCGTCTGCGCAATCCGCAGCGTGGTCGCCCGCGTCGGTCGAAATCCTGCCGGCAGCCCCAGGTGGTCGAGCGCAAACTCCCGGTCTTCTCGCGTGATGGTCAAAAATCCGGACGAACCCAGCCGCTGATTCAGCGTGTCCGGAAACGAGTCGCCAATCCAATCCAGCACACCATTTCCCGAATGATTATCAAACGGCAGCACCAGAATCAGTCGCCCCGGCGGCGTCGCTGAAGCCACACTGGCGCTTTCAGCCGGAGTCGTCGACGTCTGCGACCACGCCGCGCCATCCATCGTCATCGCCAAAAAAACCAACACCGCAACGCCAGCTCGCTTGGACCAAATCACATCGCCAAGTATAGCCGGGAGCCGGCCCTCCTCATGGTCTGAGCCGGGCGTTCACCACCCGAGGAAAGTGCAGTACCGCCGCCCACTCACCCATGCGCCGTGCCTGCCACACCACGTCGCCATGCAGCATCCTGGCCGCCTCTTCGGGTGAAAGATCGTGGTGGAAATCGAAGTACTTTGCATCTGTCTTCTCGTATCCCCGAGCCATGTTCATCGCACCCGCGGCTGGCTCCCACTTGGTCGAAAACAGCAGCGCCACATCATACGATCCCGGGTCCGCTGCTGCCTTTTCCATCTGCGCCGGAGAGAAGTTTCCGACCCCTGTGACCTTAATGGGCATACGGACATACCCCAGCTCCGGCCGTTCAAGCTCCGCCGTCGCCGGCCACGCCGTCAGCACCGTCGCTTGCGGGTATCGCGTCGCAATCACCGCTGCCGCCTCCTTGTGCAGCACAATCATGTCGCGGTAGGTCAGGTTGTCCTCCGGCGCAAAGGCATAGGGAGGGTTAAGAAATATTCCCGCAATAAACGCCGAGAAGGTCAACCCGGCCACTGCCGGCCACCAGCGCATCCGCTCGAGCCAGGTCGTCACACACACCACCAGCAACAGTGGATAAATCGGCAGAAAATAGCGCGTCAGCAGCGCTCCGCCAAGCACCGAAAACGCCACCCAGTTCACCAGCACGATCACCAGAATGCGCTCTCCCGCACGCCGCGGAACCCCGTGCCCTTCACGTCCCGGTCGTACCGGCATCAACGCCGCCGCCATGGTGCACAGCGTCGCCACAAACAGGTTCATGTGCGCCGTCAGATGGAGCAGTCGATGCCACAGGCAAAGCCCTATTCGATACACACTCAGGTTCGCCGTCGCGTTGTAGCGCAGGTACTCCGGATTCCCAAAAACATAGCTCGTTTGGCTGTAGTGGTAGCCGTACCAGGCCAGCAGCGGCAACACCGGAAATGCCAGCGCGATCACCCATCTCCAGGCGCTCGCAGCCGCAGTCCGCGCCCGCATCGCCCGCCATGCCTCAAAGCACGCGAGCGCCACCGGCGTCACGATCGCCGTCTCTTTCGAAAGCGCCGCCAGCGAAAACAGACCCGCCACCAACGCCCGTTCCTTCCCGTTGCCCGCGCCATCATCGCGATCCGGCGTCAAATAAAATGACAGGGCCCACAGCGTAAACGCCGCCGCAAAGATGTCCGCGTGCGCCAGGGTGCTCTGTGCAAACCAGATCGGATACACAGCTGTCAGCAGCGCCGCCAGCCATCCTACTAACTCACCCGCCATCCGCCGCCCAACGCGATACACCGCCAGCAGCGCCGCCGAACTTACCAGGCACACCAGCGTCCGCGTTCCGCTGATCACAAACCCCGACAGATGCCACCAGCCAGCGAGCAGCAATGAGGGCATTGGCGGATGCGCGTTCGTCAGCGTCGACTGCGGAATCAGCGTCCCGTTTCGAAAGAAGTCATACGCCGCCGGAATGTAATAGCCGCCCTCATCCCAGAAGTAGGGAAGCCGCAGCAGAGTCCAGTGGCTCAGGTAAACCGCAACAAAGAAGAGCGGATACAGTATCGCAAGCGGAATCTCCCGACCGCCTTGCGCCTCCGCTTTTCTGCCCTCACGAACGTCAATCACCGCACTAGTTGACCGATCCGTCTGCGGCCGGCACCGGTTCGATCGTGATCGAGCCAAACGTGTGCTCGTATTGCTTCAAGTTATTCTCAAGCAGGTTACAAAGCGCCTTTGCCTGTTGCGGGCTCATATACACACCCTGGAAGCTCTCAAGCACCACCTCTTCCGGCGTGCTCTGGCTCATGGTGCCGAACCCCAGAAAGAAGTCCCACACACTCATTCGTACCTGCACGCTGTTCGCGTATCCTTCGCGGTACGTCTCGCTCTGCACCAGCTTCAGTGCGGGCTCTCCTGCAGGTCGTGTTGGCTGGCTCATCGTCCTCGTCTGTTCCCGGTCGCCATCCCGGCGCCGGTCTATCTTTCAATTTCAAAATCTGGTGCGAAAGGGGGGACTTGAACCCCCACGGATTGCTCCGCCAGATCCTAAGTCTGGTGCGTCTGCCAATTTCGCCACTTTCGCTCTGTAACGGCGCTACCTTGAAAGGCCATTTCGCTGATGTCCGCTTTCATGTTCCTGGACTCTTCAAAACCATCCGGGCGATCGACTCCCGCTTGGTTGTGATCCGGGCTCAGGTGGGCATAACGCATGATCCTCTGAATTGTAGCGTGACCCGAGCTGCACGCAATGGTGCGGCTATCGACTCCGGACATAGCTTGACTCCGAGACACGATTGGCATGGAAGCTCCTGAAGTAAAAGAGATCTGGAGCTTCGGGAGATCACACCGCGCTACAGGATCCAGGTCCTCTTCTTTAGGCGGTTTCAGATAGAGCAAGGCGCCTGAGCATTCACTTGACTTTGCCTATGTGCTCCGATAAAAGGGAGCGCCGACATTCGTAGCCTGAAAGCGTTCGTTCAAAGGTTTATTACTTGCGTTCCACACCTTCACGTACATGTCTCTCATTCGGAGGTCAGATGAAAAAGCCAGATTCCATCTTCAATGTTCGCGCATCAGTGCTCGCGTCGTGCCTGCTGGTCAGCGGGTCGGCAGCCTTGGCGCAATCGGACGCGTCCTCCCTTTCGGGGACGGTCACGGACACCTCTGGTGCGGTGCTACCAAACGCAACCATCGTCGTTCACAGCGTGGCCACCAACACGGATCGCACGATCACCAGCAACGAGGGGGGAAGCTTTACGCTGCCCAATCTTGCTTCCGGCAACTACCAGGTCCGGGTAGAAGCGAAGGGTTTCCAGACCACATCGTTGAATGATGTGCGTCTCGATCCAAGTATTGGACGTCGCGTCGATGTGGTCATGAAGGTGGGCGATGCAGGCACAGAGGTCAACGTTGAAGCGGGTGCCAATGCCGTGCAGACGGAGAGCGCGGCGGTTGGCCAGCTCATCACGGAGGCGCAGGTCAGATCAATTCAGCTGAACGGCCGCAACCCGCTCTACCTCTCGCAATTGGAACCGGGCGTGGTTCGCGGCCAATCCTTGGCAGCCTTCAACTTCGCGCTCGATAACGGTATTAACGTCAATGGTGCACGCTCGCAGGAAAGCCTGATTACGCTTGATGGCGCGCCGATGGTGCGAACGCGTTCAAACGGAACAAGCGTGGGTGTTGCCGATGTGGATGCGACCTCGCAGGTACAGATCCTGACGACCAGCTACCCGGCCGAGTATGGCCGCACCTCGGGTGGACAGATCCGTATCGTTCCGAAAAGCGGAACGACCAGCTTTCACGGAACTGCCTTTGAGTATTTTCGCAATACCGTTCTAAATGCGAACACCTGGGCGCGGAACAACTCCACGAACCCACGCATCAGCAGCAAACCACCAGCGTTCCGCTATAACCAGTACGGCTGGAACCTGAATGGCCCCGTTTACATCCCGAAGCTCTTCAACCTGAATCGCAACAAGCTCTTCTTCCTTCTCGGGCAGGAGTACGTGCGCTATAACCATGACGACACGGCCCAGCAAAAGGTGCCAACAGCGCTGATGCGGGCAGGCAACTTCAGTGAGTTACTCGGTCCAAACATCTTCTACGGAGCTCCTGTTCATATCGTCGATCCGAACACCGGCGTCGCTTACCCCAACAACGTCATTCCCGCGGCGCAACTCAGCGCAAATGGCACGGCTCTGCTCAAGGCGTACCCCGCCGCCAATAGCGTTAACCCGGCGTACAACTGGATCGATTCTGCGCTCTATACGGAGAAGCAGCGTAAAGACACTATCGTCGTGGATTACATCCCGTTTGAAGCGCATCACCTCCGCTTCAGCTTGTTGAACTATAACTATGACGACTACGAGCCACACTTTGGCAACTTCAATACCAATCCGCGTATCTTCAATCGGCCCAACCAGGTCGGCGTGTTTCATTACAGCTGGACCGTCAGCCCCAGCATGGTGAACGAATTCATTGCCTCGGCCGCCGCTGACCACGTCGACATCGGCATTGATACCTCCTCCGGCCGCTTCGATCGAACCCGGTACGGCATAAACTACCCCTATCTGTACTCGGCCGCGACAAAGTCAATTCCCAACAAGATCCCCACAATTCAGCTAAATAACTTCGGCACGCTGGATGGAGGGCCCTATCCGTCTCGCTCAGGCGGAATCGTCTATGACGTAGGCGATAACCTCACCAAGGTGATCGGTGGCCATACCCTCAAGGTCGGCGGTTTGTATGAGTACTCCGGCGAGAACAATTTCGATCAGATCAGCGTCGACAACACACGGCCGGGTACGACTAACAACCAGAACGGCCTTTTCCTCTTCACCGACCGCCGCGTCACCGGTACGCAAACAACTGGTGCGGCGGTTGCCAACGCCGCTCTCGGCCTCTTCGACACCTATGGCGAGATTGGCCAACGCTCCTACACGCTCTTCCGCGGCAACATGTTCGAAGGCTTCGCGCAGGATCAGTGGCGCGCGACCCCCAAACTAGTAGTCGAAATGGGAGTCCGCTATAGCGTCATGATGCCGTACCACGCTCTCTGGGGCAACCAATCCTTCTTCAGTCAGAAAGACTGGAACCCGTCGCTCGCTCCGGCAGTGAGTCCGACTACGGGCTTCACCACGGGTGGCGATCCTCTGAATGGGATTGTGATTCCTGGAAGTCGCTTTCCCAGCTCCGCAACCGGCCACGTCTCCGCCGATATTCTTTCGAACGGCTATGCGCGCCTTTTCCGTGGCTACGGCAGTGACTATCACCCCACCGTCTTTACCAACATCCAACCGCGGCTTGGCTTTGCCTACCAGATCACACCAGACACGGTGCTACGCGGCGGAGGCGGCCGCTACGTCCAGCGTCTCGGCATAAGCGACGTTGTCCAGGTAGGTGGCAACGCTCCCTTTCAGCCTCGTCTACAGTCACTCGCGGCAGCGTTGATGCGCCCGGTGGCGTCGGCACCAACAGTTCGCCTATCGCACTCACATCGCAGCGCTACGATTATCCAAGCCCAGAGGCGTACGGCTGGAACCTGACCTTGGAACAGGACTTCCCCAGAATCGCGACCTTCACCATGAGCTACGTCGGCCGCCGGGGTATTCATCTTGAGCAGTTGGGCAACATCAACCAACTGCGGCCGGGAACCATCCAGGCGAATCCAAGCGGTACCAACCCGGATGCACTTCGTCCGTTTCGCGGCTACTCGACCATCGGCGAAGCGCAGGACCTCGGTGGTTCGAACTACCACTCCTTGCAGGCGAATGTGAAGCGGCGGCTCACCAGAGGCTTCCTCTTTGGCGTGGCGTACACCTGGTCGAAAAGTCTCGACTTCGGTTCTGCTAGCGGCACAAACGTCCCGAACGTCTACGACACCAGCATTAATTATGGTCCGAGCGACTTTGATTATCGCCACGTGATGGTGTTGAACTACGTCTGGGATATCCCGTTTGCGACGCACTCCCCCAACCGCCTCCTTCGTTCCACGCTGGGCGATTGGCAGTTCTCCGGAATCATTCAGGCACAGTCCGGTCACCCGCTCAGTGTCTCGAATGGAAACGATACGGCCGGTGTCGGTCCGGGATCCGGCAATCAGTATTACGCTCACCTCCGAAGACCCAACATGCCACGCTCCTTTGCCGGAAAGACGAGCACCAGTCAGTGGTTTGAAAGTGCGGTGTTTGTGCCGGCTCCCCTCGGTATCTTTGCTCCGCGTGGATCGCGCAACCTCATCTATGGACCGGGCTTCAACAGCTTTAGCTCGGCGCTGCAGAAGTCCATGCACGTCATTCCCGGCCACGAAAATCATCAGTTAATCTTCAAGGCCGAGGCGTTTAATTACCTGAACCATCCCAACCTCGACGATCCGGATACTAATCCAACCAGCGGAACCTTCGGTCTTGTCACGCAGAAGGGCAACACCTACTCCTCTGAGCGGCAGTTTCAGTTCAGCCTTCGCTACGCCTTTTAGCGGGGTGTGCCGAGGAACACGAGCGTCTCGAGTGTGCAGGTAGTGAAGCTGCGCCGGCAGTCGGGACGCCCCGTTATTTGTTCCGCCGCAACATCAATCAACGCCTTGAGCAGGGAAGCGCTGTCCCTTACCTGCGGCGCCCTCAGCACTCACCGTGCCCTGCCTGTCCGGCAACTCGCTCACACTTTACGTCCGGTTCGCGCCACCCTTTTCTTCGGCGCTGCCTTCGGCACCGCTCCAGCAGCCGCTTCGAGCGCCGCTTCCACTGCCTCAAGATCAGCTTGGTACGCGTCGCCCGGCAACTCCTCCAGCAGCACCCGCAGCTCCTTCCCCGTTGCGGCGCTCACCTCACCCGCAGATCTGATCTCCGTCATCAGCACGCATAACTGCTCTTCGTGGCGTTCAATCACGCGCATCGTGTGCAGCAGCACCTGAATCCGGTGCGCCACGTGCATCTGCAGATCGCGTGTCGCCACCAACCGTTTGCTCACCTTCTTCGCCGCCGGAGCGACAGCAGCCCTGCCACTCGCCTTCTTCGCCATTCCTCAACCTCCTTCGTTCCCTCCCTTGAGATGCATCGATCGCTCAATTTGCACCAGCGATGGTGCAGCCGAGGCACGCCTCAGAAGGTCAACTTGGCCGCCATCTGCACCTTCCGCGTAGTTCCCGCCGCGTTCACCTGACCAAACGCCGGGCTCGACAGCGTATTCCAGTTCGTTCCCGTCGCTGTCAGGAACGGAAGGTTGAAGACGTTGAAGGCATCCGCCCGCACCTCTATCGTCAGCGGTGTACTTCCCAGCACACCGCGTTCCGTCAGCCACGTCTGCTTCGAGACCGACCAGTCTACATTTGGCAGACTCGGCATCCGGAACGTATCCCGTCCCAGTGTCCCGGAGTTTCCCAGCAGCGTCGGCACATACCGCAGCGCCGGGTCCGCCAGAATCGGATTCAACCCGGTCGTGTTCGCCACTGTAGCCGCCCTGCTCAGATGAAAATCATGTCCACCCGGCCGCACACTCACCCGTGTGTTATCCAGTCCGTTCGTCAGACTGCCGTCAAGATTCCCATCCGCAATCCCCAGCCGCGATCCGTTCAGCAACGTCGCCGGAACACCACTCTGCCACTGCTCGATCGTGCTGAAGTTCCATCCACCCAGTGCATGCCCCGCAAACCCCTGCTGCGATCGCCAGAACGGTATCTGCCACACCGTCGACAGAATCACCCGGTGAGTCACATCGAAGTTCGACGGTCCATACTCCGCCCGCCGGAACGTCGCTCCCGCGCCCTGCGGATAGCTTAGATCCTGCCCAATCTGCGCCACGTTGAAATCCGAATCATCATCGAGCGACTTCGAATACGTATACGCAAACTGCGCCTGAAACCCACGCACGGCGGCCTGCTTCACCTGCACCGCCAGCGCGTTGTAGTTCGATCCACCCACCGCCGCGTATCCGTCCACCTCGTTGAACCGCGGATCTACCCGGTTGTTCGCCGCCCCATTCTCAGTCGCAATCGCTGCCTGGAACTCCGGCAACCGCGTCATCTCATCGGCCACGCTCGTGGCCGGTGCCGGCCTCGCTGCGGCCCTCACCTCGTTCAGCGGCGTCACATCGGTCAGCTTCCGGCTCACACTTCCCAGGTAATCCACACTCAGCACCGCCTTCTTTGTCAGCTCCACCTGCATCCCCGCCGTAAAGTTCTGCGTATACGGGTTCGGCAGCGATCGCAGAACCGTCGTCGCCGCACCAAAATTCTTGAAGTCGCCAAAGCTCCCAATCTGCGCCGTCGTCGTCGTTTGGATCGGCGCCGTCCCCCGCACCAGGCTGTCCAGATCATTCCTTCCACCCGGTCCCGAGAGCTGCACCGAGTAGTTCAACGGCGGTGACACCCGGATATTCGACAGCAGCGCGAAGTTGAAGTCATCAAAGTACACACCATACCCCGCCCGCAACACCGCCCGCCCGCCCCCAGGATTCCACGCCGCCGAAAGCCGCGGTTCTACATGGATGCGATTCGCCGCGATCCCGATACTCCCGCCGCGAAACGCCCCCAGTGGCCCGGTCCCCGCCACCCCAACAGACACCCCCTGCTGGCCTGGATCCAGAATCGACAGCATCCCGTTCGCCTCTTTCAACGATCCCTGCAACTCATACCGCACACCGGTACTGATCGTCAGCGTCGGCCGCGCCCGCCACTCATCCTGCGCAAAGAATCCCGGCACCGACACCCGGTAGTTCCTGGTGGTATCCCCAAACGTCTGCGAATACCCAGAGAAGTTTCCCCGCAGAAACTCCGGCAGACTCGCAAACGTATAGATCCCGCGCCCACTCGAAACATTAGTCGACTGATCCTGGATATACCGCATATCCGCGCCAAACTTCAGCGCATGCCGCCGTCGCTGCCAGCTAAACGCATCCGCCACCTGGTAGGTGTTGAACAGCCGACCCTGCTCGAAAGCCTGATATTCCCCGAGATTAATCACACCGGTGATGTTGAAGCGCGGCGTCACCGTCTTCGCCTCGGGCGGCAGTTGCCCGACCGATCGCCCATACGCCACCCGCAGCTCATTCACCTTGTTCGCGCTCACCAGGTAGGTCTCGGATACATTCACACTGTGCGTCCCCGTCTCCAGCAGCGCCCCGTATCCCGCCGGCGCATTGAAGGTAGGAAATGGCAACGTCTGCGTTCCGCTGCTGTAGAGATAGCGCAAACTTATCGAGTGCTTGTCTGAGATCCGATGATCGCCACGAGCTAAATACAACGAGCTATCCGCCGGCCCGGTGAACACCTGTGTCACTGGTGTCGTCAGCCCCATCGGATCCGTCGCCGACGGTCTCGGAACAAACGGCAGCAGCGTTCCCAGCAGCTGCCGCGCCGCCGGATCACTCGCCTGCGCCACCGCATTCGCGTTTGGAAACAGCAGCCCTACCGTCGTCCCCGCACCGCGCGTCGACGTCTTCTCATATCCACCAAAAAAGAACGTCCGGTCCCGCCACACCGGCCCACCCACCGTGAAGCCATAAATGTTTTGCTTGGTCGCCGTAGCCTTTCCGCTCGTATCGAAATAGTCCCGCGCATTCAGCGCATCGTTCTGCAGAAAGTCATACACCGCCCCATGCAGCGCATTGCCCCCGCTTCGCGTAATCGAAACCACGTTCGATGACTCCAGCCCAAACTCCGCCGGATACACCCCCGTCAGCACCTTCTGCTCCGCAATCATGTCGATCGACGGCTGCGTCCCCAGCGCATATCCGCCAAACTCCCAATCGTTCACATCTGTGTAGTCGAGCGAGTACGCCGTCGCCCGCCCACGCCCGCCATAGGCCGCAATCTGCCCGGTCTGCGCGCCCGAGATCGCCACCAGCGACGCCCCCCCGCGCGGACTGTACATCGGCGTCACCGCTGGCTCAAGCGTCACCAACCCCTGCGGATTTCGCGTCAGATTCGGCAGCGACACAATCTCGATCTGGTCCCGCGTCGTAGTCGTCTGCGCATCCGCCAGGTTCACCTCCGGCGACATCCCGGAGACTTCGACGACCGTGGTCTGGCTCTCCGGCCGTACTGTAACATTCTCAGTTACAGTCGCGCTGCTCGTCGCTGCGACCACCGTCCGTACCTCGCCAAAGCCCGTTGCTCCTATCACCAGCGTGTAGCTACCGGGAGCCAGTGCCGGAAACAGATAGTCGCCACCTGCCGCCGTCACACTTCGCCGAACCTCGCCCGTTCCGTTATTCCGCAGCGTCACTGCCGCGCCCGGCACTTCCGCACCCGTCGCATCCGCAACCGTGCCCCGAATCGTGCCCGTCGTGTACTGCGCTCGGCCCGCCGGCACCATCAGCAACCACGCCACGCTCAGCAGCAGCCGTCGCACACGCGCCGCACGCACAGTTTGCCCTCGCCTCGAGTTGTAGGCTGGGGTCGTTCGTTCCAACAAGAAGGGCATCACAATCTTTCTGCTCGCATGGCGGCTCCCAAAACGAGAGTTGCGCCTCCACGGCACGGACACTGCCTTCAGAATACGAGATCATTCTGACGCCCGCGCACTCAAAACAAACTAAGGCCTTGTGTCACGCCCGATCCGGCACAGCCTCTCTGCGAAGCCAAACGTCGCTCTTCCCTATACCCGCTTCACTTGATAAGGTGCTGTGTGACCCTGTTCGATTGTCGTGGCAGACCCCACCTCGGCCAGCCTCCGCCACCATCGTCCATACTTGTTATCGTTATCAATCGCCATCCATCCGAGGGATCACACCTGTGGAGAGTTACCGGTTCAAATCGCTTCTCGTCGCCATCTGCCTTCTGCCCCTTCGCGTTCTTCACGCCGCACCCACGCCTCCCGCGTCCAGGTCCGCATCCATGATCCCCGTTTCAAACTGGCAGATGCAGAGCGCCACCGGCCTCCAGCAAACCGGCGATATCATCTCCGCGCCCGCCTTCTCCACCACCGGCTGGTACACCGCCACCGTCCCCGGAACCGTGCTCACCACTCTCGTTAACAACAAGGTCTATCCCGAGCCCCTTTACGGCGAAAACATGCGCCCCGAGACCATCCCCGAGACCCTCGCCCGCACGCCATATTGGTACCGCGCCGTTCTCGACATCTCCGCCGCCTTCGCCGGCAAGCACATCTGGCTCAACTTCGACGGCATCAACTACTCCTCCGCGGTCTGGGTCAATGGCACGCAGGTCGGCACCACCCGCGGCGCCTTCAGCCGCGGCACCTTCGACATCTCTTTCAACGTCAAGCCCGGCCACAAAGCCGTGATCGCCGTCCTCGTCTCGCCCCAGCCCCACCCCGGCGACCCCATCGAACACACCATCCGCAACGGCGTCGGCAAAAACGGCGGCATCACCGCCATCGACGGCCCCACTTTCCTCTCCACCATCGGCTGGGATTGGCTCCCCGCCATCCGCGATCGCGATACCGGCATCTGGCAAAAGGTCTATCTCTCCACCACCGGCAACGTCCGCCTTAAAGATCCGCTCGTCACCACCGACCTCCCGCTGCCAAAGACCGACTCGACCGACATCGCCATCAAGGCAACCCTCGAGAACATCACGGATCGCCCGCAGCACGGCGTCCTCAAAGGCACCATCGAGAACATCGCGTTCGAACAGCCCGTCACCCTCGACCCCCACAGCTCCAAGCTCGTCACCTTCGATCCCACCTCGACCACCGCTCTCCACATGGCTAACCCGAAGCTCTGGTGGCCCAACGGCTACGGCCCGCAGAACCTCTACAAGCTTCATCTCTCCTTCGAGGAAAACGCCCGCGTCTCTGACGCCCAGGACGTCACCTTCGGCGTTCGCAAGATCTCCTACAGCGTCCCTGACTCCGAAAACCTCACCATCTCCGTCAACGGCGTCCGCGTCTTCATCCGTGGCGGCAATTGGGGCCTCGACGAAGGCCTGAAACGCATCCCGCGCGAGCGCCTCGAAGCCCAGATCCGCATGCACGCCCTCGCCAACATGAACCTCATTCGTAACTGGGTCGGCCAAAGCACCAGTCAGGACTTCTACGAGCTCTGCGACAAGTACGGCATCCTTCTCTGGGACGAGTTCTTCCAGCCCAACCCGTCTGACGGGCCCGACCCTACCGACCTCGACACCTACATGTTCAACGTGCGCGAGAAGATCCTTCGCTTCCGCAACCATCCCGCCATCGCCGTTTGGTGCGCCCGCAACGAAGGCTTCCCACCCAAGGCGATCGACGACCGTCTCCGCGTCCTCATGGCCGAGCTCGAACCTACCCGCCGCTATCAGCCCAGCTCCACCTCGGGCGCCGGCGTCCGCTCCCACGGTCCCTACTACTGGCGCGAACCGCGTGAGTTCTACACCATCACCGACGACTTCTTCAAAACCGAAACCGGCACCATGTCCGTCCCCACCATAGAGTCCATCAAGGGCATGATGCCCGAGAAAGACTGGGAGACTATCAACGACGATTGGGCGGAGCACGACTTCGCCAAGGGCGCCCAGCGCGGTGACAAATACCCCGGCATCATCACCGCACGCTACGGCAAAATCGCCAACCTCGCCGACTTCGTCCGCAAAGCCCAGCTCATGAACTACGAGGCCTTCCGCGCCATGTACGAAGGCCGCAACGCCCATCTCTTCCATCCCGCAACCGCCATCATCACCTGGATGAGCCACCCCGCGCAGCCCTCTTTCGTCTGGCAGATCTACCACTACGATCTCGAGCCCAACAGCTCGCTCTTCGCCGTCAAAAAAGCCGGCGAACTCCTGCATATCCAGTTCAACGAGTCCACCGGCAACCTCGAAGTCATCAACAACACACCCGTCGCTCTTACCGGCGCCACCGCCCACCTTGCCGTCTATAACCTCGATGGCACCGTCGCCGCCCAGCAGGAATTTCCCGTGACCGCCGCGCCCGATGTCGCCACCACCCTCGGTGCCGTCACCATCCCGGCCAACGCCTCCGCCGTCCACTTCCTCAAACTCACCCTTGCCGACAACACCGGCAAGCCCCTCTCCGACAACCTCTACTGGCACGCCCAGCCCGACCACCAGGATGACCTCGCCGCCCTCAACGACCTTGCCCCCGTCACCCTCGACGCGCAGGTCTCCCAAACCAACATCGGGAGCAAGCGCCTTGTCACCGTCACCCTCCACAACCCCACCAACCACATCGCCCTCATGACCCATCTGCAACTCCGTCACGGTGCCACAGGTACCCCCGGCGACCGCGTCCTCCCGGCTTTCCCCAGCGACAATTACATCTCCCTCATCCCCAACGAATCCCGCACCGTCACCGTCGAAGCCGATGCCTCCGCCTTCAAAGGCGAACCCGCACTCGTCCTCGTCGACGGCTGGAACGTCACGGTCACCCCCACCACCGCCGCCGACGTCAGCATAGCCCCCAACACCGGTGCCCAACCCGACCACTCCCCCATCACTGGCCTTCCCTTCCAAACCGTAGGCCTCCGTCAGGACTAGCTGCAGGCTGTCGCACACGCACCGCAATCACAACAGCGCTGACGGCCACCAGTCGTCAGCGCTGTTGCCTTTCTTGTTGTCATTCTGAGCGAAGCGAAGAACCTCCGCATTTGGCCTTTAACCACGGAGTGAAGTGACGTATTAGATAGACCCCAGCCAACCCACGACCGACCAACCCTATGACGGCCCCTATAAGGATCGGTTGTCATTCCGAGCGAAGCCGAGGAACCTGCTTCTCTACCGGGCGCGCCTTGATCCCTTCGCGCAGCGAAGGTCCCGTTCTCCCCAATTAGCCTCCCCCTACCGCTCCGGAACCGGCGCCACCGCCTGGCTGCAATGCCCCTTCCCATCACAGCCCCGCACCCCAAAGAAAACATTGTCCTTAGACACCGGCAGCGTCGCACTCAGCGTCCCATCCTTCCCCGGATACTGCGCCGCCTCCGCCGCATACTGCCAGTCCGTCGCCGCCGTCTCCCGCCACACCACTTCGTACTGCACCCCCACTCCCGCAGCCGCTGGAGCCGCCCACTTGAGCGTTGTGTTGTTATCCAGATCTTGCGTCACCACCTTCACGTTCCCTGGAATCCCGGGCGAACTCGCCAGCGTCGCCATCGTCGCCGCGTTCAGCCGCGCCACCCGCGCCATGTAGTCGAAATCATCAAACTTGATCAGATCCCCATAGTCGACCCCACCTTCCGTCCGCACATTCTGGTGCTGATGGTTGAAGTTCTCTCGCCACTCCGTAAACCGGACAGCAGGGAAGCCCTCTGCCGAAAACGAACTGTGATCCCCACCCCTTAGATACCGATCCAGCCGCAGCTCCATCACCGGCCGCAGCGTCACCGGCGCAGGGAAGTACGTCCGTCCCACTGCCAGCACCTCCCGCGCCAGCTGCCGTGACGGCGTGTCATTCTCTGCCCCCGTTAGCAATATGGTCCGCAGCTCCGCCGCTGGCATCGTCGGCAGCACCCCCTGCGAGAATACCCGCACCAACGACTTCGTCTGCAGCGTCTCGCCCGGCGTTGTATCCCCACCCACAATATCGTTGTTCAGCACGCCCTCAAGCTGCCACCCTTCACTCTTCGCCAACTCCGCCAGATGATGGCTCCCGTTCAGCCCCTGCTCCTCACCCGCCACCGCCACAAACACCAGCGTCGCCGGCAGCTTCATCCCGCTCAGCACCCGCGCCGTCTCCAGCGACACCGCCGTCCCGCTCGAGTCGTCATTCGCCCCCGGCGCAGTCCCATGCGCATCCATCGTGTCCGAATTGCGCGTGTCATAGTGCCCCGTAATCAGGTACATCCGCTTCGCCTGCGCCGGGTCTGATCCACGCAGTACCGCATACACGTTGTGCAGCTTCGTCGGCTTCGCATACCGCGACTTGCGTCCTGTGGCATCCGGCGCCGGCGGCGTGTACACGAACACATCATCCTTCACCTCCAGGCATCCGCCACACGCCTTCGAGATCGCCTCAAACTGCCCATGGATCCAGTCCGCCGCCGCCAGCACTCCGGTCCCCGCGGGCAGATTCGTCTCTTCACTCGAGATGGTGTCGCGATTCCCAAACGCCACCAGCCGCTCGATCGTCCGATGGATCGCGTCCGGCGATACCTTCCCTAGCGCCGCCGCAATCGCCGGATCGGCCGCAGCAACCTTGATCGGCGCACCCGCAGCCTCATAGTCCAGCTTCTGAGCAACCGTCGTCACCGATGCACCCACTAACAGGCTGAGCGCCAGGGCCTCTGAAGAGATCAAACGCATACACTTCCTTTCGCAGAACAATCGCTGAAGCAACACGAGACAAACTCGCAGGCTCTGTCTCTGGAGTGAAGGCATGAGGCCCGGCAAACTCGCCGGGCCTCATGCCGTAACCAGTAGCGCGCAGTTAGAACGTAACCCGAGCCGCAAACTGCAGCTGCCGCGACGATCCCGCATCCCCCACCGCACCGCGCGTGCTGACAACCTGCCCGAAGCTGCTGCCGGAAGTCGTCGTGCTCGTGCCCGCCGCAGTCGGCGCTGCTGTCGAGGTCAGGCTCAGGTTTGGATTGCCGAAGTTGGCATGGTTCAGCAGATCAAACGCGTCCAGCCGCAACACAAACGCCACACTCTCCGCGATCCGCGTTGTCTTCTGCAGCGACAGATCCGTATCGGCAAAGCCCGGTCCCGTCAACGCATTGCGCCGCAGATTCCCGAAGCCGGTCGGCTGCGCGTAGAAGGTGCATCCCGCCGTCAGTCGAGGCCCCGTGCATCCACTTCCGTTGATGAACAGCACATTGCCGTTCGCCGCATATCCGTGCCGTCCTGTTGAATACCCCGAAAGCGCCGTCGGCCGCACGGTATTGGTGGTTCCGTTGTAGTTTGAGGTCGTCGTAACATTCAGCGGATTGCCGCCCTGCAGCTGTGTGATGTTCGCCAGCAGCCAGCCTTCTTTCAACCGGTTGCCATGCAGCGGAACCTCCCACAGGCCGGAGAAGACAAAGTGACTCCGCACATCAAAGTCCGACAGGCCATAGTCGCCCCGCGGGTTGAAGTTATCCTGCAGCGGCGATCCCCCCTGCGATCCAACCGAGTTCAGGTCCATCGACTTCGACCACGTGTACGTCGAATTCAGCGACACACCATGCCACAGGTCTTTCCGAACCGTCACCCAAAGCGCGTTGTAGTCCGAAAACGAATCCGAATCGACATAGGAGATATTGTTCAGCGGCGTGTTCCCGCTGATCGCGCTCGCGGTCGAGACACGCGGAATGGGCCGAACTCCAACACTATTCGGATAAATGAATTGATTAATATTTCGCCGCAGCCGTAGATGCCGCCCCAGCGAGCCAACATAGCCCATCTGCAGCACCGTGCTCCCGCTCAGCTCCTGCTGCAGATTGAAATTGTACCCTTCCGTGTACGCATTCCGCAGGCTCGGATTGACCGCCGACGGTGCCAGCGCCGCAGCGCCCGCAGTAAAGAGTGTGCCGACCGGCAGCACGATTCCACTTGCCGCGGTTACATTCTGGGGAGCCGCGTTCGGCGGATTGTTGGCCAGCCCCGTCGCCACATTGGCCGCTGGCTGGTCCGCCATAATCGCGAATCCGCCACGAAGGATCGTCTTTCCCGCGCCAAACGGATCCCACGAGAAGCCCACCCGCGGCTCGTAGTTGTAGTTCTGGTTGTACGGCGAACTGACGCGCGTCAGGGTCCTGTTTGCCTGCAGAAAGTTCACGAATCGGTTGCCGCCGTCCACCGGCGTGCCGTTCCACTCAAACCGGAAGCCAAGCTCCGCAATCAGCCTGGGCGAAATCCTCCAGTTATCCTGCACAAAGCCCGCCGCTGACCCGATAAACAGCCGGCTCGCTACGCGACTAGGCGTCACCGCAAACGAGTTGGCCCCGCCGGCAATAAAGTTCGCCGTGCTCGAAAACGAAATCGTTCCCGTGTCCTGGTTAAAGTTCGATCCGACAAAGCGCCGGAACTCTCCGCCCGTTTTAATCGAGTGCTTGCCGCGCGTCAGCGTGAGTGTGTCCGAAAAGATGCCAGTCGTCACAAATCGGCCCTGCGGAAAACCCGCCGGTCCACCGAAGTTCAAGGCCAGATCCGAGATCGTAATCTGCGGCAGCCCCTGGTTGAACGGCACCCCCGTGTTCAATCCAAACTGCGTCGGGTCCTGCGCATTGTTCGGCTGAAACGAGATGGCAATCCGGTTGAAGCCCAGGCGAGCCTCGTTCACCACCGCCGGCGTGAAAATATGAACCTCGTTCAGCGTACCAACCTGCCGGTGCGCCGTGCGGTGGTCGCCGAATCCCGGAATGGTATTGCCCTGCAGATTCGGCTCTGTGCGCGCGTCCTGCTGCCACGCATAGTAGCCATGCAGCGAGTCAGTCTCTGAGATCCGGTGCGAAAGATCGCCCGAGAACTGATCCGTCTTCACCGGTCCCGGCGCCGAACTCGCATAGACCGTACCCGTCGCATTATTGCCCGCCGGAATGAACTGCAGCAGCTTGCCATAGGCCGTGCCCGCATGCGCCGCTGTAAATTGGTTTCGCTGCGCCGGCGATAGCACATTGCTTTGCAGCAGCAGATCCTGCGACTGCCGCAGCCCTTCATAGGAAAGAAAGAAGAACGTCCGGTCACGAAACACAGGTCCGGAGATAGCGCCACCGAAGTTCTGCCGCCGAAACGCATTCTGCCGCGATCCCTTGCGGTTGAAGAAGTTTCGCGCGTCGAAATAGTTGTTACGGCCATAGTCGAACGCCTCGCCATGAAAGCTGTTCGTCCCTGACCGCGTCGCCACGTTGATCACCGATCCCGACGACCGCCCATACTCCGCAGAGTACGTCGAGTTCGAAATCTTGAACTCCGCCGTCGTGTTGATCGAAGGCTGAAACGTAATCTGGTTCTGCGTCAGATCGTTCAGGTTCACGCCATTGATCATGAAGTTGGCGGAGTCCTCACGGTTACCCGCCGTAATGAACGAGTTCGCCCCCAGCCCCCGGCTTGGAGTCGTCAGGTTCCCGTTGGAGGGCGGTACCACCGATCCCGGCACCAGCGCCGTCAGGTCAAGAAAGTGCCGCCCGTTCAACGGAATCTGCTGCACCGTTCGTTGCCCAATCACCTGCCCGACCGTAATCGTCTGCGCGTCGATCAGCCCCGCCGTGCTATCCACCTGAACCGTTTCGCCCGCCGACTCGAGCCCCAGCCGCGCATTGATGGTCGTGTTCTGATCCACCTCGAGCCGCAAGCTCTTAACCACAAAGTTCCCGAACCCCTGCGCCGTCACCTGGATCCGATAGTCTCCCGGCTCGAGCGCCGGAATCGTATACAGCCCCGCGCCATCGGTCGGCACTGTGCGGTCGATGCCCGTCCCGTTGCTGTGCGCCGTCACCTGCGCTCCCGGGACGACCGCGCCTGTCGGGTCAGTCACCGTTCCCGCAACGGTCGCGGTGGATTGGGCAAACGCCGACGCAGCACCAAACGCAATCGACAGGGAAACAGCAGCGGAACGGAAACCAACGGGCTTCAATGAAAATCTCCTTGGAGTACCAGCGTTCGGGGAGACGGCTGGCTCTTATGCAGGTTCGGCGTGCGAGTCTGCATAAGAGAGGACAATCCAGCCACCGTCCTTTGAAAGAGCGGACCTGCGTCTAAGTTGGGTGCGTTAGCGAGAGACTATCGGCGTATCAACATCTCGTCAATTCAACACACTGTCTTTATCCACTTCGTGCGTGGCATCAACCTTCCTTCAAGTCACGACAACGTTCCTGGCCTCTTCCACTCCGACCGCACCTCTGCGTTCAGGTGGCAGACACAAATGTCCTCCTTTGTGATCTCGCCACAGTCCATCCGATACTGCACCGTCCCGCTCAACCAAACGCATCGCATCATCATGCTCGACACCACGACCTCCAGCGTCCCTGCAGACCGCCACCTGGGCCGTACCGGTCCTCGCGTCTTCCCCATCGCCCTCGGTTGCATGGGCATGAGCGGCATGTACGGATCGACCGATGACGCCGAAAGCATTCGCGCCATCCACGCCGCCATCGACGGCGGCATCACCCTCATCGACACTGGCGACTTCTACGGCATGGGCCACAACGAGCTCCTCCTCGCCCGCGCCCTCTCTGAACTTCCGTCCTCTACCCGCGACAAAGTCCTCCTCAGCGTCAAGTTCGGTGCCATGCGCACCCCCTCCGGCGCCTGGTCCGGTTTTGACGGCCGCCCTGCTGCCGTCAAAAACTATCTCGCCTATTCGCTCAAACGCCTCGGCGTCGCCCACATCGCCATCTATCGCCCGGCCCGCGTCGACGACCAAATCCCTATCGAAGACACCATCGGCGCCGTTGCCGACATGATCAAGCAGGGCTTCGTTCAATACGCCGCCCTCAGCGAAGCCGGCGTCGAAACCGCCCGCCGCGCCCAGATCGTCACCCCCATCGTCGATGTCCAGCTCGAGTACGGCATCACCACCCGCGGCATGGAGGCCAAAGTCCTGCCCGGCCTGCGCATCTGGGCGTCGGTATCACCGCCTACGGCGTCCTTTCCCGCGGCCTCATCTCCGGCGCCCGCCCCTCCGAGAAGTCCGATTTCCGCCGCTTCCTTCCCCGCTTCACCGGTGCCGCCGGCGAGGCCAACCGCCAGCTCATCGCCACCCTCGACACCCTCGCCGCCCAGCACGGCGTCACCATCCCGCAGCTCGCCATCACCTGGGCCCTCTACCGCGGCGACGACATCATCCCGCTCCTCGGCTCCCGCACCGTAGCCCAGGTGCAGTCATCCCTCAAAGCCCTCGATCTCCGCCTCACCCCCGACGATCTCAGCCGTTTCGACCAGACTTTCTCCGCCGACCGCATCCAGGGCACCCGCTACGACAAAGTCGCCATGACCCACCTCGATAGTGAACGCTGACCAAACAAAGATCCCACAGCCACTGTCATCTCCACCCAAGCGCAGAGCAGGCGAGCGACCCAAATCGCTCGCCCTTCGCTCCCGCTGTGATCCCTACCGAGGTGGAGGGACCCGCTTCCTTACAACCATTCGACGTTTTCTTTAGAAGTTCAGCACCCGCAATGCGTCCGCCACCCAGATCGCTACAATCCCCGCCGTCATCAGGCCCGCTGCGGCGCCAAAGATCCGCACAAACGGCTGCACCTGGTTCACCCGGCGTACAATGTCATGCTGCTCGCGTTGTCCGTCCGGATTATTCTCCGCCAGAAATAACTGGTCATCCTCGTACCGGGTCAGCTGCCCGCGATATGTCAGCAGGCCAACAAAACACGCAACCAGCGAAGCCCAGACCACAAGCAGGATAGGGACAACAGAGACAGCGGCAGATAGGGACATACTCTCGCATCCTTCCGTAGAGGCACCGGCATCTCTTCCGTCCGGCAAGCACCTAACGTGCCGGATCATACCCCTTGGCCCCGGCTGGAAACCAGTGAAATAGCACAAAAGATGTACGTATCTGCCCCACCGGCAGCAACCGGGTGACGGCTTAGAGGTGCAGCACCGACCGCAGCTCCAAAGCCACTCCGACCGCCACCAGCAGAAACACCACCAGCACCACCCCGAGATACCGCGCCGCCCGTCGCGCCCCCTCCTGCGTCGGTTGCGTAATGCCGAACGTATTCACAAACGCGTACACCAGAAACACTAGGAAGTTCATGGAGCGATGTGCCGCCTCTCACCACAGGAATCTATGGGTGCCCCCCGGGTCCTGCTTCAGTGCACGGGGACGCCCGCTGCACCGTTAAACACGCCACTGCATCTAGATCTTGTAGTGTATGCGTTTACTTCGCGTCCTTGTAGCCCTCCCCGCTTCGGCATACACTTAAACTCAGACCGAAACCGTCCGGATCTCGGACTTGGAGAACATGCCCATGGCAACTGCGACCTCTACTCCCACCGCCGAAGTTTTAACTAGCGCGCCCCAGGCAACGGCCCAGACCCCCAGCCAGCCGGTCAATCTCACCCCGTCCGCCATCGTCAAGGTCAAGGAAATCATGGCCACGCAGGATCCCATCCCCGCCGGCCTTCGCATCGGCGTCGTGGGTGGAGGCTGTTCCGGCTTCCAATACTCCATGAGCTTCGAAAACGCTGCCGGCATGATGGACAAGGTCGTCCGCTTTGAAGATCTCAAGGTCTTCGTCGACGCCACCAGCGCCATGTACCTCAACGGCTGCACCGTCGATTACGTCGAAACCCTCGAGGCCGCCGGCTTCAAGTTCGAGAATCCTCAGGTCAAGAGCACCTGCGGCTGCGGCTCCTCCTTCAGCGTCTAAGTTACGTCTCAGCATCTTCGAAAGGCCTCGCCATAGCGCGAGGCCTTTCCTTTGCTCCCGCCCTCCCGCAAGCCTCGTCTAAACTACGCAAGCAGAGCCTCCTCTTTTATGACCGAGTTCGTAGTCCGTCTCGCCGATGAACGTGGCCGTGTCCTCGAGCAGACCCACGCCGCCAACACCCCCGACGAACTCCGCGCCCGCTTCACCCAGGCCGGCTACTTCGTCTACTCAGTCAAAAGTCGCAGCGGTCTTGCCGGCGGCTCGCGCAAGAAAGTCAAACTCGAAACCTTTCTTATCTTCAACCAGCAGTTCCTCACCCTCATCCGCGCCGGCCTGCCCATCCTCGGCTCGCTCGAGCTCCTCGCCCGCCGCCAGAAAGATCCCAACTTCCGCCTCCAGCTTGAAAATGTCGTCCATCGCATCAAGACTGGCGAGTCCATCTCCGCCGCCTTCGAAGCTCAGGGCGGCTTCCCCCTCGTCTACACCACCACCCTGCTCGCCGGCGAGCGCTCCGGCAACCTCGAAGAGGTCCTCCAGCGCTTTCTCGACTTCCAGCGCGTCTCCCTCACCTTCCGCAAAAAACTCAAAGCCTCCCTCATCTACCCGGCCCTGCTCATCGTCATGGTGATCGGCCTCTTCATCTTCCTCATCACCTTCGTCGTCCCTCGCTTCGCCCAGCTTTACGATCAGCTTGGCACCCATCTTCCCGCCATCACCACCTTCCTTCTCGACCTCGGCCGCTACGCCCAGCAGTACGGCCTCTACGTCGCCGCCGTCCTCGCCGTCCTCGCCTTTCTCATCAGCCGCTGGATGAAGACCGATGCCGGCGCTGCCACTGTAGATCGCATCCGCATCGCTATCCCCATCCTCGGTGGCGTCTGGCTCAAGTACCAGGTCGGCCTCTTTGCCCGCACCCTCGCCACCCTCCTCACCGGCGGCCTTCCGCTCGTCCCCTCGCTCGAAACCTCCGCCCGCGCCATCGATTCCCCACAGATCGCCACCGCCGTCTTCCGCTCCGTCGAGACCGTCCGCGAAGGCAAAGGCCTCTCCGCCAGTCTCCAGGCAACCGGCGTCTTCCCCGAGCTCGCCGTCGAAATGATGGAGGTCGGCGAATCCACCGGCGCTCTCCCGCAAATGCTCAACTCCGTCGCAGAGTTCTTCGAGGAAGACGTCCAAACCTCGCTCACCGCCGTCATGAGTCTCATCGAACCCGCCATCCTCATCCTCATGGGCGTCGTCGTCGTCACCATCCTCATCGCCCTCTACCTGCCCATCTTCTCCCTCTCCGCCGGCGGCACCACCCAGTAACCCGCACCGAGGCAACTCTGTAGTCCGAAAACACCTTAGCCCTCGTCATCTCGACCGAAGGCGAAGCCGCAGCGGAGAGATCCCTTCTTTCAAAAGGCCACACCTCAAAGGCCACACCTTCAAAAGCCCACACCTCCAAAAGGCCACATCTCCAAAGGCCACACCCTCACGTTGCCGCTACACAAACCTTGACCAAATCCCGTGCAAACGCCGGTCTCTCCATCGCAGACATCACACGGAACGAGATCGCCTTCCTCGTCACCAAAAGGCGGAGTATCATCGGCACGCCCCTCAAAGGGTATCTCCGCTTTTTCGAGTCAATGTGTACCGTGCTGCCGATCACCGCGTTAATTACCGATCGATCGACACGGTTCGACGACTCCTATCCGATAGATCCCACGGATCGCCTGATCGGCGCCACAGCAATCATCCACGGTCTCAGCCTGGTCACCAAAGACCAGCCCATCCACGCTTCCAAAGAAGTCACAACGGTCTGGTAGCCCACCCATCAGCGTTGCCCACTTCCCATCTACCAATCGCACATCATTATCGCCTCACGCAACTCGCACTCGCGCCTCTCCCGGCCGGTCCCGCTCCTCCGCATCCCATGCTCAGGCAGCGCATTCGCCATCACCTAAGGAGCAACACTATGGGACTTAAAGAAGCACTCGGATTCGGTTCAGGCAAGAAGATTCGCTATGCCATCGTCGGCCTCGGCGACATCGCCCAGGAAGACATGATGCCGGGTATTGAGCACACCGGCAACTCGGAGATGACCGCCCTCGTCACCTCCGATCCCACCAAAGCCAAGGAACTCGCCGACAAATACAGCCTCCAAAGCACCTTCTCCTACGAGCAGTTCCCCGAAGCCCTCGCCTCCGGTACCTTCGACGCCATCTATCTCGCCACCCCTAACTGGCGCCACGCCGAGTTCATCCTCCCCGCCCTCCAGGCCGGCATTCACGTCCTTTCGGAGAAGCCCATGGAGGTCTCCACCGCCAAGTGCCAGGAGATCCTCACCGCTGAAAAGGCCTCAACCGCCAAGCTCATGATCGCCTATCGCCTTCACTTCGAGCCCGCCACCCTCGACACCATCGAAAAGGTTCGCTCCGGCAAAATCGGCGAGGTCCACCTCTCTCCTCCACCTTCGCCCAGCCGGTCGACCCCACCAACCACCGCGCCCACAGCGGCACCCTCGCCGGCCCCGTTCTAGACATGGGCCCCTACCCCGTTAACGCCGCCCGCTACATCTTCTCGGACGAGCCCACCGCCGTCCTCTCCGCCGTCGGCACCCGCCACCCCGAAACCGGCTTCGACGGGGATTTCGCCGATACCGTCGCCGTCACCCTCGCCTTCCCCAACAACAAACTCGCACAGTTCAGCATCAGCTATTGGGGCGGTCCCTTCAACACCCTCACTGCCATCGGCAGCAAAGGCAGCATCATGCTGGATCCCTCCTACATGTTCGGCAAACCCCTCGAACAAACCTTTGCCATCGGCGACAACAAGAAGAAGGAGAGCTTCAAGAACACCGACCACTTCGGCGGCGAAATGAAGTACTTCTCCAACTGCATCCTGAACAACACCGAAGTCGAACCCGACGGCGAAGAAGGCTTCGCCGATGTCCGCGTCCTCGAAGGCATCGACCAGGCCATGAAGTCCGGCGCTCCCGTCCAACTCCCACCGTTCACCCGCACCAAACGCATCAACCCCGACACCCAGAAAGAGACCCTCCGCGCCACCTCCACTCCCGACCTCGTCCACACCTCCAACCCCAGCCGCGATGTTGACAAGCAGCCCAAGAACTAAGGCACGGTACCTACATGTATGCCGTAGAGTGCCTCCTTTGGTTGTCATCCCGTAGGGATCTGCTGTTGTCTTTACGTGATGGATGTCCTGAACAGACTTTGCTCTGGTCGTCTCGAACGGACACCGCAATAAACTACCGAAGATCGCCGCAGCTGGCGGCCTTCGGTAGTTTTTTATTTGCCTTCGTGCTGCTCACGATCATTCACGCGTGCGCCACTCTTCATTGGTGACCACCAACTTCCAGCAACCAAACCAACCCACCTAAGACTAAGAGCTAAACCTAAATCCCCAGAACCCCCACATGCCGCCGCACTGCATTGGTCACCATCAGCCGCGACACCCCGCCAATGATCATGTTGATCCCTACCAGCGTCCCCACCACCCAGGCTGCGCTCGATGGCCACGACGTCACAATCATCACCGCCAGCACCAGGGCCACTACGCCATCGATCACCAGCCACGTCCGCCCGGCGCGCGGCTGCACCCTAAATGCCGCCGTCAGCTCCAGCAATCCTTCGATCAGCAGATATCCCGTCAGCAGCAGCGTCAACGACGCGAGACCAGCCGCCGGTCGCGTAATCAAAAATCCGCCAATCAACACGTACACCGCGCCCAGCAACACCTGCAGCGACATCACACCCGCCGCATGCGTCCGCCACGCAAACACCATCAATGCCACGCCGCCCAGCAGCAGCAGCCAGCCAAAGTACAGTGCCACAGCCAGCCCGCCGATCTGCGGCAGAGTCACGGCGATCAGCCCAAGAAGAATCAGAACCACGCTCAGCGCAGTCGACCAGCCATGCGACCAGCGCGGTGAGATCTCAGGAAGAAGGGAAGGGGATAGAGGCGAGCTGCTCATAGGTAAATCCTCCACAGGCGGGCCCGAGCCATCACGTTACCATCCGCCGCCCTTCTCGCATAGATGCAGATCACACCTCTCAGACCATCGCCACTCTGACCCTGGGTGGAAGAACCGCGCCTTCGCCCGTAGCCACAGACCCTGAGCGTATCCGAATGGGCCGTACCGCTATGTCCCCCGGAAGCGGCACCTCCTGCCCCAACCGGACCAGTAAGATAGTCCCGTCGGCACGGCCGCTCCCTAACCCCCGCGCCCGCTCAGGAGTCTCACCCCCATGGCCACCCCCGTAGCCCTCCCCCTTTCCGTCGCCGAGATGTCCATGGACGAGACCGAGCGCGCCCGCACCCTCGCCCGCCGCTACCACGCCGAGTTCGTCGACCTCAAGAACTTCAAAATCCAGCACGAGCTCTTCAAATCCGTCCCCGTCGACATGATGTTCCGCTACAACTTCGTTCCGCTCGAGCAGCACGAAGGCCGCCTCGCCATCGCCGTCTCCGACCCCTCCAAACTCATGGTCCTCGACGAGATCTCCGGCCTCCTCGGCACCCGCCTCATCACCCGTGTCGCCACTCTCTCGCAGATCACCGATCTCCTCAAAAAGACCGAGCAGTCCCAGCGCGTCCTCGACGAAGCCAGCGAAGGATTAGCCTTCGATGTCCTCTCCTCCGAAGACAACCCCGACGAGAACATCTCCATCGAGCGCCTCACCGGCGAAGACGATCTTTCACCCATCATCCGCCTCGTCGACACCACCATCTTTACCGCCCTCGAACGCCGCGCCTCGGACATCCACCTCGAAACCTTCGACGACTCCCTCCTCGTCAAATACCGCATCGACGGTGTCCTCCAACAGGCCATGGCTCCCATCGCCCGCGAGCATCACCAGACCATCTTGTCACGCATTAAGGTCATGTCCGAGCTCGACATCGCCGAGCGCCGCGTCCCGCAGGACGGCCGTTTCCGCGTCCGCTATAAGGGCCGTCTCATCGATTTCCGCGTCTCCATCATGCCCACCGTCCATGGCGAAAACGCCGTCCTCCGCGTCCTCGACAAAGAGTCCATGTCTGAGAAGTTCACCAAACTCTCCCTCGACGTCGTAGGCTTCGCCGCCCACGACCTCGCCCGCTTCCGCCGCTACATCAAGGAGCCCTACGGCATGGTGCTCGTCACCGGCCCCACCGGCTCCGGCAAAACCACCACCCTCTACGCCGCCCTCAACGAAATCAAGTCCGAAGAAGACAAGATCATCACCATCGAAGATCCCGTCGAGTACCAGATCCGAGGCATCACCCAAATCCCCGTCAACGAGAAAAAAGGCCTCACCTTTGCCCGCGGCCTCCGCTCCATCCTCCGCCACGACCCCGACAAAATCCTCGTCGGCGAAATCCGCGACGCTGAAACCGCCCAGATCGCCATCAACTCCGCCCTTACCGGCCATCTCGTCTTCACCACCGTCCACGCCAACAATGTCGTCGACGTCCTCGGCCGCTTCCTCAACATGGGCGTCGAGCCCTACAACTTCGTCTCCGCCCTCAACTGCATCCTCGCCCAGCGCCTGGTCCGCCAGGTCTGCGACTTCTGCGCCACCGCCGTCCACTACACCGACGCCGAGCTCGTCGAAAACGGCCTCATCCCCGATGCCTGGCACAACTTCGCCTTCCGTGAAGGCACCGGCTGCATCGAGTGCGGCGGCACCGGCTTCCGCGGCCGCTCCGCCATCCACGAACTCCTCGAGCTCGACGACGAGATCCGCGAAATGCTCCTCGCCAAGAAACCCGGCTCCGAAATCCGCAAAGTCGCCAAAGCCAAAGGTATGGCCTTCCTCCGCGACTCCGCCCTCGAACGCGTCCGCGACGGCATCACCACCCTCAAAGAAATCAACAAAGTAACCTTCATCGAAGCCGGCCGCTAACCCCTTCTTACTCCGTCATCCCGACCCAAGCGCCACCTCACCACAGCATCATCCCGACCCAAGCGCCACGCTCACCACTCCGTCATCTCGACCGAAGCGCGCAGCGCGTAGCGCGTAGCGGAGAGATCCCTTTCCTCAAAAAGCCACAACCACCAGCCAGCCACACACCCAAACCCAAACCCTCCACACCATCTCACCCACAAGTGCAATCCCCCTCCCACCAAACGTAAGCCAAAATAGCACCATGCCCACCGGCGCCTGCGTCTACATCCTCGCGTCCACCTCCAAACGCCTCTACATCGGCATAACCACAAACATTGAGCGACGCCTCGTACAGCATCGAGCCGGCACCTTCCCCGATAGCTTCACTGATCGTTACAACATCCACCACCTCGTCCACATAGAACACTTCGCCCTGGTCGCCTCCGCCATCACCCGCGAGAAACAACTCAAACGCTGGTCCCGCCTCAAAAAACTCCACCTGATCGCCACGCAAAATCCCACCTGGGAAGACCTAAGCTTTGACTGGGGCAAGCCATTCCCCATACAATCTGGCCTCCACTCGCCCCTCCCACCCTCTGTCATCTCGACCGAAGCGCACAGCGCGTAGCGGAGAGATCCCTTTACTCGAAAAGCCACAACCGACCATCCCAGCAAGAACCGACCATCCCAGCCACAACCAACCCATCCCCAGCTGAACCACCACACACCCAGCCCTACGACCACCACACACCGCGCCCAACCCACACCATCCCCCACACGAGTCACCCCACTCCCTAACCCTCCCGCCACCCCCACGTCCAACACCCAGCGCCCACACGTTACTCTAGAAGCAAGCCATGGACCTTCTTCCCACCTTCGTCGGAACCCGCCCGCGCCTCGCCTGTGAGATCCGCCCCGAAGGCGTGGTCGTCGCTCGCGGCGAGTCGCCCTCCGGCACCCTCACCGCCGTCGCCCGCGCCGATCTTCCCCCCGGCCTCGTCGCCCCCGGCCTCAAAGCCGGCAACCTGCCCGATCGCCCCGCCGTCGTCGCCGCCCTTCGTCGCGCCTTCGACGCCATCGCCGCCCGCGGCGCCGATCGGTCCAGGTACGTCACAGTCGTCGTCCCCGACGCCGCCGTTCGCGTCCTCCTCCTCGACTTCGACGCCCTCCCCTCCAAGCCGGCCGAGGCTCTCCAGGTCGTTCGCTTCCGCCTCAAAAAGCTCCTCCCCTTCGACGTCGACCACGCCCTCGTCTCCTTCCAGATCATGAGCACCGAGCGCTCGCTCCTCCGCGTCCTCGCCGTCGCCGTCCCACAAGAGGTTCTCACCGAGTACGAAGCCGCCATCACCGAAGCCGGCATGCAGCCCGGCGTCGTCCTCCCCAGCACCCTCGCCGCCCTCGCCGGCCTCAGCCCCACCACCCCCAACGCCCTCGTCCTCAACGCCTCCCCCGCCGCCATGACCACCGCCATCGTTCGCTCCGGCGTCCTGCTCCTCCATCGCACGATCGAGGTCTACCCGGCAGAATCCATTGACACGCTCTCCGCCGGTTCCCCCATCCACCCCAGCGCCGTCATCTCGACCGAAGCGCGCAGCGCGCAGCGGAGAGATCCCTTCTCTCAAAAGGGCACAACCGCCAGTCCCCTCCCAGAACCCAATAACGCCAGCCCAGACCTCATCAGCAGCTCCTTCCTCGACCTGGGCACTAGCGGCGTGGAAACCAGCACCCCCATCGACCTAGCTTTCGTCGACCGAGCCGACACCGCCGCGGAGTGGTCCCGTCCCGATCCATTAGAAAACGACGCCGATCTCACCCACCCCGATCCCGAATCCACCGTCGTCGCCCTCAATACTTCGCCTGACGTCAACAACCGCAGCCGTGACCTCGCCGAATCCGTCTCCGTCGCCGCCGCCTACTTCGAAGACACCCTCGGCACTCTTCCCGACCTCGTTCTTTCCACCGGCTCCATCCCCGCCGTCGACCTCGACCGCACCCTCGCCGCCAGTGGTCTTGAAGGCCTTCGCGTCCGCGAACTCTTCGACCCCGAAGCTCTCGGTCCCGGAGCCTCCTCCGCCGTAGCCAGCACGTCCACCCCATCTCAAACCTTGTCATCCCGACCGGAGCCGGGGTCCCCGGCGAGCGAACTTGGTCGCTGGGGTGGGGAGCGCAGCGCAGTGGAGGGACCTGCTCTTCCAGCCACGAATGCGCCGGTGCCCCATTCTTCGCAGCTTCATCGCGAACGATGGGACGTCAACCGATCGTCCGCCCTCATCCCCCCCGGCTGGCTTGCCGGCGTCCGTGGAGCCCTCCGCAGCTAAATGCGCATCTCGGTCAATCTCGCCAGCCGTCCCTTTGTAGAGATCCGTCCGCTCCTGGCCCGGCTCCGCCTGCTGATGGCCATGCTCGCCGTTGTCGCCCTTGGCCTCGGCTTCTGGCTGCACTCGGTCAGTAAACGCGCCACCGCCGCCCAGGCCCGCATCAACGCCGTCCACGCTCAGACCCTCGCGCTCCAGCAGCAGCGTGCCGCCAACGAAGCCCGCATGCGCCAGCCCCAGAACCGCGACGTCCTCGACCGCTCGGAGTTCCTCAACGCCACCTTCGCCCGCAAGAGCTTCTCCTGGACCGCCGTCATGATGGACCTCGAACGCGTCCTTCCCGCCGGTGTTCAGGTCACCAGCATCGAGCCTCAGGTCTCAAAGACCGGTGAGGTCACCATCCGCCTCCGCGTCGCCGGCGACCGCGACCGTGCCGTCTCGCTCGTCCGCAACCTCGAGCACTCCGCCCGCTTCCTCCAGCCGCGCCTCTCGTCGGAGTCCACCCAGGCGACCGAGGGCGCCAGCGGTCTTGCCGGCGGCCCGCGCAACACTGCCTTTACCTTCACCAGCAACACCCCCGGTCAGGCCGCCCCCATCCCCGGTGGAGTCGAGTTCGACATCCTCAGCGGCTACAACCCCTTGCCCGAACCTAATCGTCGCCCAGTTGTCACCACCGTTCCTCCCAGTCCCACCGAGGGGGGTGCCATACCGTCATCTCCCTCGTCCGGGAGGCCCCGATGAAGCTGCCCGGCGCCGTCTCCACCGCCCGCCTGCCTGAGCGTGTCCGCACCCTCGCCACTCTCGTCAACCTGCATTACGCGGGTGCCGGCCTTCTTTTGCTCATCAACCTCTACCTGGCCCTCCAGCTGGGCCTTGCCTGGCATACCACCTCGGATTCCGGAGCCCAGGCCCTTGCTCTAGGGCAGATCGCCCTTAAAACCGCCGACCTACAGGCTCGCCCGCTCCAGGGACTCGATAGCAAGCTCGCCGCCGCCAACGCCGAGGCCGATACCTTCTACGTCCGCCGCCTTCCCGGTAGCTACTCGCAGGTCCTCACCGAACTCGGCGCCCTCACCAAACGGGAAGGCGTCAAGCTCACTCGCGGCCAGTACGCTCAGGCTCCCATCCTCGCCGATACCTCTGCTGCCCTGACCGAGATGCGGATGGATTTCGCCCTCACCGGCGACTACCGCTCGCTCGTTCATATGGTCAACGCCCTCGAACGCGATCGCATGTTCTTCCTCATCCGCGGTGTCGCCCTCACCGGTCAGCAGGCCGGCACCGTCGGTCTTCGCCTCGGCCTTAATACCTATCTGCGCCCGGGCGCTGTCCTCGACGCCGCTCTCCCGCTCTCCGGTGCCACCGCCGCTGATGCTCCGGCTGACAGCCTTGGCTCGGCCGCTGGCCGCACCAACCTCCTGGCCAACCCACGCGACCCTGGCCGCAAGTTCAAGCCCGGCGACGTTACCTACTCGGAAGGTGGGCCCACCCAGTGAACCTCGGCACCGAAGACAAGAAAAAAATTGCAATTCTCAGCGTCGCTGGCGTCGGTGCCCTCGCCGCCGTGGCTTACATGTACACCCAGTTGTTCCCGTCCGATGCTGCCCCCGTAACCCCAGCGAATGTTGCCTTAACCTCGACGAAAACCGCTCAGACCTCAACCAAAAACGGCGAAAAACCCCTCGCAACTACCGCTGCCGCCCTCGATCCCACCCTCCACATGGGCCCCATGCTCACCACGGAAGCTCTTGAATACAAAGGCACTGGGCGCAATATCTTCTCCTCTGAGGCTGGCCCTGCCACCAGCCTTCCTAGACCTGTATCCCCCGCCCGCCCCACCGTCGTCCAGACCGCCTTCGCCCCGCCTTCAGGGCCACCCCCACCCCCACCTATAGATCTCAAGTTCTTCGGTACCGCAGCCCATGGTGCACAGCAGCCGCGAGCCTTTCTGTTGCACGGCGAAGACGTCTTCCTGGCGAGCGTCGGCGACGTCGTCCAACGCCGCTACAAAATCGTGGCCATCTCTGCCAACTCCGTCACAGTGCAGGACTTAACCAACAACAACCAACAAGCTCTCCCCCTCATTCTCAACTAGCATGCCCACCCGAACCTCATCCCAATCCCCTCCCGCGTCCTCTCAGGATGGCTTTGCCCTGGTTGGTCTTATTGTCGCTATCTTCATCATTCTACTTAGTTTATCGATAGCCGCGCCAACCGTTGCACGAGCTCTCCGGCGAGAGCGCGAGGTCGAAGCCGTCCACCGCGCCAATGGGTACGTCAACGCCATCCGTCGCTATCGGATCAAGACCGGAGCCTTCCCAGGCTCCATCGAGCAGCTCGAAAAGACCAACAACATCAGATACATACGGCAAAAGTACAACGACCCCATGACCGGCAAGTCCGACTGGCGTCTGATCAAGGTCGGCGAAAACAAAACAATCGTCAAGGGCTTCTTCGGCCAGCCACTAGCCGGACTGGCATCGACCGGTATCGGCAGCGGATCGACTTCGATGTCTGGTAGCGGATCCGGATCCAGCCCGATGTCACCGAATGGATCTGGCACGAGTCCGTTCGGTTCTGGTATCGGGAGCACGGGTTCGGCCGCAGCAGGCTCAGCTCCGGGCGGCTCGCCAACGGACTCCAACTCCACAAACACGTTTGGATCAGCCTCAAGCACAAACTCCGCGGCAGCCGGAGCAAACAGCGGCTTCGGGTCTAACTCGTCCCCCAACTCCAGCGGTATCGGCGGCCAGTCCGCCTCGAGTTTCTCTGGTTCCGGTGCGCCTTTCATGGGCGTCGGCCTCCCCACAGCGGGTTCTTCGATCATCGTCGTGAACGAGCAGACCACGTACCCCGAATGGGAGTTCCTCTACGACCCGCGCGTGGAGCAACTGAAGGCCAAGGTGAACCTCTTCGGAGGCGGGATGACCTCCGCGAGTTCCTCCAGCCTGGGAGCCCTGTCAGGTAGTCAATCCAGCCCTCAGAGCAACAGCAACACCCTTTCTGGACCACCCACTCCATTACCAACACCGAAATAACCCTCCAGCCAGATCAGGCCGTCTATCAGCAGCGTGGATGTAATCTGGGCAAGGAAGAGCCATGAAGCAGTGGCGCGCATGGTGAAGCTCCCTAATGAGCGCCGGTCGGGGCCTTGCCGGGTTTCACTTTTTTGAAGGTCCAGACCACGCCCACGCAGAGGAAGCAGAGTAACGAAAGCCAGCGAAAGACGTCCACAAAGGACCAAAGCGCTGCCTGTCGGCCGAGCTCGCCATAAAGCCGGCCCAAGGCTGCGGGAAGTGAATTCGCCTTCCCAAAGGAGCCGCTCAAAGACTGCTGGGTCGACTTCACGGCGTTCTGAAACTGCTGTCCGCTCTGTGGGACGTAGTTGAGAATCTCATTCTGGTGTGCGGCGGTCCGCCGTGTCAGAAGGGTCTGTGCAACCGAGATTCCGATCGATCCGCCGACGTTCCGCATGAGATTGAAGACACCTGAGGCATTGCCGATCTGCTGCTGATGCAAGGTGCCATAAGCGGCGGTGGAGATGGGGACAAAGACGAAGGAGAGTGCAAAGCCAGTCAGGAGAATAGGCAGCAGGAGCGTGGTTGGCGAGATATCGAGCGTGATGTTGCCAAAGTAGAGCGTTGTGAGGCCGAACAGACCGAAGCCGAAGGTGAGGAGATAGCGCGGATCTACTTTGTTAGAGAGAAAGCCGATCACCGGCATGCCGCAGATGGCGCCCATGCCACGGGGTGCAACGGCGACTCCGGCGGTGAAGGCGGTGTACCCGAGGAGCTCCTGGTAGAAAAGCGGGAGAACCGTAGTCGTCGAGTAGATGGCTACGCCGAAGAGGAAGATTAGGGTGGAACCGACGAGGAAGTTGCGATCTTTGAAAACCTTGAGATCGACCAGCGGATCTTTCTTGGTCCACGAGTGATAGCAGAACCAGATAAAGGAAATGACGAGGGCTGCCACGGCCCACCGGATCCAGATGGCGCCGAACCAGTCGTCTTCCTGCCCTTTATCCAGAACGACTTGCAGACAGCCGGTCCAGACGACCAGAGTGCCGAGACCGAGGTTGTCGAACTTCGGCACACGGGCGTTCCTGATGTAACTCGGGTCGTGGATGAAGTGGTTGATCATGAACAGCGCCATGATGCCGATCGGGATGTTGATGTAGAACGCGTACCGCCAGGAGTAGGTGTCCGTAAGCCAACCGCCAAGGGTGGGCCCTAGTACGGGAGCAACGACAACACCAAGCGCGAATACAGCCATGGCCGCGCCGCGCTTGGCTGGCGGAAAGCTTTCAAGCAGAATGGCCTGCGAGATGGGTTGCAGGGCTCCGCCACCGGCACCTTGAATAACACGCGCTATCAGGATGAAGGCGAGCGAGGGTGCGGCGCCACAAAGGAAACTCGCCACCGTGAAGACTGCAACGCAGGACATCAAAAATCGCTTGCGACCGAAGCGCAGAGAGCACCAGTTCGACATAGGCAGAACAATTGCGTTTGCAACAAGATACGAGGTTAGGACCCAAGTCGCTTCGTCGTTTGAAGCGGAGAGCGAACCGGCGATATAGGGAAGGGCGACGGCGGCAATGGAGGTGTCGAGGACCTCCATGAAGGTGGCAAGCATGACCGCGGCAGCGATAAACCAGGGGTTTACGCCGGCGGTGATCTCGCTCATTGCGTCGGACGATGCTTCTGCGCTTGCTGCCACGTGAGGCAATCCTTTGATTCTGTTTGAGATATGCGGTTTCTGTACAAGCGGCAAAGAAGAAGCGCGTCGATATGCGACGACCTCTCTGGAGAGTACCGGAGAGGTCGCCGCAAGGAAAGACGGCGAGCCAAAGTTGGCTCGCCGTCACGGTAAGTCCTTGAAGTAAAAGGGCTAGTTTGCCGGTCGCGAGAGCGTGCCGGTGCCAGTGTCGTCGCCGCAGCCAGAGAGGGTCCAGTTGGCGATGGTGAGGGTCTGGGCGTCGGCGGAGAAGGTGCCGGTGGCGGAGACCGTGTTTCCGGTCTGCTTATCGGTATAAGTAGTCTGAATTGAATCACCTGTGACAGTCGAGTCGGTGATGACGGGGGTATCCAGGCAGGCCGTGTTGGGGAAGGTGGCGTAGCCGGTGAGGTGATACACGCCGTTGGCGTCGGGGGATGTGGGTTGTGAGAGGGTGGCGGTGACGGTGAGGATGGCCCCGGAGCCGTCGGTGAAAGTCCCGTTGTAATTTCCCGTAACTGCTTGATATTGCTGAGCTGTTGCAGTTGGGGTGAGATGGGCGGAGGGGTTGCCGGAGCGGATGGCTGCGGCTGCTGTGCAGGTTCCGCCGGTGACGTTGAGGGTGGGGTTGAGGAGCGAGTGCTCATCGGCGGCAAGGGTTCCACTGATGGTGATCTCCCCGTCGGAAAAATTTGCGGAAGTCATTGTAAGCAAACGGCTTGAAGCGATCGTGCCGGAGATTGAGAAAGGCTCAGCGGAGGTGCCGCAAAGGGTGAGCAGGGGATGAAGGGTGCCAGAGACGGTGTTGCCGGAGATGGCAAGGGAACCGGCGAAGGCCGTGTGGGCGGAGGTGAACTTCCAGTTGCCGGCTGCAGCCGCAAAGGCGGCGACGGCGGGAGTTGATGTGGAGGTATTGATAACAGGAGACATAGCCGTGCTACAGCCAGACAGGAGACCGGCAATCAGGCCGGCGAGGCCGAGCGTGGTGAGGGCAGCGAGCGTGCGCTTACGATTGGGGCGAGGGGGATTGGAGGTAGGGATTGGACGAGGGATGAGCATAGCGAAGGCCCCTTCCGGAGGGTTACCTGTAAGGGTAGAAGCCGTCCAGGGCGTCTGACTATGCCACTTTTGGGTGAGGTTAAGCGGGTTTTCGCTGAGGTTAAGCAGTGCTTCGCGCAAGTTCAGTCGGTGTTAGTGGCGATGCTGTCCGAAGAGAAGAGAGAAGGTTCTCAGAAAGAGAATGCAACATCGTGCATCCTCCGTATGGAAATCGCATCATATTGCTTGACAGTAAGTGACTCAACTTGAGATCATGGTTCTGTCGAGAGTTTGAGCACGACCGGAACATGTGCCGCGGATGGCGGCTGACCGGGAAGGATGAGGAGAACGGGACATGGGCAAGATTATTGGAATTGATCTCGGAACGACCAATAGCTGCGTTGCGGTGATGGAAGGCGGCGAGCCGAAGGTTATTCCGAACGAAGAGGGCGGCCGGACGACACCGTCGATCGTGGCGTTTACGAAGTCGGGCGAGCGGCTGGTTGGCCAGGTGGCGAAGCGTCAGGCGATCACGAATCCGGAGAACACGATTTATTCGATCAAGCGCTTTATGGGTCGCCGGATGAACGAGGTCGGCTCCGAGATGAAGATGGTGCCGTACAAGGTTGTGGCCAAAGGCGATAACGTGGCGGTGATGGCGCAGGGCAAGGAGTACACGGCACCTGAGGTCTCGGCGATGATCCTGCAGAAGCTGAAGAAGGCGGCGGAGGATTACCTGGGCACAAGCGTGACCGAGGCGGTCATCACGGTGCCGGCGTACTTCAACGATGCGCAGCGACAGGCGACCAAGGATGCGGGCCGGATTGCTGGTCTCGATGTGAAGCGCATTGTGAACGAGCCGACCGCGGCAGCGCTGGCATACGGGCTCGACAAGAAGAAGGATGAGACGATCGCGGTCTATGACTTCGGCGGCGGAACGTTCGATGTTTCGATTCTCGAAGTGGGCGATGGCGTGATCGAGGTGAAGTCGACCAACGGGGATACGCACCTGGGCGGCGACAACCTGGACCAGCGCATTGTGGACTGGCTGATTTCGGAGTTCAAGACCGAGTCGGGTCTGGACCTGACGGCGAAGGGCAACGAAATGGCGCTGCAGCGGTTGAAGGATGCGGCCGAGCGCGCGAAGATCGAGCTGTCGACGGCTCAGGAGTCGGAGATCAACCTGCCCTTCATTACGGCAGACGCGAGCGGACCGAAGCATCTGGTTCGGACGCTGAGCCGCGCCAAGCTCGAGAGCCTGGTTGACGATCTGCTACAGAAGTCGGTTGGACCGTGCAAACAGGCGATGAAGGATGCGGGTGTGGACGCATCGAAGATCGACGAGGTGGTTCTTGTCGGCGGCCAGACACGTATGCCGGCGATCCAGAAGCTGGTGAAGGACCTGTTCGGCAAAGAGCCGAACAAGGGCGTGAATCCCGACGAAGTCGTCGCGATTGGAGCGGCGGTGCAGGCGGGCGTGCTTTCGGGCGACGTGAAAGATCTGTTGCTGCTGGATGTGACCCCGCTGACACTCTCCATCGAGACGATGGGCGGGGTAGCGACTGGCATGATCACACGGAACACGACGATTCCGACGAAGAAGACGGAGACGTTTTCGACGGCGGCGGACTCGCAGACCGAGGTCGAGGTGCATGTGCTGCAGGGCGAGCGGCCGCTGGCGAGCCAGAACCGCACGCTGGGCAAGTTCAAGCTGAGCGGGATTCCAGCGGCTGCGCGAGGCGTGCCACAGATTGAGGTAACGTTCGACATCGACGCAAACGGTATTTTGAATGTGACGGCGAAGGACAATGCGACGGGCAAGGATCAGAAGATCACGATCACGAGTTCGTCGGGCCTGAGCAAGGAAGAGGTCGAGCGCATGGCGAAGGATGCCGAGGCGCATGCGAGCGAGGACAAGGAACAGCGCGACCAGATTGAGGCGCGCAATGGTCTGGACTCGACCGTGTACAACGTTGAAAAGATGCTGAAGGAGGCGGGCGACAAGGTATCTGCTGAGGAGAAGGCGGAGACGGAGACGGCGCTGGCGGATGCGAAGCAGACGTTGACTGGAAGCCCATCGGCGACCGAGATGACGGCGGCGAAGGACCGGTTGACGACAGCGAGCCACAAGGTAGCTGAGGCGATGTACAAGGCGGCTGGTGCGGCGCCAATGGACGGAGCCACGGCGGCTGAAGGAACGACGCACGAGCAGCCAAAGGATGAAGGCGTGATCGATGCGGAGTATGTGGATAGTAAGTAACCAGGAACTAGATTTCAGGTCTTAGTTGTTAGTCGTACAAGGTACTTGGCGGAGAGAGGTGGTGGGGACAGCAGGTCCTCCACTTCGCTCCAGATGGAATGCTAGCTTGTGAAGTTTGGTTGAAGAAGGTGAGGGGCGAACCGGTGCATCGGGTGCCCCTCTTGCTTTATCTAATGACGGTGGGTGAGGGATGTATGACGAAGCATAAAGACGAGGTGTACGGGACGATTCGATGGAACCTTGCAGTGGGTTCCGGGTTGAAGGAAGAGAAGGATGGAGGAGCGGCGATGAACGAGACACTGTGGATGTGCGACCAGATGCGGGCGGGCCAGGTTTATACACGGAAGATCTTTGATACCGAGGCCGAGGCGCAGGCGTTTATGCAGAAGATGATGCAGGCGGAGCCGGATGCCATGTTCAACGTTGAGGCAATCCAGGCGCGGCAGGTTTGGAACTAAGGAATGTTGTCGGTAGCGAAGGAGCGGCTGATCTTCCAGAGCCAAAGTATAGCGATGCGAAGAGTGCAAGCTAAACGACACTGAGGACTCGCAAAGTCTTCAGCTCTTTTTCTAATAAACCTTGCGAAGTGAGTTCGTCCGGTACCGTGGCGAGATCGATGTATTGATTGTTCCTCCGGCTCGTCATTGCCACGATCGCGATCAACATCAGCGCCCCAGCGGTTAAGAAAAGGACGAGCATAGCCCACGCTGTATGCGAACGCATGACAACAAGAACGTTCGGCCCTTCAAGCATCATAAAAAACAAGGTGAAGATGACGGCCGTTACTGAGAAGACCAAGTCACCTAGTTGCATGTCACCCGCTTGTCTATGGACGGTGCTGGTGTCGTTTGAAGGAGCTTCGAGGATCTCTGGTTCTTCTCGGCGGTCAGCCGGATCTAGGAGTGTCGGGATGTAAGAAGCTCGGACGGGCGTCATACGCGGGAGAACAAGAAAGCGGTACACAAAGTAAATTCCGGGTATCGCAAAGTCCGCCAAGGTTTGGAGGATACTTCTTGCGGCAGTGATGCTTTTCATGCGCGAAGTTATAGCGGGTGCGACTGGGGAGGGCAAAGGCGTAATCAAGGGATGCGGTTAGTCATAATGAAGTCAACTGCAATCTGAGTGAAGAGCAGAGATGGGGTGGGCGACGGATGGTGAATTGGACCGAGATAGAGGCGATTGCGAATAGCTGCCTGGTGCTGACCAGTGCGAGCGCGATTGGGTATGCGGGGCTGCAGCTAAAGCATGAGCGGCAGTATCGATCGGTGGCGAACCTGGAGAAGCAGCTGGGATTTTTTCAGTCCGAGGGGTTTATTGCGACGCGGCGGCGGCTGGCGCTGGATCGGCTGAGTGAGGATGGGCAGACGCTGCGGACGTGGGAGCTGGATGAGCCGCCGGTGAGCGCGTTTGAAGTGCTGGACTTCTACGAGCATGTGGGCTTGCTGGTGAAGAAGGGCCATCTGGACGTGTACGACGTGTGGCACACGTTTTATGAGTGGGCGCAACCAGTGTATGTGGATATGCAGGTGATGATTGAGAGTGACGAGAGCGCGTATGTGGACCACTACTCGGACCTGCGAACGCTGATGCGGCAGATGGATGATATTCAGCTGAAGCGTATGCATGCGAACAATGCAAACCACTGGGCGCTGTGGACGCCAGATCGGATTCTGGAGCACTACCGGTACGAGACGGAGATTGCCGGGAAGTCGGGGCGCGGGAAGCGGTCGGCGGAGCGAAGGGCGCAGCGGGCGGCAGCACGACGAGCGGAGGAGGAACGGGTGGATCTGGACGCGGCGGCGCTGGCGGTGCTGGACGGCGAGGCAACGATAGCAGAGGAGGCGAAGCTGCGGGAGAGTGTGGAGCGGCGGCGGGAGCAGGAGACGCACCATGCCTGAGGGCAACGAGATCCACCGATGGGCGGCGCGACATACGGCGGCGTTCGCGGGCAAGAAGGTACGGGTGGAGGCGCCGACGAGCAGCCGGTTCGAGGGTGCGGGTGCGATCGATAACCAGATGCTGGTGGAGGTGCGGGCGGTTGGCAAGCACCTGGGGTATGACTTCGGCAAAGGCCGGATTCTGCATGTGCACCTGGGCATGTATGGGGACTTCACGGAGGGCACGGGGGAGTTGCCGCCTGAAAGGGGAGCGTTGCGGGTGCGGCTGTGGAACGTAGCGGCGGTGAAGCTGGGCACGCAGCCGGGCGAAAGCAAGCGGCACGCGTGGTACTCGAATGATGACGGCACGGGGCATATTGCGCCGGAGCAGGTGGCGTGGATGGAGCTGCGCGGGCCAACGGATTGCAGTGTGTGGACGGAGGCAAAGTGGTCGGCGCTGCTCGAGCGGCTGGGGCCGGACCCGCTGAACGGAGATCCGGTGACGCGGTTTGCCGAGAAGGTCAGCAAGCGGAAGACGGCGGTTGGCGCGTTGCTGATGGACCAAACGGTGGCGGCGGGAATTGGCAATATCTACCGGGCGGAGCTGCTGTTTCGGGCGCGGCTAAGTCCGTTTATAGCGGGGAGCGCGGTGCCGGCGGGTACGTTAGCGGCGATCTGGAAGGACGCGGTTCCTTTGATGAAGGCGGGCATGGTGGATCGACGGATTATCACGACGAAGCCGAAGGACAGACCGACGAAGAAGACCGGAACGCCGCTGAAAGAAGAGGCGCATTATGTGTACCGGCGGCAGGGTAAGCCGTGCTTGCTCTGTGGGACGAAGATCGTGACGAAGGTAATGGCGGGACGGAATCTGTTCTGGTGTTCGAGCTGTCAGGCGGATGGAAGTCAGGCGTGAGAGGATACGCGTGAAGCTTTGGAGATACTTTATGAAGGTTACGATAAAAGGTCTTGACGTCGAGATGGAATAGAAAGCAACGGTATCGAGTTTGAGGTCCGGGACAATGATGACAAATTTATGGGCGATCTCCTACTCACTAAGACTTCACTGATCGTGTGCAAGGTATAACTGCTCATCCAGACGGAAAGAAAATTCACTAAAAGCACTACAGAAATACATGAACGACTTGCCCTAAGCGCTTGGAGTAAAAGATGGCACCGACACAGAACAAGGATTACTACGGCACGCTGGGCGTGAAGAAGACGGCAACGCCGGATGAGATTCGGAAGGCATTTCGTAAGCTGGCGCGGAAGTATCATCCGGATGTGAACCCGGGGGATAAGAAAGCGGAGGAGAAGTTCAAGGAGATCTCCGAGGCGAATGACGTGCTGAGTGAGGAGAAGAAGCGGAAGGTCTATGACCAGTTTGGTTTCTACTCGGACAATATTGATGCGGCGGCGGCTGCTGCGGCGCGTGGCGGGTATGGGCCCATGTCTGGTGGTGGCGGGCGACCTGCGGGTGGGCGCGGCGGGGCGGAGGTGCCGTTTGATTTCTCGGGGTTCGATTTTTCCGGGTTTCAGGGGGGACCGGGCGCTCGGCAGGAGGCGCCGACGGGTGGTGGCGGCTTCCGGGATATTTTTGGGTCGATGTTTGGCGGAGGCCGGGGTGCGGCGAAGCAGGGACCGGAGCCGGGAACGGATATCGAGTACACGGTGCAGGTAGAGTTCTGGACGCTGATTCGTGGTGGTGTGACGAAGCTCGAGATCCAGCGGCAGGAGGTGTGCAAGACGTGTGGCGGATCGGGTGGGCGGGGCGGGGTGGTGGAGTGTCCGGAGTGCCATGGGACGGGCGAGGTGACGCAGATGGGGGGGCGGATGAAGTTCAATATCCAATGCCCGCGCTGCGGGGGATCGGGGAAGGTGCAGAACCCGTGCCCGGCGTGTGATGGAAACGGAGTCCTTCTCCGGAAGGAGCCGCTTGAGTTCCGGATCAAGCCAGGAACGCGGGACGGGCAACGGATCCGACTGGCTGGGAAGGGAAATGCGGGAAGCCATGGCGGACCGGCGGGCGATCTCTACCTGATCATCAAGGGCGGAACGAACGCGGTATTCGCGCGCAAAGGCGATGATATTTATGTAACTGTCCCAGTTACGATTGCGGAGGCAGCGCTGGGCGCAAAGATCGATGTGCCGACAATCGATACGCACGAGGGCGGCGGGCGGACGCAGCTGAAGGTGCCGCCGGGGGTGCAGACGGGGCAAAAGCTGCGGCTGCGGGAGAAGGGCGTACCGAGTGCGGCGCAGGAAGGTCTGCGCGGGGATCAGATTGTTGAGGTGAAGGTGGTGGTGCCGAAGGTGCAGGATGAGCGATCGAAGGAGATCCTGCGGGAGTTTGCGAAGTTGAACCCGGAGGATCCACGAGAAGGACTGTTCGCAGAGGTTTAGGCGGAAGACCGGATCGAGAGCGGCAATGACAAGGGCAAGGCTCCAGCTCTGGCCTTCGACAAACTTTGGACTTGAAAGTTGCCGGACCGAACTTATGGCTAACCTTTTAGTAACTCATTGCTAAATTCCATTAATGCCTCGGAAATACGTATGAGTCCTTCCCGAGTGATGGCGGGGTCTTCCCCCAAACCTAAGCGGAACGAGTACTTATCTCCAAAGAATGTACCTGAGGCCACGCTCACGTCATAGCGTCCCCTCAGGAGGTTTATAAAGTTCTCTACATTTCCCATCGCCAACCGTGGGAATACGATTGTTCCGTGGTCAGGGTAAACAGTGGTGATATGAGAAGCCGATGAGAGGAATTCGTTTAAAGCACTCCTGTTTGCAGAAAGGATTACCCGCGCACGATCTCGCGCTACGGACAACCTATCTAGTACAAGAACACTTGCCTGCTCAGCAAGGAATGAACCTGTTGATCCAAAAAGATTGTTCATCTCCCAGAGCCGGAGAGCCATCTGCGCATCGCACACTATCCACCCGCAGCGCAATCCTGTCAGTCCATATGCCTTGGTTAGGCTGCTGGTTGTGATGAATTGCGGACCCAAATGAACAGCTGACTTCCAAGGAGTGTCGAAGAGTGACTCCATATACACTTCGTCGACCAGGACGTGTGCTCCAGCTTTCGCAGCGATGAGGCCTACCTCACGAAGCACGTCATCAGGCGTGCGAACCCCTGATGGATTGTGTAGGTTCGTAATGACGATCAACTTCGTACGGGAAGTGATGGCAGTTGCGACATCATCCGGATCCACCCGGTATTTGTTTTCAGCTTGGCGTCTGAAAGATTTAACATTTGCTCCAAGATATAAGGCGATGTCATGGAGTGGCGAATACGTTGGATGTTCTATCAGGACATCGTCCCCACGGTTGAGAATGGTCGCCATCACCAGATGATTCGCCATTGAAGTACCCGTGGCAGTTACAACCTGATTCGCTTTAACGTTGCTCCTGGAAGCGAGTGCTTCAAGGAGTGGCGCGTAGCCGTACACATTCGAGCCATTGAGATCAAGTGCGAGATCCGTGAGCCCGAACTCTGATAATGCCATGTTATGAATGCCACTCGTAGCCAAGTTAATCTTTGTAGGCTTCATCGAGTTAGCGTGATGGATATACGGCGAGTTCTTGTGCTCAAAAGCGGATGACATAGAATTTTATTCTAGATCGTGGAGTGGCTCTAAGGCCGTACTTGCCCGTCGGTGCGAGGCATAGTTCGAAGGTGATGTTGGATCAAGGGTAATCCTCTGTATCGGGTAACTGGGCGTAGCTCGGGTACTAACCGATGGTCGTTGGCTCTCACTCCTTCCATCCAGATTGGACGAACCGGAAGTATCGTCTCAGTGGCTACTCAGGTCCGTACGTGAGGGCTTACGGCTTTGGACGGATCAGGGATTATGCGGGGTGATTTGTTTGTTGGCGGTGGGGGCGGGGAGGATGTGTTGGTTGGCGATGGAGCTGGCGACGGCGGTAAGGCCGGGAGCGAGGCCGGTGATGCGGGCGGCGAGCCAGGCTTGTGGGGTGATGACGATCTCGGCGCAACCGGCGAGCTGGGCGCGGCGGATGCGTTTGGCGGAGTGCTCGACCGAGGCGGCGGCGCCGGGGGTGGTGGCGCCGAGGTCGAACCAGGCTTTTTCCTTTTCGACGTCACCGACGAATTTGGCGCGAACAAAGGAGCCGGTTCGCATAAGCCCGGGGCAGACAGTGGTGACACGAACGCCTTTGGCGCGGAGTTCGGCGTGAAGGCCTTCGGAGTAGCCGGTGAGGGCGAACTTGGAGGCGGTGTACGGAAGCAGATGCGGGACGGCGACTTTGCCACCGATCGAGGAGATATTGACGACCGAGGCGCGCCGGCCGTGGCGGCCTTCTAATGCGGGCTGCGAGAGAAGATAGGGAAGGGCGGCCTGGGTGGTGTAGAGGGCGGTAAAAAAGTTGTTCTTCATGGCGGACTCGAAGGCGGCGAGGGGCTGATCTTCGATGGGACCAACCTCGATGATGCCGGCGCAGTTGATGAGGACATCGATGCGCTCGAAGTGGCCGATGGCAATCTCGATAATTTGCTTAGCGGCGGCTGGATCGGAGAGATCAGCGGGGAGGACCAGGAGGTCGGCGGCAGACTTGACGGAGTTATCGGCGAAGAGGGCATTGCGGGCGTCTTCAAGCCGGCTTTGGGTGCGGGAGACGAGGATGAGACGCGCGCCGGCGCGGCCGTAGATGCGGGCGAGCTCCAGGCCGAGACCGGTGGCGCCGCCGGTGATCAGGACGATGGGGCGGTGTTTGGAGGGCGTGGAGCGTGGGCGGAGAAGCCAGGCGGCGGCAACGGCGGAGAGGGCGATGGAGATCTGGGCGGCGCGCGCGGTGTTTGAACTGGACATGATGGGAGGTGAGATGCAGGTTGATCCGAAGCGCGACGCGGTGTGTTGGTGAGGCGGATAGATGGGATGGCGGAGATGGGCTGGGCGAAGCGTGGGGCGATGTGCGTCCGGTTCGGCTGTGCTCAGGCATTGTGAGGGGGCAGATTGGGAGGTCTCTCCGCTTTGGTCGGGATGACGCTGTTCGGGTGTTGGGGAGAGCGGGTTCTCCACTGCTCGTCGGGCGCGCTTTGCTGGATCCGGGGCTTCGGTCGAGAGGCGGTTGTGGTGGGGGATAGCGGGTACACTCGGTCTGCGGGTGTGTGTGAGGGAGAACGATGGCGACGCGGCGGAAGAGCAAGGGAGCTTACATGATCTCGGCGGTGGCGGAGATGTACGAGATACATCCGCAGACGTTGCGGATGTATGAGCGGGAGGGTCTGCTGCGGCCGTCGCGATCGGATGGGAATACGCGGTTGTATACGGACGAGGATCTGGAGCGGCTGGAGTTTATTTTGAACCTGGCGCGGGACCTGGGTGTGAATATTGCCGGGATCGCGATTGTGCTGCAGATGCGCGAGCGGATGGAAGAGATGAACCGGCAGATGCAGGGGTTTGTGGACTATGTACGGACGGAGATGCTGAGCCGGATGCAGGGGTACGGGCAGGCGCAGGAGGCGGGTCTGGTGCCGGTGGGGCGGCCGATGGTGGTGCCGCCGCCGGTGAAGGTGTCGGCGACGGCGCGGACGATGGTGGAGAGGGTGTCGGCATCGGCCAAGCCTGCAGGGGAGAGAGCCGGTGCGGGGAAGGTTGCGGCGGCGAAGAAGCGGGCTGGTCGGTAGGGCCATGCGGGAAGGGTTGGGGAGGGGGCTGTTCTGGGTGGCGGTGGCGGGGACGCTGACGTCAGCGATCTACAGCGCCATGGTGATGGTGGCGGCGGTGCGGTTTGGGCGGAAAAAGCGGCGCGAAGATGCGATGCCGATGACGTTTCTGCCGCCGATAAGTGTGCTGAAGCCGCTGCATGGGATGGAGCCGGGGCTTGAGGAGAGCCTGCATCGGTTTTTTCAGCAGGACTATCCGGCCTATGAGGTACTATTTTGCGCGCGGCATGAGACGGACGAAGGGCTGCTGCTGGCGCGGCGAGTCGCGGCCGAGTACCCGGGGGTGCCGACGCGATTTCTGGCGTGTGGTGAGCCGGTGTTTCCGAATGCGAAGATGTGGTCGTTGACGGTGCTGAGCGAGGCGGCCGCGAACGAGACGCTGGTGACAAGCGATGCGGATGCACGGGTGGCGCCGGACTATCTGCGGCGATGTGTGCAGGTGCTGGCGGATGGGCGGACGGAGTTGGCGTCGTGCCTGTATCTGGGGCGAACGGACGGCGGGATCGCGGCGCAGCTGGATGCGGTGGGCAAGAGTGTGGAGATGACGGGCGGGATCCTGGTCGCGGAGATGGTGGAGCGGGGGACGAAGTTTGCGCTGGGAGTAACGATGATTCTGCGGCGGCAGGCGTTTGCGGCGGCGGGCGGCTATGAGGAGCTGGGGCAGTTTTACGCGGAGGATTTTGTGCTGGGGAAGCGCTTGGCCGAAGCCGGGCGGGGGGTGCGGATGTCGAACCATGTGATTCGGCTGATGGTGATGCCGCAGGATTTCAGGGCCTCGTTTCGCGACCAGCTGCGATGGATGAAAAGTACGCGGCGATCACGGCCGGCGGGACATCTGGGGACGGGGCTGACGTTTGCGGTGCCGTTCGGGGTGACGGGGCTGCTATGGGGGATGGCCATGGGGGCTCCGGGAAGTGGACTGCTGTGGCTGCTGGGGACGTGCTCTGAGCGATGGTTGATGGCGCGGGTGGTGCTTTGGGCGTTAGGGGAGGAACAGCCGGGTTGGCCAGCGCTGATCTATCCGGTCCGGGATCTGCTGGGAAGTGCGGTGTGGGTGGCGAGCTATATGGGAAGCCGGATGCGGTATCACGGCGGAGCGTATGAGCTGGATGCGGGTGGGAAGTTTCGGGCAGTTTAGAGATTATGTTTTAGAGGTTAAGTATTAGGGATTAGTTGTTGGTCTTAGCTTCTGGCTGCTAGCAGCTGGCTGGTACTTCGTCCTGAAGCGAATCAATTCTCCTGCGAAACGCAGGAGAACAACAGCAGATCCCTACGAGATGACAACAAAATAATGTACATCTGATAAGAGACAAAATGATTACGACAGAAGAATGGCTCAGAGGCGGGGTGTGCCTTCGAGCCATTCTTGTTTGCTGATTTATCCCTAGAGTTAATAACTGCGATTAAGATCAACCTTTAAGGACTAGTACGTAAGAAAGTGATTAGCTGAGAACTATGGTTCCATTCAGGCCGTTGGGGAAGAAGCCGCCTTTGCTGACGCCGGTTTGGCCGGCTGCGCCGTAGACGATTCCGAGGACTTGGGAGGTGGTGCGGACGGTGTAGAGACCGGTAGATGGGCTGGTGTTGAAGATGGTGTGGGCGGTGGGTGGGATGTCGGCCGAATCGACGGCAGGTGAGGTGACTCCGAGGCTGATGCAGAGCTGACGGAGGAAGCTTTCGTGCTGCGACTCGGTATCAAGGATTTGCGCGGCGTACAGGACGGCTGAGGTGTTGGAGGTGAGGTACTGTGCACTGCCGGCGTAGGCGCTGACGCCAACTGTTTCGAGCTGGCGGGCGGCGGTGAGGAAGGTGGTGTCGGAGCTGATGGCGCCCATGGCGCCGAGGTTGAGAGCCGGCATGCTGACGGGGGTTCCGCCGACAGCGGTGATGGTGGAGCGGAGGAAGGCCACGTGCAAGGCTTCATCGTTGGCGAGCTGGGCAGCGACGCTCGCGACGGTGGCGTTGGTGAAGTTGACTTTGGCACCGCCGGTGACGGTACCGGGACTGGTGCCAGTGATGGTACTGCTGAGACCGTTGCCGCTGCTGATGTAGCTGTAGAAGCTGGCCTCGAGATATTCGAGGTTCAGGGCGAAGTTGAGAACGTCGAGAACCGAGGGATGGGTGATGGTGGCTTGAAGCGGGCCGGCGTCGCTGCACCCGGTAAGAGCGGCGGTTCCAGCAAGGGCGCTGACGGCACCAAGTGAAGTGAGAAATCCGCGGCGGTTGAGGGCCGAGGTGACGGGCTCAGTGGTGAGCAGCGCGGTCTCGGTGGGGGATGATGTGAGCTTGGACATTTTCTGTTGCCTCCCGGCGAAGGAACTTGCGGTGATGCGCGGAGATGGAATGACGAGGACCGATGGATGCAGCTGATTTCGGCGGTTCACTGTGGAGGTAACGCAGCTCCGAACAAGAGAGGGTTCTTCGATTTCATTGCGCTCAGAACGAACTTTGCTCGAAGTGCTGTACCTCGGTAGTGAGGCTCGCTAGGTCGATTTGACGTTGCCGTTGACACCATTGGGGAAGAAGCCGCCCATGGTTTTGCCTATTGGCGGAGTCGTGGTTGAGGCAGTCGAGACGCCATAGGCGACGCCGAGGACCTGCGAGGTGTTGCGTGCGGGCGAAAGAGCGGCGGCCGGAAGGACGGTGAAGAAGTTGGTGGAGGACGGTGGGACATCCTGCGCGTCGATGGCGGGGCTGGTGAGGCTCTGCACGATGCACTGGTAGTTGAGCGCGCCGGCGTGCTGGCCTTCGGCACCGAGGATCTGGGCGGCGGTGGTGAGGACGCTGGCATTTGAGACGAGAAGTTGCGCACTGCCGGCATAGGCGGAGTTGCCGAGGGCGGTGAACTGCCGGGCGGCGATGAGGAACTGTGCCTGCGTGGTGACGGCGCCCTGCGCGGCGTAGTTGATGAGTGGCTGCGGGATGGGGGTTCCACCGAGCGAGGTGATGGCGGTGCGGAGGAGCTCGACGTGATTGCGTTCGTCCTGGGCAAGGGCCTGCGCGAGAGCAAGGGTGGCGGCGTCGAGGGGGAGCTTGCCGGGTGTGCCGATGGGGGCAACGGCGCCGGTGCCCATGTCGGCGGCGGAAAGACCGGTGCCGGTGGCAGCGATGGCGTAGAAGTTGGCTTCGAGGTACTCGAGGTTGAGGGCGAAGTTGAGCACATCGACGACCGTCGGTGAAGCGGCGGTGGTCTGAGCTGCGGCGGATCGGGTGCCAAGGGCTGTGGCGGCTACGGCAGCACTCGCGAAGGCGGCCATGAAGCCACGACGATTCAGGTGCTGGAGGGAACGATCGAACTCGAGGAGATTGCGGTCAGTTGTGAGCTGCTCTTCGGTGACGAGGTCTGCTGGGCAGAGAAGAGATCGGAGCATTTTCTTGGACAATGGAGCCTCCGTGGATGGGCCCGACCGAAATGGATCGAGCTTGCCGACGTATGTGAGAGATGGACGGGGGGAAGTCGATGCAGACCAGCACTTACTGTTGCTGGCCAACGTTTGCTGTCTGTGTAGAGGGACACGGTCGCGCGAAGGTTGGCTCCCATTTCCGGGGCGTTTGACGGCATCAATTGGCGGGGGTTGCGATGGAGGTGTTGCCATACCCGGAACTGCAATCGCGTTAGAGAGGCACCAAGAGATCGGAGGGAGGACTGCTAGCGAGGACGGTTGGTGAGAATGGCTTTGCCGCCAGAGGTCTGGAGGACGCGGGTGGAGGCGAAGCGGGCGAGGTCAGGGAGGCGGGTGGCGGCGGCGTCGGTGAGGAGATAGAGACGGCGAGGGCCGGACCAGAGCTGATGGAGGGAGGCGTCGGTTTCGAAGATGGGTGGGGCATCGGGCCAGAAGGAGCCGTACCAGGGGCCGTTCACCCGACCATCGACGAGGTGAACGGGTTGGTGGGTGTAGAAGAGCAAGGTGGAGCCGGCGGTGAGTTCGCCGTCGATGAGGATGAGGTCGGAGGCTGCGGAGGCGGGGTGAGCCTGCTGGTCGATCTGCTGGTCGGCCAGGATGCTCTGGGCAAGGGCCTGCGAGCCGAGGATGGGATAGAAGAGCGTGAGGCCGGTGTGGATGGCGAGAAGGAGGAGTGTGCTGGCGGCGGCGAGGGTGAGATTGGCGGCGAAGGTGCGGCCGGAGCGCCGGACGGCATAGCAGATGGGGCCGATGATGAGCATGGCCAGGGCGCAGAGGGCCAGGGGAAGGCGGAAGAGGCCCATGGCAGAGGGAGTGAGGTCGGAAAGATGGCTAAGCGAGAGGTTGTAGCTGTCAGTGGAGTGTGAAAGGAGGGCGGCTATGTCGGTGCCTGGGGGGGTGGTGCGGGCGGTGAAGGCGAAGAAGGCGGCTGCGGCGGCGAGGACGGAGCCGAGCGGGATAAGGAACCAGCGGGACCAGGTGAGGGCGAACTGGCGGGCGAGGTGATCTTCGGGGGAGCGGTTGCGGTCGGCACGGGCGAGCAGGCCGCCGATGAGGAGGGCGAGCGCAGGAAGGGCGGGGAGGGAGTAGTACTCCTGCCGGGCGGAGAGGGTGAAGAAGCCGAGGACAAGAGCGATCCAGAGGAGGAGGGTGACGGTGGCCTGGTGGCAACGGGGGGCGGCGGTGGCGTGGCGGAGGTCGCGCAGACGGCCGTGGAGTGCTCCGGGAAGAAAGGCGACCCAGGGGATGAGCCAAACGGCGGCAAGGAGCCAGAAGAGCGGGATAGGGACCTGGCCGTAGTCGTGGGGGATGCGGCGGGAGAGAAAACGGGCGATGTGCTCGTTGTAGAGGTAGAACCAGGCCCAGCCGCCGCGGGCGGGAAGGCCTAAGCCCGGGGGGAGAGCGATGGCGGGGTTGCGGAGAGCGGCGAGAATGTGCCAAGGGAGAGCGAGGGCGAGGAAGAGAGCGGTAGCGGCGGGGAGGTGCAGGTGTTTGAGACGGCGGAGCTGACGGGTTAAGGCGAGGTAAAGGAAGGCGAAGCCGAGCGGGAAGATGAGGCCGATGAACCCCTTGGTAAGGAGGCTGGCGGCGAGGGTGGCGGCGAAGGCGAGGATGGGAAGGAGAGGAGATGGATGTCTCTCGGGGGTATGTGTCTGAGGTGAGTGGAGAGCGGTGTCTTTTTGAAGAAGGGGGTCTCTCCACTGCGCGCGTTGCGCTTCGGTCGAGATGACGGCGGAGTTGTAAGTGGGGCGTGCTTCGGTCGGGATGACGGAGTTGTGGGCGCGGTCGAGGGCGAGGAGGAAGAGGTGGATGGAGAGTGTGAGCCAGAGGGTGACGGCGATATCCGGGATGAAAAAACGGGTGTAGAGGAAGGGGCCGATGGAGGTCCCGAGGGCGAGGGCGGCGTAGAGGGCGCCGCGGTCTGGGGCATGGGCGGGGGAGATGGCGGTGAAGAGACGGAGGCCGAGGGCATAGGTGGCGAGCAGGAGAGCAAGGGTGAGGAGGGCGAGTGGGAGGCGGGCGGCCCAGACGGTGGCGCCAAAGAGGTGCATGCTACCGGCGGCGAGCCAGAACATGAGAGGCGGCTTGTCGAAGAAGCGGATGCCGTCAATGTAGGGGGTGACGAGGTCGTGACGGACGAGCATCTGGCGGGCGATTTCGATGTAGACGGAGTCAACGTCGTCGAGCAGGCCGGGGGAGAAGAGGCAGCCGATGTGGAGGATGAGCCAGGAAAAGACGATCAGGGCGACAGAGGTGGGTCGCCAGCGCGCGGAGGCGGGCGCGGTGAGGGACTGGGGAGGACGGGAGGAGGGTGCGGGGATGGTGGCGTTCATGGTACGGCGTGCGGGCCTGTCTCCAACGTGGCAATAACGGTGGTGATGGTGCGAGGGTAGGCGCGGCTGAGAGAGAGGTCAAGGGAGGACGACAGGGCTGAACGAAACGGTCGGTTACGTCCCTACCCATAGCGGTGACGCTGCATGTATGGGGACGCGGCTGATGGGTTGGGATGATGGGGTTGGTGCGAGGGTAGGCGCGGGCTGGTGAGGAGGTCAAGAAGGAAGGTCGTGACCTGAGGGAGAAGGGTAAGGTGCGCGTCGGTCACAGAGCCGAGTGGGTCACTGGGAGTGACGAACGACGGCCTGGGCACGCGAGGGGTTGCCAGTAGAGAAGCAGATTCCTCACTGGCCCGGAATGACAAGCAAGGAGCTTCGCGATGCTATCTCGATCTTCCCGTGTTCGCACAACTTGCGGGATCGATCCTCGAGGGGAGATCAGCGGTTGAGGGGGCGGTCGGTGTAGAGAGCTTTGCCGGAGGTCTCCTGGAGGAGGATGGCGCGGTGGGTGAGGTTGAGTTGATCGAAGGCGTCGCGGCGCTCGAGGGGGACGAAGAGGAGTTTGCGGGGGCCGGTGCCCCATTGTCGGGTGAGATCGGCGGGAGAGAGGAAGATGGGTGGGGCGTCGGGGAAGGTGGAACCGAAGATCATGGAGGACGATCGGCCATCGACGAGCGAGACCTGTCGGCCGAGGTAGAAGGGGATGGAGGAGCCAAAGGACTGATCGCCGAAGAGGAGGATCTGGGAGGTGGAGGAGACGGCGTCGGTGGCTTCGAGATGCTGGATGGTGTCGGCGAAGTTTTTCGACGAGAGCAGGGTGCCGAAGCGGATGAGAGCGATGTGGGCGGCGAGCAGAAAGACGGCAGAAAAGAGAGCGACGGCGACGGTGGCGGCGACGTGGCGGCGCTGCTGGCGGGAGAGCCAGGCGAAAGCGGGGCCGAGGGCGAAGGCAAGGGCGGCGAGGACGGAGGGAAGGCGGAGGGCGGCGAAGGAGGGACCGGTGAGATCGAAGAAGTGCGACATGGAAAGGGTGTAGTCGCCGACGGCGCGATGGGCGAGGAGATTGCCAATATCGGGGATGAAGGGGAGATGGCGGGACTGCCAGAGGCCGATGAGGAGAGCGATGGCGGAGACGACGCCGATGAGGGTGAGGGTGGCATGGGCGACAGTGATCCAGTGGCGGGCGGCACGGTCGGCGGAGAAGGTCTGCTCGGCGCGAGTGATAGCGGCGGCGATGAGCATGAGCAAAGGGAGATAGGCGGGAAAGGTGTAGTACTCCTGGTTGGTGGAAAGGGAGAAGAAGACCAGGATGAGAAGGGTGTAGATGGTGAGCAGAAGGGCGGTGCGGCCGCGGGTGGTGGAGAGGGAGCGCAGACGGGGGAGGATGGGGCCGTGCGGGGAGCGGAGACGGCGAAGGGCGAGAAGGACGCCGGTGGGGACGAAGAGGCTCCAAGGAAAGAGCCAGACGAGGTGGAGGGACCAGAAGAGATATCCGGGGAGCTTGTTGTAGTCGCGAGGGTAGCGGCGGCCGAGAAAGCGGAGGACGTGCTCGTTGATGAAGTAGAACCAGAAGAAGCCGTGGCCGTTGAGGCCGCCGGTATTGCGGAGGCCGGCAAGGATGTGCCAAGGGGTGGCGATGGCGAGCAGAAGGAGGATGCCGGAGACGGGCTTGAGGGCTCGCCAGCGGTGGAAGTCGTTCGTAAGGATGAGATAGAGAAGGGTGGCTCCGAAGAAGAAGACGAGGGCGACGAGGCCTTTGGTGAGGACGGCGAGGGCGAGGACGGCCCACATGGCGAAGGGACGCCAGGCGGGTGTGGTTTGGCGTGAGGCGCTTCCGGGTTTGTGTGGCTTTGTGGAAGAAGGGATCTCTCCGCTTCGCTGCGCTTCGGTCGAGATGACAGTGTTTGGGGGCAAGGCTTCGGTCGAGATGACGGCGTTTCGGGGGGAGGCTTCGGTCGAGATGACGGCGTTTGTAAGAGGGGAGAGTTCTAAGCTGCGGAGGAAGAGATAGAGGGCGGTGCAGAGGAGGAGGGAAAGGAGGACTTCGGGGATAAAGACGCGGGTGAAAAGGAAGACGCCAGCGGAGGTGAGGACGCCTAGGCCGGTGTAGAAGGCCGTGCGCAGATTGAAGGCGCGGGCGGCCCAGTGATAGCCGAGGAGGGCAAGGAGAAGGACGGCAATTGACTGCGGGAGATGGGTGGCGAAGGTGTTGAAGCCGAAGAGGCGATAGCTCAGGGCGACGAGCCAGTAGGGAAGCGGGGCTTTTTCGAGATAGCGGATGCCGTCGATCTGGAGGGTGACCCAATCGCCGGAGAGGGCGATGTGGCGGGCGGCGCTGGCATGGGAAGCGTCGGCGTCGTCGAGCAGTGGCGGCGCGAAGAGAGAGGCGAAGAAGATGGCGAGCCAAAGAAAGACGAGGACCATGAGCGCGGGGGAGCGGCGCGGGTCGTCGGCCGAGAGTGGGCGACGGAGGGGAGTGGATCTCGGGGTGGATGTGGGGGTGGCGAGATGGGCCATGGGTGCGATCTGTGTTTCAGGATACCGTGCGGGGGAGGCGAGTACGTCCCTGCGCTCCTAGCGGAAGAGCGGAAGCGGGTTCCTCGACTGCGCTCGGAATGACATGGCAGGAGGATCGAGCCGTGTATCGTGCAGGTGTTGGAGTCGCGGCGTGGGATGGTTTGCCGCGAAAGCTTGGGAGATGGGGGATCAGGAACGAATGCCAACGTTTGCGGCGATTGATATTGGGTCGAACTCGTGCCGGTTGAAGATTGCGTGCATTGAGGAGCACGGGTTGAAGACGATGTATGAGGACCGGGAGGTGAACCGGTTGGGGGAGAGTGTGTTCCAGACCGGGGTGCTGAGCCCAGAGGCGATGGAGCGGACGATCAAGGCGTTGCGGCGCTTCCACAAGGGGGTGCAGACGCATGCGGTGGACCGGGTGCGCGTGGTGGCGACGAGCGCGATGCGGGATGCGCGGAATGCACTGGCGTTTGTGGAGTGGGTGAAGAGCGAGACGGGATGGGATGTCGAGGTGATTTCGGGCCTTGAAGAGGGGCGGCTGATCCACCTAGGGGTGGTGCAGCAGGAGCCGGGGGCGAGGGGCAAGTGTCTGCTGATCGACCTGGGCGGCGGAAGCTGCGAGGTGACGGTCTCGGACAAGGGACGGGTGCAAGCGATGGTAAGTCTGCCGCTGGGGGCGGTGCGGCTGCAGGGATTTCTGGAGAGTGATCCGCCTGCCAAGGAGGATGTCGCTCGGCTGAAGCAGTTTATTGATCGCGAACTGGCGCTGGGCGAGAAGAAGCTGGGACGGCCGCGGGTGACGACGGTGATTGCGACGAGCGGGACGGCGGCGGCGCTGGCGGAGGCGAGTGCGGCGGTGGCGGCGGGGGAGCTACCGGTGCGGAAGTCGATGAAGGCCGGAAGTCGGGGGAAGGTGGCGGGCAAGGGAAGTGCGGGAAAGACGTTTGTGCGGCTGAAGCCGGATGAGGCGTCTACCGAAGGGGTGCGGCGGCTGGCGGACACGCTGGTGATGATGTCGAATGCCGAGCGCGAGGCGGTGCCGGGGATCGGGCCGAAGCGGTCGGAGATTATTGTCGGCGGGGCGCTGGTGTATGCGAGTTTGCTGGAGCGGCTGGGGCTGGGTGGCTTTCATTACTCTCCGCTGGGTTTGCGGGACGGGATGCTGGCGCAGATGCTGGCGGAGACGGACCAGCGGGCGCCGGCGCATAAGGCGCTTGAGAGTGAGCGATGGGCGGGGGTGCTCGAGGTGTGCCGGCGGTATGCGGTGGACCTGAAAAAGGCGGAGCCGGTGCGGGCGCACGCCAAGCAGCTGTTTCGCGCGATGGCGACGGTGCACGGGTTGCCGCCGGAGTACGAGCTGTGGCTGGAGACGGCGGCGATGCTGCAGGAGGTGGGCAAGTTCATGAACCACCAGGGGCACTACCGGCACGCGCAATACATCATTGCGAACTCGGAGATCTTTGGGTTTTCGCCGGAGCAGCGGGCCGTGGTGAGTGCGATTGCGCGCTACGGGGGAAAATCGCGGCCGGACGCGGTAGACCGGGTAATGCGGGCGGTGCCGATGACCGATCAGCCGCATATTCCGAAGGCGGTGGTACTGCTGCGGCTGGCGGCGGCGCTGAACCGGGACCGGGCGACGGCGACGCTGCGGCTGGGGGTGGCCGTGTATCCGAAGCGGGTGGTGCTGGAGCTGGGCCCGAGCCGGGCGGGGGCGGAGCTGGAGGCGTGGGCGCTGAAGCGGGAGGCGCCCTATTTCCGTGAGGTCTTTCGGCGGGAGCTGTTCACCGAGGTTCTGTAGAGGCGAGCAGCGGGTAGGAGTCCGGTTCCTGGAGACCTACTTTTTTGCAGGTTTCCGCGAGTTTTTCTCAGGTTTCCGAGAGGATTTTCGGTGGGGGCTTTTAACGGAGGTGGTGTAGAGGGCGCGGACCAGGCGTGGCTCGAGCAGGCTTTGGAGGGTGGCGGGGCCTCGAGCGAGCGAAAGGCGGGCGATGGCGCCCTTGCGCAGACGGACCTGGGCGACGGTACGGGCGGTGTTGGGGACGAGCAGAGAGCCGAGGAAGTTGACCAGGTTGGGGCTGTGGCCGACGACGAGAACGTTCTCGTGCGGCTCGCACTCGTGCAGGAGTTTCTGGAAGTCGGGGAAGGCGGCGGTGGGGGAGAGGGCGTTTGAGAGCAGGATCTGGTTCTCGTATCCCATCTCGGTGCCGACGAGGGAGGCGGTCTGGAGGGCGCGCTTGAGCGGGCTCGAGACGATGAGATCGAACTGGATGTTGGTGGCGCTGAGGACATGGGCGAGACGGAGGCAATGCTGCTTGCCATCGCGGTCGAGCGGGCGTTTGACGTCGATCAGCGGATTGACACGCTTGGTGCCGGCGCTGGCGTGCCGGAGGATGAACAGGTTCATAGAGCTCGAGTTTACTGGGGATTTGCTAGGAATGCTTGGGTGGGCAGGCGCCAGAGCTCGGCGGTGAGGAGACCGCCGAGGCGATGGCGGGTGCAAATGGGGACGAGCCCCACGCTTTCCAGAAGCGGGACGAAGTGAGGAAGATGGGTGGGTATAAGACCGGTGAGGAGGCGGAAGGCGAGATAGAGGAGGCGGACGAGGAGGCGGGCGGGGAGGCGGAGCGGGCCGGTAGGAGGGATGCGGAACTCGGAGAGGACCCAGCGGGCTCCGGGGGCGAGGCGGGTGCGGACGGCGGGGAGGAGACGGGCGAGATCGGCGTCGGTGAAGCAATCGAGAAAGAAATGGGTGCAGACGAGGTCGAAGGGGGCGAGATCGGCGGCTGGGGAGTTGAAAAAGGTGAGGGCGTCGGCGTGATGGAGGGAGAGGCGATCGGCGGCGAAGGCGCAGCGTCTGGAGAGCAGGTGGAGCATGGATCGGCTGGAGTCGACGGCGGTGGCATGGAGGTCGGGGATGCGGTGCAGGAGGGCGGCGAGGAAGCGACCGTCGCCATCACCAAGGACAAGGGCGTTGCGGGCGGTGGTGAGGGCGGGGAGGTGATCGGTGCGGGTGCGGGAGAGGGCGCGGCCGAGGGTCAGGTGCTCAAGGAGGCGATAGGGGCGGGCAATCCGGTCGAAGTTAGCTGGCATCAGCGGCGAGCGAGCCAAGGAGAGATGAGGAGGGGGGAGAGGAGGACGAGATCGGCGGCGGCGCGGAGAGTGACCGGTGCGAGTCGGTAGCGGTAGCGGTCGACGAGCAGAAGAGCGAGCGCGGAGAGGGCGACGGAGGCGGCAAGCGATGGGTGGGGAGCGGCGGACGTGCTGACGAGGGCGACCAGAAGGAGGAGGGTCGCGGCGAGACGGCGATGGCGGCTGGCGATCTCGGTGAGCGGGTGGGGCGTGGCTATGAGGGAGGGATGAGGGTGCTCCCAGGCGTAGATGCAGAGGCAGTTGAGGCAACAAAGGGCGGCGAAGAGAGCGGCGGCCAGCGCGAAGGGCACTTGCTGGGGGTGCGGGAGTCTGGCGATGGTGGGGATGAAGACGGCGGCAGAGAAGAAGAGGCCGACGGCTAGCTCTTTCGGAAGGCGGTGGGCGCCGGAGGTGGCGTGGATGAGGACGAAGTAGCCGGCGAGGGCGGTGCCGAGGATGAGAAAGAGATGGAGGGCAGCGGCCGGCAGATGTGGGATGAGGTGTGCCAGGAGAGTGGTGGCCACGGCGAGGGAGATGAGGAAGGCACGGCGATGGCGGTGGTGGAAGAGATGGCGAAGTTCGAGATCGGCGGTGGTGGTGGGCTGCTGATGAAGCGGCTGCGCGTCAAGGAGGCGGTCGGCAGCATAGAGACCCCAGACGGTGAGGAACATGGCGGCGAGGCTGGTGGCGGGGAGAGCGATGCGGGCGGCGTGGGCGATGAAGGCAGTCCAGACGGTGGCGACGGTGGGGGCGTCCAGGGAGAGCAGGTGCCAGAGCTCGAGCGGACGCAGCGATGTAGGTCGGCTGCCGACGGATGGCTGCGTCTGGCGGGTTGGTTTGAGAAGGGCGACGGGTGATGGCATCTTGCGGTGAGATGGGATCTGCGGGTGTGGCGTGTGTTTGAGTGTTTGGAGCGGACTCATTGTGCCGGCTTGATTGAACACGTTGCTCCGGTCCGTGGTTAGAAGCGGAATATGGGGGTTCTTCGGCCTCCCTCAGAATGACAAGCAAAAGCTTGGTGCGATCGGTTACGTTCCCACCCATGTCGGTGAAGCTGCCATGGGTGGGGCACTCGGCAGTTTGGTTAGCCGTGCGGGCTTTCTTCTGTCGTTGAGCAGCGATGCGGGGGTCTTCGCTTCCAATCCGAATAACAGCGAGGACAAGAGGAAGGCAACAGCAGATCCCTACGGAATGACAACAAACAAATCGATGACTCAGGAGATCGATCCTGATGTGGGGATGGCGTGGGCACCCGTGGCCCAGAGGCCGGGGTCGAGGTCGGGGAAGATGCCATCGCGGGTGTTGATTTCGGAGAGGCGGATTTGCTGTTCGGGGGAGAGGGCGCCGGTGGTCGCGAAGGTTTGCCAGAAGACGCGGAGCTCGTTGAATTGATCGAGGTGGGTGAGGAAGCGGGCTTCGGCGTAGTCGCGGGCAGCGCCGGTGGTGATGAGGAACTGCCAGTCGGAAGACTCGAGCAGAAGAAGCTCGCGGCAGAGCTGCTGGGCGATGGCGGTACCAAGGCTGGACTCGCGCCAGTTGCCGCCGGTGACGAGCTCGCGGACGTAGCGCTCGGCGGGGTAGATGTGGGTCCAGGTCCAGCCGGTCTCGTGATTGAGCCAGACCTGGTTGTTGCCGGCGGAGCCCCAGGAGCCGGGCGGCAACGAGAGCGGATTGGTGGCGGGGAAGGTCTCGAGATATCGGGCGGCGGTGGTGAGATCAATGCCGAGGCTTGGGCGGAGGTCGTGGAGGTTGCGGGCGACGGCTTCGAGCCATTGCGGACCCTCGAACCACCAATGGCCGAAGAGCTCGGCGTCGAAGGGCGCGCAGAGGATGGGCGGGTTGCCGGTGGGGGCCGCGGAGGAGAGTGCCTGATGAATGAGATGGGTGAAGTGGTCGGCGTGTGCCTGGACGCGGGCGCGGGCCTCAGCGGGGCGATAGGGCTCTTTGTCGTTCATGTCGACGCGAGGGCCGCTGACGCGCCAGTAACGATGACCGCCGGGCCAGCGTTTTTTGTGGAAGTCGAGATAGCGAGCGTCGCCGGGGTAACCGGAGTCGCCTGACCAGACCTGGAGGCCGGTACGGGGATCACGGGGGAAGACGGAGACGGAGGGGTCGGCAGGATTGGAGAGGTAGGGGCCGTCGACCAGGTACGGCTGATAGAGCGGCTGGCTGGCATCGGCGGCACCGTCGGAGATCTGCGCGGGGGCACCGTCATCGCGCAGCTCGTAGACGCCGGAAAAGCGGCGCGACCCTTCGATAAGGTGGGTGTCGACAAAAAAGAAGCGGAGGCCGGATTCGGAGAAGACCTGCTCGAGGCCGACGCGATTAAAGGGAGGCGGGGCGGGGGCACCATCGGCGTCGGCGACGGGGTAGGCCCACTCGCCGGCGGGGCGATACCCACACTCCGGCGACCAGATGCCGCCGGGGGCGCGGCCGAAGTGACGGTGGTGGGTGGCGACGGCGAGACGAACCTGCGCGCGAACGCTTTCGTCGGTGCCCAGCAATGGGAGATACCCGTGGGTGGCGCAGCAGGTGATGATGCTGATCAGGCCGGTGTCATTAAAGTGGCGGAAGCCGGCGATGATGCTGCCCTCGAGGGCATTGAAGTCGTCGAGCGCCTCCTCGAAGAAGCTGCGCCAGAACTCAGCGAGCTCGGCGTAGTGGATCTCGCCGGACTGATGGAAGAACGCGCCATCTTCCTGTGCGGCAACGATTTTGCGAGAGAGATATTTGGGGAACTCCGCACGGAAGACTGGGTGCGCGAGTTGCTCGAGAAGGATAGGGGAGAGATTGAGGTTGCACTGGAAGGGGATGTTATCGCGTTCGAGGTTGCGGAGGACGCGAAGCAGCGGGAGGTAGGTTTCGGCGGCAGCCTCGTGGAGCCACTCCATGCCATGCGGCCAGGTGCCGTGATTGACGACGTAGGGCAGATGTGCGTGCAGAGTGAAGCTGAGAAAGGCAGATGGCGGGACGGAAGGCTGCGTCACAATGCGCTCCTGAGGCGGTCTGGAGAAGGTCTAAAGCCTTGCCTGATCTTAGATGACTTGCGTGGACTGTGACCGTGACGGGGAGACAGGAAGTTCGGACAGGAGAGAGAGGGCAGGGTGTGTGTAGGTTGTAGACGAAACAGGGAGGGGGCGAACGTGCAACAGCGGCGAGGAATCCTCGCCGCTGCTGTGTGAGTTTGGGATGCTGCGACCCGGTTCTCAATGCATTAGTTGAGCGGTCGCCGACCGGTGTCGGATGCGGGCGTGGTGGCGTTTGGATCTCTGGTGGTGGCGTCGGCGCCGGAGACGCGGACGGTAATGGGGCTGGCGAGGCGGAAGCGGATGAGTGATTCGGCGGGGATCTGGACCTGATCGCCGCGAGTGATGGCGTTGGCGCCGGCACCCAGACCGCCGCCGGCACCGGCACCGATGGCCGCTCCTTTGCCACCGCCGAAGATGCCGCCGAGCACAGCGCCCACGGCGGCACCGCCACCGGTCTTGATGGCCGTGTTCTTACCGCGGCCCTTGCCTTCGGTGCTGTAGGGATCGGTGCTGAGGGCGATCTGATCGCCGCGACGAGAGAGGCTGGTGAGCTCTACCGAGAGCAGGGCGCTGCCCTTGAAGTGGGCGGCTTCCTGCACGGCGGTGACGCGGCCGGCAACGGCGGCTCCCTGTCGAAGCACGGTGACGCTATCGATTACGACATCGGACGCGATCGTGCCGGAGAAGGTCTGACCCTGCTGGGCTGTGGCGCTGTCAAGGGTCTGCGTGATGCGAACAGGAAGGATGCTGCCAGAGGGAACGGTGACGGTGCGAACTACAGGAGCGGGCGCTGCGGCCAGCGGCGGTGGGGTAGAAGCGATGGCGGAGGAGGTTGATGGATAGGTGGTCGCGGTCTGGGTGTTATCGATCCGAGTGGGAGAGCTGCGACGTCTTGATGCGGGCGGGGGTGATTCCCGACGGGAGACGGCAGGTGGCCTGACCTCCGCTGGAGGCGGAGTGGCGGTGACGATGGGCGGTGGTGGCGCGGCTGCCGCGGCGGTTTGCACGGAAAGATTGTTGATGACCGTCTTGATGCCGGCGATCTGGGCGGCGTCGTTGGCGGCGAGAGAGCGCGCGGCTTCGCTTGATACGATGCCGTTGAGAGTTGCGATGCCATTCCGGACGGAGCTTTGGATAGGCTCGCTGCTGATGGCCGAATCGCCGGAGATGCGGGTCTGCACGGCGGAGGTGAGGTTGTCGTCGGCAACGGGGGCGGGCTGCTGCTTGCAGCCGGTGACGAGGGAAAGTCCAAGGATGGGAACGGTGAGGAAGGCGACGGATCGAGGCTGTTTCATATGCTTCATGGACCTCCGGAGGCGATGCTATCTCGGCTCCTGCTAAGGATAGACGGCAATGTGAGCTTGATGTTGCGGTGACTTCTGAGGATCAGGGGTACGTGGCAGCGAATTGCCTCAGATGGAATGGATCGAACTGCTGCTTGGCCGAGTTGGAAGGGAGGGCGCCATTGCCGATGTGCCACGACGGTGGCTGGCGCAACCCGCTGGGAGGCGACGGCATCCACTGGACATGTGCGGTGAAGGCGTTTTATCCTTCGCGCGCTCACAAGTGTTGCTGGCTGCAGTTTTGTTGCGGTGTTTCGCTTGCTGAACTTTTCCTGGCAGCCGGTGCGCATGGCTCGATAGAGTTTGGACGGCGAATATTTTTCGACCAAGAGACTGAAGAAATAAGGAGGACTGTGATGTCGGATAACGAAAGCGGTGTAAGTGGATTTGGTTGGTTCCTGGCGGGTCTTGGCGTAGGAGCCCTGGTTGGTGTTCTGTACGCGCCGAAGTCTGGCAAGGACACGCGTGACGATTTGCTATCGGCTTCGCTTGAAGCGAAGGACAAGGCGGCTGCGCTGGCGCAGCAGGGTCGTGAGAAGGCAGCGGATCTGGCAGCGCAGGGCAAGCAGCAGGCGAATGAGTATGTGGATCGCGGCCGCGAGTACTACGAAAAGGGTCGGAGCCAGTGGTCAGACTATGTCGAAAAGGGCAAGGACGCTCTTTCCGATCAGCAGGAGAAGCTCACAGCGGCTGTGGACGCGGGCAAGGAAACGTACGCAGACGTCGCGAACAAGAGCTAACTCGGTGTGTCCTCTGGCGCTTAGGAGGATAACCAGCAGTTCCCTTAGAACACATGCTTGGTGGGATTCGTTAGATGGCCTTTTTATGGCCGAGGCGGATCCCACTCTAACGTTGACTCAAAGTTTGTTGAGGCTACCCCATGTTCAGTCTGCACGTTTCTCTTATGGCGTTTCAGGTGGAGAGCTCCGGTTCTGCAGACCGCGAGACGCTGCTCGTTATTTTTGTGGGCATTATCGCCTTTTTCTTTCTGGCGCTGATCGCCGGGCTGGGCGCTGCCGCGATCTATGCGTTGCGTCTGAAACGTGATGTCCTGAAAGCGATCGACTCGGTGAAGGCAACGGTGCAGGAGAAGGCGTACCCTGTCGTCGCGAGCACCAATGCTTTGATCAAGGACCTGACACCGAAGATCAAGACGATCGCCGAGAACGCGGCCGAGATCAGTCACACAGTTCGGGCGCAGGTGACGCACATCGATTCAACGCTGTCCGACGTGACCGAGAAGGCGCGGGCGCAGGCAGATCGTGTGAACGGCATGGTGAGCTCTACCTTGAATACAACTTCAAGCGTGGTGAGCTCGGTGGAGAAAAATGTAAAAATGCCATTTCGCGAAGTGGCCGGTGTTCTGGCCGGCGTGAAGGCGGGATGGGACGTGCTTACACGGCCGAGTGCACCCTCGGCAAAGAGCCAAGTGAAGCGGGCGGCGCGGCATGTGGAGAGCTGGGAGCAGGAGATCGCGGACGATGCCTCTCGTGCGAGTGAGGTGAATCGCGGCGTCACACGCGACGTGACTTCCTCTGCTGCTGATGTGCGAGGAGCGGCAGGCAGCGCATCGCGGTCGATGGTTGAGGCTGGCGAGGAGATCGTAACTGCAGCCGAGGGAACGACGAGCACAGGATCGTCGACAATGCCTCGGAGGGATGGGATCCTGTAAGCGTGATGAGCTAACAAAAGGGCGAGACGCTGCGAGGCGTTTCGCCCTGCTCTATTTAATCGGGAGCGCGGTGATCCAGCCGCCACCGACTACATCGTCGCCCGCATAAAACACGGCGGATTGGCCGGGAGTGATGGCGCGTTGCGGTTCGTCAAAACGAGCTTGCACCTGGCCCCCGGAGGATGGCGTGAGAATGGCCGCGGCGGGCTCGTGCCGGTGCCGGATCTTGATATGGACACGCATGGGGACGGTTAGCTTTGCGATGCTGATCCAATTGACTCGATCGGCCAGCAGATCACGGCTGAGAAGATCGGTGTCAGCACCGGCGGTGACACGGTTGGTGGCGGGATCGATGTTGAGAACGTAGAGCGGGTTGGGGCTGGAGAGGCCGAGCCCTTTGCGCTGGCCGACGGTGAAGTTATGAATGCCAGCGTGGGTGCCGAGAACGTTGCCGGAACTTGAGACGAGCTCGCCGGCGGTGTCGGGCATTTCACGCTCCTGCTCGTCGAGGTAGGCGCGGAGGAAGGCGGAGTAGTCGCCACCGGGGATGAAGCAGATCTCCTGCGAATCGGGCTTGGTGGCAACGGCAAGGCCGGCGGTTGAGGCGAGCTCGCGCACGACGGGCTTCTGCATCTCGCCGAGGGGGAAAAGCGTGTGGGCGAGCTGGTCCTGCGTGAGGCCAAACAGAAAATACGTTTGGTCCTTACTGCGGTCGGCGGGGCGGGAGAGGATCCAGCGGCCGATGGCTTCGTCAAAGCGATTGCGGGCGTAGTGGCCAGTGGCGATGTGGGTGGCACCGATGCCGCGCGCGGTGGTGAGGAGCTGGTCGAATTTGAGGTGGTTATTGCAGAGGGTGCAGGGGATGGGGGTGCGGCCGGCGAGGTACTCAGCGACGAAAGGCTGGATGACGTCGGTCTCGAACCGCTGCTGCTGATTGACGAGGTAAAAGGGGATGCCGAGTTGCTCGGCGACACGGCGGGCGTCGTAGACGTCGTCGATCGAGCAGCAGCGGCCTTGGACGGACTCGGGCATACCCTCGTGGCCGGACAGGCGGCGTTGATTCCAGAGCTGCAGGGTGAGGCCGATGAGGGAGTGGCCTTCGTCGCGAAGAAGGGCGGCGACGGCGGAGGAGTCCACGCCGCCGGACATGGCGACGGCGATGGTCGAGTTGGGCGGAAGGGGCTGCATGACGGGTGCAGCCTTTATTTTCGCAGATTTGCGGGAGGTTTGTTGACTCCTGATGCTCAGCGCTCTAGGTCATGGGATCGAGGTGCCCTCGCAGATCGGCGAGTGAAAGCGAGTTCCGCATGGGCTCGGCGAGACTGGCGGTATCGTGGTCGCGGCCGCAGGAGAGGACGGCGGCGACGATGCCCTGTTTGAGGAAGAAGGCGAGGAAGGTGAGTGCTTCGACGTCGCCATCGTAGACGATCTCGTCCCAATCGTTGGCGTCGCCGAGATAGCCGAGGCGTTTGCCGAAATGGAAGGTCCAGAAGAAGGGCACGCCTGTATAACGCTGGTTGAAGCCGAGCATGTTGCGGGCAGCGAGGGCGCCGTGCTGCTCAGCGAGGCGCCAATGCTCGATACGTGTGCCGTTGACGTTGGCGATATCGCCGGCGACGAAGACGTTGTCGCCGACGCGGAGGGTTTCGTCGGTGGCGATGCCGCCGCCGGTTTGGGCGAGAGGCAGATCATGGTCGAAGGCGAGTGTAGGGGCGACGCCAACACCGAAGAGGACGAAATCGGCGGCGAGTTGCTCCGACCGGGCTTCGGCTCTGAGGGTCACGCCACCGGGCGTGATGGCGAGGAGATTGGTGCCGAGGCGGAAGGTGACACCGTTCTTTTCGTGCAGGGCGACCATAGCTTTGGCGACGCGATCGCCAAACTTCTTTGCAAAGGGCAGATCGGTGTTCTTGCCGATGACGGTGACCACGAGGCCTTTCTGGGTGAGAGCGGAGGCGGCCTCAAGTGCGATGAAGCTGGTGCCGATGATGACGGCGTGTTTGCCCGGGTTCGCTCGCTCAAGGATGGCGTTCACGTCGGTGGTGTGGCGAAGAGTGAACGCGAGGTCGGCGCCGGAAATATCGAGGCGTTTGGGAATGCCACCGGTGGCGACGAGGGCGGCGTCGAAGTCGATTGTGGCTCCGTTGCTGAGACGGGCGGACGGTGGATTTGTGCTGAACTGGGTTACAGACGCAACGTGGCGCTCGACGCCGAAGTGCTCGAGCGATTCGAGGCGGGTCTTCTCGAGGGGCATCTTGCCGGCGAGCGCTTGTTTGGAGAGTTGGGTGCGATCGACGGGCTCATCCGGGATGGGATCGACAGCAACGATGTGACCGGCGAAGCCCTCGTTGCGAAGGGTGATGGCGGCTACCGTGCTTGCAGCGCCGGCGCCGACGAGCAGAAAGGTGCGAGAGTTGCCGGCCTGTGATGGCGAGGGAAGTTTGTGCTGCTTTGGGACGGGGTTGATGAAGACATCGGCACCGTCGACGCGAACGGCGTAGGTATCAAGACCTTTGAGCGGCGGTGGTTCAAGGAGGTCGCCCGTGGGCAGGGCGAAGGTGCCCATGTGCCACGGGCAGACAAGGCGATTGTTGCAGATCGCACCTTGTTCGAGCGGACCGCCGGCGTGGGGGCATTTGGGCTGCACGGCGACGAGCGAATCGGCGAGTTGGATGAAGAGGATCTCGGTGTCGTCTACTTTGACGATCTTTTTCTCGCCGACTTTCAGAGTGGCGGCGCCGAAAAGGCGGATTTCAGGCATAGCGGATCTCCTTGATTTTGCGCAGACTAAGTGCAGCAGATTGACGTGAAGGTTTTGAACCCGATCTGGTTACAAACTGGCGAACCGTGAGAGTGGGCTAGGCGACCGCCTCGGCTTGAGAGCGTCTTCCTCGGTTTCGACAATCTCGGTGACGTCCTCTACAGGCTGGGCGATGTCGATGCCGTAGCGCGGGGCGAGATCGGGGGCGAAGCGGGCGATGTCGTTGCGAAGGCGGATGAGGGAGAGGTCTTTGGCTTTGGACTCAAGCATGAGGTCGGTGTCGATGTGCGCGATGGAGCGGAGGAAAGTGATGGTTTCGAACGGGTTGTTGTAATCGGCGTGGCCGGTCCAGATGGGCGGTTGGAGGACGAGTTCAGGCTTGCCGGTTTTGCGATTGCGGCGCTTGAGCTCGCGCATTTCGGTGCGGGCGCAGGAGAAGTGGGTCTTGGGACGAACGCCGGCTGGCCAGGTCGCAGTGAAGCGGCGGAGGGTGTCGATAAGGGGCAGGCCTTCAGGGTTGAAGCACCAGTGGTGCTGGTAGTCGAAGACGCATTTGACGCCAGTGCCGTCGTGAATCTTGAGGACGTCGGCGGCGGAGAAGCGGACGTCGTCATTTTCGAGCACGAGACGGCGGCGGACGGGCTCGGAGAGGCGAGACCAGTTGCGGATCCAACGGTCGCACCCGGAGGCGCGATCGCCGTAAGCGCCGCCAACGTGGACGACGAGGATGGCTTCGGGGCCGGCTTCCATGCGGTCGAGGATCTCAGCCTGGGAGTCGAGGTCCCACATGCTCTTCCGGGTGAGCTCTTCGTTTTCGCTGTTGAGGACGATGAACTGTGAGGGGTGAAAGGAGAGGCGGATGTCGGCTTCGCGGGCAACACGGCCGAGTGTGGCGAGGTCGCTGGCGGAGTCGCGCACCATGGAATGGAACTGTGGCATGGTGGGATGGGTGGCGTAGGGCGCGAGATCCGAGCCCATTCGGTACATGTAGATGCGGTGTTTGCGGAGGTACGCGAAGATTTCAGCGAGGTAACCGAGGGAGACGCGAAGGTGCGGATTTTGCTGCCAGCGGCGGGTGTCGTTGGACTTGAGGCCGGGCTGTCCCATGACTTTGACGGCGAAGCCGAGGCGCATGGCCTCTGGCGGGAAGCGCAGCGGGTCAAGGCCTTCAAGCGCGCGGGCGGGAAAGAGCGGATCCTCAAGCCGATGGGCGAGATCGGCTTCCGCGAGGGCCTTGGCGGTGGGCGGCTTGGGCTTTGCTTTCTTCTTGGCGGCTTTGGTTTTGGCAGAAGCTTTTCCCGCCTGTTTCGAAGTGGTTGTTGCTTTTGCGTCGCTTGGCGGAGCGGCTTTGCTGGGGGTTGCGAGTGGCGAGCTAGCACGTTCGTCGGCGGCTGCCTTGGCGGGACGGCCGCGTCGCTTGGCTGGTTGGGCGGTCTGGTCGATGGCGGCTGGGGCTTGGGGGGTCTTGCTCATGCGCGTGCGGGCTCCTGTGTGGACCTGCGAGTGGGATGCGATTTGCCGCGGAAGCGCAGGCTGTCTGCGTTGCGAAGATCGAGGGTGGGCCGGCCCTCAGCGAGGATCGCTTCGGCGCAGGCGATGGCGCGGGAAAGGGACTCGCCGGAGAGATGGCGCTCGGCGGGGCGAGGCAGGTGGTTGTACCAGACGTCGTTGAAGGTGGCGTCGAGGCAGATGCGTTTGAAGCAGTGATCGAGGCGGATGGGCCAATGTTGCTCGCGCGCGAGGGCGGGAAGGGCGACCTCGGTGAGGTGTTTGAAGCGGGCGATCTGGTTGAAGCGTGTGTGGAACTCGGCAGACATGGTGGTTGGATGGTGGTGGCGAGCGGAGTCATGATACGACGTATGAGGGTGATGTGCGGCTTTGGCCCTCTTGACGGAAGGGATCTCTCCACTTCCTGCGCTTCGGTCGAGATGACGGAAGGATTGCAACAGAGGCTAGGACGGCTCGGGCGGGATGTCCACCTGGAGCTCGGGGCCGAAGCCGAGGCTAGCGGCGAAGCGATTCCAGACTTCGGTGGGGAGAGCGCCGCCGGAGGCTTGGTCGTGGCCATTGCCGTAGGCGGAGTCCGCCTCGAGCGGGCGGTGGTTGGTAAGGAATTGGATGAGGTTGACGCCGGCGGGCGCGCGGCCGGAGAAGTGGACCCAACCGGGGCGAAAACCGGTATTGACGCCGAAGATGACGGACTTGGGAAAGCGGGCACGCCATTGCTGGGCGACCAGCGGGTGGACCTGGCAGGGGGTGTCCATGCGGATAGCGACGAGGTCGGCGCCGAGCTCGTCGCGAACGGCGGTGGAGAAGCGGGGCGGAAGCTTGCGGGCGAGGGCGAGGGCGAGGGCATCGCCGACCTCGGCTTTGGCTACGAGGAGTTGGTCGCGGAGAGCCGTGAAGGCGGGGTCAGAATCCTTGAGGGCCTGCTTGGGGGAGTCGGCGAGGAGGAGAAGAGTGAGGGCCGCGGAAGCGTCTCCGGTGGCGGACCGGCGTGGAGCGTTGAGCAGCGAGGTGAGATCGCGGAGGGCGCCGCCGGAGAAGAGTTTTTTCGCGGCGGCAAGTTCGGGGAAGGGCGCCTTATCGCCGAGGTCCGACAGAAGGGAGATGGCGGCAAGCCAAAGGAGAGCTTTGGCCTGGTCGGGGATGAGGGCCTGGGCGCAGCGAAAGGCCATGAGGCCGGTGGTGGGGATCTCCTTGGCATCTTCACCGGGCCCGGTTTCGCGATAGGCCGTGATCAGGGTGGCGCCGGGTGGGGTGCCGCCCGGCTTGTGGTGGTCGAGCAGCAGCGTCGGTACGCCGGGGAGGAGCGGATCGGGGCGTGCACCGAGATCGAGGATGAACAGAGCTTGCGGAGCGCGGGCGCGGAGGCGATCCAGTACGGCAGGGGTCCAGGCGGACTCGGTCTTGAGGCGGACCTCTGCAGTAACGGCGGTGTAGCCGGCAAGGTCGAGCGCGCGGACAAGGATGGCGGCGGCGGGCAGGCCGTCGGCGTCGGAGTCGGTGAGGATGTGGATGCGGGTGGCGAGGCCGTGCGGGAGAGTGTGGAGGAAGTGAAGGAACTGCGGGCCGATGAGGTCCACCGTCTGAACGGTCGAGGTCATGGATGTGGGATGCGCGGCATCAGTAAAGAAGCCGATCCGTGATCGAGCTACTTGTTGTAGAAGCTCACCAGGAGGACCTGAAGGGTACGCTGGAATACCGCGGCTTGGTCCCCTATACCAAGTGATCCAAGAATGAACTTGCCGCATGTTGTGCAAGGCTGGGCGCACTATCGGGCCCTAGTATGACGTCTGTTAGGGAATCGGGAACTCAGGATCGGACGAGAACGGCGTTTCCAAGTACGGGATCAGTGTTGAAGCACCTATCCGAAACAGACGCGGCGTGCTGGCGGGGTATATATCTGTTCTAAGAGGTAAAACGAGACGCCACTCTTTTCTTCCGCAAAAGCCGGGTGTCTCACTAGAGCAGCAAGACGAAGCAGATCCATACCCAGCAGTTTTGCAGCATCATGTACTTCTTTCTGTAGCAAAAGAGCAGATTTCTTTTTTCAACTCGCTTTTGGCTTTTCGAGGGTAAAAGTTGGATTTGCCGCCATCATCTGTCTGGTAGCGCCGGCGACCATCGTTTGATCGCCGACATCCCGCCACAACTCTGTTAGCTTTGCGACAAATTCTGAAGCGTATAGCTGATCAGATCACGTTGTGCCTGGACTCCATACACACGGGCAAAGCTGACGAGGGTTTCTGTTTCCGGATGAGGTCTGAGAGTAGTCAAACCTAAACCAAGGCTTATGCCAGTAGATCCGTGAGAGTATTCCCAGCCATTGGCTGAGGTGATCTTCAGCTTCGGAGAAGCTTTTCGGTGAAGGAGTGAATGTGCAACTCGGCGGCGTTCATGGCCATGAGGATGCAATCGAAGGGACAGCGATTGACGGTGTCGATGAGGGCCTCGGGGCGGTAGTGACCGGTGACGCCGAGATGGCGGACGACCTTCTGGTCGTGCATCTCGATGAGGGCTTCCATCGCGCCGCCCTTGGCGAAGACAGCGTCGATGTCCTCGGGGAGGCCGATGTCGTGAAGCTGCCAGAGATCGACGTGGTCGGTGTTGAGGAGCTTGAGCGATTTCTCGATCATGCGGAGGGAGCCCTCGCGGGAACGCTCCTTGGTCTTGGTGGCGAGGAAGGCTTCTTTGCGGCGCTTGGCCATGACACGGCCGACGTACTGCTCGCTCCAGCGCTCGGGACCGCCGTAGATGGAGGAGGTATCGATGTAGTTGACGCCGAGGTCGAGGGCGCGCTCGATGAGGGGAACGGCAACGTCGAAGTTGTTGGGCTTTTCGACCGCGGCCTGGCCGCCGAGCGAGAAGATGCCGACTTTTAAGCCGGTCTTGCCGAGGTTGCGGGTCGGCATGGCATGAACGGTGCGCGGATTGACCGGCAGGGCGGGAAGGGTACCGGTTGCTGTGCTGGCAGCGGCGATACCGGGAGTGAGCAGGCCGGCTGCGATGGCGCCGCCAGTTTTGAGGAAGGTGCGACGGTCGTTTGAAGGGCGGGATGGCTTCCTTGTGGAGAGTGTCCTTTGGCGGCGATGCGGCAAGTGTGCCTCATTCTAGCGCTGCGGCGTGAGCATAGGCGAAGACTGCTATGACGACGTACCTTTGCGAGGCGCAGGGACAACAGCAGATCCCTACGGGATAACAAGAAGAGACGATCTAGTGGGAGGGTTCTGTCTCGCGCATGAAGTCGATCAGGTACTGCTTCCAGACGGCGGCCTGGGTGTGCGTACCGTGGCCGCGTGTGGCGTCGGAGATGGGGATGAGGATGAAGCGGCAGTGGGGGATCCGCTTGGAGAGGCGCTCGGCGATGCCGAGCTCAGGCGGGTTGATGAAGTCGTCGGCCGAGTTGATGTAGAGGACGGGCGCGGTGATGGTGGCGAGTTTTGGTTCGGGGTTGTAGTTGCGGCTGGCGTTGACGTAGAAGATGAGGTTGTTGGCGTCGGTGTGGGTGACGGTGCGCTCGAGATACTTGTCGACGAAGGTCTCGGCGGCGGCGCGGGTGGGGGCGGCTTTCTGCATCTGAAGCGGGCTCGATCCCATGACGAGAAGCATCTCGTTGGCGGTGCGAAGGCCAAGTGCGGGCTCGGTTTTATAGTCGCCGTTCTGCCACGCAGGATCATGTTTGATGTTTTCAATCGCCATGTAGCGCATCATGCGATTGCGCCCGGCGATCTCGGTGGGCAGGCAGGCGAAGGGCGCGAGTGCGGTGGCGAAGGTGGGGTAGGTCTCGCCCCAGACGAAGCCCTGCATGCAGCCCATGGAGGTGCCGAGAAGGAGGCGAAGGTGGTCGATGTGGAGGCCCTCGGTGAGCATGAGGTACTGCGACCGGACCATGTCGTCGTAGTCGTATTGCGGGAACCGCATATGGAGGCCGTCGGAGGGCTGGGAGGAGTCCCCCTGGCCGATGTCGTCGGGCAGAATCAGAAAGTATTTCTTGATGTCGAACGGCTGGCCGGGGCCGAAGAGTTCGTTTGAGAACTGCGGGACAAGGAGGGTGTGGCGTTCGCCCCCAGTGCCGTGCAGAAGAAGGATGGCGTTGTCGACGTGTCCTGCGGCATCACGGTGCGGAGTGCCGAGGGTGAGATAGCGCAGCTTGAGCTCGGGAAGAGTCTCGCCGCTGCCGAAGCGAAAGTTATGGATGACGTACAGACCCTCTTGTGCCGGCCAGGATGTGCGATTGGCGGGCTGTTGCGGTTGACCCGGGGGCACGAGGGGAGCCTGTTGCGCCAGCAGCGGGCAAAGCCCGAGGAGGAGGAGAGCTACGAGACGGAGAGCGGGTGGGGGCATGGCGAGGGCTCCTGCTGGCGGGGATGGGGGTGAGTGCGATTGTAAGAGGAAACAGCAGCGGCGTGGAGGGAGATCCACGCCGCTGATATTTGTAACTGCCAAAGGTTTAGGGGAATTACCTGTTGCTCTGCAGCAGGACAAAGGCAACGACAACAGCAGATCCCTACGGGATGACAGCAAAATGCGAGAGCCGATGCGTACCGACGGGTACGTTGTTCTAGTTATCGTCATCCTTTTTTTCGGAGATGACCTGCGGGTTGGTGAGAGGCTTGGTGATGTCGTCGAGGTAAGCGGGGGTGCCGTCGACACGCTCGAGGCGGGGGTAGCGCGGACCGTCGTGGTAGTCGACGTCCGCGGTGGAGAGAAAGGTGTCGGACTGGGTGATGAGGTGGATGGGATCGGTGGCGCCTTTGGCCTTAACGACGGCTTCTTTCAGGGCGTCGTTCGAGAAGACGCTGCCGTTGATGCCGACCAGCTTCATACCGGGGGCGAGCTTTGCTTTATCGGCAGGACCGTTCCAGCGGACATCGGAGATGATGCCTTCGCTGGAGACGCGGAGGCCGAGCGAATACCAGACGTTCAGGTTGGTGGCTCGACGGCCGCCGGCTTCCGCCATGGTGCGCTCGGAGGCGGAGGGCTTCTCCGTGTAGACGAGCTTGTAACCGCCCTGCTCGATGCCGGCGAGATCGGCACGTGGGTTGATGGTGTCGATGCGCTGGTGCATGAAGGTGGCCCAGTCGTACTTCATGACCTGGTTGAGATCGGCGATGAGCTCTTCGCGGGTGTAGGGAAGGATGATCGGACCGGTGTTGCCGCCCTTGCCGAGGAAGATTTTTTCGAAGTCGTTGAGGGACTTCGCCTTGTTGGTGTTTTTGCGGATCAGGGTGTCAGCGTCGAGCCAGAAAAGTTCGCCTTCCTGGTAGTAGTCCTGGCCGCGCTTCCAGTTCGACCAGGCAGGATTGCCGCCACGAAGGATGCTGGCGGCGACTGCCGTGTCTTCTGTGGAGCGCCACTCGCGGCCGGGGCGATTGTCAAGCTGTGCGGCGGACATGGCGAGCATGTCGCGGTACTGCGCCTGGTTTTTGAGGCCGGCGCGGGCGGCGAGGACGTTGCCGAGGTAGTGCGTCATGCCCTCATAGACCCAAAGGAGCGAGCCCTGCTGCGCCTTTTCGAAATCGGTCTGGTAGAGGTTGAAGGGACGGCGATACTTGCCGTTCCAGGAATGGGTGAACTCGTGCGCGAGCAGATCGGCCTCGGCAAGCTGGTGTTTGGCGTCGGAGAAGCCTTTTTCCCCGATGCCGTTGTCGGACGATTGGCCGTGCTCGAGGCCTTCACCACCAGCTACATCAGAGAGGGTGAGCAGGAAGTGGTACTGGTTGTAGTGATGCGAGGCGTACGCGGCGTCGGTCTCGCGGACCAGGTTGGCGATTTCAGCGAGCAGGGCGGGGCGGAGGTTCGAGTCCGCTGGAGCGTCCGAGACGACGTCGATGAAGTGAGCGGGCTTGATCTCGGGGGCGAGCGGGAACTCGTGGAAGTATTCGCCGGTGATGACCGGGGAGTCCTCGAGTTGCTCGACGGTGGTGGCGGCGTACCTGGTGGTGCCGCCTACGGGATGCTGGGGGTCGTAGCTATCGATAGGCGTGAGCGCTGTGCCGATGCCCCAGCCTTTGGGCACGGTGACAGACGGCTGGATCGCGATGTCTTTTACCGGGATGTTGGCGGGGTAGAGGAGAAGCTTCTCCCACTCGAGCACGGCCATCTTGGCGGTGATGCGGGCAGTGACGATGCAGTCCAGATGGGCGTGGAGGGTGGTGACCCCCTTGGGAATGGTGAGGTGGAACTGGTAAAGATCGACGTCGTCGCGGCGCCAGAGAAGTGGCTTGCCATCGGCGGTGAAGACGACGCCGGTGATGTCATCGACGGGCCCTGTCGGGCGATGATTGCCGGGGATCCACTTGGGCGTGGTGAGGGTAAGCGGGCCGGGCTTGACGGGCAGATCGACTTCGGCGTGGAAGAGTTTGCGCGGGCCGTCGCTAAGATCGGCGGCGATCTGGATGGGGGTCTTTTGCGCCAGCGCGGAGGTGGTCGTGAGCATGGCAAGAAGGAAGGTTGGACAGAGCAGATGACGGCGAAGGCAAAGGATCATGGGCAGGAAGGGACCTCTCTTGAAGCAGGGATGGATGTCACGGGACCTTGCGTTTTGAAGACGCGAGGAACATTGCTTACAGGATGGGGAGGAGCCTGTGGGGAGACGGGGAGAGACTCAGATATGGGCGGGGGCGTCGCCACGGAGTGGCGGTAGAGCGGCCTCGAGCGCGCGAATAAGGCGGGGATCGTCCGGAAGCATGTCCGGAGCGAAGCGGGCGACGACGCGGCCGTGACGATCAATCAAGAACTTCTCGAAGTTCCAGAGCAGATCAGGCAGCGGATTGGTCTTTGACCCTTGTTTTGACAGAAAGCCATCGATCTGCGCACGAAAGCCGGGGTCATTTATCTGGGCGACTGGCTGGGCATCGGTGAGGAATTCGTACAGCTCGTGTTTTTCCGGGCCCGTCGCGGTGATCTTTTCGAACATGGGAAACGAGGCGCCATACGTGGAGGTGCAGAACTTCTGAATCTCCTGGTTGGAGCCCGGCTCCTGTCCGGCGAAGTCGTTTGCCGGAAAGCCGAGGACAGCGAAGCCGCAATGCTTGTAGGTGTTGTAGAGCTTTTCGAGGCCTTCGTACTGCCCGGTCAGCCCACATTGCGAGGCGACGTTGACGATGAGGAGGACCTTGCCCCGGAACTCCTGCAGGGTGGCGGGTTCGCCGGAGATGCGGGAAAGGGGAACGTCAAAGAGAGGGTTTGCGGACATGCGTCTCCTGAAGGCGGATCGAATACTTTCCAATATCCACTATACGGTGGCTCTCCGTCGACCGATGGCTGTGATGAGGTAACGGTCGGGTGGCAGTAGTATCAGATTCGTCATGCAAATCAACAATCTGCTACTTGGTAAACCGCTCGCAACGAGCGAAGAACGCGCGGAGCACATCGGTGTCGCCGCCGGAATCCCCATCTTTGGCTTGGATGGCTTAACCAGTGCGGCGTATGGGCCGGAGGCGGCGCTGACCTTGTTGATCCCGCTGGGTGTTGGCGGGGTGCACTACGGTGTACCGATTATCACGGCGATTCTGATTCTACTGACGATCGTGTATTTCAGCTATCGGCAGACGATTGCGGCGTATCCGAGCGGCGGCGGATCGTACACGGTCGCGAGCGAAAACCTGGGCGAAAGGGCGGGGTTGCTGGCCGCGGCAGCGCTGATGATCGACTACATCCTGACGGCGGCCGTGGGTATTTCGGCCGGTGTGACGGCGTTGACCTCGGCTGCGCCACGGTTGCAGCCGCACACGCTGGCACTATGCCTCGTGATTCTGGTGTTTCTGGCACTGGTGAATATGCGCGGGGTTAAGGATACGGGCGCCGCGTTTATCGCGCCGACGTTTCTGTTTGTGGGGACGCTGCTGATCCTGATCGGCGTTGGGGTGTTCAAGACGTTTGCGGCGGGCGGACACCCGGTGAGTGTCGCCGCGCTGCCACCGGCGCTGCCGGCCACAGTGGGGACGCTTGGGCTATGGATGCTGCTGAAGGCGTTTGCCAGCGGATGCGCGGCGATGACGGGTGTTGAGGCAGTCTCGAACGGCGTGATGGCGTTTCGCGAGCCGCGCACCAAGAACGCGCAGCGAACGCTAACGATCATTATCGGCATCCTGATGGTGCTGCTGTTCGGGATTACGTACCTGGCGAGGAGCTACCAGATCATGGCGATGGGACCGGATGAAACGGGGTACCAGAGCCTGATCAGCTTGTTGGTGACAGCAGTGTTTGGGCGCGGCTGGTTTTACTTTCTAACCATGGGCAGTGTTTTTGTGGCGCTGGCCCTGAGTGCGAATACAGCCTTTGCGGATTTTCCGCGGCTGACGCGAGCGATCGCGCAGCATGACTTTCTGCCGCACGTGTTTATTCTGCGCGGCCGGCGACTGCTGTTTTCGCATGGTATCTACGCGCTGACGGGATTTACCGGGCTGATCCTGATGTTGTTCGACGGCGTTACGGACCGGCTGATTCCGCTCTATGCGATAGGAGCGTTTTTGGCGTTTACGCTCTCGCAGGCAGGGATGGTGATGCATTGGCGCAAGGAAGAGAAACATCCTGGCCGCACCTGGCACATTCTGGTCAATGGCGTTGGAGCTGTAGCGACGGGCATCACGCTGATGGTGGTCTTGGTGGCGAAATTCCGCGCAGGTGCATGGGTAACCGCGCTTCTGGTGCCGTTTTTGATCATGGTGATGACGAGTGTCAAGAAGCACTACACGCGGGTGAACGACGAGATGGCGGAGCCGCGGCCGATGAAGATGACTAACCTGGAGCAGCCGCTGGTGGTCATCCCTATGGCGCGCTGGGACCGGATTACGGAGAAGGCGTTGCGCTTCGGTATGGTGCTGTCGAAAGAGATTAAGGTCGTGCATATTCACTCGGACGATCTCGAAGCGACGGATGCAGGTCTGGAGGGTGTGTGGGCGGAGATGGTGGAGGCGCCGATCCGCCAGGAAGGCGCGACAGTGCCGGAGTTGGTGACCATTCCCTCAACCTACCGGTTCATCATTTCGCCGCTGATGGATTACATCCTGAAGCTAGAGAAGGAGCATCCGGGGCGAAAGGTAGCGGTAATTCTGCCGGAGCTGGTGGTTCGGCACTGGTGGGAGAATGCGCTTCATAACCAGCGGGTGCAAGTCTTAAAGCTGCTTCTGCTGCTGAAGGGCAACGAGCGAATTGTGGTGGTTAACATCCCCTGGTATCTGTAGGGCGCGCGTTCAGGAGGCGTTGCGGTGCGCCTCCTCGACGAGCTTTCTGGCCTCTGCCGGGCCTTTGCAGGCGAGAACGGTGTAGACCTTGCCGGCGAGCAGGCGCGGGTAGGTGGCGAAAAACTGTTTTATGCTTTCGACCATCTTTTCGGGCAGCTGTGACACGTCGTTGATCTGCTCATAGGTTTCACTGACGGTGGCGATGGCGAGCAGACGATCATTGCGCTGTGTCTTGCCACCCTCGAGGACATCTTCACCTTCGATAACGCCGATGAGGCGAGCCTCCAGCAGAACGCCGGGAACCGTGGGTTCATCCATCAGCACCAGCACGTCGATGGGATCGCCGTCTTCGGCGAGGGTGGACGGCACGAAGCCAAAATCGAAGGGGAAGAGCATGCCGGTCGGCAGCACCTTTTTGAGGACAAGCACGTGCCGCTCGTGATCGTAGGCGTACTTGTTGCGGCTGTTTCTGGGGGTCTCGATTACGACTTGTAGATCGCCGCTGCTGGTGAAGGGATCAAGCGTTGAGGGGTCGGCAAGAACACGGGAGGTGATCGCTGTGAGGTCAGAAGGCATGATGCTGTGATGCGCTACCCGGCGATAGGTGAGGCGCCGCCGAGATTACGGAGACGGCGAACCGTATTGATGATCATCTTCGCGGCGAGGTCGGCATCGGCTTCGGTCGCCAGTCGCGTGAGCGAGAGTCGGATGGTCGCGCGGGCGCGGGCTTCGGTGAGGCCCATGGCGCGGAGCACATGCGAGGGCTCAAGCGCACCAGACTGGCAGGCAGAGCCGGCGCTGACGGCGAGGCCCTGGAGGTCGAGCGCGATCATGAGGTCTTCAGCGATGATGCCGTCGAAGAAGAGGTTAGTGGTGTTGGGCGATCGGGCTTCACCGGCGCCGTTGACGCCGCTCGGCGCAGTGGCGGCGAGGATGGTTTGTTCGAGTCGGTCGCGAAGGGCGATGAGGTGCGCGGGGCCGTCAGTGGCGAGCCACTCGCGGGCGAGCTCCGCTGCCTGGCCGAGACCGACGAGCGAGGCTACATTCTCTGTGCCGGCGCGGCGCTGGCGCTCCTGCGGGCCACCAAAGTGAAGGGGCGTCACTGCGGTTTTGCGGCGGATGAAGAGCACGCCGGTGCCTTTGGGGCCGTAGAGCTTGTGGCCGGAGAGGGTGAGCAGGTCGCAGCCGAGGTCGTCGACTGAGAGAGGAAGTTTGCCCGCGGCCTGGACGGCGTCGGTGTGGAAGAGCGCGCCGGCGGCGTGGGCGAGAGCGGCAAGCTCGCGCACGGGTTGAATGACGCCAGTCTCATTGTTCGCGAGCATGATGCTGACCAGGCGGGTTCGCGGTGTGAGCGCCGCTTCGAGGGTGGCGGGATCGATGCGGCCCGACGATGTACAGGGCAGAACGGTGACCTCGACGTTGCCGCGCCTGGCGAGAGCCTCGGCCGCGCGAAGGACGGCATCGTGCTCGATCGCGGAGGTGATGAGATGCGGACGATCTTTCGATATGGAGTCCATTGCCCCAAACAGGGCGAGGTTGTCGGACTCGGTGCCGCCGGAGGTGAAGATGATTTCGGACGCACGGCAGCGGAGAAGCGCGGTGACCTGTTCGCGGGCGTGCTCGATAGCGGCTCGGGCGCGCTGACCGGGTTGATGGACGGAACTGGGATTGGCGAAATGCTCGGTCCAGAACGGGGCCATGGCGTCGACCACCTTAGGAAGCAGAGGTGTCGTGGCGTTGGCGTCCATGTAGAGGGTGTGGGGCATGGGAACTCAACTTTAGATGAGCGTGCGCGAGCTTTGGTGCGCGGTGTGGACAGGTTCTGGTACCCTCGGGCTGAATCAAAATGGGAGACGAACGATGAAGCGATTGTTGGCGGTGGTGTGTGTGGCGATGGGCAGTGTAATGGGCGTGCAGGCGCAGGACGCGAAGGTAGAGCCGGCGAAGGCGATGGACACCATGATCGGGATTCTTGAGAGTGAGGTGATTCCAGCAGCGAAGGCGATGCCGGCGGACAAGTACAGCTTTGTGCCGAGTTCAGGTGCGATGCCTGGCGCGAAGTTCGATGGTGTCCGGACCTTTGGCTCGGAGGTGGCGCACCTTGCCTCCGCGAATTACTTCTTCTTTGCGGCGTCGAGTGGGATGAAGCCGGATGTGGACGTGAAGGCCATCGGTCAGTTGAAGACGAAGGATGAACTGGTGGCGGCGCTCGAGAGGTCGTTTGCCTTTGCTCACAAAGCGGCAGCGATGCTCACGACGGCGAACGCGTTTGAACCGGTGGAGGTAGACGGGCATCAGACACGAATCACAGGAGAAGCTTTCGGTGTGGCGCATGGCTTCGATCACTACGGGCAGATGGTGGAGTACCTGCGTATGAATGGCATTGTGCCGCCTGCCAGCCAGAAGTAGGGCTCGCTAAGAAGCGCCAAAGGTCTCGCGCGTGCGAGGCCTTTGGCGCGTTTGAAGACGGACTAGCGCTGATTGATCGGAACGTAGGGCGACGGGTAGATGGGACCGACGTAGTCGGCACGCGGACGGATGAGGCGGTTGTCATCGTGTTGCTCGATGACGTGTGCGGCCCAGCCAGCGATGCGGCTGATGGCGAAGATCGGCGTGAAGAGATCGATGTCGATGCCGAGCGTTGTGTAGGTAGAAGCGGAGTAGAAGTCGACGTTGGCGTTGAGTTTCTTTTCCTGCTTCACAAAGCCTTCGATCTTTTGTGACATGTCGAACCACTTGGTAGAGCCGGCGGAGCGGCCTAGATCCTCGGACATACGGCGGAGATGGGTGGCCCGTGGATCTTCGGTGTGGTAGACACGATGACCGAATCCGGAGATCTTCTTCTTTTCGGCAAACATGGAGCGAACGTGCTCGACGGGATCTTCGCCTGCCGCGTCGATGGCGTACAGCAGGCGCATGGTGGCTTCGTTGGCGCCGCCGTGCAGCGGACCCTTCAGAGCGCCGATCGCGCCGGTGATCGCGGAGTGCATATCAGCCAGGGTAGCGGCGATGACGCGCGCGGCAAAGGTGCTGGCGTTAAGCTCGTGATCGGCGTGGAGAATAAGCGCGACGTCGAAGGCACGGGTTGCGGTATCGGAGGGCTTCTCACCGGTGAGCATCCAAAGGAAGTTGGCGGCATGTGAGAGGGTCGGGTCTGCCTCGATCAGCTGCTTGCCCTTGCGGATGCGATCGAAGAGCGCGACGATCATGGCGATCTGCGAGGTGAGGCGGAAGCTCTTACGCACGTTAGCGTCGTGCGTGACCTCTTTCTCGTCAGCGTCGTAGATCGAGAGCAGAGAGACGGCGGTGCGTAGAACCTCCATGGGCGTGGCCGATGTCGGAACGCTGCGGAGGAGGTCGATTATCTCTCCGTTGAGGGACCGACCGTTTGCGAGGTCGGCAGAGAAGCTGTTGAGCTGCTCGCTTGTGGGGAGCTTGCCAAACCAGAGAAGATAGGTGGTTTCTTCGAAGGTGGAGAGCTCGGCGAGTTCGTGGATATCAATGCCGCGATAGGAGAGGACGCCGGCGTCGCCATCGATAAAGCAGATCGAGGAACTGGTGGCGACAATGCCTTCGAGCCCTTTTGGTGCAGCGGTGGTGGCCATAGGTCGCATGTCTCCCGTGTACAGATCTTCCCGACTCTAGGGTTATAGCGCAGCGAAGAAACGGTTGTCACACGCACTGCGCGAATATCGGTAGGGGTGTGCGGTACGGCGGGGCCTCGGCGCTCGGGCCATGCCAAGTGCTAGGAGATCGTCTACGTGGCGAAGCGGTTGGGAGCAAAGGCGTTGAGCGACAAGGCCAGGGGCTCACCCGCGATGCACTGGGTGAGAAGAAACGCGGTTCCGGGAGCGAGCAGAATGCCATTGCGATAGTGGCCCGAGGCGATCAGAAGCCGATGCGAGCCGGGGAGCCTGCCGATGGCTGGAAGCAGATCTTCGGTGGCGGGGCGAAGGCCGGCCCAACTACTGCGGATAGGAGCATTGCGCAGTTCTGGAAGGAGAGTGGCTGCGTCGTTGATAAGACGGCCGAGTTGCCGAGCATTCACCGATCGATCAAACCCGACATCCTCAACGGTGGCGCCGATAACGGTTTCGCCGGCTCGCGGGCCGTGCAATCGCGGAACCATGTAGATCTGATGCGAGCGAAGGACGATGCCGGACGCGAGCGAGGCGGGTGTCGGAACCGTGAGCATCTGACCTTTGCGCGGGGAGATGCGCAGGGTGGGAACGCGTGCTGAAGAGAGAGACCAGGCGCCGGTGCAATCGACGAAGTGCTCCGCTTCGAAGGCATAGGCGGATGTGCGCACAAGGACGGACGCCGCGGTTTCATCGACTGAGAGGACAGTTGCCGAGGAGCGCAGATCAATACGTGCGGATTGCGCAGCCGCGATGAGGGCTGGGGCCAACTCGCGAGGGTCCAGACTTTCTTCCGCAAGAGAAAGAAAGTGTAGATCGCTCAGTGCGGCGTCTGGCAGCGAGGATGAGAGAGGTAAGGCCAATGAGTTGGAAGCGAGTGCTGCCGGTGCAAGGGCCTGCAGGGTGCGATGGGTTTGAAATGAAACTGGCGAGTGGGATGTTTCGGCTAAGCGATCAAGCAGAGCGGGATAGAGGCTACGACTGAAGCGCGAGAGAGCGAGGAGCTCGGGTGGGTTGCCGGGATCCTCGACCGCGAGCATGCCGGCAGCAGCGGTGGAGGCCTCTGCCATCGGATTGCCTGCGCTGAGAACAACGACGGAGAGACCTCGCTGATGAAGCGAAAGGGCGAGTGTGACACCGATGATGCCGGCTCCGGCGATGCAGACATCAGGACGGGTCATAGCTGTGTTTGATGATCGCAGAGCAGCGATGTACTTGGTGAAACTGAGTCGCAAATGCAGAAGAGGGGACGCCTGTGAGCGCCCCCTCATCTGTTGCCTTTTGCCTCCAGCTTCGCCGCTATCGTTACCTCCTGAAGCGGCTAGTTTGCTGGTGTGACATTGCCTGCCGTGCGGTCGTAGCCTATTTTCCCTAGCGACTTCAAACGACACTGTGAGATCTCCCTCACAGCTAACGAAGGTATAGATTCGCGTAATTTCAGTGTCAAGAAAAAACGTCCCGTTACCATGGTTTTTTTCACGTGGGAGACGGCGATCTCGGGACGGCGCATGAACGATGTTGCGCAATGCTGACTGTGCGCGAGTATGCGTTGCAGCGGCGCCGCTCTTGCGCTACGTAGCAACGATGATCTTTTGCCAAGCGATGCAATCATGACGCGCTTTGCTTAAGTCATTTTGGGCCATCGTCTATGCGCGCTGCGCGTGATGACACTCCACGAGCCTGGCCTCGCGGCGTTGCTGCCGGGACGGGAACGCGCCGAGGAGCGATTGATCTTTCTGGCACTGACCTGCGAGTTGATGACTGCGGCCACGAAAGGCGCAAGCAGACACCAGCTGCGAAGCGATCTGCCACCGGCGATCTCTTTGGGTGCATCGCAGACGGCGATCTGCGGCGCGGAGATCTTAACTCGTTCTTCATGCTGTCTGCCAAGAGTGTGCGGAGCCGACGATGTGATCTCCATTCACAAACATGCGGCCAAAGAATACAGTGGGCGAAGGGAACACGAAGCTGCGGTTTAGAATGAGGCATGGCCTGCGCGCCCGTACAGCTTGAGATTCCGGCATCGCTCGCGTGGGCGCATCCGGTGACGGCGGAGTGGTTTCTGCGGCGGTTTGGATCGCCGACGGAGCCGCAGGAGACTGGTTGGCCGAAGATTGTCGCCGGTTGCACAACACTGATCTCCGCGCCGACGGGATCTGGCAAAACGCTGGCAGCGTTTCTGGTGGCGATTGATTCGCTGCTGCGGCAGGCGATCGATGGGCGGCTGATGCCGGGCACGCAGGTGGTGTATGTGTCACCGCTGAAGGCACTGTCGAACGACATACAAAAGAATCTGGAAGAGCCGCTACGCGAGATTCAGCAGCTGGCGCTTGAGCGAGGGTATCTCTCAACGGGAATTCGTGCGGCGGTGCGGACCGGCGACACGTTACAGAAGGAGCGTGCGGCGATGCTGCGGCATCCACCGCACATCCTGGTGACGACGCCCGAGAGCCTGTACATCTTGCTGACGGCTGCGAAGTCGCGGGAGAACCTGCGGTGTGTGCGAACGGTGATTGTGGATGAGATTCATGCGGTCGCAGGGAACAAGCGGGGAACGCACCTGTCCTTGTCGCTTGAGCGGCTGGAGGCCTTAGTGTGTGGCGAAAACCCGCTATCGGCAGGCGCTTGCCTGACATGGATGTCGACAGCACCGCAGCGAATTGGGCTGTCAGCGACGCAGAATCCGATCTCGCTGGTAGCCGAGTTTTTGACGGGCTCGCACCCGCACAGGCCGGCGGCCAAGATCGTGCAGGTGGGCCAGCGCCGGTCGCTGGATCTGGCGATTGAAGTGCCGAGCGAGGAGCTTGGGTCGCTCACGTCAGTATCGATGTGGACAGAGATGTTCGACAAACTTGCGGCGTTCACGGAGGCCCATCGATCGACGCTGGTGTTTGTGAACACGCGACGGTTGGTGGAGAAGATCAGCTTCGAACTAGCGGAACGTCTCGGGCCGGAGCATGTGGGAGCGCACCATGGATCGCTGTCGCGCGCGCTACGGCTGGAGGCCGAACAAAAGCTGAAGGCGGGCGAGATCAAAATTTTGATTGCGACCGGATCGCTTGAGCTCGGCATTGATATCGGCTCGATCGATCTGGTGTGTCAAATTGCCACCACACGCAATGTAGGTGTGGCGATGCAACGCGTGGGGCGTGCAGGCCACTGGCGCGGTGCGGTACCGAAAGGGCGGCTGTTTGCGACGACGCGTGACGACCTAGTGGAGCAGGCGGCGCTGGTGCAGGCGATGCGCGCTGGGGTGCTCGATCAGCTCGAGATTCCCGAAGCGCCGATTGATGTGCTGATGCAGCAGATCGCGGCGATGTGCGGGGCGGAGAGCTGGGACGAGGAGAGTTTATATGTGGTGCTGCGACGATCGCACCCGTACCGCGCGATGACGCGTCCGGCCTTCGAGGAAGTGCTTTGCTTGCTGCACGATGGACTGCAATCGACACGTGGGCGGTATGGGGCGTATGTGATGCGGGACCGGGTGGGTGGGGTGGTGCATGGGCGGCGTGGGGCGCGGATGATTGCGATCTCGAATGGTGGCGCGATTCCGGACACAAGTCTGTTCTCCGTGATATTGCAACCGGATGGGATACAAATTGCGACGCTGGATGAACATTTCGCGGTAGATAGCTCGCCGGGCGATGTGGTGCTTTTGGGGACGACAAGTTGGCGCATTCAGCGGATTGAGCCGGCGGGCAAGGTCTTTGTGGAGGATGCGCACGGGGCGCCGCCCTCGATTCCGTTCTGGGAGGGCGAGGCGCCGCAGCGAACAGGGGTGCTTTCCGTTGGGGTTGGAGCGCTTAGAGAGGCGATTTCGTCGAGGACAGGCGGGGTTTCGCCAAGGTCTTGCTCGCCGACGCATCCGGAGGTCGTCGAGGCCACGCCATGGCTGGTCGAAGAGTGTGGGGTGTGTGCGTCGGGAGCGTTCCAGCTGATCAGCTACATCGTGGCTGGGCGAGCGGTGCTGGGGGCGGTGCCGTCAACCACGACGATCATTGCCGAGCGGTTCTTCGACGAGGGTGGTGGGCAGCAGCTGATCCTGCATGCGCCGTTTGGCGGGCGGTTGAACAAGGCGTGGGGGCTGGCGTTGCGGAAGCGGTTTTGCCGTGGGTTCAACTTCGAACTGCAGGCCGCGGCGACGGACAATGGCATCAACATCTCGCTCGCAGAGCAGCATAGTTTTCCATTGAGTGACGTGTTTCAGTTTTTGACGGAGCACACGGCGCGCGAGCTGCTGGAGCAAGCGGCGATCCCGTCGCCGCTGTTCAAGAACCGGTGGCGATGGGCGGCGGGGCGGTCGCTCCAATTGTTGCGGATGCAGAAGGGCAAGCGGGTTGCGCCACAGATTCAGCGAACGCGATCGGACGATCTGCTGGCGAATGTGTTTCCGCAGGCGGCGGCGTGCTTTGAGACGATCGAGGGCGACATTCAGATTCCGGACCATCCGCTGGTGCGGGAGGTGATGCGGGACACGCTGTCGGAGGCGATGGATATCGATGGGCTGAACGAGCTGCTGCGCGGGATTGCGGCGGGGACGATTCGATGTCTTGCCGTCGACACGCCCGTCCCGTCGCAGTTTGCGCATGAGCTGATTAACGCGATGCCGTATGCGTTTCTGGATGAGGCGGGAGCGGAGGAGCGGCGGGCGCGGGCGGTGACGTTGCGGCGGAGTCTGCCGGCGGGGGTGGCCGAGGATGCGGGGCGGCTGGACCCGGCGGCGATTGCGACGGTGCGGGCGCAGTGCTGGCCCGATGTGCGGGATGAGCATGAACTGCATGATCTGCTGCTGTCGCTGGTGGCGATGCCGCTGGGGTTTGCGGATCGGGTGGAGGCGTGCCACTGGCCGGTGTTTTATGAGCGGCTGTTGCGGGCGGGGCGGGTGAGTCGTTTGGATTTGGGCGGGGCTCCGTGCTGGGTGGCGGCCGAGCGGATGGGGCATGTTGGGGTGTTGTGGGGGGCGGCTGAGGCAGGTTCTTCGGCTTCGCCTCGGAACGACAGGAAAAACGGGGCTGAAGCGGGTCTTGGGGTTCCCGGTGGAGAAGCGGGTTCCTCCACTCCGCTCTGCTCCGGTCGGAATGACAACCAAATGGTTGGTGGCGATGAAGAAAAGTCGCTAACGCGAGAGGCGGCGATGGCTGCGTTGATGCAGGGGTGGATGCAGGTGGTGGGGCCGACGACGACCGAGGCTCTCGGGGCAATGTTGCGGCTCCCGACGCCTACGGTGTTTGTGGCGATGCTGGCGGGGGAGATGCAGGGGCTGGTACTGCGTGGTGTGTTTGAGCGGCCGGCGCCTGATCCGGTCGAGGGTGATGAGGCAATCGAGTGGTGTGATCGGCGGTTGCTGCAGCGGATTCACCGGCTGACACTGAGCACGTTGCGCAAGGGCGTGGAGGCGGTGTCGCCGGCGGTGTATCTGCGGTGGGTTTTGGGGTGGCAACATCTCGCGCCGGGGACGCAGCTCGCGGGCGAGGAGGGGGTGCTTGAGGCAATCTCGCAGATGGAGGGGTTTGAGGCGCCGGCGGTGGAGTGGGAGCGGACGTTGCTGCCGGCGCGGGTGGCGAACTACGATCCGCGGTGGCTGGATGCGTTGTGTCTTTCGGGCGCGGTGGGGTGGGGGCGGATCTCGCCGCATCCGGCGTGGTCGGTAGGCGAGGGGGTGGCGCCGCGGCGGGTGATCCCGACGAATGCAGCGCCGATCACGTTCTACCTGCGCGACACGGCGGACTGGTTGCCGGTGGCGCTGGCGGAGCAGTGTGTAAATGAGACGAATCTGCTGCGGGCGCTCAGTCCGGAGGGGCTGCGTGTGCGCGCGGTATTGCAGGAGCGTGGCGCGAGCTTTGCGGCGGATCTACAGCGCGTTCTCGGCATGACGAAGCAGGCGGTGCAGCATGCGCTGTGGGAGCTGGCGACGGCGGGGCTGGCGGCGGCGGATGGGTTTGATCAGTTGCGGGCGTTGATGGATCCGCGACGGAAGAGTGCGACGGCCGAAGCGGCGCCGACGAGCACGCGGCGGAGGGCGGCGGCGCGGATGACGGCGGGGCGATGGTCGCTGCTGTGCGCGGACGCGGCGGAGCTGACGCCGGATGACCCGATTGCGCGGGCGCGGCTGCGGGAGACGGCGCTCGAATCGAGTGCGCGGCAGCTGCTGTTGCGATACGGTGTGGTGTTTCGCGACCTGCTGACGCGGGAGTCGAATGCGCCGAAGTGGCGGGATCTGGCGGTGATGCTGCGGCGGCTGGAGGGCCGTGGCGAGGTGCGCGGCGGGCGGTTTGTGTCGGGGGTTTCGGGCGAGCAGTTTGCGTTACCGGAGGCGGTGGATTCGCTGCGGGCGGCTCGACGTCTGGAGGAGACGGAGCCGATCAGCGTGGCGGGGGCGGACCCCATGAACCTGGTGGGGATCGTGGTGCCGGGGGAGCGGGTGACGGCTAGTCCGGGGCGGAGTGTGGTGTTTGTGAATGGGGCGGTGGTGGGTGAGGTAACGGGGACCGAGGAGCCTGAAGCAGCGATCTCGGTGCCGGTGAACCTTGTTATAGAACAAGCCACATTGCTCTAGCTGGATGCAACGGAGATATAGATTCTGAGCCCTGCAAAGGAGGTAGGTTTAGAGATGGAAAAGATCAAAGATACCCTTGAATCAATTGCCAAGATTGCTGGTGTCGGAGCGGCTGTAGCTGAGGTGCTTCTCAGCGTCATTGAAAGGTAAGAAAGAATGGTGGGGGTTAGAGGCTAGGAAAGAGAAAGTGCTCAAGTTTGTAAAGACCCGTCTCGAATTATGGCATGGCGAGGCGTTCCTGGTAGAGAAGCGGGTTCCTCCACTTCGCTGCGCTCCGGTCGGAATGACAACTGAACTGAACGGAGCAGGTCCTTCGCCACTTCGGTTTGATTGCTCAGGGTTTGGCTGGATAATAACAAGGATGGGATGAGGAGGCTAGTTGCCAGGGGTGGCGGGTGCTGCCGAGGCGGCTGCTGCTGGAGCGGGGGCGGTTTGGCGGCTGGCGGGGCGGTCGCGGGTGCAGGCGGGAGAATGCGGAGGGCGAGGCGGGAAAAGGTGAAGGTGCCGCCGGCGTCGTCGATGACGTTGACCTGCGCGATGTAGATGCCGGGTTTAAGGGTGGTGAGGGGGACATCGAAGGCGAAGGAGACGGCGTTGCGATCGGGGGTGTTGAGGGTGGTGGCTTCGACGACAGGGGTCTCGAAGACTTTGCTGCCGTTCTGCAGGAACTCGATGCTAGTGAGGATGCGGAGGGCGCCAGAGGGGCGGCGGGTGAGGCCGGGGGAGTTTGCTGGGGTGCTGTTGGGGAGCGGTTTCTGAGCGCTGCCGGAAGGGTCTGACGTCTCAGAGTCGAGGTGGGGAACGCCCTGTGCTGTCGCGGATTTTACGCGGGTGGGGTCGTAGACCTCGTAGAGCAGGAAGAGGTGCTGGTCGGCGCGGAAGACGTGGGCGACGTTGGGAATCCATTGCTGGCCGTCGCGGGTGAGGGGGTTGGTGGAGGGGTGCTTTGCGGAGTTCTTTTCGGGGTCGGGCGAGCGCTGGTCCGAGAGGACGATGGAGGAGAGTTTGAGCGGGGCTTTGGCTAGGTCGGGGACTTGGATGTCGGTCTCGAAGGAGCCGAGGTTGCCGGTCTGGTTTTCGCGGATGACGAATTTGAGGTGATAGCGGCCGGGCGCGAGGGTGAAGCCGGTGCTGTACTGGATGTTCTTCTGGGCGACTTGCTGGTTGGCGTCGACGGCGAGTTTGACGTTGTCGCGGGCTAGGTTGATCTTGTCGCGGACGCTGCCGACGAGGATGCCGGCGGCGTTCTTGACCTGGCCGACGATGTCGAGGGTGGCCTTGCTGCGATCGCCAGTTTTGAGGAAGGGGATAGCGGAGCCGGGGATGATGAGCGAGACGGGAACGAAGGCGCGGTTGCCGGGCTCGCGGAAGAAGAGGGCTTGCAGGTAGAGGGGGACGTCGGTGGCGGGGGAGTCGGAGCGCATCTGGTCGTCGAGGGCCTGCTCGCGGTCTTCAGTGCGCTGGTGTTTGAAGTCGGCTGCGGCGTAGTAGCCGGGCCGGTAGTCGAGTTTCACGTCGGGGCGATTGACTTTGATGGTGAGGTGGCGGAAGGCGCCGTCGCGGGCAGTGTTCGCGGAGCGGAAGCCGAGGATGTAGTAGGCCTCGGTATCGTGCTGGACCTGGCTGAAGGCGGCAGTGAAGTCGTTCGAGTCGGAGAAGAATTTGCCGCCGGTATCGGAGGCGAGGGTGCCGAGGGTCTCCTGCGAGCCGAAGTTGGCGTCGAGCTGCGATTGCATGGAGCCGCCGTTATAGGCGGAGACGCCGCGGAGGGAGCCGGTGGAGGCGTCGCCGACGGGGGGCAGGGCCTGGAGGCCGCGGGTGTCGACGGGGTAGAGGGACATGTTGGCGCGTACCGCCGCGTTTGTCGCCGCGCGCATGCTGGCCTGGTTTTCGATGCCGTTGCGGGTGAGGCCGCCGGAGAAGTAGAGCAGGCTTTTGCGTTGGTCTATACGCTCCAACGATTTTGCGATCGTTGAAATCGCGAAGAGCTCGCGATCGGTATTGAGCGAGTTGTATTCGGTGTCGTCGACGGCGAAGGTGCTGCCGGTGTCGGCGGTGCCGTCGGTGGAGCCAGTCTGGCCGCCGTTGGCGAAGCCGGTGCCTTCGGTGCCGTTGTATTTGCCGACGGCGCGGGTGAGGAGGCTCTTGTCGGCGGTGAAGTCCTGGTCGATGGAGAGGCCGGTGGCGAGGGAGACGACGGTGACGAGGTCGGCTGGCTGCATCTGGGACGAGATGTACTTCTGGGCGGCGGCGACGGAGCGGTCGATGTCTTCGGGCTGCATGGAGCTGAGGTCGAAGAAGAGGACGATGAGGCGGTGATCGCGGAGGGCGGCGGGGGTGGCGCCGAGGGCGTTGTTGTTGAGCAGATCGGCGACGGATTTGGTGTTGAGAGCGCGGCCCGCAGCGGTGTTGTTCTCGGCGAGGGTGGCGGCTTCGTCGACGCTTTGGAAGTCGAAGGTGGAGATTCGCTGGGGCTTGTTGTTTTCGAGGACGGTGAAGTCAGTGGCCTTAAGACCGCGGACCACGACGTTGGATTTCTTGTCACGGACGATGATGTTGGTGAGGACGATGTCGGTCTGGACGCGGAGGGTGAGGGTGGAGGCGTCGGGGGTGGAGGGGGCGTCCTGTGCGAGGATCGGCGCCGCAAGGAGAAGGAGCAGAAAGGCGAAGAGGTGGCGAGGGGGACGTCGTACATCCCACCCATCGTGATGGGACTGCGATGGATGGGGCACCCGGACGGTAGGGGCGGGAAGAAGCAGGTCCCTCCGCTGCGTCTTCGCTTCGCTTCGTCTCCAGTCGGGATGACAGGTTGTTTTGCGGGGCTGATCGTTGCTGGGCATGAGTTAGAACCTGTACCGGGCGATGAAGAGCAGGGCGCGTTGGGCGGCGGTGCCGGTGACCTGGCCGAAGGTGTTGGAATTGAGGGTGGTGTTGATGCCGTTGTACTGGACGGTGTTGAAGACGTTGTCCGCAGTGACGCGGGCTTCGAAGGTGCGGGTGTTGCCGAGGGAGACGGTGCGGGAGAGCGAGGCGTCATAGCCGACGGTGCCGGGGCCGCGGATGGAGTTGCGCGAGGCAGTGCCATAGCCATTGGCGGGGGCGGTGAAGGCGGCCTTGTTGAACCAGTTAAGGACGTTGCCACTGCCGGCGATGGGAGTGGCGAAGTTGCGGTCGGGGCGGAGCGTGAAGAGGCCGCCACCGGCGAGTTGGGCCGCGGAGGACTGGTAGCTCGGCGTGAAGTAGGAGCCGGTGGCGAAGGTGAAGTCGCCCGAGAACGAGAAGCCGTCGAGCAGCTTCGAGGTGCGGTTGCCCTTTGAGAAGAAGCGGCGGTTGGGACCGAAGGGGAGTTCGAGGACGTAGTTGCCCGTGAGGCGATGACGCTGGTCGAAGGCGGAGTTGCTCTCTTCGAGATCGAGGCGGGCGTCGTTCTGGACGGTGGTGGTGGAGGTGCTGCCGCCGATGGACGAGGCGTTGTCGATGGAGTGGCTGTACTGGTAGGTGGCCTGGAGGGAGACGCCTTTCTGCAGGCGCTTGCGGGCGTTGACCGTGAGGGCGTTGAAGCGGGAGTTGGCGGCGGAGTCCTCGTAGGTGAAGGCCTGCGCGTTCGGTGTGGTGACGGTGGCCGGGGTGTGGTTGGGCGCGCGGAGGATGTCGAGGTTGCCGCCGAAGGAACCGTTGTAGCCGACCGAGAGGACGACGCCGAGCGGAAGGGTGCGCTGGATGTCGAGATCGTAGATCTGCACCATGCCGAGACGGTAGTTGCGGTTGACGGAGTAGTTGTTCTGGACGGCCGTGGTGGAGCAGCCGAAGCCGTTGGCGAGGGTGAGGTTCGCGGCGACGCCGGGCGATTCGGTGGTGCAGCCGGTCGCGTTCTTCGCTGTGGCGACGACGTTAGTCTGGGTGAGGGCGAAGGGCGGCTGGAAGGCGAGCGACTGGGCGAAGGTGGCGAACTGGCCGGTGTTGTAGTTGACGCCGTAACCGGAGCGAACGACGGTGTTCTTCAGGAACTTTGGCCGCCAGGCAACGCCGACGCGCGGGGCATAAAGCGATCGGTCGGGATTGACGAGCGATCGCGGGAAGCGACCGGAGAAGGGTCCGGCGCCATCGGGGGTGACGGGGGTGACCTGGGTGAAGTCGGCGTTGTGGTCGAGGTTGACGAAGCGGTTGTTCTTCTCGACATAGGGAGAGAAGTACTCGTAACGCAGGCCGAAGTTGAGGGTGATGTCAGAGCGCAGGCGGAAATCATCCTGCGCGAACCAGTCGTACACGTTGGCGCGGAGGTAGGTCTTGGCGAGGCCAGCCTGGATCCTGGTCTGCTGGGGGAGGCCGAGCAGGAAGTCGGCGAAGCCGGAGCCGCTTGGCGCCTGCGCAGTGTTGCCGGAGTTTATCGCATAGCGGCCGGTGGGGGAGAGCGTGGCGAAGTCGGAGAAGGTAAAGGTGCCGAGCGGGTTGTTGCCGCCGACGGTGTCCGCGTGGACGCGGCGGATGTCGACGCCGAAACGCATGTTGTGCTTGGCGTGGCTGTAGGAGACGAAGTCGGAAAACGAGATGCTCTGGTTGACGGTGTCGCGCGGAATAACCGGGTTGAGCGAGGTGTAGTCGGTGATGGCGATGGTGGGGAGGCCGTTGTAGAAGCTGCCGACGGCGCCCTGGCTGGGGAGGTTGATGCCGGCGTCTCCGGCGGGATTATTCACCGTGTTGGTGAAGTAGTTGCTGGCGGAGGAACGCGAGCGATTCCAGGTGAGGGTGGCGTTGTTCGTCAGGTGGCCGCGGCCTGCGGTGTAGCCGGCGGAGATGTTGTATCCGTCGGTGAGGATTGACCCGCCGAGCGGAAGAAAGACGTTGCGGGTATCGGATGCGGCGTGCGAGTAGTTGGCGCCGACGTTGATGTTCTGACGAAGGGCATTTGAGGTTGCGGAGGAGCGGCTGCCGCGGCCACCACCGCCGCCTCCGCCAAAGGCGCCGAAGGGGCCGCTGCCGCTGTTGGCGCCGAGATTGCGGACGAAGCGGAGATTGGCTTGGGTAGTGTTTGAGCCGGCGGTGGTGACGGTCTGGTAGTTGAAGCGCTGGGTGCCGGTGGTGAGGTTGGGAGCGGGGTAGAGGGCGAGCAAGGCGCGGGCCTGCGGCGAGAGGCGAAGGCCGGGGATGAGGTTGCCAGGGAAGGGCGCGTCGGTGGTTGGGTCGAAGATGGGTATTTGAGTGGGGGTGCCGTTGACGGTCTGGACGAGGTCCGAGAAGTCGCCGCCGCGCTCGGCGAGCGAGGGAACGGTGGCGTAGAGGTTCTGCGGGGTGATGTTGCGCTGGCCGGTGAGGTTGAAGAAGACGAACTGCTTGGAGTTGGGCTTGAGGAGGCCGGGGACGAACGGGGAGCCGGCGAAGGAGACACCGAAGCGATTGTTGCTGTAACCGGGCTTGGTGACGGGAGCGCCGGTGAGCGAGAACTGCGTGGCGTCGAGCGCGCCGTTGCCGCCCTGGTAGAAGATCTGGCCGTGAGGCTTGGTGGGGTCGAACCTGCCGAAGCCCCCGCGACCACCGCCGCCACGACCACCTCGGCCACCGCCGAGGCCGCCACTTCCGGGACCCATCAGACCGCCGAGGACGCCCATGACGGCACCGGACAGATCTCCGCCGCCGCCGCCGTTGCGCCGGGCCTGGGCGAGGGCGTCTTCGACCCGGCTGCGGATCTCGTCTTCGTTGAGGTTGGCGAGGCCGTTGGTCTGGCCGAGCTGGCCGTTGACCGCGACGGACTCGGTGGCAGAGGTGTCGCCGCCAAGGCCGGATATCGAGGGCATTTGGGCGCCGGTGTTACCGCCGCCGCTGGCGCTGGCGTCTGTGCCCTCCCCGCCGCTGCCGAGGACGCTGAGGGATTGCAGAGTGCCGCGACCACCGACGGCATTGGCGAGCGCGCGGGCGAGGGCGGCCTGTTCGGCGCCGGCCGCGATCGCGGTAGCGCGAGATGCCAGCTGCATGGCAATGCTGACCGTCTGGTCGGGTTTGCCGCCGTTCTCGCCGGCGGCGTTGAGCAGGACCTCGCGGGTCTCGTTGGCGAAGGCGGTGAGCTCGGCGCGGACGACGTAGCGGCCATTGGCGGGGATACGCATGGAAAAGGTGCCGGTGACGTCGGTGGCCGTGGTGTAGCGGCGGCCGGTAAGGGTGTTGGTGGCGGTGACGGCGACGCCAGGCAGTGGGGTGGTGCCGGAATTGATGGAGCCGTGGATGGTGCCGCCGGCGGATGCCGTCGATGGCGCGGGCGAGTTGGCAATCGGCGCCTGTGGCTGGGCGGGCGCCTGCGGTGCGGCGGAGGTCTGCGGTGTGGCGGAAGCCGGTGGCGTGTTGGTTGCAGCGGGGGTGTCAGTTGCTGGCGACGGTGCCTGGGCACCGGCGTTTAGCAGGCTCAGCAGCGTGGCGGCCATGCCTGGAATGAGATAACGGCGTCGGATCATGGCCGGGCCGGGGCAGCTGCGTCGCCGCTGTTGCGGTGGGCGTGGGGGAAGACGCGAAGCTCGGTCGGGACGAAGGTGCCGTTTTTGAGCGCGCCGCGGCCAGCCACGGAGTCGCCTACCTTGAGATCGGCGAGGGTGATGCTTTCGCCGGTGGGGGTGTCGGGCTTGCGGTCGGTCCCGTTGGTCGAGGGTGGTGCGCCGAAGCCTGCACTGCCACCGCGACCACCGCGCCGGAAGGAGGTGGTTTCGTCGACGGCGATGATCTGCTTGACGTTATCGAGGCGGACGACGGTGAGCTTGAGGGTGTCGAGATCGATGGCGGTGAGCTTGCCGGCGATGTAGGTCTTGCCGAAGTCGGCCTGCGCGCGGCGAACCTCGTCGGCGTCGATGACGGCGAGAAAGGCGGCGTGGAGGGTCTTGGTGGGGGCATCGAGGACACCGCCGGCGCCGAGGCCGTCGCCTACCTTGATGTCGGCGAACTTTGCGGTCTGGCGGGCGCGCATGACGCGGGTATTGTCGGTCGCGGTGACCTGGAAGATCTCTCCGCTCACGTCTTTGACCGTGAGGGCGTTGCCATGGACGGCGGTGACGGTGCCGCGCAACATCTGGCCGCCGGGCAGGCGCATGTCGCTGTCGTCCTCCTGCGCCTGCACCGCACGCGCGAAGAAGAGGAACAGAAGCAGGAGCAGCGGGAGAAGGCGGCTGCAGACCGTCTGCGGGCGGCGTCTTCGATCGAGGTGGAGGGGGTGCGGGGGCATGGTTCGGTACAGTATGTGCGGCGAATTGCGCTGCACATAGAGACGGGATTGCCACCGGAAAGACTCCCCCAGCCCATGAAAGTTGGCCACGATGCGATCGCCGGAGCTCGGCTACACTAGCGACCATGGGAGAGACGACGCTGCCGACAAGAGCTGGGGAGGGTGCAGCGGTGCCGCACGCCCACCATGAGCATCATTTTGATTCGGGGCAGGCTGTTCGGGATATTGTGATTGGGTTGTCGGATGGTCTGACGGTGCCGTTTGCACTGGCGGCGGGGCTGTCGGGCGCGGTGTCGTCGACGCATCTGGTGGTGCTGGCGGGGCTGGCGGAGATTGCGGCTGGCTCGATCGCGATGGGTCTGGGCGGCTACTTGGCCGCGCGTGGCGATGCCGAGCACTACCTCGCTGAGCGGAAGCGGGAAGAACGCGAGGTGGTAGAGCGGACGCGCGATGAGGAGGAAGAGATCTTCGAGATCTTTGAGGCGTACGGTGTGCCGCGGGTGGATGCGACACCGGTGCTGGAGGCGCTGAAGCGTCGGCCGCAGGCGTGGGTGGACTTCATGATGCGGTTCGAACTGGGGCTTGAAAAGCCGGCGCCGGGGCAGGCGGGCCGGTCGGCGGTGACCATTGCCGGGGCGTACATCGCCGGTGGGATGCTGCCGCTGATCCCCTACATGACGATCAGCGGAAGTGGGTCGGCGCTGAAGCTCTCCGCGGCGATTACGATGGCGGCTCTGGCCGTGTTTGGGGGTGTAAAGGGGCGACTGGTCGGGACCGGGGCGCTGCGCTCGGCGGTGCAGACGGTGGCTATCGGCGGGGCGGCAGCAGGGGTGGCGTATGGGCTGGCACGGTTGCTGAGCGGGCAACCGGCGTAGGTTCGGAATCCTTCGGGGAGTGACGGTACTCTGATCCGCAGCAGATTCGATGACACGGCGAGCGTCGTGGTCTGACGTGCGGCAGGATAGAAGAGAGCAACAAGCGCAGAGGCCGAGGGCATCTGACGAAGGTACGTTCAGGGGGGTTCATGCAGACATTTTCTGCACCAAGCGCGGTTGCTGCCGCACTTCGATCAAGCTTTCAGACCACGCGCGAGGCGACGCTGAAATTATGCGAGACGCTTTCGGCTGAGGACATGATGGTGCAATCGACACCTGAGGCCAGCCCTGTGAAGTGGCATCTGGCGCATGTGAGCTGGTTCTTCGAGACGTTTATTCTGCGGGAGTTTGTGGCGGGTTATGCGGCGTTTGATCCGGAGTATGTGTGGCTCTTCAACAGCTACTACAACTCGTTGGGCGATATGCCGGAAAAGAAGCTGCGGGCTTCGTTTTCGCGGCCATCGCTGGCGCGTGTCCTTGCGTATCGGCAGCATGTGGATGCCGCGGTGCTTACGTTGCTGGAGCAGTCTGTGGATGCCGAGGTGTTGCGCCGGGTGCGGATGGGGCTCGAGCACGAGCAGCAGCACCTGGAGTTGATCGTGACCGACATCAAGCATGCGCTCTACACCAATCCGCTGAAGCCGACGCTGCGAGACGATGCATGGCAGCCGATAGCGACGATCGCACCGCCGGTAGAGTGGGCGACCTATGCGCCGGGGCTGACGGAGATTGGCGAAACCCCGGATCCGCAGGCGGCCGAAAGCTTTACATGGGACAACGAGACGCCACGGCACCCGGTGTACTTGGCGCCGTATGCACTGGCGACACGGCTGGTGACCTGTGCGGAGTATCTGGCGTTTGTGGATGAGAACGGCTATCGGAGGCCGGAGATGTGGCTTTCTGAAGGCTGGACGACGATGCGGGAGCGCAGGTGGGAGGCGCCGCTTTACTGGCAGCGGGATGAGACGACACGGTCCGGATGGTCGATCTACACAGTGCATGGGATGCGGTCGCTGGATGACCTGAGCGAGACGCCGGTGTGCCATCTGAGTTTCTTTGAGGCGGATGCGTTTGCGCGTTGGTCTGGGTCTCGGCTGCCAACGGAATTTGAATGGGAGTTCGCCGCGGCGCAGGGAAGTGACGCGATGATCGAGGCTGGAACTCTGTTTGAAACCGGAGATCTGCAGCCGGTTCCGGCAAAGGCGGAGCACGGCTTGCAGCAGATGTTCGGGGACGCGTGGGAGTGGACGCAGAGTCCGTACACGGGCTACCCCGGATACAGGCCGCTGCCCGGGGCGCTGGGCGAATACAACGGAAAGTTCATGTCGTCGCAGATGGTTCTTCGCGGCGGATCGTGCGCGACGCCGCGAGCGCATATTCGGGCGAGCTATCGAAATTTCTTCGGGCCAGCGACGCGATGGCAGATTTCAGGGCTGCGGCTGGCAAAGGATGTGGCGGCGGGTGCCAGCGCGTGAGTTCATCGATTGCTACGATTCCGGAGCCGCTGACCGAGGTGGTGGGGCAAGTGGTCCGCGAGGGACTCCAGGCGGAGCAGAAGACGCTGCCGGCGTGGCTATTTTATGACGAGCGCGGGTCGCAGCTGTTTGAGGAGATCACCGAGCTGCCGGAGTATTACCTGACGCGCACTGAGCGTGGCATCCTGGCAAAATACTCGCCGTCGCTACCAGGGCATCTTGAGGCGAAGATGACGGTGGCGGAGCTAGGGGCGGGCACGGCGGCAAAGACCGGGCTGCTGCTGCAGGAGTTTGTTGCCGTCGACGGATCGGTGCTGTACCAGCCGATCGACATCAGTCCGAGTGCGCTTGATGAGGCGGCGATCTCGCTTGGCGAAAGGTTCCCGGGAGTGCGAGTTGCGCCACAGGTGGCGAACTACATCACCGACGAGTACACGATCGAGCGACCGGAGGATCACCGGATTCTGGCTCTCTATATCGGCTCGAGCATTGGAAACTTTTCGCCGGCGGAGGCGACGGGCATTCTACGCAGTTTGCGCAGCCATCTTAAGGCTGGTGATTCGCTGCTGCTGGGTGTGGATCTGGCTCCGAGTGAGCGGAAGCCGGTAGGGATGCTGCTGGCGGCCTATGACGATGCGACTGGAGTAACAGCGGCGTTTAACACGAACGTGCTTGTGCGGCTTAATCGCGAGCTTGGGGCGAACTTTGCGGTGGATCAGTTTGCCCATCGTGCGCGGTGGAATGCGGCGGAGTCGCGGATCGAGATGCATCTGGAGAGCCTGGCTGAGCAGACAGTGCGGATCGGTGGGAAGCTGACGCACTTTGCACGAGGCGAGACGATTCATACCGAGAACAGTTACAAATTCACGCAGGTGGGATTGGTTGCACTGCTGCGGGAGTCGGGGTTCGTGATCGACCACACCATGCATGACCCGGACCAGTGGTTTGCCCTGGTGCTGGCGGAGGCGGTTTAGGCAAGTTCTATCTCTGCGAGAGAGGAACCTACATGTCGATGAGCAGCAAGACTAAAGCAACAGCAGATTCCTACAGGTGACAACAAAGAGGCAAGACCACGGCCTGTCCTTGGTGATTGGCTTTATTCCGACGAACGGACGTAGGTGCCGCTTTTGCCACCGCTCTTCCGCTGGAGGACGATCTCGCGGATGCGGATGGCTTTGTCGAGCGCCTTGGTCATGTCGTAGACGGTAAGCGCGGCAATCGAGGCGGCGGTCATGGCCTCCATCTCGACGCCGGTGCCGGCTACAGTTGCCGCGATGGCCGTGATGGCGACGCCGCCAGGGACGATCTCGGCGGTGACATCCACGAAGCTGAGCGGGAGCGGGTGGCACATGGGGATGAGATCGGAAGTGCGCTTAGCCGCCTGGATGCCGGCGAAGCGGGCGACCTCGAGCGGATTGCCTTTCGGGTTCTGCGGGAGCGCATGGAGAACGGCTTGCGAGAGTTCGACAAAGGCGCTGGCGACGGCTTCGCGGCGGGTTTCGGATTTGGCGCTAACGTCGACCATGCTGGCGCGACCGGTGCTGTCGAAGTGGCTTAAGATCTCCGGCGGGTTGCTGTTCGAAGGCATGGTGTGAGGCTATCGCAGGAGGAGTGAGACGGTCTCGCCGGGGGTGAAGTCTGACGGGTGATCGGCGGGAAGGAGCGCGTAGCAGTTCGCACGGGCGTTCGCTGCGAGGTCGCCTGAGCCCTGCCATGGGATGAGGCGGACAACGGGCTTAGCGACCGAGGAGGTGAGACTGGCGGGAAGGAGGCGCGTCAGGCCGGGGCGGGCTAGGATGGCTTCAGAGAGGGTGGCTTGAGCGAAAAGGGGCCCAAAATCTGCTTGGCCGGCCAGGGCGTGCAAAAGTGGAGCGACGAAACAGAGGAAGGTGACCTGGGTCGAAATGGGGTTGCCGGGAAGACCGAAGAAGAAGGTGTGCGGGTGGACACCGGAGGGGGGAAGTGCGCCAAAGACGACGGGTTTGCCGGGCTGCATGCGGACTCCGGTGAAGAAGAAAGTGGCGTTGGCGGAGGCGAGGATGGGTTCGACCAGATCGTACTTGCCCATGGAGACACCGCCGGAGAAGAGGATGAGGTCGCAGGTGCGCGCTTCCGCGAGTGCGTTCGTGAGGTCATCGGTGCGGTCACGGACAATGGGGAGCCGGACAGGCTCGCCGCCGGTTTCGGCGACGAGCGCCGCAAGCATGTAACTGTTTGAGTTACGGATTTGGTGTGGTTCCGGGGTCTGCTCCAGATCGACGAGCTCGTCGCCGGTGGCGAGGATAGCGACGCGGAGCTTGCGGAAGACGGAGACCTGGTGGGCACCGAGCGAGGCGGCAACGGCGATCTCGGACGCGTCGAGGCGTGTGCCCAGGGTGAGAGCGGCCTGGCCGGCGCGGAGCTCGGCACCTTGCCCGACGATGTTCTGGCCAGAGACAGGGATACGATCCGGAGCGAAGGTGAGGTGGTTGTCTGCCGAGCGGATAGCGTGTTCGATCATGAGGACGGCGTTGGCGCCGGGCGGAACGGGGGCTCCGGTCATGATCTCGATGGCCTGGTCGGGCGCGAGCGGCGGGCCGGTCCAGCGATCGCCGGCACGCAGGAGGCCGACGACGGTTCGATCGGCGAGAGAGCCGGCTTGCAAGGCAAAACCGTCACGCGTGGATCGATCAAAGGGGGGCTGGTCGCGATCGGCGAGGATCGCCTGGGCAAGGATGCGGCCGTGTGCGGAGAGTAACGGCCGCTGCTCTTTGGCGGGGGGCATGACTGTGCGCGCGTGGGCGGTGACGAGGTGGAGCGCGGGTAGGAAGTCGGGAACGTGGTCCATGGGTGTGTGGGATGCGAGCAGACGTAGAAAGGCCCCGGACGGATCCGGGGCCTCGCAAGTTAGGGGGAGCTGTTACTTCTTGCCGGCCTTGTAGGTTGACTTCACCTGCGCTCCGATGCCGGTGAGAATCGACTTGACCTCATCGGCGCGAGGCCCGGTGGGGGATAGGTCCAGGTACTTTTGGTAGGCCTCAACGCAGCCTGGAGGCGCGGTGATCTTCTGGGTTTTGGAGTCCACAGAGGCCTTGCCGATCAGAGCCTGGCCCTTGATGTAGTAAGCGTCGGCGCGGTTTGGATCGGCCGCGATGGCCTTGTCAGCAGCGACGGCTGCGTCATCGGTCTTGCCGGCGTTGTAGAGGGTAGCAGCTTCGTTGAAGAGATACATGCCGGCGTGATCGGGCTGCGCTTTGGCGGCGGCATCGTAGGCATCGGCCGCGTCCTTGGTGTTGCCGCTCTTGGCGAGCACCTGGCCGAGCTGATTTTCAGCGGCGGCGGTCGTCTCCGGGCTAGGCTTCTTGGCCGAGGCTCCAAGATCGATCGCCTTTTTGTAGGACGTTGCCGCATCGGTGTACTTGCTGGTGATGGTGGGATCGTTGGTTGGCTTGCCTGCCGCCTTGGCGGTTTTTGAAGCCGCATCGGCTGAACCGGCCTGTGCGTCGCCAAGCGCAACCCAAAGAATTGCTTCGTCGGGCTTCTGCGTGGTGGCCTGCTGCATGGAGGTGATGGCGGCGTCGTAGTTGCCGGCCTTGGTGTCGGCGCGGGCCTGCACCAACGCGGTGTTCAGGTTGGCGATCTTGGAGTTAGCGGCGACGGCCTCGGAGTTCTTCTTCTTGTACTCTTCGAGGTTCTTCTTTTCTTCCGGCGTCATCTTGTCCACGTAGGCTGGACGCGTCATGTCGAAGTTTGCCACAGCGTCGATGTTGGCTTTAACGTCGAGACTGTCGATGAAGTCGAGGCTCTTGTCCTCCTGGTAGACGACGGCAAGATAGCTTCCAGGAGCGATGCCGGTCCCTTTGAAGTCACCGTTTGCGTCGAGCGGAAAGCTGTACGGAAACTTGCGGGTCTTGGCGTCGCCGGTCTTGTCGGTCGTCAATTTGACATCGCCCTTGGTAACGGGCTGCCCGATGGCGTTCTGAACGTGGCCGTGGATGCTTCCAGTCGCCTGCGCCTTTGCCAGGCTGGGGAACAGCATGATGCCAATGACCAGAAGGCAAAGTGCACGTGCACTACCCAGCTTCCCTGCATACCGTTTCATTCGTTTGTCTCCACTTTCAAAGTTACGCCGAACGCAGTCTGCATTCTAGCTGTAGATGCCGGTTCGGGTCTGCTGCTAAGCCTGCCTGATGTGCTCCGCGTAGGGGATCGGGTCCGTCCTGCCGGCTTCCCGGAAGGCGCGAAGCCGAAGAACGCAGCTCTCGCAGATGCCGCACGCGACTCGCTCGCCGGAATAGCATGACCAACTTACATGGAACGGCGCTCCCACTTCAACTCCGAGCCGGAGGATCTCCACCTTGCGAAGATGGATGAGCGGAGTTTCGACGCGGATGGTGCCTTCGCTGGTGCCGACAGCGATGAGCTGGTTGAAAGCGTCGTAGTAGGCGGGGCGGCAATCGGGGTAACCGGAGCTGTCCTGCTCAACCGCGCCGATGAGGACGGTTTGGGCACCGAGGACCTCCGCCCAGCTGACGGCGGCGGAGAGGAAGTGGGCGTTGCGGAAGGGCACGTAGGTAACGGGAATGTGGGCGCCGATGGTGGCCTCTTCAGCTGGGGCGTCGGGGACGGCGATGGACGTGTCTGTCAGGGCGGAGCCGCCGATGCTGCGGAAGAGATCGATCTTCAGACGCAGCAGGTCCTTGACGCCGACGGCTTCGGCGATCGCCTGCGCGGCCTGCAGCTCGCGGGCTTCGGTTCGCTGGCCGTAACTGAAATGCACGGCGTAGAGATCGTGATTGCGTGCGGCGACTGCGGCGCAGACACAGGAGTCCATGCCGCCGGAGAGGCAAAGGACGGCGCGGGGACGCATAGCGGATGGTGTCACTGGCTGCGTGCCTCGAAGCTCTGCAGATGGAAGATGATGGTGCCCCAGAAGAGCTTGGCCTGGATTTGCACGGGCATGTGGCGGGCGTCGTCGGTGTACCAGATATGGATGGTGCCGCGGTTGCGCACCACGCCTTCCTCGGCGGTCGGCTGCACGCGGATGGTCTGGAAGGTACCGGCGGGCGTTTTGATCTCTTCTTTGCCTTCGACCTTCATGGTGACCGTGACGGTTCGCATAGCGTCGGCGAGCGGGAAGCCGAACTTCTGGCCGACGACGAGAGGCTGGCTGGCAGCATAAAAGATGGCCGACATGGAATCGGTGACGCAGGCCGGGATATTTGCGCTTTGCTGCTTCTGCGTACCTTTGACCAAGTTGCGCTCTGTCTGGTTCTGCTTGCCGTGCGCGTAGTCGAAGGTGAGATCGCTTGAGACCTTGCGGCGGCCTTCCTGGAGCTGCTTGGAAAACCCGCCGGAGCAGCCGGTCCGGATATCGAAGCTGGACTGAAACTTATCGATGACGGGGAAGAGCATGGTTGTGGCGCCGATCGTGTCGGCAGTGGCTGTGATGCGCTCGGTAGAGCCCTGCTGATCGAGCTGGAAGACGGCTGTTCCGGCTGTGAACACGCGCCAGTCTACCGCGTAGATCAACGTCAGGTGCTGGGGAAAAGGAAAGGTGGACGGCGGCGCCTGCAACGTGGGAATGACGACTGGCGGCGTCGCGGGGTGCGCTCCCAGCAGCTGTGCGGATAGGGCGGCCGCGGTCACCAAGGACAAAAGCGCGACGATGGTTCCAGAAATTTGCAGCAGGGCTGGTCTCACAGGTCGATTCTAGGTGGCGTCATCTGTGCCTGGAGAGCAGCAGACGCAGCAGAAGGACGGCGTAGATGGCAGCCGCACCGATACTTGAATTGTACTCGCGGTGATGGAGATAGCGTTCGCGGGAGAAGACCCCCGCAGACCTGGCGGAGGGTGCCGGCGTAATGCGCGGGAAGAGCCGCGGAACCTCGCGCGCATACGCGTCGAAGCCGGGGAACTGGCCCCGGAGGAACTGCTCTTCGGAGCGGATGGTGGGCAGGTAGATCGAGAAAAAGAGAGTCGCCAGAAGGACGATCAGGATCCAGCTCTCGGACGCGGCGGCAAAGCCAAAAGCGATGAGCATGGAGCCGAGATAGAGCGGGTTACGCGTGTAGGCGTAGGGACCCGTGGTGGTGAGCTCCTGGTTCTTTTTCACGTAGCCGGCAGCAAAAGCGCGCAGCCACAGGCCGGGCAGCACCAAAAGCAGGCTGACGAGCAGGCTTTCGGCCGATGGCCGGGCGAGAAACAGAAACACCGCGGTGAAGACGAAGCCGAGCGGGACACGGATGCGCCGCGCAATGCGCTGCCATCGCGAACGGTTGCTCACAGGTGTGGCTCCGCTGGGTTCCCGTGCAGGAGATCGCGTGCGGCTTCGAGAACAGCCTCAGTGGTGATCTGCAGAAGACCTCCTTCGGTGGCCTGGTGGCGGGTGTGATCGGTGACGCTGGAGACGTGTCGAAGGACGCGCGCGGGCGTGTTGTAGGGGCCGGTACGGACCGGGTCAGTGGGTCCGAATAACGCTAGCACGGGCCGACCGAGCGCGGCCGCGAGGTGCAACGGGCCGGTGTCGCCAGCGATCACAAGCGATGCGCGGCGGATGAGCGCGATGAGCTGCGGAAGATCGGTCGCGATCGCTGAAGCGGTACCGCGCGAGGATTGGACCACGGCTGCGGCGAGCGGATCGTCATGATGTGCCTGGTTGACGAGGACGCGGAAGCCGGCCAGCGATACTTGCCGGGCGACCTTGCCCATGCGGTCTGCCGGCCACTGTTTGGCGCCCCAGCCGGCCTGTGGGACAAGAAAGACGAATGGCTTGGCAGCGTTAGGGAAGTTGCGCCACCAGACCTCGGCGGCCGGGTCTGCCGGCAGTGGAACGGAAGCCGGTGTCAGCGGCAGGTGCACGGCAGCCGAGAGGAGGTTGGCTGCGTGGTCGACTACGTGCATTGCAGCGAGCGGAACGCGACGATGGTAGAGCAGGCGGGCCGGCGTTTCGCGAGGATGCGCAGAGCCAACCAGTTCACGCGCATGTGCGAGCCAGCCGATCGTCGCCGAGCGCAGGGAGCCTTGCAGGTCGATGCAGAAATCGTACGCGCCGGCGCGAAGGCCGGACCGGAGCGAGACGAGGGAACGCGCGGTCGCCAGCGAGAGAGGACGCTGCTTCCACAGGCGCGTTTCGACGAGGTGCAGGGTGTCGACGAGCGGCGTATGGCCGGAGGTGTCCCGCAGCAGCGCCTGCCAGCGTGGCTCAATCGCCCAGGCAAGATGGGCGTCTGGCAGCATGGCGCGGAGGCCAGCAACCGCCGGCAGTGCATGCAGCACATCGCCCATAGCGCCGACGCGAACGAGAAGGATGCGCATAGCCGCTAATGTCCGGGGCGGTGGCCGGATGGCCAGCTCTGCCGCCGATCGCTGCGTCGGTCCAATTTTTCGACCATGCTGATGAGATGTTCGAGCACGATTCGTTCGTCGGCAAAGGTCACGTTCAGCTCGGGGACGAGTAGGGGGCCTAGGCGCTCCAACCGGCTTCGCATGCCAAGGGTAAGTTTGACGGCGTCCTTCTCTGTCGTAATGAAGCCATCCGCCTTGTGGGTGTGCGCTTCCCGCAGAAGGCGGTCGATATCCCGCTCCGTGTAGCGGTAGTGATCGAGAAAATTCACGGTCGAGGCGGGTGCGATGCCGTGCTGGGCGAGCATCGCGGAAAAGCCCTCCGGCCGGGCGATGCCGCAGAAGACAAGGGGGCGCTTGGTGAGGATTGCCCTCTTGGTCGCGAAGCGCAGCGATCGTCGAATGTGCCACACGGGGGGCGCATCGGTCTCGCGGGTGAGCACGGCGATGAAGGCTTCGAGTGACTCCGCTTCGTCGTCACGCAGCACGATGATGTCGGCGTTGCGAAAAGCGGCAAGCGGCTCTCGCAGGTCGCCGGCAGGGAACAGAACGTCGTCGACGTCCTTGAGGGTGAGCAGGACAATGTCGAGGTCGCGCGCGAGTTGCCGATGCTGGAAGCCGTCGTCGAGCAGATGCACGACGGTGCCGGCGGAGGGTGTCGCCTGGGACAGCAAGCCAGCCGCATAGCGGTCTGCGCCTACGTAAACCGGGACGCCCGAACGTTGCGCGAGCAGCAGGGGCTCATCACCGAAGCGCGCCGCATCGCCCTCTGGATCGACCTGCTCTACCACCTTCGAGGTGCGTTTGTAACCTCGCGTAAGAATGCGAACAGCGTAGTCACGCTGATGGAGAATTCTGGCCAGCGCCAGCACCAGCGGCGTCTTTCCCGCGCCACCAGCGGAGAGGCTGCCGATGCTGATCACGACGCTCTCGAGCGATTGCCGGTGAGATCGACGCCGGCTTTCGAACCACCGTTTCAGGCGCAGGCCGGCGGCGTATACGGGAACCAGCGGTAGCAGCAGACGGCGGCGAAGTGTCATGCGGGCAGACCTGGAGTGCGAAGCAGAACCGAGAGCGCGCGAAGGCAGCGCTCGGTGGCGCCTGCCTGGGAGAGAAAGAGATCTCTGCCACGCTGGCCAAGCGCCCGCACCTCCGGGCCGCCACGAAGACTTTCAAGCAAGGCGAGAGAGACGCGCTCCCCGGGTTCTAGCACGTGAATGGCGGCGCTGGTCTGCATGGCGGTCACGACCTCACGAAAGTTCTCAAATGATGGTCCCATGATCACCGGAACCCCGAAGCGGGCGGGTTCGAGTGGGTTGTGGCCGCCGGCGGCAACGAGGCTGCCGCCAAGGAAGGCCGCCGTCGCCAAAGCGTACACGCCGGCGAGATCGCCGATGGTGTCGAGCACGACGATGTTGCCGGGGGCGAGCGGCTGACCTGCAAGGAGGGCCGAGGCGCGATGAACCCGGAATCCGCGAGATGCTGCAAGATCGACTACGGAGTCAAAACGTGGCGTGTGTCGGGGCGCGAGCAGAAGACAGGCCGCTGGCAGATCTCGCAGGATCTCCGGCCATGCCGTGAGCAGATGTGCCTCTTCGCCCTCAAGGGTGCTGCCGGCGACCAGGAGAGGGGTGTTGGGAAGAAGCGCCGTTCGCAGGATTTCGAATATGGCTCCCTGCGGCGCCGCCTTGACGTCGTACTTCAGGTTGCCGGTGACCTGGATCTTCTCCGCGGAAACGCCGATGGCGCGCAGGCGTGCCGCTGTCTCCTCGCCTTGTGCAAGAAAGAGGGTCACGGGCCGCAGAACTCGCTGCCACAGATACCGCAGCCGCAGATACCGGGGAAACGAGCGATCCGAGATGCGGGCGTTAACTACGACGATGACGACACCGTTGCGATGACTTTCACGGATGAGGTTTGGCCAGAGCTCGCTTTCCATCAGCAGCAACAGCTGGGGCCGAAGCACCCGAAGGTAGCGCCGCACCACGACGGCAAAGTCAAGCGGGAGATAGAAGACTGGCAGTTTGGGGAAGCGCTGCCGGGCCAGCCGCTGGCCCGCCTCGGTGGTCGTAGAGATGGCGATGGCGAAGGTGGGAAACGTGCGTTCGAGGCCGGCCACAAGCTCCGCTGCCGCGAGGACCTCGCCCACACTCACCGCATGGAGCCAGATAACCGGTCGGTTGGCAACGGTGTTAGCGAGACCTGTTGGCACTCGGCCAAGCCGCTGGGAAAGACCCCTGCGGTATCGCCCACTGGTCGCCATACGGAGGAGCCAGAACGGCGCTCCGACGACCAGTACCAGCGACAACAGCAGGCTGTACAGTGGCAAAGAAGATCTCCCTGGGTGCGTGCCCGGTCTCATCAGGAGCTTTACGCGACGCGCCATCGACGATCATAATCAATGGGGCGCGGGAGTGGATATGACCTGACAGCCTTTCAGCCGTCTCTCCTATGAGCATGCGTTCCTCCTCTCGTAGCACCCGCATCGTCTTCGGCCTTCTTGTAGCTGGTATGGCTGGCGCTGTTCCCCTGGCAAATGCCGCAGACAAAAAGGCACCACCAGCCAGACCTGCCGGCCAGTACCTGGCCTTTGACACACATGAAAAAGAGCACGTCACGGTTGCGGCTGACCCCTGTGCCGACCCAAAGAATTGTGGTTTTTTTCGCCTGCCCTACATCCAGCACGGGTTTCTGCCGGTACGTGTGGTGGTGACGAACGACGGCGACAAGGCGCTGTCGCTTGATGATGTGCGCATCCAGTTCATCTCGGAGAACAAGGACGTGATTCCGGCGGCTACGCTCGAGGACATCAACCGACGGCTGTTCTCGCGGCGCAGCGCGCAGGGCACAAAGATTCCTGGGCTGCCATACCCCGTTACCATTCATCACGCGCCGGTCGACAAGAAAGTGACGCAGGATGACACCGATTTCGGCTTTCCTGGAACCACGGTGAATGCGCATTCTTCGCTCTCGGGCTATCTCTTTTATGACATTCGCGAGCTGGACGATCCGGCGATGCGCGGCGCGGAGATCTACGTCAAGGAGATCAAAACGATGGATAGCAAGCAACAGTTGTTTGCCTTCACTATCCCGCTCGATAAATGGCTCGCCGCGCAGCCAAAGCCGGAGAAGAAGCCCGTACTAACGTCGCCGGATGACAAAGGCGGGAGTACGGGTGACGACAAGAAGTAGCGAGCCCGGGCGCGCCGCACTCGCGGGACGTTGCAGGTCTGAGGTCGTATTCTAGAAGAACAGGAGCGACCCCGACCCATGCAGACCGAGCCTCTCCGAATCCGTCTTGCCACGCCGCAGGATGTTCCCGTTATCCTCGGGTTCATTCACGAGCTGGCCATCTATGAGCAGGAGCCCGACGCTGTTCGAGCGACAGCAGCCGATCTCTATCGTGACGGCTTCGGACCGGTGCCGCGCTTTCACGTTTTTCTGGCGGAGTGGCTGGGCAAGCCGGCCGGGTTCGCGCTTTATTTCTACAACTACTCCACATGGCAGGGGCACCATGGAATCCACCTCGAAGATCTATTTGTGCACCCGGAGTTCCGGGGGCGCGGCATCGGCAAGGCATTGCTCGCCAAGGTCGCGGGCATCGCCGTGGTCGAGGGATGTCCGCGCCTGGAGTGGAATGTGCTCGATTGGAACAAGCCTGCGATCGACTTTTATTACGAGATGGGCGCACAGATGAGCACGGACTGGCGCATCATGCGCGTGGCCGGCGACGCCTTGTGCGCGCTTTCGGAGCGATGCCCCTAAATGAGCCTGAACGGCACGCCCAAACGCATCAAGGTCATCGGTGGTGGTCTAGCTGGGCCAGAGGCCGCGCTACAGGCTGCCTCGCGCGGATGCGAGGTCGCGCTTTTCGAGATGCGGCCCAGGCGCTCGACCGAGGCGCACCAGACGACGGACTTCGCCGAACTTGTCTGCTCGAACTCACTGAAGAGCGAGAGCGAGTTCTCTGCGCCGTGGCTGCTGAAGCAGGAGATGCGGCAGGCTGGTAGCTTTCTGCTCAAAGCTGCGGACGCGACTGCTGTACCCGCAGGTCACGCTCTTGCGGTCGATCGTGCGGAGTTCTCCCGCCATGTCGCCGAGCGCATCGCTGCCGAGCCGCGGATCACGGTCCATCGCGAAGAGGTCACCTCGCTCGAGGAGGTGGATCCTCACACCATCACCATCCTCGCTAGTGGCCCGCTCACCAGCGCGCCACTGGCGGCGGAGCTGCAGCGGCTAACCGGCGCCGAGCACATGGCGTTCTACGACTCCATCTCACCAATCGTGGACGCTACCACGATCGACATGGAGAAGGTCTACTTCGCCGCGCGATGGGATAAAGGTACGGCCGACTACATCAACTGCCCCTTTACCAAAGAAGAGTACGAACGCTTTCTGGACGCGCTGACCTCGGCCGAGAAGATCGAAGCCAAGGCATGGGAGGAGTTGCCCGCGGACGGTCGGCCCGAGCACCTGGCCATCGATCCCGAAGCTCCTTCTTCCGCACTCTTCTCGCCACCGCCTGCTCCGGAGACGCTCCAATACTTCGAGGGCTGCCTGCCGATCGAAGAGACCGCCCGCCGCGGCCGCGACACCCTGCGCTTCGGGCCCATGAAGCCTGCTGGTCTGACCAATCCTAAAACTGGCCGCTGGCCATACGCCGCCGTTCAGCTTCGCCAGGAAAATCTACGCGCCGACTCCTACAACATCGTCGGCTTCCAGAACCACCTCAAGATCGGCGAACAAGCCCGCGTTCTGCGCATGATCCCTGGCCTTGAGCACGCTGCTTTCCTGCGCTTCGGTCAGATCCACCGCAACACTTACATCCATGCGCCTTCCCTCTTGGCCGAGACGCTGCAACTGCGCACGCATGCCAACATCCTCATTGCCGGTCAACTCTCTGGCGTCGAGGGCTACACTGAGTCCATTGCCAGCGGTCTGCTTGCTGGCCGATATGCCGCGGCACTCGCTCATGGTGAGCAGCCGGCACCGGCACCGCGCCTCAGCGCGAACGGTTCCCTCACGCACTACATCACTCACGCCGAAACCAAACGCTTTCAGCCCGCCAACATCACGTTCGATCTGCTTCCGCCGCTCGAAGACGATCTGCGCAAGAGGATCCGTGACAAGAAAGCGCGTCACCAGCTGCAATGTGAACGAGCACTTGAAGCCTGGTCGGCCTGGCTAGCGCTCGGCTAACTCGAACGCTGCGCTGCCTATTGGATCGACTGCACACCCGGGCCGGGATGCTCCGTTTCAAGCATCAGGGTCTTGAACTCCGGGGTCTGCCGCAGAACCGCGAAGTGTCCGTCTTCCCGCAGTTTTGCTTGATCGTGAAAGCCTGCATTGATTGCCTGCCGCAGGTACTCCAACGCGGCAGAGTTCATGCCCGCCTGGGCGCAGGTCTCGGCCAGATAGAAGTTGATCAGAGCTCTCGACTCCTTCGATCCCTCCGTTTGAATGCGATTTTCGGCGTTTCTGCGGAAGATTTCGGGATCGAGCGACTGCGCCTGTTGGAACGCCTCCACCCCTTTGTGAATCTTGCGTCGCATGAAGTAAAGCGTGCCGAGATTGTTATAAATGGAGGCGTTATGCGGGTCGATTTTTAGAGCTCTTTTGTAATGTTGCTCTGCCCGGTGGTAGTCCCCCTCGGCATAGAACACAGTTCCGAGATTATTCTCCGGGCCAGAGAATTTCGGGTTCATGGCGACAGCTCTTTGAAAGCTCAGCTTAGCCTGCGGATAGAGGCGCATCTTTTCATACGCGATGCCAAGCTTGTCAGCAGCGGAGCGGAGGAAGGGGGAAGTGCTTCGTAGACCTGAATCGCCGCCACATACTGATGTCGCGCCATCAGGATATCGGCACGCATCTCGGAGGCGGCGGCTTCTGAAGCGGTTTGAGCGGAGTTGGGAGCGCTTCCGGAAGTCGCTCTCGCCGGCGCTCCGGTCGTCTCTTGGTTTCTCCCCATCTGCGTGCATGCGGGTCGCACCACAAAGCCGAAAGCGAGCAGAAGGATGACGGTCGCCGTGCCTGTAGGACGAAGAAGGAATGGAAACAGCATAAGACCGTCCTGCTGCGGAACCCTGTTACGGGAACGCTTCAGCCGCCACGCTCAACAAGCGATGACGGTACGCGGTCCACTGGTCCGCTGTAAAGAGGGACCAAGATCAGGGTGGTATGGGTACTTTGACCCGCACACGCCGAAGTACCCTCAGCGGCTTTCCGTATGCTCAAGAGCCTCTCTGAACAGCAGCGACGAGGAGGACTCGACCATACAGGCTATGTCGTCGCGCGCCTGCTCTGATTACTCGCGGGAAGTTGGGGGAAGGTGGTGGCCCTTACCCTGCCTTCTTCTTGTTGCGCGCCTTCACCTTAAACCAGATGGGGCTTCCGATGAAGCCGAAGGCATCTCGGATCTGGTTGGCGAGAAAGCGTTCGAACGAGAAATGCAGCTTCACGTCCTTATCGGTGAAGAGCACAAAGGTGGGTGGCGCGACGGCGGCTTGCGTCATGTAATAGATCCGCACGCGCTTTGACATCGGAACGGACGCCTTCTGGAAGTCGACGCGATCGAGAAAACGATTCATCTGCCCGGTGGAGACGCGCTTGCGACGCTCGCGCGCGGCGAGTTCCACCTTTTTGAAGACTTGGCTGACGTTGATGCCTTCCGACGCCGAGATGAAGAGCAGCGGCGCGTAGTCCAGGTACTTGAGCGCGTGACGCACCTGCTCCTCGTACACCTTCGGATCGACCACCGGCTTGCCGTCATACAGCCGCAAACCGTCTGGTCCGGCAGTCGTCATCAAGTCCCACTTGTTGACCACGATGATGACGCTGCGGCCGCTCTCGTGCGCATAGCCGCCGATGTTGGCGTCAAGCGCCGTAACACCTTCGACCGCGTCGATCAGCAGCAGGCTCACATCCGCAGCTTCGAGGTGCTTGCGCGCCATGATGACCGATAACTTTTCGGCCATCAACTTGGTCTTGCCCTTGCGCCGAATGCCCGCGGTATCGACGAACCGGAAGCTGTGGCCACCACGCTCGACAACCTCATCCACGGCGTCGCGCGTGGTGCCAGCGATGGGGGAAACGATGGCTCGGTTGGAGCCGGTGAGTGCATTCAGCAGGGTGCTTTTGCCGACGTTTGGCCGCCCGATAATAGCAATCTTGGTCTCGGTCTGCACGAAGTCGCCGTGTGTGCGCAGCTTGCGTGGCTTTGGTGTGTCCTCGTCTTCCTCGACGATGGGTGCATCGACCGGGCCGTCCTCGTCTTCCTCTTCCTCGTCTTCGATCGTGAGCATGCGCTCAGGTTCGAGCTCGAGCGCCGCAGGAATGACGTCGAAGACTTCATCGAGCAGATCGCCGATGCCGGAGCCGTGCTCCGCAGAGATGGGAACGACGTTCTTGAAGCCCAGTCGGCGGAAGTTTTCGGCAGACGGCAGCAGTTCGGCTGTATCCATCTTATTGACCGCAAGGAAGCATGGCTTGCCGCCGCGCAGGAGTAATCGCGCGAGCTCCAGATCGGGCGAGGCGAGTTCTGTACGGCCATCGACGACCATGACGATCGCGTCGGCCTCATCGAGCGCCACCTGCGCCTGCCGGAAGATCTCGCTTGGGATCAGCGCCTCATCGTCAGGAACAACGCCCCCGGTGTCAACCAGCCGCACATCGCGTCCGCTCCACTCAACCTCGCCGTAGATGCGATCGCGCGTGATGCCGGGCTCATCGCCGACGATCGATCGGCGGGTGCCGGTCAGGCGATTGAAGAGGGTCGACTTGCCAACATTAGGCCGGCCGCAGATGGCGACCAAAGGAAGCGAGTTGTTGTACTCGAGATCGGGGTCCACACCGAGACCGCCCCCGACACCGACCTGGTTGCGCTTTTTCACGACGGAGTTGCTGGCGAGCGAGGTGGTGAGATCTTCGCTGATGCGCTCGGCCTCGCGCCATTGCTGCTCATCGAGATCGGCTGCGGCGCGCGGGCGATGGGCGGAGATGCGGCCTGTGGTGCGCTTGGGCGCGGCGCCATCCGGCGCAATGGTCTGCTTGCGTTCGAATTCGGGTGATCGGCGTGGCGTCTTTGCGGCTTTTTCGGCGGCGGCCTTTTTGGTTGCGATCTTCTTGCGATTTTTCGGCGCTACAGCTCCGGTTACGGCTGTCTTCTTGGTCGATGGATTCTTGCCCAGCTTCGGCCGCGTGCTTGCCTGCCGGTGCTTCTTGCCCATCCGCTTTTTTTCGTCGCGCCTCGGTGCCATGGTTCTGCTTACCTCGGACCGACGTTGTCGGTCTTCATCGTTCGACACCACTCAGGAGTGTTCAGATCCTTAGAGTAGACGCATTTACGGCCATAATCGCGCGTGATCTCCTTTGTCCGACACGGAACGTCAGCCAAAGCTTGGCAAAGGTGCGGCATATCATCGAGAAAGCATCGTGTCCTCGCCCTTCCAGATCGTGTCCCCGTTACCTGAGCCCGAGGAGAGCAGCCTTGCAGATGCACCGCGCAAGCTGCCGACGCTGCATGCATTTTTCTCGCCGGGAGGGCTGCTGTCGAAGTCTTCACTCGCGTTCGAGCATCGGCCGGGGCAGTACGAGATGGCAAAGGCGGTGGAGTTGGCGCTGAAAGATAAGCGGCGGCTGATTGTGGAGGCAGGGACGGGGACGGGAAAGACGTTGGCCTATCTGCTGCCGGCACTTCGGCTGGCGCGGGCGACAGGACAGCGGGTGATCGTCTCGACGGGCACAAAGAATCTGCAGGAGCAGCTTTATTTCAAGGATGTGCCATTTTTAGAGTCAGTGCTGACGATGAGTGGGCCGCTCAAGGTCTGTTACATGAAAGGCCGCGCGAACTATCTGTGCCGGCACAAGCTGTATGCGCTGCGGGATGCTCCGTTGCTGACCGGGTTGGAAGAGATCGCGCAGTTCCATGCGATTTCGAACTGGGAGCGAACGACCGAGACGGGTGATCGGGCGGAGATCGATGCCCTGCCGGAGCACTCGCCGTTGTGGGGCAAGCTGGATGCGCGAACGGAGGCGTGTCTAGGGACGACGTGCCCGGACTGGGAGCGCTGCTTTATCACCAACATGCGGCGCAAGGCGCTTGAGAGTGAGCTGATCATCGTCAACCACCACCTGTTCTTTGCAGATCTTTCGATCAAGCAGCAGGCGGGTGGAGCACCGGACGCTGGGATCTTGCCAGAGGCGTGCGCGGTGATCTTCGACGAAGCGCATGAGCTTGAGGATGTGGCCAGCAGCTACTTCGGCATCGGGCTCTCGACCTCGCGTTTTGAAGAACTTACGCGGGATACGGAGATGTTGCTGCGGGCGAAGAACGCCACCAGTTCAGGCATCGAGAGTGCTTTGGCGACGGTGCGGGAGAGGGCGCGGCTGTTCTTTGCGGCGTTGCCGTCGGAGGGTGGCTATGGGACGGCGGGTGTGGGACGCATGCCGTTCACCGAGCGACAGGAGTTCCTGGAGGTCTCGGGAGATGTGTATCTCTCTGTATCAAATGCACTTCAGCGGCTTGAGGGAGAACTCGACCAGATGAAGAACGTGGAGGAGGCGCCAGGGCTGCGGAAGCGGGTGACCGACATTCGCAATCACCTGCATTTTCTGCTGGAATCAGAGGATAAGAACACGGTGTTCTGGATCGATCGACGGGCGGCGGGTGGCGTGCGAGCGGCGGCTCGGGGTGGGGCGATGGGGCACACGGCGTTCCATACACACCTGCAGGCGACGCCAATCGATGTCTCGGAACTGCTTCAATCTACGCTGTTTGAGGCGTTTCCGGCGGTGGTGCTGACAAGTGCCACGTTGACCGTGGCGGGGGCAGATGGGACGCCAGGGTTTGGGCATATTTCGAAGCGGTTGGGGCTCGAGTTTGCGCGGGAGCTGGTTGTGCCGAGCCACTTCGATTACGCACGTCAGGCGCTGCTGTATCTGCCTCAAAACATGCCAGATCCACGAGACAGGGCATTCACGGACAAGGCCGTGGAGCGGATTCGGCGGGTGCTCGAGATTACCAAGGGGCGGGCGTTCTGTTTGTTCACCAGCTATGGGCATATGCGGGCGGTGCATGAGCGGCTTTTGAGCGAGCTGCCATACCCTTTGCTGCTGCATGGAACGGCACCTAGACACGTGCTTTTACAACAGTTTAGGGAGACGGAGAATGCGGTTTTGTTTGGGACGTCGAGTTTTTGGCAAGGGGTGGATGTGCAGGGGGACCAGCTGTCGTGCGTGGTGATTGACAAGCTGCCGTTTGCGGTGCCGTCGGACCCGGTGGTCGAGGCGAGGATGCGGGCGGTGGAGGCGGCGGGAGGGAAGCCGTTCTTCGATCTGCAAGTGCCACAAGCAGTTATTACGCTGAAGCAAGGGTTTGGGAGGCTGATCCGATCGTTGAATGACAGGGGTGTGCTGATGCTGCTGGACCCGCGGGTGCAGCGATCGGGGTATGGGAGGATCTTTCTGGATTCGTTGCCGCCGTACCGGCGAACGGACGATATCACGGACGTAGAGGCGTTTTTTCGCGAGGGCTAAGCGGTGTTTCGTCGAAGTTAGGGACGGTTTCGCAGGGGTTCGGCGAAGGTCTATTCTGGAAGCACGATGGGCAGGAATCTCTTCATACTAGCGGCAACGCTGGGGCTGTTTGCTCTGGTAAGCTGCGGGCTTTCTTTTACAAATGTGGCGCAACAGCCGGGGTCGCCGGGGGATTCGTCGCTGTGGCGGACGACCGGGATCGTGTTGCTGGTGATCTCGCTTCTGATAGCGCTGGGGGGTATTTTCTCATCGCTGTTTGAGCAGGCGGAGAGGCGGGCGGAGGAGGCTCGGCTGAAAAATCGAGAGAAGCGGACGCGGCGGGGATAGATGGGTGGATTGCGCTGCACTCCGCTCGAAATGACGGCGCTGTGGAGAGTCGTTAGATGGTGGAGGCTCCGCGCCGCTTCAGGCCGGCGGCTACCAGTTTTTCGGTAGTGATGCCGGTGAGGGGCAGGCTGGTGCCGGCCAGTTTCGTTGGGTCAGGAACCTGCTCTTTGGAGAGGATGTTGCCTTCGAGCATGGCGGTGTTGGCTTCGTCGGCTGATGGATAGATTCCCTCAAAGAGTTCGGAGGCGTTGTGGGCGTTGCCGACGCGGACGCGAATCTCGGAGCCATGCTCGAACATGCTGAGGGTTACGTTGGGGAGATCGGTTTCAATTGGGGCGTGGTCGGCGGGATCTTCGGGCTGGGACTCGTCGATCGAGACGTCGTGCGGGGTGGAGTGTCCGGCGGTGAGCTGTTCGGTTTCGTCTACGTGGTGGGCTCCGGAACGGATGGCGTCGTCGGCTTGCTTTGTCATGTAGGGGGTTAGAGGCGAGCGTTGGAGGAAGGGTGGCTCAGCCCTCGGTGGTGTGGTGAATGGCTTTCTCGTGGGCTTCGCGGAAGCGCTGTGGCGGATCGGGGAGAAGAGAGTCGCGGACGGCGGCGCGGTAGCCGCCGAAGTAGATGGAGTACATGACGGCAAGGGCGCAGCCGACACCGAAGGCGAAGCCGAGGAAAAAGCCGATGAGGGCGGTGGCGGTGAAGCTCATGTACGGAGATGGTACGCGGTAGCTTTCCCCCGGTTTCGGTCGGGATGACGGGTTTGTGGCGCAGGGTGGGTCGTGTGGCAGGGATGTGCTGCCGAGGCTTTTTGACGAAAGGGATCTCTCCGCTGCGGCTGCGCCTTCGGTCGGGATGACAGGCGATAGGGGATGTCGCGGTGAGAGAGCGATTGGTGCCGTCGGTGGTCTGGACGGCGAGGATCTTCGGGGCGGTGAAGCTGCCGGTGCCCATGATGAGATCGACGCCGGTCTGCGTGAAGCGGCCCTGATGCATGGTGATAAGGCCGTCGACCATGTACCGCGTGACGTTGGTTAATGCGCGGTGGTGGAGGGTGCGCTGGCGGCGGGTTGGGCCGTGAAGAGCTTCATGGCGTTTTTGACGGTGTAGCTAAGGCCCCAGGTAGTGGGGAGGATGACGACCAGCCAGGCGGTGGCTACAAGGAGGGATTGGGATCTTGGGGCTTCGGTCATTTGGGGCTCCTGGGGGTGCTGTGGCTGGTGTGGGAGAGCCAATACAGGGGTCTCTCCGCTCGCGTTGCTCGGTCGAGATGGCGACTTCTGTTGTGGTCGAGATGACGACGGGGTTGGGGGTTGGAGAAGCGGGTCCCTCCACTTCGGTCGGGATGACAGGGTTGTCGTTGGATGAGAGTTAGTGGGGTTAGTGGGCGGGGCCGGCTTTGGACATGTCCAGATCGCCTTTGATCCAGAACTTTTCGGAGACGGGGCGGACGAGGAGGTTGGCGAGGAAGCCGACGAGGAGGAGGCCGGTCATGATGTGGAGGATGAGCGGATAGGCCTGTTCGCGGGGCAGTTTGTTTGAAACGTAGTGGTCGAGGATGCCGTTGACGATAAGCGGGCCGATGATGCCGGCGGTGGACCAGGCGGTGAGCAGGCGGCCGTGGATGGCGGAGACGTTGAAGCCGCCGAAGAGATCTTTGAGGTAGGCGGGGATGGTGGCGAAGCCGCCGCCGTACATGGAGATGATGACGGCGGCGCCGAGGACGAAGAGCGGGATGGAGTTGAGGTGGGCGCTCGAAGTGAGGGGTAGAAAGAAGAAGAGGATGGGGCCGAGGATGAAGAAGGCGAAGTAGGTGGCTTTGCGGCCGATGAAGTCGGAGGTGGAGGCCCAGAAGAAGCGGCCGGCCATGTTGAGGATGGACAGCAGGCCGACGAAGCCGACGGCGGCGGCGGGGCCGGCCTCACCCTTGAAGAAGTCCTGGATCATGGGGGCGGCTTCTTCGAGGATGCCGATGCCGGCGGTGACGTTGGTGAAGAGGATGATCCAAAGGAGCCAGAACTGCGGGGTGCGCCAGGCTTCGGTGACGGCGACATTGTGCGAGGAGATGAGGCCGGTGTCCTTGCCGGAGGTGCCGGCGGGGGCAGTGTAGCCGACGGGTTTCCAGTCCGGGTTGGGGACGCGGATGGTGAAGACGCCGAACATCATGAAGATGAAGTAGAGGACGCCCATGACGACCATGGTGGTAGCGATAGCGGAGGCGCCGGGAGCGCCGGCCGCGCGGAAATGGGCCATGAGCTGATTGGCGAGCGGGCCGCCGATCATGGCGCCGCCGCCGAAGCCCATGATGGCGAGACCAGTGGCAAGGCCGGGACGGTCGGGGAACCATTTGATAAGAGTGGAGACGGGAGAGATGTAGCCCAATCCAAGACCTATCCCGCCAACGACGCCGTAGCCGAGATAGACGAGCCAGAGCTGGTGCGAGCGGACGCCCAGGGAGGCGATAAGGAAGCCGGCGCCGAAGCAGCAGGCGGCGTAGAGCATGGCGCGGCGGGGGCCGGCGCGCTCCAGCCAAGCGCCGAAGAGGGCGGCGGAGATGCCGAGAAAGGCGATGGCGATGGAGAAGATGTAGCCGATGTCTTTATTGAGGTTGGCGGGGTCGACGGAGCCGGTGAAGGCCTGGATGAGGGGGATCTTGAAGACGGAGAAGGCGTAGACCTGGCCGATGGCGAGATGGATGGCGAGAGCGGCGGGTGGAATGAGCCAGCGGTTGTAGTGGATGGGGGCTACGGATCGATCGCGATCAAGAAAGCTCATGCTGGGGTGTGATGCTCCTGGGCGAGCGGCAGCCCTCCACGCAAGGTTAATTGCTGGAGAGTCTGTGTCGGGAATGTGGCGAATGGTTTCGCACCTCGTCGAGAGGACCGATTGATGTTACAAGTCTCCTGGCCTCAGGGTACGGCCTCAGGGTACGGACGAGCAGGAGCCAACGAGTGCAGGTCTTGGTCAGCAGGGCAGACTGCACAAGATTGCCGGTGTGGTGATGGAGAGAGTCTGTGGCGGTGGCGCGTGCGGCGTCGAGCTCTGGCACAGACTTGCTTCGTCGAGGGCGGCTTCGAGAGCGTCGAAGCATGTGCTGTCGAGCTTGCCCGGAACGAGCCTGGTCATGATGGACTGTATCTCGGTGGAATCCAGTGTTTTCCGATAGGGACGATCTTCCGATAGCGCTCCGTAGACATCGGCGACGGCGATGAGCCGCGACTCGAATGGAAGCTGCTCTCCGAGGAGATGGTTAGGGTAACCAGAGCCGTCCAGCTTTTCATGATGATTTCCTGCGATGACCGCGATTTCGTCGAACGCGCTGATTCTGCCGAGGATTTCGCGGCTAAGCCGGGAGTGACTGGCGATGACCTGGAATTCTGTTTCGGTGAGGTTGCCCGGCTTATCCAGAATGGAGTTCGGAACGCTGAGCTTGCCTATGTCGTGAAGCAGTGCGGCCCGGCGCAGCATCTGAAGGCGCGCGGACGGTAGACCCATGGTCGTTCCGATGGCAAGCGCAATGTCTTTCACATGATGTGAGTGGCGAAAGGTGAATGGAGATTTTGCATCAACGACATCCGCGAAGGCCTCACAGATTTGATCGATTGGCACGGTCTCGAAGCCAAGGGAGAATCTGGCTCTTGGTCCAGAACCGCCTGGTGGGCGGAGGTGACGTCTGCACCCGGCGTGCAGAGGTTCCAGAGGTCGCCGGATTGATGTAGCGCGTGAGCGACTCGTGTGATGGTCGGGTCGAACCAGCGACCGCTCCGATCGAGCATGGTGTCAATGGCGACCTGTGTGCCTTTTTCCATGCAAAAGGCGTCGAGATGTTGCGCAACGCCCATCAGCCTTGAGAGGAGTGGGATGTTGGACTTTTTGAAACGATTGGGGTAACCACTGCCATCCCAGTGCTCATCGAGATGGCAGACGGCGTTCGCAACATTTTCGGCGAGCCCGATCTTGCGCACGATCTGGGCACCCCGATCGCAGCGGAGGTTAATGAGCTCCTCATTGTTCTGGTGCTGGGTGGCGACAACGTGGGCCAAGCGTACGGTTTTCTTCCACGCAGACTTTCCTGGGAGAACCTCTCTCCAGAGGAGTTGCATGGCATCGAGGTTCGGGTGATAGGGCCTGGTCCAATCGATAAGTTTGGCCCCGGCTTTAACGACCCGGTCGTCGCCACCCACGATCTGGCACATGCGCGCAGCGTTGCTGCTACAACCTACATCTTTCAGCAGAGACGCGTAGTAGAGGTCGAAGATCTGGGTGCTGGGTAACGAGAGGGCGTTGGCAGACGCAAGGCGAGGAGACAGCTGCGGATCGCATGGCCTGGAACCGCGCCTTCCGTCAGATCAAGGGCGAAGGAGAGTGCCGCAATAATCTCACGAAGCGCAGGCGAGCGAGGGTCGTTGAACTCGAGATTCCGTGAGTTGAGAGGCAGTGACTGAATCAGCAAAATCGCTTCTTGGGTGGTGACACTTGCATACGGGAGCTATCGGCGATGTTTTCGGAGGTTGAGTAACACTTTCGGGGAAGTACCTCGTCGGGCAAGCGGGGCAGAGCAGGTGTGACGAGGCGAGAGTTGCCGAGGCGTTGGCGGGTAGCGTAGGTTTCTGACTGATCGCTTAGTCGATTCGAAGAGAGTTTTGCGCGTGACACCGATTGCCCCTGAAGAGAATCTGTCGTCGAGTTTGACTGAGATCCGGCTGTTTCCGCCGCCTGCCGAGTTTGCGGCGAAGGCTCATGTTAAGGATCGGGCGGCGTATGACGCGATGTATCGGCGGAGTGTGGAGGAGCCGGAGGGGTTCTGGGCGGAGGCGGCGGGGGATCTGGAGTGGTTCGAGCCGTGGCGGGCGGTGAGAGAAGGGGAGGCACAGGACACGCGGTGGTTTGTTGGCGGAAAGATCAATTTATGCCATAACTGCGTGGATCGGCATGCGCTGGGGTCGAAGCGGGACAAGGTTGCGTTGCTGTGGGAGGGGGAGCCGGGGGAGGTTCGGCGAGTTACGTATGGGGAGCTGCATGGGCAGGTGCAGAAAATTGCGAATGCGCTAAAGGGGATGGGGATCAAGCGCGGGGATCGGGTGGCAATCTACATGGGGATGACGCCGGAGCTGGCGGTAGCGCTGCTGGCGTGTGCGCGGATTGGGGCGGTGCACTCGGTGATCTTTGGGGGGTTTGCGGCGCATGCGCTGGTGGACCGGATTAACGATGCGGGATGCGTCGCCGTGCTGACGCAGGATACGAGTTATCGGCGCGGCGGCGAGGTGAAGCTGAAGGCGATCGTGGATGAGGCGTTGATGGCTTGCCCGACGGTCGAGACGGTGTTGGTCTACAAGCGGAGCGGGACGGCGGTGGAGATGAAGCCGGGGCGGGATGTGTGGTGGCACGAGGCGGTGGCGGCGGCGGAGAGTGAGTGCGCGGCGGAGTGGATGGATGCGGAGGATCCGCTGTATCTGCTGTATACGTCGGGGACCACCGGGAAACCGAAAGGGTTGGTGCATACGACGGGTGGGTACGGGGTGGGAACGTATCTGACGAGCAAGTATTGCTTCGATCTGCACGATGAGGATGTGTACTGGTGTACGGCGGATATTGGGTGGGTGACGGGGCACAGCTACGTGGTGTATGGGCCGCTGGCGAACGGGGTGACGGTGCTGCTGTATGAGGGCGCGCCGAACTTTCCGGAGTGCGACCGGATGTGGAAGATTGTGGACGACCACAAGGTGACGGTGTTTTATACGGCGCCGACGGCGATCCGGGCGTGCATTAAGTGGGGCGATGAGTTTGTGCGGCGACATTCGCTCGAGAGCTTGCGGCTGCTGGGGACGGTGGGGGAGCCGATCAACCCGGAGGCGTGGATGTGGTACCACCGCGAAGTGGGCCATGAGCGGTGTCCGATTGTGGATACGTGGTGGCAGACGGAGACGGGGGCACACATGATCGCGCCGGTTCCAGGGGCGGTGGCGGCGAAGCCAGGATCGGCGACGCTGCCTTTTTTTGGAATTGTGCCGGATGTGGTTACGAAAGAAGGAGAGTCGGTGCCGCTGGGGCACGGCGGGCTGCTGGTGATTCGGAAGAGCTGGCCATCGATTGCGAGGACGATCTGGGGCGATCATGAGCGGTATGTGAAGGCGTACTGGAGCGAGGTGCCGGGAAGCTACTTCACGGGGGATGGCGCGCGGCGGGACAAGGATGGATATTTCTGGCTGATGGGCCGGGTCGATGACGTGATCAATGTGAGCGGGCATCGGCTGGGGACGATGGAGGTGGAGAGTGCGCTGGTGGCGCACCCGAAGGTGGCGGAGGCGGCGGTGGTGGGGCGGCCGGATGAGATGAAAGGGCAGGCGATTGCGGCCTTTGTGACGCTTGAGGGCGGGTCACAGCCGAGCGAAGCGCTGAAGCAGGAGTTGCGGCAATGGGTGGCGAAGGAGATTGGCGCGCTGGCGCGGCCGGATGATCTGCGGTTTACGGAGACGCTGCCGAAGACGCGGTCGGGGAAGATTATGCGGCGGCTGCTGCGGGAGATTGCGGCGGGACGAGAGGTGACGGGAGATACATCGACGCTTGAGGACTTTGCGGTGCTGGCGACGTTGCGGGCGGACGAGGAGTAAGGGCTTGGGTGCTCCACGGAATGGTTGTGCGCGTGGCGAAGACGGTCGCTGTGTGATCTCTAGAATGGAGGGATGACACAGCGGACGGCACTGGTGGTGGGATCGACGGGACTTATTGGGCGAACTCTGGCGGCTGAGTTAGCGTCGCAGCCAGAGATGTGGGCGGTGCTCGGACTGGCTCGGCGGCCGGAGGCGATGGCGGGAGTTCAGCCGGTGCAGGTGGACCTGACGCAACCGGAGACGTTGCGGATGGCGCTACGCGACTTGAAGCCGACCCATGTCTTTCTGGCGAGCTGGCTACGGCAGGCGACCGAGGTGGAGAACATTCGGGTAAACGGCGGGATGGTTCGGCACCTGCTTGATGCGGTGTCGGAGGCTGGATCGGTGGAGCATGTGGCCCTGGTGACAGGGTTGAAGCACTACCTGGGGCCGTTTGAAGCGTATGGGCGCGGGACATTGCCGGCGACACCGTTTCGCGAGGAACAGGGGCGGCTTGAGGTGGAGAATTTCTACTATGCACAGGAGGATGAGGTCTTTCGGGCGGCGGTGAGAGACGGTTTCGGATGGAGCGTGCATCGGCCGCACACGATCATCGGCTACGCGGTTGGCAATGCCATGAACATGGGCGTGACCTTGGCGGTGTATGCGACGATCTGCCGGGAGACAGGGCGACCGTTCGTGTTTCCGGGATCGGCCGTGCAATGGAATGGGCTGACAGATATGACGGATGCGGGGCTGCTGGCGCGACAGTTGATCTGGGCATCGACGACGCCGGCGGCGCGGGACCAGGCATTCAACATCGTCAACGGCGATGTGTTTCGGTGGAAGTGGATGTGGAGCCGGCTGGCAGGCTGGTTTGGGATTGAAGCGGCCCCATTTCCTACGGAGCGCCTGCGGCTTGAGACACAGCTAGCGGATGCTGGGCCGGTGTGGGCGGAGATAGCGCGCCGACATGGGTTGGTGGAGGCGGATCTTACGGTGGCGACGTCTGCGTGGCACACGGACGCGGATCTGGGGCGGCCGATCGAGGTGGTGACAGATATGAGCAAGAGCCGGCGGCTAGGATTTTTGGAGTATGAGGCGACCGATGAGAGCTTCTTCCGTCTATTCGCGCGCTTGCGTGAGGCAAGAGTGATTCCGTAGGCGGGATGATTTGCTCGGCTAGGGAAGGACGGCGCCTGGGCGGGTAGGGAGGGTGACGCTGGGGCGGGTTGGAAGGGTGAAGTGGAAGGTGGTGCCCTGGCCGGGCTGGCTGGTGGCCCAGATGCGGCCGCCGTGCTGGGTGATGATGGAGCGGCAGATGGCGAGGCCAAGGCCGGTGCCACCCATGGCGCGGGAGTCTGAGGCGTCGACCTGCTGGAAGCGTTCGAAGATGGAGTCGAGCTTGTCGGGGGGGATGCCGCGGCCGTGGTCGCTGACTTCGAGGATGACCTCGTTTTCATCGATGGCGTGGGCGGAGAGGAGGACATCGGAGCCGGCGGGGGAGAACTTGATGGCGTTTGAGATGAGGTTGGTGAGGGTCTGGAGAATGCGGTCGGAGTCGGCCCAGACGCGGGTTCCGCTGGCGATGCAGTTGATGTGAATGCTTCCCTTGGCGGCGGCAGCCTGCTGGAGGTCGGAGGCGCGCTGGAGGAGATCGTCGACCGAACACATGGTGAGCTGGAGCTCGGATTTACCGGAGGAGATGCGTTCGAGATCGAGGATGTCGTTGACGAGACGGACGAGGCGGTCGGTGTTGTCGAGGGCGATCTCGAGCATCTGCTGCATTTTTTCCGGGCGTGCGAGAAGGGCGCCGCCGGTGACGAGGCCGAGAGCGGCGCGCAGCGAGGTGAGTGGGGTGCGGAGCTCGTGTGAGACGGTGGAGATGAACTCGTCTTTCATGCGATCGAGGGCGCGACGTTCGGTGGTGTCGGTGAAAGCGACGACGACGCCGATGGCTTTGGGGGGAGACTTGTCAGAGGACTTGCCTGGAACAGTTTCGGAGCCAGGGTCGGAGCCGACATCAATCTGGGGGCGGGCTACATATTCGACGGGGAAGTTGGTGCCGTCCTTGCGCCAGAAGACCTCGTCCAACACGCGGGCGGTCTCGAGACTGGAGAGGCTTCGAGTGATGGGGCTATCGGCTTCGAGGTATGGAGCGCCATCTGGCTGGGAGTGATGAATGGCGGTGTGGAGATCGCGGCCGAGGAGTTCTCCAGCCTTGTAGCCGAGCATCTGGGAGGCGGCAGAGTTGATGACGGTTACGCGGCCCTCGAGATCGATGCTAAAGATGCCATCGCCGACCGATTCGAGGATGGAATCGGACTGACGGGTGAGGGTACGGATGCGACCTTCCATGCGGGTCTGGTCGGTGATGTCGACGGCGAAGCCAAGGACGTAGGGTTTGTGGTCGGGGACGGCGATGAGCTTGTTGCGATAGGCGACGACGCGGATGTTGCCGTCAGTGTGTTCGAGATGGAGGAGGCCCTGAGCTTCGCCGGTGGCGATGATGCGTTTGAGGTAGGTGCCGAGGTTGCGGTGGCGCTCCCGGGGAATGAAATCGAGGAGGGAGTGACCGACGAGCTGCTCGGTGGAGCGGCCGATGGAACTGGCGCCGTGGCCGTTGATGGAAAGGAGGTTGCCTTCGAGGTCGTGGGTGCAGACCATACCGAGGGAGCCTTCGATGAGCTGACGGTAGCGGGCTTCGGATTCGCGAAGGGTGGACTCAGCGGCGCGCTGGACGGTGACGTCGATGCCGGTGGCGATGATAAAGCCGACCTGACCCTGCTGATCGCTGAGCGCGGTGGCGGACCAGGCGATGCGACGGATGGAGCCATCGCGGCTGACCCAACGATTTTCAAAGGCAGCGGGGACGCCGCCGGCGCGGATCTTCTCGAAGGTGTCGATGGCATCAGGGACGTCTTCGTCGGGGATGAGACGATCCCAGACGAAGCGGCCGACGAGGATGTTGAAGTCGTAGCCGCTGGCGATCTCGCAGGCGCGGTTGAAACGGACGATGCGGCCGGCGGTATCAAAGACAACGACAAGGGCGCCGACGGTATCGAGGACGGCGGAGACGAAGTTGCGTTCGACGGTGAGGGCGGACTCGACGCGCTGGCGGGCGCGGGCGGCGCGATCGATCTGGCGGACGCGGGCGTTGAGTTCAAGGCGGCCGATGGCAAGACGGGCGAGGGTGCTGAGGCTTTCGCTCTCAATCACCGAGAGGTGACGGGGTTCGAAGTCGAGGACGAACAGGGAGCCGATGGCGACGCCGCCGGGCGTGGTGAGGGGAGCGCCGGCGTAGAAGGGGAGATCGTGGCCGTCGATCTGGATGCCGTGGGGGGCGAACCCGGAATCCTGGCGGGCATCGGTGAGTTCGTAGACGGTGTCACCGAGGATGGTAGCTTCACAGGGGCTGTTGCCGAAGGAAAGCTCAGTGGACTTGATGCCGTGACGGGCTTTGAGCCAGATGCGATCGGAGTCCACCAGAGAGATTGCGGCCAGGGGGGCGTCGCAAGAGCGGGCGGCGAGGCGAACGATGTCGTCGAGGACGGGATCCGGCGCAGGATTGAGGACCTCGTATTGATTGAGGGCTTCGAGCCGGAGAGCTTCGTCTTTGACTAAAAGAGTGTTCATAGTCCCCGTTTAATGGTAGGGAAAGCAGGAGATCCGTGCACTGCTACTTTCGAGTGATATTTGCGGTTGCTTCAGGGTTTTGGTAGGGAACAGCAGACGCCGGCCTCGGGAGCGGCGTTGGCGCTGGCGTCCATGGCTACCTTCCATTTGCCGTCGGGCTGTTTGCGCCAGACGGTGATGTAACGGCCGGTGGTGACGACGGGCTCGCCGTTTTTGTCTTTGGAGCGGCCTTCGTAGGTGCCCCAGGTGAAGCCCATGTCGTTGGACGGACCCATCTGTGCGCCTTCGGCGACCCAGGTGAGCTGGTAGTTCCTGGGATCCCAGTTTGCCTGGGCGGCGATGTTGCCGCGGCCTTGAATGGCGGGGCGACCGTTATTGAGGGTGACGGCGTCCTCGGCGAACCAGGTAACGAAAGCTTTACCACCGCCGGCGGCGACGGCCTCTGAAAATCGGCCTTCGAGCTCAAGCAGGGTCAGGGCGCCGGGGGAGAGGGTGGGGGTGCGGACGAGGCTCTGGATGCTGTAGGGCGTGGACCCGGGGGAGCCGGGTGGGAGCGGGATGATGCTGGGACCGGCGTTCGGCTGGACTCCGGTCTGGGGCCGGTTGATGGGAGCGGTGGGCTGGAGGGGTTGCACCTGCTGGACGGCTTGTGCGCGGAGACAGGCGGGCGCGGCCAGCAGAAGAAGAGCTGTGAGGGGAGGCCGGAACGGATGGAGGAAGAACACGCGCATGGGAGACAGGGTGGTAGCAAAGCTACGGGTACGGCTGCTCCGGCCGGGTAGATCGACCGTGAGGAGCTCTCATCATAGACGCGTTTGTGGGGGAACAAGGGGTCTCGGGCGAAGGGGCACCGCCGGACGCAGGTGGGAGAAGCAGGTTGAAAAGCGGTGTGTGCATTTGATCGTGAAAGCTAAGTCTTGCAGGGCTGAAGCTTAGGAGCGGTACTCGAGGAAGGCGGAGGCGGGCTGGTATGCTTCGCGCCATGGCGAGAGATGGCTTCGATGTACCTGGATTGATAGCAGCGGGGGTGCTGCTGGGGGTGGGAGCGTTGCTCCAGGCGAGGGGTTTGGGGCCGGTGCTGATGGCGGAGGGGCTACGGT